>Ga0256406_1000137_pt1 | contig 138101 bp, 114 predicted proteins | sample RumenRJG_03DNA_FD_185986 | JGI IMG/M metagenome (GOLD analysis project Ga0256406, IMG submission 185986) | Bovine rumen microbial communities from Lethbridge, Alberta, Canada - RJG_03 | ecosystem: Host-associated > Mammals > Digestive system > Stomach > Rumen | place: Canada: Alberta... | reverse complement strand
GACAATGATGACGATATGGCGCTACTTGTAAACAATGAGGACGATATTGCCCGGGCTATTGCACGCGGTGTAACTGATTATGTACAATCTATTTTTAATTAAAATCATTAATATATGGAGGAATGAAATCATGAGCAAATGGACAGAAGTACGCGACGGGTTAGTAGCAGCACTGGATGTAAATGAAGTGGCCGAAGCGGCAAAAGACCAGCTGACAGCCAGTTTAATCAATGATGGCATGCCGGCAATCGAAGCTGTTGCCGACAAATTTGTTACACAGATTCAGGCCCAGGCGGCATCTGAAACTGGATGGAATGCTATTCGTGATAAATTCGTACTGCCGCTGTTAATCAACGGCACGATTTGGCTGGCAAAATTGGTGCTGAGCAAGAGCAATGCATCTACCGACGCATAACCCATATAAAAGCATATGTAATGTGTGGAAGCCTCTGGCAGTAAGCACCGCGATTGTATGCGGAACGCCGACCCCAGGGGCTATTTTTTTATTGACCTTTTTATTTTATACGTATAAAAGACTCTATATATATGTAATATAGAGAATTTTTTGTTTAATTATTGATGCGGCCAGAGAACAGAACGAGAACAAAATACTTAAACCCAAAAGTAAATGATAATGAGTGAAGGGACTCAATGCCTGAAATATCATGATAAAATGGGGCTTCTTAATGCTCTAAAAATTAGGCGAAAATCAATGAAAAAATGCCTGGCATGATGTAAGAATAAGACGGAACGGTTTATTTTTGCCAGGTAACGTGTGAGGTAAATGTAATACGACATCCCCGTGATTTCGAGTCACGGGGATGTTTTTTGACTAAATTATGTTTTTGGGTTATGATAAATGAGCTATAAGATTCCAGATTAGTATAAGGAGGGGAAAATGACTGGTACAGTACCTTTAAAACAGATGCTTCCATTAGCAGGAATGACGATTTCAGCTTTTATTTTCAATACATCTGAATTTATGCCCATTGGTTTATTGATAGACATTTCCCAGTCTTTTTCTATGACAGAAGCACAGACTGGTACGATGATTACCCTTTATGCCTGGGTCGTAGCCGGATTATCCCTGCCTCTGATGCTGATTACCTGCAATATTGAATCCCGGCGTCTTTTGCTGGGAACCATGGCATTATTTCTGGCCGGACAGATTGGTTCCGGTCTGGCTGTCTCTTTCTGGATGCTGTTGCTGGCCCGTATCTGCGTTGCCTGTGCCCATGCTGTTTTCTGGTCTATTGCAGCTCCTATTGCTGTCCGGCTTGTACCAAAAGAGCAACGGTCTCTGGCATTGAGTATGATTATAACCGGTACGTCTATTGCCATGATTGCCGGATTACCTATCGGAAGGGCTATTGGTTTGTATGTGGGCTGGCGCATGACCTTTTTATGTCTGGCAGGTATTTCACTCCTGTCTATTATATATCTAACTGTCGTATTTCCCCGCTTAAAACAAAATCAGCCCTTTTATATTTCTGATCTGCCGCATATGCTGAAAAATCGTATACTCCTGGCTATTTATATCATTACGGTATTGTTTTCTACATCTTATTATACGGTGTATAGTTATATTGAACCGTTTATGCAGCAGATTGCCCATATGGGCGATACGTGGATTACGTTGATTCTGACTGTTTTTGGTGTTAGCGGATTGTTAGGGAGTATTATTTTTTCACACTTTTATAATCAGTTCCGATTTCTACTCATCCGCCTGAGCCTGATTTGTCTGGCAGGGTTATTTTTCCTGCTGGATTTGGCGTCACAAGATATCATGATGGTTATTTTCGTTTGTGTGTTGCTGGGAATTACGGCAACGGTTTTTAATGTGACGTTTCAGGCTGAACTGATTCAATGTGTTCCGGCCGGAGCAGCAGCCGTAGCTATGTCGATTTTTTCCGGTATTTTCAATCTGGGAATCGGCAGTGGAACCTGGATAGGAGGAAAAGCGGTTGATGCGGGACTACTGGGTGATATCGGATATGCAGGAGGATGCATTGCTGCCATAGCAGCTTTGTATTGTCTGGCAGTTTTTATTCCAGTGCTGAAAAGAAAAATGGAATAAAGCAAAAAAATAGAAAAAAGTACTTGCTTTTTTTTTCATAACCTAGTATAATCTTTATTGTTCGATACAGAACACATGAGACATTCCTCAATAGCTCAGTCGGTAGAGCAATCGGCTGTTAACCGATTTGTCGTAGGTTCGAGTCCTACTTGAGGAGCCATGGCCCCTTGGTCAAGTGGTTAAGACACCGCCCTTTCACGGCGTGAACGTGGGTTCAAATCCCGCAGGGGTCACCATTTTTTGGGCGATTAGCTCAGCTGGGAGAGCGCCTGCCTTACAAGCAGGATGTCAGCGGTTCAAGCCCGTTATCGCCCACCAGGTTACAGCACATCCACTCGGATGTGCTGTTTTACGTTATGCACGGACAGGATGAACCGCAACGCGGTACTACCGAAAGGGAGGAAAGCAAACTGCAGGAGTTTGCCGATTCATAAGACACGGTTTCGGTATAGGCGATTCACACGCATTTGCGAGTCGCAGAGCTCCTTCAAATACGGTTCACTGCCTAAAGCCCGTTATCGCCCACCAGGTTACAGCACATCCACTCGGATGTGCTGTTTTACGTTATGCACGGATAGGATGAACCGCAACGTGGTACTACCGAAAGGGAAAGACAAGGCAAGCTGCAGGAGCTTGCCGATTCTTGAGGCAGTTTTTTACCATTAGGTCGTTTTATTGTGTATTTGATACGATTACGGGATTGCTAATATCAATATGATATTAGCAATCCCGTAACTTATAATTTCTATATACGAAAATCAATTTCTTTATAAGGCAGCACAATCAGATAGATGATTAAAAAGCATGTCGTTCATGATAATTAATTGTATATAACATATATCTTTTTACAAAAGCCTAATGTATTATTACAATGGACAAAAAATACAGAGTGAAATAAAAAACATCAAATAAAAAGTATGGAAAATAATTAAATTCTTCTCATAAACACAGATGTAATGCACGATTATATTAAAATCGGGGTAGCATTAGACGAAAATTAAATCGCAAGTATATCTATTGACAGTAGACTATTTGAGAAGTATAGTGTAAGCATAAGATACGTTTGACACGTATCCGTAAAGCCAATTGGATTTATGGTTTACGTATATTAAGGAGGTTGAATCTATCATGAGTGAAGCTGTTACATTAGAAATGGTACAGGAAGCACAGAAACGGTTGCAGGGCGTAGCGCAGAAAACAGGTCTGTCTTTTGCCAATTCAGTTAGTAAAATAGCTGATTGCCAGGTATACCTGAAGATGGAAAATTTACAGCGGACTGGTTCATTTAAATTGCGCGGTGCCTATAATAAAGTAGCATCTCTTACTCCGGAAGAACGAGAAAAAGGTGTTATTGCTGCATCGGCAGGCAATCATGCCCAGGGTGTGGCTCTGGCTGCCAGCGCTTATGGCTGTCAGTCTACCATCTGCATGCCTAAGCACGCTCCTTTGTCCAAAGTAGCGGCTACGCGTGGATACGGGGCTAATGTGGTGCTGCACGGAGATTTTTTTGATGAAGCGGCTGCTAAAGCGGTAGAATTGACGAAAGAACATGGGTACACTTTTGTCCATCCCTTTAATGATCCGGAAGTTATTGCAGGGCAGGGGACGATTGCGCTGGAAATTATTGAACAATTGCCCAATGTGGATGCCATTGTTGCGCCTATTGGTGGTGGTGGATTGATTTCCGGTCTGGCTGTAGCAGCAAAAAGCGTTAATCCCAAAATCAAAGTCATCGGCGTACAGACGGAAAACATGCCTTCTATGAAAGAATCGGTAGAACAAGGGAAGATTATTACATACAATGGGAAAGCGACGCTGGCAGATGGGATAGCCGTTAAAACGCCAGGAGATCTGACTTTTGATATCTGCCGCCGTTATCTGGATGATATAGTAACCGTTGACGAAAATGAAATTTCCCAGGCGATACTCTGGCTACTGGAACGCTGCAAAACGGTTGCTGAAGGCGCTGGTGCCGTACCTACCGCAGCTCTTATGAACGGTAAGATTTCCGGCCTTCACAACAAAAAAGTGGCAGCTCTCGTAAGTGGTGGCAATATTGATGTCAATAATATGCAGCGTGTCATCAATCAGGGTCTTATCAAGTCCCGCCGCAAGATTTTCTTCCAGACGATTATTCCTGACGTACCGGGCGAAATGGTTAAACTTCTGACCATCATTGCCAACGCGAATGCAAACGTACTCTCTATCGTCCACGAACGGAGCCAGCATGGCGTTGATATGGGACAAACAGCAGTATCATTGGAACTGGAAACGGCAAATGAAAAGCACGTAGAACAATTAATGTCCACGTTAAAAGATCACCATTATTATGTAACGATGAAATAAAATATGTATCAAATCATAAGACCATAATGATTCCAAAGCTATGGAGGTAGAAATGGAACAACAGAAAATGGAACGCGGTCTGAAGCCGCGCCATGTAGAAATGATAGCTCTGGGGGGAACCATTGGTGTTGGCCTTTTTATGGGGTCCGCCAACACGATTCAGATGGCCGGTCCGTCGGTACTTTTATGTTATGCTGTGACGGGTGTCGTCATGTTTTTCATTATGCGTATTATGGGGGAAATGTTGTATCAGGAACCAGTGACCGGATCCTTTGCAACGTATGGTCACAAATATATCAGTCCTTTTGTGGGATATCTGACAGCTTGTTCTTACTGGTTTCTCTGGGTCGTCGTCGGGTTATCAGAGATTACAGCCGTGGGGATTTATGTACATTACTGGTTCCCGGACCTGCCGCAATGGATATCGGCTCTGGCTGGAATGGCTATAGTCGCATCGGCCAATATGGCGGCCGTTAAATATTACGGCGAATTTGAATTCTGGTTTGCCCTGATAAAAGTCGTTACGATTATCGTTATGCTCATCGTCGGGGCAGCGGTCATCCTCTTTGGATTTGGTAATGACGGCGTGCCTGTTGGCATCAGCAACCTTTGGTCTCATGGTGGCTTTATGCCTAATGGATGGGGAGGAATGCTGGCGGCTATGTGCGTCGTAGCGGCGTCATTCCAAGGAGTTGAACTTATTGGGATTACAGCCGGAGAAGCCCAGAATCCACAAAGGACGCTAAAAAAGGCTGTTAATAACATCGTATGGCGTATCCTTATATTCTACATTGGTTCTATCTTTGTTATCCTTTGTATCTATCCTTGGACAGAAGTCAGCTACATTGGCAGTCCATTCGTTATGACTTTTGCCAAAGTAGGTATTACAGCTGCTGCAGGAATTATCAATTTCGTCGTTCTTACGGCCGCTTTATCAGGCTGTAATTCTGGGATGTACAGTTCAGGGCGCATGCTTTATACACTGGCACAGAATGGCCAGGCACCGCGTATATTTGCCAGATTGTCACCTTCAGGTGTGCCCCGCAATGGAATTGGAGTTACCGTCATCGTACTGGCCATCGGTGTTGTCCTGAATTACTTGATTCCCGATTCCAAACTGTTTTTGTATCTGTATAGCGCATCGGTATTCCCAGGTATGGTTGCCTGGTTTGTCCTGGCCTGGGCCCAGAAAAATTTCCGCAAGGCTTGGGGACCGGAAGTCATGGCTAAGCATCCGTTCAAATCGCCACTCTATCCGTACTCGAATTACTTCTGCATAGCTTTCCTGATTCTGGTAACGATTGGCATGCTGTACAATCCGGATACCCGTATGTCTATCCTTTCCTCATGGGTCTTCATTGCGGCTATTACGGCGGCATGGTTCCTGTGTGGCCTGAACAAGAAGAAATATGATAAAGAAGGCCACCTTCTGACTGTGGCAGATGGTGGAAAGACGGCATCGGAAAACAAAGGCACTGAGAATGACTGATTTTTACGTAATATTATTGATTTAGTATATGCTATTATATAGAAGTCTTGTATAGTTCACCAAGAGTATTGTGTAAATATATATCATATACAGTGGAAATATGAAATTAGATGTTGTATAATAATAAACAGGATAGATAAATTTTTTTAAGGAGATGTTTTATCATGGCAGTAAACGTTATTAGTACTGAAAAAGCTCCCGGTGCAGTAGGACCATATTCCCAGGCGATTAAAGCAGGCGATTTCCTCTTTGCTTCTGGTCAGATTGCTATCAATCCGGAAAAAGGCAAACTCGTAGGCGGCGGCGTAGTAGGCCAGGCAGAACAGTGCATGAAAAATGTCGGCGCTATTCTGGAAGCAGCCGGTGCATCCTATGATGATGTCATCAAAACAACGGTATACATCACCAATATGAACTTCTTCGGAGCTGTCAATGAAGTATATGCTAAATACTTCAATAAGACTCTTCCGGCCCGTTCCTGCGTGGAAATTGGCAAACTGCCGAAAGATGCCCTCGTCGAAGTCGAAGTCATTGCTTATGTAGGTAAATAATCGGATTATGTGTTAAAAGATTTTCCGGTATCATGTAAAAAGCTCCCTGTCAGGCAATCAAGAGATATGCTTAAACTCTTGGTTGCCTGCAAGGAGCTTTTTTTGCTGATTTATGCCCAGTCTCCATTTATAAATACGGGAACTGTTGTTCCATCAGATTGAGTACCTGTGATTGATAAGTCGTCGCTTCCGACCATGAAATCGACGTGAATCATGGAATCATTCAGGCCATTAGCGCAAAGTTCCTGATCATCCATCTCGCTGCCGCCAGACAGGCAGGTTGGATAGGCCTTGCCAAATGCCAGATGGCAAGAGGCGTTTTCGTCGAAGAGTGTTTCATAAAAGAGAATATGGGACAGGGAAATAGGGGAATGATAGGGAATCAGGGCTACTTCTCCCAGACGGGCGGCGCCTTCATCCATAGACAATATCTGTTTTAGCACATCATCCCCTGTTTCTGCCTTCGATTCTATGGCTCGTCCATCTTTGAATATGATGTGGAAGTTATCGATAAGATTTCCGTTGTATACAAGTGGTCTCGTGCTATATACAATGCCATCGACACGGGCGGCATCAGGAGCCGTATAAATTTCTTCTGTAGGGATATTCGCGTTGAACAGTATATGTGATGTCGTTTCTTCTGCACCTCCCTGCCAGATATGCTTGTCTGACAGACCGATGGTCAGGTCGGTTCCCTGCCCGGACGTATAGTGCAAACTTGTGAAATGCTGACTGGTCATCCAATCGCGGCGTTTCTTCAGTTCCAGAAGATGAGCATCCCAGTCCGCCAGCGGATGTTCGCCATCAGCACGGGAAGACTGGAGAATCTGCTTCCAAAGCATTTCGTAGGCAGCTTCTTCCGATTGTTCCGGATACAGGATACGTGCCCATACGAGGCTGGGAACGGCGGCGACGAGCCAGGTCGTCCTGGATGCCATCATGCCGTCGATGTATTCTTTTAACGCCTTATTCGAGGCTTTTTGCCAGGTGACTAATTTTTGCATGTCTATGCCTTTCATGAGGTAGGGATTAGCAGAAATAAGGCTAAGAAATGCTGCATTCTGGCGATAATAGCAAAGGCTGAAATCGCGGCGCCAGTCAGGCATAGTTGTAAATTCTGACAGATTTTCATATTCATAACGCAGCCGGGCGGAGTCATCGGACCGCCAATTCATCACGACCTGACGGGCACCCGCTTCATATGCTTCACGGGTGAGGATGGTGACAAAATCATGGGATTCTACGGGGGCTGAGATAACGAGAATTTGCCCCTGCTGCAGATTTAATCCCTTTTTGAGCAATACCCGGGCATACCCGGGTAGCAGAGAGGAAATAGAAGAATCGAGATGCATATGTATCACTCCTAGTATAAATAATTAACACATTAACTGGTGATTACAGAGTCCAGGCAGTCCGTTTCCATAGGCGGATATTCAGGGCCAGTGCATTAATGGCAAGACTGATGATCAGACTGTACCAGTACCCGTATGCCCCATATGGGAGGAGATGGGCTGCACCATATCCCATAGGAAGGCTGATAAGCCAATAGGTAACAAACGCTACGATTGTAATGATGCGAACATCTTTATATCCCCTTAAAATGCCCTGGACAGGAGTCCCTGCTGCATCGCAGAAGGAAAATATGACAGCGAGTAAGAGAAAATGGCGGATATGTATGAGTGTACTGGCATCCGAGGAGAACAAGGCACTGATAGGAGTTATAAATGTATAGGTCATGCTGGCTGTAAAACAGACAATGATCAGAGCTAATCCCTGACAGATATGGGCGTACTGGCGGGCAGCCTGTCCATTCCGGGCACCCACTTCATATCCGATGACAATCGTCGATGCCAGACTGAGACTCCAGGGAAATACGTAAATCAGAGTCGAATAGCTGATAGCTGCCTGGTTAGCTGCCAGGAATACCGTACCAAATTCGGCCATCAGCAGGCCGATGATGGAGAACAGGCTGGTCTCACAGAAAATAGCGACAAACATGGGGATGCCGATGCGCAGCTGCTCAGAGATTGTGTGCCAGTCCGGTTTAGTGAATTGATGCCACAGACCGTATGAGCGGAATGGCTCCAGAAAAGAAAACAATACTAGAAAAACAACCAGTGTCAGCCAGGCTGCTATGGTAATAGCATATCCCGTTCCAACGCCTCCCATGGGGGCTATGCCGAATCCACCGAATACGAGCAGGCGGAACAATGCCACTGTGACAGCCATATTGAAGAATAAGATAGCCATAGACACATGGGTCTTGCCATGGGCATCGGTAATGTAACGCAGCGTAGCTACGAGAAACGTGGGAAGTATGCCCCAGGCCAGTGCAATTAGGTACTCGCGGGCAATCGTATATACGGCGGGTTCCAGTCCCATTATACCCAGAAACGGATCGAGGCATAGCATCCCTGCTGCGAGGACGACGGCCGTCGTAATGGCAGCGACGTAGAGACTTTGTAAAATGTATCCGGGAATATCTCCTGTTTTCCCAGCGCCCCGGAGCTGGGAAAGAATGGGGGAAACGCCAAAAAAGACGCCGCACATACCAGCAAAGACCGGGTACCAGATATTGACTCCGACGGCGACGCCCGCCAGATCGACGGTGCCGGCCTGACCACTGAAAATACTGGAAAAGACGCCGCTGCCAACTTGGGCCATCTGGGTGAGCAATAGTGGAAAGAAAAGTGTAAGAAAATGCCGTATCTGGTATATTTGCGGCATATATGCAGACACCTCCTTAAAAAAGAATTGATATATAAAACAAGCCCCACGGACCGTGGGGCTTGTTAGCATTACGATTATTTATCCATTTCGTTTACTTTAGCAGCCAGACGGGATTTCTTACGGGCTGCAGTATTTTTATGGAGAACGCCTTTCTGTGCAGCGCTGTCGATGACGCTGCTGGCTTTATCAAATGCTTTTTTTACAGCTTCAGCATCACCTGTGGCAATTGCTTCGGTCGTACGGCGGATAGCAGTATGAACGGAAGATTTGACCTGGGAATTTACGGCGTGACGGGCTGCATCTTTTTCCATCGATTTGATGTTGGATTTAATCTGCGGCAATGGGTTCACCTCCTAATTTACAAGAACACTAGAAGAAATTCTATCATAAAACAGAATAAAAATCAATAGAAACTTTGGGGAATTACGCTTTATGTGCCGATCCCAGCACTTCTGTAATTTTATGAGAAACAAGGTCATAGACGTTCTGACGGCCGTCTTTCAGATACTGGCGCGGGTCAAAGTGATCCGGATGTTGGGCCATATGGAGACGGACACCGGCTGTCAGAGCCAGGCGGATATCGGAGTCGATGTTGATTTTGCAGACTGCCAGGCGAGCTGCCTTGCGGAGCTGGTCTTCCGGAATACCGATAGCATCAGGGAGATTACCTCCATTTTCATTAATGATCTTTACATATTCCGGTACGACAGAGGACGCGCCGTGCAGGACAATCGGAAAATCAGGCAGCCGTTTAGCCACTTCTTCGAGAATATCGAAACGCAGTGTCGGCGGTACGAGGACGCCCTGTTCGTTACGGGTGCACTGTTCCGGCGTGAACTTATAGGCGCCATGGCTGGTCCCGATAGCGATAGCCAGGGAATCGACACCAGTGCGGCTTACGAATTCTTCTACTTCTTCCGGACGGGTATAGGAAGCTTCATGGGCTGCTACTTTGACATCATCTTCGATGCCTGCCAGCTGACCCAGTTCGCCTTCGACGACGACGCCATGGGCATGAGCGTATTCGACGACCTGCTTGGTCAGGGCGATGTTATCTTCGAACGAATGCTTCGATCCGTCAATCATGACGGATGTGAACCCGCCATCTATGCAGGATTTGCACGTTTCAAAATCGGCGCCGTGATCTAGATGAAGGGCTACCGTCAGGTCATGGTCTTCAAGAGCTGCTTCTACGAGATGTTTCAGATAACTCGGCTTGGCGTATTTTCTGGCACCGGCCGAGGCCTGAAGGATGATTGGGGATTGAAGGTCTGCTGCCGCGTCGGTAACAGCCTGGACAATTTCCATATTATTGATGTTGAAAGCCCCGATGGCATAATGACCGGCATAGGCTTTTTTGAACATATCTGTAGTTGTAACTAATGGCATAGGAAAATTCCTCCTTTTAATAAAGGTATACGTGTAGATATGGTGGTCCTCAGAGCGGGACCAGATTATGATAATCCCAGCCGGCACAGCAGAACAACTGTTGCATATCTGCCGGCAACGGGGAATTAACCGTAATGAATGTACCACTGACCGGATGAGTGAACTGAATGCGGAATGCATGCAGTGCCTGCCTTGCTATCTTGGTCCGGCTGCCGCCATACAAATCATCGCCGCATAAGGGATGGCCCAGGCTGGCACAATGCACCCGGATCTGGTGGGTGCGCCCTGTATGAAGAGTTACTTGAAGCAGGCTGAAGTCATCTGTGACAGCCAGACACTGAATATCGGTATGGGCCGGTTTGCCATCAGCATCGGTACGGCGCAGTATAATGCTGTCCGGAGCCCGGGAAATGGGCCAGTGTATGGTCAGGCGCCGGGCGGGAAATCTTCCTTCGGCTACGGCCAGATAATACCGGTGATAGTCCAGATGCTGCCGGCTGAAAGCATACTGTATCTGGGGCTGTTTTGCAATCAGGCACAGTCCGGAGGTATTACGGTCCAGGCGGTGCATCGGATGATAAGAACAATTTTGCCCTGTCTTTTGATAGTACCAGGCCAGTGCGTTTGCCAGCGTTCCATCATGAGCCCCTGACGTAGGATGCATCAATAATCCCGCAGGCTTGTTGACAGCTATGATATAATCATCTTCGTAGGCTATTTCAACGGGAATCGGTTCCGGCTGGAAGGGATTGGATTCCGGAAGCTCTACGCGGATGACGTCGCCTGTAGAAACGAAATCACGAGTATCAGCGGCTCTGCCGTTACAGGTACAGATGCCGTTGTGCTTGATTCGCCGCCGCATGGTGGCAGAAACACCGGCATGGCGCAAGGCACCCAGCAGGGATGTTTTCTTTTCCAGTCTGCCTACGATAACTTCAATCATGGCATCTCCTTTATCGGTAAAAGATACATACACATCTATTGTACAAAAGAGAAACCGGGAAATCAACGTAGGATGTTAACTGCACAGCTATATTGTAACGGAAGAGGCTGATAAAATCAACAGAAAAAATGGGGGATTTTTATCGGTACAAAGAAAAATTACCGGTAGAAAAAGGATTTTGAAGATTTTTATGGAATAGTATATAATGTAAGGTCTGTGAGAAATGTCCTGCCGTCATAGGTGATATGCAAAATCTATACAGATGCCAGGCAGGAATCAGGCTGTATATCTAGAATGTATTACTACACGAATTCTTTAACAGGTGATGTGGCATATGCGTTTTACAAATGAATTTATAGAACAAGTACGGCAGGCCAATGATATCGTCAGTGTTATTTCCGATTATCTGGTTCTCCAGCGCCGGGGACGCAATTTCTGGGCATGCTGTCCGTTCCATAATGAAAAAACGGCTTCGTTCAGTGTCGCTGCTGATAAAGGATTCTATTATTGTTTTGGCTGTCATGCCCACGGAGATGTTTTCAAATTCATCATGATGAAAGAAAACATCTCTTTTAGTGAAGCCGTGGAACGACTGGCTGAACGGGCGCATATCCCGCTGCCGGAAGTCGAAAAATCAGCCGATGACATTGCACGGGATACGCATCGGAACCGCCTGTTTGAAATTAATGAACTGGCGGGGAATTTCTTTCATAACTGTCTGGTGAAGACCCACTACGGCGAACCGGGCCTTGCCTATTTTCATCGCCGCCACCTGAGCGACGACACGATTTATTCGTTTAAGCTGGGATTTGCCCCGGACAGCTGGAATAAACTGACCGATGCCTTTGAAAAAAAGGGAGTGACCGGGCCGGAACTCGTCGAAGTCGGACTGGCCAAAGAAAAAAACGGCCGGTACTACGACGCCTTTCGCAACCGTGTCATGTTTCCCATACGGGATGGCCGGGGACGCATCGTTGGTTTTGGCGGCCGCGTGCTCGATGACAGCCGGCCCAAATACCTGAATTCCCCGGAAACAATGATTTTCAATAAACGCCGCCTGCTCTTTGCTATGGACAAAGCCCACAAGGCGATTTATGAACAAGGAAGAGCTATCCTGGTTGAAGGGTATATGGATGTCATATCGGCTCATAACCGGGGAATCTGCAACGTGGTAGCGTCCCTGGGGACGGCGTTTACCGATGAACAGGCGCGGCTTCTCCAGCGTCAGGCAAAAGAGCTGGTTTTATCGTATGATATGGATGGGGCGGGCAGGCAGGCAACGCTGCGTGCCATGGAAATCGTTCGTAATCTGGGGATGCGCATCCGTGTCGTATCTTTGCCGCAGGGCAAGGATCCTGATGAATATATTAATAGCGCCGGCCCTGACAAATTCCGCGAAGCTGTGGATAATGCGCCCAACGTGCTGGATTACATGCTCATGACGGCACTCCAGCAATCGGATGAAACGACCCTTGAAGGCAAAGCTGCCATCACGGCGACACTTCTTCCCGTATTGGCGCAAGTCAGCAACCGCGTCGTCCTGGAAGCCTTTTTAAAAAAAATGGCAGCCCGCATTCAGATCGATGAAAACGCAATCCGCAGTGAGTTTAACAAATACGTGGCAGCTCATCCGGAAGCAGGACAGCAGCAGGTCACTATTTCCCATTCCGTTTCGCAGGAAAATGCTGCAGCCCGGGGCGGTGGCCCCAATGCGGTTTCAGAGGAAAATATCCTGCGTTTTCTCATGGATCATCCCCAATCCTGTACCCGTATCCGGGAAAAGATCATCCCGGGATTTTTTGCCAATACTGTGCGGCGCCGTATTTATGAAAAAATATTGGCAGTTGCTGATGCACAGGGAATGTACACTACGAGTGACATCCAGAATAATCTGACTCCTGAGGAGGCCGAAGAACTTGCAAGAATCATGGTACTGCAAGATGTTCCCGTAGACGAAGCTGTTTTACTCGATTATGTAAAACGGTTCCGCCTGGCGGAATTGCAGAAAAAGTATAAAGAATACAGCGCCCGGGCAGCCGCCTACGGACAGAGTAATGATCCCCGTCTCGTAGATGCGCTGGCGGCGTGTAAACAGATTTTAGAAGAAATGAAACATTGGTCCTGACGGAGAAAGAAAGGAGCTAGTACTTTATGGCAAATATAAAGGATGAAAATAAGGCAGTCAAAAAAAAGACAAAGAAAACGACACGGGGCAGCAAACGTGCGAAAAAAACGGATGCGCCCCAACTGAGTGAAAAAGAACGGCAGGAACTGACGCTGCAGCATATCCAGCAGCTGATTAAGACGGGACAGAAAAAGGGGAGCCTGACCTATACAGAAATCATGAATGTGATGGAAGAAGATGATCTGACTCCCGATCAGATTGACAAGATGTATGAGGTGTTTGCTGACAAAGGCATCGATATCATTGGTGAAGATGACCAGATGACTATGGATGATGATCTCGATGACGATGATGCGGAAAAGGTTCCGGAAATCCATATGGATCTGAGCATTCCCGAAGGCATCAATATTGATGATCCGGTCCGCATGTATCTCAAAGAAATCGGCCGTGTCCCCCTGTTGTCAGCAGAAGAAGAAATCACTCTGGCTAAGACTATTGAACGGGGCAATTCTCCTGATGCGACGGAAGAAGAAATCAAAGCGGGAAGCGTTGCCAAGAAAAAACTGACGGACGCCAATTTGCGCCTCGTTGTCAGTATTGCCAAACGCTATGTCGGCCGGGGCATGCTGTTCCTGGACCTGATACAGGAAGGCAATCTGGGTCTGTTGAAGGCTGTTGATAAATTTGATTATAGTAAAGGCTATAAATTCAGTACTTATGCTACGTGGTGGATCCGGCAGGCCATTACCCGTGCTATTGCCGACCAGGCCCGTACTATCCGAATCCCCGTGCACATGGTAGAAACAATCAACAAACTGATTCGCATTTCCCGTCAGCTCCTGCAGGATAAAGGCCGGGAACCACTACCGGAAGAAATCGCGGAAAAAATGGATATTTCTGTCGAACGGGTACGGGAAATCATGAAGATTGCCCAGGAACCGGTATCTTTAGAAACGCCAATCGGGGAAGAAGAAGATTCTCATCTGGGTGATTTCATCGAAGACCAGGAAGCAGTAGCTCCTGATGATGCGGCTTCCTTTATTCTGCTGAAAGAACAAATAGAGGACGTATTCTCCTGTCTGACAGACCGGGAACGGAAAGTACTCTATCTGCGCTTTGGACTGAAAGACGGCCGTCCCCGTACATTGGAAGAAGTAGGGCAGCATTTTAATGTCACCCGTGAACGTATCCGCCAGATTGAAGGAAAGGCCCTGAGCAAACTCCGGAATTGGGGTAAGCGGGAAAAAATTAAAGACTTTCTCTGATTGGCAGATAATACGCTGTATACAATTATATGACCCGTCAGATGGGATAGAAAAAACCATGGAATTGTAATCTGATGATTACGTTTCCATGGTTTTTTCATGTCTGAATATGCTATGCCAGTTTGTGATTAATCTTTAAAGTAGGGCTTGAAAACAGAACGGGTGGGTTCTTTGTGTTCTTTTTTACGCGGTTTAAAAACACGGCGGGCCGTATCACCCGTATCTTTTTTACGATTGTCCCGGTTCCCTTTGGAATGAAAATGACGCTGGCCGTCATGCTGCTTTCCTGAGTGCTGGCTGTGGTCACGGCGACGGTTATTTCCCCGGCCAGATCCCTGCCGGCGGCTGGTCCTGACGCGCAGCGGTGCTTCTTCCGTGATTTTGACTGGTGTCGTATCCGGTTCTTTAGTCAAAAGTTTGATGGCGGCGGCGACGAGAGCCGTGCTGTCATAATTGCTGAGCAATTCTTCCGCATTTTCCTTATAGGTTCCATATTCTCCGGATTCGACAGCACCGACCAGATTGCGGATAGCCGTCTGTTGGGCTCCTTCCAGTGCTTCCGATAATGTAGGTGCCTTACGGCGCTGGATGCGGCGTTTGATGAGCCGTTCAATCGTACGCAGATGTTCGATTTCTCTGGGGATGACGAACGTCGTTGCTTCGCCGCTCTGGCCGGCACGACCCGTACGTCCTACGCGATGGACATAGCTTTCCGGATCCTGGGGCAGATCGTAGTTAAATACATGCGTAACACCGCTGATATCAAGGCCGCGGGCAGCCACGTCGGTAGCGACGAGAATATCAATCGTGCGTTCTCTGAACTGGCGGATGACCGTATCGCGTTTGGCCTGTGTCAGATCGCCGTGTATGCCTTCTGCCGAGTAACCGCGTTTCTTCAGTGCTTCCGATACTTCATCGACGCGGCGTTTGGTGCGGACGAAGATAATAGCCAGATCCGGTTCTTGTAAATCGAGGAGGCGGCAGAGAATATCGAATTTCTGACGGTCCGGCACTTCAATGTAGGACTGTTCGATTAAGTCGATGGTTACTTCTTTGGCTTTCATGCGGATAATCTTGGGATCGTGTAGGAAGTTTTCTGCCAGTTCCTGAATCGGTTTGGGCATAGTCGCCGAAAAGAGCAGTGTCTGCCGCGTTTCCGGTGTCGCTCCCATGATGAGATTGATATCATCAATAAATCCCATATCCAGCATTTCATCGGCTTCGTCCAGGACAATCGTACTGATATGACTGAGCTGGATAGTGCCTCTCTTCATATGGTCGATGAGCCGCCCCGGTGTGGCGACGATGATTTGAGGACATTTCCGGAGCCGGCGCAGCTGCCGTTCCATATCCTGGCCGCCGTAAATCGGCAGTGCCTGAATCGGTGTGAACTGGGCCAGATGATTCATTTCTTCCGCTACCTGCATAGCCAGTTCGCGTGTAGGCGATAAGATGACTGTCTGGATTTCTTTGCTGGGTGGGGCTGCCAGGATTTTTTCCAATACGGGGATGCCGTAGGCGGCTGTTTTTCCCGTACCGGTCTGTGCCTGGCCAATCATGTCACGGCCGGCCATGGCGACAGGTATGGATTCTGCCTGAATCGGGGTTGGTTCTTCAAAACCCATTTCATTCAGGGCACGGATGATGACTTCACTGATATTAAGTTCTTGAAATTTTTCTAACATAGTTCCTCCTTTTGTATGAACATCTAATTCTATCATTTTGCTCTCTGAAAAGATAGGGGCTTTTTGTAAATACCCGTGCGTGGAATGGTTCCTGGGTCCTATAGGCAGCAGAGGTCAAAATGGGGGCAAAGACAACGGGTCCGGTAACCGTATAAAAAATAGCCACCGCACAAATGCGATGGCTATCCGTGTCTTTTATGGTGGACCATCAGGGGATCGAACCCTGGACACCCTGATTAAGAGTCAGGTGCTCTGCCAGCTGAGCTAATGGTCCATGCGATGTGTCTTCTTGCTGAGCACATTGATAATATTACACCAGTTGAAGAAAAAATGCAAGTCTTTTTTTTCGATTTATACAGATGCAACGAGATAAAGCCGATTTCATGCTACACAGGTCTGTATATACAGCTATACGGACCTGTGTGGCATGAAAAATCTGATGAGGACTATCTATTGCTCTTTTCTGTCCGGGTTAAACAGGATACGGCTGGGAATCTGGGCGGCAAAAATCCCGATAGACATGAGGATACATCCTGATAATTCCCGCAGAGTCATCGATTCACCGAGTATAAAGAATCCAGCAAGGGCACTGAAAATCATTTCACAGCTGAGAAGGAGTGAAGCTTCTGTAGGTGGCACGTGTTCCTGTCCGACAATCTGCAGGGTATAGCCGACACCGCTGGAAAAAATGCCGCAATAGAGGATGGGGATAGCCGATGCGGCAACGGCAGCCAGGGTCAGTGTTTCTCCCGCCAGGGGCATAGAAAGGAAGTTATAAATGCCACAGAATATGAATTGGCCTAAAGCTAGGTAGACGCCGCGATAATAGCGGACGAAGCGATCGACAATGAGGATGTGGAGAGCCCAGAAGAGGACGCCGGCCAGTTCCAGCACGTCGCCGATATTAAGTGGCTGGCTGTCACTGTGGAAGGCCAACAGGTACAGGCCGGCCAGAGCGGTCAGGCATCCTGCTATATGGGACAGACGCAGGGGATTGCGCAGGAACAGTCCGAGAATCGGGACGACGACGATGTATAAAGCAGTAATGAAGCCGGCTTTGCCCGCTGTCGTATAAAACATGCCTATCTGCTGCAGTGATGCGCCGGCATACAATACGAACCCGAGGATGGCACAAGCAGCCGGGAGTGACAAGTAGGAAGGAGGCGTGTCAAAATCCGGTGCCTGTTTACGACTGATCCACCAGACGACGGGCACAATGGAAAGGGCTCCGACCCAGAAGCGAATGCCATTGAAGGCAAAGGCACCGATCGTATCGGTGCTTACCCGTTGGGCGACAAAGGCACAACCCCAGAAAAACGTGGCGGCTAACAAGAAAAAACGGTCTTTTATCATGGTTATCCATTCCTTTTGAAAAATTTACAATATACGTATTATACCATATAGCGGCGTATTTATTTACTATAATTCTGCAAGTAGTTTTGTTCATATACGCCTACTACAAGATGACATGACAGATGTAAATCATCAATGTAAAGAAAATGTCAACGAATCATTGGCATGGGGCTGAAATTTGATGTATAATAAGGTCAATATGATTGGGAGGCGAGAATATTGTATACAAATGCTTTGTTGACTGATCTTTATCAGCTGACAATGATGCAGGGACTGTATTTCGAAGGCAAACACAATCAGGCCTGCGTGTTTGACCGGTATTACCGGCATAATCCATTTAATGGGGGTTATACGGTAGTAGCCGGACTGGAACATCTCATTGACTATGTCAAGAATATCCATTTCAGTGATGATGATCTGGCTTATTTGAAGAGTACGGGGATTTTCGAAGATACCTTTCTGGATTATCTAAAACGATTCCATTTTACGGGGAGCATTTATGCTATGCCAGAAGGGACTGTCGCATTTCCGCAGGAAGTATTACTGCGTGTAGAAACGACAAAAGATGAATCCCTTTTACTGGAAACGTGCATGTCTATGATCATGAATCACGAAAGCCTGATTGCGACCAAGGCCCGCCGTGTCCGCTGTGTTGCTGGTGATGATACCCTGATGGAATTCGGCCTGCGCCGTGCCCAGGGGGCTTCTGCCGGTGTGTATGGTGCACGGTCTGCCATGATTGGCGGATTCAATGGCACGAGCAATATGCTTTCGGGAGCTAAATTTGGCATGCCTGTCATGGGGACGATGGCCCATAGCTGGGTCATGAGTTTTCCGACTGAACTGGAAGCATTCCGCACGTATGCCAAACATTATCCCAACAGTCTTATCCTCCTGGCCGATACGTATAATACACTGAAACAAGGGGTTCCCGATGCTATTACGGTATTCCGGGAAATGAAGGAAGCGGGAACACTGCCTTCTTTCTATGGCATCCGTCTGGACAGTGGTGATCTGGCATACCTTTCTAAAGAAGCGCATAAAATGTTCGCAGCAGCGGGATTCCCTGATGCCGTCATTGCCGCTTCCAATGATCTTGATGAAAACCTGATTGCCGAACTGAAGCTCCAGGGATGTGCTATCAGCTCCTGGGGAGTAGGGACTAATCTCATTACCGCCAAGGACAGCCCGTCGATGGGTGGCGTGTTTAAGATGGCTGGCCAATATGAAGGTGACAAGTTCATACCTAAAATCAAGATGAGCGATAATGCTGAAAAAATTTCCAATCCGGGCCGCAAGAATGTACTGCGCATTTACGATAAAACGACGGGCAAGATGAAGGCCGATATCATCATTCTCGAAGGAGAAACGATTGATCCGTCCAAAGATCTGCGCCTTTCCAGTGATAAGACGCCCTGGCGCTCCCGTATCATTCCGGCTGGTTCCTTTACGGTAAGAACGATGCTGCAGCCGGTGTTCGTCAAAGGCGAACTCGTCTATACGCCGCCGACGCTGAAGGATATCATGGCATATGCAGACCAGGAAATTGATACTTTGTGGCCGGAATACAAGCGACTTGTCAATCCGGAAACCATGTGGGTACAGCGCAGCACGCGCCTCTCTGAACTGCGTCATCAGATTCTGACAGAAGAAGCTGCTCATTTTCAATAATTAGAATCTGGTTCAAAAGCGTACAAACGGAGATAAAATCTCTCTTTGTATGCTTTTTTTTCTCCTATCCCCTGTGATATAATAAATACGATTCTAATTTCTTTACCGGTGAGGTGATCATCAAATGTGGGGAACAATTATCGGTGATATAGCCGGTTCTGTTTATGAAATGCCCGTAGATGGGGCTGCTTCCATCAAGACAAAAGACTTCCCGTTCTGGGGAACAGGCTGCCGGTTTACCGATGACACGGTGACAACGGTGGCGGTCGGACAGGCACTGATGGAAAGCCGGATGAAAGGACAGGCGGTTACGCCTCTCCTCTGTCGGTATCTCCGCTATTGGTGCCGCCGGTTTCCCGGCGTCGGGTACGGGCCGCGTTTTATCCATTGGTATGAAAGTGATGACATGGGGCCTTATGGAAGCTGGGCCAATGGAGCCGCTATGCGCGTCGCTCCGGCAGGATGGCTGGCAGATACTCTGGCAGAAGCACAATATCTGGCAGAACTGTCGGCCGTAGTTACGCATAATACGGAAGAAGCTATCCAGGGGGCTGTGGCTGTTTCGTCGGCGATTTATCTGGCCCGTGCGGGCATCCGGCGCGATGACATACGTGTGTATCTCCAAGACCACTTTTATCCACTGGACCGCAGCCTCAATGAGATACGCCGGGATTATGGGTTTACTTCGCGGACATCCCGGAGCGTACCCGAAGCCATCGAAGCATTTCTCGAAAGCAGCGATTATGAAGATGCCGTCCGCAATGCTATTTCCCTCGGGGGAGATACGGATACACAGGCCGCCATAGCCGGCAGTATGGCCGAAGCATATTATGGCATACCGGAAAGGATGTGCCAGAAAGCGACATCCTATTTGCCAGCAGACATTCATCAACAGGTTGAGCGGCTGTATGCCTATATACATAACAGAAAGAGGGGGCTATCATGATAGAACCAGAAATGAAAGAACGATATGAAAAATTACGCGCTATATTAAAAGAAATGGGAAGCGTCGTCATCGGCTTTTCCGGCGGCGTAGACAGTACATTTTTGTCCTATACGGCGCACGATGTATTGGGGGACCAGGCCCTCGCTGTAACCGCCGTTTCACCGACGCTGCCGGAAAGCGAAGAACGGGACGCCCGTGATATGGCTGCCAGTATTGGTATCCGTCATCTCGTCGTCCATTCGACGGAATTTTCTGATCCGGAGTTTGTAAAAAATCCTAAGAACCGCTGCTATATCTGCAAGAAAATCCGTTTTACTGCATTGGTAAATCTGGCAAAACAGGAGGGCTTTCACTGGGTTGTTGATGGAGGGAATGTCGATGACCTGGGCGATTTCCGGCCGGGGATGAAAGCTTTGGAAGAAATGGCTGATGCCGTCCGCAGTCCGATGATAGAAGCGGGAATTACCAAAGCCGATATCCGGGCACTTTCGCAGGAACTGGGCCTCAGGACCTGGAATAAACAGAGTGCCGCCTGCCTGGCCAGCCGCATTCCTTATGGTGTGGAACTGACACCGCAGCGCCTTTCCATGATTGATAAAGCAGAACAATACATTGCGCCCTATATCACAGGGTCGTTGCGCGTCCGCTATCACGGCGATGTAGCACGCATCGAGGTGAGAGAAGATGAAATCCCGGCTATCCTGGCTCACCGCAAGGATATCGTACAGGCTTTGCGCCGTTGTGGATTTACCTATGTGTCGCTCGATCTGGGCGGTTACGAAATGGGAAGTCTCAATGAAGTAATTGAAACAGATGAGGAAGATAAATGAAAGTAACGAAACAAATCAAACAGGAAATGCTGCAGCGGTTTCAAGATCAATATGGCATCATGAAACCGGCTCTCCATTATACGTCGCCCTTTGAACTGATGATAGCCGTCATCCTGTCAGCCCAGTGTACGGATGAACGGGTCAATAAAGTAACAGCAGAAATGTTTCCTGCATACAATACGCCAGAAAAAATACTGACACTGGGACTTGAAGGTCTGGAAGAAAAAATCCGTACCTGTGGGTTGTATCACAGCAAGGCAAAAAATATTCTGGCTAATTGTGCCATTCTTTGTGAACAATATCATGGAGAGGTACCGCACACATTTGATGAACTAGTCAAACTTCCCGGCGTGGGCCGCAAGACGGCCAACGTACTGGTAAGCATTTTATACGATACGCCGGCCATCGCCGTTGATACCCATGTATTCCGCGTGGCGAACCGGCTTCAGTTGGCCATTGGCAGTACGCCCCTTGAAGTGGAAAAAGGGCTTCAGAGGGCCATTCCCAAAGAGTGGTGGAGCCGGGCCCATCACTGGCTTATCTGGCATGGACGCCGTGTCTGCAAGGCGAGGAAACCACTTTGTGACCAGTGTTTCCTCCAAGATCTGTGCCCGGGAAAGGAACAGGGTAAATAAGATGGACCGGGGACAGGCTATGGACCAGACTTGTTTCAGACACAGCGATTATGAAGGAGCGGGAACATGAACATAGACCGCCATCGCGTCATCCAGCGCTTTACAGCATACGTTCAGAAATTTGATCATACCGATGCCGGCGTCGTGCTCAAATATGAGCATTCCATGCGGGTGAGCCGGATTATAGAGGATATTGCCCGTGGTATATCGTTGTCTGACGGGGATGTAAATCTTGCCTGGTGCATAGGGGTGCTCCATGATATCGGGCGGTTTGAACAGCTCCGGGAATATCATACCTTCATTGATTACCGCTCTGTAGACCATGCAAAATATGGCGCAAAGTACTTATTCGGCGAAGGCCATATCCGGGATTTCCTGACTGATGCGTCCGAAGACGACGTAATCCGGCTGGCCGTGGGACTGCACAACGTCTTTCAGCTCCCCTGTGAGCTCACACCCCGGCAGAGGCAGTTCTGCCAGCTCATCCGGGATGCCGATAAGATTGACATTTTCCGCGTCTATGCAACGCATCTGGAGAAACCGGATAATGTCTGGCATACTGATTTGTCCCGGCTGAAAGAGCAGCCCATATCGGATGCTGTCATGGCACAGGCCCGAAGGATGCGGACTATCCGTACAGAAGACAAAAAGACCCGCATGGATTTTTATGCAGGCGTACTCTGCCTATATTTTGAACTGTCATATGCTGTAAGCCGGGAACTGGTAAAGGAACAGGGATATTATGAAAAACTCCTCCAATTCCATTCCCGCAATCGGCAGACAGAAGCCCGGCTGGATGAAATCCGCAGTCTCGTAAAGTGCCTCGGAAATCAGCAGGATCAGGATGGTCTTTAAATAAATTTAAATTTTATTAACGCATATCCCATTTACGTTGTAAGAGGTGTATAATAGAATTCGTAATGATAAAATATTGGTAATTTTATCAGATAATAAAACTGATATAAGGAAAAGGGATATGATGAAGCTTTTAGTGACAGGTGGGGCTGGTTTTATTGGCTCCCACGTATTGGAAAAACTTCATGCTATGGCAGACAGGCAGGTCGTAGTCTTTGACAATTTGACGAGTGGTTCACCCAATAATGTACCGCCGGGTATGGAACTGGTACGGGGAGATGTACGGGATACGGATTCCCTTGAAAGTTTGTTTGCCAGCCATGATTTTGATGCAGTTATCCATCTGGCTGCACAGACATTAGTGCCGACTTCCGTTGCCGATCCCGTGATGGATCTTCAGGTTAATCTGGAAGGAATCCTGCATATTCTGGAATGTTGCCGGACCTACCATGTACATCACGTGCTGTTTTCTTCCAGTGCTGCTGTGTACGGGGATAATCCGCATGTTCCTCTGGTGGAAACGGAACGGCTTATGCCTTCTTCGCCGTATGGGATTACGAAGATGACGACAGAACAGTATCTGCGGGTCTATCATGAACTGTACGGCCTTGATGCGACGGTCTTCCGCTTTGCCAACGTGTATGGCGAACGTCAGGGAGAAAAAGGAGAGGGCGGCGTAGTCAGCATTTTCTGCAAGCTCCTGGCGATGGGCAAGGCCGTTACGGTATACGGCGACGGCAGGCAGACCCGGGATTTTGTCTATGCCGGGGATATAGCCGATGCCATCATACAAGCGTTGCCGCTCAAAGGATTTCACACATTCAATGTATCGACGGGAAAAGAAACGAGCATCAATGATTTGATCCGCTGCTTTGAAGACGCTATCGGACACTCTGCCGACGTGCACTACACTAAAGCGCGTACGGGAGACATCCTTCGTTCCGTGCTGAGTCATGATGCATTGAAACAGGCATTGGGCATTGTTCCGGCTATGGAACTTCCCGAAGGGATACAAAAGACGTACGACTGGTATCAGAGCCAGCAATCAGAATGGAAATAGAAATGAACGACGGAGGCTGTTCCCAGAGGATGGCTTCCGTTTTTTTGCTTTGATTCTTTGTTTTTTATCTGCTTTGGGATACAATAATATTATGTAGTAGAAGTATACGGCAGCTGCATAGGAGAAATGCAGCATGATTCCAGCCGGTATAAAGGAGTGAATGATGATGAACCAACGTGTAGTCGTACTGAATGGTGCCAAGATGAATTATGATGGGAAACTGGATTTCTCCGTCCTTTCACCCGATACGGTCGTCTATGATGACACTCAGGCGGACGAAATTGTGGAACGGATTGACGGGGCGGCGGCCGTTATCACGAAGGAAATGCCCGTTCCGTCTGATATTATACAACGGTTTCCCGACAGCGTGAAACTCATCGTGGAAGCAGGGACGGGCTATAACAATATTGATATAGAGGCAGCAAAAGAAAGAGGGATTACTGTATGCAATATCCCAGCTTACAGCACACAGCGCGTGGCCCACACGGCCATTATGCTCCTCTTGAATCTGGCATCGTCCATGAGAGAGCAGATGGCTATGCTGGCAAAGGGAGACCGGCGCAACTTTACGGAACATCTCATGGTGCCCCATGGAGAAGTCAATGGAAAAATACTGGGCATTATTGGAGCCGGTCATATTGGCAGGGAAGTCATGAACATAGCCATCGTTCTCGGAATGGAAGTCGTCGTGTATACGCGTACGCCCCGGCCGGATGAAAATCACATTACCTATACGAATCTGGAAACGGTTCTCCGGACCTGCGACTATCTATCTATTCACTGCCCTCTGACGGACAAGACGCGTCATCTCATCGATAAGGATGCCATAGCACTGATGAAACCATCAGCCTGCATCATCAATACGGCCCGCGGCGCTATCATTGATGAACCGGCACTCATAGAAGCCCTGCAGGAGCATCGTCTGGCGGGGGCAGGCCTGGATGTGCAGGAAACGGAGCCGCCGACAGCAGACAGCCCGCTTTATACGATGAACAATGTGATCCTTACACCTCATATGGGCTGGAAAGGCTTGGAAACGCGGCAGCGGCTGGTTCGTATCATAGCCGATGACGTCCGTCATTTCTTCGATGGGAATCCTATCAATGTAGTTAGTCAATAAAATCGTTTCAGACAAGAACGTCGTTCCGGCGTTGAGGTCATAGAAAAATGCCTGCTTCTGACAAGACAGAAGCAGGCAGGGAGAACTGGATATGCAAGATCGTTGGAAAGTTTCGGTCCGGCTGGCATCGTTTCTGGCACTGGCGCTGGTATTGCAGAGCATCCGCCTGGTCGTGCCGCTGCCGGGACCGGTAAATATGTTTTTTATTGGCAGTCTGCTCAATGCAGTCATGATTCTGTCTATCTGGCAGACTCGTTCGTACCGGGCCTGTATTATCGGTCTGATACTGCCTATGGGGGCATTTCTGCAGGGACAACTGCCACTGGTTTTCCTGATTCCTGTCATCGGTCTGGGCAATGCCTGCTTCATGGCCTGGGTATATCGCTTCCGCCGCAGCCGGGCTGCCCTTTTTGCCGGGCCGCTCGTGAAAGCGGGCATCCTCTATGGAGGTACAAACATCGTCCTCGCCATAGTGGCACTACCGGATGTAGTGGGGCAGACACTCAGCTTTATGATGAGCTGGCCTCAGATAGTAACGGGTTGTGTGGGAATCGTCCTGGCCGGTATCGTCTGGCGGCGGCTTTAGTATTTCATGGCTTCTTTTTTTGCCAGCTGGTCGCATCGTTCGTTCAGATCGACACCGGCGTGGCCTTTGACCCAGTGAAACGTTACGTGATGACTGCCATAGAGAGCGTCGAGAGCCATCCACAGTTCCCGGTTGAGTACGGGAGTCCCATCGGCCTTTTTCCAGCCCCGGCGCTTCCAGGCAGCCAGCCAGCGGGTGATGCCGTTCTTTAAATACTGGCTGTCCGTATAGAGAGCGACCCGTGAACCGGCCGGGGCCCACTGCAGGGCTTTGATTGCTGCTGTCAGTTCCATCCGGTTATTGGTCGTAGAAGGATGACCGCCAGATTGTTCGGAAACGGCCCCTGTGGCAATAGTACGGGCAACCATAGCCCAGCCGCCGGGACCGTCGGGATTTCTCAGGCAGGACCCGTCGGTATAAATGATGTAGTCCTGATCTGTATCTGCCGGCTGTTCCTGATGCAGCTGGGGGACCTTTTCCCCGTGGAACAGGCGATGACCGGAGGACTGTGCCGTATGAGAACCGGCGGAATCATCACCAGACAGCCAGCGCATCGCCTCTTCTGCACTGGTAAATCCTTTGAAACGGGCTCCGGCATAGCCGGTTACCTGTTTCTGGCATTCAGCCCAGGTGGTAAACAGCCCGGTCTGGCGGCCGTTTCGTACGGCATATATTTTTTTTGGCATAGAAACACCTCGTTTCAGAATTGTTATCGTACTGATTGTATCATGGAATGAACCGATTTAATAGAGAAAACCATAGAAAGGATGTTCGTACTATGAAATACAGGATGTCCCTCATGCGCTTTATTTTACTAATTTTTGGTTGTTTCTTTGTCCTGTCTGGAGTGCAGGCAGCGACCGTCATCAACAGCGATGGCTATTATAAAGATATCCGCCTTGCAGGAAAAGTACGGGTTGTCGATTCCTTTCCCGATATACGGGTACAGGTCGTTCAGAGCTTTCCTGATTTACGTGTTAAAGTTGTCGATTCCTTTCCCGATAGCATTGGTGAGTGGCAGTTTGTAAGTTATGGGGAAGATTTTACCATCCAGTTTGTCGATTCGTTCCCTGATATCCGTATCCGTTTGGTCCATAGTTTTCCCGGAGTAGAATAATGGAGGTATATTATGACAGAAGAAGAAAAAATATTTTCAGGTCATATCTTTAACAACCGTTGTAGTGAACTGGTAGAAATCAAGCGGCGCACCCACCGGCTGTGCCGGGAATATAATCGCCTCGATGAGACTGACCCCGCGAGAACGGATATCATGCGTCAGGTCATGGGATCTATCGGCCGGATATTTTATTTTCAGGGACCGCTCCAGTTCAACTATGGCTGCCATACGTTTATCGGGGAAAATTTTTTTGCTAATTTCAATCTGGTCGTCATGGACGATGCCCGCGTATTCATTGGCGATAACGTATGTATCGGCCCCAATGTATCACTTCTGGCAACGAATCATCCCCTTCTTCCACAGGAACGGCTGGGCCTGAGTGAAGAAGGGCGGATGACTATGGCCGAATTTGCCGAGGATATCCATATCGGAAATAATGTCTGGATTGCTGCTAATGTAGCCGTCCTGGGCGGTGTTCATATCGGTGACAACGTGGTCGTCGGAGCCGGATCGGTCGTGACAAAGGATATTCCTGACAATTATCTGGCTTTTGGCGTTCCCTGCAAGCCCATCCGGCCCATTACAGTTGACGATTCCCAGGCCTGGCGCATCCTGCCGGAGGACCGGGAGTTTTTCCGGAACAATCTGAAATAGGCAGTACCTTTTGTGCCTGCCATCGAAATGGTATATAATAGATGCGTGTAACATAATGAAATAGTACAGGAGGAATTCGTATGGCATATATTTATCCCTTCCGCGGCCAGTGGCCGGATATTGATCCCGGCGCCTATCTGGCAGATAATGTAACGGTTGTCGGCAAGGTTACCATAAAAAAAGGAGCAAACCTGTGGCCTGGCGTCGTCGTCCGTGGTGATGATAACGAAATTATCATCGGTAAAGGCGTCAATATACAGGACAATACGGTGATTCATGTGGATCCCGGCGATCCGCTCGTCCTGGACGATTATTGCATGGTTGGCCACAGTGCCGTCATCCATTGCAAACATATCGGCAGTGGTACACTGATTGGCATGGGTGCCATTTTACTGGCTAATGCCGATATCGGAGCAGAATGCATCATTGGGGCAGGAACCATGATTACGCAGAATAAAGTTATCCAGCCCCGTTCCATGGTGTATGGGACGCCCTTTAAATTCGTCCGGTCTCTGCGGCAGGAGGAAGTCGATGCCGTTCGTAAAGATATCTTGGAATACGAGGCGCTGGGGCAGGAATACAAGGCCATGCAGAAAACGATGCAGCAGAAAAAATAGGAGGGATTACTCATGTTTATGTATGAAATGCCGACCCGCCTGTATTTTGGCAAAGATTGTCTGAAGGGAGCAGGGAAGAATCTGAAGCAGCTGGGAAAAAAGGCACTGATCGTGACGGGACGCCATTCCGCAAAAATCAATGGGTCCCAGAAGGCCGTAACGGATGCACTGGAATCAGAGGGTGTAGCCTGGGTATTGTTTGACCAGATAGAAAACAATCCTTCTATCGACACCGTCCGCAGGGCCGCTGACTTTGGCAAATCCCAGCATGTCGATTTCGTTATCGGCATCGGTGGTGGTTCCCCTATGGATGCGGCGAAAGTCATAGCCCTTCTATGTACGAATGACCTGGATGATGCGGCGTTATTTACCGGTCCTTATGTCCGGCCGCTGCCTATCGTGACCGTTCCGACGACATCCGGAACGGGTAGTGAAGTGACGAAGGTTGGCGTGCTGACTAATCCCCATGCCGGGACGAAACAATCGGTCAATACACCCTTTATTTTCCCCGTACTGTCCTATGCGGATCCGTCCTTTACAGAAAGCGTCAGTACGACTGTGACTATGGATACGGCCGTTGATGCCCTATCCCATGCCATAGAAGGATATATGTCGCGGAAATCGACTCCCATGAGTGACGTATGGGCAGAAGAAGCGATGCGCTTCCTCGGTCCCCATCTGACTGATCTGGAAGGAAATATCCCTTATGTCGTCCGGGAAGACTTGATGTACGGCGCGACGACTGCTGGTATGGTCATCGCCCAGACGGGAACGACTCTGGTACACGGCATGGGTTATCAGCTGACTTATTATAAAGGATTGTCCCATGGCCGGGCGAATGGCCTGTTATTGCCGGGGTATATGCGGCTCATGACAGAAACGATGGAAGATAAGGTGGAAAAAATCTGGGACATCCTGGGATTTTCCGGCCTGCAGGACTTTGCGGACTGCTTGCACAGTCTCATGCCGGAACGGGTTTCCCTTACGGAAGAGGAAATAGAAGAGTATGTCCGTCTGACGCTGCCTACGGGAGCAGTTGCGTCCACACCTTATGAAGTGAATGGTGAAGTCATTGCCCGTCTGTACCGGGAACTGGCCTGAACCAGACGGGTACCGTGAGTGCCGTACCGGATGAAAACCGGCTTTGTGTGAAAAGGGATAGCTTCACACAGAGCCGGTTTTTATATACATGATAAGCCAGAACTAAGAAAATGCAATACAAGCATAATATTTTGAAATTATTGGCATAAAGGGATAGACAATTGCGAAAAAAAAGTATATCATACTGAGTATGTGATGGAAATAACATAAAAGGAATCGTTGCTCCTCCGTATTTCTGGCATGCAAGCAGAAAGGAAAGGACACTGTATCCGGTATACGGCGCCATCGTTAAATATTTTTGTAAATATTTAAATAAAGAGTCTACAAAACAGATATTATGTGATATAATGAACATAAAGCGTGAAACACCCGAGTACCTATCATTGATTTCAGCAGCCACCGTCATAACGGGTAGCTGTATGATATAATTAATAGCCCCAAATGGCATAGCCTGTACTATACTATTTCCTGGCTATGACTTTAATCAAAGGAGAGATGTAAAATGGGTTATATTCTTAACAAAGACCAGATGGACATCGTTAATTTGGCAAAAGACTATGCAGTAAAGAAAGTTATGCCGCTCGTACCGGAACTGGACAACGCTCCGGAACTGACACCGGAAACAGAAGAAGGCAAAAAACTTCTCGACCTCTATCAGGGCGCTGTTGACCTTGGTCTGACGACTCTGGAAATTCCGGAAGAATACGGCGGCCTTGGCCAGGACTACTACACTGTAGCCGCTGCATACGAAGAATTGTCCAAAGTTGATGCTGGCTTTGCTACAGCAGTAGCCGCTTCTTCCCTCGGCCTGAAACCGATCCTCCAGCACGGCAATGACGAACAGAAAAAACTCTATGCTGATTTCCTCAACGGCGAAAAGACGTCTGAAAAAGCTCCGGTACCGGGCTTCTGCGCATTCTGCTTAACTGAACCGGATGCTGGTTCTGATGCTTCCAACAGCAAGACGACAGCTAAAAAAGTTGGTGACGAATATATTATCGACGGCACGAAATGCTTCATCACCAACGGCGGCGTTGCTTCCGTTTACACCGTATTCGCTGTAACGGATAAGACGAAGGGCGTAAAAGGCATCTCCGCTTTCATCGTTGAACGTGACCGCGAAGGCGTTTCCATTGGCGCTGAAGAAAACAAGATGGGCATCCGCCTCTCCAACACGACAGAAGTTATCTTCCAGGACGTTCATATCCCGGCTGATCACCTCGTAGGTGAAGAAGGCAAAGGCTTCATCTATGCTATGCAGACGCTGGACCTTGCCCGTCCTATGATTGGTGCCCTGGCAGTTGGTATTGCTCAGCGCGGTATCGACGAAGCTGTTAAATATGCTCAGGTTCGTCAGACATTCGGCAAGCCGATCATCAAACACGAAGCTATCGCTTTCAAACTGGCTGATATGGATATCCAGACAGAAGTTGGCCGTTCCTCCATCATCAACTTCCTCAACAAATACTATGACGAAAGAAAGAATGGCCGTTACAACTACTCCCGTGAAGCTGCTATCTGCAAATGCTTCTGCGGCGATATGTGCGTACAGGTAGCTCTCGATGCTATCCAGATCCTCGGCGGTTTCGGCTACAGCCGTGAATATCCGGTTGAAAAACTCGTTCGTGATGCTAAAATCATGCAGATCTATGAAGGCACCAACGAAGTACAGAGAATCGTTATCTCCGGCCAGATTACAAAGAAACACTAATTTCACAGGTCGTACAACGGTCACATGCTTTGGCATGTGGCCGTTTTTTTCTGGGAGAACGTTGATGGCTCGAATAAAAGACATTGCTAAGGATAAAACAGAAGTGGTACAATAAAAGTCACGTATACAAGATAGTTGAGTATATTTCACTTCATAATATAGAGTTAGTTTGTCCAGGTATCTCTGCAGGATAGCTGGCATACGAAGGAGAATATAAGGAGGAATTATGGCAGAGTTACTGGCTCCGGCAGGTTCACTGGATACGGTACGGGCGGCAATCGACGCCGGTGCCGATGCGATTTATCTGGGTGGGAAAGGGTTTAATGCCCGCAAATTTGCTCACAATCTGAGCGATGAGGAAATGGCTCAGGCCGTGCGGATAGCCCATCTGATGGGCGTTAAGATTTATGTCACCGTAAATATTCTCGTGGCAGACACGGAACTATCTGATTTGACGGCCTATCTGAAAAATCTGGATGATTTGTCTGTCGATGGCATCATCGTGCAGGACCTGGCTGTGGCGGAGATTGCCCGGCGCGTCGTACCAAAGCTGCCGCTTCACGGGAGCACCCAGATGACCGTATCCGATCTGAATGGCGTGCGTTTCCTGGAACGGCTCGGTTTTACCCAGGTCGTACTGGCGCGGGAACTGCCTCTTTCGGAAATCCGCTATATCTGTGCCCATGCTCACGCTGCCATTGAAGTTTTCATTCACGGCGCATCGTGCATGGCTTATTCCGGACAGTGCCTGATGAGCAGTTTTATCGGCGGCCGCAGCGGGAATCGCGGCGCCTGTGCCCAGCCGTGCCGCCTGCCGTATCAGCTGTATGACGGCGATGATCTCCTGACCGGAGAAGCGTCTTATATACTGAGCCTGAAAGACCTGAACAGTTCTTCTAAGATATATGAACTCCTGTCTGCCGGCGTTTCCTCGCTCAAAATTGAAGGGCGCATGAAAGGATGCGGTTACGTGCGTACCGTTGTGGGAGCCTATCGCAGCCTTTTGGATAGCTGGCATCAGCCTGCGACAGAGCAGAAACACTGTCTTCGTGAAGCGGAAGAACAGCTGAAACAGAGTTTCAACCGCACCTATCAGGCCGATTTTCTGAAGGACCATCTGGGCCGGCACACCATCACGGCAGGTATACCGGGAAACCGCGTGCCCAATACGGGAGGCGGAGATCCGGGCCTGACCCGTCATATACCCGTCTACGGTCATGTAGATTGCACTGACCAGGGAAATTTGCGCCTGACCCTGTGGGACGAAGACGGCCATACGGCTGAAGCCGTCTCTTCTTTTCAGCCGGAACGGGCAACACGACGGCCGGCGACGCGTGACTGGGTCAAAGGGCAGCTGGAACGATTGGGTGACACCTGTTTTACTCTGGCAGATGCATCTGTCTGGAATGAATCGCACATGATTCCGGCCAGTATCCTGAATGAACTGCGCCGTCAGGCGGCAGACCGGCTAGAAGAGGATATCCTATCCGGTTATGATCGCCCCTCTGCGGGAAGGGCAGAAACGGATACGACTTTTGTAAGGGCGGCATCTATAGCGGATACGGCACCCTGTATTACCGTGCGTTGTGACTCGCCCGCTCAGGCCGAGGCGGCACTCAGGGCAGGAGCCGGCCGTATCATATATGGAGGAGAAACGTACGATCATCATTTCGTGACGGCAGAGGAATGGAAACGGGTATCGGCCCTGACCGCATCGTATGGCCGTGAATTATGGGCCGCGACGCCGCGGGTCCTGTGGCCCCGTCAGGTGGCTGCCGTGCGGACGGAACTCCGCCTGGCAGTAGAAGCGGGTATATCTGGCATCTATGCTGGCAATATGGGGATATTTCCGTTACTGGAATCAGAAGGCCTGTCCCTTCCCTGCAGTGCCGACTGGTCACTCAATATTTTTAACAACCAGAGCGCCCAGGCCTACATTCATGTCGGATGTAGTGAACTGACTCTGTCTCCGGAACTGACATTGAGGCAGATTGGACGGATTATCCGGCAGGTACCCGTTTCCATAGAAGTATTGGCAGAAGGCCGGCTGGAAATGATGATTACCGAATTTTGCCAGGCGGCGGCCTGTCTCAGCAAAGAAGGGAAAGGGCATTGCAATGGTGCCTGTAGCGGCCGCCATCTGTCACTGGAAGACCGCCATGGCATGCATTTTCCTGTCGTGACTGACCCGTTCTGCCGCAATCATATCCTCAATAACCGTGATCTGGACATGGCTCCGTACTATAAGGATCTCCGGGCAGCCCATATCAGCCGGCTGCGTATCGAAGGCCGGGGCCGCAGTGCAGACTGGGTATCGGTGCAGACAGCCCGATACGTACGGTTATGGGAAGGCCGGGAAACAATGCTTCTGGGGAAAGAAGACCAGCATGTCACGCGGGGGCATTTCTTCCATGGCATTATATAAGAAATAAAGATAGCGATTAGTAAACGAAATAAAAGGAGTTTTACCCTATATGAATAAACGTAGTATGCGGATTTTGGGATTTTATCAGGTGCAGAACCAGCTCGTCAGGCTGGCTCCGTCACGTCTTTCCAAGGAAATAGCCCGCCGTCTGCGTCCTGAATCCGATGCAGATGTAGTGGAAGCGCGCCTGGCTGATACGGAAGAAGCCTGGCACTGCTTGCAGCGGGAAGCCTCTGTGCCCTTCGGAGGAATCACCGATATCCGTCCGGCATTGGAAAAGGCAAAGCGCGATGTGACACTCGACGGGCAGGACTGCATTGATATCTGGCACAATGCCCAGCGGTACGGAGAAATCAGGGTGTATTTTGCGGAAAAAGAAGGCGATTATCCACGTCTGTCCGGTCAGGCCTCCCACATCGGCGATTTTTCCCTCATCATTCACAAAATCGCCCAGGTATTCGACCAGAACCACCAGATCCGCGACAATGCGTCTGTCGAGCTTTTGCGCCTGAGAACGCGGATTTCTGAATTGGAACGGCAGACGAAACGGTACGTCCACAATGTACTCCAAAATAAAGAATATCAGAAGTATTTCCAGGATGCCCTGGTAACGGTCCGCAACAACCGCTACGTCATTCCTGTCAAGCAGGAATACCGTCATGCCTTCCCCGGCATTGTCCACGATACCTCCGCCAGCGGGGCTACATTGTATATTGAACCCATGGCCATCGTCAACGCCAATAACGACCTGCAGGCGGCCCGTATCGCAGAAACGAGGGAAATCGAAAAAATTTTCCGCCGCCTGACGGCCCTTATCGCCGGAGATTATGAAAATCTCTACGACAGTACCTATGCCGTAGGAAAGCTGGAATTTATCTTTGCCAAGGCACAGCTGGCTCTTTCTATGAAAGCGACGCGGCCGGTTATTTCCAAAAGGCGGATGGTAAAACTCATCCAGGCCCGTCATCCTCTAATTGATGCGGTCAAGGTCGTACCCAACACAATTGTCATAGGGGGAGAATACCGCATACTCCTTATTACGGGCTCCAATACGGGCGGCAAGACCGTTTCCATGAAGACCTTGGGCCTTCTGGCACTCATGCATCAGTCCGGATTGTTCCTGCCCGTCATGGAGGGGTCGGAATTGCCCATATTCCGCGACATTTTTTCCGATATTGGTGACGAACAGGATATTTCCCAGAATCTTAGTACCTTTTCCAGCCACATGAAGCAGCTCATTTATATCCTGAAACACTGTGGTCCAGACGATCTGATCCTGGCAGATGAACTGGGATCTGGCACGGATCCTGCTGAAGGCAGTGCTATTGCCATCGCCATCCTCAAGAATTTGTACACCAAAGGCTCTTATGTCATGGTGACGACCCACTATAATGATTTGAAAAACTTTGCCTATAATACGCCGGGCATCGAAAATGGCCATGTGGAATTCGATGTGAATACACTGAAACCGACGTACAAGCTGCGCATTGGTTCGGCAGGCAGTTCCCATGCCTTCAGCATCAGTGAACGGCTGGGCATGCCCAAAGAGATTCTCGACGAAGCGAAAGAACTGCGCAGCAGGGCTCAGGACGTCGATATGGAAGCCATCCTGACCAAACTAAATGCCCAGTCCAAACGCATGGATGAAGAAGAACAGGAACTAGAGGCGAAACTGGCCAGCGCGCGCCAGATAGAAGAGGCACTGCGCAGGGAAAAAGAAAAAGTCACTTCCAAGCGGCAGGATATTATCGATTCCAGCCGGCGTCAGGCCGTCGATATGAAACGCAATCTGCGGCTGGAGGCAGAAAAAATCATCCGGGAGTTAAAAGCCCAGTCGAAAGAATCGTTGAGTGAAAAGGAACGGATGAAGGCCATCGAACAGGCCCGCCGCGCCATCCAGCAGATTTCCCTGCCCGAAGCAGAAAAGCCGCACCGCGATCCCATCGACCCGGCCCAGCTCAAAACGGGCCAGCAGGTCTATATCAATTCTCTCGACGGGCTGGGAACAGTAGAAAAAATCCACGGCAAGAAGGTGACCGTATCGGTGCGCGGCATGACCGTCCGCGTCAAGATACAGGACATCAGTGCCCCTTATTTGTCAGAAATTAAGAAAGAAAAGCAGGAAGAGAAACGGGAACAGAGCCGTTCGTCCTTCCGGCCAATCCGGACCGGTCCTGTTGCGACAGAGCTCAACATTATCGGCAAGACCGGACCCGAAGCCATCCCCGAAATCGAACGGTTCCTCGATCAGGCACTGGCTGCCGGATTCAGTCCGGTCCGCATCATCCATGGCAAAGGCAGCGGTGCCCTGCGAAGAGCCGTCCACGCCTTCCTGGATGAACAGCCCTTTGTCAGACAGTACAAACTCGACGATGCCCAAAATGGCGGAGACGGTGTCACCTTAGTATATTTTTAGCATAGTAAAAAGACGCGGAATTACGTTGTAATGACTGTTTCCGCGTCTTTTTACTATTTACAAATATTTATACAGGCGATGAAATATAGTCATGGATTTTGGCGTTGTTATATGATAAAATAGGTCCACAAAGGGATATTTTTTATGTTTTCTCGTAAAATGGGAAAATATAGTAAGAAATGGAGGAAAGTATATGAATTTATTACGTCGTAAATCATTCGACGACTTGCTGGCCCATACGCAGGAGAAAAAGTTGACCAAGGCATTGGGCGCCTTTGACATCACCCTTATGGGGCTGGGTATCATCATCGGAACGGGGATTTTTGTCCTGACGGGTATTGGAGCGGCCAAATATGCCGGCCCTGGACTCATGCTGTCTTTTGTATTCGCGGCCATTACCTGCGCCTTTGTCTGTCTGGCCTATTCCGAACTGGCATCGTTTCTTCCCGTATCGGGGAGCTCGTATACGTACGCCTACGCATCGCTGGGTGAAATATTCGGCTGGTGGGTCGGCTGGAGCCTGATTCTGGAATATTCCGTCGGAGCCAGTGCCGTAGCCGGTGGCTGGTCTGCCTATTTTGTCGGCATCCTTCATTCCTGCGGTATCGACCTGCCCAAGGCACTGACCAGCGTACCCGCTGATGGTGGTATCATCAATCTGCCGGCTGTGCTCATCGTCCTTTTGGCAACGGCCCTTCTCGTCGTCGGTGTCCGGGAAAGTGCCAGGGTCAATCGGATTCTCGTCTTTGTCAAAATCGGCACGATTTTCCTGTTCTTATTCCTGGCAGCGCCGCACATTGAGCCGGCCAACTGGCAGCCCTTCCTGCCCTTTGGCATGCAGGGCGTATTTGCCGGCACAGCCGTGCTGTTTTTTGCCTACCTTGGCTTTGACGCCTTATCTACGGCAGCAGAAGAAACGAAGAATCCGAAACGGGATATGCCAATCGGAATCATTCTGGCCCTGGCCATCTGCACCATCCTGTACATTGCCGTCTGTGCGGCCATGACCGGCGTCGTACCATATCCGATGCTGGATACGGCGGCCCCTGCTTCGTATGTCCTCGAATACATCGGCCTGCACCTGGGGTCGGCTATCGTCGGTACGGGCGCTATCTGTGGCCTTTCCACAGTCGTCCTTGGCATGCTCTTTGCCCAGAGCCGTGCTCTCTATTCTATGAGCCGGGACGGCCTCATGCCTATGAGTCTCTACAAAGTGCATCCGAAATTCCATACGCCTTATATCATTCAGATCATCATAGGCATAGTCGTCGCCTGTATCACGGGATTCACACCCATACACATCGTAGCGGAAACGTGCAGTGCCGGAACGATTTTTGCCTTCCTCTGCTCCTGCGTGGGCATTCTCATCCTGCGCCGCGTCTATCCCGACAAGCCGCGCGGATTCCGCTGCCCGGCCGTGCACATCATTGCTCCCCTGGGATTTATCTGCTGTGCCTTCATCTTCTCGGAATTATCTCCCCATACGCTCCTCCTCTTTGGCGTATGGTCTGTACTGGGACTGTTGATTTACCTCGTATATGGCAACCGTCATAGCGTATTGCAGAAAGAGGAAGCAGGAAAATAGGTGTGTTTACATCTACCATTATCGTCTTTATACTAAAAAACAGCTGCATTACATTCTGTGTAACGCAGCTGTTTTTGTCTGTCTGGTATATCCCGGGCCCGGTTGGGTCAGAGTTTTATCTTGGAAAAGACTTCGCCAATGGAATCGTGGAGTACCAGGTCGGCCGTATGGTCCATATCGGTACTTGATTTGTTGATGAGTACCAGTTTGTGGCCGTGATAGTAACGCACGAGGCCGGCGGCCGGATAGACAACCAGGCTGGTACCGCCGATGATGAGCATATCGGCATGACTGATGTAGTACAGCGATTGTTCGATGACATCATTGTCGAGGCCTTCTTCGTAAAGAACGACATCGGGCTTGATGGTACCGCCGCAGGCATCGCATTTAGGAATACCTGTCGTCTGCCTGATATATTCGGCATCGAAGAATTTATGACAGTGCTGGCAGAAATTGCGGTGGATACTGCCGTGCAGTTCCAGAACATTTTTGCTGCCACCTTTCTGATGCAGTCCGTCAATATTCTGGGTAATGACAGCCTTCAGCTTGCCTGCCTGTTCTAGTTCGGCCAGCTTCTTGTGAGCCATATTAGGCTGGGCCGAAAGAGACGCATTCAGGATTTTATCCCGGTAGAACCGATAGAACTCGTCTGTATGCTGTTCGTAAAACGTATGGGAGAGCATCGTTTCAGGGGGATATTTGTAGTGCTGGTTATAGAGTCCGTCTTTACTGCGGAAATCAGGAATGCCGCTTTCCGTAGAAACGCCGGCACCGCCAAAGAATACAATATTGTCCGAATCATGGACCATCTGGAGAAACGTATCAATAGCAGACATGAGGACCGCTCCTTTCCAAACGCGAAAAACTACTTCTGAACTAATCTATATATCAAAATGAGTGTTTAGCAGCGAAATACCTGACCCGGTGCGGAATACCTTATCCCGGAAGGTGCGGATGGCGTCTACATCCAGCTGATCTTCGTAGGCGTTGACCAGAAAATCCGCTTCCAAAAGTATCTGATAATCGGGGCCGTCGATGCCCGTATAGGTGTGATGATGGCCGATGAGCCAGCAGACGCGGTCGGTAAAAGACGAAGAAGAAGAGAAGGGTTCCAACAGCTTGCGGGCGATAGCCGGCCCTTCCAATTCCTGATATTTGCCGGACGAACTGCCATATTTTTCTTCTGCCGCGTGGATGCCGATATCGTGGAGTACGGCTGCCGTTACCAGGATTTCCTGCGTATCCGGAGCGAGGTGTTCCAGCTGACCAATCAAATCGGCGTAGGCGTAGACTTTGAGGAAATGCTGGATACGCCGGGGATCGCCATGGTCGTAGGCAACAGCTGCTTCTATTAGTTTGGGAATGTTCACATATATGCCACCTTTCTCAGAATCTGTCTATCGCTTTTATTATACACTATTTTCGGCTGGATAGGCGGTACAGCCGGCAAAAGGATTGTATTTTTTAGCATCAGAACTAACAGGCCCGGCAGCAATCTCATGGGAGTTGCCACCGGGCCTGTTGCCGGTCACTGTTTTCCTTCTGGCAGGATGTTTGCCAGGACGACGTGATACCGTTCGTTATATTTTTTGATGGATGCATTGATTTTTTTGCGGATGGCGATGATGTTTTCTTCGGAGTATTCTTCCGGCGGGATATGGAGGTCGCAGATGATATTCGGATGGCGCGCACCAGCAGTGAAGCGGAGATTATCCGTATGATACTGGGGATATTCCGTCTGGATCAACGTGTCGATATCGTGGCGCATGGCCGAAATGATTTTCTCATCCGTGCAGAGCGGATCCATGTGAACATTGATATTGATCTGGAATTTCTCTTTCAGAATATCCTCCAGTTCATCGACAGCCGAATGGACTTCTACGATATCGGACGTATCAGGCACTTCCACGTGGATGGAAGCATAGGTACGACCGGGGCCGTAGTCGTGGATTTTCAGGTCATGGACGCCGACGACATAGGGGCAGTGCAGGGCACAGTCGGTAATTTCCCGTACCAGTTCCGGGTCTGGTGCCTTGCCGAGGAGAATGTTGATGACTTCCTTTGCCAGGCTGCCACCGGAATAGAGAATGAGCAGTCCGATGAGCGTACCGGCAGCGGCATCGATGGGCAGAGTCGTAAACTGCTGGGCAATGGTGGCCAGCAGGACACCCGTCGTGGCGATGGCGTCGTTGATGCTGTCGGATGCAGTCGCCTCATTGACACTGGAGTGAATCTGCCTGGCAATATAGCGGTTATACAGGCACATCCATCCTTTGATGGCAATGGATGCGACGAGGATGATGACTCCCCACAACGAGAAATCCAATGTTTCCGGTTCAAAGAATTTCGTAACCGATGCTTCACAGAGCTTATACCCGACGATGAGAATCAGGATGGCAATGGTAAGGGATGCCAGGTATTCAAACCGCCCGTGACCAAAGGGGTGGTCTTCGTCAGGAGGACGATTGCTCAGCTTGGCGCTTATTATAGAAATAAAAGAAGATCCCATATCGCTCAGGTTGTTGAAGGCATCGGAAATGATGGCGATGCTGCCACTGGTCATGCCGACGAGAAACTTCCCGATGAACAGGAAGAGATTGCAGATAATACCCAGGATGCCGCCGACGATGCTGTACTGCTCGCGGACCTTTTTGTCAGTTGTATTGCTGTAATTCTTTACAGTATGACGGATGATATATTCAATCATACGTATCGCCTCTTTGGTATTCTCAAGATTGGTATCATTGTAGCATGAAAAGAATGGGTTGTGTAGAGATAGATTGAAAAAGGTGAATTTATGAACCGGAACGGGGCCTGAACATCTGACGGGGTATCTGTATATAACGTACTGAAATTGAAAAATATAAAATATATTGTCCTGTTTTTGCTATCTCAGTTTGACAAATGTTGTAGAATTTTGTAGTATAAAAGGGCACAGTGATTGATATGTGTCTGTGAATTTGTACGGTGGAGGGTTCAATCGATATGAGTTTACAATATGTAAAAGGCAGTTATATGGATGAAGTCATGTACGGTGACAAGCCTGTATTATTTACGCTGGAAGGTCTCGGTGAAGACCAGAAGGAAGAAGCCGAACGGTATAGCAAAGAAATATGGGACTGGATTCATCAGCATCATGTCCGTGTATTGGCCCATGCACCGCTCATTGCCAATTTTAAGAATAAGAAATGGCGGTCCGACGGGGAACCGGAAATTTCCGCTGAAGAAATCCGGGGATATCTGAAACATATCAACTCCGTCTATGTCACCTATCGTGGCGGGTTCGACATTTTCTTTGACACGAATGAGCTGTTCCAGGAACGATCCATCGTCGTGCGGGTTGGGAAAAATTTTGTTTTTGAAGGATTCAGTCTTTTATAAGACATTGTAGAAAATACGGTTCTATGTTACAATAATACCAGTTATAATTATGAGAGGTGAATATCATGGCAAAACACATCATTACTATTAATACAGAATCTATCCAGAAGACGGCGCAGCACGCTGGCTGCAGCGAATGCCAGACATCCTGCCAGTCCGCTTGCAAGACATCCTGCACGGTAGGCAATCAGGTCTGCACAAAATAAGGTTGAACACTGAGGGGACACCCTTTACCGGAAGGTAAAGGGTATTCTTTTTGTATGGAGGAACTATGTCTGAACAAATTAATCCGATGATCCATAAATATTGCCAGAACGGAACGTACATGCTGCTCGACGTCAATAGCGGCATCATCAATGTCATCGACAAGGTGACTTACGATATCCTCGACATTTATGACGGCACGAATAAAAACGCCGTCTATGAAGGACTGGGGACGACGTATTCCCGGAGTGAACTAGATGAATCTCTTTCCGAACTGGATGAACTGATAGAAAAAGAAATGCTCTTCGCACCCATGTGTGATAATTTTAAAGTTGTGGCTGAGGAAGAACCGGTCATCAAATCGTTGTGCCTCAATATTGCCCACGACTGCAATCTGCGCTGCAAATACTGTTTTGCATCCCAGGGTGATTATGACACGCATAAACGGGAACTCATGAGCTTCGACGTGGCAAAACGGGCCGTCGATCTGCTTATTAAAAGCACAGAAGGCAAGCGGCAGCACTGTGAAATCGATTTCTTTGGCGGCGAACCGCTTATGAATTTCGATGTAGTGAAACAGACTATTGAATATATCCGCGAACAGGAAAAAATCCACGATAAGGTATTTAAGCTGTCGCTCACGACGAATGGTATGCTCCTGGATCCGGCCAAAGTGAAATACCTGACCGACCAGCATATCAGTCTTATCCTGAGCCTCGATGGCCGTCCGGAAGTCCACAACCGCATGCGTCCCGATGCAGGCGGTCACGGCTCGTACGACACATGTGCACGGAATCAGGTTTATGCAGCCAAACACCGCAATGGCGAAGAATATTACGTGCGCGGTACGTATACCAAATATAATCTGGATTTTACAGAAGATGTCCGGCATATGGCGGATCTGGGTTTTGAAGGTCTTTCCATGGAACCTGTCGTAGGCGACGATTTATCCTATGCCATTACGGACGACGATCTTCCCAGGATTTTTGATGAATACGACCGCCTTACGGATTTTTATCTTCAGCGTTATGATGAAGGTCGTCCGTTCGTTTATTATCATTTTATTATGGATTTGTACCGCGGCCCCTGCATCGCCAAACGGCTGCGCGGCTGTGGTGCCGGTCACGAATACATGTGTGTCGTCCCCAATGGTGACATCTATCCCTGCCATCAGTTCGTAGGCCAGGACGGTTATGTCATCGGCAACGTCTACGATGGCGTGACGAATGATACTATTCCGGCCCTGTTTCGCGATATGCATGTCCTCAATAAACCGGAGTGTTGCAAGTGCTGGGCCAAGTTTTTCTGCAGTGGCGGATGTCATGCCAACAATATCAAATATGGCGGCAACATCCAGACACCGTACGAACTGAGCTGCCGCATCCAGAAGAAGCGCATCGAATGCGCCATGTATATCCAGGCGAAACTGGCCATGAAGCGGCAGGAAGCTGCACAGGAGTGATGATATGGTCCGCAAGATAAACATATTTCTCTGGCTTGTCGTATTCTTTTATCTGATTTACGCGCTGGTCATGGAAGGGCCGACGGCCAAGATGATCGGTCTGCTGGTGCTGGCAGTTCTTGCCGTCCTGGCTCAGATCATCGGATGGCGTCGGAAAAAGAAATAAGTAGACGGGGCTGTGATGGCAGCTCCGTTTTCTTGCTGGACATAGTTTTTTTCCAAATTGCATGATAAAATGCACCAAAAGAGTTGACTTTAATTCCGTATTGGAGTAATCTTATGTGTAGCTAAACAGTATACATTACAAATTAGCTCTGACACGGTTCAAGAAGTTTCATAGGAGTGATACAACATGAGCGAATTACTGAGAGTAGAAGGATTACACATCGCCGTAGAAGGCAAAGAAATCCTGAAAGGTCTCGATTTAACAATCAATACAGGAGAAACCCACGTTATCATGGGTTCCAATGGCGCCGGCAAATCGACGCTTTTCAATGCGATTATGGGCAATCCGAAATACGTCGTAACAGCAGGAAAGATTTTCTTTGAAGGAAATGATATTACCGATGCCCCCGTCAATGAACGAGCTAAGGCCGGTATTTTTATGGCATTTCAGCAGCCTATCGCTGTACAGGGTATTTCTGTTGAAAATTTCATCCGTAATGCCAAGAGCACCGTTTCCGGCCAGCAGCAGCGCATCATGCCGTTCCGTAGAAAACTGCATGCCCAGATGGATCAGCTGAAAATGGATAAATCCTATGCCGAACGGTATGTCAATGACGGCTTTTCAGGCGGCGAACGGAAGAAGACGGAAATCCTGCAGATGTGCATGCTCGAACCCAAGCTGACTATGCTCGATGAAATCGATTCGGGCCTCGACGTCGATGCCGTTCGCATCGTTTCGGAAACGGTATCCCAGTATCATAACGAAAACAATTCTATCCTGGTCATTACTCATCATAGTGAAATCCTGCAGCATCTCAAACCGGATTTCGTTCACGTCCTCATCAACGGCCGCATTGTCAAGAGTGGCGACGCCTCGCTCATCCAGACCATTGAAGCCAACGGGTACGAATCATTCAGAGGACAGGCTGAATAGGAGGTAGGACTATGGCTGATGAAAAAGAAAAGCTGGTCGAAGAACGGGAAGAAAAACTGAATGCAGAACGTCAGAAAATCGATACCTTCTCCGATTTCGGCAATATGTATAATTTTAAAAAGGATTTCAACTATTCCTATAAGACGGAAGCGGGTCTTACGGAAGATATCGTCCGTGAAATCTCGGAAAAGAAACACGAACCGCAGTGGATGCTCGATTTCCGTCTTAAATCACTCGATATTTTTAACCACATGGAATATCCCGACTGGGGTCCGGATATCAGTGAACTCGATATGGACAATATCGTCACTTACGTCCGCCCGAACGCTCAGATGAAAGCCGACTGGAATGACGTTCCCGACGATATCAAAGATACGTTCGACCGCCTGGGCATCCCCGAAGCGGAGAAGACATCCCTGGCCGGCGTCGGCGCCCAGTACGACTCGGAAGTCGTCTACCACAGCATCCAGGACGAACTGGTGCAGCAGGGCGTCGTCTATACGGATTTTGATTCGGCACTGGAAAAGTACGAAGATATCGTCAAGGCCCATTTCATGAAACTCGTGCCGCCGACGGATCATAAATTCGCTGCCCTCCACGGCGCCGTCTGGTCTGGTGGCTCCTTCGTCTACGTACCGGCCGGTGTCGATGTGTCCATTCCCCTGCAGAGCTATTTCCGTCTCAATGCACCGGGAGCAGGCCAGTTCGAACACACCATGATCATCGTCGAAAAAGGTGCCAAAGTCCACTTCATCGAAGGCTGTTCGGCACCGAAATACAACGTGGCCAACCTCCATGCCGGCTGCGTCGAACTCTTCATAGGTGACGATGCTACGCTGACCTATTCGACAATCGAAAACTGGTCCAAAAATATGTACAACCTCAATACGAAACGGGCCATTGTCGGCAAGAACGGGACCATCAACTGGGTCACCGGTTCCTTTGGATCCCATACGTCCTGTCTCTATCCTATGAGTATCCTCCAGGGAGAAGGGGCACACTGCGAATTCACGGGCGTAACCTTTGCCGGTAAGGGACAATATCTCGATACGGGTTCCAAGGTCGTCCACAATGCGCCTCATACGTCGAGCAACATCAATTCCAAATCCATCAGCAAGAGCGGCGGTGTCTGCATTTACCGAGGCAGCGTCGTCATCAATCCCAAGGCAGAAGGAGCCAAGGCCAACGTCAGCTGTGAATCGCTCATGCTGGATGAACAGTCCCAGTCTGATACGATCCCGGCTATCGTCGTCAAGAACGACAACATCGACCTGGGCCATGAAGCCTCTATCGGCCGTATTTCCGACGAAGCGATTTTCTATCTCATGAGCCGCGGCCTCAGCGAAGATGAAGCCCGGGCCATGCTCGTACGGGGATTCGTAGAACCGGTTTCCAAGGCACTGCCATTAGAATATGCCGTTGAAATGAATAACCTGATCAACCTCGAACTCAAAGGTTCGTTGAAATAAGGGAGGAGGAGAAGAATGGCAAAAGATAAAGTAGTCGTACAATATAATCAGCTTCCGCGTCCTACCTTCCGCTGGATGAAAGTCAATCACCTCGATTTAGAACCACTGGCACAGAAATCCGTGCCCTCCTATACACCGGCTGAACGTCATACCGGCGATGCTGCCGTATCCTTTTATACGGGCCGGCAGGTACCGGATTTGGGGGACTTCCAGGGATCCAATGAAAAAGACCTGAACAAGGCCCTCGATGAAAGCAATACGGGCTGTGCCGTAACGGTCGGTGCAGGCCAGAAAGGTGCCGTATGGCTTGACTATACGGTCAGTGCTGCCGTCCCGCAGATTACGGGCCAGCTCACCATTCAGGCCGGAGATCACAGCGACCTCACCGTATACCTGATTTTTGACGGCGATGCAGCCGGTGGATATGTTAATTTCCTGACCTATGTCAAGACAGGCGAACAGGCTCACGTTAAAATCAGCAAAGTACAGCTCCACGGCCATCACGTCCGCCACGTGGAACACCGCTATGCCGATGCCGGTAAGGAAAGCACAATCGATTATGTCAGTGCGGAAATCGGCGCCAAGGCGGCTATCGTCTACTATAAGACAGACCTGATGCACGATGAAAGCAATTTCAACAGCCAGGCCATGTATCTGGGAAATGATGACCAGATTGTCGATTTTTCCTACTGGGTACCGACAAAAGGCGTCAAGACCAACACGGATATCGTGACGACGGGTGCTCTTCTCGATACGTCGAAGAAATACTTCCGCGGCACCATTGATTTCCTCCGCGGTGGCAAAAAGGCCGTCGGGTCCGAATCGGATACATGCATCCTTTTGAGCCCCAACGTCCATTCCATTTCAGTTCCCTTGCTGCTTTGCAAGGAAGACGACGTCGTCGGCAACCATGCATCCAGTGCCGGCCAGATCGATAAGGACAAGCTGTTCTACCTCATGAGCCGCGGCTTCAATGAAGCAGGAGCCCAGCTGATCATCGTCGAATCCAATATCCGCCCGGTCATCGATAAACTGGGTGATACTGATTTAGAAAATAAAGTTCTGCAGGCTGTACGGGAAAAGATGCAGTTCTGCTATAAGAAAGGTGATTGCCATGCTAAATGTACGCAAAGATTTCCCCATCTTGACTAAAGTCCACAATGGTCATCAGATTGTTTATTTTGACAATGCGGCAACGACGCAGAAGCCCTATCAGGTCATTCATGCCATCGTGGATCTCCTGGAACATCACAATGGCAATCCCCATCGCGGTGCCCATATCCTGAGCATCGAAGCCGGTGAAGTCTATGATGAAGCCCGCGAAGCCGTACGGCGCTTCATCAATGCCGCATCGAGTGAAGAAGTCGTCTTCGTGCGCAATACGACGGAAGCCCTGAACCTCATTGCCCGCAGCTACGCCGAACCGAAACTGAAAAAAGGCGATAAAATCGTCATTCCTATTTCGGAACATCATTCCAATCTGGTTACCTGGCAGCGCGTCTGCCAGAAGACCGGAGCTGAACTGGTCTATATGTATCTCGACAAGGAAGGCCATTTTACGGAAGAAGACCTGGCTAAGATCGATGACAAGACGAAAATCGTTTCCTTTGCCGCCGTCAGCAATGTCTTTGGCATGAAACGGCCTGTAAAGGACATCGTGGCCAGAGCTCATGCCGTAGGAGCCATTGCCATCGTCGATGGCGCCCAGTCCACGCCTCATATGAAGACGGACGTACAGGACCTGGATTGTGATTTCTTCGTATTCTCCGGCCACAAGATGTGCGGCTCGGCCAGCACGGGCGTACTCTATGGCAAGAAAGCCATCCTGGAAGGAATGGAACCGTTCCTCCTGGGCGGCGATATGATCGAATACGTTCAGGAACAGTCCACGACGTTCAATGAACTGCCCTTTAAATTCGAAGCCGGCTCCCAGAACGTAGAAGGTGCCGTCGCCCTCCACGCCGCTATCGATTATCTGGAAGACATCGGCATGGACAATATCGAATCCCATGAATACGAACTGACGAAACACTGCCTGGAAGGGATGAAGAAGATTCCCCATATCCACATTATCGGCAGCACCGATCCGGAAGAAAAGACGGGCGTCATTACCTTTACCATCGACGGTGTCCATCCTCATGATGCGGCTACCATCCTCGACAGCTTCGGCATTGCCATCCGTTCGGGCCACCATTGTGCCCAGCCGCTCGGTGCTCATCTCGGCGTAGAAGCGTCCAACCGCGCCAGCTTCTATATCTACAATACCCTCGAAGAAGTGGATTACTTCCTTGAAAAACTGCCTCTCGTCCGCAAGCAGATGGGCTTCAACGATTAAGGAGATAAAAAGTCATGGAAAATATGAATGAATTGTATTCCGACATCATCCTGGAACACAACCAGTGTCAGGAAAACAAGCATCCCCTCGATGGTGCCAACCTCAGCGAACACGGCCATAACCCGAGCTGTGGCGACGATATTACCCTGCAGGCTGATATTCAGGACGGGGTCATCAAAGATGCCGCCTATACAGGCCATGGCTGTGCCATCAGCCAGGCTTCGGCTGATATCATGATTGACCTCATCAAGGGCAAGACCGTCGAAGAAGCGCTGCGCCTGGTCAACCTCTTCCTGGAAATGATCAAGCGGGAAGTGACTGACGATGACAAGCTGGAAGAACTGGAAGATGCTATTGCCCTCAAGAATATTTCCAACATGCCGGCCCGTGTCAAGTGCGCCGTCCTGGCATGGCATACGCTGAAAGATGCCCTGGAACGGGAAGAAAAGTAGTGGCTAGCAGTCCGCAGGCCGTGATTAGTGGCCAGTGATTCGTGGCTAGCGGCTAGCATTTAGCCGTCAGCCGCTAACTGTCAGCAGTGCTGTATATGAAAAACAGGCTGCCCCATTAAGTAATCGTGCTTAGTGGGGCAGCCTGTTTTGGCATTTACGTGATAAGTCAGACAGCCAATATCAAACATCAAATATCAAATATCCATCATTTCTGCATGGCATCTCCAGTGTCCCGGCTTCCTTTCCACTGGAGGATGATGAAGGCGATGAGAGCGATGGCGAAGGCGATGACGCTGGTCATCTGGGCTGATTTCAGGCCCAGTGTCAGGTTGACGTAGTCGCCACGGAGAAATTCCAGGAAGAACCGTTCGATGGCGTAGAGCATGACGTACAGGCAGAATACCTGCCCTTTCTTGTGAGGAAAGGCGCTGTAAAAGAGGAGGAGGACAAAAATCAGGATATCTCCCTGTCCTTCCCAGACTTCAGCCGGCCAGAGAGGCTGGTTCCCGTACGTATGGTAGGCCAGAGTCGTATCGGGGTAAACGATGCCAAAATTCCCGCCCGTAGGATGACCGAAGGCGTCGCCGTTCATGAGATTGGCCATGCGGCCGACGGACTGGCCCAGGATGATGGCCGGTGCCAGGAGATCGGCAAAAGCCCAGGTGTCGATGTGATGATACTTCGTGTAGAGGATACCGGCAATGGCTCCGAATAAGAGGCCGCCCTGGATGGCCATGCCGCCCTGCCAGACGTAGGGGATTTCCGTGAGATGATTGTGATAATAGGCCCAGTCAAAAAAGAAGACATCCCACAGCCGGCCGCCGACGATGCCTGACAGGCCGCAGTACATGGTAAAGTCGAAGATATGGACATGCCAGCCGCGTCCGTCCCTCTTCATGATGTAATATCCCGTGATGCCAGCCGAAATGATTCCCAGCATAAATAACAGACCATAGGCCCGGATTGGGAAGGAACCGATAAAAAATAAGTATTGATGCATAAAAAATGCCGCTCCTTTGTGATATAATGAAGACTGCTGCATTGAACACAGCTGATTCATTATACAACAGAGGCGGTCATTAGGGAAGCCGTACTCAACGATGAGGAGAACATACCATGCATAGACATAACATAAAAAAAATCTGCCTTGCCGCATTCCTGACCTGTGCGGCCACTACCGGTGCCTGGGCTGCGCCGAAAGGGGAAAGCCCGGCAGGAAAAGCAGCCGATCCCGTTTTTACCGTCCCGGTCGTGGAAAATCCCATTTCCAATCAGAATATCAGGGATCTGCAGATTGTAGAAGATGGCCGGCGATGGCTGGTCAGTGACAAGGCACTGCAGCAATACGGCATCTATCCCAACCGGTCAAAGAAAGGGCAGTACTGGTTCCGCCTTCCCGCTGCTGCTGATGGAAGGGCATTGTGGAAGGACCGCAATGTGAGCCTGACCCTGCCCGGCGCAGAAAGCAAAGAAGGCCGCAATATCAGCATTTCCCATGTACGCCGCCCCCTGGGCATCAGCTATGTCCTCGAACCGGATCATATGGAACTGCTCCCGGCAGCGCGGCAGGAACGGTCTGCCCTGGAACTGCGCCAGCAGCCTCTGCCTGAAGGAGAAGTCATGAAAAAATATGGCCGCGACGCCCTGGGCATGGTGCTGCTTTGGGATCCGGTCATGGATGAAAACGCCCAGGTACCGCCCCTGCGGACGAAGCAGCCCGTCGTATCCCCCTGTGCCTTCCGTATCACCAAAGACGGCGTCCTCCTCAGGAATCCCGATTTCGATACGCTTATCATGGAATGGAAAGCCAAAGGATACGCTGTCTGGCCGCTGGTCGATAATAACTTCAATCCCGGCCAGACCCACGATATACTGAGCCGGAAAGAGCTGCGGGAACAGCTTATCAAGGAACTCATCGGCTATGGCATCCTCTATGAATTTTCCGGGTATAATATTGATTTTGAAAACGTCAACTACGGCGATAAAGACCTGCTTACCCGGTTTGTCGGCGAATTTTCCGACGCCGCCCGGGCGTATGGCCTGAAAACGTCCATCGATGTGACGCCTCTTTCGGACAGCCCCAACTGGTCCCTCGTGTACGACCGGGCGGCCCTGGGACAGAGCGTCGATTACGTCATGCTCATGGCTTATGACCAGGTGGGCCGCACCAGCCCCGTGCCGGGCCCGACGGCCACATACCCGTGGGTGCAGACGGCCATACAGAATACGCTGAAATTCGTTCCTGCCCATAAGGTCGTCCTGGGCATGCCCCTTTACATGCGGATTTGGTATGAAGCAGACGATGGTAAAGACCTTCCCAAAGACATAGAAAGCTGGCCTGAATCTGTCAAAGCAACCGCCCCCCCGGCAGGTACGGCAAAGGCAAAATCGAAATTATTCGTCCGTACCCTTACTATGGCAGACAGCCACCGCGTCCGCGAAAAATATGCCTCTTTCATCACCTGGGATGCAGACCTGGGACTGTATTACCTCGATACCCGCCTTCCCAAGGGGAGACTGCGCATCTGGTTTGAAGATGAAAAGTCTCTCAAAGAAAAAAAAGACCTCATCCACACCTATCAGCTGGCCGGGGCTTCCTTCTGGCGCAAAGGCTTTGAACCGGAAAACTTTTGGCACGGATTTGCAAAACATGAATTGACTTGACGTTACAACCCCTTTATAATAGAAAGGTCAACAACCTTACCTTCTATTTTATTTACGACGTGGGGGGTCGAAGAATGGAAAAATACATTCCACAAGAAATAGAAAAGAAATGGCAGAAAATCTGGCTTGATAATAAAGTAGATAAATGCCCGGACGAAAGTGACAAGCCCAAGTACTACGTACTGGAAATGTTCCCGTATCCGTCGGGCAATCTGCATATGGGCCATGTCCGCAACTACGCTATAGGCGACGTCATTGCCCGTTATAGAAGAATGATTGGTTACAACGTCATTCATCCTATGGGATTCGATGCATTCGGCATGCCGGCAGAAAATGCGGCTATCCAGCATAATATCCCGCCTGCAAAATGGACCTATGACAACATAGCCAACATGGAACGGCAGCAGAAATCCCTGGGCCTGTCCTACGACTGGGACCGGGAAGTTGCCACCTGCCATAAAGAATATTATAAATGGACGCAGTGGATGTTCGAACTGATGTATAAACGGGGCTTGGCATACCGCAAGGAAGCCAAGGTCAATTGGTGCGAACATTGCCACACCGTCCTTGCCAACGAACAGGCTGAAGGCGGCGTCTGCTGGCGCTGTGACAACCCGGTCGTCAAGAAAGACCTCAAACAGTGGTTCTTCAAGATTACCGATTATGCAGACCGTCTCCTCGACGATCTGGACAAGCTGCCGGGCTGGCCGGAACGGGTCAAGACCATGCAGCGCAACTGGATCGGCCGCAGCGAAGGGGCCAACTTCTTCTTTGACATCCCGGAAATCGGTGAACGTGTAGAATTGTTCTCGACCCGTGTCGATACGATTTTTGGTGCCAGCTTCGTCGTCCTGGCTCCGGAACATCCCTTTGTGGAACGGATCATCAAAGGTAAGCCCAATGAAGCCGAACTGCGCGCCTTCATCGAAAAGATGCGCAATCAGAGCGATATTGAACGTACGTCCGATGACGCCGAAAAGGTTGGCATGTTCACCGGTGCCTATGCCATCAACCCGCTCAACCAGGCCAAGGTGCCTATCTGGATTGCCAACTATGTCCTCGTCGATTATGGTACCGGCGCCGTCATGGGCGTTGCCGGCCACGATCAGCGTGACTTTGAATTCTGCAAGAAATACAATATTCCCATCAAATATGTCATCCAGGATCCGGAAGGCAAGATCGACTACGAACACGATGACATCACCGAAGCCTACACGGGCGAAGGCTACCTCATCAATTCCGGTGAATTCAACGGCCTGTCCATTAAAGAAGGGCAGAAAGCCATTACGAAATGGCTCGTCGATCACGACTATGGTCACGCGACGGTCAACTTCCGTCTCCGCGACTGGCTGATTTCCCGTCAGCGTTACTGGGGTGCTCCGATTCCGGTCGTCTACTGCGAAAAATGCGGCGAACAGCTCGTACCGGAAGACCAGCTCCCGGTCGAACTGCCGGAAGACGTCAAATTTACGGCGGGCGCTACGTCTCCTCTGGAAACGAGCGAAAAATTCCTCCACACGACCTGCCCGAAATGCGGTGGCCCGGCTATCCGCGAAACGGACACGATGGATACCTTCCTGTGCTCGTCGTGGTATCATTTGCGCTATACCGATCCGCGCAACACGGAAATGCCTTTCGATCCGAAGAAAGCCAATTACTGGATGAATGTCGATCAGTACATCGGTGGCATTGAACACGCCATCCTCCATCTGATCTACGCCCGCTTCTTCATGAAAGTCCTGTACGATGCCGGCTATGTTGATAAAGTCGAACCGTACGAACGCCTGCTCACCCAGGGGATGGTACTCCTCGATGGCAGCAAGATGAGTAAATCCAAAGGTAACGTCGTATCGCCGGAAGAAATTGTATCGAAATACGGTGCCGATACGGCCCGCCTGTTCATCCTCTTCGCCGCTCCGCCCGAACGGGATCTGCCCTGGTCGGATACGGGCGTAGAAGGCTCGTACCGCTTCCTGAACCGTGTATGGCGCATCGTCTTCCAGTACATGGATTTGGCGAAAGCCGGCGACGACAGCAGCCGTCCGTACACGGAAGCAGAAAAGGCACTGCGTCTCGTCGAATACACGTCCATCCGCAAAGTAACGGTCGATGTCAAAGGGGCCGATGGCCACTACGCACTGAATACGGCGGTTAGCTCCATCATGGAATACGTCAACGCCATGTACAACTACGTGGACAAGAATACGTCCATCCGCAAGGATGTGGCCGTAGAAGTCGTAGAAAATCTGCTCAAGATTCTGGCACCGTTTACACCTCATATCACAGCGGAATTGTGGCAGAAAGTCGGCTTTGAAGGCGATGTCCACAAACAGGATTGGCCGAAAGTCGATGAAAGCGCCCTTCAGGTCGATGAAATCGAACTGCCAATCCAGGTCAACGGCAAAGTACGTGACCGCATCACCGTTCCTGTCGAAATGGGGAAAGACGAACTGAAGGAACTGGCTCTCGCCCGTCCTCACGTCAAGACCTTTACCGATGGCAAGCAGGTTGTCAAATTCATTGTCGTACCGAAGAAAATCATCAATATCGTCGTAAAATAATATAGGAAAAGGGGTGCCGCCGGGCATCCCTTTTTTTGCAGAAGGAGCCGTGTCATGAAAGATAAACTCACTCCCAACCGGACGGTGCATCACCTTACGTCCCTGAATAATACGCCCTGTGCTGTCATCCTGCCAATTCTCACCATTGGCGGGGAAGAACACATCCTCTTTGAAGTCCGGAGCAGCAAACTGGCCTGGCAGCCGCGGGATATCTGTTTTCCCGGCGGCCGTATAGAAAAAAGCGATGCCAGCGCCCTCGATGCGGCCATACGGGAAACGATGGAGGAACTGGGGGTATGCCGCGGCGATATAGACATATTGGGACCCCTAGATTATATTGAATCCATGGCGGGCGTCACTGTCTGGCCTTTTGCGGCCCGGATTCATACGCAGGATTTCACTTTGAGCCGCGGAGAAATAGCGGAAATATTTACGGCCCCCATTTCCTACCTTCGCTCGGTCCGGCCAGAGGAAAAGCATATGGAAATCGCCACCCGTCCCGGAGCTGATTTCCCGGAAGACGTCTTGTACAACAGCTTTCGCGGTGACCGCAGCTGGAAGCGGCGCAAAACATATTCCGTTTATATTTATCGGTATCAGAAGTGGCCCATATGGGGCATTACAGCTCATATCCTGCGACATTTCCTGTCCCTGTACGAGGCATGAGAGGAAAGAGAATAAAGGAAGATGATGCCACATGTATTTGTATCGGCAGGACCACTAGTCTGGTACGGCTATACGTTTTTGTACGGATATACAATATAGCTATATATGGCCTTTAAAAATGTTACTTTATAATTCAAACGTGTATTCATAAATCATTTATAAATATTTTGTAAACTATCGTTTGCAATGATAACTATTCAATCATGAAAAAAAGGAATAATTGCATTGTATAAATAGCGCCTTTTTCTATTGATTAAATACGTGAAAAGTTGTACAATGCAAGTGTAAGAGCTTGCAGGTCGGATACGTTTGCCTTGTTGCAAGCGACGTTCCGTATAGATAGTGTAAAATTTTTGTATTTATGCAGTATCAATGGCAGGAAAGAAGACCTTTTAGTTTTTACGTAATAGATGTTTAAGGAGAGTGGGAACAGTATGGATTTTAAATTGAATGATCTGCAGAAAGACATCGTTAAAACCGTTCATGATTATTGTGAAAAGAAAATAAAACCGGATATCGGCGAACGCGATCACGCAGGTGATTTTGGCGAAGAACATGTAAAAGCTTTGATGCAGGACATGGGTATTGCCGGTATTTACTATCCTGAAGAATACGGTGGAATGGGCAATGACGGCGGCGATGTACTGACGTATATCCTCTGCGTGGAAGAAATTGCCAAATATGATGCCGGTATGGCAGCAACCGTTTCCGCTTCCATTTCCCTCGGTACCAACCCCATCTGGCAGTATGGTACGGAAGAACAGAAGAAAAAATATCTCGAACCGCTCGTAACGGGTGAAAAACTCGGTGCGTTCTGCCTGACCGAACCGGGTGCCGGCACCGACGCTGCTATGCAGCAGACGACGGCTGTCAAGGATGGCGATCATTACATCCTCAACGGCAACAAGATTTTCATCACCAACGGCGGCAAGGCCGATACGTACATCGTATTTGCCATGACGGATAAATCCAAAGGCACGAAAGGCATTTCCGCCTTTATCGTTGAAAAAGGCTGGGAAGGCTTCACCTTTGGCAAGAAAGAAGACAAACTGGGCATTCATACGTCCCAGACTATGGAACTCATCTTCCAGGATGTCAAAGTTCCGGCAGAAAACCTGCTCGGTGAAGAAGGAAAAGGCTTCATCATCGCTATGCAGACCCTCGACGGCGGCCGTATCGGCATCGCTGCCCAGGCTCTCGGCATCGCTGAATCTGCCCTTGACGACGCTGTCGCCTATTCGAAAGAACGTGTACAGTTCGGTCGTCCGCTCTGCAAATTCCAGAACGTTTCCTTCAAACTGGCTGATATGAAGATGAAGATCGAAGCAGCCCGTCTCCTGGTTTACAAAGCAGCCGAAGCCAAACAGGCCGGCGGCCGCTTCTCTCTGGAAGCTGCCATTGCCAAGAGAATGGCTTCCGATATCGCTATGGAAGTTACGACAGAAGCTGTCCAGATTTTTGGCGGCTATGGCTACACCGAAGATTACCCCGTTGCCCGTCATATGCGCGACGCCAAGATTACGCAGATTTATGAAGGCACCAACGAAGTACAGCTCATGGTTACATCGGGCTTCCTGCTCAAATAACCTATCCTTGTTTATGAGGCAGCCATTAGCGCTGTTGACATAAAAATTATTTTTAGGAGGCAACAGAAATATGGAAATATTGGTATGTGTCAAACAGGTTCCGGACACAGCAGAAGTAAAAATTGATCCCGTAAAACATACCGTCATTCGTGCCGGTGTACCGAACATCTTCAATCCGTTCGACCAGAACGCTTTGGAAGCTGCTCTTCAGTTAAAAGATAACCAGGGCGCAAAGGTAACTTTGCTCTCCATGGGGCCCCCGCAGGCTAAAGACGTTCTCCGTGAAGGTCTGGCTATGGGCGCTGATGAAGCATACCTCCTCACAGACCGCAAAGTCGGCGGTTCTGATACGCTGGCTACAGGCTATTGCCTGGCTCAGGCTGTTAAAAAAGTAGCTGAACTCAAAGGCATCGAACAGTTCGATATCATCCTTTGCGGCAAACAGGCTATTGATGGTGATACGGCACAGGTCGGCCCGCAGATCGCCTGCGAACTCGGCATCCCGCAGATTACCTATGCAGCAGCAATCGAAGTAAACGAAGAAGCTAAATGCGTAAAAGTAAAACAGCAGAACGAAGAAGGCTACATCATTACGGAAGCTAACTTCCCTGTCCTGATTACGGCTGTTAAAGAATTGAACGAACCGCGCTTCCCGACCATCCGTGGCACGATGAAAGCAAAACGTCGTGAAATTCCTGAACTCTCCGCTGATGACGTTAAAGCTGACGAAACCAAAATCGGCCTGAGCGGCTCCCCGACGAAAGTTCGTAAGATTTTCACACCGCCTCAGAGAACACAGGGCCTCATCATTCCTGTTGAAGATGACAACGACCAGGCAGCTGTTGATACCTTGATGGAAAAACTGACTGCTCAGAAAATCATTTAATTCTAAGGAGGAAAAGTGAAAATGGATTTAGCAGAATACAAAGGCATTTATGTCATTGCTGAACAATTCGAAGGCAAATTGCGCAACGTATCTTTCGAACTGTTGGGTCAGGCCCGTGTTTTGGCTGACACCATCGGTGACGAAGTTGGCGCTATCTTGATTGGTAAAGATGTAAAACCGATGGCACAGGAACTGATTGCCCACGGTGCACATAAAGTATATGTATATGACGATCCGAAACTGGAAAACTACAACACGACGGCATATGCAAAAGTCATTTGCGATTTCTTCCATGAAGAAAAACCGAATGTATTCCTCGTAGGCGCTACGAACATCGGCCGTGACCTCGGCCCCCGTATTGCCAACTCCCTCCAGACCGGCCTTACGGCTGACTGCACGGGCCTGGCTGTTGACGACGACGGCAAGACCATCGTTTGGACTCGTCCGGCTCTCGGCGGCAACATCATGGCTGAAATCATTTGCCCGGACAACCGCCCGCAGATGGGTACCGTTCGCCCGAACGTATTCAAAAAACCGGAAGCTGATCCTAATGCCAAAGGTGAAGTTATCGAAAAGACTGCTAACCTCAGCGACGCTGATTTCATGACTAAATTCGTTGAACTCATCAAAATGGGCGGCGAAGGCATCAAAATCGAAGAAGCTGACGTTATCGTATCCGGCGGCCGTGGCATGAATGGTCCTGAACCGTTCACTGGCATGCTGAAAGACCTCGCTGACGTTCTCGGCGGTGCTGTAGGCGCTTCCCGTGCTGCTGTTGACGCTGGCTGGATCGATGCTCTCCATCAGGTAGGCCAGACAGGTAAGACGGTAGGTCCGAAAATCTACATTGCCTGCGGTATTTCCGGCGCTATCCAGCATCTCGCTGGCATGAGTGGTTCTGACTGCGTTATCGCCATCAACAAAGATGAAGATGCTCCTATCTTCAAAGTTTGCGATTATGGTATCGTAGGCGACGCATTCAAGATCGTTCCGCTCCTGACTGCTGCTATCAAAAAAATCAAAGGCTAATAGCTGAGATAGGTAAAGGACTGTAGCATGAAAGCAAAGGCTGTCATGCACAGTCCTTTTTTCTGTCTGAGTCAATAACATCAAACCCCAAACATCAAACCCAAAACATCAAACTTCAAACCCTATTCCCCCTTGACAAGCTGCAAAGGCGGTCGTATAATTTACGCATACCTAGTGATAAGAAAACAGTTTTGACAAGGACATGACTGGTTGTTCGTTTTATACCAGAGAAGGGTACGGTGGTGAGAGTACCCCATAAGACACGACTTTGTTACCGCCTTGGAACTGGCATCCGGAATAGAGTATGGATGTCCGGTCGCACCGTTACCGCGTTCGAGTACAGCAGGTATTGTCTGCTGAACTAGGGTGGAACCACGTGAGCAAGCTCTCGTCCCTTGAGGACGGGAGCTTTTGTATTACAAAGGAGGATGTTTTTTATGGCAGAATTAATTTTGAAAGATGGTAGCAAGAAAGTATTTGCCGATGGCATTTCTCTTGCCGAAGCCGTCAAACAGCTTAGCAACAGCCTGGCAAAAAAAGTATTAGTCGCAAAGGTAAATGGAGAAGTAACAGACCTGCGTGAACCGATTACCGACGGTTCGACTGTTGAATTCCTCACCTTTGACGATCAGGCTGGCAAAGATACCCTTCGCCATACAGCATCCCATGTCATGGCCCAGGCTATCCAGCATCTCTTCCCGGGCGTAAAATTCGCTATTGGCCCGTCCATTGAAAACGGCTTTTACTATGACCTCGATACAGAACACCGCTTCACACAGGAAGATTTCCCGGCAATCGAAGCCGAAATGGCCAAGATCGTCAAAGAAAACTTGCCTCTTACGAAAGAAGTCGTATCCCGTGAAGATGCGCTGAAACTCTTTAAAGAAGCCGGTCAGGATTATAAAGTAGAACTGATCCAGGACCTGCCGGAAGACGCTGAAATTTCCCTCTACCGCCAGGGCGATTTCGTCGATCTCTGTGCCGGCCCCCATACAGCTTCTACGGGCGCTGTTAAAGCCTTCAAGCTGCAGACCGTTGCCGGTGCCTACTGGCGCGGTGACGAACACAACAAGATGCTCCAGCGTATTTACGGTACGGCTTTTGAAAAGAAATCTGACCTCGATGATTACCTCCACATGCTGGAAGAAGCCGAAAAGCGTGATCATCGTAAACTGGGCAAACAGCTCGACTTGTTCAGTTTCCACGAAGAAGGCCCGGGCTTCCCGTTCTTCCACGCCAAAGGCATGGTCCTTCGCAAGACACTGCTCAAACTCTGGTACGAACTCCATGATGAAGCTGAATACGACGAAATCAGTACGCCGACCATCCTGAGCCGTCATCTCTGGGAACAGTCTGGTCACTGGGATCATTACCGGGAAAACATGTATTTCACCACTATTGATGATGAACCGTACGCCATCAAACCGATGAACTGCCCGGGTGGCATCCTCGTCTACAAGAGCAACGTCCACAGCTACCGTGATTTCCCCATGCGGATGGCTGAACTGGGCCTCGTCCATCGTCACGAACTCCACGGTGCCCTCCACGGCCTGTTCCGCGTCCGCTGCTTCACGCAGGATGATGCCCACATCTTCATGCTGCCGAGCCAGATGAAACAGGAAATTTCCGGCGTCATGGATCTCATTGATAAAGCTTACAAGATTTTTGGCCTCGATTATCACGTAGAACTGTCCACCCGTCCGGAAGATTCCATGGGCTCTGATGAAATCTGGGATCTGGCTACGAAGACGCTGCGTGAAGTCATCGAAGAAAAAGGCGTTCCCTTCCAGATTAACGAAGGTGACGGCGCATTCTACGGCCCGAAACTGGACTTCCATGTCAAAGACTCCATCGGCCGTACCTGGCAGTGCGGTACTATCCAGCTGGATATGCTCATGCCGGAACGATTCGACATGACTTACATCGGCGAAGATGGCCAGAAACATCGTCCGGTCATGGTTCACCGTACCGTCTTCGGTTCAGTCGAACGTTTCCTGGGCATCCTCATTGAAAACTACAACGGTGCCTTCCCCGTATGGCTGTCTCCGGTACAGGTCAAATTACTGCCTATTTCGGACAAACATCTGGCCTATGCCAAAGAACTGCGCAAGAAATTCAAGAAGATGGGTATCCGCGTAGAAGTAGACGAAAGCAATGAAAAAATTGGCTACAAGATCCGCAAGGCCCAGATGGAAAAAGTTCCCTACATGGCTGTCATCGGCGATAAGGAAATGAAAAACAATACCCTCTCCATCCGCGACCGCGCCAAAGGTGATATCGGTGCACAGCCGGTAGACGACTTCATTGCCCATGTACAGGAATTAACGGCAACCCGTAAAGGCTGATCGATACAACGGCATAGGATAGACAAAAACAGGATCCGCTCTACGCGGGTCCTGTTTTTTCGATTATCAGGCAGAGCACGGACCATCTTCGGATAGGTGTTTGACGGTTTTTGCCGAATCCAGTAGAATAGAAGATAGAAAGGTGGTAGTATATATGATTATCAACTGGTTTCCCGGCCATATGGCCAAGGCCCGCCGGCTCATCGAAGACAATCTGAAAGTCATCGACGTCGTCATCGAACTGGTCGATGCCCGGATTCCCATGAGCAGTACCAATCCTATGATTGCAAAGCTCATCGGGCAGAAGCCGTCTCTGGTCGTTCTGAATAAAGCTGATCTGGCCGATCCGGACTGTGTGGCGGAGTGGCTGACTTATTATAAACAGCAGGGCCGCCTCGTGCTGGCTCTCAACAGCAAAGACAGTCGCAGCGTCAAACAGCTCCTCAGCAAGGTACGCCAGCTGGCCGCTCCCAAGCTGGAACGGTGGAAGATGCGGGGGCTCAGGACCCGGTCGGTACGTACCATGATCCTGGGCATTCCTAACGTAGGTAAATCGACACTGATCAATACCCTGGCACACCGGAACGTGGCCAAAGCGGCCGATAAGCCCGGCGAAACCAAGGGCAAGCAATGGGTCCATCTGGGAGACAAGCTGGAACTGCTCGATACACCGGGCGTGCTCTGGCCGAAACTGGAAAATCAGACCTATGCCTGCCGGCTGGCCGCGACAGGAGCCATTTCCGATACGGTCTTTGACATGGAAACGGTTATCTCCGAACTGATCCGGGAACTGGGTCAGTGGTATCCGGAAGAACTAAAAGGCCGGTTCAAGCTCGATAGCCTGGACGAAGCTCCACTTGCCACGGTCGAAGCCATCGGCCGCAAACGGGGATGTATCGTATCGGGCGGCACCGTCGATATGGAAAAAACGTACAAGCTCATACTGAAAGAGTTCCGCGAAGGCCGCATTGGTGCCCTGTCCCTCGACCGGGTAGAAGAACTCAGCGGGGAGGATGCGTAATGGAAACGGCAGCCTATAAACTGGCAGAGCTGAAAGCTATGCTGAAAGACGGACAGACCGACATCCCGGCCCTACTGCAGGCTATGAAGGAAGACTCCCGCGTGTCCGTACAAAAAGAAGCCGCCGCCTTTATGCGCCGCAAAGTGCGGGAAGAAAAAGAACGGGAACGGCTGCTTTCTATGTATACCTACGAAACCAGATTTTATAATGAAAACATCTATCACGTGGCCGGCATTGACGAAGCGGGGCGGGGACCCGTCGCAGGACCGGTTATGATCGCTGCCGTCATCCTGCCTCCCTTCTGGGAATGTCCCGGCCTGAATGACAGCAAAAAAGTACCGCCGGCCAAACGGGAACGGCTCTACGACAAAATCATGGCCGAAGCCGTTGCCGTCTCGTGCATCGCAAAATCGGAAAAAGAAATCGATGACCTTGATATCTATCACGCGACCCAACAGGGCATGTACGATGCCGTCCGGACCCTGTCCGTCCCGGCAGAAGCCGTCCTGGTCGATGCCATGCCTCTGCCGGCCCTTACGGTGACCCATCAGTCCCTGGTCCACGGCGATGCCCTCAGCGCGTCTATTGCGGCGGCATCGATCATTGCCAAAGTGACCCGGGACCGGCTCATGGAACAGTACGACAAGACTTACCCGGAATACGGTTTTGCCGTACACAAAGGCTATCTGACCAGACTACATAAAGAGGCCATCGAAACCTACGGGCCCTGCCCAATCCACCGGCGTAGTTTTGAACCCATACGGACGATGACTCACTTTCACAGAGGAGATGAATGATATGAAACGAATCGGATTTATCGGACTGGGCATCATGGGTGTCCCCATGGTCCGCAACCTGTGCAAGGCAGGGATGGATGTCACAATCATAGACAATGGACACGGCAACCAGAAAGCCATAGCGGAACTAAAACAGCAAGGGGTCCACACGGCACTGACGGGCAGGGAAACGGCCCGGAATCAGGATGTGGTCATCACCATGCTCCCCAGCGGGCGCATTGTAAAAGATGTCCTCACCGGTCCCGACGGCGTACTGGCCGGCATCCGTCCCGGTACGGTCCTCATCGACTCCAGCTCGGTGGCTCCAGTCGAATCGCAGGAATTTGCCACCCTGGCACAAAAAGCCGGCTGTCCCTTCCTCGATGCACCTGTAAGTGGTGGCGAACCCGGTGCCATAGCCGGCACGCTGGCTTTCATGATCGGCGGCGACGAAACGGTGGCAGAAGGGGTCCGGGACGTCTTTCTGGCCATGGGCTCATCGGCCGTCGTAACAGGACCTAACGGGGCCGGATCGGTGACGAAACTGTGCAATCAGATCATGTGTTTCATCAATATCGCTGCCGTCTCCGAAGCCCTGGTGCTGGCCCAGAAAGCCGGGGCAGATCCCAAGAAAGTCTATCAGGCCGTACGGGGCGGACTGGCTGGCAGTGCCATACTGGAACAAAAAGCAGCCCGTATCTATGGCCGCGATTTTGCTCCCGGCGGATTCCTGGAAAGTCAGATGAAAGATATCAATCACGTCATGGAAACGGCACAGGAACTGGACGTCCCCCTGCTGATGGCACCAATCGTACAGCAGATTACCCAGAGCCTCATGCAGGAAGGCCACGGCCGGGAAGACAACAGCTGCATGGTGACCTTCTATGAAAAACTGGCCGGTATAACCGTACAGACAAAAGAATAAGAAAAAGGGACTGGGCATGACAGCATACTTCTGTGAAATATGCGTTCTTATCCAGTCCCTTTTCCGTAACACTCAGGAAAGCCCCCGTATATACGCTTCAGCCTTGCTGACCGACACGACGTCGATCCAGCCGGTCTTTATCAGGTGCCGGCAGATGCCAAAGACGATGCCGTGGCCTGTGATGAAGTGCTGGAGTTCACTCAGCCGCGCTTCCCAGCCCGGAACAGAGCGATACCCCTCTATAGCCTGATCCAGCAGATTGTTTTCGGGCCACTCTTCGCGGAAATAGCTGTGGATGAATAAAAACAGATCGAGGACGCGGCCATCGATATGGAAGAATTTCATTTCATTTTCCCAGTCGAGAAAGGTAATCGAACGGGTAGCGGGATTCCATGCAATATCGCGCAGGGCGGGCCGGCCATGATGCAGTCCGTATGAATGGAGCTGGGCCAGGGCCACTCCTGCCTTGTGATAGGCTTCGGCCGCGTCCTGCGGATATTCCTTTACGATGCGCTGCAGCGGCCGGCCGCTGGCTTTCATGACGAAATAATCGGGACCCAGGAGGACGATGGCCGGCGCCAGAGGAATCCGGCTGTTCACCAGTCCGATTTTATAGACCTCCGTCAGATAGGCCGTGTGCGCGTTCTGCTTGGCAAAGCGGTTGCGTCCGTTGGACAGGCTGCGCTTGATAAAATACGATGTATCCTGATAGGTAAAAGACAGAACCCTCTTCTTCGGCTGTTCATCCATGGCCATACGGGCAGCTTTTTCCATTTCCCTGTCATACATAGTGGTACCTCCATCCCAAAAAAGAGAACTGTATCTATTTTACATGATTTTTACGAAGAAGCAAGGAACCGGTCAGATTTTTCTATCGATTTCTGGGATAGTGCAAAATAGTTCTCGGTAAGACTTGCCAGAAAAAAGACCCTGATAATAATGATAGGTCATTGCACCGATTTCATTATTATCAGGGTCTTCTATGAAAACTATTGTAGCAGAAATCACCAGAACAATAAAGAACCCCGATATAGTTATTAAACGGGATATGGCTATGAGGCATTTCAGGAACTGGCAGCAGAGGGCAAATGGCATGAGCACCAGCGGGATGTATATCATACACACCGCAAGGTGAAAGAACGGCTGCATTTTACCGCACCAAAGGTAAAGTGATGAAGCGAGTCCCTATATAGCTTCATAAAGGCGTGCATTAAAGGAAAGACTGAAAACTTCTTGACACTAACCCCTGCACGTAAGAAGATTTACCTCAAATATAAGTTATGATAAAATAAAACTATCACTAGTACGTAATGGTAAAGCATGTTGCTAACATAAAAATTAAGGAAAAATCGGCCAATCTGGAAATGAGCAGAACGATTTTATCATTTATAGAAAGGCATACAGGTGTTCTTTGCTATGGGAGGCGATTTGCTATGCATTATCTTAATGAACTCGGTCTTGGAGATATCTGTAAAGATGAAGAATTTTTCATGTATATGATGCAGGACACGTGCGAAAATGGAGACGTTTTTTGCGGTTACTATGGCTTCTATATCTGGCGCCGGTGGTTTGACATTCTCGAATTCAATTGTCATATCGAGCCTGACGGTGATAGCAAGAAATTAACCGGTTTTACCAGTCATATCAGCAGCAACTGTTTCTGGCATCTTGCCGTTGCAGATACGCAGCAGGAGCTTGAATCAGACGAGGAAGACGATGGAGAAGAGTATGTGCTGGAACGGGAGTATGACTTTGTGGATCCGAAATCGGAAGAGGAGAGTGTACATATCTCCCTGGTCAATGCCGATGTCATTCCCGACTATCATAATGGGGACCTGATTACCATGCAGGTGTCGGCAATCGCCTCTGAAGTGTCCTATTATCTGGATGAAGCGGCTTTCGAACGTAATCCCATTACGAAGATTATGGGGCAGCCCGTTCTGTTTCCTATGAACCATGTTGTAAACTTCGCTGGCAGCAGCATCGTCACGGGGAAAATCGAGTCGGTCAGGAATTTTACCTTTCTTAACCAGGCAAAAGAAGAAATACCGATTTATTATATCGATGTCGAAACACAGTACGGTACGCTGTCCATTGTCCATCCCGCATCGCTCGTGAAGGAAGGTCAGCAGGAGTATATTCGTCCCGGTGCGGTTATCAACGCATTATGTGACATTCAGGGAGATGTGGCAGTCGGAGACTATCAGCAGGGGGCGGTCATTGATGAAGAGCATCTCGTAGCCCTGCTGCATTCCTGCTATGTTGAACGGAACTTTACACGCCTGTCGCGTCAGATTGCAGAGGATTGCCAGTATGATTATCATAATGAAGAAATCCGTGCGGAAGGCAGGGAAGAGGTCCTAGCGTTTCTGAGAGAAGTCATGTCTAATCAGGAAAAAGAACACATACCCTGCTATGCCTGGATTGGCGAAGTGACAGGCCATGAGCTGACACCAGGAGAAAAACTTGCCGATGACATACCGCCCATTGGAACACATTGTGTCATATTGGCGCAAAATGAGGAGCGGCGTCCCGATTGTGCCATATTTCTTACACTGGATGAAGAAGGAAAGATCGAAAAAATCACGTCGGCCGGATGGAAATATGCGCCGTGCCAGATTAAGCTGATCAGCCCGATGCCTGGTGACGGAGAAGAGGAAGAGGCACACGAAGAATGGGAACGTATTGATAAAACGCATACTGAGCCGGAGTGGCTGGACATGCTGGCGTCTGCCTATAAAAAGGGGGATTTTCAAGAAATAGGCATGTATTATGGATTTGCGGCAGAATGCCGACTGGAACGGGAACCGGCCAATGACAGTATTGCCCATCGCGTCAAGGACCGGGAAAGCATGTACGACCATCTCATGCAGAATCTGTCAGCATTGCCAGAACGATCCGTGCAGGTAATAGACGGATCACAATGGGGACATCAGAAAGCCTTGCAGATCCAGTCTCCCAAAGCCGGACTGATTACCTATATCGACCTCAATGAAGAAGGCTATATCCAGACGATGCACGAAATCTGGCAGTGACCGTGCAGGAAGGAACGCAGGTAATGGCTGGTGGTTAGTGGGAAGGGATAGTTTGATGTTTGAAGTAGTCTGAAGAGAGGTTTTACTCAAACCCAGAGTAAGGGGACGGAAATGTTGTTATTCTTTGATTTTAGTCATATAACGGGTAGAAAAATATAAGAAAGTCTATGCGATTCTGACAGGGAATGCGGTCTGATGATGATTGTAAAGAATATAAAAACGCTGATATAGAGTCATTGGAAACGTGGTATGAAGATGGTACCTGGAAACGTTTTTCTGAAGATGCTCAAGGGGAGTTATTGAATAGGTTAATAGCTTATAGGGTATGTAATTCGGGCGAATGGGATACACCGATTGAATAAGTGTTTAAAACTCCCAGAGTTCAGAGGATGATTAGGGAAGGCTTTTTTGATGATATGGACGAGTACCCAATCAATAAGTAGGGGTATACCGGTTAACGGATCGGATATTCTATAGGTTAAGGATTCGTCGGAAAATTGACAGAATCGCGGAGTCCATCCTGGCACAGCGCTGCAGTTGGTGCAATATGCAAGGAGATTGCCATCTTAGTTGAAAGTTCAACTAAGATGGCAATCAGCAGGGGCGTGGTGCTGGTGGGGTAGGGGGAATCGTTCATTGTGAGGGGAGAACATTAGTTGAAAGATAGCTTCCCCGGATAAATGATTCTAAAAGAAAAAATCCGTCAAAAAATCGACGGATTTGTGGTACCTATCATTGTACGTGAACGCTGCATCCGCAATAGTACAGGTAAGGGCAGTGTTTATGATGAACGGGGCGTTACTGTTGATTTCCAATCGCTTGAAAGCAGCCGCGGCCAATGACCCTGCGAAACTCAATGCTGAAGTAGAGAAACCAAATCTGCAGACTGTCGATGCGGCATCGTTATCAATGGACCAGGATACACTGAAGGTTACGTTCACGATAAAAATCCTGCCAGGTGCGGCTATCCCTGCAGCTTGTAATGTTTCGGATCATAAAGTAAAAATCTTGGAGATGGGGAAGCGTTTTGAAGAGCAATACGGATTGGATGAATTGGCCAAGCGGTATGTTCTAAACCTTGCCAATGCGCACTTCCTCTGGCGAAATCGAGTCGGTGCAAAAGAACTGGAAGTACAGGTAAAAGCTGATGACAAGCAGTGGCGATTCCTTCCTTTGGTCTAAAGTCTACCGTCAGATTCATCTGGCACTGGTCAACAGTAAGGATGAACAGGGGAAAATCCGATGTGGCGTAGCCTTTCCCCAGTATTCGGATGAGCCGCCGACACTCGGCTATCAACTTCGTTTGCTTACTCCAGAAGAATCAGATCTGCAGCGCTTGAATCTGACTGATGCATTGAAGCGTTTCATACCAGATTACGTGAAAATCAAAGCCATTCGTCCAGTCCCCGTCAGAGCGTGCAAAGGTTTCGTGACGTATAGCCGCTACCAGTCGGAGGCCACAGCGATGCGGAAAGCTAGACGCTATGCAAAACGACACGATATGTCGATAGAAGAAGCCCAAAAGCTTTTCCCGGCATCTAGCAATTAGATCCTATATCCGTATATCCAATTGGAGAGTATGACCAACCATCATCGTTTTAGCCTGTTCATCCAAAAAAAGAAGCGGTTGAGCAGCCCTGCAAAGGATTCTCTGCATATGGGTTCAGTACGGAAACATCTGTTCCTGACTTTTAACCCAAAAATTTTCCTTTGCTCGCAGGCCTTGTAAATCTTAGTGTAACATAGTTCTAAGTGAGACTTGCCAGAAAGAAGACCCTGATAATAATGAGAGGTCACCACACCAATCTCATAAAACCGAGGTCTTCTATGAAAACTATTGTAGCAGAAATCACCAGAACAATAAAGGATTCCGATGTAGCAGAAATCATCAAAACAATAAAGGATTCCGATACAGTTATTGAACGGGATATGAAATTATTGGCCCTGTTTTTCGAATTATTCCGATTGAAACCCTACCAACGGTTTTCCGCTTTGCTGATGAAGAAAGTGGCAGAAACGGCTACCAGCTGTGTCTATCGGAAAACAGCCGATATCGTAAACCAATTTACTCTGACGAACCTGAGTCATCAAACGGTGAAGCATATTGTGATGCAATCGGGGACGTTGTGTCAGGAATGGCAGGACATTCAGCGGCAGGAAACTTCCGTAGAAGAAACTGAAGCCCCGGTTGTGTACATCGAAGGAGACGGGCTGGTCTTGCGGGGACAGCATAAGAAGCAGTTGGAAATACACCGGATGCAGGTGTATGAAGGACGGGAAAAAGAAGGGAAACGGACCCGGCTGATTCATGCGTATCACATGGCTTCTACGGAATATGAAAAGACATGGGAACGAGCAGGGTGGTACATGCACCGGCAGTATGGATTAAGCCATACGATAGTAATCAGCAACGGGGATGGCGGAACGGGATATGGCTATGAGGCCTTTCAGGAACTGGCAGCAGGGTGCAAGTGGCATGAGCACCAGCGGGATGTATATCATGTACACCGCAAGGTGAAAGAACGGCTGCATTTTGCTGTACCGGAGGTACAGGAAGGAATCCGGCAGAGTATCTGGAACCATGATAAAACGAGTCTGGCGCTCTGGCTGGATACAGCTGAATCGGAGGCAGAAGGAACCGATGAATTACAAGACGTGGAACGGTTACGAAAGTATTTAACGCGAAACTGGACGTATGTAGAGCCACTGAATCAGCGGCAGATGCCGGAGAAAGTCCATCTGATACAGCCCGGAGCGTGTGAGGCGGGCCATTGTATATACAGCTATCGCATGAAACATCAGGGACGGTGCTGGAGCCAGGAAGGGGCGGAAGCCATGGTACAGCTCATCACAGCCATGAAAAACGAAGAATGGGATGCCGTGTATGACCAATGGGGACGTACGGCCTATAAGCCCATCAGCCAGCGATTTAAGAACATCATGAGGAAAGTGATGAAACGGGTCCCTATGCAGCCTCACAAGGGCGTGCATCAAGGAAGTATAGGAACGTACAGCTCAGCAAGCAGTCCGTTAGGAAAGCTGGCAAAAGGGCTGCAAATGGCACATATTTTGTAAAAATGTGGAAATAAGACCCCGCTTATTATCTAGGTCTAAAGGAAAGACCGAAAACTTCTTGACACTAACCTTGTAAATCAAGGCTTTTGACAAGCGTATAAAATTTTGGTTAAATAAGAGTAACTTGATGCAAGCTTAGATAGAATCAGGATATTCGCACAAAAGAATACTGTTAACTGCCGCACAGGCAGCTTAGAAATGCAGGTACGACCTGATAGGAATCCTCTACTTGTTAACTGCCGCACAGGCAGCTTAGAAATTACAAATTGCGTTAACCATAAAACATCTCATGTTAACTGCCGCACAGGCAGCTTAGAAATGTATACTTGTTAATAACGTCTATTTCTTGTCGTTAACTGCCGCACAGGCAGCTTAGAAATCATATGTAGCAGAGCTGGCCCGCCATGAACCGTTAACTGCCGCACAGGCAGCTTAGAAATGTGTCTCATAAAATCACGAATGGTAAATGCTGTTAACTGCCGCACAGGCAGCTTAGAAATTTAAGGCAAATATGAGACAGTTTGATATCAAGTTAACTGCCGCACAGGCAGCTTAGAAAAGTCCGTGCCGGTTCTTGGCATCCCAGCATGGGTTAACTGCCGCACAGGCAGCTTAGAAAGTTATCGATGGCAATTAATTTTGTGCTATTGCGAACCAAGTTTTGTATGGTAGGGGCGTGCCTGCTATGGTCATGTGGAAATACCCTAGGATGTGTTATCTGGGACAGTTCCTATGCACAAGAACACTGGCTGTGTGTGATTTTTATGGCACTTTTGAAATATAATGAACGAATTATTATACGAAATGATGAAGGTGATGTCATGACAAAAGCAGAAATTGAAGCATCGAGTTTAAAAGTTATTCTACATTCCAAAAGGGCCAATATCTATTACCTGGAAAAGTGCCGAGTCATGCAGAAAGATGGACGTGTACTTTATCTGACAGAAGGGAAGCGGGAAAATCAGTACTGGAATATACCGATTGCTAATACGACGGTGCTGCTGTTGGGAACAGGTACATCCATCACGCAGGCCGCTATGCGGATGTTAGCTATGGCGGGCGTCATGGTCGGGTTTTGCGGCAATGGGGGAACGCCGTTGCTTTCCGGTGTGGAAATCGAATGGCTCAGCCCTCAGAGCGAATACCGGCCAACGGAATATGTGCAGGGATGGCTCTCCTTTTGGTTCCAGGCAGAGAAGCGGTTAGCGGCAGCGAAAGAGTTCCAATTGAAGCGATGCCAGTTCATCGAGCGGGTCTGGCAGAAGGACCGGGACTTGCAGAGCTGGGGTTTTTATGCAGATGACGATGAAATCGAATCAGCCATGCATCGATTCCATCGGGTGATTCGACAATCTGTGAATATCCAACAGCTGCTGGCAGGCGAGGCAGTCTTTACGAAAGCACTTTATAAATATGCGAGTGGATGTGTCAATAGGACGGATTTTGTTCGCCTTCATGATGCCCCTGCGGGTGACAAGGCCAATATCTTCCTGAATCATGGTAATTACTTGGCCTATGGCTTGGCTGCGGTCACCCTATGGGTCTTGGGGATACCGCATGGCTTTGCCGTCATGCACGGGAAGACGCGGCGCGGTGCCTTGGTCTTCGATGTTGCAGATCTCGTAAAAGATGCCATTGTCCTGCCGGGCGCATTCATCTGCGCCGAAGATGATCTTCGAGATCAGGAATTTCGTTCGTATTGCCTGCAGAAATTCACGGAACACAAGGTTCTTGACTTTTTGTTTGACGAAGTGAAGCGCATAAGTCAGCTGTGGGGAAAGGAGGGACCTGTATCATGATGGCACTGTTTACTAGCCGCAGTGAAAAGAAAGCCTTGTTGACGGTTCGCCGTATATTGGATCAATTTGCAGACCGCATCGGCAATGATACGTGGCAGACCATTATGACCCAGGAAGGCGTACAGGAAGTCAGGACGCTCTTGCGCCGGAGTGCGACGAAAAGTACGGCAGTGTCTTGTCGATGGATTCGCTCGCGCAATCGCAGCCAGCTTCTCTGGGTAGTAGGGAACCGCGATAAATTCAATGAAGATGGAAGAGTGCCTGTCAATACAACGCGAAAAAATATCCTGCACAAGGAATGGGAAGGCGGTTGGCCGTATTTGTCTGTGCTCAAAGCACTGGTATCTGTGGCAGCACTTTTTCACGATTGGGGCAAAGCCTCAGATCACTTCCAGCAAAAACTCCGGTCGTCATCGATGGAGAAAGACCCGTATCGTCATGAGTGGGTTTCTTGTCAATTGTTAGCAGCTATAGCAAATATCAGTGGAGACACGCAGAATGATGATGCCTGGATACGCCTTTTTTTGGAGGGAAAGCTGAAAAAGACGACCTTGAAGAATGAGATGAAGAAACAGGGCGAACAGGCACATTCATTGCCGAGTATGCCGCCCATCATGCGTATAATCGCTTGGCTCATCCTGTCCCATCACCGTATGCCCGTGACGCGGAATGATATGGAGTGTAAAATGTGTGCAGAGAAGCCGCCCCTGTCGCTGGAAGGGCTTTTTTCGGCCGTCAAAGCTGGATGGGGGTATGAAGGCGTCGTTCCAGAAAAGAGAAATTCCTGTTTTTCCTTTTCGAAAGGGTTCTTGCTGGATGATGATGATTGGAATAAAGCGGTCAAAAAGTGGCTGGCACGGCTGCTTCGGGAAAAAGCACAGTTGCAGCAGCTATGCTTGGAAGCGAACTCAGCTCTGCGTCCACTTCTTTTATATGCGCGGGAAGCCTTGATGCTGGCAGATCATTTCGTTTCTTCCCAGAAGTGTCAGACAGATGTACCGGTCGATGAGCAGAAGAAGGTTTTATATGCCAATACGGATGGAGATAAGCTCTGTGATAAACTATCCTCCCATTTGATTCGGGTGGCTGCGCAAGCTGTCAATATCGCGCACCAGTTGCCACTCTTTGCCAGTGAGATGGATGTGGCTGATACCGTGCGCTTCACACCTGCGAAGGCACCCTATCAGTGGCAGGACAAGGCAGTCCGCAAAATCCAATCGACCAAACAGGATGGGATGGAACAAGCTTGGTTTATCTTGAATATGGCAAGTACAGGCTGCGGCAAGACCACTGCCAATGCCAAATTGATGCAGGCCTTGTCACCAGATGGCAAGACTATGCGATATACGTTAGCTCTGGGGCTGCGCTCGTTGACACTCCAGACGGGTAGTGAATATCGGGAACGTATGCATTTGACAAAAGATGAATTGGCCGTAATCATTGGGTCTCAGGCCATTGCAGAACTGTATCACCAGAAACAGAAAGTGGATGATGCGGATCCGGGGAAAGAATCATCTCGTTGCGAAATCGGCGGATCTGGGGAAGAAGAACTCCTGGAAGACATGATTTCTTTTGAAGATAATTTCACGCATGAGCAGTTGAAGTATCTGGATATTTACCTGGATGGGCGTAAGAATCCGCAGGCGAAGAAAAATGGTGCTTTCCTGTTCAAACCCATACTTGTTGCGACCATCGATCAGATTATCCGTGCGACAGAGGTGACGCGCGGCGGAAAAGGCTTGCTGCCTTTCCTTCGGATGATGTCATCGGATCTCGTCATCGATGAAGTAGATGATTTCTCGCCGGAAGATTTGACAGCCGTCGCCCGGCTCGTCCATTTAGCGGGCATGCTCGGACGCAATGTCATCCTGTCTTCTGCAACGATTCCACCGGACTTGGCACAAGGGCTGTATCAAGCCTATCAGGATGGCCTGTGCAGCTACAATGCATTCTCGAATCGCGCCAAGACGATAAACGCTGTCTGGGTCGATGAATTCCGTTCTGCATCCGCTGTGATACCACTGCAGCAGTCAAAGCAGTACGGGTTTGCTCATGAGAAATTTGTTGAGCAACGCGTCAAAAATTTACAGATGCAGGTCGTAAAGCGGAAGGCGTTCGTGATTCCTTGCCAGCTGCAGACAACGAAAGAAACATCATGGCAATCGTATGTTGCAGCAGCTAAGCAAGCCGTCCTGCAACTGCATGACGCTCATCATGTAGTAGATGAGAAGACGGGCAAGAAAGTATCTTTTGGTCTCATGCGATTTGCGAATATCAATCCATGCGTCAATATGACACTTTCCCTGTTGTCGGCTGATTGGCCGGAGGATACAGCAATTTTCATTATGTGTTATCATAGTCGCCAGGTTTTGCTGCTTCGCCATGAGCAGGAAGTGTATCTTGACCATGTCTTGCGCCGCAAGCAAGAACGCGGCGCAAAGGTGACATTTCAAGATGTTGTCCTTCGCCGCCATTTGGACCATGGCCAGATGAAGCGGTGTATTTTCTTGGTGGTGGCTACTCCAGTAGAAGAAATCGGACGCGACCATGATTTTGATTGGGCTGTCGTAGAACCTTCTTCATATCGCTCGATTATTCAGCTGGCAGGGCGCGTCCATCGTCACCGTCCGTGTCTGCAAGATGTATCGGTCCCGAATATCGGTGTCATGGAATTTAATTGGAGGGGGATGGTTGATTCTGGGAGGAACGCTGTCTTTTGCAGACCGGGCTTCGAAAAAAATCCGGATTATTTGTTGGATAGTCATGATATGAACGATCTGATTCCAGCTGATAATTGGAACCATATCGATGCCATTCCCCGTGTACAGATTCCAAAACCGCTTCGTCCACATTCGAGGCTGATCGATTTGGAGCATCAGAGACTGGCGGACTGGCGTAGACTCGATGACGAATATCCGGACCAAGTGGGTGGTTGGCAGCAGACTGGCTGGTGGATGACGGGCCAAGCACAGTATCTGTGCCCGTTCCGTGCAGGTGTTCCTGATAGAGACCTGTGCTATCGATACGATGCGAGCAAGGGAATGCTGGGCTTTTACGAAAGAAACAGCGGCGAATACGTGCCTTGCGGGGATATGTACAATTTGAAACCATATCCCAAGGAGAAACTAGATGCGCATAGGGAGCGCTTTTGGCTGCCACGTGATTATATGGCGTCGCTTCAGGCTCAAGTTGCCAGAAAATCGTATGACGATGAAGACGAGGAAGAGGTTCTGCAGCGGATATCAGAACGATACGGTCAGCTGACTCTTCCGGCCTATGCAGATGAATCCGGCAGGACATACTGGTATGATGACCAGCTTGGAGCGTTCCATACCTTATTGAATGAAAGAAAGGGATAGTCAGTCGAATCTGTTTCTGCTATAATGAATTTGATAATATCTGCCGCACAGGCAGCTTAGCAAATATTTGAATCCTGAGAAAATATCATCTACCGCATAGGTAGCTATTGAAAATTTTTTGGGATTTTATATAAAAATCCATATTAGAATCTTGAGAAGCACTGAGATATTTAGTATAATAAGAGCAAAGGAGGGAGAGTATTATGGGATCGATAGCAACTTACATTGCTGACAAGGCGGCAAAGAAGAAACAGACTCCAGCAGAGTGGCTAGAGGATAATTTGAAGAATCTTGACCGATATTGGGTGAGTTCACATATCGGCCGGTACACACATCCAGATGCAGCAGTCCATTTGCATGATGATAGTAGCCCTACGGGTAAAGGCTACTTGACAACTGCTGATGCGGTAGTGAAACAAGATATTTATGTAGATGGTGGCTCTGCATTTATGTCGATTGCGTCGTTCTTGGTTTCAAGGTTTTCGCAGAAAGAAACTATAGCGGAACAGAGAGAGGACCTTGAGGCTAAAACCGCTTGGCAATACTTTTACGATGATTCACCTTTTATCCGTCGCGAGATAGAATCGTTAGGAATCGAATATGAACCATTGCGAGAGAAATTCTTGCATATTCAGATATCAGAGATTCCGGAGAAAAGTGATGAACGCCTGAAACAAGTGTATTTCCCGATACCTGACCGTGATGGAGAGTATCATCTACTTAGTATCTTGCCGCCGAGTATTTTGATGATTGAACTCACTCATCGGATTAAGATAGCCTTTCAAGTACAGAGAAGATGCCAGGATAAAAAGTCAGGATGTTATGGTGGGGCATATCAGTCTTTTCCTGATTTGACTGTTGTGCGCTTTGGAGGTGCGAACGTCCAAAACGTAAGCGTGCGTAACTCTTCATTAGGGATGCAGGTTTTGCCCTCATTGCCACCTTGCCTGACTGGACGCAAAATAAAGTTTCCGAAGAGAAATTTCTTCTCTGATTCGCTTTATTGGCGCAGGTTCAGTGACACGTTATCTGATCTCGATGCTCTCTTTCGCGATCAGCGTCACAATCTTGCAATGCGAAAGCGGCGGGAGGATATTATCCTGGATTTTGTTGAAACTATTTTGTACGAAGCAAATCGTCTGCAGAACCTTCCTGCTGGCTGGAGCAAGGAGACTGAGCTGTCAGATGAGCAGGCAACTTGGCTGGATGAAGCCTATGGAAGACAGCGGCAAGCCGATACGGATTGGATTTGGCCGGTTTGCTTGGATTTTTCTCGCTGGCTCGTAAATGCCTACGGGAGGTTCTGTGGCATAGAGAAGCGGAAAGAGATTTCGCTTTCGAATGCAGAGCTGCACTCCTTTGCATCGACGTTGGAGAACGTCCTGAAGCAGGAGGTGAGAGAAGGATGAATAGAATCAAAACGTATTTGCTGTTGCGGCAGGTCAAGATTCATAATGCGAATGCATTCAGCAGCCCTCTCACGATTGGCTTCCCCGCCATGACAGCGTGGCTGGGTGCCATGCACGCGCTTGAAAGAAAGCTTCGTCAGCATGAAGCGCTGTCAGGCATTCGCTTGAAGAAATTGGCTGTCTCCTGTCATGACTTTGATTTGCAGACCTATAAGGGACCAGGTGACTATGTGAACTCAGTGATTATCACTGCGAATCCCTTGCGAAAAAAAGGTGCTTCCTTTGAGCGGCCACCGTTTATCGAAGAAGCGAGAGTCCATTTGAATGTGTCACTTCTTATCGAAATCGATGGGCTCATGCCGGGCGACTTTCCGATTTTTGAGGAGAAGGTTACAGAAGCTTTGGAGAGGATGAAGATTGCCGGCGGAGATATCCTTGGTTTTTCACCGATACGAGACGCTATAAATTTAACTTCGACGCGCCATTCCAGAATCCTCTTGGTTGATGAAAAAAATGAGGAAAATAAACGTCGGGCCATTCGCAGCCTCATGCCGGGATATGTCCTAATAGAGCGTCGCCAGTTGTTGCAACAAAGGCAGCTTGATCATCAGGATACCCTGCAGGCGATGCTGGATTTGCTGGCTCTGCACTATGAATACGATGACGAACACGACACATGGAATGTACAGCCGCACAAGGAAAAAGGCTGGCTGGTGCCGATTGTTACAGGATTTAAAGGGCTGACGCCACTTGGCCACGTTGCGAATCAGCGCGATGCGAGTACGTTGCATCGCTTTGCAGAACCTGTGCTAACCCTCGGCGAGTTCAAGATGGCACATCGGTTTGATTGTGTGGATGATATGATGTGGCAGTACCATTATGATGAGGATAAAGGTTTATACGTCTGTGTGAATGAGCAGATGGAATCAGATGAAGAAGCTAAAGGAGAGGATTAATCATGGCAAAATCAAGCACGAAAGGGTTAGCAACCGTATTGTCTTTTGAGAAAAAAATCGTTCTCTCAGATGGTTTGATGTATGGGACAACTTGGGAAAATCGGCAGACACAAGCGACCGCCCTGCCGTTGCATGAAAAATCTGTTCGCGGCACAATTTCCAATCGCCTGAAATCGGCAGTTGCCAATGATCCTGCAAAGCTCAATGCAGAAGTCGAAAAGCCGAATCTGCAGACTGTTGATGCAGCATCGTTGACCATGGAACAGGATACGCTAAAGGTCACTTTTACGATGAAAGTCCTGCCGGGTGCAGCTGTTCCCGCAGCCTGCAATGTGGAAAACCACAAGGAAGAAATCTTGAAAATGGGGAAGCGCTATGTTGAGCAATATGGATTTGGCGAATTAGCCAAACGATATGCTTTGAATCTTGCTAACGGGCGATTTCTTTGGAGAAATCGCGTCGGCGCAGAAGACTTGGAAGTGCAGGTAAAATCTGGAAATACGCAGTGGCTGTTTCATTCATATGATTATTCCCTGCAGAATTTTGATTATGTTGACGAAAAGGTTGAAGCCTTATCGGAACAGATTAAGTCGGCACTGGATGGTAAGCTTCAGTACTTGCTGTTAGAAGTCACGGCTTTTGCTAAGATTGGCAAGGGACAGGAAGTCTATCCAAGTGAAGAGCTCATTCTTGACAAAGGGAAAGGTAAGAAGAGCAAAGTGTTATATGAAGTGAACGGTACGGCAGCAATGCATTCTCAGAAGCTCGGCAATGCAATTCGCACGATTGATACCTGGTATAACGAATATGAAACGGGAAACGGTGTAGGTCCCATTTCTGTAGAACCATATGGGGCTGTGACGAATCTTGGTAAGGCATTCCGCAATCCAAAAGAAAAATGCGATTTTTATACGCTGTTTGATAAGTATTCACTGGGTGCTGATTTTGACAGTCCGGAAGCTGCTCATTACGTCATGGCTATGCTGATTCGCGGCGGCGTATTTGGCGCAAGCGGAAAGGAATGATAAGTATGTGGTTCTTCCAAGATGTTATATTACAGCCCACAGAAGACATATCCGCTTCCTTCCTTTGGTCCAGAGTCTACCGGCAAGTTCATTTGGCACTTGTCAACAGCAAGGATGAACAGGGGAAAATCCGATGTGGTGTCGCCTTTCCTGAGTATTCCGAGGAGAATCTGACACTGGGTCATCGACTTCGTTTGCTCGCTCCAGAAGAATCAGATCTGCAGCGTTTGAATCTGGCCGATGCACTGATGCGTTTTGCCCCAGATTACGTGAAGATTACGACAATCCGTCAGGTCCCTATCAGGAAATGTAAGGGATACGTGACATACAGCCGATATCAGCCGGAAGCTACGGTTATGCAGAAAGCTAGACGCTATGCAAAGCGACACGGTATTTCAATAGAAGAAGCGCAAAAACTTTTTCCCACGGCTGTCAGTAAGAATCGCTACCCGTATATCCAGCTGGAGAGCATGACCAATCACCATCGTTTCAGCCTGTTCATCCAGAAACAGGAAGCTGTAGAGCAGCCATGCAACGGTTTTTCTGCCTATGGATTCAGCAAGAAATCGTCTGTTCCTGATTTCTGACCAAAGTTTTTACTATGTACCGGAAAGCCTTGTAAATCAAGGGTTTTGACAAGCGCATAAAATTTTGGTTAAATAAGAGTAGACTGATGCAAGCTTAGGTAGCATCAGGATATTCGCATAAAAGCCTACTGTTAACTGCCGCATAGGCAGCTTAGAAAATTTATAAGACCTCCTTACAGGGTAAAATCAAGTTAACTGCCGCATAGGCAGCTTAGAAATTAAAAGAGATGCGTGAAACCATAGAGACGTAGTTAACTGCCGCATAGGCAGCTTAGAAATTCGGCTTCACGCCGGAAGATGCGGCCTATGTGTTAACTGCCGCATAGGCAGCTTAGAAATTTTTCGAAACTCATCAGATCCAATTTATTGAAGTTAACTGCCGCATAGGCAGCTTAGAAACACAACCTTTCCTACGCCTGCAATACTGGTAAGTTAACTGCCGCATAGGCAGCTTAGAAAAGCAAGGCGGATATGCTCAAACTGACCGCCCAGTTAACTGCCGCATAGGCAGCTTAGAAAATTTGCTTTAGTCGATACATCATACGGAATGGGTTAACTGCCGCATAGGCAGCTTAGAAAGCCTGCCGATGCAGTGGCCAGCGTCAACGGAAGTTAACTGCCGCATAGGCAGCTTAGAAAATTATGCTTCCCCTCCATTTATCACATTAATTTGTTAACTGCCGCATAGGCAGCTTAGAAATTGATGGCCTCGTCCTTTTCAACGACGACGTGGTTAACTGCCGCATAGGCAGCTTAGAAAACCCGAATCCTGGCCGTGGGCGAACCCGGCGTGTTAACTGCCGCATAGGCAGCTTAGAAATATGAACGGCCTGAGTTCAATACCATACTGCCGTTAACTGCCGCATAGGCAGCTTAGAAATGTATGAGCATCTGAAGTCCGGCCTCTGTAAAGTTAACTGCCGCATAGGCAGCTTAGAAAAAAAGGCGGAACTCACTGCCCTAGGAATGGAGGTTAACTGCCGCATAGGCAGCTTAGAAATTTATACATCTTTTCCAATTCTAATTGTTGTTGTTAACTGCCGCATAGGCAGCTTAGAAATACATGAAAGGTACTCAGACACTGAAGAGATAGTTAACTGCCGCATAGGCAGCTTAGAAATATCATACTTTTCTACATGTTGCATAGCATCCGTTAACTGCCGCATAGGCAGCTTAGAAATATAACACTAGCTATCTGATTACAATTCTTTCGTTAACTGCCGCATAGGCAGCTTAGAAAGTATGAAGACAAAGAGATAGAAGAGTCTGAAGGTTAACTGCCGCATAGGCAGCTTAGAAATAGTGATATCTTTCTACAGGCAGTCACGAAGTGTTAACTGCCGCATAGGCAGCTTAGAAAGAAAATGCCATGTTCTTCTGCCCGCATTTCGAGTTAACTGCCGCATAGGCAGCTTAGAAATATAACACTAGCTATCTGATTACAATTCTTTCGTTAACTGCCGCATAGGCAGCTTAGAAATACCAAGGAAATAACTTTGTCTTCCCTAAATTGTTAACTGCCGCATAGGCAGCTTAGAAATGGATGATATCGGCACGTACTTGAAACGGATTGTTAACTGCCGCATAGGCAGCTTAGAAAAGTTTGGATCTGTAATTCCAGCCGTTGACGTAGTTAACTGCCGCATAGGCAGCTTAGAAATTTTCCGTGTTGTCCTCGTAGTTCCGATAGACGTTAACTGCCGCATAGGCAGCTTAGAAAGTATGTGTATCACCTGTTCGGCGGCACAGGGTGTTAACTGCCGCATAGGCAGCTTAGAAACACGCAAAAGACCGCTCAGGATAAGGTCAACTGTTAACTGCCGCATAGGCAGCTTAGAAAACTAGAAGCCTTAAAATAAAAGTGTAACGGCCGTTAACTGCCGCATAGGCAGCTTAGAAAATATCATTGCGGCCGACCAGACGGCAAACAGCGTTAACTGCCGCATAGGCAGCTTAGAAAAGATACGCCGTGCGATTTCATCCTCGCATCGCGTTAACTGCCGCATAGGCAGCTTAGAAATCGTACACGGGAACCGCATACCGGGCATCTGCGTTAACTGCCGCATAGGCAGCTTAGAAATTGTGATAATAGCAGACGATAGGCATCGTATAGTTAACTGCCGCATAGGCAGCTTAGAAATAGTACATCGCCGGGAGCTGTGCGACCAGATAGTTAACTGCCGCATAGGCAGCTTAGAAAGCTATTTTTTCCGCTATAGCCCATGTTTTTATGTTAACTGCCGCATAGGCAGCTTAGAAAAGGTAAACTGGCTGTTACATTTGGCAAAAACAGTTAACTGCCGCATAGGCAGCTTAGAAACAACCGTGCAGGCAATAGCGTCGATAGCCGCCGTTAACTGCCGCATAGGCAGCTTAGAAACCTATGGCTACCGCCACGCCCATCCATCCGCCGTTAACTGCCGCATAGGCAGCTTAGAAATACCGGTCCACCGTGGACGATACCCGGTATGAGTTAACTGCCGCATAGGCAGCTTAGAAAACTGGTCTGCCACATGGGCACGTCATGTGCTAGTTAACTGCCGCATAGGCAGCTTAGAAAACACGCTGGGACTGGTGGGAACGGTCGCCCAAGTTAACTGCCGCATAGGCAGCTTAGAAAGCCAGGACGACGACGCCGAACACGCCAGGTAAGTTAACTGCCGCATAGGCAGCTTAGAAATTCAACGATCACCAATTGATCGGACTGTACATGTTAACTGCCGCATAGGCAGCTTAGAAATCCTTTTCCATCCATTCACTAAGAAAATCGGGGTTAACTGCCGCATAGGCAGCTTAGAAATTACGATTCGGCAACAGCAAGCGCGTCCGTAAGTTAACTGCCGCATAGGCAGCTTAGAAAAGCGTTCGCCGAATTCGCCGCAACTCGTATCGCGTTAACTGCCGCATAGGCAGCTTAGAAATGCCTAAGCCTGAATATGTCAAAACAATGGAAGTTAACTGCCGCATAGGCAGCTTAGAAATTACGATTCGGCAACAGCAAGCGCGTCCGTAAGTTAACTGCCGCATAGGCAGCTTAGAAATGCATGGCGGCGCGGTACGCTTTAGCAGCCTCGTTAACTGCCGCATAGGCAGCTTAGAAATTTAAACGTATATTCCGGCTGGTGATATCCGCGTTAACTGCCGCATAGGCAGCTTAGAAAGAAAGAAGAATGCAATATCCCACGGCGATTGAGTTAACTGCCGCATAGGCAGCTTAGAAAATCAACGAAAAGGACAACCTGGGCAAATATCATGTTAACTGCCGCATAGGCAGCTTAGAAAGATAACGTTAATGAAACGGATAACCCGCATAAGTTAACTGCCGCATAGGCAGCTTAGAAAAACGACCATTTATTTGACGTAGAAACATAAAAGTTAACTGCCGCATAGGCAGCTTAGAAAAACGTTCGGCTGCTTCAGCCGTGGTCATCACAGTTAACTGCCGCATAGGCAGCTTAGAAAATTAACATGCAGTATTATGCTATTTAATAAGGGTTAACTGCCGCATAGGCAGCTTAGAAAGGAACCATCTGGCCCCGACATTTGCGCGGATCGTTAACTGCCGCATAGGCAGCTTAGAAAGTTCCCTTTTCGACCATCATGCCACAAGTAGGGTTAACTGCCGCATAGGCAGCTTAGAAAATGGATAACGTACGGCTTCCGCGGTATGAACCGTTAACTGCCGCATAGGCAGCTTAGAAAATCAACGAAAAGGACAACCTGGGCAAATATCATGTTAACTGCCGCATAGGCAGCTTAGAAAATTAACTTGACCCGTTACGATTAGGTTAATGTGTTAACTGCCGCATAGGCAGCTTAGAAATTATAGCTATAGCGGATAGCGGGCTGATTGTGGTTAACTGCCGCATAGGCAGCTTAGAAATGTTACCGTTCGCGACACGATAACAGGGGTTGGTTAACTGCCGCATAGGCAGCTTAGAAAATCATGCCACAAGTAGGGCATTTTATCATGTTGTTAACTGCCGCATAGGCAGCTTAGAAATGGAATCAGCTCATCGGGGCCACTGGCCGTATGTTAACTGCCGCATAGGCAGCTTAGAAATCTCTGTATTCAGCTTGTCTGCATATGCCTTTGTTAACTGCCGCATAGGCAGCTTAGAAAATGTCAGCCCATTCTTTGGCCAGAGCGGCGCAGTTAACTGCCGCATAGGCAGCTTAGAAATTTTGTCCCATCAGGAGCCGTGACTTCATACGTGTTAACTGCCGCATAGGCAGCTTAGAAACAGAGCCTATTCCCAAGACTAAAAAGATGAATCGTTAACTGCCGCATAGGCAGCTTAGAAAAGCTTGACATGCCGGATAGAGTAGATATTTTTCGTTAACTGCCGCATAGGCAGCTTAGAAAAAAAGAACCGCCCAAGCCTGAAAGACGGCCGAGTTAACTGCCGCATAGGCAGCTTAGAAATTCCAGCCATCTGCCGAAGTCGGCCAGTGTTTCGTTAACTGCCGCATAGGCAGCTTAGAAATATTCGGCAGATGATTTACTACTTGCAGTATAGTTAACTGCCGCATAGGCAGCTTAGAAATATCAGCAGGCGGCCGAACAGGCCGTTCTGCATGTTAACTGCCGCATAGGCAGCTTAGAAATACGCGGAAGGTAAATGTCATCAGAAAATAACGTTAACTGCCGCATAGGCAGCTTAGAAAACTGGCCGTATGCAGGTCAGTGTGCGTGAATAGTTAACTGCCGCATAGGCAGCTTAGAAAAGTTATTTAATGGGCTGGGACTCAGACGCCCGTTAACTGCCGCATAGGCAGCTTAGAAAACTGTGATTTAGAGTGCAGAAACAGATTCTGCGTTAACTGCCGCATAGGCAGCTTAGAAATCATCAATACAGTCGAAAAGTTTTACGTATGTGTTAACTGCCGCATAGGCAGCTTAGAAATGGAATCAGCTCATCGGGGCCACTGGCCGTATGTTAACTGCCGCATAGGCAGCTTAGAAACGCTTCCCGCCACTGACTTTCTTCTTGTTATCGTTAACTGCCGCATAGGCAGCTTAGAAATGATACAGCGCCGGCCCCGCCGGCCCCAGAGCGTTAACTGCCGCATAGGCAGCTTAGAAAAGTGCCATGATTTTCTGTGCGTTTGTGGTCATGTTAACTGCCGCATAGGCAGCTTAGAAATCACAATGGACGACCGACCCGTCTGCCGTGTCGTTAACTGCCGCATAGGCAGCTTAGAAATCGAAGCTCATCGCGCATCATATCAAAGAACTGTTAACTGCCGCATAGGCAGCTTAGAAAGAGGAAAATGGCCATAGCCGCCGATTTCTCCGGTTAACTGCCGCATAGGCAGCTTAGAAATACATCATCGGTGGGTTCCCGCATCAGCTGGAGTTAACTGCCGCATAGGCAGCTTAGAAATGAATGAGAGCCCGTCGCAGTGCGCGCCACGCGTTAACTGCCGCATAGGCAGCTTAGAAAGCACATCCCCTGTTATCGTGTCGCGAACGGTAGTTAACTGCCGCATAGGCAGCTTAGAAATTCCAGGTCGGTCAGCTCGACGGTATCATTGTGTTAACTGCCGCATAGGCAGCTTAGAAAGAGCGATATGTTATTTCCCGATTTTCTTAGTGGTTAACTGCCGCATAGGCAGCTTAGAAAAGATTCTGTGTTTTCTCTGCCATGATATTGCCGTTAACTGCCGCATAGGCAGCTTAGAAATTTCTTTCAGGACTTTCATAACGTCTCGTCCTGTTAACTGCCGCATAGGCAGCTTAGAAAGTAATCGACATAAGGGATGCCGATGAGGTCATCGTTAACTGCCGCATAGGCAGCTTAGAAAGTCCGGTCTGTATCATATGAACGACAAGGGGAGTTAACTGCCGCATAGGCAGCTTAGAAAAGATTGCCAGGCGCGTCGGGCGCTGGGGTGACGTTAACTGCCGCATAGGCAGCTTAGAAAAACAGTTCTTTATTGCTGTCATCTACTTTCGTGTTAACTGCCGCATAGGCAGCTTAGAAAAACAATAATATAGAAAGTGTAATATTTGGCCAGTTAACTGCCGCATAGGCAGCTTAGAAAATAACAGTCTTTATCGCGTCGGCAACGAGTATGTTAACTGCCGCATAGGCAGCTTAGAAAAGTGTATTGACGATGCCCTGGTTCCAGTCCGTGTTAACTGCCGCATAGGCAGCTTAGAAAATTAATGGCCGGATATTCGTCAGAGGAAAGGTGTTAACTGCCGCATAGGCAGCTTAGAAACTGCAGTATTAACTCCCCACTGTCTAATTTCCGGTTAACTGCCGCATAGGCAGCTTAGAAACAAATCACTCTTTGTAACAACGTTAACATCAGAGTTAACTGCCGCATAGGCAGCTTAGAAATTGATGATTTGTGATGATCACGCGATATGAATGTTAACTGCCGCATAGGCAGCTTAGAAATGAAGTGACAGCAATCGGGAGTACAATTGTTGGTTAACTGCCGCATAGGCAGCTTAGAAAATGGGAAATATACTTTTTCGTACTGACTGTACGTTAACTGCCGCATAGGCAGCTTAGAAATCAGGGCGATGATTTACAAAAAGCTCTGTTACGTTAACTGCCGCATAGGCAGCTTAGAAATAATTCTTATTCGCTGATTTCCAGCCAAATCGGTTAACTGCCGCATAGGCAGCTTAGAAAATATCAGTGCTTATCAAGTACTTATATTGTATGTTAACTGCCGCATAGGCAGCTTAGAAACTGAACCAACGGAGACCGAAAAGAAAACGGCAAGTTAACTGCCGCATAGGCAGCTTAGAAATATAAACCAATAGCTATCCAATATGCATCCATGTTAACTGCCGCATAGGCAGCTTAGAAAGAAAAAATGGAATACGTAGGACTTATGACAAGGTTAACTGCCGCATAGGCAGCTTAGAAATTATGATATCTGGAAGAAAAAGGGCTGGCTCCGTTAACTGCCGCATAGGCAGCTTAGAAATCGCCGAATCCAAGCTCTTGATTAAGGTATGTGGTTAACTGCCGCATAGGCAGCTTAGAAAATGTCGGTACAGATGCGCGATTCGTTCCGGTTGTTAACTGCCGCATAGGCAGCTTAGAAATTTTAGCTTTTCACTGACGATATGGCGCATATGTTAACTGCCGCATAGGCAGCTTAGAAAGCCACCAAAATTCCGGGACGTAAAATAATTGTTGTTAACTGCCGCATAGGCAGCTTAGAAACATCCGTGAATGCTAGTTCCCCACTGTATAATGTTAACTGCCGCATAGGCAGCTTAGAAAAATGATTATAGGCGGTGCAGAAAAAGCAATGGGTTAACTGCCGCATAGGCAGCTTAGAAATTTGGTATACGTCAGCAGTGTATGACCGATATGTTAACTGCCGCATAGGCAGCTTAGAAAATGATTATCTGCAGGCACCTAATTACAATATTGTTAACTGCCGCATAGGCAGCTTAGAAAGGCAGGACGACATGAACCGGGAAATAGACGAATGTTAACTGCCGCATAGGCAGCTTAGAAATTACAGCGGGCTATCAGTGCAGGAATGAGTTGGTTAACTGCCGCATAGGCAGCTTAGAAAAGTTGAAGGACGCCGTAATAGAATCGACGAGAGTTAACTGCCGCATAGGCAGCTTAGAAATGCAGGCCAACTCGTGTTTCAATAACAAATTTGTTAACTGCCGCATAGGCAGCTTAGAAAGTATAAATCCGTCAAGGCAAAAAAGAGTGAAAGTTAACTGCCGCATAGGCAGCTTAGAAAATAACAGTCTTTATCGCATCGGCTACGAGTACGTTAACTGCCGCATAGGCAGCTTAGAAATGAACAAAAAAATACTGACAATGCCGGAACTGGTTAACTGCCGCATAGGCAGCTTAGAAAATATAAAACGCAGGACGTCCGCGGATGGAACTTGTTAACTGCCGCATAGGCAGCTTAGAAAAGGCGGAATCGGTCCGTATGCCTGCTCCCATATGTTAACTGCCGCATAGGCAGCTTAGAAAAAACTCATTGTCTGCCAGTTCATACCCTGCAAGTTAACTGCCGCATAGGCAGCTTAGAAATGCTGGTCGGTAATCATGACGCTGTTTACCATGTTAACTGCCGCATAGGCAGCTTAGAAACAATATTCATAGGCCCCGGTCGGCCCGGCTGTGTTAACTGCCGCATAGGCAGCTTAGAAATTTTCATCCCGTGCCGCCGCCCGGTTGAGCGTGTTAACTGCCGCATAGGCAGCTTAGAAATACAGCTCCAATATAGCAGGCATATGCAACACGTTAACTGCCGCATAGGCAGCTTAGAAATGTCGTTTCATGCTATCAGTCCTCCTTGTAAAGTTAACTGCCGCATAGGCAGCTTAGAAACCATGCCGGGTGAAATGGATCTGGAAAAGCTTGTTAATTGCCGCATAGGCAGCTTAGAAAACTTGTAGATGCAAAGCAGTATGCAGATAATGCGTTAACTGCTGCACAGGCAGCTTAGAAATATAGCTGTAAGATTGGCTTCGTCTACTAATAGTTAACTGCCGCACAGGCAGCTTAGAAAAGAACCGGGGATGCACTTCATCGACCTTTATGGTTAACTGCCGTATAGGCAGTTTAGAAAGTAGACAGCTCCTTTACCAGTGACAGCGATTCGTTAGCCGTTCTTATCGCCTTTTGTGCTCGGAGATTTTGCCGTTGGTAGAAATCCCTTAGTGTAACATAGTTCTAAGTGAGATTTGCCAGAAAGAAGGCCCTGATAATAATGATAGGTCATTGCACCGATTTCATTATTAGCAGGGCCTTCTATGAAAACTATTGTAGCAGAAATCACCAGAACAATAAAAAATTCAGGTATAGTGATAGTGTCAAGACATTGTGGAAATTTTTGGAGATGAGAAAAAGGATTTTGGTATAAAGCTGCATAATATGCTGATAGCCACCGTTTTCTACTAGTCGCATCCATCCGCCCGTCAAGGTGGATTCACGGTCTGGCATATGATTTGCTTTTTCAGGAATGTAGGTGCAGTCCTTTAATTTCCGAAAATTCCATTCTTTTTTCAAGACTTTTCGATTGATGTTCACGGGAGTTTGACACCTGCAACCGGAAAAAAGTGCCACGAAGCCTACTACAACAGGCTTTATAAGCATTTTTTATTTTAAAAGTGTCAAAGAGGGATTTTTACATGATTTTTACAAAGAAGCAAGGAACTGGCCAGATTTTTCTATCGATTCCCGGCAAGACGATTGACAGTGCCGCGATTCCCCTTGTATAATAGACATGAAACATGTGACTGACGGAAAGTGGAGCATACCACGGGGAGCATGATTCGATATAGCCGACCGTCTGGGCGAAGGTTCCCGGAAGTGTCGGTATTTTTTTTATCTGCGTACGGAGGTAATAACGATGAAAGAACTGCAATTAAAATACGGCTGCAATCCCAATCAGGCTTCGGCCAGAGTGTATATGAAAGACGGCAGCGACCTTCCTTTTGATGTCTTAAATGGCCGCCCCGGCTATATCAATCTGCTCGATGCGTTCAACAGCTACCAGCTGGTCAAAGAACTGAAGGAAGCGACGGGCCTTGCGGCAGCAGCTTCTTTCAAACACGTCAGCCCCGCCGGTGCAGCCGTAGCGACGGACATGAGCGATACCCTGAAAAAAATCTACTGGGTCGATGACTTGGCCCTGTCCCCGCTGGCCTCGGCCTATGCCTGTGCCCGTGGTGCCGACCGCATGAGCTCCTACGGCGATTTCGTCGCCCTGTCCGACGTCTGTGACGTCGAAACGGCAACCCTCCTCAAACGGGAAGTATCGGACGGCGTTATCGCTCCGGGATACACCGACGAAGCACTGGAACTGCTCAAGACAAAGAAAAAAGGGAAATACTGCGTCCTCCAGATGCATAGCGATTATACGCCGGCTCCTATCGAATCGAAAGAAGTATACGGCGTCACCTTCGAACAGGAACGGAACAACGCCAAAATCACGGCCGATCTTTTTAAAGAAATCCCGACGAAAAACAAGAATCTCCCCGCTTCGGCAATCCGCGACCTCATGATCGCCCTCATCACGTTGAAATACACCCAGTCTAACTCCGTCTGCTACGTCAAAGACGGCATGACCATCGGCGTCGGTGCCGGACAGCAGTCCCGTGTACACTGCACCCGCCTGGCAGGCAACAAAGCGGACATCTGGTGGCTCCGCCAGAACCCGAAAGTCCTGGCCCTGCCTTTCCGTGACGACGTGCGCCGTCCGAACCGGGACAATGCCATCGACGTCTACATTTCCGATGACTACGAAGACGTCCTGGCCGACGGCATCTGGCAGGATCTGTTTACGGAAAAACCGGAACCGCTCACACGGGAAGAAAAGAAAGCCTGGATTGCCCAGCTCCACGGTGTAGCCCTGGGCAGCGACGCCTTCTTCCCCTTTGGCGACAACATCGAACGGGCCCATCGTAGCGGTGTAGACTACATCGCCCAGGCCGGCGGCTCCATCCGTGACGACAACGTCATTGAAACCTGCGACAAATACGGCATAGCCATGGCCATGACCCACCTGCGCCTGTTCCATCACTAATATATATCATCTATGTAACATCGACACAGAACTCACGACTGGAAACGCTTCCAGCCGTGAGTTTTTTTGCATGCGGGAAAGGGATAGTTTCAAGTTTAAAGAAAAAGCTGCAGGGCCGGGATGGGTAGTAAAAAATGGAGCATTTCACTGATAAAAAGCTGACACTAACGCAGTGTTTCTTAGTGTTGAGTAGAGAAATCCGTAATGATATAATAAATATAACTATTATATAGAAATGACTATATCGCATTTATGAGGCAATGAGATACGGATATATACCGTTTTATACAAACATATTTCAGGTGATGTATATGACAGATACAATGGATATACAGAAAACAGGACTCAGTGAAGAATTAATAAAAGAAATAGGTACCATTGCCAGCAAATGGGGAGTGCAAAAAGTTATTCTTTTTGGGTCCCGGTCACGGGGAGATTATGGACGTGCCAGTGACATAGACCTTGCTGTCTCTGGGGGGGATTTCACACAATTCTGCCTGGATGTGGAGGAAAACACATGGACATTATTGAAATTTGATATCATTAATCTGGATAATCCATTGGAACCAGAATTTCGGACTATGATTCAGAAAGAAGGTGTCACGCTTTATGAAAAAATATGAAAATTTTTGTTCCAATCTGGCCGTACTGGCCAGTGCCGGAAAGGAAGATTTAGATAACGAATTTATACTCAGCGGCATTATCAACAAATTTTCCCTGCAATTTGAATTGACGTGGAAATTATTAAAGGAATTATTGAAATATGAAGGCCGTAACGCAGCTCATAGTGGTTCACCGCGGGAAATCATTAAGGAAGCGTACGCCGTCTATGATTTTGTCGATCCGGACATTTTCCTGGTGATGCTCAGAGATCGAAATGACATGACACATCTTAATGATGGTAAAGCGGCTAAGCGCCTGGTAATGAAGATTATCCAAGTATATATTCCTGCTTTCCAGAATCTAAAAAAACACATTGATGAACAATACGGAGACATACTTCCAGGCCTTTAATATCAGCTCTGGTACTGCTGACATGCCCACGAAGCTCATTATGGAGAGCTTTGTGGGTATTTTTTATGAAGCTGGAAAAATCAGCCTTGCACAAGAGTTTGCATGCAACTTAGTTGAACTATCAACCAAGTTACATGCAGCAAGGGAGTGGTGCTTGCAGGGATACTGTATGAAGGAAAAGCGGCGTACCCTTTTGAAGCCGGATGTGGTATAATAAAAACGAATTTTCAGGAAAAATGGAAAATCCGTCCCGCTGTGACAACCATGCGGGATAGCGGAAATTCTGAAGATGAGTATCACTGAAAATGCTATAAAATCAAGAAAATCAGAATCCGCCCCGCAAACCGCCTCATAGACCTGCATAAATACAGGCTTCGTGAGGGGTGCTGTACATTACCTTAATCCCCATAAGGGGACGAATATGTTATAATGAATAGAAACGGGGTCCATCTGGTATCATAGCGATTGTCAGAGCTTCGGATTACTTTAGTGACAGAGACTATAACTGGGAAACAGGGGAATTTGAAGATTTCCCTACGGTATGTGAATTAGGAAAAGAGGATTGGTAGAAGTGGGAAAGAAACTTTCTTTAGCCGTTGAAGTAGCTGAAAAATATCATGCTGATATGACTGATAAGGCGGGGAAAACTTATATGTGCCATTTAACGTCTGTTTCTAACGCGGTATTGCCTCTGGGAGAAGACTATGCTGTAGTCGGTATGTTGCATGACACGTTAGAGGATACGGAGATGACGAAGGAAACTCTTTTTTCCTTATTCGGAAAAGAGATAGCTGATGCCGTTTCTCTTTTGACCCATGATGATGCGGTTCCGTATCTGGACTATGTGCGGGGAGTAAAAAAATCCGGGAACGCACTGGCCATTGCTGTAAAAAAAGCAGATTTAAGAAATAATATGGATTTATCGCGTCTGCCGAAAGTGACAGACAAGGATTTGAAACGGGTAGAAAAATATAAGAAAGCCTATGCAATTCTGACAGGGGATGCGGTCTGATGATGACTGTAGAAGATATAAAAAACGCTGATATAGAGTCATTGGAAACGTGGTATGAAGACGATACCTGGAAACGTTTTCCTGAAGATGCTCAAAGAGAATTACTAGCTAGAATATGTGATTACAGGGTACGTAATTCGGGTGAATGGGATACCCCTATTGAAGAAGTGTTTAAAACTCCCAGGGTTCAGAAGATGATCAGGGAAGGCTTTTTTAATGATATGGACGAGTACCTGATCGATAAGTAGAGGTATACCGGTTAACGGTTCAGAGATTCTACCGGTCAGAAAATAAACAGCCTAAAGAATATTAATAAATGTAGTAAAGTTTTACTAAAACAAGCATCTGTGAGAAATTGCAGGTGCTTGTTTGCGTCCGTACCACTGAACGCCAGCTACCAGCCGCTATCTGAGGCTCTTCCCCCCTACGACGAACGACCCACGGCCTACGGCCCTTTCCGCTTGCCAATTCCACTTCTTTCTCTGGCCTTACTATGGTACAATTATTTACATAATATGTTATGTTATGGGCATGGAGGAAATGATATGAAAGACATGTGGAGGAAACTGCCACTCAGGAAGAAAGTTGTTGTGCTGCTGACGTTGCTTTGCATTGGCCTGACCATCGGGTATCTGCCGGAGCCGTATCCCCATGTCCTGACGAAGGAGGAAATCAAGGAGGCCGAAGCGGTATCCCGCTCGCAGACGGAGGTGCTGGCCCACAATGTGTCTCTTACCGACCAGGCCGGTCATTCCGTGTCGATCCAGTCTCTTTATAATAAGAAGCCCGTATTCTTGTATTTCTGGATGAGCTGGAGCGATATGGCCGCAAAAGAGCTGCCGGTTCTGGATGAGATGTACCGGGAGCAGGGCCGGGAGGTGTATTTTGTCGTCGTCTGCCTGGACCGGGGAGAGGCGGCGCGGCAGCAGATTGAGTCTGCCTGGCCGTACGATATGCCTTTGTATTTTGCCAGTATGGAAACGGCCGGTATATATAATGTATATGAAGTGCCCCAGTGGTTCATGATTGGCTGTGGCGGGAAGATCCTGGACAAGCATGCAGGCAGTCTGGACCGGAAGCAGCTGGCGTATTCGCTGGCCCGGAGTCTGAAATGAGGAGGATGTACTGTGACGAATATAGTGATAGCTTCAGATATTCATGGTTCGGCTTACTATTGCCGGCTGCTGATGGAAGCGGTGGAACAGGAACGGGCCGGACGGCTGCTGCTCCTGGGTGATATTTTGTATCATGGGCCGCGCAACGACCTTCCCCGGGAGTACGATCCCAGGGCGGTCATAGCCATGTTGTCCGGTCTTACGGTCCCCGTTTCTTCTGTACGGGGAAATTGTGATGCCGATGTCGATCAGATGGTACTGCCCTTTCCCATCCTGTCTGATTCGTGCCTGCTCCTCGTAGAGGATCGGACGATTTTTGCCACTCATGGCCATGTGTTCCACAAGGACCACCTGCCGCCCCTTTCCCCGGGCGATGTCCTCCTTCATGGCCACACGCACGTGCCGGCCTGGGAGGAGCTGGACGGAGGCGTATTGTACCTGAATCCCGGTTCGGCCGCTCTTCCCAAGGAAGACAGCCCTCATTCGTACCTGGTCCTTTCCGGCCGGGACGTGACCTGGAAAGAGATGGATGGTACGGTGTTCCACCGGCTGACGTTGTGAAGCGGGGAAAAATGGCACATTGCTCTGCCGTAAAGGATAGAAATGCGGTGTAAAACATGGTACAATATCATTTGTGCTTTGTAATTTGTCTGATTACATGATTTGCGATATTCAGTGAGAGGGGCTGCCGCCATGGCAGAACCGGAGGGGGATATACGATGGCAGATAAAAAAATGTATGAATTGGGGGCCGTGCGCTCCAAGTTTAGTGAATTATTCGAATATGGACAGGCCCAGGCGGCGAAAATCGGCTGGGAACATATTTATGATTTCAGTCTGGGAAATCCGTCGATTCCCGCACCGGATTGCGTCAAGGAAGCCATCATCGACATGCTCGATCATAAGACGAGCCGGGAAATCCACAGTTATACCAATGCCCGGGGCCTGCTGGAAGTACGCCAGTATCTGGCCGATTATATGAATGAAACTTATGATGCCGGCGTCGGACCGGACAATTTTCATCTCACCGTCGGGTCTTCGGCTTCCCTGGCGGTCATCATCCGGGCCCTGCAGGAAGATACGAGCGATGAGTTCATCGTCATTGCGCCGTTCTATCCGGAATACCGCATCTTCATCGAACCCATCGGATCCAAATGCGTCGTCGTTCCGCCCGATACGGAGCATTTCCAGTTGTCCATCGAAGGGGTGGCAAAGGCTATTACGCCGCATACGCGGGCGATTATCGTCAATTCGCCTAATAATCCGTCGGGGACAGTCTATTCGGAAGATACGATCCGCAGGCTGGCGGCCCTTTTGAAGGAGAAGTCGGCAGAAATCGGTCATCCTATTTTCCTTATTTCCGATGAACCGTACCGGGAAATCGTCTACGACAATCTCCCCATTCTCTATCTGCCGCATTATTATGACAATACGATCGTGACCTATTCGTACAGCAAGTCCCTGAGCCTGCCCGGTGAACGGATCGGCTATATCCTCGTGCCGCCGACGGTGGACGATCATGCATATCTCATGACGGCCATCCTGGGGACGGCCCGCATGTATGGCTATGTCTGCGCGCCCAGTACGTACCAGCGGGTCATTGCTGCCGTACGCGGGGCGACGGCGGACATCAGCGAGTACGACAAGAACCGTCATCTTATCTATGATAATCTGACGAAGATGGGCTACGACTGTGTTTATCCGTCGGGAGCGTTTTATTTGTTCGTAAAAGCGCCTGATGGAAATTCGCTGCAGTTCATGGAAAATGCCAAGAAATTTAATATCCTCCTGGTGGCAGCTGATGAGTTTGCCTGCCCGGGATATGCCCGCATTTCCTACTGCGTCGATGCCGACATGATCCGCCGCAGTCTGCCGGCTTTCGAAAAGCTGCTGGCATTGTACAAATAGGAGGTACTTATGACTGATGTCATCATTATTGGCTCCGGCCCGGCCGGCGTTTCGGCTTCGCTCTATGCCCGGCGGGCAGGGCTGTCCGTAGAGGTGCTGTCCAAAGGCACGGGTGCCCTGGAAAAGGCGGAGCTCATTGAAAATTATTACGGATTTCCCGAACCGGTCAGCGGAGCTGAGCTGGCCAGCCGGGGGATAGCCGGGGCACGGCGCCTCGGCGTCCTTTTCAAGGAAGCGGAAGTCGTCTGGATCGGCATGGATGATACGCTGACTCATTTTGTCGTGGAAACGACGACGGAGAAAATCGAAACGCGCAGCATTATCCTGGCGACTGGTGCGGCCCGTCAGAGTCTTCCCATCCCGGGGCTCCGTGAGCTGGAAGGAAAGGGTGTCAGCTACTGTGCTATCTGCGATGCCTTTTTCTACCGGAAAAAGCCCGTCGTCGTCCTCGGCGGCGGAGAATACGCCCTGCACGAAGCGCAGGTGCTGCTGCCTGTTGCCTCTTCAGTCACACTTTGCACTAATGGCAGCGATGCGCCTGCCGGTGTACCGGAAGGGCTGGCTGTATGCACCCAGCCCGTAGAGGCCGTAGAAGGCACGGACCGCGTATCGGCAGTCCGTCTGGCGGATGGCAGCCAGATTGAAGCGGCCGGTGTATTTGTCGCCAGTGGTGTGGCAGGAAGTGCGGACCTGGCCCGTAAAATCGGGGCGCCCCTTTCGGGCTCGCATATCCTCGTCGATGAACACATGGCGACGGCCGTTCCAGGCCTGTTCGCCGCCGGCGATGCCACAGGTGGTCTGCTGCAGATTGCCAAGGCCGTGTACGAAGGAGCCCAGGCCGGTATCAGCGCAGCTGCCTATGTGCGCAAACAAAAAGGCATTTCGCAATAATAGGGCCTAAAAAGGAGCTGTCCTCACTGCGGCAGCTCCTTTCCCTTTATAAATTATTTAAAACGTAGTGAAATATTTTATGCTATCAGGTGAATATAGTGAATCAGCAGAATCGCATTTGGAACGGGAATTTTATTCTTATTACAGTAGGGAACGGTTTGTTGTTTGTCAATTTTCATATGCTCGTCCCGACCATTGCCATGTACGCCGCTTCCATCGGGTCCAGCGGCGGTGAAATCGGCATCATTGCCGGTATCTTCGCCCTGTCGGCCATCGTTGTGCGGCTGTTTACGGACGCCCTCGTAGGCAGACTGGGGAAGAAACGCTGTCTCTTCCTGGGACTTTTGACGTCCCTCGTCGCCACGGCGGGATACGGGCTGTTCCCGACATTCGGCGGACTTCTGACGGCCCGTATCCTCCATGGATTTGGCTTTGGGCTGTCTACGACGTTCGCGGCGGCCCTGGCCGTCGAGGTCATACCGCCGGAGCACCGCGGGGAAGGCGTCGGGTATTTCGGTCTGGGCAACACGATTTCCATGGGCTCGGCACCGGCTGTCGGGGTGGCGGTCTTCTCGGCATTTCCGCCGCAGATATTGTTTGCCCTGGCTTCGGCGGCCTGTATCGTGTCCATGACCCTGTTCCTGCTGGCACGGGTTCCGGAACGGCCGGCAGGGCAGGTGAAGAAGGAACGGATTTCCCTTCTGCATCATTTCTTTGAAGAAGGGACGGCCGTGCCGGGCGTTATTTCCTTCCTCTTTGGCTTCGTCAATGCGTCGGTCAATACGTATCTGCCGCTCATGGCGGAAGAAGCGCACATCGCCTATGCCGGCCTGTTCTTTGTGTCTGGCACGTTATTCGTGTTTCTCTCCCGGATAGTTGGCGGCAAAGTCTATGACCGTCACGGCCCGTTTTCCGTCATGTTTCCCGGCGTACTCCTGTACAGTGTGGCCATTTTCATGATCTGTACGGCTCATTCACCAATCTATCTGCTGTGTGGTTCGGTTTTCTATGGCCTGGGTGCCGGACTTCTCATGCCGGCCATCATGACCTGGCTGTTTAATGTGGTGGCTCCGGCGCGGCGCAGCAATGCCAGTGCGACCTATTATAACACCATGGACCTGGGAACATGCCTGGGCATTGTCCTCCTGGGGACCCTGGCCGGCCATGTGGGATACGTGGCTATCTTCTATGGCGTCCTGGCCGTCATGGGGCTGTACATTGCCTTTACGCTCTGGGCATGGAAAAGCGGCCATATGACGGACCAGCGCACGCCGCCATCAGGCTCTCCGGTGCCATAACTCGGACAGGGCTACGCCGCCCAGGACGAGGACGGCCCCCAGCCACTGCACGGCTGTCAGGACTTCGCCGAGGAGCAGTCCCGACAGGGCCAGGGCCGTCAGGGGTTCGATGTAGCCGCAGATGGAGACGGTCTGGGCAGACAGGTTTTGAATACCGGAGAAATAGAGAGAGTAGCCGATACCCGTATTGACGATGCCCAGGCAGAGAATGCAGGCGATGGCCGTGCCGTCCAGTGCGGCCGGGCCGGAGGACATGGTACAGGTCACGAGGCCTACGACAAGGGAGGCGACGAGCAGCTGGCAGGCAGGAGATATGATCCCGCTTATGCCGGCTGTTTTTTTCATGGCGACGATGAGCAGGGCAAAGCACAGGGCGCAGAGCAGGCCACACACGAGTCCCCATGAGAGGCCGTTGGCCTGAAAATCGGCGCCATTGATGCAGATCATGCCACCGGTGACGATGATCATGCCGGCCACTTTGGGCAGGGTGAACGGTTCGTGAAAGACGAACCGTGACAGAATCATGATGAGGACGGGGCCGAAATAGCAGATGAGTGTGGCCAGGCTGACGCCGATCTGCTGGTAGGCTTCGTACAGGAAAAGCCAGTTCCCGGCCAGGAATATGCCCGACAGTACCAGCCAGACGAGGGAACGGCGCGGCGCCGTAAAGAGTACGTGCCACTGCCGGCGGCAGAGGGCCAGGATGAGCAGGAAGGTCCCGCCCAGGACCGTACGGCACAGTACGATTTCATAACTTGATAAGGGAATATGACTGGCAATGATGCCGTTGGTGCCAAAGATGACTGTCGCCAGAATGAATTTGATATATGAGTCTTTCATTGTATCCTCCTATTATACCCGTGTTGTATTGTATATACTGTATTGTAGCAAAAAACAGGGGAAAAGGGTTCATACATTTTTTTTTGTATTCTGTAAATTGTATACATAAGTAAAAGGAAAAAGAAATAGTGGTTTTACGTTTCAGTTATATCGTAAGTGTGATAAAATAGACCATAGATGTACAAAAATCCCATACTACGAGAGGAAAGAAGCTGAGTATATGATGGATGTCTACAGCACGACTGAAAATTTTACGCGCCGCGCCCTCTGGGCCCAGATCGACCTCGACGCGGCCGCTCATAATATGCAGGTCATCCGCCGTCATGTCGGACCGGATGTACGGATTGCGGCCGTTGTCAAGGCCAATGCCTATGGCCACGGTGCCGTCGAACTGGCCCGTACCTTTGCGGAAAACGGGGCCGACTGCTTTGCCGTTTCCAGTCTGGATGAAGCGGTGGAACTGCGCCGCTATGCGGGGATTACCAAGAATATATTCATCCTCGGCCATACGGACGGCCGGCGGACGGAGGAACTCCTGGCCTATCATATTGAGCCGGCCGTGTTCAATCTGAAGAATGCCGAATACTTTTCGTCGGAAGCGTCCCGCCTGGGCCAGACCCTGCAGGTTCATATTGCCATTGATTCCGGTATGAGCCGTATCGGATTCCTGCCCGATGAGGAAAGCATTTCCGTCATCAAGGAAATTGCCGCCCTGCCGCGCATCGAAATCCGGGGCATATTCACTCATTTTGCTGTGGCCGATGAGAAGGACAAGACCTTTACGCACGAACAGTTCAAACGGTTCATGTGGGTCTGCAACCGCCTGGAAGATGAAGGAGTCCATATCCCCATACGCCACTGCTGCAACAGTGCGGCGACGCTGGAACTGCCCCGGTATCATCTCGACATGGTCCGTCCCGGCATCATCCAGTACGGCTGCCAGCCGAGCCATGACGTATCTCTTGCCGGGTTTGATTTCCGGCCGGTCATGTCCCTGCGCTGCTGCGTGGCCCACGTCAAGCTCATCGACGCCGGGGCGACGGTCAGCTATGGCCGTCATTTTACCTGCGACCGGCGGCGCAAGATCGCGACGCTTCCTGCCGGGTATGCCGATGGCTACATGCGGGCCTTGTCGGGGAAGACCGACGTCCTGTTCCACGGTCACCGCGTCCCCCAGGTCGGCACGATCTGCATGGACCAGTGCATGATCGACATCACGGGCGAAGCGAACTGCCGGGCCGGCGATGAAGTCGTGTTATTTGGCCGCCAGGGCGATCAGTTCATCCCCATTGAAGAACTGGCCGACAAAGCTGGGACCATCAATTACGAAATCATGTGCAACATCAACCGCCGGGTGCCACGGGTCTATATCCGCAACGGCAGGGTGGTGGAACGGGAAGAATATCTCTTTGACAAACCTTAAAAGTTTCGCAGGATAAACGATAAACCTAAAATATAAACCTTGCAATCGGCAAGTATAAGGTATACTATAAAGATATAAGATACGTGCATATCCAGTATGCGCAGAGAGAAATAATCTGAATAAGGTGGTGCGTGTTATGAATTGGGATGACAAGATTTCGAAAAACGTGCAGGCTATCAAACCGTCGGGGATCCGTAAGTTCTTCGATATTGCCAATCAGATACCAGGCGTGCTGTCCCTGAGTATCGGCGAACCGGACTTTGCGGCACCGGACAAGGTATGCGAAGCGATGAAAGCCAGTATCGATGCCCGGCAGACCAGCTATACGGCCAATTCGGGCCTCATCGAACTGCGGCAGGAAATTGCAAAATTATTCCATGACCGCTATGGCGTTGATTACGATCCGGTCGATGAAATCATGGTGACTGTCGGGGCTTCGGAAGGGCTGACCATGGCTCTTCTGGCACTGACCGAACCGGGGGATGAAGTCATTATTCCCGACCCGGCGTATGTAGCTTATCCGGCGGCCGTAAAAGCTGCCGGCGGCGTTCCCGTTTTCGTGCCGACTTATGCCAAAGATGATTTCAAAGTGACGACCGAAGCGCTGGAACAGGTCGTGACGCCTAAGACGAAGGCACTCGTCATGGGTTACCCCAATAACCCGACAGGTACGGTCATGACCCGGGAAGAACTGCTGCCCATTGCGGAATTTGTCAAGAAGCATGACCTGGTCGTCATGAGTGATGAAATCTATTGCGAACTGGTGTACGGCGATACGAAATTCACGTCCTTTGCCAACCTGCCGGATATGCGCGAACGGACGATTGTACTCAACGGCTTCTCCAAGGCCTACGCCATGACGGGCATGCGCCTGGGCTATGTCTGTGCCCCGCGGGACGGCCTGGCCAATATCCTGAAGCTGCACCAGTACATGATCATGTGTGCCAATACGCAGGCCCAGTACGGCGGCATCACCGCTCTCCGGGACTGCGCCGCTGACGTGGAATCGATGCGTCAGGAATACGATGCACGGCGTAAAGTCATTTATAAAGGCCTGGTCGATATGGGTCTTCCCGTTTTTGAACCGAAAGGCGCTTTTTACATCTTCCCCGATATCAGCTGCACGGGTATGAACAGTGAAGAATTCTGTGAAAAACTGGTCAAGGAAGAAAAAGTAGCCGTCGTTCCCGGCACGGCATTTGGTGCCTGCGGAGAAAATCATGTCCGCATTTCCTACGCTGCTTCCATGGAAACCATCAAGGAAGCATTGAAGCGGATGGCACGGTTTGTTGAAAAGTACAGAAAATAATATGGGATGATCAGAGGCTGCCCCGGTTGTGTAACGGGGCGGCCTCTTTTTGGCCATGCAGGAATATGATACAATATATATAACGAGTTAGAGACCGACACGGGCCATCAGGTCTGTGGAAGAATTGGAACAGGGGAGGACGGAGTATATGGGAATGAAGTATTATCTCGGATTTGATGCGGGGACGCAGAGCGTAAAGGTAGCGGTATATGATGAAAACATGGAGGAAATTGTCATGGCGACGGCCAAGACGACCTTGTCCTATCCACAGCCCGGCTGGGTACAGATGGATATCGATGAATATTACCGCCTGATCAAGCAGTGCATGCGCGTCTGCAGCGACGGCATGAAGGAAAAGGGGATTTCTCCTTCGGGCGTGCGGGCCATCATGGGCGATGGCATCATCTGCGGCATTGCCTGCATAGACGAAGATGGCCATGCCCTGACGCCGTACATCAATTACCTCGACAGCCGGACAGCGGAAGATGTATCGCAGCTGAAAGAGCAGCATCTTGATATCTGGGCCAGGGAAACGGGCAATGCCGAACCGAACGTCATGTTCCCGGCCATGTTTGCCCGCTGGTTTTTGCAGAACGTGCCGGACGTACGGGAAAAGGGTGTCAAGTTCGTCCACAACTGCCCGTATATCCTCCTGCACCTGGCCGGCCTTTCCGGGAACGATGCCTTCATCGACTGGGGGACCATGTCCGGCTGGGGGCTCGGCTACGATGTGGTGAACAAGTGCTGGTCGGAGGAGCAGCTCCGTATCCTGGGCATTCCCCGGTCGTATATGCCGCGTATCGTAAAGCCCTGGGATATCATCGGCCATCTGTGTGAAGCCGATGCGGCGGAAACGGGATTTCCCGCTGGCATCCCCATCTGCGCCGGTGCTGGCGACACCATGGAATCGATGATGGGCAGCGGCATCCTGGAAGCCGGCCGGGCCGTCGATGTGGCCGGGACCTGTGCCATGTTTTGCGCGGCTACGGATGGCATTATTCCCGAACTGTCGGCGCCGGGTACGGGACTGGTCTTTAATTCGGGGACCCTTCCCGGCACGTATTTTTACTGGGGCATGGTGCGTACGGGAGGGCTGGCCCTGCGCTGGTTCAAGGATAACATTGCCCGCAAGGCCGATGATGATGCCTATTACGGAGAAATGGACGACCTGGCCCGGCGTCATCCCGCAGGCTGCGGCGGTGCCATGTTCATCCCGTACCTGACCGGTGGCAATGGCGATTATCCTAATGTACGCGGTACCTTTACGGGCCTGACCCTGGACGACGACCAGGGGGCGTTGTGGCGCTGCGTGCTGGAGGGCATCGGCTACGACTATATGGAAGTCACCGACCGCTATCGCAGCGCCGGTATTGATCTCACGCAGCTGGCCATCACCGAAGGCGGCAGCCGCGACCGGCTGTGGAATCAGATCAAGGCCGATATGCTCGATACCCGTGTCGTGACCTTGAAGGTCGCCGGCGGGGCCGTGCCGACCAACTGCCTGGTGGCAGCCTTTGCCGCCGGGGATGTGACCGACCTGAAAACAGCGTTGCAGCAGCAGCTGGCCGTCAGGGAAGAGTTTGTGCCCTGCCGTGATCATACGGCCCTGTACCGGAACCAGTATGAACGCCGCAAGGGACTGTTGGAAGCCTTAAACAATATCAAAAATTTATAAAATAGTTCGTGAATGTGTACAAATTCACAAATAAGAACCGGATATTTTTCCGGTTCTTATTTTATTGTTATGTATGTTGTACATTACTGGTACAAAGTTATCTGTCCATGCCTAAAGTTCATTGATTTATGGAAATCGATGATTAAACAACATAAATGCATGGAAAAAGGCCGTTTTAATGCCGTATATAAAAGGTAAAATAGGCAATGATTCTGTAAAGTTATGAAAATGTCTGTTTTTTTAGTGGACTTTTTTTCCAAACGTGTTATACTATGAATGTAAGCAGTGCATCTTATATTTACCAAAAAGTGATTTTTTTTTGAGACAAAAAGTGAAAAAAATCACGCTAATAAAGGAGGAGTTTCAAATGTTCAAAAAAGTCATGGTTATTGGTGCAGGTACGATGGGTTCCGGTATTGCTCAGGTATTTGCTGAACACGGTGTAGATGTTATCCTGAACGATATCAAACAGGAATTCATCGATGGCGGCATGAAAAAAATCGACAAACAGCTGACCAGAAAAGTTACGAAAGGTAAAATGACGGAAGACCAGAAAGCTGAAATCATGGGCCGTCTGACCGGTATCGTAGAAATCACGGAAGACAACATGAAAGATGTTGAACTCGTTGTCGAAGCTGCTATCGAAGACGAAAAGATCAAATGCGGCATCTTCAAGAACCTCGATGAAAAATGCCCGGCTAATACAATCCTCGCTTCCAATACGTCTTCCCTGCCTATCACCAAGATTGCTACGGCTACGAAACGTCCGGAAAAAGTTATCGGCATGCACTTCTTCAATCCGGCTCCGGTCATGAAACTGGTCGAAATCATCAAAGGTATCGCAACTGACGATGCTACGACGAAAGCCGTTGTAGAATGCGCTGAAGGCCTTGGCAAATCCCCTGTTGAAGTTGAAGACTTCCCGGGCTTCGCTGCCAACCGTGTCGTCGTTCCGATGCTGAATGAAGCATGCTATGCCCTCATGGAAGGCGTTGCTTCCAAAGAAGGTATCGACGCTGTCTGCAAACTCGGCTACAACCATCCGATGGGACCGCTCGAACTGTGCGACCTGATTGGTAACGATGTCGTTCTCCACGTTATGGAAGTTCTCTATGAAGGCTTTGGCGATCCGAAATATCGTCCGTGCCCGCTCCTCCGTAAATACGTTGCTGCCGGCTGGCTCGGCCGCAAGACGGGCAAAGGCTTCTACGATTACAGCAAATAATGCCCGCTGGATAGCTTGATACTGACCTTAAGGAGGATTCTACCTATGGAATTTGAAAACATTCTCTTCACCGTAGAAGAAGGTATTGCTACAATTACGATCAACCGTCCGAAACAGGCTAACGCCCTGAATGCCGCTACGGTCCGTGATATTGAAAAAGCCGTTGACTACATTGCCGGCTCGAAAGACGTACAGGTAGTCATCATTACCGGTGCTGGCGACAAATTCTTCGTTGCTGGTGCAGATATCAAAGAAATGGCTGATTACAACCCGAAACAGGCTGGTGACTGGGGCACATATGGTGCTGGCGTCATCACCAAGATCGAAAGACTGCCACAGCCGGTTATCTGCGCTGTAAACGGCTATGCTCTGGGTGGCGGTTGTGAAATCTCCATGGCCTGCGATTTCCGTTATGCTTCGGATAACGCCGTATTCGGCCAGCCGGAAGTAGGCCTGGGTATCATCCCCGGCTTCGGTGGCACACAGCGTCTTGCCCGCCTCGTAGGTCCTGGCATGGCAAAAGAAATCATCCTGAGCAACCAGAATATTGATTCGGCTGAAGCTCTCCGCATCGGCCTGGTCAACAAAGTCGTTCCTCAGGCTGAATTAATGCCGGCTGCCATCAAGACCGCTAAGAGAATCATGAAACAGGGTCCTGTAGCAGTACAGATCGCTAAGAAAGCTATCAACAACGGCTTACAGTGCGACATCATTACAGGTATCCAGTTCGAAAGCAACGTCTTCGGTCTCTGCTTTGCTACAGAAGATCAGAAGGAAGGCATGAAAGCGTTCATGGAAAAACGTAAAGCCGATTTCAAAGGCGAATAACCGGTTTTTCTACAAGATAATAAAAATACAGTGCCAGTGATGGCACTGTATTTTTTTTGACCATAAAAGTCAAAAGAATAGTATGAGAGAAAAATATTTTTGACTTTTTGACTTTTTTAGCCTAAAATCATTGACAAATCGGCTCAATCATGCTATCTTTTATATAGTTGTTAGCACACCAATAAAAAGAGTGCTAAAACAACGCGGCATCGAGGTGACAGGAAATGAATTTGGATGAAAGAAAACAAAAAATATTGCAAGCTATCATTCAGGATTACATCACGTCTGCCGAACCTGTCGGGTCCCGGACCATTGCCCGGAAGTATAATCTGGGCGTCAGTGCCGCAACGATCCGTAACGAAATGTTTGACCTGGAAATGATGGGCTATCTGGAACAGCCCCATACGTCGGCCGGCCGGATTCCATCCATTAAAGGGTATCGGTTCTACGTTGATTGTCTGGTGAAACCGGAAAAGGTGACAAATGATGAAAAGAAATTTGTCGAAACATGGTTTCAGGACAAGGTAAGCGATGTCGATCAGATATTTCAGAATACGGCGAAGGGACTGGCCAGGATTACGCACAATGTGACCCTCGTCATGACATCGCAGCAGCCCGGTTCCCGGCTGAAATACATACGGTTCCTGCCGCTGGATCACCGGCGCGCTATCATGATTGTCGTTACCGATTCCGGGCAGATTGAAAACTGTATTTATTCCAAACCGGATGGCGTCGATGTGGACGAACTCAACATCGTCGCTGAGAAATTGACGAATTTCCTGTCCGGCGTGCCCATGGCCAAAATCAACATGGACATGCTGCAGCAGTTCCACGACGATGTGGTAGATGACCTTGATTTGTACCGGACTGCTTTCCGCTCACTTCACAGGGCGTTCCGCCGTCAGCAGCAGTTGTATAAAGGCGGGACGATGGAACTCCTCAATAAGCCGGAGTTCAAGGATGTCGATAAGGCGAAAAGCCTGTTTACCATGCTGGAGGAACAGGATATTGTAGCCAATATCCTGCATGATGAGGGAGAACAGACCGACAAACCGGTAACGGTGCGTATCGGTGAAGAAACTAAATTATCTCCGATTAATGACTGCAGCATTATTGAAGCGACCTTTACGGCCAATGACGTAGTCCTCGGTAAGATTGCTGTTTTGGGACCGGCCCGCATGGAATATGCCCGGATCATTGGCTTACTCGATTTTATGAAACAGCATGTGACCCATATTCTGGAACATTACCAGGACGATAAATAGGAGGGATGCAGGTCATGAGTAAAGACAAGAAAAAAGAAGAAAAAGAAAAACAGACGACGACAGAGGCTGTGGAAGAAACGAAACAGCCGGCTGATGAAATAGCAGAAGAAACAGCGGCAGATGATGGTGCCGGTGCCGGACAGGCGGACAGCCAGAAGGCACAGCAGCCGGATGCCAGCGCACAGGCAGAGGCGGCAGCAGCGGAAATGAAATCGCGCTACTTGCGCCTCCAGGCCGATTTTGCCAATTTCAAGAAGCGGACTGCAACAGAAAAGCAGCAGATTTCTGAAGTCGTCAAAATGGATGTCCTCCAGAACATCCTGCCGGTCATCGATAATTTCGAACGGGCCCTGCAAGTGCCGCAGGATTCCCTTTCCGATGAGCTCAAATCGTTTGTAGATGGCTATACCATGATTTACAAACAGCTCATGACGGTTCTCGAAAAAGAAGGTGTTACGAAAATTGATGCCGTAGGCAAACCGTTTGATCCGAATTATCATCAGGCAGTCATGCGGGTTCCCAGCGATGAATACGATAATGACGTCGTTGTGGAAGTCCTGCAGGAAGGATATCTGCTGGGTGACAAGACATTGCGCCCGGCTATGGTTAAAGTTGCATTTAACGGTTAAGTATCGTAGAAAGTATAAGATTGGAGGAATTACTTATGTCTAAAGTAATTGGTATTGATTTAGGTACGACAAACTCGGTTGTAGCTGTTATGGAAGGCGGCGAACCGACGGTTATCACGAATACAGAAGGTTCCAGACTGACGCCGTCTGTCGTTGGTTTTTCCAAGACGGGCGAACGCCTGGTCGGCCAGCTGGCAAAACGTCAGGCTGTTTCCAACCCGGAAAACACGATTTCTTCTATTAAACGTCATATGGGTGAAAATTACACCGTCGATATCCAGGGCAAGAAATATACGCCTCAGGAAATCTCGGCCATGATCCTGCAGAAACTGAAGGAAGATGCCGAAAGCTATCTCGGTGAAAAAGTTACCCAGGCTGTCATCACCGTTCCGGCATACTTCAACGATGCCCAGCGTCAGGCCACGAAAGATGCTGGTAAAATCGCTGGCCTCGATGTACTCCGTATCGTCAACGAACCGACGGCTGCAGCCCTCGCTTATGGCCTGGATAAAGGCGGCGACGGCAAGATCCTCGTATTCGACCTCGGCGGTGGTACTTTCGATGTTTCCATCCTCGAATTGGGCGACGGCGTATTCGAAGTAAAGGCCACCAACGGGAATACCCACCTCGGCGGCGACGATTTCGATAATAAAGTCATGAACTGGATGATCAGTGAATTCAAGAGCCAGACCGGCATTGACCTGTCGCAGGATAAGATGGCTGAACAGCGTCTGAAAGAAGCTGCTGAAAAAGCCAAGATTGAATTGTCCACGGTCCTTTCGACCAACATCAACCTGCCGTTCATCACGGCCGATGCCACGGGCCCGAAACACCTCGACCTGACGCTGACCCGTGCTAAATTCAACGAACTGACGGAAGACCTCGTACAGGCTACGATGGAACCGACCCGTAAAGCTATCGCCGATTCAGGTTTCTCTATCAATGAAATCGACAAGATTATCCTCGTCGGTGGTTCCAGCCGTATCCCGGCTGTTCAGGAAGCCATCAAACAGGTACTGGGCAAAGAACCGAGCAAAGGTGTCAACCCCGATGAATGCGTTGCTGTCGGTGCTGCTATCCAGGCCGGTGTCCTCGTCGGCGATGTCAAAGACGTACTGCTCCTCGATGTAACGCCGTTGTCTCTGGGGATTGAAACGCTGGGCGGTGTCTTCACCAAGATCATCGACCGCAACACGACCATCCCGACTTCGGGAAGCCAGATTTTCTCGACAGCCGTTGATAACCAGCCGTCTGTCGATGTCCACGTCCTGCAGGGCGAACGGGAAATGGCCGCCGATAACAAGACACTGGGTCGTTTCGAACTGACCGGTATCCCCGCTGCTCCCCGTGGAGTACCCCGTATCGAAGTTACGTTCAATATCGATGCCAACGGTATCGTAAACGTAGCAGCCAAGGATTTGGGCACGGGCAAGGAACAGAAGATTACCATCAAATCGTCTTCCGGCCTTGACAAGAGCGAAATCGACCGCATGGTCAAGGAAGCCGCTGCCCACGAAGCAGAAGATAAGAAGCGCAAGGAAGCTATCGAAGCCAAGAACAATGCTGATTCCCTGATTTATCAGGCTGAAAAGACCATCAAGGATCTGGGCGACAAAGCCGATGCTTCCAAAGTTTCGGAAATCAAATCGAAGATTGCCGACCTCAAAGAAGCCGTCAAGACGAACGATGTCGATAAGATCAAAGCCGCTTCGGAAGCTCTGACCAAACCGCTCTACGATCTGACCAGCGATATGTACAAACAGGCCGATGCTCAGCAGCAGGCCGGTGCACAGCAGAGTGCCGGTGCACAGCAGAGTGCCGGTGCACAGCAGCAGGAAAACCAGAACGGTGAAAAAGTTGTCGATGCCGACTACAAAGTTGTCGATGACGACCAGAAGTAAGTTGTAAGTAAAGAGGGGCTGCCCATATGAGCAAAAAAGATTATTATGAAGTACTTGGCGTTCCCAGGGACGCCAGCGAAGCGGACATCAAAAAAGCGTTTCGCAAACTGGCAATAAAATATCATCCAGATAAAAACCGGGACAACCCTAAGGCTGCAGAAGAAAAGTTCAAGGAAGTCAACGAAGCCTACAGCGTCTTGTCCGATAAGAACAAGCGTGCCCAGTACGACCAGTTCGGCCCCGATGCGTTCCAGAATGGCGCAGGCGGAGCCGGCGGCTTCGGCCAGGGAGGCTTTGGCGGATTCGGCGGATTCGGTCAGGGCGGATTCAGCTCTGGCGGTTTCGGTGGATTTGGTGATATCTTTGATTCCTTCTTTGGCGGCCAGGGCAGCCGACAGTCTAATGGTCCGGAACGGGGAGCTGATCTCCGCTTCGATGTGGACATTACATTCAAACAGGCTGCCTTCGGGACGGAAATGGAAATCCAGGTGCCGAAGAATGAAACGTGTGAACATTGCCACGGCAACGGTGCCGAACCGGGCAGCAAGGTAGATACCTGTCCGGTCTGCCACGGCACAGGCCAGCAGCGGGTCGTACAGAATACGCCTTTTGGCCAGATGGTCAACGTCAGGACCTGTTCCCATTGTGGCGGGACTGGCAAGATTATCCATGAAAAATGCAAGAAATGTCACGGCGAAGGCACAGTGAAGGTACGCAAGAAACTGAAAATCAAGATTCCTGCTGGTGTCGATGATGGCGCACGCCTGCGCGTAGCCGGCGAAGGCGAACCGGGCGTACGCGGTGGTGGCCATGGCGATCTGTATGTGTACATATTCGTGCGCCGCGATCCGCAGTTTACCCGTCAGGGCAACGATGTCGTGTCCCAGCAGACTATTACCTTTGCACAGGCGGCGCTGGGCTGCACCATCCGCGTGGAAACCATCGACGGGCAGGTCGATCTGAAGGTGCCGGCCGGTACCCAGAGCGGCACTATTTTCCGGATCAAAGGGCACGGCGTACCCTATCTGGGCTCCAATGGCCGCCGCGGTGACCATCATGTGCAGGTCAACATTACGACGCCGAAGCGCATGAACGCCAAACAAAAAGAACTCCTGAAAGAATTTGCCCGGGCTGGTGGAGAAACCTGGGTGGGGGAGTCTAAAGAAGAAGGTTTCTTTGAAAAAGTAAAAAAGAAAGTGACCGACTTCATCCGCTCCATGAATAACTCCGGTACGATTGCCGGAAATGCATAATTTGCCACAGGACACTGCCGGTGCAGGTATCATCTGTACGGGCAGTGTTTTTGTTTTGTCCGGAAAATTTTTTTCCGGTCCGGCAGGATTTTTTCCCATGACGGAGAATATTATAATAAGGATAGTCTGTCTCTCACAGAGAGCCTTATTTCCATTACACGTTAGGAGGATCATACCATGTTTGCAGATAAAGACGATAAGAAGTTTACCCTGGCAGAAAAGAACGAAATCGGATTCAGGAAAGAATTGTATCAGAACCTTCTGGCCGAAGGCGAACAGGTACTGCTCGAATTCAACGCCCAGCGCAATGTAGTCGTGCTGACGGACCGGAAAATCATCGGCGTCCGCGTCGAAGCCTATACGGCACGGCACAAAGCGGCCCTGGTCATCCCGTACAGCAAGATTACGGCTTATTCGGCAGAAGTGAGCGATAATTCGGAAATGGATACGGAATTCAAAATCTGGGCTCCGTCCATTGACTGCTGCACCTTCCGCGTACTGGAAGACACCATCGACATGAAAGAAATCCTGCACATACTGGTCACGTATATCGGATAACAAAAACACTAAACGTCAAACACTAAACTTCAAACATCAAACTTCAAACATCAAACTTCAAACATCAAACTCACCGGAAGGCTGTTGCATGACAGGTTTTGCTCCATGCAGCAGCCTTCTACGTTATCTTTCTATTTCTATGTGAAATATGCACTTGACAAGTATACTTATAAAGTGTACTATAATAGTTATATTTATATTTATGCGATAAGAAGGGTTGAACATGGGCGAACTGATTTCAAAAAACATACAAGGCGTTGTCGACAGCATCCTGGCGGACTACAATCACGACGGGCAGCGGGAAATCGATAAACTGGACATTTTCAATAAACCGAATAAAAAGGTCATTGTCGATATCATTACCAAACTGCTGCGGATCATTTATCCGGGATATATCAAAGACAAGACCTACCGCTTCTATGACATCGGCAACAATCTGACCGTCGTCATCGAAGATGTGGCCTATAATCTCTGCAAGCAGATTACCATCGCCCTGAAATATAAGGGGATGACCCAGAACGTCAAGATTGATAACGTGGAACAGCGGGCCGAACAGGCGACACTGACCCTGCTCAAGACAATTCCCAAAATCCGGGAATATATCGAAACGGATATCGAGGCGATTTACGAAGGCGATCCGGCAGCGGAAAGCAAGGCGGAAGTCATCTTTTCCTATCCCGGCCTGTTTGCCATTTCCGTCCACCGCGTGGCCCATATCCTGTATAAAATGCAGATTCCCATCATCCCCCGGGTCATGTCGGAATACGCTCATGGCATGACGGGCATTGAAATCAATCCCGGTGCAGAAATAGGGAAGTATTTCATGATCGACCACGGCACGGGCATCGTCATCGGGGAAACGACGGTAATCGGCGAACACGTCAAACTCTATCAGGGCGTTACCCTGGGGGCGCTTTCCCTGAAAGATGGCCGCAAGCTGGCCCACAAGAAGCGTCACCCGACCATTGAAGACCATGTGACCATTTATTCTGGTGCTTCCATCATGGGCGGCGATACGGTCATCGGCCACGATTCGGTCATCGGCGGCAACGTATTTATCACCAAATCGGTAGCGCCGGGGACCAAGGTCAGTGTCAAGAATCAGGAACTGCGCTTCGATGAAGATAAACAGGCCGTCAAGAACGTCGATGAAAACGACGAAACGTGGTTTTATATTATATAAGCGGTGTTCCTTTAGCGGTACAGAAACGGGGGAGGACCGGAAGAGCTGTCTCAGGACGGCTCTTTTTTCGTCGCCAGAAGGCGGGGAAAATATGGTATAATAGTAAATAAATCAGCGGACGGCAGGCGATGCATCCGGGCCGCCTGCTGGATGAATTGCCGAAGCAGACAGGAGAAAGATATGGAATATAAAGAAATAGATGTGTTTGTATCTCCGGAATTTACCGATGTAGTCTCTCTTATTTTGTGCGACTGTGGCAGCCAGGGATCGGTTATCCACGATGAGGAAACGTACGATGATCTGATCCGCATCACGGCCTATTTTCCGGCAGACGACGACAAGGCCGAACCGGCCGTCCGGCAGGGCATGAAGGCGCTGCAGGAACGGAATCCCCGCATGGGACGCTGGCATATCATGACCCGTAAGACGAGCGATTCCGACTGGCTGTACCGCTGGCAGGATTACTTTCACGCCACGAAGATTTCCCCCCGTCTCTGGGTATCGCCATCGTGGGAAACGGCTGAACCGGGGCCGGTCGAAGCGGTCATCCGCATCGACCCGGGTGTCGCCTTTGGCAGCGGCCTTCATGCGACGACGGCCATGTGCGTGTCTTATCTGGAACAGGTCATACAGCCGGGACAGCTCGTCTATGATATCGGGACCGGCACGGGAATCCTGGCGATTGCGGCGGCCCGGCTGGGTGCCGGTCATGTGACGGCCGTCGATCTCGACCAGAAGGCCGTGGATCAGGCTGTAGTCAACGTGGAACTCAATGAACTGAGCGACTGCGTGGAAGTCATGCACAGCGACCTCCTCGGCGCCATATCGGACAAGGGGGAGAAAGCCGATGTCGTCACGGCCAATCTGGTCACCAACGCCGTCCTATCCCTGCTGCCCGACCTGGGCAGCTATACCCATGCCGGTTCCTATGTCATCGTCAGCGGCATCATTGATGACCGCATAGGGGAAATACGGGACATGGCAGGACAGACGGGATATGAATGGGTGTCAGATACGCTGCAGGATGGCTGGTATGCCGTTTTGCTCAGGAGGAACTAATGCGCAAGGTATTCGTCAATTTTCCCATTACATCTGCTTTTTACTTGTCGGCGGACGATTCCCGCCATATCATTACGGTGCTGCGCAAACGCCAGGGGGACTCTATCGCTGTGACGGACGCAGCCGGCGTGACTTATAACTGCCGCATCCGTGAGGCCGACAGTCAGCGGGCGCTCCTCGAGCCCCTGGAGAAGACCGGGCAGAAAGACGGGTCTGCCGGCCGGGTGATCCTGGCGGCGGGACTACTCAAAAATGACAAGTTCGAATGGGTCGTCCAGAAGGCCGCCGAACTGGGGGCCGGCATGATCGTTCCTGTACAAATGGAGCATTGTGTAGTAAAATTAAACGACACGCGCCGCAGGGACCGGCGCCTCCGCTGGCAGCGCATTGCCCAGGAAGCGGCCAAACAGTGCGGCCGCGATGATATACCGGAAGTAGCAGATGTCCTGTCTTTTCCAGAATTACTGAAAGCGTACGGAACGATGCCCTTTATCATTCCCTTTGAGAAAGAAACGCGGCCACTGCGCGATTGTTGTGCCGCCGTGCAGACCGGGGACGTGGTCATCTGTATCGGACCGGAAGGCGGATTTGCCAGGGAAGAAATAGAAAGGGCCGTTACGGAACTTGCCAGCTGCCAGACCGTTTCCCTCGGTCCCCGCATACTGCGGGCAGAGACGGCGGCCGTAGCGGCCCTTGCCATCATTATGTATGAAAGAGGATTCAGATAATGCCAACTATTGCCTTTGTGACCCTGGGATGCCGGGTCAACCAGTACGATACAGACAGTATGCGCGGCCTGTTTTTAAAGGAAGGCTATGAGGAACGGGATTTCCGCGATGCTGCCGATGTCTACGTCATCAATACCTGTTCGGTCACCCAGGTAGGTGAAAAAAAATCGCGGCAGCTCATCCGCCGTGCCAAGAAAGTCAATCCGTCAGCCGTCGTCGTTGTGACGGGATGTTATGCCCAGCTCAAGCCGGAGCTGTTGTCATCCATGCCCGACGTCGATGCCGTCATAGGCACCAACGAACGGCACCGCATCGTTCCCATGGTGCAGATGCTCCTGGGACGGGGCGGCGGGGCGGCTGTGACGGCCGTCCACGATGCCCGCAGCGCCGATGCCTTCGAGGAAATCCCTCTGTATCCCTCGGCAGTCGAACATACGCGGGCGGATCTCAAAATCCAGGAAGGGTGCAATAATTTCTGTTCGTACTGCATCATTCCCTACACCCGCGGCGCCCTGAAGTCACGCCAGCCCGATGCCATCATCGAAGAAGCCCGGCGGCTGACACAAGCGGGGTTCAAAGAACTGGTCCTGACCGGTATCCACCTCGGCGCCTACGGCAGGGAGCTGCCAGACCATCCGGGCCTGGCCCTGGTACTGCGGCGCCTCCTGGCAGAAACGGACGTACAGCGCATCCGCCTCGGGTCATTGGAATCTCTGGAAGTAGACGATGAGCTCATCCATGTCATGAATCAGTCGGACCGCATCTGCCCCCATCTGCACCTGCCCCTGCAATCGGGTTCTGACGCCATATTGAAAGCCATGAACCGCAAATATACAAAAGAGGAATTTATCCATCTTATAGAGACACTGCGCAGCCGTATCCACCACCTGACGGTCTCGACGGACCTGATCCTGGGATTTCCCGGTGAAACGGATGAGTTGTTTGAGGAAACACTGGAAACGCTACAGAAGCTCCGCTTTTCCCACATCCACGCCTTTCCCTATTCGCCCCGGCCGGGAACGCCCGCCGCGGCTATGGAAGACCAGGTAGATCCGGCCGTCAAGAAACGGCGGGTAGAAATCGTACAGGATCTGTCGGCCCGGCAGAAAGACCAGTGGCTGCAGGAGATGATTGGCCAGACCGTCCGGGTGCTGATTGAAAAACAGGAAGGCCCGGAAGGAGAAGGCTTTTCGGAAAACTATGAACGGGTCTGCGTCAGCGGCCTTGCACCCCATCAGGAAGGTTCCATCGTTCCCGTCGTGCTGACGGGAGCCTGCGACCATAGATTAACAGGCATCATTAAGGAGGAGATTTAAATGGAAGACTGCTTATTTTGCAAGATTGCTGCTGGTGAAATCCCCAGCACGAAAGTGTATGAAGACGACGATTTCTATGCCTTCAAAGATATTGCTCCCGTAGCACCGGTACACGTCCTGGTCATCCCCAAGAAACACATTGCCAGTATCGCCGCCCTGACGCCGGACGACGCCGACGTAGCCGGCAAGATGCTCTATGCCATCCAGAAAGTAGCCCAGGTACTGGGCCTCGACAAGGAAGGCTACCGCGTCGTCTACAACACGGGTGAAAAAGCAGGCCAGACGGTCCATCACATGCACGCCCACATTCTCGGCGGCAAGGAAATGGCATGGCCGGGAGTATAAGACCTGCCGGGGAAAATCCCGGGCCGGTCCGGCGGAGGCACCGGAAGAGTTCCGCCCGCCGCAGACAGGTCGCTGGCGGAGGCAGGATGATACGCATCGTTTCCCTGCTGTTACTGGCGGCTATCATGGCTTTCCTTATATTCCATATGAGATGATCCATACGGCTGCAGTACGGCTGCGGCCGTATTTTACTGCCCCGGGGAAAGAACCGGCCCGGTGACGGCAGGTGTTTGTGTTTTTGTGTCGAATACTATACATAGCGGTTCTGTGTTGGCATACACAGGATAATCTGAAGTACGGGCAGGTGACGCATGTGTACATACGATATATACGCATTGAAAATTACCGGAATTTCCGGGATGTAGAAATGACGTTCCACGAAAAGGCGAACTATCTCGTCGGGGAAAATGCCATCGGCAAGAGCAGTTTCCTGAGGCTGCTGAAGCTCATGAGCGAAGGCTGCGGCATTACAGAAGATGACTATGATTCAGTACTGCAGCCTATCGTCATCACCCTGGAACTGCAGCTCCTCGACAGCGATAAAGAGGCCTTTGCCGACCTTCCGGAAGAGCATATGACCTCTATCCGGGTGCGCATGGAAAAAAACGTAGAGGAAATCTATCCCCGGCTCTATGATGAACAGACGGGGGAACAACTGCCGCTGGATGTCATCCGGCGCATCCGCTACGTGTCCTATTCTTCGTCCCTTCCCCAGGAATACGCGGCCCCGGCACGGGTATACCGGGCCATTGAAGACATGCTTACCTCGTGGGGACAGACGCAGATTGCGGAGTTTACGCCGGAACTGCAGAATTTCATCCGCCATGAAGCCCGGTACGGTCATTTCGATTCGTCTTATTACGTTGATATCTTCCTCTTGTCCTGTCTGTTGCGCCGGCAGGACCGGTCCCTGGCGGATAACATGAAATTCATTTCCCTCGTCGCCCTGGAACTGATTACCCAGATTTATATCATGTGCCAGAGCAAGGCCGTTCCCATCGAGCACAATCTGATCGTCGATGAAAAAGGACGGCGCTGGCTGCCGCTCATCACGTCCATCGACGAACCGGAAATCCATCTTCATCCGTATATGCAGCGGTCTATCCTCCATTATTACAAGCAGCTCCTCAGCAACGAGGATCCCCGCTTTGCCGAACTGCTGAAGGGGTTGTTCCACATAGACGGCCTTCGGGGCCAGTTGTTCGTCGTCACCCATTCTACGGATGCCCTGGTCGATGACTACCGCAACATCGTCCGCTTTTACCGCCATGACGGCGGTCAGGTCCGGGCGGCCTGCGGGGCGACGATTCATTTCAGTGAAGAAATCGAAAAGCACCTGATCATGCACTTCCCCGAAGTGAAGGAAGCACTTTATTCGCGGAGTGTCATCATCGTGGAAGGGGAAACGGAGTATGGCTGTTTTTCTCTCTTCGGCACGACCCTGGGACTTCCCTTTGATTACTACGGCATCTGCCTGATTAATGCCCGCGGGGAAAGTTCCATTGCCAAGATCCGGAAATTGCTGCAATTCTTCCATATTCCCACGGTAGTGTTGTACGACGCCGATGTGAAAGGCAGCAAGGGGCATGAGAAGAATACGTTTTTCACCGACGGCATCTGCTTCGAAATGGATCTGGTGAAGACGATGATTTCCCACGGGAAACGGCGCGAGCTGGACCGCATCATCGATACGGCCAATGGCGAACATGCCCGTGCGACGACGGACATGCTCAAGAAGGCATGCCGCAAGCTCGACCTCAATTATCACGACTACCCGCCCCGCATGCTCTGGCATGTGAATCCCCGCAACCAGGATGCGCTCTGCGTCTACTATTTTTCCTGGCTGTACAGCAATAAGGGGGTCATCCTGGGACGGCTCATCGGCCAGTCCCTGAAAGCCGGACTCATTCCCCCGGCCTTTGTCCGTACCATCCGGGCGGCCGGCGACCTGGCACGGGTCACCCTCCGGCGGGAAGAAGAGGGTCGCCGCTATGAAGAGGAGAAAGAAGAACGGTAATATATATTTGACAGAGGATGTTAGGTAATGACGACACTGTTTATCGCTGAAAAACCGAGTATGGCCCGGGAACTGGCCCGCTGTCTGCCTCCACCGCAGCAGCGGGGCAATGGCTTCATCCGCACGGGCGGGGGTATCGTGACCTGGGCATACGGCCACGTCCTTCAGCAGGCGGAACCGCAGGACTACGATGGCCGTTATAAGACGTGGCGCGCAGAGGACCTGCCCATCATACCGCAGACGTGGAAACTTCTGGTCAGCCCGGCGAGTAAGGACCAGTTCCGGATCATCTGCCAGCTCATCGAACAGGCGGATACGCTGGTCAACGCCGGCGACCCGGACCGGGAAGGGCAGCTGCTCATCGATGAAATACTGGACTATATCGGCAATACAAAGCCCGTCCGGCGCATCCTCCTCAATGCCCTCGATGAAAAAAGCATTCATGAGTCCCTGGCGGATTTGCGGGATAACGGCGATTTCCGCCACCTGAAAGAATCGGCCCTGGCCCGCAGCCGGGCCGACTGGCTCATCGGTATGAACCTGTCCCGGGCGTACACCCTGGCGGCCCGCCGGCAGGGGCATAAGGTGGTCCTGCCCATTGGCCGGGTAAAGACGCCGACCCTGGCCCTGGTCGTGCGCCGCCAGCGGGAACTGGATGATTTCAAGCCCGTCACCTATTACGTCGTCAAGGCTGATTTCCGTCATCCAAACGGCCTGATCACGGCGCAGTGGCAGCCGAAGGATACGCAGGCCGGCCTCGACCCGGAAGGGCGGGTCATCGACAAGGCCCAGGCAGAGGAACTGCTCTCCAGGCTGGAGGCTGATCCCGGCGGGACGATTGCCGAACGGAAGAAGACGAAAAAAAAAGAAGCACAGCGACTGCCCTTATCCCTCTCGGCCCTTCAGGTACTGGCAGGCAGGCGCTACGGGTACAGCCCGCAGCAGGTCCTGGATACGGCCCAGCAGTTGTACGAACGGAAACTGACGACCTATCCCCGGTCTGATTGCGAATACCTGCCGCTTAACCAGCGTAAGGACGTGCCGCGCATACTGGACAACCTGCGGCAGATACAGGCAGGACAGCTGCCGGGCTGGGTTTCCGGCGCCGACCCGTCCATCAAGAGCCGGGCCTGGAACGACAGCAGGATTACAGCCCACCACGCCATCATTCCGACGACGGTGCGTTGCGATTTTGCCCATCTGAACGCAATGCAGCAGCATGTGTATTATCTCATTGCCCAGTCTTATATCGCCCAGTTCTATCCCTTGTACGAATACGACCAGACGAAGATTACCATCGAAGCGGCAGGAGAACAGTTCGCCGCCCATGGCAAAATCGTAACCCAGTGGGGATGGAAAGAGCTGTACCGCAACGATAAGAATCAGGAAGACGACGAAGCCAAAGGAGATCTGCCGGCCGTCCGCAAGGGGGACAAGGTCCGCTATGAAAAGGGGAACGTCGATCAGAAGCAGACGAAGCCGCCGCCGCGGTTCACGGCGTCTACGCTTTTGGCTGCCATGAAGGAAATATATAAGTATGTTAAAGACGATTCCCTGAAGAAGAAACTGAAGGAAGTGCAGGGCATCGGCACGGAAGCGACGCGGGCCACCATCATCAGTGAGCTCATCCAGCGTAAATTTCTCGTCGAAGAGGGAAAGAAGAAATATCTGAAACCGACGGATATGGCCTATCTCCTCGTCGATGCCCTGCCCGATGCCATGGTCTATCCTGACGAAACGGCCATCTGGGAAGACCGGCTGTACAAGATGAGTGAGGGAAAGGACAGCCTCGATGCTTTCCTGGCCGATCAGATTGCCTTCCTGAAAACACTCATCGCCGCCGCAGGAAAAGCCGATATGGGCCGGCAGAAAGGCGAAGGCAGGCGCTGCCCGAAGTGCGGCAGCATGATGATCCTGCGCCATGGCAAGTACGGCGATTTTTACGGGTGCAGCCAGTATCCGTCCTGCCGGGCCACGGAGCCGGTGGAGGCGGCATCCCCGGCGGACATCGATAAGACCTACAAGTGCCCGCGCTGCCGGGATGGCTATTTCCAGAAGCGGGAAGGGCCGTATGGTGTCTACTGGACTTGCAGTACGCCATCGTGCCATACGCGGTGTGCCGATGTAGACGGCGTGCCCAGTCTCTATCATAACAAATAGCTTGCACAGGCTCTTTGTGCTGGGCTATAATAGACAAAACGGAACTACTACATTTCCTGAAGAAAGGTGAAATTATGATATTATCGGGCAAGGAAATCGTCAAACATCTGGGCAGGGAGATCATCATCACGCCCTTTCATCCGGAACGGGTCAACCCCAATAGCTACAATCTGTCCTTATACCACGAACTGATGGTGTACGATCATCACGAACTGGATATGGCCAAACCCAATCCGGCTTCCACTATTTACATCCCCAAATCGGGATATGTCCTCCAGCCCAATAAGCTCTATCTGGGCCGGACCAACGAATACACGAAGACCGATGGCTACATCCCCATGCTGGAAGGCCGTTCTTCCGTAGGACGTCTGGGCGTGTTCATCCACGTCACGGCGGGATTCGGCGATGTGGGATTTGCCGGCTACTGGACACTGGAAATCTTCTGCGTCCAGCCGATCCGCATTTATCCTGATGTGGAAATCTGCCAGATTTACTATCACGATATCGATGGAGAATACGATACTTATCATGGCGGCAAGTACCAGAACAATACGGGCATCCAGCCCAGCATGCTCTGGAAAGACTTTGAAAAGAAATAGCAGGTGAGAACATGTTGCGTGAAATTTCCTTACAGGATATACAGGGCTTTTGTATCGGCAGCAGTGAAGATGCGGCCGGAGGAACGGGATGCACCGTCCTCATTTGTCCCGATGGGGCGCCATGCGGACTGGACGTGCGCGGTGGCGGCCCGGCCAGCCGGGAGACGGAACTGCTCAATCCCCGGGCGGCAGCGGAACGCATCCATGCTGTACTCTTAAGCGGTGGCAGTGCCTTTGGCCTCAACGCGGCAGCCGGCGTCATGCAGTATCTGGAAGAACACGATATCGGCTTCGACACGCGGATCTGCAAGGTCCCTCTCGTACTGGCATCGTGTATTTACGATCTGGGCTGTGGCAGCAATGTGCGGCCTGATGCGGCCATGGGATATGAAGCCTGTGTACAGGCCGAACAGAATCATACCCTCATGGGCAATCACGGCGCCGGTACGGGAGCGACGGTCGGGAAATGCTGCGGCCCTTCCTATATGATGAAATCCGGCCTGGGAGTTTATGCCGTACAGACCGGGGACCTGCAGGTCGGCGCCGTCGTGGCCGTCAATGCTCTGGGCGACGTGCTCGGGGAAGATGGCCAGATCCTGGCAGGCATGCGCAGCCGTGAAGGCAGGGGATTTGCCGATACGCGCCGGGTGCTCCTGGAAGAATACGGCACGACGGACACGCTGTTCTCCCAGCGCCAGGCCGCCGGCGGGACGACCAACACGACTATCGGGGCCGTCGTGACCAACGGGGCCTTTGACAAGGCCCATATGGGAAAAATCGCAGCACTTGCCAGCAACGGTCTGGTGCGGACCATCCGGCCGGTCAATACGACGGCCGACGGCGATGCCCTGTACGCCCTCAGCGTAGGAAATGTGCCGGCAGAGCTCAACACCGTCGGCACCCTTGCTGCCTATGCGGTGGAACAGGCCATACGCCGGGCTGTCAGCCATGCCCAATCGGCATACGGCATTCCGTCCCTTCACGACTGGCCACGATAGGACGGGGCGGCAGACGACGAACGACACTTCTCCCTTGACGGCACGGGTGATTTATGATACGATTACGCAGATGAGTATGAATGACAATCGCTGGCCTCCGGGTCAGAGGAAAGTCCGAGCTCCGCAGGGCAGGATGCCGGATAACGTCCGGCGAAGGTGACTTTAGGGATAGTGCCACAGAAATGTGTACCGCCGCGCAAGCGGTAAGGGTGGAACGGTGCGGTAAGAGCGCACCAGCAGTGCAGCAATGTACTGGCTAGGTAAACCCCATCTGGAGCAAGACCGAATAGGGAAGGGATGAAGCGGCCCGCTGATCTTCCGGGTTGTGTCGCTTGAACATGCTGGCAACAGTATGTCTAGATAGATGATTGTCGCTGCCGCAAGGCAGAACAAAACTCGGCTTACTGATTACTCATCATACCACGACAGGAAAAGGCTGTTGCACCATCTGCGGTGTGGCAGTCTTTTTTGGTGCGTTCTGCCGGTCTGGATGACCGGAGACAGATTATAGCCAGTATAAATTTCGTCAGGCATGACAAAATTTTTGTATACATTTTTTTGATACTTTACAATAGGCGTAGTGCATGATATCATGGCAGGAGGTAGTCGTTTAGTGACGTATACTACAGGCTTTAATTCAATAAAAGCGAGGGATATAAGTTGGCATTAATTGTGAAGAAATTTGGCGGCAGCTCAGTAGCCACGCCGGATAAGATGCGCGCTATCGTACAGCGCGTGCTCAAAGGATCCCAGCCCGATGACAAAATCGTCATCGTCGTATCAGCTATGGGTAAGTCAACGGATAAACTGATTGAACTGGCCAGCCAGATCACATCGAAAACATATGGCCGTGAAATGGATATGCTTCTTTCTACGGGGGAACAAGTCTCCATTGCGCTGATGGCCATGGCTTTCCAGGAAGCCGGCCACAAGTCGATTTCCTTTACGGGTGCCCAGGCGGGCATCACTACCAGTGACGCCTTTAACAAGGGCCGTATCCTGGACATCCAGCCGGACCGCATCTTAAAAGCGCTGGATGAAGGAAATATCGTCATCGTCGCCGGGTTCCAGGGCATTACGGATTCGGGCGATATCACCACACTGGGCCGGGGCGGCTCGGATACGACGGCTGTCGCTATCGCCGGTGCCATCCATGCCGATGTGTGCGAAATCTACACGGACGTAGAAGGCATCTATACATCGGATCCCCGCGTCGTGCCCAATGCGCAGAAAATGAAAGAAATTACCTACGGAGAAATGCTGGAAATGGCCAAACTCGGCGCTGGCGTCATGCAGCCCCGGGCCGTTGAAATGGGCAGCCGTTTCAATATTCCCATCCATGTCCGTTCCACATTTTCCGAAAACGAAGGTACTATCATACAGGAGGCTTATTCCATGGAAATCAAACAGTATCTGATCCGCGGCGTCGCAGAAGATAAAAATGTTGCTAAAATCACCGTTCTGGGAATCCCCAACAAACCGGGCTACGCGTATAAATTGTTTGAAACACTGGCCAATGCCAACGTAGTTGTCGATATGATCGTCCAGAGTGTCCGCGTTGCCAACGAAGGCGTAACGGATATTACCTTTACGATTTCCCGGGATGAACTGGCGTCTGCCAAAGACGTACTGGAACAGATTAAAGGGATGATGCCTGTCGAAGATATCCTCATCGATGACAAGATGGCGAAAGTCTCCGTCGTCGGTGCCGGCATGGCCGGCCATCCGGGCATTGCTTCCGGCATGTTCGGCGTCCTGGGCAAAAACAATATCAACATTGAAATCATTTCCACTTCGGAAATCAGCATCACCTGCCTCATTTCTGAAGACCAGGTAGATACAGCTGTCCGTGCCATCCATTCCTATTTCTTTGACGAAAACTGAGGCATCCATGTCTGTGCTGGATAATTTTGTGGAAGAAATGCTTCAGGTAGAAGTCCCTAAACGCGTTCTTCTGGAACGCATGCTGCATGGCCTTCAGGTCGAAAAGCCGCCACAGTTCAAGATACCGGCGCCGCAGTATACGTTTGAATCCAATCTGCATGGCCTGCGGTATGATTATCAGAAAAAGGAAGTCACTATTTCGTATAAAGTGGCACCTAACGTATATGATGATGTGACCGTCGCCTTTGCCACGTTCAAGGTGCTGTTGGAAGGCATTGCCGTCTGTATCCGCATGCAGAAATGGTAAAGAGCATGGGTCAGAAGAGAGGCTGCCGCATTAAGGAAATACTTAATGCGGCAGCCTCTTGTCGTTTTAAGTATCAAACGTCAAACTTCAAACAAGATTTAAAACGGGAACATGCCCGTCTGGGAGGACTCTGTATGACTTGTGGAGTAGATATTGTAGAAATCGGGCGCATGGAAAAACTGGTCTGTACCCGCGGCCAGTCCCTGCAGCGCTTATTTACGGAACAGGAAATTGCCTACTGCCGCAGCCGGGGGAAGGGACAGTATGCTTCCTTTGCCGCCATGTTTGCTGCCAAAGAGGCATTCTGGAAAGCCTGCCGCACGGGCTTCCGCAAAGGGGCCTGGACCGATGTGGAAGTGCGGCACGATGAGCTGGGCGCACCCTCCTTTGTCCTGCACGGAGCCTGTGCGGTACTGCTGGAGAAACGGGGGGAGTTGTCCTTGTCCCTGGCACATGACGGCCAGTATGCCATCGCCCAGGTCGTCTGGCTGTGACGATAATTCCTTAGCGTGGAGATTAAGTTTCTATTCCCGATGTGCTATAATAGAGGCGTTGAATTCATAGCACATAAAGGAGAAGATAGTGTGTACAAGAAATTTCTGATCTGGCCTCTTATTATCGTGGCCAGCCTGCTGCCCGTGGGAATTTCCCAAGGGGCATCTAAAACGAATATTACCAATGTCCGCGTCGTGACCCGCAACGATGCCGATACACCCTTTGTCCGTACCGTTCTGGATGTCACCGGACCGGTCCAGCCGCGGTTTGCCATTGATAAAAGCGGCTACAATATCGTTGTCACGATTCCCAATACCAACCTGAGCCGGAGCATCAATCCCCGCCCCCAGGTAAATCAGAACGTCATTTCACGGCTGGAACTTGGAAATAAGGGCCCTCATGCGGAGGTCCGCATCCGCGTGCCCAAAGCGGTGAATACGAAAGATCTGAAAGTCTTTACGCTGGATGGCAATGCCAAACAGAAAATCAGCAACCGCGTCGTCATCGATGTGAACGACAAGTCAGGCAAGGTACAGCAATGGAGCCACTGGCACGATTCCAAAGACAGCATTTCCAAGCCGTTCAGTGAATCTATCAAAAAAGATTTTAAAGGGCGCAAACCCTTTGCCGGGCCGGGCAGGGGTGATATGATCTGGCCTGTGAAGGGCGTCATTACATCTCCCTTCGGATACCGCATCCATCCCATTTATGGCCGGCAGATCCTTCATTCCGGTATGGATATCGGCGTGGATTACGGTACGCCAGTCAAGGCAGCCATGGGTGGCGTCGTCGTCGAAGCCGACTGGATCAGCGGCTATGGCAATGCCGTCGTCATTGATCACGGCAATGGCATGACGACCTTGTACGGCCATAATGAACGCCTCAATGTCATAACCGGTCAGACCGTAAAGCAGGGAGACATCATTGCTTATGCCGGTTCTACGGGAAATTCGACAGGGCCCCACGTCCATTTTGAAATCCGCGTCAATGGGGAAGCCGTTGACCCGGCGTTATACTTGTAATCACCTTAAGGAGGTTCTCATGCAAAAACTCAATACGGCGGCCCAGATGCGGCTCATGGACCAGACGGCCATGCACGGCCAGTATGCCATCGCGCCGGCGGTCCTCATGGAAAATGCCGGCCATGCCGTCGTTACCCATGCAGAAACAGCCGTTCATGGCTGGCAGGGTAAGGACGTTGTCATTTTGTGTGGCAAGGGAAATAACGGCGGAGACGGCTTTGTCATCGCCCGTCATCTGCTGAACCGTGGCGCCCGGGTATACGTCTATGTACTGGGAACGGTGGAATCGTATAGTCCGGAAGCCCGGGCTCATCTCCATACGCTGCAGGAACTGGCCGATGAAGAAACGTGCCTCATCGATTACTTTGCGCCATCGGACAAGGCATGGGACAGGCTGTACCGGCGCCTGTCTTCCAGCCAGGTCGTCATCGACGCCATTCTGGGAACGGGATTCCACGGCACGCTGCGCATGCCCGTGAGCCGGATAGTCAATATGGTCAACGAAGTGGCCGCGTCGGGTACGCTCCGGGTCATTGCCGTCGATATCCCGACGGGCGTCAATGCCGATACGGGCGATGTCAGCGGCAGTGGCGATGAAGAGGCGGCCGGGCCGGTCTTTGCCGATATGACCGTCACCTTCGGTGTCTGGAAACGGGGACTGCTCCTGTATCCGGGACGCACTTGTTCCGGTGTTGTCGTCTGCGACGATATCGGCATGCCCCGGCCGCTTTTGACCGGACGGGAAGACGATGGGGCGTATATGCTGGAAGAAAGCGACATATCGGAAGTCCTGGTGCCGCGCAGTCCCGATTCCCATAAGGGAACGCATGGCACGGTCGCTATCGTGACCGGCAGCAGTGATATGGCCGGAGCGGCCCTGATGGCTGCCCGCGGCGCTCTTCGCAGCGGAGCAGGCAAGCTCTTTTTGCGGGTGCCGGCGCGTACGGCGCCTTACTGCATTGGCCGGCAGGCTGAAGCTATGGTGCGCGGCGTCGGAACGGGCGATCATTTTACGGCAGCCGATGCGGCAGAAATCATCGAAGAAAGCCGGAACTGGTCGGTACTGGCCATGGGACCGGGCATGGGAAAACAGGAAGATACCAGGATGTTCCTGAAAGAAGTCATTGCCCACACGTCGTGCCCGCTGGTACTTGATGCCGATGCCCTGAACCTTCTGGCAGGAGAACGGGATTTCATTGCACCTTACGGCGGACGCATCATCATGACGCCCCATCTGGCAGAGTTCAGCCGTCTCAGCGGACTGCCCCTGGCGGATATCAAAAAAGACTGTATCGCTGCAGCCAAACAGTTTGTCCGGGAATGGCAGGTAACGCTGGTCCTGAAAGGGGCGCCGACCGTCATCGTCTCGCCCAGGACACTCCACGCCTACGTCAATCCCGGCGGCAATGCCGGCATGGCCTGTGGCGGCATGGGAGATATCCTGACGGGCATGGTAGCGGCCCTGGCCGTACACGACGGCATGACCAGCCTGACTACGGCAGCCTGCGCGGCGGTGTGGCTCCATAGTGCCGCCGGTGATATCTGCCATGATACGTATGGCTCCTATGGATTCTTGCCTATGGAAGTGGCCGACGCCGTTCCCCGGGTCATTACCCGCCTGGAAGACAACCGCCCGCTGCCCGTATTGCAGCGGCCCCTGGTAACGGAGGCATAATTCGTGTATCCCTGTAAGGGAAAAGGACTGTTCCGTATCGCACTGATACTGGCGACAGTCCTTGTTTTTTGTCTGGCAGGCTGTGCATCACATACGCGCGATGACAGCAATCTGCACATTCACGTCCTGTCGGCCGGACAGGCAGATGCTGTACTCATACGGCATAAGACAGGTGATTTCCTCATCGACTGCGGGGACAGCGACGGCACGGACCGGCTTTTGTCCCAGCTGCAGCAGTTCCACGTGCGCCAACTGGAAGCGCTGATCCTGACCCACCCTCACGAAGACCATATTGGCGGTGCGCCGGTGTTATTAGAAACACTGCCGGTCGCCTGCATTTATGACAACGGGCAGAAATCGGATTCTCCCGTATATGCCCACTACCGTAAGATAGCTGCCCAAAAGGGGATTGCCTGTAAAACACTGCAGCGCGGACAGGTACTGTCCTGGACGGACGGGCTGACTCTGGAAATTGTATCGCCACCCGCACGGGGAGAACGGGGATACGGGGCGCTCCAGTCTTCCCAGGGCAGGGAGAATAATTTTTCTCTCGTCTGCCGCCTGGAATACGGGACTTTCTCTATGCTGTTCATGGGCGATGCGGAAAAGGAAAGTGAACGGGTCCTGCTGCAGTACATGACATCCGGGGCGCTGAGGACGACGATCCTGAAAAACGGCCACCACGGCAGCCGTACGGCCACGACAGAAGAACTGGTAAAAGAAGCGGCCCCGTCGGCAGCGGTCATTTCCTGCGGAGCTGGCAATTCCTTCGGATTTCCTCACAGGGAAGTCGTCTCTCTCCTTGCGGCATATCGTATACCCATCTATCGTACCGACCGGGACGGGACCATTTCGATTGATAGCGACGGTACATCCTATACGATAAAAACGGCACACGGAGATAGAACTTTGTGACGGATTTGTGATAATTCAGAACTTAAAATAGAGCAGGAGGTATGGTATAATAGTAACGTTCATTTGTAAAGGAGAAGATACAATTGCTGAAAAAATTATGTATGATACCGCTATTGGCGATTGCCTGCCTGCTGCCGCTCGTTTCCGTCCAGGCTGCCGCCAATACGGAAATTACCAGTGTCCGCGTAGCGACACGCAATGATGCCAATACACCCTTTGTCCGGACCGTCCTCGATGTGTCCAGAAAGGTCACGCCCCGTCTGTATATCGACAAGAGCGGCCGATACGTGACGGTTACGCTGCCAAATACGAAAATCGATAAAAATGTGCAGAAGCAGTACGATGCCAATTCCAATGTCGTATCCCGTATCTGGCTGACCCAGCGTTCGTCCGGTACGGACCTGAATATCAAGGTTCCACGCCAGGTCACGGCTCAGGATGTGAAGGTATTTACCCTGCCGGGAGATAAGAAAGCCAACCGCTCAGACCGGGTAGTCGTCGATGTCAATGACAAATCCGGTAAAGTAAAACAGTGGAAACACTGGGGCAATGAATCTATCGGCATTCATTCCTCGCAAAATACGAAGGGAACTAAAACGGGCGGTTCATCCGTTACGGTGCCATCCTACGGCGGCAGTGCCAGCTACAGCCTGACCAAGGGGCTGAAAGGCAAGACCATCTGCATAGATCCCGGCCACGGTGGCAGTGATACGGGAGCCCTCGGCGCGTTCAGCCAGGAAAAGAATATTACCCTGGCCATTTCCAAAAAAGTACAGACTCTCCTGCAGCAGGCCGGGGCCAACGTCATCATGACCCGCACGACCGATGTCGATGTGTATGCACCGAATGACGGGGCTGTAGAAGAACTGCAGGCCCGCTGCAATATCGCCAATGCGGCCAAGGCCGATGCCTTTGTCTGCATCCACATCGATTCTTACTCCTCGGCTGATGCCGGTGGCGTAACGGCTTATTACAACAGCAAGACATCCCATGATGCCGGCCTTGCCAAGTATATTCATAATCAGAATATGAAGGCGACGAATTTCCAGGACCGGGGCGTACGGACGGCTAATTTCTACGTCCTGCTCCACACGAACATGCCGGCGACCCTGCTGGAACTGGGTTTCATCTCCAATCCGGGTGAAGAAAAAGCCCTGAACTCGGAAGCACAGCAGCAGAACTTTGCCGAAAGCATCGTAAAAGGTCTGGCCGATTATTTCGATAACAACGGCATATAACAGACAGATAGCGCAACTGAACGATGGCAGATGCCCCTGTCAGTCCATGCGGAAAGCCGGACTGACAGGGGCATTTGTTTATGCTTGTTTTTTTAATTTATATATACTCATACCTTTCAATTTTTGCTATAATAAATAAATGAAATACGTTGCAGGTGCAATATACTGCAAGGAGGGGAAGGGTATGATCAAGCGCAATATAGTTCTCGTAGGCATGATGGGCAGTGGCAAAAGCCATATAGGACGCAAACTAGCCGTTCGTCTGGGATGGCAGTTTGTCGATACGGACCGCCGCATTGAACGCCAGATGGGACAGTCTATTGCTGACTTTTTTGAACGGGCAGGAGAAAAGGTGTTCCGTGAACGGGAAATCAATGTGCTGCAACAGGTCAGCCGCTACCATGAAGCGGTTATTTCTTTTGGCGGGAATTTCCCCATGAATATCGAAACATACCGTATCCTCCATCGTCATGGGTATATCGTGGCCCTCCGTTCCCAGCCGTACCGCGTGGAAGAGCGGGTGGGACGCCATATTGGCAAGAGGCCGACGGTAGACTATGACAATCTCCATGCTTTTGTAACGCGCATGGATGCCCAGTGGAAGCATGTATATCCGTACTGTGATTATGTCGTCGATACGACGGATTACAGTGCTGAAGAAATTGTAGATATTATTGTAAAACGAATTAAAGGAGACGATATAGTCTTCGTTTCCCGTGAGCCAAAGGAGGCAGATGGTCATCATGATAAATAAAATTGGTGTACTCACAAGTGGTGGTGATGCGCCGGGCATGAATGCGGCTATCCGTGGCGTTACCCGGTATGCGATTGAAAAGGGACTGGAAGTCACGGGTATCATCCGGGGGTATGAAGGACTTTTAAGTCATGAAATCATGCCACTTAACCGCCGCAGTGTCGGTGCTATCATTCATCGCGGCGGTACGATGCTGCGCACGGCCCGCTGCCTGGAATTTTTGGAAGAAGAAACGCAGAAAAAAGCGGCAGACTATATCCGCGAACAGGAAATGGATGCGCTGGTCGTCATCGGTGGCGACGGATCGATGCGCGGTGCCCAGGCCCTGAGCCGTCTGGGAATCCCTACGATCGTCATCCCCGGTACGATTGATAACGATATGGGGGGGACGGAGTATACGGTCGGTTTCGACACGGCGGTCAATACGGTCCTGGAGTCGGTCAATAAGATCCGCGATACGGCTTTTTCCCATGACCGCGTCGCCGTCATTGAAGTCATGGGCCGGCATGCCGGATTTATCGCCCTGTATGCCGGGATGGCTGCCGGTGCGGAAGCGGTGCTGGTACCGGAACATGAAGTATCACTGGAAGACTTGTGCACGCACCTCAACGAATCTCACCGCATGAAGAAGATGAGCAGTATTGTCATCGTGGCCGAAGGGGCAGCCAAGGGAGCCGATGTGGTCGATTATATTAAAGGTCACACCTATCTGGAACCGACGCTGACAGTGCTGGGATATGTACAGCGCGGCGGTTCTCCGTCGGCAAAGGATGCCATCATGGCCAGTTTGTTTGCCGAAAAGGCCATAGACAGTCTGCTGGCCGGCACGTATAACTGCGTCATCGGGCAGATAGGCGAACGCATCGTCGCGACACCGTATACAGAAGCAGAACGGCTTCATTTCCCGCTGGATGAAAATATGTACCGCCTGGTCCTGGCACTGGGAAGATAAGGCAGACGGATGTAACAGGCCGGCAGGCAGCGCCGCGTCCCGGAGACATCCCACATTTTATCCCGGGCAATACTGGACGGCAGTATCCCCTGTACAGGGAAAGCCGCGGACCCGGAACGAGGCGTAGCCTGTACCTTAGCCTGGTACAGGCATCCGATGCAGAAGCTCCCGTGCTTTTGCATCTTTCTTCAGCTATCATAGTTGAAAGCTCAACTATGATAGCCCTGGCACAGTGGGGCGAGTGCTTTTATGATTTTTTTGGAATGGCTGGAAATTTCTTTATGCTAACTGCCAAGTAAAAGTGATGTCAAGCATTTTTGAAAATGTTTCGAAAAAAGCTATTTATTAGCCCCAAATTATAGGGCTTAGAAGAGAGAGTTTTATAATTTTATAGTATTAATATTACAACATGAGTCGTGGTATTTCCGTTGATGTATAATGTTTTTGAGCGGCAATATACCGTTCAAAGGAGGCTCGTTTCCACGGATGGCTCATGGTCTAAGGCAAAGATGGATTCTCCTTAGGAATCCTCATCAATCGATGGGGATTTTTTGCATTGATAGGTGAACACAGTACGCCTATCGGTAAAGATTTCATGTTGCATTCGTTTCTTTTTTGCTTTGGTTGCTTTGGGAGACAGGATATACCGGTTCTCCAAGATAGAGGTCAGGGCTGAAACAGAAATACAGATATGTTCCTGCTGTTCCAGAATCTCCTGAAAATGGGTAAAATTGGCATCAGAATAGTTGTTTTCGTACAGTTGAACGGATAGATTCTTTGACGGAGTCCGGGATGGTATGGGCTGGTTTACGGCCCTTATCGCCATGACGGAAGGCCGCTTTTCCTTCTTGGTGATAACGGATGATCAGCCGGTTAATCGTCCTGCGTGTACACCCAAGGACCAGAGCGGCTCGACTTGGAATTAGCAAAGGAATACAAAAAGTAAGAATATATCGTAGAGTACTGGAATGGGCGGATGGTGCAATGCCTGTACGGTACGGTGTCGTTTGTTCGCTGGCGGATGAAAAAAGTCAGGGAAAAAGGCCTCTATCCACTTGATAAGCAACTACGACTGAAATCCTATCACGGTTTTTCACTTTGCTTCCACGGAAGATGAACAGTCATGGGAACTAGCCGGATGGGTAAATGAACGGTCATTACGGATTAAACAAGACGATGGTGATCAGCAACGATGATAGTAAAAAATATGGCTATGAGGCTTTCTAGGAACTGGTAGCAGGGGCAAGTGGCATGAATACTAACGGGATGTATATTATGTACACTGTTGTAGAACCATCCAACCAATGACAGATACCGGGTGAAGTCAAACTGATAAAGCCCGGAGCGTGTGAGGCAGGACATCGTATATACAGCTATTGCATGAAACATCAGAGACGGAGCTAAAGTCATGAAGAGGCGGAAGCCATGGACACTTGCCCCGTAAATACTATCGGTTTACATCATTGTATATGATAACGTGCAGATATGATATAATAGACTTGATTATAGACAAAGAGATAGCAAGGTGATCAGGTGTTTGTTTACAGTAAGCATTCTTCTGGAACGCATAAAATTTATCATATGGAACAATGCCCTATGGTCCGTCGGATCGGTGAATCCCACCTTGGCTATTTTTATACCGCCCAGGAAGCGGAAGATACGGGATATCGCTTGTGTAAAGTGTGTCAGCGTCAGCAGATGAAAAAACTGCACATGGCTGATTAAATATTCGCAGACTAAAAAGAGAATCCTGATTTATCATGGTCCTTTTGTCCACAAGAACTTAATACGCGGTGAAGCCGGTACGATGAAAAAATTTCATGTACAACCTTTATATTTCCGCTCATTGGAAGATACGATTCTGGCAATCTATGACCATCTGGCATCCTATGCCGTGCGTTCAGATGTCCCCGGTTTTATCAAAGACAGAGTCTGGAAATTAATGGGGTATGGCCGTCCGGGATTTAGCGGAGGAAAAAGGAAGAAAAAGCAGCCGTGGCATTATACGGTCACCAGGAAATCCATTTTAGAATGTACAGACTGGCGTGGATAACGGAGTCTTCGCACTATGAGGGATTGAGGAATGTTGTTTTATGTCGGACTGGATTTATGATGAGGAGGGGTTGATTATGAAAAAAATGGTCGGCGTGATGCCGCTCTGGGATGATGAAAAGGAAAGTATCTGGATGTTGCCGGCATATATGGAAGGCTTGAAAGCGGCAGGGATGGATTCTTTTATTTTCCCTATGACGCAGGATGAGGATGAAGTGAAACGGCTTGTCGGGCTTTGTGACCAGATCCTGCTGACCGGGGGACACGATGTCAATCCTTCGCTGTATCAGGAGGAACCGGTGAATGCATCGGTTGAATGGAATGAGACGAGAGATGTGATGGAAGAGAGGGTCATATCCCATGCACTGGCTCAGGATATGCCTGTCCTGGGAATCTGCCGGGGACTGCAGATCCTGAATGTGGCACTGGGAGGTACGTTATACCAGGACCTGCCGCTGCAGCATCCGTCAGACACGGATCATCATATGACGCCTCCCTATGACCGGCCTGTTCATACGGTCCGGGTCCTGCGGGACACGCCGCTTTATGATCTGTTGCAGACGGAGCATATGGGCGTCAACAGCATTCATCACCAGGCTATACGGAAACTGGCACCGGATTTGCGGGAAATGGCCCTATCGGAGGATGGCCTTGTAGAAGCCGTCTATATGCCGGGGAAACGCTTTGTATGGGCCGTCCAGTGGCATCCGGAATATGGGTTCCCCTCTCATGAGGACTGCCGTGCCATTTTCCGTGCATTTTCCCGGGCATGATGTCCTGCTGGATAGTGCCGGATGCATGGCAGGAATCCTGTTTGTTTTCTGCATCCGTATGGTGCACCGGCTGATGAAACGGTAACGGAATCCCCTATCGGCCGGTCAGTGGGTAAGATATTCATACAGCCTGGTTTCGACCGGGACATCCAGCTTGAACTGGAAATTGACGACTGGCAGGGTTTTCCCATCATTGCCAGTCATTTCTTTTTGTAGTGGTCCGGCGACTACCGCGAGGTCTCCCAGATAGTAGAAATCGGTGCCTTCGCTGTCACTTTTTTTGACAAAGAGCAGTTTCCGCGTCAGTGGCGACTGGATTTTGGGAACTTCTCTGGAATCCAGCCGGACACGGGACCGGGTCATCCAGCTGAAGCGGCCGGGCGCGATGAACTGGTCTTCGTATTTGGTGCTTTCGGAAATATCGTCGCTCTTTTTATAGGTGACAAAAATCGGGCAGGTGCGCCGTCCCGTCGTTTCAAAATCGCTGTCATCGACGATGGCATAGCCATTGAGCGTCCCTTCGCGGTTCGTCTTATAATTGAGCAGGCGCGATACGTCTTTACGGGAGTATTTTCCATAGCGGACGAATCCGCCGGCATAGGCCTGGCCGTCGGTCTGCTTGTGGAACTGGTATATGCCATAGGCCAGACAATCGTTCAAATAGGTCAGAAATTCGCTGTTTTTTATGAGGAACTTCATCTGGGGCGTCAGGACGAACTGATCTTCCTTGAGCGATACGAGGGCAATGTGCCGGTATTTTTTCTGGGCCGTCTGTGTAAAAAAGTGTAGGGACAGGACATTTTCGATGCCGGCAATCGTTTTTTCCGATGTTTCATAGCCACAGGTATGACGTATATACGCCCGGAGATCGCCTATAGAAAGGGAAGGATGGGATAACAGATATTGCAGAATCCACAATTCTTCCAGCCGTTTGCCATTGGCCAGTTCCAGACTGACCAGTTTCAGCACGGCTTCATGGTCTTCCGTGAGCGTTGCCGGTGCCTTATCGATGCTTTGGGCGTAGGCGAAATAGGACTGACTTTTTTTGACATATAAGTACGGGTCTTTATCCCCAAGCCTTACGAAATCCATCATGAGCGGCCGCCGTCCCAGACGGTATTTCAAATCTTTATAAGACTGCTTTAGTTCCTGCGCATCGGCCAGCCATTTCCGGTTGTTGATGGCTTCGTATATTTTTTCTTTGACGACATCCTGGAAATGGACAGAGGTGGAACCGGGCAGGAAATTCTGTGACATCGTACGCCGCACATCGTCCTTGTTGTAGGTGCGGTCTCCGTAGAGGGCGATAGGCAGAAGAAAATTGTTTTTGTAATTGCCGATGAAATCGAGGACTTCCAGATAGCGTTTATGGGGGAATTTGCGCAGGCCGCGGCCCAATTGCTGGACGAAGATGATGGCCGACTGGGTAGGACGCAGCATGATGATCTGGTCGATTGAGGGAATATCGACCCCTTCGTTGAATATATCGCGGGTCAGGATATACTCGAGATAGTCGGGCGTCGTATCCGGACTGCCCTCGAGGCGGCGGATGGCATCATCCCTCATTTCCGGGGTAGAATCACCGCTGAGTGCTATGGCACGGCGGCCATGCTTTTGCAATAAACCGGCCAGTATGCGGGCTTCTTCGACGCGGCTGCAGAATATGAGACAGCGCAGGCGGTTTCCATCACACCCGTAATAAGAAGAGTAGTACAGGATATGGCGGACCCGTTCTTCGCAGGTCAGATCCTGTATGGTGGCGGATTCATCCAGTAGTTCTCCGTTTACGGAAATATCGGCAATGCCGTGATAGTGGAACGGTACCAGCATATTTTCCGCCAATGCCTGATGGAGACGGATTTCATAGGCGATGTGGTGATGAAACAGTTCGTAGATATCGAAATCGTCGGACCGTTCCGGCGTGGCCGTCATGCCCAGCCAGAACCGGGGTTTGAAATAGTGGAATATCCGTTGGTAGGAAGCCGCTCCGGCACGGTGTACTTCATCGACGACAATATAATCAAACGAGTCCGGAGAGAATTTTGTATATACGTCAGGCTGGGAAAGGGTCTGGATCGTACAGAAGAGGTAAGGTGCATTCCAGTCTTTCTGATTGCCGGATAACAGGCCCGTATCTTCCCGATCACACCAGACGGTTTCATAACTCCGGCGGGCCGCTTTGGCGATGAGTTCCCGGTGGACGACGAATAAGAAACGCTTTGGCTGGAAGATGCGCACGTCAAAAGCAGACAGGTAGGTTTTGCCTGTCCCCGTTGCCGAAATGAGGAGCCCTCTGTCAGCGCCCTGGTCGCGCAGCTGCCGGAGTCCCTGCAGGGCTTCCTTCTGCATGGCATTGGGATTGATGGTCTGCATGCGTGCCAGATGGGTATGCCGGGGCCTGTTACAGGTGTATACACGTTCGTACGCGTTGATCCAGTTTTCATCGACGGGGACGGCTTCCTCCCAAAGCGTATCGAATTCCGAACGCATCTGCCGGATGAGGCCGCCATCTTTGGATGAGGTGAAAAAGACATTCCATTCCTGGTTTGTCGTCAGGGCGGAGGCCGTGAGGTTGCTGCTGCCCAGGATCATCGTGTAGTTTTCCTGAGTCCGGTTGGGCAGATGGAACAGATAGCCTTTGGCGTGGAAACCATGGTCTTCCGTGACCATGCGGAGCTCGATGGATGATGGCGGACAGAGATAGGTCTGCAGGGTGAGCAGGTCGCGAAGGGCGTCGGGTTCAGTGAAGTTCAGATACTGGGAAGCCAGGATATAGCCTTTGACCGGACGGTCTTTATATTCCAGCAGCACATCTTTCAGGCAGGCAATGCCTGATTTGGTGATAAAGGCTACGGAAAAATAAAACTCATCGCAATAAGAAAGCTGCGTAACCAGTGTATCCAGCACTTTCGTCTTTTGTGCGCGGTTATTGGTCACAATACGGGGAACATACCGTGAATCCGCTTTCGTATTATAATCGATAAAACCTTCGCGTAAACAATTTTCCAGTACATTGCCTGTCGTCATCGTGGAGCACCCTTTACTATTTAATCCGGTTTCGATTCAGAAACTAATTTTTCCATGATAGGCTGATCGGCTGCCGCCCAGTCCAGGGATGGCAGTTCCTGCGGCGGAAGCCAGCATGACGCAATATGCTCTTTGCGGATAAATTCCGGTGAAGAGAGGGGACAATAGAAGGCATGCATGGTAATGGCAAAATCGGGGTACTGATGATGGACCGTCATATATAAGTCACTTTCCTTGATGGTCGTATGAATGTTCATTTCTTCCCGTAATTCTCGTTCCAGTGCGGCGTGCCGTGATTCTCCCGGTTCTATTTTTCCGCCAGGAAATTCATATTTGAACGATACATAAGGATACTTCCCTTTTCCCCGCTGCATGCAGAGAATGTTTCCATTATACGTCAGAATAGCCGCTACGACTTCCAATTGTTTCATCAGTTCGTCACCTTTCCTGTCAATTATTCTGGATCTATTATACTATTTCTTGTTTATCGATACCAGGGCAGAAAAAATGCCTGTGCCTATATGGATTTTTAGCTGCCAGGATAGGAATTGCCATGGACCTGACTAAATATATATGACAAGCTTATACAATCGGTATTCAGAAAACGGGGAACGTCATATACGAAATGTTCTTCTGTCTTTGTGAAATGGACAATATAGCAGTGTGAAAGTATTAAATATAGTAAATTAATACCCTTGTTTTCTTAAAATATTTCATAATAAGCCAAATTTTTCTAAATGCATAAAAATAGAAGTTCTGAATATGCGTTTTGGTAATTAATTGAGATAAAACAAAACATTTTTCACAATAATTAATTGATATTTGTAATTTCGCAATAGACATATCAAATAAGGCATTGTTTTATGCATATTCTATAAAATTTAAAAATAATTGGAATAATATTAGTATTAGCATTTATAATTTAAAATAAATGCTTTACAAAATAATGAAAATGACGTAAAATCAAGCTATAAAGAAGATAAACGCATTTAATTGATGCGTTTATCTTCTAGCTGGCCGGACAAAAAATAAAAACTGTATGATTTTCATGTACGCGTACAAAGAATAAAAAAGCGCTAAGATGATATATTGAAAAAGAATTATCTTTCAATTATCAAATCTTATTTTCTTTACTATGTCGTATTCGTATTATTTAATGAATATTTATGTGATTGGAGTGAAAACATATGGAACATGATAAGCTGATGGAACGATATAATGATGACATCATCCGCCTGCGCAGGGAGTTTCACCGGCATCCGGAACTCAGTTTCGAGGAGACAGAAACTACGCGGAGGATAGCATCTGTTCTGGATGAATGGGGGATTCCGTATCAGATTAATGAGGAAAAACATACAGGACTGGTTGCCAGGATTTCCGGTGCCCATCCTGGAAAAGCGGTGGCTCTCCGGGCCGATATAGATGCTCTTCCTGTAACGGAAAAAACAGGACTTCCTTTTGCTTCGGAAGTTCCCGGACGGATGCATGCCTGCGGTCATGATAATCATATTGCCATGCTCCTGGGAGCGGCACGGATGCTGCTTGATATAAGAGATCAAATATATGGCGATGTCTATCTGGTATTTCAGCCGGCAGAGGAAGCTGGCAAAGGCGCGGTCTATATGAAGAAATTTGGTGACTGGTTTGCGAAAATAGGGGCCATTTTCGGTGCCCATATCTGGAGCAGCGTACCGGCTGGTACCGTTGCCATCCGCACTGGCCCATTCATGGCGGCGGCAGATAAATTTACTATCCGCATTCACGGAGTCCAGTCTCACGGTTCCCAGCCCTGGTCCGGCGTCGATGCCATCGTGGTCGGTTCGGCTATTGTTACGAATCTCCAGTCCATTGTATCCCGTCAGCTCTATGCCATTGATCCGGTCGTCGTGACGGTCGGTAAATTCCAGGGTGGCGATCGCTGGAATATTGTGAGCGGCGAAGCCGTACTGGAAGGGACAACGCGGTATTTCCGCCGCGAAATCGGCCCGGAACTGAAGGAACGGATGGAACGCATTGTAGAAGAAACAGCCAAAGCCTATGGCGCCACGGCAGAATTAGACTATCAGTTCCTCATTCTGCCCACCATTAATGACGATGCCTGTACGGCCATCGCCCGCCAGGCTGTGACGGAAGTGCTGGGACCCGATGCCATTCAGGAAAGTGATCTGGTCATGGGCGGAGAAGACTTTGCATTTTATCAGGAAGACAAACCGGGATGTTTCATATTTGTAGGTACCCATAATCCCGATTGTAACGCAACCTATCCGAATCACAGCAATTATTTTACCTCTGATGAATCAGTTCTTGCCGGCGGTGCACGGGTATATGCCCAGATGGCCATTGACTGGCTGAAACAAAATAGCTGATACAGAATCATGGAGATACAAGGCTGCTGCGGTGGGGATCGTCTGGCAGCCGGAACATACAAGAAAGGGTGATTGTATGTATAACTTTGCTTTAGCTTTTACCATCTGTGCTATATTTTATATTGCCGGGGAATGGGTAGACAAACTTACTCATGCCTGGGTGCCATCTGTCTTTGTTACGGCTATTCTGATGCTGCTGGGTTACTGGTTTATCCTGCCGTATAATCTGATTACAGATAGTGTACTGCTGCCGTTTGGTGCTACACTGGGCCTGTTCCTGTTACTGGTCCATATGGGAACGGTACTCAGCCTGAAACAGCTTATGATGCAATGGCGGACCATTGTCATCTGTCTTGCCGGTCTGATCGGGATGTGTACGGCCTGCTGGTTCCTGTGTCCCCTGTTTATGGACCGGACCCTCATGATTACGGGACTTCCGGCTCTGACCGGCGGGATTGTCGCGGCTACGATCATGCAGCAGGCTGCTGCCAAGGCAGGACTCGTGACGGCGGCTGTCTTTGCCATTACGATATATTGTGTACAAGGTTTTGCCGGCTATCCTCTGACGGCGGTTTGCCTTAAAACGTACGGAAAACAACAATTGAAATTATTCCGGGCCGGAAAAATCACCATGAGTGAAGCCGATAAACATGCCGTAGAAAATGCCAACGCCGCCGTAGGTGTCAGTCATGCCAAAACGATTCTGCCACAGCTGCCGGCTCAGTTCGATACGACTGTTGTAAAATTAGGAAAGCTGGGATTTGTCGCATGGCTGGCGACCCTGGCTGGTTCGGCGACGGGAATTTCCGGTGCTATCTGGGCTCTTGTGTTTGGTGTCGTCTTCTGTACCATTGGTTTCCTCGACCGCGATGCCCTGAACAAAGCGAATTCGTACGGCATTTGCATGTTTGCACTGATGATGTTCATATTTGATGGCCTGAAAGACTGCACACAGGAAATGTTGTTATCCATTATCGGGCCCATGTTCGTCCTGATTATCATCGGCGTTATCGGCATGGCTATCATTGCCTTTATTGCCGCTCGTGTTCTTCATATTTCGTTTTACCTGGCATTTGCCAATGGACTTACTGCCCTGTATGGTTTCCCGCCCAATATCATCATTACGGAATCGACCTGTGATTCTCTGGCAACGTCTCCTGAAGAAAAGGAATTCCTTATGAGTCGTATGTTCCCGTCCATGCTGGTAGGTGGTTTCGTAACGGTTACCATTACCTCGGTCGTACTGGCCGGAACGTTTGCTTCCTTCTTATAACAGAATCATTTGCTCATACAGATCCGTTCATAAAGAAAAAGGAGCTGGCCTGTGATATGCTTTCCGTCAGTACGGCGGTATACATATCGGCAGGTACAGCTCCCTTTTTAGCTGTATCGGTTGTAAGATAGTTTTCCGGATTGGGTCAGAAACCGGGCATAGTCCAGATGGCCCCGGGTGGGATTGGCATCGTGGGACAGGTAGTCCTGATAATAAGCAAGACCCCGGTCTTTCTGATTCAGCGCAATATACTTCCGGCTGATGATGTAACTGAGCATCCTGTCCTTTTTCCATTCCGGATGTGCGTCAACCAGTATCTGCATATGATGAACGGCTTTGTCTTTCTGTCCCGTCATATATTCGTATATCTTCTTTTAACCTAATCCGCCAGAAGTCCTCCACCTCTTAGGTGGGGGATGAAGGCGGGTATGGCGAATTTACGTAAGTAATTGAGCCATACCATTGCTCTGTAGATGGTTCTGTAGATAGTTTTGTAGTATAATCAGTCGTATATGAGAAAGAATTGATTATACTATGAAATTGGATAGCAATAACCATTCAGTATTCTTGCTCTATTACCATCTTGTTTTGGTGGTAAAGTATCGCCGCAAAGTATTCTCTATACAGAACTATTAAAATTCATCAATGCTTATAAAAGTGCCAGCTCTAGGCTGATCAAAAAAGATTTTCCAGAGGTTAGGCGTAAATTGTGAATACATAGAACATCAAGGCTGGTGAGATTATAGTGAATAAGGCATACCGATACAGGCTCTATCCAACGGCTGAACAAAAAATTATGTTTGCCAAGACTTTCGGCTGTGTCCGATTCATCTATAACAAGATGCTTGGAGACCGCCTTGATTACTATAAGGAAACCGGTAAGAAACTGAATAATA
>Ga0256406_1000136_pt1 | contig 138394 bp, 104 predicted proteins | sample RumenRJG_03DNA_FD_185986 | JGI IMG/M metagenome (GOLD analysis project Ga0256406, IMG submission 185986) | Bovine rumen microbial communities from Lethbridge, Alberta, Canada - RJG_03 | ecosystem: Host-associated > Mammals > Digestive system > Stomach > Rumen | place: Canada: Alberta... | reverse complement strand
GATGTTGTGCTGTTGCTTTTTACTGAAAGCTGCTACTAACGACTCATAAATCTACCCTTAATCGTGTATTGGATGATAGTTGCGGATTTTAGGCTATTCTCAAAATCCTCATCGCTTTCTTTCTTTTTTCTTGGAGTGATAATCCTCAGTTCATCTTTAATCCCGCTGGTGAATACATCATAGCGGCCGAAAAGATGTTGCGAAATGTCTGTTAGTGAGAAGTCGTTGGTAATATTGATTTGAGAAAGATTGAAATCCTTAATATGTAGGAGCAGAGAACGCAAAGACTCATTCTCATTGCCCATCAACAAGTCATGTAAATGGTTGTATGATTCGTTGATAGCTGCAAGCATTTTCTCATCAGAATCAAACTCTTCTGCCAACCATGATAACTTATCACGATCGCTGAGAATCTGTTTATAGAGAGGAACAAGGAAAGGTAAACGCTTACTCTTGTCTTTTTGTTGCTGATTATAAAGGTTCACGTATTCATTGATACCCTTAATCTCTGTGCCGTCTTCGAGAATCTTCTTGCCAATGATATAGTTATACACCTCAATGTGAATTTGTGTCAGTGTCTCAGAGAAATAATCCAGGCGGAAGATTTCTTCAATACTTCCAACATTGAGATATTCTTTCCAACCATCGTAAATGTCTGTAAAGTGTTCAGCAACAGAAGTCTCAGCAATCTTAGCAAAAGCCTTCATGTTATCCATAAACTTGGGCAGGTTCTGATGAATGAGCCTATAAGCGATTGCAGTTGATTTTTCTTCAGCTACATACATATTACGCCTATTCTCATGGAATCCTGAGAAATAGGTTGTAAAATCAGCAAACTGTCTGACGATATCTTTATCTTCATTACTTTCAAGGAAATCAATCAAATCCTCGCGAATGAGTTCTTTCTTAAAAATGCGTTCATAAGCTGAACCGCTTTCAGTCAGTCGCTTGGCAATGATGCTACGCAGATTATCTTTGATTTCTGAAAACTCAGCTTCTTGGGCATCATTACGCTTTGACATCTCATAAAGAGCCTGATACTCTTCAAGAGAATCAAGATGTCCTTCGCTGTGCAAAGGTAACTTAAAAGTCCATAAACGCTCTTTGATAAATTGCTTATGATACTCGTCAATAAACCCTTTTACAATTTTGTAATCTTCAGCACGTTTTTCGTCACGCTGAAGAATTCCGTTCTTCTCAATGTGCTCTTTTGTCTTACCAATAGGTTGCAGTTCAAAACGAAGTGTCTTGCTAACAGGATAAAGGTTTGTGAATTCTTTCATAAATATTAAGTTGTTTTTTGTATGTTGTTATTGGGATATTGTTGAAACATTTAGCGTTTATCTGAAAAAGTTTATCTTTGCAGCACTAATTTTTTGCAAATCACAATAAGGATTATTCCGTTGTGAAAACATTCATCGCCACAAAATTACAAAAATCTATTGAAAAGATATGGTATTTGAAAAGAAAAAAACAAAAATGGATGAATTCTATAGTTCTTGCAGTAAACTAAGTAGGAACTGCAGGGCAGCCCAGAAGGAAGTGTAAACGTAGTGAGAAACCAGACAATATTTCTTTTTTCACGAGATTATTTCGTAACTTTGCAGACAGTTATGTGTGTCTGGGGACTGGAAGTGCCATGTCTAGATTTTCCATATTGGTCGCATTCATATTAATAAGATAAGAATTAAACTCCACCCTTGCCAAGAGCAGACGGCAAGGGTGGAGTACTTTTATGGAGAGGATACTTCAGGCAATGAAGGTCAGTCGGTTGGCGATTAAATCATATCTGACAGGATGGACAAATGAAATCGCCTTGCCATCGCTAATCATAGAGATGTCAATGCCTCGACGTTGGAACTCGTCGATGAGGGCTAAATCGTGATAGGCACGCATACTGGTCCAGCCTCGATTGCCGACCTGGCGATTGAATGCTGTTACTAATTCGGGAATTTGCATGTCTGCGAATTGCAGGGCATAGCGAATGTAATAAATGTGTTGTTGCATAATTTGGAATGTTTTTGAAGTTAATACTACCACATCGTACTGACCACCGTGGCTTCCAATGCTCGGTTGGCGAGTCCATCCGAAGATGACTGCTCTTGATGCTTCGGGTGCAAAGGTACAAATAAGTGAGCAGAAAACCAAAAGAAAAACTGAAATGTACAAATAAAAATATCTTTTGTAATTATTATTGAGAGCTCTAAAAACCTTGCTAAAACCCCTCAAAAATCCCCACTTAATTCGATAGATGATTTGAGTTAACTAAAATCATGAAGTGAGTTATCTCAAATGATGATTTTAGTTAACTCAAATTATATGGGGTGTTTTTGCCCTGATTTGGCAGAAAAATGCTTTCTCATTAATTGTTAAGAATTTTGTGAATAAGGCTGAATTTATTTATAGCTGGTTTGGGAGATTCCCAAAAAATCGTTATCACGTTATCACGGTATTTCGAGATAACGAGGCGTTATATCGGGATAACGTGACAACGAAGTGAAAGGAAATCGTGATAACGTAATAACGGAATCTCGTTATCACGGGGATGGCAGATACCAGTCCCCTGCCAACTACGAAGCTTTTACGAATGCCATTATCCACTGCGATCTGATGATGGATGCTGGTATTCTGAGGATAGAGAAACATGATGACCGTCTCTGTTTCCGTAATCCAGGACTGCTAAAGTTGCCTGTAGAGACCATCTATAGAGGCGGAAACTCCAAGGCCCGCAATCCAAAAATTCAGAATATGCTCCGCATGATTGGCTTTGGTGAGAATGTCGGTTCCGGATTCCCAAAGATAATCGCTGCATGGAAGGAAACCAATTGGGGTGAACCGCAACTGTTGAACAAACTGGATGTTGACGAGGTGGAATTGGTGCTACCTGTGCCTTCTACTAAAGCTACATCTGATACTGCACCTGCAAATGCCCCTGTAAATGCCCCTGTAAATGCCCCTGTAAAACTGAATAAAACGCAATCGGCTATAATAAAAGTTTTGCTGAAGGATAATAGGGCAACCTATGAGGATTTGGCTCGAACCATTGGAGTGGATAGAACTACTATTAGACGCAATATTGCTGTTTTAAAGGAAATAGGTGTCATTAGACGTGTTGGTGAAGATAAAAATGGCTATTGGGAAGTGCTATTAGACATTAAGATTGTTGATTAGTGGGCCTTATTTAGTGGTGCAAATGTGGTGCATTATGCAAACTGAAAAATCCGCAAGATTCTGAATGTCAGTTTCTTGCGGATTTTATTAAGTGATCCCTTTGGATTTGGCAAAATATAGACACGATAACCATGATCTACAGCTTTGCGCGCTGCATTTATCAAGTTTTCATAGTCTGAACTTTCTTCACCTATGGCACTAAAAATTGAAGAAAAACGTAACGAAATATCCCTATATAGCTGAAATCATGAAATGACTCGAGTGATTTCATGACTTGAGCTAGCTGATTCGATGATTTCACTCGAGTGAAGATTTTGGGGGTATTACGTGACAGGAAGGATTGATGTCAATCATGAATTGCCTAATAATGTCTCTTTCATAGTCTTCTATGTTGCTTTCCAAATAATTGAATTAGTAAGTCATTTTGTATAGCGTCGGATTAAAGAGACGTAACCTCGTCCAAAGCGAGACGTAATCTCGCATGGCGTGAGATTATGGCTCGCTTCTTATAAGCCTTTACCCTTCAAAGAACATGGAGTATGACGATACTTTATCAACACCCACCCCAAGAGCATAGAAATCTCCTGGAAAGCCTTTAAATACAGGGGAATGCGCTGGGTGGAGTGTTGCCTTAACACTAACCCCAACACCTAACCCGACACTCCACCCGACACCCACCCCTAAGGATATCATGAAAGATTAACTCTGACAGCACGTGTCAAATAAATTCCAGGTTCATTAATCTTGGCTATTTACTCCTTAACCAAGAAAAAATTGCGCTCTGCCTAAGAAAATATTTTTTCCTAGTGAGGGCGCAATTGCTACATTTAATGGTAGCAAAATTGCTTCTGTATGGTGTAAAGAAAATTCTGCACTGTCAATTAAAGCCAAGAGTCTCAAGGGGGAGTGTAGGGGGTACTGTTGGGGTTAGTGTCAGGGGGAGTGTTGACACAACACTAACCCCTGCTGAATATATTGTATTTAAAGGCTTTTCAGACTATATTTCTATTCTTGGGGTGGGTGTTGCACACAAAAACAATTGTGCGTTAAAAACAGTATCGAGAAAGGTTGTTTCTCGATAAGCAACTCGTCGTTTCTCTACAAGCGAAACTTAAATAAGAATTAAACTCCACCCTTGCCAAGAGCAGACGGCAAGGGTGGAGTACTTTTATGAAGAGGATGTTTCAGGCAATGAAGGTCAGTCGGTTGGCGATTAAATCATATTTATCTTTTATTTCTTTACCAGTCGCAGGTAGTAAAGACCTGGGTTGGGGGTGGCGCCGGTTGCAGAGAGACGTACCTTATAACTGGTCTTTATCTTGCCTTTGCCATCCTTCATCAGTTCGGCAGGGATGGGGAATTCTATGTTATAGAAACCATTCTCGCTGTTTCTTACCCTGCCAGGGATGGTGATGTCGGCAATCTTGGTGCCATCGACAGTCAGAGTGGCAGTACGGCCATGGTCGGCAGTGGTGAAGCGGCACATGACAGACAGGCTGTCGCTGATGGCATCCTTGTTGAACAGTGCAAACTCTACGTAACCGCCTGTTTTGGCATCACGATAGCTCTCGCCATTGTAACTGCCCTTGCCAGAGTCGCTGCTGTAGTTGTACTCATGGCCGGCCTCGCTCTGCTGCTCACCAGGAGCCACAAAGTCGATAGTGCGGTTCTTCAGTGCCTCGATAGCTGCCTCGCTCTGAGCCATGTCGCTCTTTGCGAAGTTCTCGGGTGTCTGCTGATACCAGTAGCACATATAGCGGTCGTGGTGAATCTGATAGAAGGGCTGCAAGGTAAGGGTTGTCCACTTATAGGTTTCTACGCCAGGACGTGACACATCGATTGTGAACTTGAGCTTTGACGAATCTAGCGTCTTGATGCGTCCCATCACATCGGAACGAGTACCCAGGATAAGCGGGGCCGACATCAGGTTCTTCTGACTGCCCATAACGCCGGGTGAGTGGTCCATACGGCCCTCGCCACCATAGACATTACGCAGTTGCTCGCTGCCATTGGTGGTGTTGGCACCCAAGAGGATAGGACCATACTTGAAGGCGATATAGTCGGTATAGTTAGGACACTCCTCGTAGCGCAGTTCCATAGGCAGGGTGATGGTGACCTTGTCGCCCTTCTTCCACTTGCGGTCAATGTTGACGTAAGAGGCCTCACCAGACTTGGCGGTAGCGTCGATGGGAGAACCATTGACAGATACGGCGTAGCCATTGCCTGTCCATGCGGGATGGCGGAGAGCAAGGGTAAAGCGTCCGCTCTTACCGATGGTAAGCGTCACGGTGTTGCTATAGGGGAACTGGGTCTCCTGAGTAACGATGAAGTTCTTGCTGACCAACTTTGATGGGGTGAAGAGGTTTACGTAGAGCGTTTTCTTGCCATCGTGGGTGTAGATGAAGTGACCATACTTAGAGTGGTTCTCCATACCCGTGCCCACGCAGCACCACATGCCCTTATTGGGCTCAGAGTAGATGCGATAGCCCTGTGGACGCAGGGTGGTGAAATAGACATAGCCACCCGTCTTAGGATCCTGTGTGGAGAGGATATGGTTCCACATAGCCTGCTCGAAGAAGTCCACATACTTGGCATCGCTGGTGCGGTCGAAGAGCATCTCGGAGAACTTCATCATGTTATTGGTGTTACATGACTCAGGACCGTCGGGCTGGTCGATGTAGCGGTTGCCGTTGGCAGCGGCGAGGAAGTGCTCGTTTACCGAGTTACCGCCAATACACACCGTGCGGTTGGTGGCCACATCCTTCCAGAAATTCTCGGCAGCGGTGATGTAGTTGGCAGCAGCGCCATCCATCTCGCCAATACGCTCCATACCGATGAACTTAGGCACCTGCGTGTTGGCATGCTTGCCATCAAGGAACGAGGCGTTGAACGTCTGCATGCCATTGAGCATGGCCTTGTGCGTGTATTTCTTGGCTGCAGCCAGATACTTGGCATCGCCAAAGAGCTGATAGGCATCGAGCAGAGACTCGTTCATGCCGCCATGCTCGCAGTTGAGGAAACCCTCGAAAGCCTGATCGTCGACCTTGGCAATGAGGTTGGCACTCCAGTCGCTGAGCTTGCGGAACATCTCCTTTGCCTCTTTGCTGTTGCCATAGAGATAGGCATCGCGCAGACCAGCCAAAATCTTGTGCTGGCAATAGAAAGGCACCCAGCCCCAGTTCTTCTGAATCTTAGAGAGGTCGCCCTGATAGAGAGCCTTCCAAGAGTCGTTGATAGGCTGTCCGCCGATGAAGCCATAGAGACCATCCTTGTTGTTGTCGTACTGGTCCTGACAGTCCTTCATGACTTTGAGCATATAGTCCATACGCTCTTTCAGGACTTTCTGCATCTGGGCATCATGACAGGCTGCATAGGCCAACGCCAGTGCCGACAGATAGTGACCGCCAACATGACCGCTGAGGTCGAAGCCGGCATCGCCACCCCAGTTCTTGAAGTTGGGGTGCTTGGTGAGCCACTGGTAGTAAGGGCTGGTGGCATCCTGCGTGTCGGCCAGTCCGGACTGACGGACATAGGGTGTGAGCAGACGATCGACATCATACTGCAGCAGCATCTGGATATTCAGATCCATGGCTGTCTTCATAGGTCCGTCGAGGAGTGTTACTTCTTCCAAGTCAAAATGCTTGGGATAGAGTTCTGACTGTGCGTTGGCTTGTTGCATGGTAGCCAGCGTCAGCAGTCCGTAAAAGAATAGTTTGGTTTTCATTATGATATGGGTTAGTTAAAAATTCCGATAGAGAGTCCCACCATCTTCTGATCCAGATGATTGTTGGTACGGAGGTAGTCGCCATAGGCCTTGACATACCACTGTGATGGCGTGTGCTTGATGGTCAGGGGGAAGTTGTATTTCACCTCTGCATGACCCTGCCAGTAATTAGCGTGGTAGTAGTCCATGTCTGCCAGCCATACATTCTGCGCATAGGACGTCGTGGCATCGGCCAGGTTCAGTTCTACGTTCTTGGCGAAATGATAGGTACCTGAGAGGTCAATCCACAGTTGCTTGTTGAAGAATGCCTTACCGGCCTCAACCTGTACGTTGAAGTGGTCGTACTGGAAATCAGAGAGGGGCAGCAGGTGCTTGTTGCTGGCATGCTGCATAGAGAAGCGAAGGCCGGCGTAGCTATCGATGGCGGGTCCATCGATCACACTGACTTGATAATGGAAAGAGGCGTTGGTGGTCTTCACCTGATAACGCTTCTGGTACTCTATCTGTGTCTCGTAGCGATAGCTGGTGTAGCCCTTCTGGGCATCTTTCTCCTGAATGAGCTGCTGACGGTATTCATCGGCATAGCCCTGGGTGAAGTCCATATCGAGGTCGAGGTGATGGAGTAGGGCGCCGCTCTTGATGCGGTTGTGTGATGCCACCTTATATATATAAGAGGTGTACTGGCCCGGTTCGTATTTGTACTGTCCCCAGGCATCCTCCTGACCGCGGCTGATGCTGACAGAGGTCAGGCTGTTGAGACCGTCGTGCTGATAACCATAGTTGAGTTCGGCACCGAACTGATGATTCACCCACTCACGTGTGAAACCGCTATAGCCTCCCACGATACCGTTGGCATTCTCCATGCCACTCATGGTGTAATACATGAGGTTAGGATCGGTCTGCACCGTGGTGATATTGGGTATCTTCTCCTTGCGGCGGTTGTAATAGCCACTGACGCCAAGGGTGTGATAGCCGAAGGTGAAGGTGGCGGCAGGGGTGAGCTTATAGTCGAGCAGTTCAGAGCGTGAACGCGGGTCGCGCAGACGACTGAGGTCGCCCACTTTATAGTCTAGCTTGATACCGAAAGCCATCTCGCGATCCATCGACTCGCCCGACAGGGGGATGGGGATGGTGCTGATAGCAGCGGTGCAATCGAAGTTCTGCGTGTCGTAACTGCCACTGATACTGCTGCCAGAGAAAAACGGGTTACTGTTGTAGGGGCGCATCACGTCGCACCAGGCGCGGTGCTTGGTGTGGTCCATGTCAAACTGGAACTTGCCATAGCCTACGAACAGCATGCTGATTTGCTGAAAGCGCTCGGTGGTGAACTTCAGTTGGTTGTGCTGGTCACCTTCCTGCACCCTGCTATAGTCGCCGCTGCGGTGCTCCAGATTGAATTCTGCATAACCACGGTCACGACTATTATCAAGTCCCAGACCGGCAGCATTATCGGTTTGGTGCCACAGCTGCATGGCATCATCATAGCGATACTCGCTCTCCTGAGCAGAGGCTTCTATCGAAACTAGTGAGACTAGTGATGCAAGTGAAACTATAGAAATAATCTTATTCATCGTATTCGCGGGGCTTGATAGTGGTAGATACTTTGAAGTCGTTGCTGGAGTTGTTGGTGTCCATCAGGACGGCATGACCATCAGTGGCATGCTTGCTGGTCTTGCGATAGACCACCTCACCATTACGACCAGAGGCGGCATTGATATAGGTGTAGCCGGCATCCAAGTCGTCGTAGAGACGCTTGGTGGCGACGTCAACACCGGTATTTTTATTGGAAAGCACTTCCACTGCATCTAGAATCATACGTTTCGGTAGCAGTTTCCATTGGTTGCCGCTGGTCTTACCATAAGAATAGGTTGTAGGCAATGCAGCCGGATCTTCGTCAGTACGGAAGATGACCACGCCGCAGGGACCGCTCTGTACCAGGTTCATGTTGGAGATAGAGGGATACATCGTATAGATAAGTTCCAATGCCGGTGTGGCAGGATTATTCTGTACGGGATTGCTGCTATAGTCCTTAGCCTCGAAGTCAGCACCGGAAAGGTCGTATTCCATTGATGTGTTGTTGGCGGTATGGTCTATGGCACTGTTTACAATCAGTACACTGCCGCCAGCGGCAACCTTATGGCTGGTTGTGGCAGGGATGCGGAAGATCTGCTTCAGCAGTACCACGGAGTCGGCATAGGCATCATGCAGGTTCTGCAAGGTGTAAGCCTGCGTGCTCTCGGCCTCTACCAGACCGATGTAAAAGCCTGCCACATCAATCTCCTTGTTACTTTGATTATAAATCTCAATGAATCTGCCAGCCATGTAGTTACGGTTGTTGTTGTCTTTAGAGCCAGCATAGTAAATCTTGCCAATGATGATGTCCTGATTGATGCTCAACTGCGTAGAGAGGGTGATGGTCTGCTCTTCCTTGATGAGGAGGGAGTTTTGTGAGCCAGAGACAGTACAACCACTCACGGATTGATTGCTGCCTGTAGCCTGATGATACTCAGCCTCTGTAATTTCCCATGAGCACGAGATGTCATAGACATCAGGGATAATGCCATTGAACGTAGCCACACCATTGGCATCGGTTGTGGCAGAGAGACGCGTGCTGCCTTGCTGCAGTATGACCTCATGGCCTGCAAGGGTAGAGGTGCCAGTGAATTCCTTTGGCATTAGGATTTGAACGCGTGCGGATGTTTCGCTGGTAGCATCGCTATAGTCTACACACGAAGTGAGAGCAAACAGTCCGCAAGCGACTAATATCGTATGAAGTCTTTTTGTCATAGTCATTCTCCAGTTCTGAATAATTAGAATTTCAGTGAGAGTTCAGCACCGAAAGCAAACTTTCCTGTGTTGCGTTGTGAGAGTGTAGATGTCTTATTGCCTTTCAGATAGGGCTCGTAGAACAGGCAGTTGTCCACATAGAGTGAGAGGGTTCCTGTCTTACTGATTTCTTTCGTCAGACGAGCCGAGAGGTTCCAGGTGGTAGGCGACTCAGTAGGTTCGTTGTCTGAGTATTTCAACTGCAGCTTCTCATCGTTGGTGGCAATCTGCCCGCCGTCGAAGGTTATATAGTCGGCAGAGTTGATATCATGATAGACAAGGTCGCTGCTGATCCATCCGATAGGATTCTTGTCGGCAGTGTAGCTCCATGTAGAGTTGTGCCAGATAGCCTGTGCCGTGAACGAAGCCACCATATTTAGTTGTGGGATATGGGTGACGGCACGCAACGTGGTGACAAAGCGGCGCAGGCGGGTATAGTCGAGACCGGAAGGATAGACTATACGTACGGGTGAAATGTTACGGCCGGCGTACCTTGTACCCGTGAGCAGCGCAGCAGGCACGGACATAGTGTTCATGCGTGTGCTCCAGTCGGTCTTGGTCTCGTTCCATGCACCACTGAAATAGAGGTTTGTCTTCAGCGGCTTGATCTCTCCCAGGTCGAAGTCGTACTCCACACCGCGGTTGATGGTCTTATCGGTATTAGCCAACTGACCGGTCGTGGCGAAGCAGGTGAACTGATAGGCATAGCCGGTAGAGAAATCAGGCTGACCATCGCTTCCGATTGTTGGCATATGGGTATCGTCGAAGAGATTGTAGGTATAGGTGAAATAGTCGGCGGCTGCCTCAAAACCATTAGGCGTACGATCCTCGTAAGCCAGGATGCTCAGCTTGCGGTTGCCGGGCAGTTTGATGTCGGCACCAACTTCTACCTTTGTCGTCGTGGCGTTCTTCAGTCCCTTGGAGCGCTGTACGTCATAGACTTCGGTATGCGTGTAGTAAGCCGGTGTGGCTGCCATGGTGAAATTGCCAACCAGGTCATCGATATATTTCTTGTCGGGATAGAGGTGCATCAGTCCGGGCGTCTTGGAGTTAAGGCCGATACCACCGCGGATGTCGAGCCATTTCGTCACGGTGAACGCAGCATTCAAACGGGGCGAGAGGGCGGTGGTAGCCACATCGCTGAAGGGCTGCATTGACGTGAAGCGCAGACCGAAGTTGATGCGCAGGCGGTTTACCTTATTTATATTATAGGTGAACTGGTCTTCAACAAAAGCTGACAACTGATGCAGGCCGGGGATGTCATCGAAGGCTCGGGGACGACCATTGCTGTTGGGACGGTAGGGCAGACTCTCGTCGGCATTGTAATAGCCGCGGCCTGTGTTCCAGTCGTAGTGATAGTCAACGCCCACCTTGAAACTCTGAACGGTCTTTCCACTGCGCCAGAAGAAATCATCGGTCATCTTAAAGAAGATATTTCCCGGACGACTCTCAGTGATACCCGTTGCCAGATAGGATGAAGTAACCCAGGGAACTGAGTAGTAACCAGTCTCACGAGCCGTGAGTATGGGTAGCAAACCGCTGCTGACGGATACAAAACTGGTGTTGCGGGTGTCGGTCTGCGTCATGGTGACACCAAGCGTATATTTCAAAGAGCGCATCAACGGCAGGTCCATACGGATACGTCCGTTATGGTTAAGTCCAATGGTGGTAGTCTTTGACTTGTTCTCAGTACCATCCTGAATGGCATCGGGGTCCTGACCAGTCCAGTCCTTGGCCTGCATGAAACGCAGTTTGGTGTCAGCATGCCAGCGGGGAGTGATGTCATAGCCCCATCCGATATTAGCGGTGTAACGGTCGAAAGAGCGTGTCTTCTGACGTGGGTCGCCCCATGCCTTGGCATAGTCGAAACTGGCATTGATGATGCCTGCCTTGTCAAGAGAGAACCCCTTGCCTACGCTATAGTTCTGAAGGCCCGGATTAATCTTGGCTTTTACCTGCCATGGCGTGACACCAACCTTGGAATGAACCACCACGAGTCCGCTGGTCAGGTCGCCGTATTCGGCTGAGGGAATACCACGGATTACCTCTACCTCCTCAATGTTATCGGCTGAAATCTGGCGCATATCAGAACCGGCAAAGGCGGTGCCAGAGAAGGCACCCTGGCCTATCTCACCATTATTGGACATCGGTACACCATCCACAACGATGCTGGTACCGAAGGCCATGGTGGAGTTATTCTGAAGTGTGCGCAGTTGCAGTCCCTGTTTGGCAGTGAGGTCAGGACGGTCCATCAGCTGTCCGGGAATCAGTTGCATCACATCAGCCAGTGACGTGGCCTGCAGGTGATCGATAGCCTGACGACCGATGACATTGGCCGTTGAGGCTCCACTCTCACGTTGACGCGCCACTACCTGCACCTCACGCAGCGACAGGGAGAAGGGTGTCATCTGGAACTGCATCTGCAGGTCCTTGCTGATTTTTACACGTGTGTTGACTGGTTCGAAACCTACATAACTGATTTGCAGGGTGTACTCACCTGACGGGATGTTGTTGATGGTAGCCTTACCATTAACATCGGTCACGGCCATTGCCCCGATGGGCTGCAGTTGCATGGTGGCCATGATGATGGCATCGCGGGTGCCTTTCTCAGTGACCGTGACATTCAGCGTGTGTCCGCCTTTCTGAGCAAATGATATGACAGAGAAAAGGAGGGCAATTGCCAGGACTAGGGACTGTTTGTGACTTCTGTGCATAATCTTATTTTACTGTGGTGCGGCGCTCGCGGATAAGTTTTATCTCGCGGAGCAGATCTTCGAAATGCAGGGCATTGATACCCTCAGATGCCTTCATCTGCTGCTGACAGTAGGTCTCTACCTTCTGCAGGTTCTGCAGCACATAGAGCATGGCGTCTGAGTTGTAGTTGCGTGACATAGCTCCCTTGAGGTCGGCTTCTGAAGGATTGAGCAGACTGTTCAAGTTCTGCACATACGAACGTTGCAACTGGCGACGGGCCTTCTGCTGGAAAGAACTGCTGCTCTTTGGTGCTGTCCATACCTGTGCAAAGAGGTCGTCCAGATACTGATTGACGGCATAGTCGCTGGTGCTGATATTGCTCAGCATCAGGGGCGTCATCAGACGGGTGAGCAGATTCGTCTGCTGTTGCTGTTGGGTGGTACCGGCATCGGCACCACTCTTAGACAGAATATTTGCGGGATAGAGCCACTCGGGAGCCTCGAAGATATTTCTGCCCAGATACTGCAGAGCCTCGCGCTGACGGGCTGCAGGCACAGGCGCATAAGGCTCCATGCCTGGCATGTTGTTGATATAACGGCCACCGATATTCTTGGCTACATGGTTCATGTAACGGTTGAACTGATCGGTAACGGCCTTATACATCTCTACGAGATCATCATACTGGTCGTTTTCCTCCTTGGTCCATTGAGGCAGGTGCTGCATGACGCGCTTCAGGTTCTTGATACCATATTCAGAGGCCTTGACATTGTTGTCGCTCAGGTCCTCGGTCTGGGCGCGCGGATCCTCATTACGTCCCTCACCACCAAACCAAAGACGTGGGTTACCTTTCAGGATATTCGTTGTCTCGGTCATCAGCTTTTCCTTCTCTTCATACTCATCCTTGAACTCAGGGCGCCACTGGTAACCCCATTTGATAGCCCATTTGTCGTAGTCGTTGATACGGGGGAACAGACCCTTTGGTGAGATATTGTCCTCGGGCTGTGCCACATAGTTGAAACGGGCATAGTCCATGATGCTGGCTGTATGGCCATTTTTCTCAACCCATGCCTTGTCGCGCAACTTCTCAACGGGTGTAGCAAACGAAGCACCCATGTTGTGACGCAGACCCAGTGAGTGGCCAACCTCATGACTTGATACGAAACGGATGAGTTCGCCCATCAGCTTGTCGTCGAAATGCATGGTCTGTGCACGCTTATCGACAGCACCGCACTGTACCATATACCATTTTGTGAGCAGGTTCATCACGTTATGGAACCAGCAGATATGAGCCTCGATAATCTCACCAGAGCGTGGGTCAACAATGCGGGGACCATAGGCGTTCTCTGTCTCTGAGGGCAGATAGCGCAGTACAGAATAACGGGCATCCTCCAGACTCACGTTGGGGTCATCCTCGGGCAGCACCTTGGCTGTGATGGCGTTCTTGAAACCGGCAGCCTCGAATGCTACGTTCCAGTCGTTGATACCCTGAATCAGATAGGGAATCCACTTCTTGGGAGTGGCGGGGTCGATATAATACACAATCTGCTTCTCGGGCTCGGTCAGTTCGCCACGCAGGTATTTCTTCTTGTTCTTGGGCACCAGACGGTAGCGTGAGATAATCGATTCGTGTTCGGTCTTGTGCTGGTCATCACTGAAACGCACGAAGTTATTCACGAAATAACCTACACGGTCGTCCCACAGACGCTTGCGCATAGGCTCCTTGGGCAGAAGCACCATTGACGTGTTGAAAGCCATGGTGATAGTACCTGTCCTTGATGCCTCTGAACGGGCAGGCGAAGAACCGTAGGTGCGGGTGGTGGCTACCTCGATATTGGTTGTGAACACCTTGATGGTATCGATGAAGGTGCGGTCCTTCATCAGGCCACCGACCTTCAAAGTGGTCTTGTCGGTGTTTGAGAAGCTCATCAGGTTATTGTCGCTATTGAAGAGTGAGGTAACCTCGATGAGGCTGGCATCTTTCTCTTCATTCTGTCCGATGACCTTGAACGCCTGTACGATGGGGTCAACGGTAGACTGTTCCAGGGTGCGGGAGATATTGTCTCCGTTGTCGGCCAGATGTGACAATACGTACTGTCTGATCATGATCTGACTGGTGTCGCGCTTCTCGAAATAGATGGTCGAATGGGTGATTTCCTCACCGGCAAACTGACCGAAATTCTGAGGCACGGCAGTGAAGCGGGTGACACAGAGGATATAGCGTCCCAACATAGAGTCGGGTACCTCGAAGTAGTATTTGTCTTCGATATGACGTACGCGGAAAAGACCGTCGGTTACGGTGCCTCCTTTCTTGATAATCTTTTGATACTCAGTCTCTTTTGGTTCTTTCTTTGCCTTGGACTTTACGTCTTCCTTCCCGACTTTTGTCGTGTCGGTAACGGTGGTATCCTTCTTAAGTGTGTCAGCCTTTACAGCATAAAACGGCTTGGCTTGAACGGTTGCTGTCAGCATCAATCCTGCTGCAACAGTCAGAAAATGTTTGTAAATCATAGTTATCTGGTTGATTCTTGGTTTTGATGATAAGCCAGGGCTGCACCGATAGCTGTGCAGAACTCGGCGAACTTTGGAATGTGGAAATGTACCTGGTAGAGTTTCTCAAGCATGGGATATACCTCCTTGCACTGAGGCAGCAGCGTGAGGTTACCGATGAGAACAAAGTCCTTGATGCCTGAGTTGAGTGCCGACAGGATGGCAGCAGAGCCAATACTCTGCAACACCATGACGATGATGCCCAGTGCGATATCTTCCTTCGGTGCGTCGTACTGTGCCTTGGAGAACAGACTGGCTGTGGCATTCATGGGCAGACCGGGCAGCGGGTGGGTGGAGATATCACCGATAAGCAGGTTGATATTATGGATGTCGCCCTGCATGGCCAGACTCTGAATCTGCTTCTGGTCGCGTGTGTTCAGCATCACTCGGCTCAGTCCCTGCAGCGTACCGCCACCGATACCGAGTCCACCGATATGGCGGATATCATCACCGTCGCACTGTACAAAACTGGTTCCTGTGCCCATTGACACAACGATTGCCTTGGAGAGGCCGCTCTCGAAGCGTGCTCCCAGACCATCGGCAATAAACTCGTCAACCTTTTGCGTGGGGATACCGTATACCGGTTCGTCAATATAGGCAGCACCGACACCTGTCAGCATCACCTGTTCTACATCCTTCAATTCTACTTTGTTGTCATGCAGGTATCTTCCGAATGCACCATAGAGTGATGTTACCTGGTCGGCAGCCGTGATGCGAATGGGTGAAACCACACGGCCATTCTTCAATCCTACAATCTTTGTGGTGCTGATGCCCACGTCTATACCTATTATAATACCCATAGTTATAAGAATTTTGCGCAAAGGTACATAATTTAATTAAGAATTAAGAATTAAGAATTAAGAATTTTGTTGTTTCGTAATATTTTAGTACCTTTGCGCTCAGAAACCTTAGAAAATGCATATAGCAGTAGCAGGAAATATTGGAAGCGGAAAGTCAACACTTACTCGTATGCTGGCCCGTCATTACGGATGGGAAGCACGTTTCGAGGCTGTTGACCATAATCCGTATTTGGAAGACTATTATCGTGATATCCATCGTTGGTCGTTCAATCTGGAAGTGTACTTCCTGAAAGAGCGTTTCCGTGATCTCATAGAGATTGAAAAATCAGAGCATACCATTGTTCAGGACCGCTCTATCTTTGAGGGTGTATATGTATTCATGCAGAACAACAAGGCCATGGGTAATCTCTCTGATCGCGACTATGAGACTTATATGGAGCTCTTTGAACAGATGATGAGTGTAGTACATTATCCTGATTTGATGATCTATCTCCGGGCGTCTGTCCCTCATCTGGTAGGTAATATCCAGAAGCGCGGACGTGAGTATGAGCAGACCATGAAGCTGGAATATCTGGAGAACCTGAACCGTCGCTATGACGAGTTTATCTATAAGATGTACAAGGGTAGGGTGATGGTCATTGAGAAAGATGAACTGGACTATCAGAATAACCCGAAGGATTTTGCACGTATTGTCGACCGTATCGACAGTACACTGTTTGGACTTTTCCCTGAATAAAAATATTATAACAATATGCATATCGCAATAGCCGGAAACATAGGAAGTGGCAAGACCACTCTGACAAAGATGTTGGCCCACCGTTATGGCTGGACGCCAAGATTTGAACCTGTAGATAATAATCCGTATCTGGAGGATTTCTATGCTGACATGAAACGTTGGTCGTTTAATCTGCAGATATATTTCCTGAATAAGCGTTTTAAGGAGGTGGTGGAGATTGCCAATTCAAAGGAGACCATCATTCAGGACCGCACGATTTTCGAGGATGCATGCATCTTCGCACCCAACCTGCATGGACAGGGAATGATGAGTGATCGTGACTTCCAGAACTATAAGGATTTGTTTGACCTGATGATGTCGCTGGTGAAGCTGCCAGAGCTGATGATTTATATCCGCAGCAGTATTCCAACACTAGTGGCTCAAATCCAGAAACGCGGTCGTGAGTATGAACAGACAATGCGTCTGGATTATCTGGAAGGTCTGAGCCGACGTTATGAGGAATGGATTGCCGACTATAAGGGCCCGCTGATTGTGGTTGACGGTGATCACTGCAAGTTTGGTGATAACCCGGAGGACTTCAAGCAGGTCACGGATATGATAGACGCAAAATTGTTTGGACTTTTCCCAATGGAGTAACGCACAGTTACTCCATTTTTTTTGTAATAGGAGAGGGAAGGACTCTTGTCGTTTACTGATTGGAAAAAGGGGAAAAGAAAAATCCCGCTTGGTCCGAAGACTTTCGCGGGATTCATAATGAAAGGAGGAGTGGTACCTCCAGGAATCGAACCGGGGACACACGGATTTTCAGTCCGATGCTCTACCAACTGAGCTAAGGCACCATCATGTGTTCACTGCAATCCTTTCGTTTGCGGGTGCAAAGGTACAAATAAAAAAATAATTGACCAAGCGTTTGGTCAATTATTTTGCAGTTTTTAAGAATTTTCTCCTCTGTAGAAGCGTTATTGTTGAAAAATTCGCTTCAATTCTTTACTTTTGGTCGTTTAAAGGGTTCCAACCTTGGGCCTTGAGTTCGAATTCCTGGTTGTCGCGTGTGACGAGAATCTGACCATATTTCTGGTCGGTGATATGACCAATCATACGCACACCTTCCATGTCCTTTACCTTGTCCAGGTCGCCAATGGGCACAGTGAAGAGCAGTTCGTAGTCTTCACCGCCGTTAAGTGCACAGGTGGTGACATTCATGTTCATCTCCTCAGCCATCACAGCTGTCTGGTAGTCGATGGGGATTTCTTTCTCGAAGATACGGCAGCCCACACCGCTCTGCTTGCATATATGCATCAGTTCTGATGACAGACCATCGCTGATATCCATCATGGCAGTGGGATGAACGCCTGCCTCGCGCAGCTTGTTGATGATATCGCCACGAGCTTCCGTCTGAAGTTGGCGCTGAAGGAGATATTCCTTACCAGCGAAGTCGGGGGTGAAATGAGCCAGTTCCTCAAGGGCTTTGTTGTCGCCTTTCTTCTTGGCCTCGTTTACCTGCTGATAGTACACGCTCTTCTCGCGCTCCAACAGTTGCAGACCCATATAGGCTGCACCAAGGTCGCCAGAGACACAGATAAGGTCGGTATTCTTTGCACCGTTGCGATAGACGATATCTTCCTTGCGGGCTTCACCGATGCAGGTGATGCTGATGGCCAGTCCGGTATAAGAAGAGGTGGTGTCACCACCAACGATGTCAACGTTCCATTTCTCGCATGCCAGTCGGAGGCCTGCATAGAACTCCTCCATATCCTCTACGGTGAAGCGCTTGCTGAGGGCAAGTGATACAGTGATCTGGCGTGGCGTGCCGTTCATGGCAAACACATCACTGATATTCACCATGGCCGACTTGTAGCCCAGATGCTTCAGGTCGATATAGGTGAGATCGAAGTGGACGCCCTCCATCAGCAGGTCGGTGGTGACGAGAACCTCGCTATCAGGGTAGTGAAGTACGGCGCAGTCATCGCCCACGCCGTACTTTGTTGATTCATTTTTGTTTTCTAAGTCTTTTGTCAGACGGTCAATAAGACCAAATTCTCCTAATTTTGCTATTTCCATTTCTTTACTTTTTCCAATCCTCTGTTGGGTGATTGGTATTGAACTGTTCCTCCTTGGTGTGCTCCAGTTTCTCAGAACGTACAATCATCTCACGCATAATCTCTGTCATGATAGGCTGGGCCTTGTCGGCAGCCTCCTGAACCTCCTCATGGGAAACCTCAACGGGGATGTCGAAGCCACCCAGGTCGGTGACAACAGAAATACCAAAGGTGCGGATGCCGCAGTGGTGAGCCACGATAACCTCAGGAACGGTGCTCATACCTACGGTGTCGCCACCCAGGATGCGGTACATCTTATACTCTGCAGGTGTCTCGAAGGTAGGTCCCTGGACGCCCATGTAGACACCATACTGCAGACGAATCTTCTTCTCGCGTGCAATCTGGCTGGCCAGTTTGATAAGCGACTGGTCGTAGGTCTCGTGCATATCCGGGAAACGGGGACCGGTAGGGAAGTTCTTTCCGCGCAGAGGATGCTCGGGGAAGAAATTGATATGGTCGGTAATCACCATCAGGTCACCAATCTTGAAGCCAGGATTCATGCCACCGGCAGCATTAGAGACGAAGAGGGTCTTGATACCCAGTTCGTACATCACGCGTACGGGGAAAGTCACTTCCTTCATGGAGTAACCCTCATAGAAGTGGAAACGGCCTTTCATAGCCATGATATCCACACCGCCAAGCTTACCGAAGATAAGCTTGCCGCTATGACCTTCTACCGTAGAAACGGGGAAGTTGGGTATTTCACTATAGGGTATCTCAAGTGCGTCAGTTATTTCTGAAGCTAATTGTCCGAGGCCTGTCCCCAGAATGATTGCCGTCTTTGGGCTTGTGGTCATCCTTTCTTTTAACCAGGATGCTGTTTCTAGAATTTTTTCGTACATAGCCTATAATATTTTCGTTAAACTTCTCTTCCTGATTGAGCATGAACTTGATGCGTACGGGAAGTATGTATATATTTTCTTTGATTTCTTCGCAGAGTCCCTTTAACCCAATGATGCGGGCAGCGTCTTTCTCAGTGGTGATGATGCACTTAGGTGAGGGGAGTTTGGCAAACTCACTGCTAATCTGTTCGATATCCTTCTGACTGAAGGCGTGATGGTCAGGGAAACTGAGCATCGATAACTTTGATACTACCGGTGTGAGGTCTTCCTTCATCTGACGGGGAGAGGCGATACCTGTAAGGAGTAGTACGTTGTGGTCTTTGAGCTTGTCAAGATTCACCGTCGGTGCTTCTTTCTTGAATAGCGGTGTCAGTTCTCCATATTCCAGTGTGGTGAAGAATATCTGCTGGTAGGGATAGAGATCCATGGCTTTGGTAATCACACGATACTCCATAGGTTTTAAGTCCTTCGGACATTTCGTGATAATCACCATGTCGGCACGGTTCTTTCCTGTGAGCGGCTCGCGCAGACGACCGGCAGGCAACAGTGTGTCATAGATAATCAGTCGGTGATAGTCCACCAGCAGGATGTTGATGCCCGGTTTCACGTAACGATGCTGGAATGCATCATCGAGCAGGATGACATCGATATCCTGATACTTCTGGTTCAGGGCCTCGATGCCGTGGACACGGTTTTTGTCGACGGCAACGATGACCTTCGGGAATTTCTGCTTCATCTGGAAGGGCTCATCACCAATGGTGCGGGCAGTGCTCGACTCGTTGGCAATCTGGAAACCATGCGACTTCCGCTTGTAGCCTCTGCTTAATACCGCCACGCGGGAATGGTCTTGGAGTAACCTGATCAAATATTCCACGTGTGGTGTCTTGCCTGTACCTCCCACGGTGATATTACCTACGGAGATGACAGGTATGGAGAATGACCTGCTCTTCAGAAAACCTGTCTCAAACAAGGTGTTCCTGAATCGCACGCCCAGACCGTAGAACCAACTCAGTGGCTGCAACCAGCGGTTTATTTTGATGAAGTCGCCTTCCAATTCCTTTCTTATTTAATAGTTGTAGCAAAGGGGAATCTTGCCTGCAGACGATTACGCTGACAATCCTTGCGCAGTTCGATGACAGGCTCGTAGAGCTCGCCCAGCGTCTCTTTCAACTGCTGGTCCAGGTAGGTGCCTTTTGAATCGTCGGTAGCTGCCAGCAACTGATCGAACCAGTTGGCCTTTCCGGGGTAGGGAGCCGTGTAGTATTCACTGCAGTCTGCCAGTTCGGCAGCCTTCTTTACTGCATCGTTCAGTGAACCAATCTTGTCAACCAACTTGATAGGCAGGGCGTCGGTGGCCAACCATACGCGACCCTGTGCAATCTCGTGTACCTGATCTTTGGTCATGCCACGGCCCTCTGCTACGATGCTGAGGAAGGTGTCGTAACCACGGTCCACGTAGGTCTGGAGGAATCTGAGTTCCTCTTCGTTATTCTTTCCGAAAATGAGGTTGGTCTCGTAGTCGGTATGTTTGTTGGTCTGCACACCATCCCATATCACACCCAATTTCTCCGTAACAAGTTCGCTGGCATTGGGAATCAGACCGAAGATACCAATAGAACCGGTAACGGTGGTGGGTTCAGCTATGATATAATTAGCGGGAGCACTGATCATATAACCACCAGATGCTGCATAGCCGCCCATGGAAACGACAATAGGCTTCTTCTCCTTCAGCAACTTGATGGCGTGCCAAATCTGTTCAGAGGCAATGGCACTGCCGCCAGGAGAATTGACGCGCATCACCACGGCTTTGATGTCGTCATCATCAGCCAGCTTCTTCAGATCTTCTACAACCTCGCTGCCCACGATGGCATGTTCAGAAGCAAAACCGCTCAGTGGCTGGTCCACAATCTCGCCATAAGCATAATAGATGGCAATCTTGCCACCGTCTTCCTTCTCATCCTCAGGCACATTGAGCATTTCGCTCATCGTCACCTGGTTGATATCGTCGTCCTCGTCGAGTCCTAACTTATCCTTGATGATATTCTTGATGGCATCAGGATACATAGCACCGTCAATCAGTTTCGCGGTCTTGTAGTCGTTGATGTTAGCGAATACCATGATGCTGTCGTCGGCCACCTTGTTCAACTGCTCTGCCGTAACCTTACGACTTGCAGCCATCTGCTTCAGCCAATGCTGCCAGATGCCCTGATACATGGCCAAGCGCTGTTCGCGGTCATTGTCACTCATGTCCTTGCGGGTAACGCTCTCAACGGCGCTCTTGTATTTACCCACACGGGTGCACTGGTATTTCACGCCTACTTTCTCATAGAGTCCGGTCATGTAGTAGCCTTTGCCACCCATACCCTTGAAGTCAATCATGCCGGTCTTGTTAATAAACAAACTGTCGGCAACAGAGGCTACGTAGTAGCTGGCCTGAAGATACTGGTCGGCATAGGCGATTATCCATTTGCCACTCTTCTTGAAATCCTCCAGGGCATCGCGCACCTGCTGGGCTGTGGCGGGAGAGTCGAAAACGGTGGCGCCGCCCTCAATATATATACCCTTGATGTCTTCGTTATTCTTGGCCTTCTTGATGGCGGCGACAATGTCGTCCAACCCCATGTCTGACATGTCGGCAGTACCAAGCAGTGCATCAAAGGGCGTACCTTCTTCCGTACGCTCATTGACCGTTCCGTTCAGTTTGAATACCAATACGGAATTTTCTTTAATCTCTGTGGTGGCGTTTCCGCTGGCCACGATGCCGGCAAATGAAATCATCATGATGATTCCAGCCACGATACCAAGTGCGATGATGCCGCAGACGGTAGCCAATGCATACTTGAAGAACTCTTTCATTTTCTTTTTCTTTGGTCTTTTGGTTTAAGTATATTCCGTGCAAAGTTACGATATTTTTTTTAATCTTCAACAAAAAATCCATAAAATGTATGATTTTATATTTTTTATGCGTAACTTTGCAGCACGAAACTAATCATAAAACTAAATTAAAAGGATGAAACAAAGACTGATAATTGGCCTGGTGTTACTGTTGCTTTGCACGATGGCGATGGGTAAGAAGAAAGTGGTGAAGCAAGAGCTATGGCCTGACGGCACACCTATCTCGGAATGGTTTAGCGACACGTCAAGGGTAGATGTGAGTAAGTTGGGCAAACGCTATGTGGTGACCGACTATGGCGTGAAGAATTACTCTGAACAGGTACAGACAGAAAAGATACAGGCCGTCATTGACCGTTGTGCCAACGAGGGTGGTGGCGTTATTGTCATTCCTCGTGGCTTCGTGGTGAGTGGTTCGCTGTTTTTCAAGCAAGGCACACACCTGTTGATAGAAGAGCATGGCGAACTGCGAGGCAGTGACCGTATTCGTGACTATAAGATTCTGAAGACCCGTCTGGAGGGACAGACACTCGACTATTTCGCTGCATTGGTGAATGCCGATGGCGTGGATGGATTTACCATTACCGGACCTGGTACCATCAATGGCAACGGACAGGCTTTCTGGGAGGAGTTCTGGATTCGCCGCAAGATCAACAGGAACTGCACGAACCTGGAGGCTATGCGTCCCCGTAATGTGTATATTTCTAACAGTAAGAATGTTACGGTGCAGGATGCGCGTATCATTAACTCGGCTTTCTGGACCAATCACCTCTATAAGTGTGAGAATGTGCGCTACCTAGGCTGCTATATCTATGCACCTACTGATAATGTGACACCCGTAGATCCTAAGCGTGGTGCCCCCTCGAGTGATGCCATCGACCTGGATGTCTGCAAGAATGTGCTTGTCAGTGGCTGTTATATGAGCGTCTGTGATGATGCTGTTGTACTGAAAGGTGGTAAGGGTACCTGGGCTGACACAATGCCGGATAACGGTCCCTGCTCAAATATCATGGTGACCGACTGTACTTACGGAAAGGTGCATGGCTGTATGACACTGGGGTCTGAGAGCCTGCATGACAGGAATGTCATCCTGCGTCGTTGCAAGGTACATGAGGCCAATCGTGTGATTTGGCTGAAGATGCGTCCTGACACCCCACAGCACTATGAGTATGTGACGGTGGAAGATATGACAGGCGACTGTACTTCGTTCCTTGTGGTACGTCCCTGGACACAGTTCTTTAAGCCCGAAGAGCGTAAGGATATGCCTCTGTCACAGTGTAATAATATCACTATCCGCAATATCCAGATGGACTGTAAGAATTTCTTTGATGTAGGCAAGAGTGAGAAATACCGCTTGTTGGACTTCACTTTCGAGAATGTCAATGTGAAGGATCAGAAGAAAGCTTTCGACGCTTCGCTGATTGAGAACTGCAAGGTGAAAAATGTGGTGATTAACGGTGAGAAAAAAGACTGATACCTTATATAATATATAAAGGTGCAATCTAGGGCGTGCCAAATTGTCAGTGAGGACAGTTTGGCACGCTTTTCGCAATGTCAACGGCAGAAGAATTTATTTACAACTTAAAAATACTTAGAATTATGAACATCAAACCATTAGCAGACCGCGTGTTGGTAGTTCCTGCACCGGCTGAAGAGAAAATCGGTGGAATCATTATTCCAGATACAGCAAAAGAGAAACCCCTTCGTGGTGTTATCAAGGCCGTTGGTAAGGGTACCAAGGATGAGGAGATGATCCTCAAGGCTGGTGATGAAGTGCTTTATGGCAAATACAGCGGCACTGAGATTGAGCTCGAGGGTGAGAAGTTCCTGATGATGCGTCAGAGCGACGTACTTGCTATCATCGAGAAATAATGTGGCGTTATAACGATATAACGTTTTCACGTAATAATAAATAATTAAGAAAAGAATCATGGCAAAAGAGATTAAATTCAATATTGACGCCCGCGACGCTATGAAGCAGGGTGTTGACCAGTTGGCAAACGCAGTAAAGGTGACCCTCGGTCCTAAGGGTCGTAATGTAGTTATCGAGAAGAAGTTCGGTGCTCCCCAGATTACCAAGGACGGTGTGTCTGTTGCTAAGGAGATTGAACTCGAGGACCACTTCGAGAACACAGGTGCACAGCTCGTAAAGAGTGTTGCTTCTAAGACAGGTGATGATGCTGGTGATGGTACAACAACAGCTACTATCCTGGCTCAGGCTATCGTGTCAGAGGGTCTGAAGAATGTTACTGCCGGTGCTAACCCCATGGACCTGAAGCGTGGTATCGATAAGGCTGTGAAGGCTGTTACCGAGTTCATCGCTAAGAATGCTGAGCAGGTTGGTGACAACTACGATAAGATTGAGCAGGTAGCTACCGTATCTGCTAACAATGATAAGGAGATTGGTGAACTGCTGGCTGAGGCTATGCGTAAGGTTTCAAAGGACGGTGTTATCACCATCGAGGAGAGCAAGAGCCGCGACACCCATATCGGTGTTGTTGAGGGTATGCAGTTCGACCGTGGTTATCTGTCTGCTTACTTCGTTACAGATAGTGAGAAGATGGAGTGTGCTATGGAGAACCCCTACATCCTTATCTATGATAAGAAGATTTCTAATATCAAGGAGTTCCTGCCCATCCTGCAGCCTGCTGCCGAGAGCGGTCGTCCTTTGCTGATTATCGCTGAGGATGTTGACTCTGAAGCTCTGACCACACTGGTTGTAAACCGTCTGCGTGGTGGTCTGAAGATTTGTGCCGTGAAGGCGCCTGGCTTCGGTGACCGTCGTAAGGCCATGCTCGAGGATATCGCTGTACTGACAGGTGGTACCGTTATCAGCGAGGAGAAGGGTCTGAAGCTGGAGCAGGCTACCCTCGAGATGCTCGGTACTTGTGAGAAACTTACCGTTACCAAGGATAACACGACTATCGTGAATGGTGCTGGCGACTCTCAGGCCATCAAGGACCGTGTGAACCAGATTAAGGCTGAGATCGAGAATACAACCTCTTCTTACGACAAGGAGAAACTGCAGGAGCGTCTGGCTAAGTTGTCAGGTGGTGTTGCTGTGCTTTATGTTGGTGCTAACAGCGAGGTAGAGATGAAGGAGAAGAAGGATCGTGTTGACGATGCTCTCTGCGCTACCCGTGCTGCTATTGAGGAAGGTGTTGTTGCAGGTGGTGGTACTACCTACATCCGTGCACTTGATGCACTGGCTGACCTGAAGGGCGACAATGCTGATGAGCAGACTGGTATCAATATCATCAAGCGTGCTATCGAGGAGCCTCTGCGCCAGATTGTCACCAACGCCGGTGGCGAGGGTGCCGTTGTTGTACAGAAGGTGCGCGAGGGTAAGGGTGACTTCGGTTACAATGCCCGTCTTGACAAATATGAGGATATGCGTGCTGCTGGTGTGATTGATCCTGCTAAAGTGTCACGTGTGGCTTTGGAGAACGCTGCAAGTATCGCAGGTATGTTCCTCACCACCGAGTGCCTCATCTGCGACAAACCCGAGAAGGAGCCTGCAATGCCTATGGGTGGCGCACCAGGCATGGGTGGCATGATGTAAGCCAAATTGACAACTCTATATAACAAAAGAGAATGAGATGTATTCTGTACGTCTCATTTTCTTTGATTTATGTCAAGAGACTATAATTTTTGATATAAAAACGTTTGGACAGATAAAAATTAATGTATAACTTTGCAAACAGAAAAAAGATATTTTTTGATTTGTTTTAGTAGATTAGTTTTTAAGTAGTTTGTTTTTGAAGCCGGTTGTCGTGAGACAGTCGGCTTTTATTTTATTGTTTCTTTGGTAATCTCATAAAAAAGCACTACCTTTGCCCCTGTTATGAATTGGAAGTTTATTATTAGTTGGGCCGTTAAGTTTGCCCTCGCTACTGTGGTATATAACTTTGCTGCCAGATTAACCAATAGTTTATGGTGGGCTTTTGTGATGGCCATGGGTTTTCTGATAATCATTGCGATATTGGAAAGCTATGTGATTGACTGGATTGAAAAATGGAAGGAGAGACGCCAATGAAGCATTTCGTATTGACTTTGTCGTTAATCCTCACTGGCTTTTTATCTGCGGAAGCACAGATAGCAGGTGCATTACAGTCGTATAATGATGGAAAACAGGATGAAGCTCGTGTTCAGCAATATTTTCCTGAGGGTGATGCGATAGTTTGTGTGAATGGTAAGAACCGTTTTACACGTGCCCTCTATGGCAGTTATTCAGACTGGCGCGTGGAGACATCCGACAGACCTGTGTTTGCTGTGGTCAAGAAAAATCACCATCGTCATATCCGTTTTGAGGTGAATGGTGTGGCACTTGACTCAACTGACTATTGTAAGGCGAGTTATGTGAACGGCATGCGTATCTACCGCTTGCAAGATAAGCGATGGGGAAAGGATGCCTATTTGAAACTGACAGTCGTGGCGATGCCTGATAGGGAAGGGGCTGTATGGCTGTTTGATGATCAGCATTTCGATAAGGAAGCCGTCTATACTGCTGAGGTATGCGATATTGCCAATCCGAAACTCAGTCGTAATGGTGACATCGGTGCTGATAAGCCAGGCTGTTTCGAGGCTTCGTCAAATAAAAGGAATATTTCAGAATGCAAGTGGAACGGAGGGCGCGAGACTTATTTCGTGATTGACTCTATCAACCAGATAACACCAGTCAGCGACGAGCAGGGACGACAGTTGTTCATGAAAGCTGTGATGCATAACGGTGCGTTACAAAGCAGAATCGAGTTCAATACACCAGACCCTTATATTAATACACTGGGAAGTGCCCTGACCTTTGCTGCCGATGGCGATTGGGACGGACAGACCTGGTTGCATGGCTGTATAGGCTGGCGCATGCCTCTGGCCGGTTGGCGTGCTGCCTATGTGGGTGATGTGCTGGGATGGAATGAGCGTCAGTTGAGCCATTTCAATGCCTATGCCAAGAGTCAGGTGACCAATGTAGAACCCACTATTCCTCATCCCTCGCAGGATGCCAAGATGAATATGGCGCGTGCTGAGAAGAAATGGGGCACCCAGATGTATTCGAATGGCTATATCTGTCGTAATCCTGAGCGTAATAATCAGATGCACCATTACGACATGAACCTCAACTATATGGATGAGTTGCTCTGGCATTTCCAGTATGATGCCGATACGGCCTATATGCGACAGATGTGGCCTGTTATCAAAAGACATCTGGCGTGGGAGAAACGCAACTACGACCCCGATGGTGATCACCTCTATGATGCCTATTGCTGCATCTGGGCCAGTGATGCCTTATATTATAGTGGTGGTGCCGTGACCCATTCTTCGGCCTACAACTACCGTGGCAATCTGCTGGCCGCGCGTATCGCAGATATCATTGGTGAGGATGGAAAACCTTATCAGCAAGAGGCTGAGGCTATCCTCAAAGCGATGAACGAGCGATTGTGGTTGAGCGAGAAGGGTGTCTGGGCAGAGTATGAAGACGGTATGGGACTGAAGCGCAAGCATGAGTCGCCTGCCGTTTGGAGCATCTATACGCCTATTGACTGCGGGGCCTGTTCTCCAACTCAGGCTTATATGGCTGTGAACTGGATGAGATCGCATATCCCGCATATCAGAGTGGAGGATACCAACTACAAAACCATTGCCACGTCCAACTGGATGCCTTATTCCTGGAGTATCAATAATGTGGCTACGGCAGAGACGATGCATATGGCGCTGGCCTGTTTTGAGGCCGGAGATGATATACAGGGCTACGACCTGCTGATGGCCAGCGTGATGGATAATATGTTTTATGGACAGTCGCCTGCCAACTTCGGACAGCTTTCTCATTATGATGCTGCCCGTGGAGAGTGCTATCGTGACTTTGGCGACTGTATCGGTATCAGTAGTCGTACACTGATTCAGGGACTCTTTGGTATCATCCCTGAGGCACTCTACGGCCAGTGTGTTATCCGTCCTGGTTTCCCCAGTTCATGGGATAGCGTATCTGTAAAGACACCTTATCTGACGTATAAGTTTACACGCAAGGATGGGGTAGAGCGTTATGAGGTGACACAGAATTTCCGTCAGCCCCTGAAGATTGTGATTCGTCAGAATACAGGAAAGGGCAACTATCGTGAAATAGAGGGAACCTCAGAACGTTATCAGGTAATAGAGGTGAGGAAAGCTGATTATGTGATGAGTCTCTCGCATCCTATCGTGAAAGGCAAGCGCAACTATGGACTTGAAGAGCCAGACCTTTCCAAGCCGTTTAAGATGCAGGATATCGCTGGCTTCTTTAATAGTGAGGTGGACGATATCTTCAAGAACCAGTATCTGTCGCCTCGACCTCAGACCACGACCCTTCAGATCCCTGTGCAGGGGGTGGGAGAGTGGTGTCATCCGCAGTATACGCCAGTGATTAACGACTCCGTATTCCGTACGCTGATTCAGAAGAATACCTTCACGGTGGCTGGTGTGCCTTTCCGTACACCCAAGGAGGGACGGAATATCGTTTATACCTCGCTCTGGGATAACTATCCAGACAGCATCGTGGTACCTCTGAAGGGCAAGGCTTCTTCTGCTTATCTGTTGATGGCGGGAAGTACGAATCACATGCAGAGCCGCATCGATAATGCTTTAGTCGTTGCCACTTATCAGGATAATACCTGTGATACGCTATTTCTGCGCAACCCGGATAACTGGTGTCCTATAGAGCAGGACTATTATGTTGACGGCAAAGCTTTCTATAGTGCCAATCCTCGTCCGTATCGTGTTTGTCTGGGTACGGGTACGGTGAGTCGCGACTTAGGAAAGGCATTGAATATCAAAGGTGTCTATGGACGGGAGATTCCTGGTGGAGCCGCTCAGATGTTGCGCATGCCTCTAAATGAAAAGAAACGCTTGCGCAGCCTTACCCTGCGGGTACTGTCAAACGATATCGTGGCAGGACTGATGGGAATCACGCTGCAATAAAAAATCCGTAGGCTTCGGACTCGCAGTACGTTAGGGACGTACGCACAGTCCGAAGCCTGCGGACTAAATAGAACTCTATGTATTAGCTCAAGCGGAATGTGATGGGGAGTGTGAATTTCACACGCACGTTCTCACCTTTCTGTTTGCCTGGTATCCATTTCGGCATGGCGTTGACAACGCGGATGGCTTCTGCATCCAGATATTCGTTAACACTCTTTGCAATTTCAACTTCGCTAATGCTGCCGTCTTTCTCAATGATGTACCTTACGACTACGCGACCCTGGAGACCCTTTTCTTCGGCTTCCTTAGGATATTTTACCTCCTGTCGTAGGAATTGCATCAATGCTTCCTGACCGCCGGGGAACTCCGGCATCTGTTCTACCACATCAAATGGTTTGTCATCGGGCTCGGTCTGTGCTTCTGTCTTTACGACAACGTCCAGCAGTACGGGTTTCTTGGTCTTTATTTCTATGACGCCGTTTTTACCTTCAGCTCCGTAGATCTCGGTGGCAGCTTTCCCCTTCAGTACGTTGATGTGGTCGATTCTCTTTTCATCCAGAGCATCCATTTCGGCTTTGGTTGAGCGCTTTCCGTCAATCATAATGAGTGGTTCTTTTGTCTTCCCAGAAGCAATTTTTTCCGTTTTTTTCACTTGTATGGTCTTGTTGCCCATCTTTATCTGAGCGTTGGCCTTACCTTTCTTGACCACCTTCTTCTGAGGTGTCTGTGTCTTTTCTGTATAGACATAGTCGTTGACGGTTTCTGCCTGCATAGCCAGGGCAATACCAACGATGGGGACTAATGCGAGCAGCTTCAGCAAGCTGGCACGACTTGAATTCTTATGTAGCATCATATTTATGCGGTTTTTAAGGGTACTGTGACTGATACCGTTGGCTACTGAGTACCCGCAGTGGCTCACGGCTTTTTGGATAAGCAGATACTGATACTGGCGCATATTGATGCCTTGAGAGAGTACCGCTGCATCGGCTTCGTACTCGTGGATGGCGCGCAGGTCCTGGCGCAGCATCCACATAGCAGGATTGAACCATTGCAAAGCGGTGAGGGTATCAACGAGGAGCAGGTCGAGCGAATGGCGTCGACGGATATGTCCCCGTTCATGGGCGAGAATAGAGGCATCCTGTGCCTCGTAGTCGCTTTGGGAGAGTACGATGTAGTGCATCCAACTGAAAGGCGATACGTCAAAGGAGGTTACGCAGATGATAGTGCCGTCGGGCTGTGGATGCTGTTGGCTGCGACTGATGAGTAACCATACGCGGAGCACGTTGGAGAGCGTGTATCCTAAGGTGGCAACCATACCGATGAAGAAGGCGATGACAGCTGCTGTCTGCCAGAATGGCTGTTGCTCAGCCTCCTCAATCATCATGGTCATTCCCTCGAAATCCACATGTGCCTCTGTCAGTTCTATAACTACCGTCTTGTGCAGCGTGATGACGCACAGGGGCAGTATGAACGATGCCACAGCGGTTGTCAGCAGCACGATGCGGTTGACGCAGTGGAATGTCTCGCGGCTCAGCAGCAGGCGGTAGAACATATAGAATACCGCTAATAGTGCTGCCACCTTCAGGTCGTATGTCAGAAACTCCATCATCCTTGCTCTATTTTCTCGATTAGTTCTTTCAGTTCGTCCACAGAGATTTTCTCTTCCTTCACGAAGGCTGAGACGGCACTCAGGTAGGAATCATTAAAGTAGTCCTTGATGATACCTGTCAGACTGGAACGTCCGTATTCCTTTTCCGTGATGGTAGGGAAATATTGATAGGAGGTGCCATACTGCTTGTGATCCAGAAAACCTTTCTTCTCCAGGATGCGTACAGTAGTTGACAATGTATTGAAGTGGGGACGTGGCTCGTCGTAGTACTCCAGGAGTTCCTTGACGAACATCGGACCGTGCTGCCAGTACAGTTCCATGATTTCCCGTTCTTTCGTGGTCAGTCTTTTCATTGTTTTGGGTTTAAAAGTTCCAATTTGATTAGCGCTTCTGCTGCGCCAGTATCTGTATCCGCTGGCAAAGTAACTAAAAAATATAGTTCGATGTAACTAAAGACTTTAGTTTTTAATGTTTATTAAGTAGAAAGTGGCTCATTTTTTAGTTGTTCACACAAAAAAGTGTTAACTTTGCGGACGAAACGAGAAACGATAGCTTTATGAAACAGCTGATAGATTTATATAAAAAATGGTGTGGTGCAGAACCTGTCACGACAGAACAACTGGCTGGGGCTGGTAGTAACCGTGTATATTATAGAATGACGGGTGCCGATGACGTCAGTGTAGTTGGATGTATTGGTACGAGTCGTGACGAGAATCATGCCTTTGTCTATCTGGCTCATCATTTTGCCACGCGCCAGTTGCCTGTGCCTCAGGTGTTGGCTGTGAGCGAGGATGAGTTGCGTTATCTGCAGACAGACCTTGGAGCTGTGTCGCTGTTTGATGCTATCCGTGGCGGACGTGAGGCTGGTGGCCGATACACGTTGCAGGAGCAGCAACTGCTGAAGCGCACCATCCGTGAGTTGCCGAATATTCAGATACGTGGCGCCCGTGAACTGGATTTCTCCCATTGCTATCCCCAGCCGGCATTCGATACGGATTCGGTGCTCTTTGACCTGAACTATTTCAAGTATTGCTTCCTGAAAGCTACCGAACTGGACTTCCATGAGTTGAAACTGGAGGCTGACTTCCGACTGATGGCTAAGGACCTGACTGCAGGCGGTGATGAACAATGTTTCCTCTATAGGGATTTCCAGGCACGTAATGTGATGCTCGATGATAAGGGTAATCCTTACTTCATCGATTTTCAGGGCGGACGTCGCGGACCTTATTATTATGACGTGGCTTCATTCCTTTGGCAGGCTTCGGCTAAGTACCCCCATAAATTGCGTCGTGAGTTGGTGTATGAGTATTATCATGCGTTGAAGCAGTTCACGGAGGTACCCACACCACATGTCTTCGTTGCCCGTCTTTCACTCTTTGTGCTGTTCCGTACCCTTCAGGTACTGGGTGCCTATGGCTTCCGAGGCTATTTTGAGCGTAAGCAGCATTTTATTGACAGTATACCGCCAGCTATTCAGAACCTGCGCGAGTTGCTTGATGCAACCGACTTCCCTTATCCGTATCTGTCGGCTGTGCTCAGGCAGTTGACAGAGATGCCGCAGTTCCAGCAGATCACATCCACAGCCAAACGTGCTGATGGCTATAAGACAACAGAGAATAATCCCTATAAGCCCCATCCACAGGATGGTCCTGCCACCTTCTCGAAATATGATGCCCAGGGACCATTGGTGGTCAAGGTATTCAGTTTCTCGTATGGCAAGGGTATTCCCGAGGACGAGAGCGGTAATGGTGGCGGCTATGTGTTCGACTGTCGTTCTACGCATAACCCAGGCCGTTACGAACCTTACAAGAAACTCACGGGACTGGATGAACCTGTTATCCGTTTCCTGGAGGATGATGGTGAGATACTGACATTCCTGGATTCAGTCTATAAACTGGCTGATGCGCATGTGCGTCGTTACATCCAGCGTGGCTTCACCTCACTGATGTTCTGTTTTGGTTGTACGGGTGGTCAGCATCGTTCAGTCTACTCTGCCCAGCACTTGGCTGAACATATCCATGAGAAGTTTGGCGTAGAGGTGAGAATCTGTCATCGTGAACAGAAAATAACGCAAGTTCTGCAAAAGAAATAAAAAACTCAAATCTCAAAACTCAAATCTCAAAAATAATTCGTACCTTTGCACCCATGAAACAGGCGATGATATTCGCGGCAGGTTTAGGAACCCGTTTGAAACCCCTTACAGACACAATGCCGAAAGCATTGGTGCCGGTGGGAGGACGCCCCTTGCTCGACTTGATTATCAACAGACTTCGTGAACAAGGATATGATCGCTTCGTTGTTAATATCCACCATTTTGCTCAGATGATTAAGGACCATGTGGCGCAGCAGGACTATGCTCCACTGGTGCAGTTCAGCGATGAGAGCGATCAGTTGCTCGAGACGGGTGGGGGACTGAAGAAAGCAGCGCCGCTGTTTAATGACGATGAGCCCATCCTGATTCATAATGTGGATATCCTGGATAACGTAGACTTCGGTTGGTTCTCGCGTCAGCATCTGCCAGAAGAGGATGCTGTCCTCCTTGTCAGTAAGCGTAAGACGAAGCGCTATCTGCTCTTCGATAATGCCATGCGACTGATGGGCTGGAAGAATATTGAGACGGGTGAGATCCGCAGCCCCTACGAGTATGTGCGTCGTACAGGTCTTTCACAGCATGGTGAGCCTTTCAATGAGTATGCTTTCAGTGGCATTCACTCTTTCTCACCTCGTCTGTTTGCGCTGATGGAACAGTTTCCTGAGCGTTTCCCCATTATCGATTTCTATCTCAGCGTCTGCCACCGTTCCAAGATTGTGGGACTTGTGAAGGATGACCTGCGCCTGATGGATGTGGGTAAGATAGAGACCCTTGACCAAGCAGAACAATTCATTAATCAATAAATTTTCAATGCAAAAGATTATTATTCTTGATTTCGGTTCGCAGACGACCCAGTTGATTGGCCGTCGTGTCCGCGAGCTGGACACCTTTTGCGAAATTCTTCCTTACAACAAATTCCCCGTTGGTGATGACTCCGTTATCGGTGTGATCCTCTCAGGTTCGCCCTATTCGGTTCATGACCCCGAGGCCTTTAAGGTTGACCTTTCGCAATTCGTAGGCAAGGTGCCTGTGCTGGGTATCTGCTATGGCGCACAGTTTATCTCAAACACTCTGGGCGGTAAAGTTGAAAAGGCCGACTCTCGCGAGTACGGTCGTGCAAATCTTGAGACCATCAATCTGGACAATCCTCTGTTCAAAGGTTTTGAGAAAGGTTCTCAGGTGTGGATGAGTCATGGTGATACCATCACGGCCATTCCTTCTGATTTCGAGGTGATCGGTTCTACAAAGGATGTGAAGAATGCTGCCTTTGCTTCTACCAAGCAGCCCGTATGGGCCGTGCAGTTCCATCCAGAGGTGTTCCACACGGTACAGGGTAAAACCTTGTTGCACAACTTTGTTGTCAATATCTGTGGCAGTAAGCAGGAGTGGAGCGCAGCTTCGTTCGTTGATACTACTGTAGCAGAGCTCAAGGCTCAGGTTGGTAACGACCGCGTGATTCTGGGTCTTTCTGGTGGAGTGGACTCTTCAGTGGCTGCTGTGCTGCTGAACAAGGCCATTGGCAGTAACCTGACCTGTATCTTCGTGGACCATGGCATGTTGCGCAAGAATGAGTTCCAGCAGGTGATGGAAGACTACAAGGTGCTGGGCTTGAATGTGATTGGCGTGGATGCCAGTGAGAAGTTCTTCGGCGATCTGGCTGGTGTTACAGATCCTGAGCAGAAACGTAAGATTATCGGTCGTGACTTCGTGGAGGTGTTCAATGCCGAGGCCAAGAAGATTACGGATGCTAAATGGCTGGCACAGGGTACTATCTATCCAGACCGAATTGAGTCTTTGAATATCACTGGTAAGGTGATTAAGAGTCATCATAACGTGGGCGGTCTGCCCAAGGATATGCATCTGCAGCTCTGTGAGCCCCTGAAGTGGCTGTTTAAGGACGAGGTGCGCCGTGTTGGTCGTCAGATGGGTATGCCTGAGCATCTCATCACACGTCATCCTTTCCCCGGTCCTGGCCTGGCTGTACGTATCCTTGGTGATATCACCCGTGAGAAAGTACAGATTCTTCAGAATGCCGATGACATCTATATCCGCGGCCTGCGTGACTATAAGGTAAAACTCAGCGGTGAGGAAGCCCGTAAGGTTCTGGCTGCTGGTATTCCTGCTGATATGAAAGATGGTGAGATCGAGGTTTCGCTCTACGACCAGATATGGCAGGCAGGTGCCATCCTCCTCTCAACAGTTCGCAGTGTTGGTGTGATGGGCGATGAGCGTACATACGAGCATCCCGTTGCCCTGCGTGCTGTTACTTCAACCGATGCTATGACAGCCGACTGGGCTCATCTGCCTTACGAGTTCATGGCAAAAGTCTCTAATGAGATTATTAATAAGGTACGTGGCGTGAACCGCGTCTGCTATGATATCTCTTCAAAACCACCCGCAACAATCGAGTGGGAATAATAAATATTAAAAAAGTCCGAAAGTTTTGTACTTTCGGACTTTTTTGTTTACCTTTGCCGCGAATCATAGAAAATAGTAGAAAAGAATGAAATTCCAATTACATCAACCACAAGCCATTAATGAACTGGGAAATCGTAGTAACCAGGAAGATGCAATATACCCCGTGATGGGAGAGGCTTCTGCAGACCAGCGCGTGTTCGTGGTCTGTGATGGTATGGGTGGTCTTGATAAAGGCGAAGTGGCCAGTGCGGCTGTGAGTAAGGCACTGGGAGAGATGGCAAAGGCTATCTGTGACGTGGTTCCAAAGTTTTCGGATGACGACTTCAGACAATGTCTTACAAAGGCTTATAATGCCTTGGATGCTGCCGATACAAAGAAAGAGGCGACAATGGGTACGACGATGACCTTCCTCTGTTTCCATGACGGAGGATGTTTAGTGGCTCATATAGGTGATAGTCGTGTATATCATCTGCGTCCGTCATTAGGGACTGAGAATGGCGTACTGTTCAGAACGCGTGATGACTCTTTGGTACAGCAGATGTATGAAAATGGTGAGATTACCTACGAGGAGATGCGTACGTCGCCTAAGAAGAATATTATCCTGAAGGGTATGCAACCCTATCAGATGGAGCGTACAACGGCAACCCTGACGCATATCACAGACGTAAAGCCTGGTGACTACTTCTATCTTTGCACAGATGGTATGCTGGAGAAGATGGATGATAAGGAACTGGTGGGCATCCTTGCCAGTAATGAGTCTGACGAGCAGAAGCGCCAACGGCTGATTGATGCTACGGTAAATAATTCGGATAATCACTCTGCCTATCTGATACAGGTGAAGGATGTCAGTGAAGGAACTGCAGAAATACAGCAGAAGAGGAAACCTGTCACTACCGAACCTGTGGATAGTAATCAGATTTCCTCTTCTGTAATACTTGGTTTCTCCGCCCTCTCTTTATTGGCGGGTATCGCTGTTGGCTTAGCGGTCTTTATGTAAACCGCTTAGCCTACAATCTCGTTGGCGCGAGCCAGGGCGAGATCAATGTGGTTGCAGATATTCTCCTGACCCAATAATTTGTGGAAGTTGTTGCGACGAAGCACGGCTTCCACTTTTTCGTTAACGCCGGAGAGTACCACGGTGATGCCTTCCTTCTGGCTCATCAGGCACATATTCTCAAGGTTATGCAGACCTGTGGAATCGATGAAGGGTACCTTACGCATACGGATGATGCGTACCTTCGGACGATCACCGAAACGGCCCATCAGATCCTCAAACTTATTTCCTGCACCGAAGAAGTAAGGACCGTTAATCTCGTACACCTCTACACCCTTGGGGATAGACAGGTGTTCCAGGTTGCCACGCTCCATGTCAGCATCCTCATTCAGGTCAATCTCGTCATATACGGCCTTCACGTCGGTGGTCTCGCTCATACGCTTCATGAAGAGCAGACAAGCGCAGACTATACCTACTTCGATGGCTACTGTGAGGTCGAAGATGATGGTGAGGAAGAAGGTGAGCAGCAGAACGGTGATGTCACTCTTTGGATTGTGCATCAGTGCTGTAAACGAGCGCCATCCGCTCATGCCGTAGCTCACTACTACCAGTACACCGGCCAGACAGGCCATGGGGATGTATTGTGCCAGCGGCATCAGGAACAGGAAGATGAGCAACAGTACCACTGCATGTACTATACCGGCGATAGGGGTGCGTCCACCATTATTAATATTAGTCATGGTACGGGCGATTGCACCTGTAGCGGGGATACCGCCAAAGATGGGTGATACGATATTTGCCACGCCCTGACCAATAAGTTCTGTGTTTGAGTTATGATGATCGCCAATTACACCGTCTGCAACGGTGGCTGACAGCAAGCTCTCGATAGCACCAAGGATGGCGATGGTCAGCGCGGGGGCAACCAGTCCCTTGATGGTTTCCCAGCTCAATTCGGGCACAACGGCATCAGGTAGCTGTGAAGAGATGTTGAAACGGTCGCCAATGGTCTCGATAGAGGTTACGCCGGCATACTGCTTCAACAGCAATACGACAACAGTCATGACGATGATGGCAATGAGTGAACCGGGGATACGCTTGCTGAATTTGGGAGCTGAGGCAATGATAGCTACGCTCACTAATCCTACACCGGCACTCCATGGATCAATATGAGTCAGGTTCTGGAAATAGGCAATCCATTTCTCAATGAAGTCGCTTGGAACGGCATCCATCTGCATGCCCAGCAAATCCTTTATCTGTGTAGTGAAGATGGTGACGGCGATACCGCTGGTGAAACCAACGATGATGGGGTAGGGAATGTACTTGATGATGGTACCCAGGCGCAACAGACCGAAACCGATAAGGAAAACACCCGCCATGAGTGTGGCGATGGTGAGTCCCTGTATGCCATATTGGTTGATGATGCCAGCCACGATGACAATAAAAGCACCCGTAGGACCGCCAATCTGTACTTTCGAACCGCCAAGGGCCGAAATGGCGAAACCTGCTACGATAGCCGTGATAATACCTTTTTCTGGAGAAACACCACTGGCAATACCGAAGGCGATAGCCAATGGAAGAGCAACGATACCCACGATAAGACCGGCCATCAGGTCGGCCATGAATGTCTGTTTGTTGTAATTCCTAATAGCCGATACCAATTTCGGCTTAAAATCTAAAGTTTTCATTACCTTTTTATTATCCTATTGAAAAACGGCTGCAAAGTTATGCAAAAAAGATTAATTTTTGTTATGTGTGCGATAACAACCACAGAAAGACTGCATTTTCTTGATTTATGTCGTGCCGATATGGTAGAAGAAAAAGGGCGAGTTTTTATCGAAACTCGCCCCATATAATAAAAAAGGTGTGTTTACTTCTTCTCCTTCAGCAAGTCGCGAATCTCTGCCAGCAGTTCTTCCTGAGTGGGACCCTTGGGTTCTTCAGGTGCAGGAGCGGGTTCTTCTTTTTTGCGGTTCAGCTTGTTGATACCCTTCAGCATCAGGAAAATACAGAAGGCCACGATGATGAAGTCTACAGTGTTTTGGATGAAGTTACCATACTTCAGCACAGCGGCATCTTCGCCCTCGCCAATCTGGAAGGCCAGATTAGTAAAGTCTACATTGCCTGTTACCATACCAACCAGCGGCATCAGGATGTCGTCAACCATGCTACTTACAATCTTACCAAAAGCGGCACCGATGATCACACCAACTGCCATGTCCATCACATTGCCCTTCATGGCAAACTCCTTGAATTCTTTAATAAATCCCATAGTTCTTAAATTGTTTAAATGGTTAATACATATTTTGTAATCTTCGTTTTGCAATCTTGTCCTTTCTTTCTTGATGAAAATCACTTTTCGCACGCGATTCTCACTTTTCACTTTAATTAAGATTGATTCTGGGTGCAAATATAGGAATTTTTTTGTAACTTTGCACGCGAAAATAAGAAAAAATGCTCCTTAGGGGCAAAAAACTTAGAAATTATTTATAACCCTTTTAATAAAAAACTAAAAAAATGACAAAAGTAGCAATTAACGGTTTTGGCCGTATTGGTCGTCTCGCATTCCGTCAGATGTTCGAGGCAGAAGGTTATGAAGTAGTAGCAATCAACGACTTGACAAGTCCTAAGATGCTGGCTCACTTGCTGAAGTATGATACCGCTCAGGGTGGTTTCTGCGGCAAGATTGGTGAGAACAAGCACACTGTAGAGGCTGGTGAGGATTACATCGTTGTTGATGGTCAGAAGATCACTATCTATGCTATTCCTAACGCTGCTGAGCTGCCTTGGGGTAAGCTGGATGTAGACGTAGTTCTGGAGTGCACAGGTTTCTACACATCTAAGGAGAAGGCTTCTGCTCACCTGACTGCTGGTGCTAAGAAGGTTGTTATCTCAGCTCCTGCTGGTAACGATCTGCCCACTATCGTTTACAATGTAAACCACAAGACTCTGACTCCTGCTGACACTGTTATCTCAGCTGCTTCTTGCACAACAAACTGCTTGGCTCCTATGACCAAGGCTCTGAACGACCTCGCTCCCATCCAGAGCGGTATCATGACAACTGTTCATGCTTACACTGGTGACCAGATGATTCTCGACGGTCCTCAGCGCAAGGGTGATGTTCAGCGCGCTCGTGCTGGTGCTCAGAACATCGTTCCTAACTCAACTGGTGCTGCTAAGGCTATCGGTCTCGTTATCCCCGAGCTGAACGGTAAGCTGATCGGTGCTGCTCAGCGCGTTCCAACTCCTACAGGTTCTACCACTATCCTGCACGCTGTTGTTAAGGGTGAGGTAACTGTTGAGAGCATCAACGCTGCCATGAAGGCTGCTCAGAACGAGAGCTTCGGTTACACTGAGGAGAAGCTCGTTTCTAGCGACATCATCGGTATGAAGTTCGGTTCACTCTTCGACGCTAACCAGACCATGGTAAGCAAGATGGAGGATGGTAACTCACTCGTACAGGTTGTTTCTTGGTACGACAATGAGAACTCTTACACTTCTCAGATGGTTCGCACCATCAAGTACCTCGCTGAGCTGAAGTAATACTAGCCCATATAGGTAAAAATTAGCCACTCGATTTTGTCGGGTGGCTTTTTTTTGTTACCTTTGCAGGCATGGAATATATGTCACAAGAGGGCTACGATAAACTCGTGGCTGAATTAAAGCAATTAGAGACTGTGGAACTGCCACAGGTAAGGGATGCTATTGCAGAAGCTCGCGACAAGGGTGACTTGAGTGAGAACTTTGAATATCATGCCGCTAAGCGTGAGCAGGGACGCTTGTTGGGACGTATACGTTTTATGCAGCGTGTGCTTGAGAACGCCAGGGTGATTGACAAATCGCGACTGGCTGGCGAGAGCATAGGCCTGCTGAGTAAGGTTGAGATGACCAATCTCAACACGAACGCACGTATGACCTATACTATTGCAAGTCCTCATGAGGCCAACCTACGTGAGGGTAAAATTTCCATCAAGTCACCGATTGCTGAGGCTCTTTTGGGTAAGAAGGTTGGTGATGAAGTGGAGGTGCGTGTACCAGCAGGTATGCTTAAACTTCGCATTGAAAGTGTATCTCTATAGTGCTGGAAATGAGGATGATAACAATACTTGGTCCTACGGCAAGCGGTAAGACGCCATTGGCAGCTGCATTGGCCCAACGTATCGGTGGAGAAATTATTTCTGCCGACTCACGTCAGGTGTATCGTCGTATGGATATTGGTACGGGAAAGGACCTTTGCGACTATGCCCCTGTGGTTGACGGTACCCCCGTCAACATCCCTTATCACCTCATTGATATCTGCGAGCCTGGTACGAAGTATAACCTGTTTCAGTATCAACAGGATTTCTTTGATGCGTATAATGATATTGTAGGGAGAGGAAAGGCACCTATTCTCTGCGGTGGCACCGGACTTTATATTGAGGCTGTGCTGAAGGGTTATAAACTCTCGCCTGTACCCCAGAATCAGGAATTGCGTGACAGTCTTGAAGGTAAGACGCTGGAAGAACTGACTGCCATACTTGCTGAATTGAAGCAACGGAGCGGTTCTGTGATGCATAATAAGACCGATGTAGACTCCTGTCAGCGTGCCATACGTGCCATTGAGATTGAAACCTATAACATAGAACATCCCATGCCACTTCGTGAGTTGCCACCGATAGACTCCTTGATAGTAGGTGTCAATATCGACCGTGACTTACGTCGTGAAAAGATAACACGCAGATTGAAAGCCCGTTTGGATGAGGGTATGGTAGATGAGGTTCGAGGATTGCTGGCTGAAGGAATACCGGCAGAAGACCTGATTTACTACGGTTTGGAATATAAATACCTGACGGAATATATCATAGGCAAACTGTCGTATGATGAGATGTTCCGCCAACTTGAGATAGCTATTCATCAGTTTGCAAAGCGTCAGATGACGTGGTTCCGTGGTATGGAACGACGTGGTTTCACTATTCATTGGATAGATGCTACATTACCGATGGATGAGAAGGTAGAACAAATACTTCAAATGATATGATGGAAGATTGTCGATGGGCTATACTGTATTGCCCCAGAAAAGGCATTTACCGTTCGCGCAGGCGTTGGGAGCGACTGCAAAAGGAACTTGCGGCACAAGGTGTGAAATATGACTTTGTGCAGAGTGAGTCGACTGAGAGCGTGGAACGTCTGATGACGATGCTAATACATAATGGGTATAAGACTATCGTTATCATGGGTGGCGATACGGCGCTGAACGATGCAGTGAATTGTCTGATGAAGGCAGATAAGGATATGCGCGAGCAAGTGGCACTGGGAGTGATACCTAATGGCACGCTGAATGATTTCGCCAGATTCTGGGGCTTTGATGAGCGTGATGACGAGAAGACGGTGATGTGGTTGAAGATGCACCGGGTCAGGAAAGTGGACCTGGGTTGTATTGACTATGAGAACAAAGCCGGTGAAAAGCTGAAGCGCTATTTTCTGAACTGTGTCAATATCGGTCTGACGGCAGATCTTCAGAATCTGCGCCGACAAGGTAGGCAAGTCCTGGGCTCAAAGACGATAGCCTTCCTGTATACTTGTTTGTCAATGGTGTTTCATCGCCACGACTATAAGATGCGCCTGAATATTGACTACGAAGTGATGGAACGTAGTGTTATGACGGTCTGCGTAGGTAATGCCCTGGGTTACGGACAGACGCCGAGTGCTGTGCCCTATAGCGGCATGCTGGATGTGTCAGTGGTCTATAATCCACGAGTAAAGCAACTGCTGGCAGGCTTGTGGCTGTTGGTGACCGGGCGCCTCTTGAATCATAAGAGTGTGCATCCGTATCGAGTCAGGAAAATGTCGGTGGAATCTGACAAGGCCTTGGTATGTGTAGACGGTCGTCAGGCAGAGCGTACGGTGGGCGAATACCATATTCATGTAGAACCGGAAGTGATTAATTTCTTGATACCCGATTGAGCGAATCATAGAGAAAAAGGAGGTGATGAAACCTCCTTTTTGCTTTTTTTCGGACTAAAAACTAAAATATTTGCCTAAATGTTTTGCTGTCCAAAGAAAAATTCGTACTTTTGGAAATCAAATAAATCTAAAGCGACTATTATATCTAATAAAATAAAACCTTAAGATAGGAACTATGAGTTATTTACGATTTGAAAAAGCCGTGATGACGAACCTGGAGGAGAGTCTGCGCCGTGAATTGCTCCGCACCAACCGAGGTGGTGCGTATAGTGCGTCTACCCTTGTAGACTGCAATACGCGAAAGTACCACGGACTGCTGGTGGTCCCTGTGCCTGAGATTGACGATGAGAACCATGTGCTCTTGTCGTCGCTTGATTGTACGGTGGTGCAGCATGGAGCGGAATTCAACCTGGGTCTCCACAAGTATCAAGGCAACAACTTCAGTCCTAAGGGACACAAGTACATTCGTGAGTTTGATGCCAGTCTCATTCCTACCACAGTCTATCGTGTGGGTGGCGTGATACTGAAGCGTGAGACGATTTTCCAGGCTTACGAGGACCGTATTCTGATCCGCTATACGCTGGAAGATGCTCATTCTGCTACCACCCTGCGTTTCCGTCCGTTCCTGGCATTCCGCAGTGTACGTCAGTTCACCCATGAGAACTCAGTGGCAAGCCGTGATTATCAGTTGATCGACAATGGTATCAAGACATGTATGTACAAAGGCTATCCCGATTTGTTCATGCAGTTCAATAAGAAAAATGAGTTTATCTTCCAACCCGACTGGTATCGTGGTATAGAGTATCCGAAGGAGCAGGAGCGAGGTTATGCTTCTAATGAGGACTTATATGTGCCTGGTTATTTTGAATTGCCTATCAAAAAGGGGGAGACCATTGTCTTTGCTGCCTCTACCTCACAGGTGAAATCAAGTTCTCTGAAGAGTATGTTCCAGAAGGAACTGGATTTGCGTGTGCCGCGTGATAATTTCTATCACTGTCTGGTAACGGCTGCCCATCAGTTCCATAACCGTGAGGCAGATGATACCCGTTATCTGTTGGCTGGCTATCCTTGGTTCAAGTGCCGTGCCCGTGATACATTTATCTCGTTGCCTGGGTTGACACTGGCAATTGATGAGGCCGACTATTTTGAGTTGGTGATGAACACGGCGGAACGTGGCTTGCGTGAATTTATGGAAGGCAAGCCTTTGACGGTGAAAATTTACGAGATGGACCAGCCTGACGTCCCCTTATGGGCTGTATGGGCCATACAGCAATATGCCCGCTATGCAGGGCGCGACAAAGCCTTTGAGAAGTATGGCAAGTTATTGCAGGACATCATTATTTATATCAAGGACGACAAACATCCTAACCTTCGACTGGACGATAATGGCCTGCTCTATGCCAACGGTCGTGACAAAGCCATCACATGGATGAACTCTAAGGCCAACGGTAAGCCCGTTGTGCCTCGTTCTGGCTATATCGTAGAGTTTAATGCCCTATGGTATAATGCTGTGAAGTTCTGCGCACTGATGGCTGCTGAGAAGGGAGATGTCAAGGGAGCAGGTGTTCTTGAGGAACTGGCTGCCAAGACGAAGAAGTCGTTTGTTGACACTTTTGTCAATGAGTATGGCTATCTGCTGGATTATGTAGACGGAAATATGATGGACTGGAGTGTTCGTCCGAATCAGATCTTTGCGGTGGCCTTGGACTACTCACCCCTGAATCAGCAGCAGATGAAGAGCGTGGTAGATATCTGTACACGTGAATTGCTCACACCAAAGGGCTTGCGCTCACTGTCGCCTAAGAGTGGCGGTTATAACCCCATGTATGTTGGTCCGCAGACACAGCGTGACTATGCTTACCATCAGGGTACGGCATGGCCTTGGCTGGGTGGCTTCTATATGGAGGCTTGTCTGAAACTCTACAAACGTAGTCGCTTGTCGTTCATTGAGCGCCAGATGGTGGGCTATGAGGATGAGATGGATTATCATGCTATTGGGACTATTTCGGAACTGTTCGACGGTAACCCGCCATTCCATGGACGTGGCGCGATGTCGTTTGCTATGAACGTAGCCGAGATTCTGCGTACCATGAAGTTGCTTGAAAAGTATTCATATCAAAAATAAGGAGGACCGACGATGAAAGTATTAATGTTTGGATGGGAGTATCCTCCTCATGTATTTGGTGGCTTGGCTACCGCCAACTATGGTATCTCTGAAGGTTTGAAGGCTCAAGGCGATATAGAGACTGTGCTCTGTCTGCCTCGTCCCTTTGGTGATGAGAGTCAGCATGCCTGTCGTATCGTTGCCATGAACGCAGTGCCTATTGCCTGGCGCGATGTGAACTATGACTATGTGAAGCAGCGCGTGGGTAATATCATGTCGCCTGAATACTATTATAAGTGTCGCGAGCATATCTATGCTGACTTCAACTATATGCATGTGAATGACCTCGGATGTATGGAGTTTGCCGGTGGCTATCCTGGCAACCTGCACGAGGAAATCAATAACTATTCTATCATTGCAGGTGTCGTGGCACGTACGGAAGATTTCGATATTATTCATGCGCACGACTGGTTGACTTTTCCTGCAGGTATTCATGCTAAACAGGTGAGTGGTAAACCGTTATGTATTCATGTGCATGCAACTGACTTCGACCGTAGCCGTGGAAAAGTGAACCCTACCGTTTACTCAATTGAGAAGAATGGTATGGATAATGCTGACTGTATCATGTGTGTGTCAGAGTTGACCCGTCAGACGGTTATCAATCAGTATCATCAGGATCCGCGTAAGTGCTTCACGGTACACAATGCGGTATATCCTCTGCCTCAGGAGTATCAGGATATTCCCCGACCTGACCATACGGGTAAGGAGAAGGTGGTTACCTTCCTTGGTCGTATCACGATGCAGAAGGGACCAGAGTATTTCGTTGAGGCTGCCAATATGGTGCTACACCGTACACGTAATGTGCGTTTCTGCATGGCAGGTTCTGGTGACATGATGGATCAGATGATTTATCTTGCTGCCGAACGTGGTATTGCAGACCGTTTCCATTTCCCTGGTTTCATGCGTGGCAAACAGGTATATGAATGCCTGAAGGATTCCGATGTATATGTGATGCCATCTGTTTCAGAACCGTTTGGTATCTCGCCATTGGAAGCTATGCAGTGTGGTACGCCTTCTATTATCTCTAAACAGTCTGGTTGTGCTGAAATCCTAAACAACTGTATCAAGGTGGACTATTGGGATGTGCATGCTCTGGCTGATGCTATCTACAGTATCTGTGTGAATGACTCGCTGTTCAACTACCTTAAGGAAGAAGGAAAGAAAGAGGTTGACCAGATTACATGGGAGAAGGTGGGTCGCTGGATACGCACACTCTATAGAAGAACCCTTGGCTGGGAGGAGTAACATTAAACATTAAAGATTAAAAATTAAACAATTATGAAGACAATTTGTTTATATTTCGAGATACACCAGATTATCCATCTGAAGAGATACCGTTTCTTTGATATCGGTACTGATCATTATTATTATGATGACTATGAGAACGAGCGTAGTATCAGCGACATTGCAGAGCGTTCGTATATGCCTGCACTGAATACCTTGCTGCAGATGATTAAGGAGAACGGCAAGTATTTCAAGGTGGCCTTCTCTTTGTCTGGTACTGGAATCGAGCAGTTGGAGTATCATGCTCCTCAGGTTATTGAAAAACTTCAGGAACTCAACGAGACCGGTTGTGTGGAGTTCCTGGCTGAACCTTATAGTCATGGTCTTTCGTCACTGGCTAATCCTGAGGCTTTTGCCCGTGATATGAAGAAACAGAGTGCCAAGATGGAGGAGTATTTCGGCAAGAAGCCTACCGTGGCACGTAACTCTTCTCTTATTTACAGTGATGACATCGGTGCACAGATTGCTGCCCTTGGCTTCAAGGGTATGCTCACCGAGGGTGCTAAGCACGTACTGGGTTGGAAGAGTCCTCACTATGTATACAACTGTAACATGGCTCCCAGTCTGAAACTATTGCTTCGTGATGTAGAGTTGTCAGACGATATCTCATTGCGTTTCAATAACGCAGAGTGGGAGGGCTATCCTCTGTTTGCCGATGCTTATATTGATCGTATTGCCCGTCTGCCGGAGGAAGAGCAGATTATCAATATCTTCATGGAACTCTCTGCATTGGGTATTGCACAGCCACTCAGTTCTAATATCCTCGACTTCCTGCATGCTCTGCCTGTATTTGCTAAGCAGAAGGGTATCACCTTCTCTACACCTACTGAGATTTGTATGAAGACAAAGAGTGTGGGGGCTATCAATGTACCTGATACGCTGTCATGGGTTGACGAAGAGCGTGACTGCTCATGCTGGTTGGGTAATGCCATGCAGCGTGAGGCCTTTAATAAACTGTATTCTGTTGCAGATCGTCTGTTGATTGCCAACGACCCACGCATCAACCAGGACTGGGATTACCTGCAGGCTTCAAATAACTTCCGCTTTATGACCACCAAGCCTTCTAACGTAGGACTTGACCGTGGTATCTACAGCGGCCCGTTTGATGCTTTCACTAACTACATGAATATCCTGGGCGACTTCATCAACAGAGTGAACGCTCTCTATCCCGAGGAGATTGATAATGAGCAGCTCAACTCACTGCTGACCACTATCAAAAATCAGGGTGACGAGATTGAGATGAAGGATATGGAGATTGAGCGCCTGAAAACCAAATTGGCAAAACTCCAGCCCGCTGAGGCTGAGAAACCCAAGAAGGCAGCACCAGCTAAGAAGGCAACACCAGCTAAGAAGGCAACACCAGCTAAGAAGGCAGCTGACAAGAAAGCTGCTCCCGCTAAGAAGGCAGCCCCCAAGAAAAAGGCTGAACCAAAAAAGGAATAATCCGATAGAGATTGAATAAAGAAAGAACCGTCCTATTGCTTCGTGCGATAGGGCGGTTCTTTATATTTAAGTTGACTTTTAATTTTTCTATGTTGATTTCTGCTGTTTCTAAGTTGAAAACAAATGGAATCTAAGTCGGAAAGGCTAATTGAGTATGTATTTCTTTCCTTTTGAAATATAGATTCCCTTCTTTTGTTGGGAATCACTTACCTTTCGACCCAGCAGGTCATAACAGTTATTATCCTGATGCTCCGGAGTCATCAATTTCTGGATGCCTGTTGTCTGGTCAACATGAAGGGTGATGTAATAGCAGGCCTGTCCGTTTCCTTTAGGCGTGAATGTCAGTTGCTTACTGACGGGTTGATTCAAGGAGATGGTATGCGTGGCTTTGCTGGGATTGGCGTCTCTTGCAGGAAACACATAATCGTTTGCTCCGTATTCGGTGCCAGCCAATTCGCCTAAGTAACCTGTCTGACCATCAGAGTTGCAGTAGCCAAGAATTGTCACCTTGTTGATAGATAACCCTTCGGGCATAGTGATAGTATATTGTTTGGAACTGCTTAGTTTGATAGTGCCGGAAGTTCCAAAGGCAGGCTGACTGGTGCTGCTGAAACTGCTAAGTTTAAATCCGTCAACGAAAGTACCATCACCATTAGAGGTCATCTGACAGATACTATAACTGTTGGAAAAGGGCTCTTTGCCAATCTCAATGATACTTCCCATAGGTGTACCACCTGCATTCTGTTGCTCGGTGATATCAGCAACCAAGGAGTTCAGATATACCTCCACGTTGGTATAACCACTGGCGTCAAGAGTTTTGCCATCAGATGTATTCTTTGGATCCAGTCCGTGAGCAGTCTCCCAATCATCTGGCATTCCATCACCATCTGTATCTGCCGGGGCTGTTTCGCTATTCAACTCAGGCCAAGCGCTCCATGTACTACTGGCACCAGTGGGCTTGTTGTCCTCTTGTGAGTTGACAAAGCCAGCAGCATTGCCAGAACCGGTATGTGAGGCTCTTCCCAGACGCGTATCACTTACCATCATCTCATCAAACGAATCGCGGTGCAAACTGGCTCCGGCATACTGTAATACTTTCTCGTAGGCATCAGCGGCAGAGTGCGTTGTCGTGGTGATAAAAGAAATAGGCTCCGACAGTTTGATACTGTCCTTAGTGGCTTGTGTCCATGTGCCATCACAATCGCTGGCGTTCACTTGGTTTATCACACCGACAGTCCAGTTGCTGCTGGTCACGTCGCTGTAGCTTGAGTTGACATTCCCCGTTACATAGTAGTGGCCCCATAGATGCAGGGCAGGTGCATAGTCAGGGTAGGTGGCTATATATGAGTTGGTGCGAATACCGATGCCGGCAATACGTTTCCCTTTATTGTCTGTGGGCGAACCTGGTCCTGGCTTATAGTAGTTGTTCACAATGTTGACATTCATACCCTCACCTCCATAGCAGCCGTTGCCACCGAAATTATAGATGACGTTATTGCGCATATCCATTCGCTCGTCTAACTGGGTGGTAGGACGTGGGCCAAGACGTGGGGTACGACTGCCATGATGTGCCAGCAGGTTGTGATGGAACGAAGCACCACTGCCTCCCCAGTTGCCACCATAGCCATGATTACCTTTGGAGTGACCGGCAGCTACCAGACTTTGTGCCACAAGACACCATTGGACGGTGGTGTTTTTATTGCCAAGAACCGACAGACACTCATCGATAGACCAACTCACAGAGCAGTGGTCTATCATCCAGTTCATCTGGTCGAATCCGCCAAAGCCATCCCAACCGTCAGCACCATCTTTCTTCACGTTCTTGTTGCCCAGACGGAAACGCATATAGCGTACGATGACATTATTGCCATGAATACTGCATGGGTAGTCGGCTATACAGATGCCATCTCCAGGTGCTGTCTGTCCGGCAATGGTTACATTGCTGGGGATGGACAACTCAGATTCCAAATGAATGGTTCCGCTAATATCGAAGACAATAATCTTTGGCTTGCCGGGGGTCTGGGCCAACGACCATCGTAGTGACTGGTAACCACTATCTTTCAGGTTTTTGACGTGATAGACCGTACCACCACGTCCACCTGTGACATAGCGTCCGAATCCTTCTGCGCCTGGAAAGGCGGGTAGTTTTTCTTGAGCCTTCACTGTTATTGTAGATAATATCAAGGCTCCCAAAAGCATGAATTGTTTCAGTTTCATAATGTTTAGGGGTGGAATTTTTATTTCCACTGCAAAGATACTATTTTTATCCGAATCAGCAAATATATCAGGAAAAGATTGTCCTTACTGATTATCTGACCATTTTGCGGCAACGTGTTGTACCGTCGACCTTGTGCTCTGTGATAATGTAGGTGCCGTGTTGGGGTTTGCTGATGCGCTGGCCTTTCAGATTGTAGTAACTGAGCCCAACGGTAGATGCATCTGGTGTCAGGTAAATGATGTCTGTTGTCTGGCTTAGGACGGGATAGTATTCATCCACACACTCCAAAGCATCGGTATTGCCAGCCTTCATAATATCTTCTACCAAGGCATTTAGATAGACCTCCAGATTGGTGTACCATTTCTTTTCAGAATCCAGGGTGTAGGTCTTTCCGTCAGCTGCATTGTTGGGGTTTAATCCGTGGGCAGTTTCCCATTCATCAGGTATACCGTCGCCATCAGTATCGAAACCAGTAGGGCGTGAGCCTGTGGGGAAATCATTCTCGGTATAGCCCTCCACATCAGCCACTCGGTCAATGCGACCTTTCTTGCCTGTAACTGAACCGGTATAGGTAGCGGTGCCGTTTTCTGCTTCTTCCATATAACGGGCATCAACGACATCGCGGTCGAGGGATGCTCCACCATAGGCTAATACCTTCTGAAAGGCCGTCTGGGCTGTATGTGTTGTTACAAGACCTGAAGGCGCAGGAGATTCCATCCTGATTCTGACGCAGTCTGTACCATTGATTTGTTCGTAGGTTACGTCAGAGCCGTAATAGTGATTAGGATCTTTTGTATAGTATTCATCATTTTTGCTTGGTATCCCATTATCGTAGATGATGCGGCTCCAGTCGTTGCCAGTTTCATTATTCATCTGGTTACCGTCAATATAATAACGGCTGGTCATATCCCAGAAAGTCTGGTCATAGCCTGCGTTGCCACTACCGGCAAGAGACACGTTAGTAATATAGTTAGTAGAAGCTGCTGGCCCTGTTTTATAGTAATTGTTGATTACATTAATCTGGCCACCGCCAGGTCCTCCGTAACAGCCATTACCACAGTTGTAGATCACGCAGTTGCGGAAGTCAACATTCTCTGCCTGTAATGTGTTACTCCATTGGTAGGTGCTATAGAGTTTGTTGCCGGTATAGCCCGACCAGTTATAGCGGGCACCGTTAAAGCGCGGTGAACGGTTGTTGACATGGCAAATCAGATTATGATGGAATGAGGCAAGTTTGCCGCCCCAGATACCACCATAGCCATGTGCTCCTTTGTCGTGTCCTGCGTTGTTGAGGCTTTCACCGACAGTACACCACTGCATGGTGAAATTATTGTTGTCGTAGAACGATGCTACTTCATCTATTGACCATGAGAAAGAGCAGTGGTCTAGTATGATGTTGGTCTTCTGTCGTGTCCAAGTGGCGTCAGCACCATCGTTTACGTTTTTCTCTTCACCTCTGCGGAAGCGAATGAAACGGATAATGATTTCATTGCCATTTGGCGTTACAGTATAATAGCGAAGCGTGATGCCAGGGTAGGGTGCTGTCTGTCCGGCAATGGTTGTATTAGCTGGTATCTTGAGGTCGCTGGTCAGTGGGATAACACCACCTACATCAAAAACGATGGTCTTGGCATTGGAGCCACCTTTCTTCAGACAGTAGCGAAGGGAACCAGATGTTCCACTGCCGTCTTTCTCATTGTCTGATAGTGTGGTGACATGATAGACGGTTCCTTTACGTCCACCGGTGACGTAGCGTCCATGACCTTCTGCACCGGGGAAAGCTGGTATGTTATCCTCTGCCTTTGTTGTTAGAGATGACAGGATGAGAAGAACGATTAATGATAAGTAATAGAATAGATATCTTTTCATTTGTATAGTGATAGTTGCTTGTCGCGTCTGTTTTTGATAAAAGAGACACGTCGCTCCATTTACTGAAGCGCGTGTCTCTTGAGATTTGAACCTAATCAAGTTCGGTGTCTTTCTTACTTGAAGATTTTCTTACCATCCTTTACGATGATACCCTTGAAGTTGCTTGTAACCTTCTGACCAGCCAGGTTGAAGATAGCACTCTTGGCAACCTCGTTCTTTACGGTAGAAATGCCAGTTTTGTCAACCTCGACAGGAGTAATCTCGATAGAAGAAATCAAGATGTTGCCAGTGCCTGAATATTTCTGGAAGGTGTGAGTACCTGCGTGTAGACCGAAAGTGATAACGTTTGCCTCAGAATGCAGTTTCAGGTCGGCTGCTACACCACCATCTGCATCCAGATGACAATAATTAGTACCACTTACGTTTACGTAGCAGCTGCGATCAGGTGTGCAACCATTTACAAGCTTGTCTGCTGCGGCATCTTCAGCTTCAAGATTCTTGCAAGAGTTCTTTGTGCAGACAACCTTCACGTCAACAGAGTCACCTTCGGCCACCTGGAAGGTGATGTTGGTGTTGCTCATCTGGATGTAAATCTCCTGGCCTTCGGGAACCTGATACTGAGCCTTCTCATCTTTCAGTACACTGAAGGTAAGGTTCTTTACAAAGAAATCTTTCTTGTCGGCGCTGATGGCACCACCTTCAACCTTGTAAACAGGACCCGTAGTAGATGTAGCTGTAGCTTCCTCGTCAATAACTGCTGTACCAGTAGTAACGACGATAGTCTTTTTCTCCTTGATAGGATCCAGCACGTAAACATCCTTAGTGGTGCTCTTGGTCGTGAACTCAGCATAGTCACCGTTGATAATCTTAGAGTAGGCGGTTACTGTAGCAGACTCCTCCAGGGTAATAGCACTTGTCTCTTCCTCGTTGTCACCATCAATCAGAACGAAGTTCTTAGCGCCCTCGTAAGGAGAGGTGATTGTAACCTGTGCGCCATTAGCCTCGATTGTGGGAGCGTCGAATGAGAAATTAACGTTAGCCTCGTTGTCAGCGTTAGTGCAGATACAACCTTCATCAGGAGTTCCTGTTCCTAAGAGATCATAGTAAGCCTGGAACTTCACAGTCATATCCTTGTAGCACTTGATAGGATTCTTGTAAATGGGGCTTGTAGCGGTAGGAGCTGCTCCATCTGTGGTGTAAGTCACGATGGTGGGGATACCGATTTCAGTACCTTCCATGGTGTATTCATTGGCTTTACAGGTAACCTCACGGAACCAGAGACCTCCTTCGTAGGTCTGGTCACCAACCTTTACGGTAGGAGTTCCAGGAGCTTCGTTTGCCTCGACGATGATGTAACTCAAGAAAATTTGGTTCTCAGCACCAATATAAATAACACCATCATCTGTAGCAACCCACTCAAATCTTCCTACTTGTTTGTTGCCATAGGCTCCTTTAATGATTACATTATCTTCCGAAGAGAGTTTTTCACTTAAGTCTGCTTTCTTTCCGACGATAGGATAACGAACATCTGAATCTTTGTTTTTCTCAAAGAAAATGATTATTTTGGATTTCGCAGTTACATTCATCGCAAGAACGTCTTGCGTAGTTTTCAATCTAAGTGAATTAAGATGGGTTCCATACTCAGCATATTTGTTAACAATTTCCTGAGTTACAATACCAAGTTCGTCTACGGTAGAAAGATCTACACTTCCTTTGTTGGTAGCTTTGTCATGACCTGTTGGGGTAAAGAAGTAACCATTGCCAAAGAGGGTGTTCTTCGCAATTTTCTCTTGACCATTGTTGGTTACGTCATCGCCAACCAGCACATAACTGTGCTTTAGTACTGCTAAGTCATCTACAGTTGCAGCATTGGAAACACCCGCAAAGCCCATGAGGGCTAAAGCTAAAGTAAAAAATTTTTTCATAATAGAAATTGTTAGTTAAATAATAATGTTAAATAGTTATTGTCTTTTTATTTCCTCCCCTGTATACCATTGATACAGGGGAGGGCGTTGTATAGAGATTACTCTTTTACGAGGTAGGTCTGGGCTGGTGAGTCACCATAGTGAACCAAGGTGATGATTTCTTTCTTACCTTTCACCACGACGCCAATGAAGATGGCTTTCTTTGTCACCTTTCCGTTGCTGACGTTGCGCTGCAGAATCTGAAGATTACCGGTCTTGGAACTATAGGTGTATTCGTAATAGGGCAACTTGGCGGTGTTTGATTCATCATTCCATGTGCCTTCAGTGACACCCTGACTCATCTTTACAGCAACAGAGTCGGACGATACAAAGTCGAGGCTTTCTACAAAACCTTGAATCTCCTTACCATAGGCATTTTTCTTCAATCCTTCGCCACGTACCCATTTGGTACTTTCCAGCGACTCAGGATGAGAAATCGTTGTGGTGTCTGTATAGCCGACAATCCATGAGGGGTTGTCTGTATTGCTATCTTCATACTCGTTAGCCTCTGAGCATGCTGTCATGCCGAAACCAGCCAGTAGGGTAGCGACTGCTATTATCGATATTCTGAATTTCTTCATAATGTCTTTTCTTTAGTGTTTGTTATTTACTTCCTCCAACGAGCAGCACCTACGTTGTTTGTGAAGATGTCGTTGTTCTTGTTTTTGAAGAACAGGTTCACGTTGTAGGCTGTTGTTGCTGTTCCGTCCAGTGCGTCTGCACGGTGCATGTGCTGATCTTCTGCTGTAGCTGCAACATGAGGAGGACATGGACTGATGAGTAAGTCTGTTGCAGATATGTTGGCAACAGATACCTGTAGCGATCCGTTCAGTGTTGCTTTATTCAGAGTTACTAAGTTACCGAAGCCATCCTTCTGGTTGTCGAAGGCACGTGAACTGAAGATAGAACCATTGGTTAGATCGTTATTCGTTGACCAGTTGTTGTGGAAATTCAGCGTGATATGTCCTGCAGAGCCATCAGCACCTGTCTCCGTATCGGGAACGTAAGCACCATATTGCTCCAGTTTGCGCTGGTCACCTGCCTGTTTGCAGAGAATAATGAGGTTGTTCTCTACATTAAATACAGAACCATTAGGTATGCGTGTCAGTTTGAAGATGGCACCGTCACCACGTGTGTTGTAGTTCACCAGGGTGTTATTAGAGAATGTGATATTCCATTTTGGATTGTCCACATACTTATATTCTTCTGCCAGCTGCTGTTTGATGAAGGCAGGGAAAGGACAGTCATAGAAGGTGTTTTCGATAGCCTTGAAGTCTGCCAGCATATTAGTCTTGCCATTGTTGCCAGCACCGTCAATCCAGCAGTAGCCACCAGCACCATTGCTGTAGTATCCGCAGTCGAAGAACAGGTTGTTCTTGATAAGCACATGGTTCCAAAGTTTGTAGTTAGGACCTTGCTCACGCACAAAACCACGAACAATACGCTTGAAGGTACAGTTCTCCATGACAAGCGAATCGAGGGTGATAGCCATACCATCGCTAAACATGTTGAAGAAATAGTTACCCGTTGCTGTTCCTATGCCTGCTTTCTGGTCACCATAGTTGAAACACTCAGGATTGTCGAAGTCGATATCATAGAAAGCTAGTTTCTTCATGTATATCTCACCACCTTCACCAGCTTCAGGTGAACGGCCAAAGGTGAACATAGAGTATGGACAACCATCCCACTGACGACCTTCCTTGGCCTGTGTGAAGATATCAGAACTTTCACCTATGCCACAGATGACACGGGCACGTAAGCCCTTGGCAACATCTTCAGGATTGGTTCTCAATACAAAACCTTTACATGTGATGTCGTTACCATCTAAATAGTATGTCTTACCACCTTCCAGCAAGAATGTCTGACCTTCTGCATAGTTGGTGTTCGAGATAAAGTCATGGAGAGTTGGTGATATAGGAGCTGCATTATATTTATCGGCTTTCGGTCCATATACGTCAGCACGTTTAGCATCGCGATCTGGAATCGCCATGTCGGCAGCCTGTGCCATCAGTTCACTATGTGAAAGCAGGATAGGTTCACCGGGCTGACCATCAGAACGGGCGGTACAGGTGTTGTACTTAGCATCAATGTCTACAGGAACGCGTGGATCTATTACATCGATGACATATACAGAGTTGGCTGTCAGACCATCTACCACGACATATCCGCGGGCGCGGTCCTCATCAGTAATCTTGTATTTCTTCCATTTCTCGCCAACGGTAGAGTTGGGATTGTTGGGAGAAGGTGTCACGGTGAGGTATTCATAACCGAGGTTACCATTTTCATCAATGTTGAAGTTCTCGTAGTAAGCCTGCAACTTATCCTTGTCGTCATCATCGTTCAGGTTCAAGCCCAACTGACTGATGTTGGTATTGAAGTAAACGTGCATGTCGTTTTCGGTAGTCTCGGCCTGATTCACATAGATTGCCATTGGGGTGGGGTAACGGTCATCAGTAGTGATGCCCAGATACTCCTGCCACTGGCGTCCGTTGCCATGGCCGAACCAGTTGGATGCGTGAGCAAAGGTCGTCTCGTCACCCTTGATGTTGCGGTCTTTCTTTGACAATGCGCGGATAGCAAATCTATAGTTGGTAGAATATTGCAGATCTTTCAGCAGCAAGTCGAGTTGCTTTGGTCCTACAATCGTATCGAGCAGCAGGTCGCTGGTACCTTGTACCTTTTGCCATGCCTCAGCACCACCACTGACCTTGATCTGCAGTCCCATTTGAATCTGGTAGCCTGCGCAGTCGTCAACACCGTACCAATAAAGATGGATTGTGTTGCCATGTGGATAGGCTCCGTCAAGTCCGCAGTTGTAAGGATAAGAGGTTCCTTTTCCACGGGTATTGTCGGTGATGAACATGGTCATAAACTCCCTGTCGGTATTAGTCGAAGATCCGTTGTTATCGTCATCCTTACATCCCACGAAGGTGATGGAGGAAGCGGCAACGAAAAGGAGCATGATTTGATTCAATATCTTTTTCATAATCTTTTGTTCTAGGTGTTATTAATAACCATAGTAGTTTTTATAGGCACCGGCAGAGCGCTGAATAACCTGGTTAGGATAGGGGAGAATATAGCGTACGGCTGGCAGTGTGCTCATATCTGCAGGGATAGCGTCAAACTGCTCTTGAACGCCGTCGCGTATAATCCATAAAGCATTATTCTCGTCCGCACGGATATAGCCGTAGTAACTATACTTACACTGGTTGTTGGGTTGTGCTGTCGCATCGTTGTACCAGTTGTAGAACTTGGCGTTGCTCCATCCTGCAGCAGAGAATCCAAATGCTGTAATCTGACCTGTTGTCGGCTGACTGAGCGGTGCGTAGGCATTATACAGACGCAGGCTGGGCAGCGACTGGTTAGGATAGCTCAGGTTGATGTCGAATGGTGTCGTTGTATCAACAGTGTATCCGTACATCTGGTTGCTGTATAGACGATGGAAGAGCATCTTCTGATTGTCGGTACCCTCGCTTGTATAATACTTATGATAGTACACTGTCAGCGGTGTTCGGTTGATATAGCTTGCATTGGCAGGCTGCTCGTCGTGCTCTGTGATAGCATCTTCAAAGCCTGAGTTGTGTGCCATACCTGCAGCATAGTAACGCAGGAAGCTATATACCAACTCCTCTGAATACTTATTTGTTCTGACGAGGTCGCGCCAACGAGAGTTTTCACCGGCAAACTCCCATTTACGCTCATCGAGCACAGCCTTCTGGAAGGCTTCCTTTGAAGTCTGAGCAGTAGCAATGAAGGTAGGATCACCGTCGTCAAATGCACGGCTGTGAACCTTTGTCAGACATTCAACAGCCTTGGCATCTGAAGGTCCACCATCCAGCTCGTTAGCAGCTTCTGCATACATCAGCAGTACATCCGCATAACGCATATAAGGATAATTGATACCTGTAGAACCTGTAGAACCGTTTCCCAGTGCAGAACCTTCTGCTGTCCAAAGCTTAGACCACTTGTTGTTAAACACGGCGTAGTCGTTAAAGATGACGATAGAGTCAACCTGATTGTTGTTCTCGTCCATCCGGTAGGTGTAATACCACAATCCATTTACAAACTCACGACGCTTGTCGCCAGTTCTGAACAGGAAGCGGTAGAAAGCGTGCAGACGGGCGCTTCCTTTACATTCGCCCCAGACACCAGTTGTCTGGTTCTCGTATGAGTCGTATTTCGGACCATGGATATAACCAGTATTACCGGTAGATTCTTTCGTAAAGGGAATCTCAAAGATGGGGTCGTCATCGTTGACCACCTGATAATTGCACTCGTTGACGAAAACATTCTGATATTCGGCTTTCAAATCATGTGTACCAGCGCTAATTACTGAGTCAGCATAATCGCGAGCTATCTTGTAATAGTCAGTATAGTTGTCCGGACGCTTCATCGTACCATAGCTCTTTGCATTATTCTTGTCCGGGCGCAAGGAGTAACCACCAGCTGTCAGAGCAATACGGGCAATCATTGCCTGAGCAAACTCCTTAGAGCAGTGCTCCACGGTGACGCTCTTTGTGCTTGACATGTAAGGTGCGATAGCTTTCAAATCTTTGATGAGCGTGTCTTGCACCTCCTGACGGTCGGTGACGGGGAATACGTAATTAGAACGGTCGCGTGCTGGCGTAAAGGTGAAAGGTACGTCGCCAAACATAACTACAAGGTCGTGATAAATCATGGCTCTGAGACACTTGGCCTCGCCAATCCATTGTGCAACCTGTGCATCTTGTTCCCATTCTGGATCGTTGTCTGTATTCTGATAGAACTTAGAGCCCTCTGCAGAAGCAATAAACTTATTGCAGTATTCAATCAGACTATAGGCAGCTGTCCAGAATTTCTGAATATCGCCACCCTGTTCATCACAGTCGAAACGTGCGTATGTGCTGTGTGAGTGTGCACCGCTGGAGGTGATTGTCACATCAACATCACTATTCAGATTGAACGTAAGCTGATAGGCATTGCCATACAAATCGCCAACAAGGGCCTGGGCATACACACCGTTAAGTGCACGTTCTATCTCTGACTTCTGACTGAAGACAAAGTCTGGCGTATATGCAGATGGTGCCTCTACATCCAGAAAGTCATTGCATGAAGCCAATGTCAGTGCTGCAACTCCTGTTATAATGATATTCTTGATTTTCATATCTGTGTCTTAATTAGAAGGTGATGTTAGTACCAAATACGAAGCTGCGGCTACGTGGATAGCGGTTGTAATCCATTCCGCAAGTCAGACCAGTCTGGATATCCACCTCGGGATCATAACCGGAATACTTGGTGATGATGAACAGGTTGGATGTGGAGACATAGAAGCGTGCCTTCGAGATGCCCCATTTCTGGGTCAGATTCTTTGGCAGCGTGTATCCGATAGTAATATCATTACAACGCAGGAATGAACCATCCTCAATAAAGTAGGAGTGTGTCAGTTTTGTGGTGACGTCGGTGGGGTTCCACAGACCACGATTCTGATTGCCGCGTTTGTAAATGCTTACAGGGTCTGTCAGATAATATGCCTTGTAAAGGATATCACCCTTGGTGCCTGTGATGCTACCGTCGATATCGTTATACTGCCAACCATCGCTGAACTTGGAAAGAACATTATAGAAACTGTTCTTGTTGCCCTCTGATGATGACAAGGTGTAAGCTGTTGCATTGTTTACATCGAAATCGAGCATATAGGTGAAGTTAGCGGTAAAGTCGAAGTCTTTCCACTGACCACTCAGACCGAAACCACCCTGGAACTTAGGATTGGTATTACCGATCACGGTGCGGTCGTTCTCAGTGATACGTCCGTCACCATCCAGGTCCTTGAACTTAATCTTACCGGGTAGGGTAGCGATACCTGAGTTTGAATCACCTGACACGTCGTTGATAACGGTGACATAACCATCCTCGCGAGGTGCGCAGTTGTTGCTTGTTCCATTGTCGGCTGCGCTAGAGCCCCAAGGAATAGCCTGATAGTTGTTCTGTGGGTCAAAATAGAACTCATCGAACTGGTAGATGCCGTCATACACGAATCCGTAGATCAGACCAACCTCATCGCCCACGCGCAAGCAGTAGTCGTTATAGCTAGACTTCCAGCGGTCGTTCTGGTCCCATACCACCTTGTCGGTGCCGTTCAACTTGTCAATCTTCATCTTGTTGTGACCAAAGGTGAGGTTGGCACTCAGCACATAGTCCTTACCTTGCAGAATGTCACCACTGATAGAGAGTTCAATACCCTTATTGGTTACCTGTCCGATGTTCTGCATCTGGTTGGTGTAGCCAATGGGAACCAAATCTGATCGGTAAAGCAAATCGCGCGTGGTGTTCCAGTAGAATTCTGGTGTGATGGTCAGACGACCGTTGAACAGTGAGATGTCTGCAGCCAAGTTGCGGGTAATCGTTGTCTCCCACTTAATCTTGTGGTTGTAGAACTGAGCACCGCTATTATTGCCATAATACTGCTCGCCAAGAGAAGATACCTCACCAAAACCGGGACCACCTGATGAGTTGATGGCATATAGTTCGCGATAGAGATCAGAGTCAATACGGTTGTTACCTGCCAAACCATAAGCAGCACGCAACTTCAACTGGCTGATCCATCTGATATCCTTCATGAAGGGTTCCTCTGATACGACCCATGCTCCAGAGATTGAGGGGAAGTAGCCCCATTGGTAGCCAGGTGCGAACTTCGTAGAACTATCGGCACGCATCGTTGCAGAAATCAGATACTTGTGGTTGAAATTGTAGCTAATCTGTCCGAAGAAAGATGCCGTGCGGTCGGGTGTTGATAGTGATGACGAAACATCATAGGGGGTACCGAAGCCCATGTTGTCCCAAGCCTCACGAGCCGTGAATGCTACGGGGAACAAGTGGTTTGTTGTTGAGTTCGTGCGAGTCTGTGTCTCATAAATCTCCTGACCGAGTAAGAACGACAGATTGTGGACGTCCTGTAGGGTGAGGCTGTAAGAAGCTGTATTAGTCCATACATAATTCAGTCGCTTGGTATTCGTGAGTGTGGCCAATGGCTGTGAGTTATGGATGGTCTTCTTTCCTTCAGATGTGTATGCGCCATAGAAACGGCTCTGGTCTGTCCATTGCAGACCGATGGTGGCCTCAGAGCGCAGTGTCAGGTCTTTGATGGGTTTCCAGTTCAGTGCTACACTGTTTGTATAAGTATAGGCATGCTTGATGAGCTGGTTGATAGCAATGTCACTTTTGGGGTTGGTGTAGGTAAACATCTCCTCTTCTGCAGGGTCTGCATATGTGGGGTCAATGTAACCATACTCGCGGAAACCGTTTGTAGGACGATACTTCAGCACGTCGATAATACCACCTGTACCAATATTGTTACCACCAGCACCCTGGTCACGACGGAAGGTGAACTTGGGGTTGAACTGAATAGAGAAATTCTTGGTAACTTTCACGTCGGTCTTGAAATTGATGTTTGTACGACGTACGCCTGAGCCCATGATAATACCTTTGTCCTCACTCTGGGTCAGTGACAGGTTGAATTTTACACTCTCAGAACCACCACCAATTGTCACGTTGGTAGAGTAGTTGACAGGGGTCTCACCCATCACCTCGTCCTGCCAGTCATGTGATGGCAGACTTGAATACATGTCTAGGTCGTATGGGTTACCGAAGTTGGCACGGAAGAATTTTCCGTTGGTAGAGCGTGTGCCGTTACAGGAGTGCCACTGATATTGATAGTTGGCAAACTGTTGAGCATTCATCAAATCGAGCTTCTTGGATAGATGACTAATTTTCAGGTTTCCGTTGAAAGACACCTGCACCTTACCTTCTTTTGCCGACTTGGTGGTCACGATGACAACACCATTACCACCTTTGGCACCATAGATGGCAGTCAGGGAGGCATCCTTCAATACGTCGATTGAGGCGATGTCCGTAGGGGGAATATCATTGATGTTGGACACTTGGAAACCATCGACAATATAAAGAGGTTCGTTTGACTGGGTCACAGAGGTACCTCCACGAACGCGGATGTTAACATCTGCGCCAGGCTGACCATCGACAGTAGTTACCTGCACACCGGAAATCTTTCCTTGCAAGGCTACTGCTGCCGAAGTTACGGGTACTGCCTCCAGTTTCTTACCAGAAATAGAACCCACAGAACCGGTTAGGTCTTTACGAGCCTTACTGGTATATCCAACGACGACCACTTCTTCCATCAGATTGTTATCGTCCTCGAGGACAACTTTCATGTTCAGACCAGCTGCTAATTCTGCGGGCTTGGTTCCGATGTATGAAATGATTACGGTCTTACCCTTTTTAAGGTTAAGGGTGAAATTTCCGTCAAAATCGGTCACCACGGCGTTTTGGGGATTGCCTTTTTCCACTACGGTAGCACCGATGACGGTTTCGCCAGTTTGGTCGAAGACTTGTCCTTTTGCTGTTGTCTGTGCCATAAGCTCGGGGGGAGCTAGCACGTAAAACGCTGCCAAAAGACATAGTTTGCACAATAATTTCATTGCGTCCTTCATACTTTGCTTTTGTTTGTTAAATTGTTAATGTTAATAGTACTTTTTTGTTCGTTTTAGTTGGATCTAGGTTTCCTGATACCTTAATCGGTGCAAAGATAAACAAATTTTTTAATAATAAGCAAATTATTTATAAAAAAAATCGGAGACCCTTGAAAAAAGTGCCTCCGATGTATAATTGATACAATAAAAAGGACTATTTTATCATAATCTTTTTGCCATTGATGATATACAATCCCTTTTCAGGCTTCTGTACACGCATACCTTGCATATTGTAGATTACATTATATGTGTTGGTTGCTGTCTGTACATTATTAACGCTTGACAAGGTGCCTGCAACAGGACCCTCTGGGCCAAATCCACCACGCATGTTGGCAGTGCGGATAGTGAGCGCGTCTTTTGATGGGTCAATGGTGATGTCGTTGAATACACCGTTGGCAGAGATGGCAACAAATTCGCCATTCTTGAACAAGGCGCAAGCTATCATGCCATTGTCTGTCATATCGAATGTCACTGTATTGTCCTCATACTTGGCATGTGCTGGAGCATCCAACTGACGTGCATCTCTCTGTGCATTGGCAGCCCAGTCTCCTAATACATTCTCGATAGAGTATGTCTGCAGTGCGCTTGCATCCAGAATGGTGTTCAGTTTGGTGTTCTGTTTTGTGAAGGTCACCTCGTTCTTGGCCGGAGTAATATCCTGACCATTAGCATTCTTCGTTCCATACTCACCTGCAATGCTGTAGTCACAGTTCAGACCACTGAGATTCCAACGTGTGGCGGCAAGTTTAGCACCACCGTCGAGTAGGGTAGTGTTCAGATAAATACATACAGGATTGTCGCTCCAAGCACGTCCGAAGTTGTAGGTGCCAGCATTATTCTCAACTATACAATTGTTGAATACGTAGAGTTCTGAATTAGCCGTGATAGTTGCACTATTGCGCACTTCATTGACCAGTTTTACTTTGTTGAAGTAGACCTTACCATTACCGCAGAGATAGTCAACTGTTCCGTGTAGTTCTCCACCTTCCCAGTAATACAATCCACCAACTTTATGAGAGTAGTAGGTATCCTGATGTGAGAGCAGAATGACGTTCTTACAGATAGTCTTGGTGCCAGTGTCATGTAGAGAGGCGGCACGTCCGTCGTTACCACCATAGCTCAGATCGTTCTTCAGTGATAAATCCTGCATATAGAGACCTTCACCGGTGTTCTTCAGCAGATCTGCCTTGTCAAGACCTTCCATGGCTACAGGAGGATGGTTGACGATAATGGTCTTCTCTGCGCTTTGTCCGATGAGTGAGATGTTCTTTCCGCTGATGATGGTCTTCATAGTTTCGCCTAAGTCATAAGTTCCGTCTGGCAAGAAGATCTTAACGTTCTCAATACCTTTTGCCATCTCGATAGCATCAAGCAGGCTGCTTGCATCACCTTGCTTTACGATAATCCATTCACCCTGTTTTGTGAAGTTGGGCTCGCTTGTGTTAAATACGGTGATGTCGTGAATATAAGCTCCACCATTGAGTGTCAGTGTCAGTGTTCCACTTTCGCCTTCATAGTCGATTGAACCGGCACCGCCATCATTATCAACCTTTGCGTTGATACTTACGCCGTTGCTGGCTTCGATTGTAGCGCTGGCAGGTGAATATTGGCAAAGAGAGAAATTAATGGTAGCCTTCGGACCTACAAGTAATTCAATCTTGTCGCCAGGTTTGAATTCCCATCCGTGTTGTTTGTCGTGCCATCTTCCCTGACCAATGCTATTGAAGCCTTCGTGGTCTTCGTCAAAGAAATTCGGGTCAGTCAGGTCATACACGTACTTACGACTGAGACTAGAGACTTCCATCTCAGTCTGAATAGCGTATAGCTTAGTATCGGCTGTAATAACATCGTCAGTGGTGAACTTCGCACCTAGATAGTTCTGCTTGAACCAACCACGAGCTTTGTAACCATTTTTTGTTGCTTCTACATCGGCAATGCTATAGGCAAATTCTCCGATGGTGCCATCTTCTTCGACCGTCTGTGTCTTTAAAATGGTGTTACCGTCTACATCAATATAGCTCAAGGTATAGTCGGGCTTCTGGATGATATTGAGCACATAGTTCATCTGTGTCTCTCCTGCAGTCATAGGAATGGTTACTTTGCAGGTTGTCTCTGTGCCTTCGTAAGTGATAGTACCCACCTCGCCATTTGCTGCTGTGACATCAGTCAACTTGTTCTCAGCACTTACCATAGCCTCTTTCTTAGAGAGTTTTAATGTTGCTTCATACTGCTCGCCAAATACGTCTTCTACGGCATATTCTTTGTCGTTAATCTTGAATGAAGTCAAAATTGGTACGTCTTTCTCTGTGCCAGAGAGTGTTCCTTCAATAATGATTTCAGAGAAACCTACATGTTTGCCATTATCAAGACTGTAAAGATTTATCTGTAGTCCGCAAGCACCATCACCTGCCTTTGCTCCAGTGATGTCAAAACAAAACTCACTCACATTAGGAGTCTCGTTGTCTCGCGCAGGCTGTTTGTCTGTTGCCAACGATACCAAAGTGCCGTCAGAATTTTTCCAGGCGATGTCGAGCTTACCTCCGTTAGTTCCATAGCGTGTCGTCTTAAATGATACTTTCTTGGCTGTAAACATTAGTCCGGGTTTCGGCGTGGTAATGAAGTTGATGGCATTTCCATCATTAGCTTTGCTATCTTTTGCTACAGGATTGAACCATGTCTGGTTCAGATTCTTATTGTCTTTGCCTTCCAATACAAGACCATCTCCATGGGTAATTTTGCTAGAAAGAAAATAATCTGCATTCGAGTATGTTGCTGTTTGTCCCTCTGTACCATTGTTAAATGCGAAGTGTGCCGAGGCTGCCTCATTGTCTAGTGTTACCTTTTCTTTCTTGTCTTCATTTTGTGTGACACTTATGGAAATCAGGTATTGTCCTTTGTTCACAATCTCTACGTAGCCTTTTTTCACGTCGCTAATGGTTGCGTTGATGGTTGTAGTGGCATCGGTAGCGTCAATACCAGCGATGGCGTAGGCAAAATAGCCTGGGTATCCTACTACGGTTACAATATCTTTAGTACCTTGCACTGGCACCTTGAATACAACGGGACTACCTGTCTGAATAGAGTTGCCGTTGTTGCGGATGGTCTGTCCGTTGGCTTCAATCGTGAGTAGCAGGCCATTGTCTTCAATAGCCTTGATTTGTCCAGTCTCAGTACTACCTGATAGTGCTACAGCGGCAGCCACTACGTTGGCATTCGTGAAGTCCCAGGTCGCAGTCAGAGGAAATTCAGCATGTGCCACTCCACATATAATGCAGAGTAAACTCACCATAGAATAGCGTAAAAGTTTGTTCATGTTGTTTTTAGTTAAGAATTAATTTGTAGACTGTTTATTTGTTTTAGTTGTTATTGCGGTGCAAAAATACGAAAAAACGAGTGAACCACAAAGGATTCACTCGTTTTTTTTCTTTATTAAACTCACAGTTTTATTTCACTACGAACTTTCGTCCTTCTATTACGTAGATACCTGGCTTCAAGCCCTCTGTTGATGTGGCTGACTTTCTAACCAAGCGACCGTGTAAATCGTAGATGTTGCCAATCTGAGATTTAACATCGGCAAATTGAGGCTTGATGTCTGTAGCAATCGATTTCACGAAGAGTAATCCTTCGCTGATGCGGCTGTCGTCCCATTCAATGCCGTTGGTGCCCTCGATCGTGGGCGTGCCAACAAACTTCGTTACATTGCTCCACAGGCGGATGCTGTCGCCTACAGCCAATGTGTTGCTTGAAACGGGCTCAATACGAATGGTGCCGTTGATAGTCAGAGTACCAATGTTCTGCAGGGCTGTACAGCCATTCGCGCTAGCTGTGGCACATTTGTTGGTGCCTACGATATATACTGCCGACTGGTTGAGCGTGACATTCTTTCCTCCGAAGAAGAGGGAGCCTGAGAATGCTCCGCTATAGCTTCCTGGACGTAATGTACCATTCACCTCAACTGAAGCATTCTCCAGTTGCTTGCTGGTAGAGTTTGCACCAGAGAAGGTTGCACCTTGTGCTATGGTCAGTTTTCCTGTACCCAGTTTGCCTGATGTCGCAATACATAATTCACCTTCCTTGATGGTTGTAGTACCGGTATTTGTATTGGCTCCTGACCAGGTAATCTTACCTGTTCCCAACTTAACAAGGTTTGAATTGGAGGTGACTTTCACAGAACAGCCCCAGTTGGCATCATTTCCAACCTGCCATGTGTTGGCACCTACGCTAGTGCCATTGCTGAAGGTACAACCACCACCTAGGGCACCACTACCTGTCAGCTTACCGATACGGAAGGTCTTGCCACTGTTCTGTACCTCTACGTTGGAACCAATGTTCATTGTACCTTTTGGCATACCACTACTTGTATTGAGCGTGAAGCGCAGCACGCTGGGGTCATCGAGACTAGAGGTGGCCACCAATGTGCCTTCAAAGTTAGAGAAGTCGCACTGTACTTGGGTGCGGGTAGCATAGTAGTTCGTACCTTTCTCTGTTACACAATAAGCTGTCAGCGTGCCAGTTCCTGTGATTTTGTTTGAATAGGTTGAGCGGTTTGCCATGTACCAGTATCCCTGTTTACCCTGAGGTACGTTGATGGTGTAGCTGGTGCTGGTATTCTCACGTAGTGTACCGCCTTGGAATTCAACGGTCTTGGCAGGTGTGCTGGAATTAATACACTGTACAGTACCTGCTGCGATGACAAGTGTGTTAAGTCCGGTGTTATTAACATTCAGTTTCATCCATCCGGTACCTTTCTTCGTGAGTTTTGTGCCAGTCATGGCACGGTCCACAATAAAGTCGGCTGAGTTATTGATGATACCACCTGTCTCGCTCTCAAACTTGATGGTAGAACCATTAGTCACTGCAGCTGTAGTACGCAGTTCTCCACCATTTTCGATAACAAACTTGCTTGCGCTGGTAGTTACTGCACCAAGATTACCTTTTGCTTGCGTAGAGTTTGCCAATGATGTGACGATGACTGCACCACCTGATATACGGTTGCCTCCCGTGTAAGCGTTTTCTGTTTTGATGGTCAACAAACCTTTTCCGCTCTTGTTGAGCATGGAGTTACCTGTGATGGAACCTGTACCCTGTATGGTATAAGCCTTGGTATTCTCTACGAATATCGTGTCAGTTTCCAGTTCGCTGTTGATGGTTACATTAAACTGTGTGGCATCGTCGCCGAAGAATACGTCATCACCAGTAACGAAGGTTGACTTCTCTTCACCTTTTAGGAAGTTTGTTGTATTGTCAAGATCCCAGACAGTGCTTTCTGAACCAGTCCAATTGATGGTTGTTGCACTGCGCATACCTTCTATAATAATATAGAGACTTTCGTTCTCCGTGGTGAGGGTTGCCTTTTTGTTGGAAGGAACTCCTTCGATGCGGATGTTATTGATGCTTCCTTTTATTTCGGTTGCTTTGCCGATGAGGTATTTGCCTGGTTCAATGTCACCTTCACCATGATAGGCAATTTCAATCACAGGGGTCAGATAGTCTGGACCATTCTGCCAGTTCTTTGTTTCAATATAAAAATACTTTGTGTTGATTTGGTCGGCTGAGAAATCTTCGTAGAGATCATAGATGACGCGTGATCCAAAGCCCAACAGCAAGCTGTCGGTCGTGATTGTACCGCGATTGTCTGCGCGACCAGGGCGCAGGATAGAAGCATAATCCATCTTGATAGAACGGAACTGACCTCCATCGCTATTGAGTTCTGCAAAGCGGTTGAGCCAGAGAGGGGAATTCTTCATTGTGCCGTCGAAATTCAGTACACCAGCCCATATGTTCGTCTCTCCTGTATGTGACATGTCAACCTTGGGCAACTCCAAAATGCCGTCACCCTGTTTTACCAGACGTCCATTACCGCTGATACCGCTTCCGCTTACAGTGCATGTATAGGTCACATAGTTAATCTTTGTGTCCTTGGTAGTACACTCGCTAGCTGCCGAACCTTGTACCCATGTAGGTACGTTGAATGTCAGGATTTCAGGTTGGGCACCCTCCTCAATGGTGACATTGCTATTTGTCGTTTCGCATACCATGACGTGCTGTCCGTTCAGACTGCTTCCGATGGTACCGTTGTTCATTACCTCCACGCGTCCTGTCGTAGTCAATGGTGGTGGCGCCATGGTGATTCCCTCCAGTTCGCCAAGGAAATAACTTGGACGTGGTGGCTGGTTATATCCGCACATCTGCCATACCATGGCGTTGCGATACTGATGGTCGTACCAAAGTGAAGGGATACGCCACTTGGTCGTTGTTGGGGTAGAGTATATGCGAATATTGTTATTGGCTGTACGCATAATAACTTCTTCGCGCCAGTCACCTAAGATGTCACCTTGGAAACATGGTGTGCCTTTGGTGTCATTGTTGGTCATAGAACCGTCCATGGTGTAGATGGGGCTCCAGGAACCATATTTTGCTATGCAACCAGCGGTGTTCTTGCCATTGACATAGTTAAAGGTTTCTTCAAGTAGGTCTCCATCCCAGTAGATTCGCATATTCTGGTTGACGCCAGCCTCTGTGATGCCAGGAATGGTCTTACATGTTACAAGACTGATAGGGCCAATGTCGGTTGGTGTGCCCATAGAGCCAGGGATAGCATTACTGAAGTTACCTGCCATACAGCGACCAACATCACTACCGGCAATATAGCGATAGTATACCTTTGAAGTGGTGGCATCGCGATAGTTTGTTCCTGGGTTGTCTTCCATGCAGGCAAATACTTCATGGCCATGAAGGTAGGGATCCAAGTCGCCAACCTGTTCTGCGTCACCGTGTCCGTAGCCTGTTGTAGATAATCCCTTGCCATTGTCATCAATGACCATAGAGCCAAAGACAATCTCATCACGACCGTCCCAGTCAACATCGGCCACACAGTAGTTATGATAACCTTGTCCTTTCCAAGGGCCACCTGCGTTACAGTCCCAACGCCAGCGTTGTGTGAGTTGGTGGGTTGTGGGATTCACATCATAGGCAATCATCTTGTGACGAGTGTATATGCCTCGTGCCAAGAAAATGCTGGGTTTCTTTCCATCAAAATAGGGCGCACCGAAGAAATGCTTCGAACTGCGATGCTGCCATCCTGAATGGCCCCATTCGGTTGCAAGGTCAGCACCGGGTGTCTCACGGAGTTTCAAGGGGTAGGGCATTTCTTGGTATTTGGCACCTGTCTCACCATTAAAATATAGTAGGTATTCTCCGTCGGTGCAGATAAACCAGTTTACACCTCCTCCATTGGCTCCACGTACGTTGGCATTGGCATCACCCACGGTATAGGTGCTGCCATCTTTCATATGCATGGTCAGACCGTCAGTAGCACGCATGATGCACTCTGCTTTACCATCACCATCCCAGTCGTATGCCATGATGTTTTGTTCGTTATTCTGGAAGTCAGCCATGTTAGGTCCACAGTTGATCCACCATAAGCGGGTTCCGTCAAGCTTGAAGCACTCAAAGATGGTATATTCTTTCGTGTCAACACCATCAATCTTTGGTCCATACTTGGGGTAGGACTGTTCCATCTCACTCAGATTGTCGAACTTCATGATGATTTCCAGTTCTCCATCACCATCGACATCAGCACAGGTGGCATCGTTGGGAACAAGCGTACTCTTGATGTCCTCGTGATTGAGCTGAATCTCAGTGTAGCTGGTAGTCCAGTTTTTAGCCACTTTGCTCACATTCTTCACAACACCATTTACCACGGCAGCAACAGTATATTTACTGTTGATGGTACCTTCTGTGTCGGTGTAGTTTGATACGGAAAGGGGCTTGTCGTTGATAGGCTGACCGTCACGATACACAATGTAGGATACATCGTAGTATTCGTCTGCCTGAATACGCCAGTTGAGATACATACCGCGTGCGGTCTTCATAGCGATAAGGCCACGATCCAACTGGTCTGTTCTACGCTGAGCTGTCATGCTTGCTGTCGCGAGCACTAGCGCTGTCATTGTAAGAAGAAATCGTCTCATTGATTATATTTTATAGTTTTCAGTTAGCTTTTTTGACGCTGCAAAGTTACGAAGAAAAAACTAAAAGTGTGTCAATTATACATTATTTAATATTTTGTCCTTGACTTTTTATGCTGTATTCTTTCAAAAAGTTACTGAAAATTGTGTTATTCTTACTTTTTGAAAAGTTTTATTCGTAAATTATTTGCAATTTAATATTTAATTGTTATCTTTGCACCCAAAATTTTAATAACAACATGAGTCAAGTCATTAAACCTGTAGACTATCAGCGTCTGCTCGACATGCGTCAGACAGAGCAGGGCATTAAATTGATTAAGGAGTTTTTTCAGCAGAATCTCTCCACGGAATTGCGTCTTCGTCGTGTAACAGCCCCCTTGTTTGTGTTGCAGGGCTTAGGTATTAACGATGACCTGAATGGCGTGGAGCGTGCGGTTACTTTCCCCATCAAGGATTTGGGTGATGCTCGTGCAGAAGTGGTACACTCGTTGGCTAAGTGGAAGCGCCTGACACTTGCAGAATACGAGGTGGAGCCTGGTTATGGTATCTATACAGATATGAATGCCATCCGTGCTGATGAGGAGTTGGATAATCTCCACTCACTGTATGTTGACCAATGGGACTGGGAGGCAGTTATCCGTCGTGAAGATCGTACGCTTGCCTTCCTGAAGAATATTGTGGAGCGCATCTATGCTGCTATTCGTCGTACGGAATATTTGGTGTGCGAGAGCTACCCTCAGATAAAACCCTTCCTGCCAGAGACGATACATTTTGTTCATGCGGAAGAACTGCTGCAGATGTACCCCGATAAGACGCCCAAAGAACGTGAGGATGCTATCTGTAAGAAGTATGGTGCCGTGTTTGTAATTGGCATTGGCGGAAAACTGGCGAATGGAGAGAAACATGATGGACGTGCTCCAGACTATGATGACTGGTCGACAGTGGCAGAGGACGGGCGTAAGGGACTGAATGGTGATATCCTTATCTGGTATCCTGTGCTAGGGCGTTCTTTCGAACTTTCGTCAATGGGTATCCGTGTAGACAAAGAGTCACTCTTGCGTCAGCTTGAGATTGAAGGTCAGCAGCAGCGTGAGAAACTCTATTTCCATCAGCAGCTGTTGAATGATAAACTGCCTTTGAGTATCGGTGGTGGTATTGGTCAGAGTCGTCTTTGCATGGTGTTGCTTCATAAAGCCCATATCGGTGAGATTCAGGCCTCTATCTGGCCCGATGAAATGCGGAAAGAGTGCAAGGATTTGGGTATGCCGCTGATTTAAGGATAAAGGGTAATGTGAAAAGTGAAAAATTTGCTTCCGCAAATATAATAATTTTGAAGCGGTGCAAATTTTTCACTTTTCATTTTCCACTTTTGGCTTTTTTTGTTAACTTTGCAAGCGCAAACTAACAAAAAATATGGAATATATTGTTTCGGCACGAAAATACAGACCGATGTCGTTTGATACGGTGGTTGGGCAGTTGGCTCTGACCACTACGCTGAAAAATGCCGTGAAGAGCGGCAAACTGGCTCATGCCTACTTGTTTTGCGGACCACGAGGCGTCGGTAAAACAACATGCGCGCGAATCTTTGCGAAGGCTATCAATTGTCAGAATCCGACGGCAGATGGAGAGGCATGTAACGAGTGTGAGAGTTGTCAGTCGTTTAATGAGCAGCGCTCACTGAATATCTTTGAGCTCGATGCTGCTTCAAATAACTCGGTAGAACATATCAAGACGTTGATGGAACAGACCCGTATTCCTCCGCAGGTGGGAAAATACAAGGTCTTTATCATTGACGAGGTCCACATGTTGTCTACGGCGGCTTTTAATGCTTTCCTGAAGACATTGGAGGAACCCCCTGCACATGTCATCTTTATTCTGGCTACTACAGAGAAGCATAAGATTCTGCCCACCATCCTGAGTCGTTGTCAGATATACGACTTTGAGCGTATGACGGTGCAGAATACCATCGATCACTTGAAACACGTGGCAGAAAAAGAGGGCATCCAGTATGAGGATGCGGCGCTGGCGGTTATTGCAGAGAAGGCCGATGGTGGTATGCGAGATGCACTGAGTATCTTTGACCAGGCAGCATCGTTCTGTCAGGGTAATATCACTTATCAGAAGGTGATAGAAGATCTCAATGTGTTGGATTCGGACAACTATTTCCGTATGGTAGATTTGGCCATACAGAATAAAGTGAGCGATATCATGGTGCTACTCAATAGCATCATCAGTAATGGCTTCGATGGCGGCTTGCTCATTCAGGGCTTGGCTAAGCATGTGCGTAATGTGCTGATGGCGAAGGACCCCCAGACATTGCCTTTGCTGGAAGTGAGTGATCAGGCTAAGAAACGCTATACGGAACAGGCACAGCATGCTGATACGCGTTTCCTCTACGGTGCTCTGAAATTGATGAATCAGTGTGATATCAACTACCGTCAGTCGGGTAATAAACGCTTGCTGGTGGAATTGACACTGATAGAAATTGCCCAGTTGACACAGCCCGAGGAGGGGCCGGCAAATGGGCGTCAGCCCAGAAGATTGAAATCCCTGTTTAAGCAACTGATTCAGCAGGCACAGCCCAAACCGAAGGCGGCTCCACAGGTGGCCGTGGCTGTGCCACAGAGTCAGAGTAAAGTTGTTGAACCTGTTCAAACTGGTTCTGTAAGTAATACGCCCCAGACTCCTCCTCCATCTGCTCCCTCGACTCCCAGGCCAACTCTGAAAACCGGGAGTATCGGTATCACATGGAATAATCTGCGCGGTTCAGGAAGAAAATTGAAGATCCAGCTTCCGTCAGACGTTGCTGCTTCAAATGGACAATCAACTGAGCAGGCAAATTTCTCGTTGGATGAATTACAGTTGCAGTGGGTAGCTATGTGCAACAGAATGCCTGAACGGCTTAGTGGTATTGCGGCCAGAATGAAGAATATGAATCCTGTCATTCGTCGTATGCCAGAGGTGGAGGTGGTAGTGCCAAATGAGATTATCAAAGATGAGATGGAACAGATCAGAGGCAGTATTGTGAATACGCTGAAGATCTATCTCAGAAATAATAAGATTACGCTGTCTCTTTCTGTGGCTGACCAAACCGAACGGGAGGTGGTACTGTCCAGACGACAGCAGTTTGACCTGATGACAAGCAAGAACCCAGCTATTGAGCGACTGCGTAAGGAGTTTGGCTTGGAGTTGGTTTAAGAAAGTGATGAGTTTTAATTTGCAACTGCAATAAGATGAAGAAAATAAAGGAAACAATCAAGGCTTTTCTGGCAATACCGTTTGTGAAATATGGTGTTGTGTTGGTTATTGGTGTCGTACTGATTGGTTTCGTAGGCTCCAATAGTATCTGGGGGCACTTTCGTAACAAAATGAGAATCAGTGAACTGAAAGACGAGATTGAACACTATGAAGGCGAATACCGTCGTGATCAGACCCAGATTCATCAGTTGCAGAGTAATACAAAAGCAATGGAAAAAGTGGCTCGTGAGCGCTTCTTTATGAAGACTGACGAAGAGGATATCTTTGTCTTGAGCGACGACCAGCGCGAGTTCCAACAAAAGAATTCGAAAGATGAAACAATTGAATAAATGGCAGAACGCCATCTTTATGGTGAGTGCTCTGTTGATGGTAGTAGGTGCCGGTGCCGGTATCTTCAGATGGTATTATTTTCCCTATGTCTATGCTGTCGGTGCAATAGGCTATGCAAGTATGCAGATGTTGCAGCGTTATGAAGGACGTGATTTCACGATTCGCCGCTTGCGTCGTGTGATGTTGTTCAGTGATGTACTGCTTTTGTTGACTGCGGTGTTCATGTTTGCGTCTCAGGATAATTCCTTGGGGCTGGATAGGATTATTTACCTGCAATATGTGAATAATAACTGGGTCGTTGTGTTGCTGGTGGCGGCTGTCTTGCAGCTTTATACCACCTATAGAATCAGTAGTGAACTGGAAAAAGAGGCAAAAAAACTATAAAAGATTGCGCAATTGTTTTAAATTGCGCAAATTTTTTTCTCTAGTTCAATAATAGGTTGTACATTTGCAAAATATAAGCAGATGGATAAAATGAAGAACCTTTCATATCTTTTTTTACTCATGGCTCTGATGGTTTCATGCTCAGAGTCTTATGTGATACAAGGTACGTCATCAGTCTCAAGGCTGGATGGCAGTAAACTCTATTTGAAGGTGGTTAAGGACAAGAAATTGTCAAATCTTGATTCCTGCGAGGTGGTGCATGGAAAGTTCCATTTCTCGGGTGTCCTTGATACCGTTCAGGTAGCTTCTTTATTTATGGATGACCAGAGTTTGATGCCCTTGGTAGTAGAGAAAGGTGATATCAGTATAACCATTGATAATGGACAGCAGAAAGTGAGTGGTTCTCCACTTAATGATTTGCTTTACGACTTCTTGGATCAGCATACCCAGTTGCAGAATCAGATGGTAGAACTTGACCATCGTTACAGTCAGATGCTGCTTGATGGTGTTGATGAGGATGAGATAGAACGCATCCTTAATGCAGAGGCTGCTGTCATCGCCCAGAAAGAGGATAGCCTGGTTTCAGGTTTTGTTGAAGAGAACTTTGATAACGTACTGGCTCCCTTTGTGTTTGTGCAAATGGCAACGTCAGTTCCTCAGGTGGAACATATCATGAGCAAGGCACCGGATGCGTTCAAGAACCATCCCTTGGTTGCTGAGTTTTATAAGAGTGTGACAGAGAGTGAGATGATTGAGAAACCAGAGCCTCGTGAGGCTACGCTCCCCTCTGAAATTGACGATGCAACGATACAAGATATCCTGAATGGTAATGAGAACGCTAATTAAAGGAGGACGTATCGTCAACGAAGGACGTACCTTCGAAGGCGCCATTGTTATTGAAAACGAACAAATCGTAGACGTCATTGACGGTAAGGACATTCCTCAGGAATCATCATTTACTTCTGTCGTCGATGCCAAAGGTTGTTATGTCCTGCCTGGCATCATAGATACACATGTTCATTTCCGTGAGCCTGGCATGACCGAGAAGGCTGATATCGAGAGTGAGAGTCGTGCAGCTGCTGCAGGTGGCGTGACCTCCTATTTTGAGATGCCTAATACTGTTCCGCAGACCACCACGATAGAAGCCCTTGAAGATAAGTTCCAGCGTGCAGCCAAGAGCAGTCACGTGAATTATACCTTCTTCTTTGGTGCAACAAACGATAATGTAGACTTATTTAGTAAGCTCGATGTACATCGTATTCCAGGTATCAAACTCTTCATGGGTAGCAGTACCGGAAATATGTTGGTGGATCGTGATGAGGCATTGAATCGTATCTTTGCCTCTGCGAAATTACCTATCATGGCACACTGTGAGGATACCACGATTATCAATCGTAACATGGAGGAGGCTAAGAAAGCCTGGGGCGATGATCCTCAGGTGTCTTTGCATGCCCTGATTCGTAGTGAGGAAGCCTGTCTGGCATCAACTACTAAGGCAGTAGAATTAGCTAAGAAGCATCATGCCCGTTTGCATGTAGCCCATATCTCCACAGCTGATGAGTTGGAACTGATACCTCCTTTTACTAAACAGGGGAAAATGGCTTCAATCACCGCTGAGGCTACGGTGGGTCACCTTTATTTCACGATGCTTGACCATGAACGTTTGGGAGCACGTATCAAGGTAAATCCAGCTATCAAGAGTCCTGTAGATCAGTTCATGCTGCGTGAGTCATTGAATGATGGACGTATCTTCACCATTGCTACAGATCATGCACCTCATCTGTTGTCACAGAAACAAGGAGGATGTGCCAAGGCTGCCAGTGGTATGCCGATGGTACAGTTCTCATTGCCTACCATGCTGGAACTTGTTGACCAGAAAGTGCTGTCCATTGAGCGGATGGTGCAACTCATGGCGCATAATCCCGCTACGTTGTTTGAAGTTCGTCATCGTGGCTTTATCCGTAAAGGCTATCAGGCCGACCTCGTCATTGTACGTCCAAAGTCATCATGGGCAGTGACGCCAGAGGTGATTGAAAGCAAATGTGGCTGGAGTCCTATGGAGGGGCACACCTTCAACTGGCGCGTGGAGCAAACTTTCTGTAATGGTCATTCAGTATATCATCATGGTGTCGTAGATCGAGATTATATTGGTCAGCCACTTGCGTTCCGATGAAACTTATCTACGATATCAGAGACCTTGTGCCCTATATCAACTGGGCTTACTTCTATTTTGCCTGGCAGGTGAAAGACGAAGTAAACCAGCAACGTGTGAGAAGGGAGGCTGAGGACTTTCTGAAAGCGTACGACGGGAAATATCAGGCTTACGCGCTTTTTGATATCGTTGATGCTCATTCCGATAATGATGATATTGTTATTGACAGTACAGGCAAACGATTGCCAATGCTACGTCAGCAGCAAGCTGAAAGTGAATTTCTTTGTCTTGCTGATTTTCTCTTACCTTACCAATCATCTGAATCCCTGCATCCTTCATCCAGAATTGGTTTGTTTGCTACCTCTGTAGACAAAGGTATGGAGACTGATTTTGACCATGATCCCTACTTGAAGATGATGGCACAACTTCTGGCTGATCGTTTGGCAGAGGCAGCAGCTGAACGAATGCATGAGGAGGTACGCAGACACTATTGGGGATATGCGCCTGACGAAAACTTGTCTATCCACGAGATGCAACTGGAACATTTTCAGGGTATTCGTCCTGCAGTAGGATACCCTTCCTTGCCAGATGCCAGCATGAATTTCCTCCTTGACGACATACTTGATATGACGCGGATTGGTATCTCCCTGACTGAGAGTGGGGCCATGCGTCCTCACGCCAGCGTCTCTGGTCTGATGATATCCCATCCCAAGTCACATTATTTCTCTATTGGTAAGATAGGTGAAGATCAGTTGGCCGACTATGCCCGTCGTCGTCAGATGCCTGTAGAAACAATACGTAAATTCCTTTCCGCAAATATATGAACGAGACACATATCACATTACTTCAGCCTGATACCTATATTTATATAGGGTGGGGTATCATGTTTTTCCTTTCCTTGGTAGCAGGTGTCACATGCTATTTCACCAAACGTCGTTGGTTGAAATGGACATCTATCTTACCATTATGTCTGCTTTGGCTCATATTCCTCTATGGTGCTTACGTGGGTGTCAGTCAGTTTGAGGTCAAGCATGTGGACTTGTCATTCGAGGATCTCCCAGAGGCTTTTGACGGCTATACCATTGTGCAGTTCAGTGACGTACATACAGGTACGCTCACCGGCAAGAGGATGGATTTGCTGAAAACAGCTGTCGACAGTATCAATGCCCAGAATGCAGATATGGTGGTCTTTACTGGTGACTTGCAGAATAAGGTGCCCAGTGAGATAGAGCCCTGTAGGACGCTCCTGTCAAGTATCAAGGCTAAGGATGGTGTCTATTCTGTCTTGGGCAATCATGACTATACGACGTATGATGATGGAGATGCCTTGGAGCAATATACCAATTCTGGTCTCCGTGAAGGACTTGATGAGGAATTAGGGTGGACACCACTGAATAATGCACGTTGCTTTATTCATCGTGGCGATCAGCGTCTTGTCATTGCAGGTATGGAAAATGATGGCGATGGCGTACGCTTTCCGCAGAAAGGCGATTTGTCGTCAGCACTTTATCGTGTCAAACGGCAGGATTTCGTTGTTCTTTTGGAACATGATCCTTCTGCATGGCGTCGTAAAATCCTGCCTCATAGTCATGTGCAACTGACATTGAGTGGCCATACCCACGGCGGACAGTTCTCGCTATTTGGCTTGTCTCCAGCCTTCTTAAAATACAAGGAGTATAGCGGACTCTATACCGTTGCTAATCGTTGTCTTTACGTTTCCAATGGTCTCAGTGGTGTTGTCCCATTCCGTGTGGGCGTGCCTGGCGAGATAACGGTTATCACCCTTCATAAGAAATAGCTTAAAAAATAATATTTTATCAACAATGAAATACCTTTACTATACTTATCAGTTGTTTATCGCATTACCTTTAACCATCATCACTACGGTAGTCATAACCAGTTCTATCATTATAGGTGCGGCCCTTGGCTTCGGTCATTTCTGGGGCAACTATCCTCCTCGTTTATGGGCTCGTATCATCCTGTGGCTGTTCCTCATTCCTGTACGTGTAGAGGGACGTGAGAACCTGGATAAGAAAGAGTCGTATGTCTTCGTGGCCAACCATCAGGGAGCCTTTGACATCTTCCTGATTTATGGTTACCTGAATCGTCATTTCAAGTGGATGATGAAATACCAGTTGCGTAGAATTCCTTTTGTAGGCTTTGCCTGTGCCAAGACCCATCAGATTTTTGTGGATAAGCGTGGTCCTAAAAAAGTGAAAGCTACCTACGACCAAGCTCGTGAGACCTTGAAGGGTGGCACCAGTCTCACGGTATTCCCCGAGGGCTCCCGTTCGTTCACGGGCCATATGGGTGTCTTCAAGAAAGGTGCCTTCATGTTGGCCGACGAGTTGCAATTGCCTGTCGTCCCCCTGACTATCAATGGTTCTTTTAATATCATGCCTCGTATGCGAGATATGAAGTTCGTTCATTGGCATCCCCTTACCCTGACCATCCATCAGCCTATCTATCCTGTAGGGCAGGGACCAGAGAATGTGGAGGCAACAAAAAATCAGGCCTATGACAGTGTGATGTCTGCCTTAGTGCCTGAATATCAAGGATTCGTGGAAAACCCCGATCAGTAAGTAGAGTAAGTGTAGCAGTTACTCTGTCTTGGGCAATGCAGGATATTTCCGTGTCCATCCATCCCAGCGCAGTCGCATCACTCCGAAGAATGCCTCTCCGAAGATGCCACCCGACATCTTGCTGGTTCCCTCTTTGCGGTTCACAAAGATGACGGGCACCTCTTTGATCTTGAAGCCAATGCGCCAGGCGGTGAACTTCATCTCAATCTGGAAGCCATAGCCCTTGAAGCGAATCTTGTCCAGTTCGATGGTCTCAAGCACACGACGCTTGTAACATTTGAATCCGGCGGTAGTATCGTGGATGGGGAATCCCGTTACGATCTTCACGTATTTTGATGCAAAGTAACTCATCAGCACGCGTCCCATGGGCCAGTTCACTACATTCACACCACTGATATAGCGTGAACCAATGGCAACGTCGTTACCCTCGTCATGACATGCAGCATAGAGGCGTGGCAGGTCGTTGGGATCGTGACTGAAGTCTGCATCCATCTCAAAGATATACTGGTAGTCGTGCTCTAAGGCCCATTTGAATCCGGTGATATAAGCCGTACCCAGTCCCAACTTACCTTTTCTTTCTACGATAAATAGACGGTCGCTGAACTCATTCTCCATCAGTCCTTTCACGATGTTGGCAGTCCCGTCGGGAGAGCCGTCATCAATAATCAGAATATGGAAACACTTCTCCAAGCCAAATACGGCCCGGATAATCTTTTCTATATTTTCCTTCTCGTTATAAGTAGGAATTATAACGATGCTGTCACTTGTATTCATCGATTTAATGGTTTTAATGCTGCAAAAGTAGTCAATTTATTGTTACTATCAAAAAAATAACTATCAAAAAATAATAAAAGGACATAATGATGCTTACTTTTCCCTGTCAACCTTCTGGTAAAGCCTGAGCAGTTGCTCTGCAGTCTTTCGCCATGAGAATAGTTTAGCCCTTTCCAGTCCTATGGCTTTTTGCTTCTCATAGAAGTCTTCGTCTCTTTCTAATTGCAGCATCATCTCTGCAATCTCGTCACTACTTTCCGGATTTACCAGGATGGCATTATGTCCAGCGATTTCTGGCATAGACGAGGTGTTGCTGGTGATGACAGGCGTACCACATGCCATTGCTTCTAACAGGGGAATGCCGAAACTCTCTCTCAGAGATGTATATAGGAAGGCAAATGCACCATTATATATATAAGGTAAGTCGCTGTTTACTATATATCCAGGCATTAAGATGTGCTCCTTGATATTCTCTATATGGTTTCGTTGAATGATACCATTCAGATACTCGGAATCGAGGTCAGCCATCAATAGTTTCCGTTTAACGTCTGACTGTTGTAGGTACTTGGAATAGGCAACCAGGGTGCGTTCTGTATTCTTTTTGGGATCTGTATTTCCCAGAAAGAAGAAATAACCCTCGTCAGCAATGTATTTCTGGGTAACGTGGCTTGTATCCTCAATGGGCTTAAACCAGTTGTTGTATCCGTTGTATATCATCGCCATACGTTCGCGTGGAATACCCAGTTTTGAAATGATATTCTCCATCTCAAAGTTTGATACTGTGATGATACGACGGCATTTATTTAATATCCTTGGAACGTCTAGTCTCCTGTATAGCCATCCCATGTTCTGGTAAAGGGAATGATTCTGCTTGTCCCGGGGCTCAAGGAAAATAATATCGTGCAGTGTCAAGACCAAGGGTATATTGCACCAGATGGGCGCAGTATTACTTGTACAGTGCAGTATCTCAACACCATATTTCTTTGCAGCCCTTGGCAGTGCCCATTGTTCCCAAAGCGGATATGAAGGACACTTTAATTCGATGATATGCACATACTTTGTACTCTCTACACAACGGTCTTCGCCAGGTTTCGCAAATACATAGTATTCATTCTCCGTGTCTATCTGTTGCAGCTCCTTTATCTCCTGCAACACCACGTAGTCCATACCGTGCTTGTTTTTGCGGAATATTCGCTGTGCTTCAATGCCTATAATCATGGTTCTTGTAGAGTTTTTTGTTCTGTCAAACATTCTTGGGGATATCGCTATTCGTCTATCAGTTTCCTCCATTGATCGGAAATTGTGGTAATGTCGAATCTTTTGGCAATGGTTAGTGCTTCTTTCGATTTCTTTTCCCAATCAATCTCTGTTGCATCCTTTAAAGAGCGAGCCAAGTCGTTTATATTGCCGTTCTTGAAATAGATGGCGAAGTCGCCCATGATTTCCTTGCATACAGGTAAGTCTGAAGAGACGATGGGGAGTCCATGAGACATGGCTTCCATCAATACTAGAGGCATGCCCTCCCAGCGTGAACTTAATATGTAGACCTGTGCTTCAGAGTAGTATTTCTGAATATTATTCGTAAATGGATGTATCGAGAGTCGCTCCTCCAATTGCAATTCTGTGATTAGATTTCTGTAAGACTCCTCTTCTTCCCCTTCGCCAACGATATCAAGTGTCCATTCCTTATTGTTCTTTGCAAACAGAGCGAAAGCCTGTATCAATAAGTCGAAGCCTTTGTGCTGGGGTGAGAAACGTCCAACGGCAAGGAATTTCTTTGAAGTTCCTGTAGATGCGTTTCCTTGAATGAGTGTCAAAGGGTTGTAAATGACTTGTGTAGGAATCTTGTATTCCTTAGCATCATAATGACAGAGTACAACTGTCTTGTAGAGTTTTCCTAACTGCCACTCATAATGCTTGCGCAATTCGAGACCTAAGTAGTGTGAACTGCTACAGAAAAGAGCTTGATGTGAATTGTGTATCCATCCTATCAGTTTCGTTCCTTTTAATTGCGACTTGCATGCTGCCAATCGTACTGATAAAGGTGCATGAACTCCCATAATGACGTCGTAATTACCTTGTCGTAGTTCTCTTGCGAGTGCATTTCTTTTTTCTGAAGGAAACGAGCTATGCGCATAAAGGTCAGATGCGAATCTTGTCTGAGGCAAAATCCTTCGATAAAGATAGCTATAAGTCTTGCAAGTCAGTTGCTTCCATCGTGGTGTTTCTGGATATTGAAAGAAGCGATAATGAATGTCTGCTTCTTGCAAATTGTATAATGAGGTGTCTTTCTGCTCAGGCTTATCAAGGGTCACAATGGTGACGTCATAATCCTTTGTCAATTCCTTGGCAATTACTGCTGTCACTCGTTGTACACCGCCAATGGTGAAGATTGAGTCAGTTAGAAAACAAATTTTCTTCATAGACGAATAATTCTGCTATAGTTCTTCTTTTCGGTATGAGAATTATTTTGTGATATAATTAGTCTTCTTGCCTAGCCATATTGGTGGCAGTCTCTTTATTAAGGGATATAAGGCTGCTTCGATGGCAAGGGCTAATAATATAACTTGCCATGGTGAATACGTCATTTTTTGTATTTCGCAGATATATTGGAATACTTGATTGGATAGGCCGATGAAAGCCCAATGGAGTCCAAAGATGACCATTGTTCCAACAGAGATGTTTATGATGATATTTCTTTTTATTGGATTTAGTATTATTGATATTCCTGTAAAGAAAACAATAGCGCTAATGCATATTGTCTGATGAACAAATATGCGAAGCATATAGAATGAAATATCATATATGAATAATGAAAGTGATATACTTACAATGCCAGTAATCATGGTAACTCCGACAATGGTAGAGTGTTTGTGCTTTTCGGGTGAGATTCTACCTCGAAGCAAATAGCCTATAAGAAAATATGGGAAACATCGGGCATAGCCGATAAAGACAAGTCTGTCCGTGAATACGAAAAACTCATTCACTTCGTAAAATGATAGCAGTATAATAGCTACAATGAAATAAAAAATGTTCTTATAGTGTAATCTGTTACCAATGTCAATGGTTATTCGTGAAAAAAGAAGTGCAATAAGAAACCATGTAGGTCCATTGAGATTATTTGTTATGGTTGAACAAGATGCAACTCCAATTAACGGTTGTATCACATAATTGGTGATTGTGAAAGGCATTCCGATAGAATATTCATGAATAGCCCAATAGGGGTAAAAAATTATATTATAAAGCAAATATGGTATTCCAATACAAGTCCAGTCTTTTTTCCAATTATCTTGAAGTGAATTGCTGCGCTTGGTAAGATAACCGGAGATAAACATGAAGAAAGGCATGTGGAAACAATTGATATATACGATAAGCGGATGCCCATGTTCCATAGGAATATGCCCCATTACAACCAAAGTGATGGCAAGGAACTTAGCCCAATCTATCCAATTAACTCTCTCTTTCATTTATTTTCATTTCTTGCAAAAATAGTTCTTTTCTTTAAAATATGCAAGAAAATTTGCAGATTTCGTTTTTTTTTTTTAATTTTGCCTAAAAATGAGGGATAAATGAAAATCCTTTTCCTTACATATCATGGATTTGAAAAGTCTAGCGGCATTACTAAAAAGATGCAAGCTCAGATTAAAGGTCTTCGTCAAAATGGACACGAAGTTCATGTTTGCACTTATGATAAAACATCGACGGGAGTTTGGTGTCGTTTTGTGGACGACGATATTATAAAGGAATATGGTCAAGGGAAATGGGGGGCTATCCGTCAGCGTGTAGGGCTTATGTGCGTGTTCGACTATTGCGTAAGTCATGGAATAGAATTTGTCTATGTACGCCATTTTATGAATGCAAATCCTTGGACTCTCCGTCTGTTTCGTCGATTAAAGAGTGTCGGTATTTGCTGTGTGATGGAGGTTCCTACATATCCTTATGATCATGAGTTCCATTTCTTGCCTTTTAAACATAAGCTGTCTTTATTTTTTGACAGACTGTTCCGTAGACAATTAGCTTCTCATATGGCTGCAATTGTTACCTTTTCTGACGACAAAATGATATTTGGTCAGCGCACTATTAATATCAGTAATGGTATAGACTTGGATGAGTTGCCATTACATGAACTTGTTGACAGTTCACAAGAGCTTCATCTTATAGGGGTTGCAGAAGTGCATCCTTGGCATGGTTTTGACAGACTTATTGCAGGATTGGGAGAATATTATAAAACTCAAAAATCTACTATTGAATCTCAAAGGAAAAAGGTTTATTTCCATATTGTAGGATATGTATGGCCTTCTGAAATGAATGGCACAAATCATGTACCTGGTTTTGCAACTCTTATAAAACAATATGGGATAGAGGAGTATGTCATCTTTCACGGTCAACTCTTTGGCGATGCTCTGACAGATGTTTTTAATAAATGTCAGTTTGCTATTGGTAGTCTTGCTCGTCATCGTAGTAGTATTACTCATATCAAAACCTTAAAAAACCGTGAGTATGCTGGTCGGGGGATTCCATTCATTTATTCGGAATGTGATTCCGATTTTGATAGTCAGCCTTATGTTCTTAAAGCAACACCGGATGAATCTCCAATCAATATACAGTCTATAGTTGACTTTTTGGGACAGCTAAATATTCAACCGAATGCGATAAGAAATTCTGTAGAGAAACTCTCATGGAAGAATCAGATGCAGATTGTTTTAGATCAATGTAAAAAACTAGGTTGCCTTAATCAGAAAGGGTAGTGTTATGGAGTCAAACGGTTTTGATAAAGGAAAGGAAATGCCACTCGTTACTATTGGCATGCCTGTATATAATGTTGAACCTTATATAAAGAAAAGCCTATTGTCTGTTTTGAACCAGACATACCTGAATATGGATATTTTGGTTGTTGACGATTTGGGCACAGACAACTCTATGCGTATTGTTGAAGAGTTGCAGGAATCTCATCCTCGTGGCTGTCTTATCCGAATTGTTCATCATGATATAAATAAGGGTATTGGCGAAGCACGAAATACGGCAATTCGTGAATGTAAGGGCAAATATCTTTATTTTATTGATTCTGATGATTATATGGAACTCAATGCCATTCAATTGTTGGTAGAACAAGCAGAGAAATATGATACAGATGTTGCTATCGCTTCTCATCGTAGAGTAGCTTTGAATACTGGTGAGGAGTTGCCTACTTATCAGTATGCGGAACGTCAGCAGATTCAGGGAAAGGATGCCTTCGCAAATTTCGTTTGTCAGGATTTGCGCTGGCATATTGCTGTCGTTGTGTGGAATATCTTGTTTTCTGCAGAGTTTCTTAGAAAGAACAATCTGCAGTTCTGCGGTCGGAAAGATGAGGATGCATTATTCCTTTCTGATTATTATTCGGAGGTAAACAGCGCCATCATTCTGCCAGATATCACATATAATTATGTGTCTCGTCCTGACTCTATTATGGGCTATATGAGTAGAAGGCAGATTCCTATTTGTGAAATCCGTGAACGTTTTCGAACAGATGCTTTCATGACAGACCATTGTTCACGATTGAGAGAACGCTCGTTTTATGATGCTCATTGCGCCAGGGTCATGAAACATAAGTTTCGTGCAGTGTGTGTAGCCTTACGCCATCGAAATCGTTTTACAGAATCTTTGTCTAATCATGAAATCCGACAAGAACTCAGGCATCCAGCAACATTGTCGCAAATATTGAGGTTCAAGAGATATGTGCTTTTCCATCTTTTCTTTTATTTTTTGAGCAAGTTACCTTCTTCATGTAGTGTTGCATTGTCTTATGTTCTGGGTAAAACCATAAAGTGGATCTAATTTTTCAATATGAAGAAAATTGTTTATGTGTTAAAGTCGTTTGCTGTTAAAGCTGGCACAGAACGTGTAATGTCTGATAAAATGAATTATCTGGCAGAGCATGGTTATAACGTAACGCTAATTACATATGAACAAGGAGTACATCCACAAGTATTTCCTCTGAATCCATCAATCCGTCATATTGATCTTGATACACGTTTCTTTCTTGTTGAGAAGTATGGCTATCTTAAAAGGTTTTTCTTAATGCTGAAGATGCGGCGCCAGTTTAAAAATCGTTTACAGACATTCCTGGATGAAATACAACCTGACATTCTTATCACTACGACCTATTCTCTCAATTTGATTGACATTATTCTTTCTGCCAAAACTAAAGCTTGTCGACTCGTTGAGTCTCATGTAGCCTGCTATACTGTAAAAAAATCTTTTGACTGTAAATGTAATCCTTCGTTCCGTTTACTAGCAGTTTGGTATGATCGTATCATGCTTAATAAGGTGGGTAAGGCCGATTGTTTTGTTTCTCTCACACAAGGTGATGCAGATGATTGGAGTCGATATTCCTCTAATGTAATTGTTATCCCCAATCCTGTTACTTATTTTCCCGAGACTATTTCGTCTCATGACGGTAATGATGAACATAGGATAATTTGTGTTGGTCGCCTGCATGAACAGAAGGGGTTTGATATGCTAATTGAGGCTTTTGCCTTCATTGCCGATCAATGTCCTGAATGGAAAGTTGATATTTATGGTGAAGGATTTTATAAAGATCTGCTAGAAGAAATGATTAATCGCCACAACTTGTGTGGTCGAATAAGCATTAATAGTCCTACAAACCACATCTATAACGAATATCAACATAGTGATTTCTTTGTATTAAGTTCACGATATGAAGGATTTGCCTTGGTTATGCTCGAAGCAATGTCTTGTGGTATACCTTGTGTTTCATTTAAATGTAAGTATGGTCCAGAAGAAATAATTGAAGATGGAAAGAATGGATTGTTGGTGGAGAATGGTAATGTGAAGGATTTAGCAGAGAAAATGTTGTGGATGATAAGACACAGGGAAGAACGTTTGCAGATGGGGAAACAAGCACGTAAAGACGTTCGTAAATATGAATTGAATGCAATCATGCCTAAATGGCACGAATTATTTGAAAGCCTGATGAAGCAAAGTAAAATACAATAATGAGGATGCGTGCATCCTCATTATTGTAATCTGTTAATTATGATTGTTTATTGATTGCTGAACTTGTCTAGATAAACAAAGTCTTCTTCCCAATAGAGATACCAGTCTTTGTTCACATTCATGTTGACAGCCCAGGTCAGGAAGTCGGGATAAGCATCTGTTATGCTTTTCCTTTCCAGCGGATAACGGAAGCTGATGGGAATGATGATGGCGTTGGGGGCCTCACCCTTTTCTGGCACCTTAATAGTTTTGCCCGTTGTGCGGTTCTCAATGTAGATTGACTTCAGAAAATCATCCATGCTCAGGTTCTTTTCAACGGTGACTATCTCGGTAACGGGCTCTATGTATGCCGCATTCTTTTCGGTATTGATAAATACCTTTTGGTCATATCTGTATCCGAACAACTCGTGGACTTCTTTACCGTTGAAGCCTTTCTCCTCACTACCTTGGATACCACCCAATACAATGGCGTCGTAGGCACCGCAGGCAATGATGCTGAGCTGAATTTTGTCTTCGCCAAGACGTGTGGTACGAAGGACAACGTCGTTCATGTCGTAGTCTGCAGTCTGAGGACGGTCTTCAAAGCACATCGTGTAGGCTTCGGCTTCAGGCTGGGGCTTCTCATCGATTTGGATAAGACCTCCACCAACCTCAATCACCATATCGGTAAAGTTGCAGTCTACACCTTCCTCAAAGCACATATAGGTCTTTCCGTTGGCTGTGAACGTAGCAATACGCGGGTCTGTATAGGTCATGCCTTCATTGGTTTCACCGCCCAGACTCTTATCCATAGCCTTTTTGAAGTCCCCGAAATGATTCACCTCTTCATTCAGACGGCCGTCACCATATGTACATCCGTATTTATTATTGGAAATATCGGTGCCGTTCTGACATTTCTGGTTCAGGAAACCAATTTTATAGCCGGCAGGGAAGGTGGCGCTGGCCTTGACTTCTCCTTTGAAGGGTGCCTCTTCGTAGAACGGCAACAAGAATTCACGTCTGTGATAGATTGCACTATCATTCTTTTCGACAGTTGTCTGTATACGTTCCACCTGTATAGCTTTGTATTTAGGCAACTGTTTGATATAGTCAACCTCGCTCATGTCTGATGGAATATCCTCCGGCCTGAAATAATAGTAGTAGATGTGGTTCTGCTTGAAGTCGTCCGTAAAGGCCTGGATGGGAATCAAGGTAACGGGATTGCCGTCGGTCTCGAAATAGTTGTTGTCAGTCTTGAAATAGGCACTGTTGCGAATGGCTGGAAGATTATTCTTTTTGATTTTCTTATCTGCGCTAGCATACTTCTGAAGAAAAACATTGAGGATAGCCTTTACATTTTCCAACTCACCCTCAGCGAAGTCTGCAATACCATCTCGGAAGATGACACCTCTGTTGTTAATTTTATTGCCATTTTCTACACAAATATCCATACGCCATCCGTTGTCAAAATCCTGATCGACAGGAGCCCACATCTGGTCGCTCCAGTTCGAGTTGTTCCATGCGTCGTATTTAGCATCGTCCGACTCTGTACGCTGCGTGTTCAATGACTTTTGGGGAGCCCCCAGTTTGATTTTGTCGAAAGTGGGAGCTTCGCTCTTAGCGGCTCTACGTGATGAGGCATTGGCTTGTGGGAAACTAACGTTTTCCTGTCCTACATTGAATACCTGAATGAAGTAAACGCCCTTGCTGTCAATACATGCGGCAATCAACTGCTTATAGATGTTTGGAATAGAGTAGGTCAGTTTGACTGTTGCTCCCTTTTGGACTTGGGCCTCGTTCAATACCTTGGCCTCGTTATTCAGGAAGGGTGACTCAGTCAGAATCTGAACCTTTACGATGTCGTTAAGATTTGCATTGGCCGTGATTTTTACTTCACTGCTAACGGTACTGTTCCAATCTTGATTAGAATCGATCTTGACACCATATCTCTGTTCAAAGTTCGCGATGGCCTCTTCGCCCTCATTGGGCTGTGGAGGTACATTGTCCGTGGTATCCATCTTCATACAACCCGTCAGTATCAGCGCTGACAGCATTGCTAAGGTAATAGTTTTTTTCATGAGATTAAATGTTTTAAGTTATGTATTTTGTCTACAAATATACGATTTTTACTTTAATTAATTATTAAAGAGATGTATAAAATGCATGAAAGTGGTGTTTGTTTAACATATTTTTTAATTCTAGGCAATGATAAACTATTCTTTTTACCCTTTATTTGATTTTATTTGTTACCTTTGCATGGTAGAATCCGTGATTGTTATTATGGCAAGTTGGTATGATAAGTACTTGACTATCTATGGGAAACCTTTTAGCGAGGTGCCTCAGGATGTGATAGATGGAACTCGTGAACGTTTGGCTCGTTTGCAGAGTCCAGAACCCTTGGCATCTATCGTTGTTATCGGGTATAACGAGGAGAAACATCTGCAGGCATGTCTATGGGCTATCAGTGAAATCAAGTGTAAATACCCTGTGGAGATTATTGGCGTTGATAATGATTCTACAGACCGGACGGCAGAGATATACGAGAAATCGGGTATCCCTTATTACACAGAGTATCAGCATTCTTGCGGCTATGCACGTCGTTGTGGTTTGCAACATGCAAAGGGACGCTTCTATTTCGATGTAGATAGCGATACCTTATACCCTCCATATTATTACGAGGTAATGCTCGAACATTTACTGAAGCCAGGCGTTAGTTGTGTCTCTGCTACATGGAGTTACATTCCAGATGAAAACCATTCAAAGCTCAGTTTGAAACTATATGAAATGACTCGAGACCTTTTTCTGTGGATTCAGCATTTCAAGCGTCCGGAGCTCTCAGTGCGCGGCCTCGTTTTTGCCTATAATGCAGACTTTGGGCGCAAGGAACCATATCGTGTTGATATCATTCGTGGTGAGGACGGCTCTATGGCATTGAATTTGAAGAAATATGGCAAGATAGTCTTTGTGCGTGACTCACGCTGCAGAGCAATAACGGGCTATGGTACCATAGGCAATAAACCGATGTATAAGAGCTTCTTAGAAAATGTTAGGACTCAGATGAAAGGTATTACCAGAATCTTCCACAAGACCGATCATTATGAGGATTCAGAAGACAATCTGGTGAAAAACGCCAAATAATCATTACGTTAATATATTATTTAGACGTTAACAGTAATGCAGCGCACCCGATCGGATGCGCTGCTCTTGAAAAATGGTTAAGGTTTAATGTTCGCGAAGTAATCGCGGTACTCCTGACAGTTGAAACAGGGGCAGTCCTTGTGGACGCCTTTGAGTTCACAGTGCCCCTTGATCTCAGCATCGGGATAGGCGGACTTGAGAGAGTGGAGTAGGGCGAGCATGGTGGCACGCTGGGCTGGGGTGCGGGTGTCGCAGGAGCGGCCTTTTTCGTCCAGACCTCCCTCGTAGCAGATGCCGATGGAGTGGGCATTGTAATGGAGGGCGTGCATGCCAACCTCTGACTCGTCACGGGGCTTGTGGAGCTGACCATCGCGCTCGATGTAGTAATGATATCCGATGCCCTTGTTGTGGAAACGGGCATTGTGGTCGTCACGGAGACTGTCGATGGAGTAGCGTTGGTTGCAGCGGGTGGCTGAACAATGGATAACGATTAGGTTGATTTTACGCATAGCTTTTCTTTGGGGTTATCTGCAGCTAGCGACACCGATGGCGGTGGCGATAGCTGAGAGGATACTGATGGTTGTCTGAATGACGAACTTCCAAACGGTCTTGTTCTTCATGGTTTTAATCTTTAATGTTTAATCTTTAATGTTTAATCTTTAATCTTTAATGTTTAATCTTTAATGTTTAATCTTTAATCTTTAATGTTTAAGGGTTCACTGGTCCACTGTTGCCCGAGTCTGATGGCGTGGTGGGCTCTTCGCTGGTGGTGATTTTGCCATTGACATAGGCTGCCTTCTTCAGGGTAGCCTCCAGATTGAGCGACTTACTCATAAGTTCACCGGTAGCACGAGCCTTGAGTTTCACGCCCTCGATGTTCTTTGAGATAGAGAAGTCGGACTCGACATCGGACGTAGCCTTGTTCTTGATGCCCAGGGAGAAGATGGCGAGGTGGTCTATCTTCACGTTCTTACCCTCCAGGAGGAGTTCCTTGATACAGGTAATCATGTCGGTGAGGACGCCCTTGATGGCACCCTTGGAGTAGGGGCAGTTGTGGCTACTCATGTGCTCAGCGAGAGCGTCGAGGTCGATGGTCTCCTCTACCACGTTCTTGGCAAACCACTTGCCAAAGGAATGGCTGGATTTGATTTTGATCTGATGTAAGATGTAACGAACCATAAATGATGTTTGATGTGAGACGAAAGAAGTAAGATGAGGCTGCGCGCGAGGCCTTGTCAATACTCCACTGGGTTTTTCCCAGATTCCTGTGTTGTTCTTAACACGATGCAAAGGTACTACAATCCCGGGTATGGCTGTCCCACTCTGTCCATCTCTCACAGAATATTTTTATTTCAGTGTGAGACATCAGTAGAGAGGTTGGCGCTGCTGAAGCATGCGGAGGAAGTTCTGGAAGAGGGGAGACTTTGATAGCGCTTCCTGATCCTGAAGTTCGGGAGGCAGGTCTATACAGTAGTCCTCACAGATATAGCGGACGGCCTGGGGAGGGAGCTTCTGTGCCTTGGGACTGATGCCCATGGCGTCCAGGATGGGGCGGCGGGTGGCAAGGTAGCGGCGGAAGGTGCGAGGACTGACGTCGGCCAGGCGGGCTAACGTGCTCTTGCTGATAAATCGATTTTTGTCGTAGAAATTGATCATAACTAACTTGACGATGGTTGGGAAACAGGTTGATAAAAATGTTTTTTAAGTTGAATGCTACAGATAAACAAATTAGAGATTAATGAGGTCTCATTTCTTGCTTTTTTTACTCAATTCTTAAATATAATTTATTATATTTATGACACGAATGACACGAGGTTTTCAACCTTTCTATAAAGAAATATATTTGGTTCGAGGTGAATGGTTTTTCTTAAGGAAAAGTTGGAATACTCGTGACACTCGCGTCATGGTTAGAATGGTAGGTCTTGCTCAACTGTCTGATTCATAGCAGATTCTGATGGCGAATTGGAGATGGTGCGTTGTGACTCATTCGAATCCATAATATAGAGTTTGTAGTAACGCCCCATGGTTTTTCGCACGGCATGAAAACCAAGAGACTTCATGACCAAAGCAACACTACGGGAGGTGATGGGCTGGTGGTTATAGGATATCATCTGGGCGATAGCGGCTGCGTTGAGATACTTGAAGGGTTCACCAGGACGAGGTTTACGGAAACGGTCACGGATGAACTGTTCCTCGTCAGACACGATGCGGAAATTCTCGTTCTGCTGCTGCATGCGCTCCTCATCAGCTTTATCGAACCAGTAAGTAAAGCCATCGTAATACTCATCACGCAACTGCGCATAGAGTTGTTCGTAGTCAAAGTCCCATACCCGTGGGTTGTCGATATTTGCCACACGGAAACAGAGCCAACGTCGGTTGCCTGTCTTGTCCGTCAGGAAATGCTCCTGATTACCCGTGGCACAGAGTGATGCCAGCCGGTGCTTGGTCATGACAAACTTATCGTAAGGCCTGCGCACCTTCAGCGTGACCTTGGTCGATAAAGACTTCAGTTCGGCATTATCACGATCCTTGAACATGTCAATCTCCTCAATCTCCACCAGACAGTTCTCGACCAGGGCTATCTGGTCATCCTTCTGCGAGAAGGAATTGCTCGAATTCTCCAGATAGTAGGGACGCAGCATAGGTGGTAGCAGATAGCGGAAGAAGGTGGTCTTGTACACACCCTGAGGACCGATGAGCGTGAGGATAGTCTCATTACAGATATCATCACTGAGCCAGTCGGCCATGGTAGCCACCAGCCACTTGTGGAGTGCCCACAGAAAGAGTTCCTGGGCTTCCTCTGGCTTCTGCCCCTCCTGTACCGGGTCAATATGCACATGAGCGGCCAACTGACTGACACGGTCCACTTTATCCCATGTTGGTAACTGACGCACATAGTCGCGCACCGGATGAATGCGATGCGCATAGTCGCTCATCAGCATATCCTTCAGATCCGATTTCAGGACACGTTTCCCTGTATCAGCAGCCATACGGCGGCGCAGACTGCATATATCACTGTCTTCCAACGATTTCCATTCTTCGTTATTCTCCGTATAGGAAGTCTGGTCGGATATCTGGTTATAGGTAACCTCCACTTTGTTGCTGCTGAGCCACTTTACGATATCTGGCAGCGTAATCATGGACACCTCCTTTGGCCGGCCACCCTTATTCAACCGCCAACGACCATGCTCGTCCTGCCTGTTCTGGTACACCCAGTGGATGATGCTCTCGCGCTGCTTTTGGTCGTAGTCGCACCAGTTTTGTGCTGCCCATGCCAGCACCTCTTCCTTTGGCACACCGAAATGGTTGAACAGATGAGTGGCATGCATCACGTAATGATGATGAGTGCCAGGCCCGTAGGTGATGTCGCGTTTCGCGAGCATCAGTTCGATGACAGCCCAGGCTGCATCAACCTCGGCATGATGAGTGCCCACTGGGTCGTCCTTTCGACGTTTGCCTGATTCTGTGTCAGCTGCCGTGTTAGCTGCCGCAGCCTCGTCGTCAGTGATGATGAAGGGCTCAGCGTTGAGGTTTAATACAGCATCCGCATCATGGGCAATACCACTGAGACGGGTGATGTCGCCACACTGTCCGTCGTAGGCCACGCCACAAAGTTCTGCATAGTATTGGTTGCCCTTCCTGTAGGCCGCCCGATAAAGAATGCCATTCTCAGAAGGCATCCCTTGTTCGTCTTCGTAACAGAAGATAACCCGGAATCCCTCTCCACTGATGGTACGGTATGCCAGGACGGTGTGGGGATCTGCAATAATCTTCTGGAACATCGTGTTCATGGCGGTAGCAAACTTTTCACTATTTACTTTTACCTTTTCACTTACAACGTGGTCGATATCACAGATAGAAAGACCTGTCACACGCGTGACGTGGGTGGTCTGTCTGCCTACGCCGTTGAGTAGTACCGCCACAGAGAAAGCCGGCATCATGGCATCCTTCACCTTTTTGTTGGCTTCTTTGCGCGTGATGGTCATTGCAAGATTACGGTAGAGTTCTGTTTTCTGTGCTACGCTCTGGTCGTTTTTTATCCACCATAGCACCGTGTTAAGGTTTATTGGTTTACTCTCGTAGGAACTCAGATTATTGAAAATACTTACTTTAATGTCTTGAAGGTTCATAGTCTAAAAATGGTTTGTATATCAAGTGGTTACTGCTTTTTATGGCGTCAAATGGAAATCACGGAGGATCCATGCGGGATTTTCGCGTTTCCTGAACAATTTTAAAAAAGTAGTCAATGAATTCTTCCATATCTTTCATGCACTCTTCGCGCCCTTGGAAATCCACCTTTTTTTCTATAATTTTAAACAAGTGCTGGGCACTGATGTTGTAGGGCTTGTCGGGGTTAAGCCATTTTCCGTTAATACCAGCCTCTTTAGTAATAAATGTAGTGAGGCCTCTTTTTCGCTTAATTTGTAAGAAAAGGAAACTCATTAACTTACCTTCCAGTCCATCATCCATAAGGAGGGTCGGACGGTTGTAAAAATGCTTCATTTTTTTTATTTTGCTTTTTATTAATTATTTATTATGCAAGTCTATCAGGCCTTGCGCGTACAAAGTTACTACAATTTGCAAGAAGTGCCTTGATGGCTATATCCGTCATAATTCTTAAATAAATTAACATTTTTAACAGCGTATAACATGCCTTTCGTTCAAAAACAATATTTAAAACTAGAAAAAAGGTCTGTCGTCATAAATAAAATAGTCGTATTAATTTGGTTTTTTGCTCACTTAATCGTACCTTTGCACTCCAATAGAAACTAACACGTTTAAAATTAAATATGGGAAAAGTGATTTTGACGGGCGACCGTCCTACTGGAAAACTGCACCTGGGCCATTTCGTAGGCTCACTGCGTCGTCGTGTGGAACTGCAGAATGCTGGCGACTATGACAGAATGTTTGTGTTTATGGCCGATGTTCAGGCTCTCACAGATAATGCTGACAACCCACAGAAAATTCGTAATAGCATCACGCAGGTGGCACTCGACTATCTGTCGGCCGGACTGGACCCCGAGAAATGTACACTGTTTATTCAGAGTCAGATACCTGAGTTGGCCGAACTGACCACGTATCTGATGAACCTGATATCCGTGAGTCGCGTGCAGCGTAACCCTACGGTGAAGACCGAAATCAAGATGCGCGGCTTTGAGGGCGAGAGCATCCCCTTGGGCTTCTTCTGCTATCCTGTGAGTCAGGCTGCCGATATCACCCTGTTTAAAGCCACCACAGTGCCCGCTGGTGAGGACCAGGAGCCTATGCTCGAGGTGACTCGCGAACTGGTGAACCGCTTTAATAATACCTACGGCCCCGTATTGGTAGAGCCCAATATCATGTTGCCCGAGAACCTGACTGCCCGTCGTCTGCCCGGTACAGACGGTAAGGAAAAGATGTCAAAGAGTCTGGGCAACTGTATCTACCTGTCAGACTCGGCCGACGAGGTATGGCAGAAGGTACGTTCTATGTACACTGACCCCACGCACCTGAATGTCTCAGACCCGGGGCATGTGGAGGGTAACGCCGTGTTCACCTACCTGGATGCCTTCTCTACCGACGAGGACTTTAAGAACTTCTGGCCTGAGTATCAGAACCTGGACGAACTGAAGGATCACTATACCCGCGGTGGACTGGGCGATATGAAATGCAAGAAGTTCCTCAACGAGGTGCTCAACCAGTATCTGGAGCCCATGCGTCAGCGTCGTGCAGAACTGGAGAAGGATATCCCCGAGATCTACAACATCCTGAAGAAGGGCACCGAGGCTGCCCGTGAGGTGGGTGCACAGACCATGAGTGAGGTGCGCAAGGCTATGCAGATAGACTATTTCGGATAAGATATAATCCTATTAACCACTTAAAACATAAGATCAATGAAACAATTCAATGACAAGAACTTCGTTCTGGAGACTGAGGTAGCCCAGGACCTGTATCACAACCATGCGGCTAAGATGCCGATTATCGACTATCACTGCCACCTGATTCCAGAGATGGTGGCCAACGATCATAAGTTTAAGAGCATCACAGAGCTGTGGCTGGGTGGTGACCACTACAAGTGGCGTGCCATGCGTACCAATGGTGTGGATGAGAAATACTGCACCGGTAAGGATACCAGCGACTGGGAGAAGTTCGAGAAATGGGCCGAGACGGTGCCTTACACCTTCCGTAACCCCTTGTATCACTGGACACACCTGGAGCTGAAGACCGCTTTCGGTATTGAGAAGCAGTTGAGTCCCAAGACCGCCCGTGAGATTTTTGACGAGTGTAACGAGAAGCTGAAGCAGCCCGAGTTCTCTGCCCGTGGTCTGATGAAGCACTACAACGTGGAGTGTGTATGTACCACCGACGATCCCGTGGACGACCTGCACAACCATATCGAGTATGCCCGCCACAAGGCTGCTGATGATCCCATCATGATTCCTGCATGGCGTCCTGACAAGGCCATGAACATTGAGAAGCCTGAGTTCTCTAAATATGTGGAGCAGTTGGCTGAGGTTAGTGGTGTCAACATCGTGAAGTTTGCCGATATGGTAGATGCCCTGCAGAAGCGTCACGACTTCTTCGCTGAGAATGGCTGTAAGTTGTCTGACCACGGTATCGAGGAGTTCTATGATGAGGACTATACCGACTCACAGATTGAGACCATCTTCGAGAAGGCTATGCGTGGACAGCAGTTGTCACACATGGAGGTTCGCCAGTTTAAGAACTGCTTCCTGACCCGTATGGCAGAAATGGATGCTGATGCCGACTGGACACAGCAGTTCCACTATGGTGCCATCCGCGATAATAACACCAAGATGTTCAATCAGTTAGGTCCTGATACTGGATTTGATTCTATAGGCGAATTCAACACCGCCAAGGCTATGTCTAAGTTCCTCAACAAACTGAACATGGAAGACAAGCTTACGCGTACCATATTATATACACTGAACCCCTGCGCTAACGAGGTGATTGCCACCATGCTGGGCAACTTCCAGGGTGGTGAGCCCGGAAAGATCCAGTTCGGTTCAGGCTGGTGGTTCAACGACCAGATGGACGGTATGATTAAGCAGATGAACGCCCTGTCAGTGCTGGGTCTGCTGAGCCGCTTCGTGGGCATGCTCACCGACTCACGTTCGTTCCTCTCATATCCTCGTCACGAATACTTCCGCCGTATCCTCTGTAACCTGCTGGGTAACGACGTGGAGAAGGGACTGCTGCCCGACGATCGTGAGACCCTGGCTCGTATGGTTGAGGATATTTCCTACAACAATGCTCGCAGATATTTCAAGTTCTATTGATAAAAATAGGGAGGGGTTTTCAAAAAACTCCTCCTTTTTTTGCGTATGTCGAAAATAAGCAGTAATTTTGCAGCCGAAATAAAATGATTTTTAGAATGAAGCTTCTTAATAAAAGTCTTTTGTTGGTAATGGCAGTCGTTTTGCTTGCTGGTTGTGCAAGTCACAAACACGTTGCCTATTTCCAGAATTCAAACGAGGTTGATTTGTCTAAGTCACAGTATCTGTATGATGCCCGCATCATGCCTAAGGATCAGCTTACAATTACAGTGAGTACTACCAATGACGAGGCTGCTGTGCCTTTCAACCTGACGGTGCCAACACCCTATACAGCCAATCAGCGAAGCACCTATTCGCAGGCTATGCTCCAGACATACCTGGTAGATAATGAAGGTAATATCAACTATCCCGTAATAGGACAGATTCATGTAGGTGGACTGACAAAGTCTGAGTGCGAGAAGATGATTCAGGAGAAAATCAGACCTTTCATGGCTGCTGCTGAGAATCCCATCGTCACCGTACGTATGACGGGTTATCAGATTTCCGTGATTGGTGAGGTGGCACGTCCCGGTACGTTTACCGTGTCACGTGAGAAGATCTCTATCCTTGAGGCTTTGGCACAGGCTGGCGACCTGACCATCTACGGTCAGCGTAAGAATGTGCAGTTGATACGTGAGGATGCTTCTGGCCAGAAGTCTATCCATACGTTCGACCTCACTGATGCCGACATCATCAATTCGCCGTATTTCTATTTGCAACAGAATGACGTGGTCTACGTGACGCCAAACAAGGTGAAAGCGCAGAACTCCAGCGTTGGTAGCATGACGACGCTTTGGTTCTCTGCAACGTCTATTCTTATTTCGTTGACATCGTTGCTTTACAACATATTGAAGAAATAACATAAAAGGTTGGGGCATTTTTCCCCAATCTTTTTTTATATCAACTAGACAGAAATAAAACATATATATATAAACACAAGATAATGAAAGCAGTAACACTTGTTCTTCAGGATGGAACAGAATTCAAAGGAAAGAGTTTCGGTTACGAGCGTCCAGTAGCTGGCGAAGTGGTTTTCAACACAGCTATGATGGGCTATCCCGAGAGTCTTACAGACCCCAGTTATGCAGGTCAGTTAATGGTACTCACTTATCCTCTGGTAGGCAACTATGGCGTGCCTCCCTTCACGGTAGAGGATAATGGCATCGCTACCTTCATGGAGAGTGACCGCATCTATGCCTCGGCCATCATTGTGAGCGACTATTCTCAGGCTTATTCTCACTGGAATGCATGCGAGAGTCTGGGTGACTGGCTGAAGCGTGAGAAGGTGCCTGGCATCACAGGCATAGACACCCGCCAGTTGACCAAGGTGCTGCGCGAGCATGGTGTGATGATGGGTAAACTGGTGTTCGAGGGTATGGAAGATGCTGAGGATGCCGAGGGTGCTGACTATGGTTCCATCAACTGGGTAGAGCGTGTGTCGTGCAAGGATGTGATTCGCTACAACGAGGGTGCCGGTCGTAAGGTGGTGCTTGTGGACTGTGGCGTGAAGAACAATATCATCCGCTGCTTGATAAATCGTGGCGTAGAGGTGATCCGTGTGCCCTGGAACTACGACTATACGGATATGGCTTTCGACGGACTGTTTCTGGCTAATGGTCCTGGCGACCCAGACAAGTGTGTGGATGCCGTGGAAATCCTGAAGAAACAGATGTCGCAGAGCCGCAAACCTATCTGTGGTATCTGTATGGGCAATCAGTTGCTGGCCAAGGCTGGTGGTGCCACTATCTATAAACTGAAATATGGCCACCGCTCACACAACCAGCCCGTGCGTGAGGTAGGCACCAACCGTTGTTATGTCACCTCGCAAAACCACGGTTATGCTGTAGATGCTGCCACACTGGGCAACGAGTGGCGTGAGCTCTTTGTGAATATGAACGATGGCTCTAACGAGGGTATCCGTCACCTGACGCACCCCTGGTTCTCAAGCCAGTTCCATCCCGAGGCCTGTTCGGGTCCAGTGGATACAGAGTTTATGTTCGACCGTTTTATTGAGACACTTTAAGAAAAAAGGTAAAAGGGTAAAAAAGAATAAGAAGATGAAGGACAATAATATAAAGAAAGTATTACTATTGGGCAGTGGAGCCCTGAAGATTGGTGAGGCAGGTGAGTTCGACTATAGTGGCTCACAGGCATTGAAAGCGATGAAGGAAGAGGGTATCGAGACGGTGCTCATCAATCCTAATATCGCTACGGTGCAGACCTCAGAGGGTGTGGCCGACCAGGTCTATTTTCTCCCTGTTCAACCTTATTTCGTTGAGAAAGTTATCGAGAAGGAGCGTCCTGACGGCATCCTGTTGGCCTTTGGTGGTCAGACAGCTTTGAACTGTGGTGTGGAACTGTATCAGAGCGGTGTGCTGGAGAAGTACAACGTGAAGGTGCTGGGTACGCCCGTTCAGGCTATCATGGATACTGAGGACCGTGAGCTCTTCGTGAAGAAACTGGACGAGATCAATGTGAAGACCATCAAGAGTCAGGCATGTGATAATATCGCTGATGCCCGTAAGGCTGCTGCCGAACTGGGTTATCCTATCATCCTGCGTGCTGCCTATGCGCTTGGAGGTCTGGGCAGTGGCTTCTGTGACAATGAGGAACAGCTGAACGCCCTGGCCGAGAAGGCATTCTCGTTCTCGCCACAGGTGCTGGTAGAGAAGTCCCTGAAGGGTTGGAAGGAGATAGAGTACGAGGTGGTGCGTGACCGTTACGACAACTGTATCACCGTATGTAACATGGAGAACTTCGATCCACTGGGTATCCATACGGGTGAGAGTATCGTGGTGGCTCCTTCACAGACCCTGACAAACTCAGAATATCATAAGTTGCGTGCGCTGGCCATCAAGATTATCCGTCATATTGGTATCGTGGGTGAGTGTAACGTGCAGTATGCTTTCGACCCAGAGTCAGAGGATTATCGTGTTATCGAGGTGAATGCCCGCTTGTCACGTTCTTCAGCCTTGGCATCAAAGGCTACGGGCTATCCCTTGGCTTTCGTTGCTGCTAAGTTGGGTATGGGCTATGGTCTGTTTGAACTGAAGAACAGTGTCACCAAGACTACGAGTGCTTTCTTCGAGCCCGCCCTCGACTATGTGGTATGTAAGATTCCTCGTTGGGACCTGTCTAAGTTCCATGGTGTTGACAAGGAACTAGGTTCCAGCATGAAGTCGGTAGGCGAGGTGATGGCTATCGGTCGCACCTTCGAGGAGGCTATCCAGAAGGGCTTGCGTATGATTGGTCAGGGCATGCATGGCTTCGTGGAGAACAAGGAACTGAAGATTGCAGATATCGACGCTGCCCTGCGTGAGCCAACAGACAAGCGTATCTTCGTCATCTCAAAGGCTATGCATATGCCTGAGTATGATATCGACAAGATTCATGAACTGACAAAGATTGATAAGTGGTTCCTGGAGAAGTTGCAGCATATCATCGATATCGACGAGCAACTGAAGAAATTTAATATCAACACGCTGGAAGAGTCGCTTCTGCGCGAGGCTAAGGTCTATGGCTTTACCGACTTCCAGATAGCCCGTGCTATCGGACTGGAGAGTGAGTGCCGTAATATGCACGAGGCTTCTCTGCTGGTGCGTAATCGCAGAAAGCAGTTTGGCATCACACCTGTGGTGAAGCAGATTGACACACTGGCTGCAGAGTATCCTGCTCAGACTAATTACCTGTATGTCACTTACTCTGGTGTGGCCAGTGATATCCAGTACGAGAACGATAAGAAGAGTATCATCGTGCTGGGTTCTGGTGCCTATCGTATCGGTTCGAGCGTAGAGTTCGACTGGTGTGGTGTGCAGGCTCTGAACACGATCCGTAAGGAGGGTTGGCGCTCTGTGATGATCAACTATAATCCTGAGACGGTGTCAACCGACTATGATATGTGTGACCGTCTGTATTTCGATGAACTGACCTTCGAACGTGTGATGGATATCATCGATATGGAGGCTCCTCACGGTGTCATTGTTTCAACTGGTGGTCAGATTCCTAACAACCTGGCTGTCCACCTGGACGAGCAGCGTGTCAATATCCTGGGTACACAGGCAAAGGATATCGATGGTGCTGAGGACCGTGCTAAGTTCTCGCAGATGTTGAACGAGCTGGGTGTCAACCAGCCCGAGTGGAGTGCACTGACATCAATGGATGATATCAACCAGTTTGTGGAGCGTGTGGGCTTCCCCGTCCTGGTGCGTCCTTCGTATGTGCTCTCGGGAGCTGCCATGAACGTTTGTTCTAACAATGATGAGCTGGAGCGCTTCCTGAAGTTGGCTGCTAATGTGAGCGAGGATCATCCCGTCGTGGTGTCTAAGTTTATCGAGCATGCCAAGGAGATTGAGATGGATGCTGTGGCAAGGAATGGTGAGATTATCGCTTATGCTATCTCTGAGCATATCGAGTTTGCCGGTGTACACTCAGGTGACGCCACGATTCAGTTCCCACCACAGAAACTGTATGTGGAGACCGTACGTCGTATCAAGCGTATCTCACGTCAGATTGCCAAGGCCCTGAATATCAATGGTCCGTTCAATATCCAGTATATGGCTCGTGAGAATGATATCCTGGTGATTGAGTGTAACCTGCGTGCCTCACGTAGCTTCCCATTCGTGTCAAAGGTGCTGAAGATGAATATGATTGACCTGGCTACGAAGGTGATGCTGGGACTGCCTGTGGAGAAACCTTCGAAGAACTTGTTCGACCTCGACTATGTAGGTATCAAGGCTTCGCAGTTCTCATTCAACCGTCTGCAGAAGGCTGACCCCGTGCTGGGTGTGGATATGGCTTCTACCGGTGAGGTCGGTTGTATTGGCGACAATACCGACACGGCACTGCTCAAGGCTATGCTCTCTGTGGGCCATCGTATTCCCAAGAAGACTGTGCTGCTGTCAACGGGTGGTGCCAAGCAGAAAGCTGAGATGCTGGATGCTGCCCGTATGCTGGTGAAGCATGGCTATGAGTTGTATGCTACGGATGGTACTTCGAAATATCTCACGGAGAATGGTGTGAAGAATACCCGTGCCTTGTGGCCTTCTGAGGAAGAGGGGGCTGCAGGTAATGTGCCTTCAGCACTCGACCTGCTCCACAATCATCAGATAGACATGGTGGTGAATATTCCGAAGGACCTGACTACCCACGAGTTGACGAATGGTTACAAGATTCGTCGTGCTGCCATCGATCTCAACGTGCCACTGATTACCAATGCCCGTCTGGCAGCTGCCTTCATCGAGGCCTTCTGTAAGGTGGGACTGGATGGTATTGGCATTAAGTCGTGGAGCGAATATAAATAATTTGAACTGATTGGTTTGATGAAAGAACCCGTATATATTATTGAGGAAACGCTGCTGCGTAGGAATCTGCAACTGATTGCCGACGTGGCTAAAGAGGCCGACGTGGAGATTATCCTGGCATTCAAAGCTTTTGCATTGTGGAAAACATTCCCTATTTTCAGGGAGTATATCAACAGTACCACGGCCAGCAGTCTGAGTGAGGCCCGGCTGGCACTGGAGGAGTTTGGCGCCAAGGCTCACACGTATTCGCCTGCCTATACTGATGAGGAGATTGATGATATCGTGAGGTGCAGCAGTCACCTGACGTTCAACTCGCTGTCGCAGTATGAGCGTTTCAATGATAGGGTAGAGGGGAAGGCTAGCATAGGTCTGCGCGTGAATCCTGAGTATTCAGAGGTTGGCACCATGCTCTATAACCCCTGTGCGCCTGGCACCCGATTCGGTATTACTGCTGATAAGTTGCCAGAGACACTGCCTGCTAATATCGAGGGCTTTCATTGTCACTGTCATTGTGAGAGTGGTGCTGACGTACTGGAACGTACGTTGGTGCATATAGAGGAGAAATTCTCTAAGTGGTTCCCACAGTTGAAGTGGCTGAATCTGGGTGGTGGACATCTGATGACGCGTAAGGATTATGATGTGCCTCACCTTATTAATATATTAAAGGGACTACATGAGCGTTATCCCTGGCTCAAGATTATCCTTGAGCCAGGTAGCGCTTTTGCCTGGCAAACGGGTCCACTGGTGAGTCATGTGGTGGATATTGTAGAGGACAAGGGTATCCGTACGGCTATTCTTGATGTAAGTTTTACTTGTCATATGCCCGACTGTCTGGAGATGCCATATATGCCAGAGGTGAGAGGGGCAGAAATCGTAGAAGAATCCTCCAGTCTCCAGTCTCAAACCTCAGAATATGTCTATCGTTTGGGAGGCAATAGTTGCCTGAGTGGTGATTTTATGTCCTCATGGCGCTTCGATCATGAATTAAAAGTGGGAGAAGAGGTGATTTTTGAGGACATGATTCATTATACGACTGTAAAAACTTGCATGTTCAATGGTATCTCTCATCCAGTTCTTGCGATGCTTCATAAGGACGGAAAATTGGAGATTTTGCGCCATTTTGGCTATGAAGACTACCGAAACCGCATGGATTAGCACTTTTTTTTGAAAAAAAATCGGAAAAGTTTTGGTAGTTCAAAAAAAAGTAGTACCTTTGCATCCGCAATCGAGAGAGATGCACTTCTAATAAAGAAGTAACGCGGAAATAGCTCAGTTGGTAGAGCACAACCTTGCCAAGGTTGGGGTCGCGGGTCCGAGTCCCGTTTTCCGCTCACAGATTGAACAAAAAGAGAGATTAGGGAAGGCCTTAATCATAAATTGCCCAGGTGGCGGAATTGGTAGACGCGCACGTTTCAGGTGCGTGTGCCGCAAGGCGTGCAGGTTCGAGTCCTGTTCTGGGCACTCTTTTTTTCAATATGTAAAAATTTGTTGGAGAGGTGGCGGAATTGGTAGACGCGCTACTTTGAGGGGGTAGTGTCAATTGCGACGTGGGAGTTCGAGTCTCCTCCTCTTCACCTCTTTTTTTTGATAAGAATTGCGGAAATAGCTCAGTTGGTAGAGCACAACCTTGCCAAGGTTGGGGTCGCGGGTCCGAGTCCCGTTTTCCGCTCTCTTTTTTTTATTTAGGAAAACAACCTTTTCACACAAACATGAATTTATACTTAAGATACTTTGACAGCGAGACACTTGTTTCGAGTGTCGATGAAGCAATAGAATTCTTAGATAATATCGACGAGATTGGTATGAATCCTGTTCTTGAGGCTGATATCCGTGAATATGCCGCAAGTGATGTTTACTATCCTAAACGCTATAAGATTCGTCCCCGGGTTTATTTCATTATCATCAAGACTGAGGCTGCTACTATGCAGGACTTCAAAGAGAAGCGTGCGCTGCATCCTGCCGAGGATGGTCAGAAGGAGCGTCAGCCAATTCCTGCTGTATTGAAGTTGAACGAGGAACGCGAAGGCTGGTATGAAGGCGAGTTGAACTTCAAGCGTGTGTTGCTGGTACCAGGCACAGGCAAGTTCCAGTATCGTGATACTCAGTTTGTGGCTCAGGTAAAGGCTTATTCCGGCTTGGACTGCTACAATCGTATTGTTGGTCATCTGCGTGAGCGCGTGGATGAGCGCAGTCAGTTCCCCTCAGCCAAGGGAAAGAATTTCAAGTTCCGTTATTTAGGTGAAGCAAAACCATTACAGTCATGAATAAGGTAATGATGATAGGCCATGTTGGCACAGACCCTGAGGTACGCTATGTAGAGCAGGGCGTTGCTGTGGCTCGTTTTCGTTTTGCCACAACAGAGAAAGGATATACGCTTCAGAACGGTACACAGGTGCCCGATCGTACAGACTGGCACAATGTGATAATGTGGCGCCGCCTGGCCGAGATTGTGGAGCGCTATGTGCATAAAGGAGATAAACTATATATTGAGGGCCGACTGCGTTATTCTACTTATGATAATAAGCAGGGACAGCGTCAGTATGTGACTGAAATCTGGGCTGACAACATGGAGATGCTTTCTGCAAAGCCTACGGGTCAGCAGGAGCAAACTGCCACAGCAAGCCAGACAACTGCTACTGATACTACGTCGGAAAGCAGTCAGTCGGATGCCCTGCCGTTCTAATATTAAGAAATGGATTATCTTCCAGATATCATCAACGAGGTACACCTGAATCCCATTGGTTTCGGAGAGATTTTTTCAGCCATATTGGCTTGCTTGCTACTTGTAGCGTCAGGCTTTGCATCGGGTTCAGAGATAGCCTTCTTCTCCCTCTCGCCTACAGACTTGAGTGAGCTTGACGAGGAGAAGAACAAGGCTGATGGTTATATCAAGCGTCTGCGTAATGACTCAGAGCGCACGCTGGCCACGATTCTGATTACGAATAACCTTGTGAATGTGACCATCATTATGCTCTGTAACTTCTTTATGGCTTCTTTGTTTGATTTTGGAGCTGCAAAGTGGTTGGAGTTTCTGGTCGTCACGATTGTACTGACCTTCCTCTTATTACTTTTTGGTGAGATTGTGCCAAAGGTGTATTGCGCGCAACATGCATTGGCTATCTGTCGCGTGTTTGCACCAACGATCTCTTTACTTGGCAAACTGTTTTATCCTTTGGCATCCATCCTCATCCGTTCTGGAGCACTGGCCGAGAAGGTGGTGCAGAAAGAGAACCATGTGCTCAGTGTGGACGATTTGGAACAGGCGTTGGAGCTTACAGATAAGGAAGAACTGAAGGAAGAGAAAAACATGCTCGAGGGCATTGTGCGCTTTGGCGACGAGACAGCCAAGGAGGTGATGACCAGCCGACAGGATATCGTGGATCTGAATTTCCGTTCTACATTCCCCGAGGTGCTGCAGTGTATCGTGGAGAATAATTACTCGCGTATTCCCGTTTATCAGGACTCTATTGATAACGTGCGTGGTATCCTGTATATCAAGGATCTGCTGCCGCATCTGGGAAAATCAGCTGCTTTCCGTTGGCAGTCGCTGATTCGTCCACCGTATTTCGTGCCCGAGACCAAGAAGATTGATGACTTGCTGCGTGATTTTCAGGAGAACAAGGTGCATATCGCCATCGTGGTCGACGAGTTTGGTGGTACCAGTGGACTGATTACACTGGAGGATATCCTAGAGGAAATTGTGGGTGAGATCAATGATGAGTACGACGAAGAAGAGAAGAATTACGTACGCATCAATGCCAATACCTATGTGTTTGAAGGTAAGACGCTGCTAAGCGATTTCTACAAGATATTGAATCTTGATGATGATGTGTTTGAGGATGTAGAGGGAGATGCCGATACGCTGGCTGGTCTGCTGCTGGAGTTGAAGGGTGACTTCCCGCAGGAGCATGAGCGCTTTACGTATGGCAGGTTCAAGTTCGAGATTGTTGAACTCGACGGACATCGTATCTCTAAGATTAAAGTCATCCTGCAGGCAGAAGAAAAAACAGAAGAAGAAAAATGAGAAAACTTACTATATTCCTGATATTTTGTCTTTGCTGCATGGCAGTAACTGATGTAGATGCAAGAACCAGAAAGAAGAAAAAGACCCGCCGGCGCGCTAAGGTGACAAGGGTGGTCGCCAAACCCACCATTCATGAGAATCCCTATGTCTGTTGTGAGGATACCTGCGAACATGTGCATGGACTGGATATGAGTCATTATCAGGGTGAGGTGTTCTGGGAGACCGTAGGCGAGAATACCAAGATGGCATATGTCTATCTGAAAGCCACTGAGGGTGGGGACCGTATCGATTCCAAATATGAGCGGAATATTGATTTGGCTCACCGTTATGGCCTGAAGGTGGGTTCGTACCATTTCTTCCGTCCGATGTCTGACTTGCAGCAGCAATTGGAGAATTTCACCACCCAGTGCCTGCCAGGTGAGCAGGACCTGATTCCTATGTTGGATGTGGAGACGGTAGGCAAACTGTCTACAGAGGAATTTTGTGACTCGCTGTTTAAATTCCTGGATATGTTGGAAGAGGCTTATCACCAGAAACCCCTGATCTATACCTTCCGCAATTTCTATAACAAGCACCTCCTGGGCAAACTTGATGACTATCAGTTGATGGTGGCCATGTATGCTGACGAACCACCGGTGCTGGCAGATAATCGTGACTATATCATCTGGCAGTATACCTCAAAGGGACGCATCAGAGGCGTTGGAGGACTGGTCGATAAAAGTTATATCATGGGCGACCATAAGTTACGTGAGTTGCGCTTTATCCATTAAGTGCATCCCTATGATGATAAGAAAAAAAATGTCGGGCTCCACATTGGAACCCGACATTTTTTTATGTCGTTTATTGGGAATTAGTCTTCCTGATTCTCAGGACGCAGCTTGCGAACAGTCTCGCCGGCACGCCACATCTCCTGATTACGCATAGCCTCCAGCTCCTTCTCCAATCCGGCACGATAGTCGGGCTTAGAGTTAGAGTCAATACTGATCTGCGCCTCGTTGCCGGTCTTTACTGAGTAGTACAGCCATTCCATCACAGGTTTTATTGCATCGTGGAAACGGGGAGCCCAGTCAAGCGCACCACGCTGAGCTGTTGTAGAGCAGTTGGCATACATCCAGTCCATACCTTTCTGACCGAACAACGGGCCAAGGCTCTGTGTGAGCTCTTCGACAGTCTCATTAAATGCCTCAGAAGGTGTGTGTCCATTCTCGCGCAGCACCTCATACTGAGCCAGCAGCAAGCCCTGGATAGCACCCATCAGTGAACCACGCTCACCAGTGAGGTCAGACGTAGCCTCACGCTGGAAGGTTGTCTCAAACAGGTAACCGGCACCGATACCGATACCAAAGGCCAGTGTCTTCTCCTTTGCCTTGCCAGAAGCATCCTGATAAACAGCGTACGAGCAGTTCAGTCCGCGACCCTCGCAGAACATGGTGCGAAGAGAGGTACCAGAACCCTTTGGAGCCACCATGATAACATCTACGTCCTTGGGAGGAACAACACCTGTACGATCGCTCCAGTTGATAGCGAAGCCATGAGAATAGTAGAGCGTCTTTCCGGGTTTCAGATATTGCTTGATGGTGGGCCATACCTGAATCTGACCAGCATCACTTAGCAGCATGCAAAGGATAGTACCCTTCTGGGCAGCCTCCTCGATAGAGAAGAGGGTCTTGCCTGGTACCCAACCATCGGCTACAGCTTTCTCGTAGGTCTTGCCCTGACGCTGTCCGACGATCACGTTGAACCCATTGTCGCGCAGGTTGCAAGCCTGACCAGGTCCCTGAATACCGTAACCGATCACTGCGATTACTTCATCCTTCAATACTTCACGTGCTTTCTCCAAAGAGAATTCCTTGCTGGTGACAACAGTCTCGATAACGCCACCAAAATTCATTTGTGCCATAATTACAAATGGTTTTAAAAGTTAAACTTATCCCTATGAACTATGCCAGTCCTGCCCGAGAACCGGACGTTTGGTGTTCACCACCGCCTTGTTTAAGTCCATTCCCACCTTGCGCGAAGGTACGACGAGGGGCTTAATATCATTTAATTGGCTGCAAAGGTAACAAATTGTTATGAAGTAGCCAAATTTTCTTATACTTTTATTTAAAAATAGGTCTTTATCTTTACAGTTTTATCATCAATCAGACTTTGTATCTCTTCATCTGTAGCCAGATTGAAGTCGCCCGGAATGGTGTTCTTCAGTGTTGATGCAGCCAGAGCATACTCTAACTGGCGTTGGTTATCATCGGGGAAAGCCTTGACGGCGTGAAGCAGTCCACCCATGAAGGCATCGCCTACACCCGATGGATCCACAACTCCGTTGATATCGTAAATAGGTGCCTTCAGAAGGTCGTAGTCTGTACCATTGTCGCTGGTGAAGAGTAGGGCAGTGAGCAGGTGATGACTCGATGCCACCATGTTGCGCATGCCCATGAGCCATTTTCTGCAGCGGGGGAACTCACGGTGCAGGTCGTCAAACCATTCACGGTATTCGTCCATCTGCATCTCAAAACTAGAGTCAAGAGCCGTGAAGGGAGGTTGTTTGCGCTGGCATATCCATTCAAACTCGATGGCATCGCCAAACATCAGGTCACAGTGGCCAAGCATCCGTTTCAGTGTCTCTCGAGGGTCTGCGCCATACTGCCACAGGTTCTTACGGTAGTTGATGTCGAAGGCAATCTTGACACCCATCTCGTCGGCAATGTCGAGCGCCTCGAAAGTGGCATCTGCCGAACTCTGTGAGATGGCTGCTGTGATGCCCGATACGTGCAGCACGGCAGCATCTTTCAGAATCTCGCGCCAGGGTATCATGCCAGGCTCTATCTCCGAGCAGGCCGAGTTGGCACGGTCGTAGATAACTTTCGCCGAGCGCATGCCAGCTGCCGGTTCCATGTAATATGTGCCGATGCGCTGTCCGCCCCATTGTATATAGCGACAGTCCACACCCAGCTGCATCAAGTTCTGAGCTCCGGCATGACCGACGGGCGTGTTGGGCAGTCGGGTGACATATTGTACGTTGTCGCCCAGTGTGGCCAGCGACACTGCCACATTGGCCTCGCTGCCCCCATATTTGCTCGTGAAATAGTCGCCTTGCGACAGTCGTTGATGGTCTAATTTTGAGAAGCGGAGCAGTAATTCTCCGAAAGTCACTACTTTAGTTTTCATATCTTTAATAATCTAGTTTCATGTTTCAAGTTTCAGGCCTCAGGTTTCAAGTCCACTATATTCTCTCTACCTGTTTCACCCCTTTCACTGTGCGCAGTTTCTTGATGAGCGCTTCCAATCGGGTGTTATCATTAATCATGATGGTCAGCGTGCCCCGGAACAATCCGTCGTTAGAGTCGATATTGATGCCGCGCAGCACCAGCTTTTCATCTTTCGAGATGATGCTGGTCAGGTTGTTCACAATGCCCAGGTCGTCATTACCGATGACGCGCAGCGTGATGGCATACTGACTAGACCCCTTGCCGCTCCATTTGGCTCTGACGATACGATAGCCAAAACGTCGGCGCATCTCTGGTGCGTTAGGACAGTCACAACGGTGAATCTTGATGCCGCCGCTGATGGTCACGAATCCGAACACCTGGTCACCATAGATGGGGTTGCAACATTTTGCCAACTGATAGTCCACGCCCTTCAGGTCCTGTCCGATGACTAGCACATCATCATTCTGTACTGTCGGTTGACCTTTGAAGTCCTCCAGCACAAATTCCTCAGCCGAGCGGGCTATATTATCGCCTGTGATAACTTTCTCGCCCTGCTGCAGTTCCAGGTATTTGTCAAACACGGTTTGCACATCCAGCGCCTCGTGGGCAATGTCGCGATAAAAGTCGCTGGCCTCCTTATAGCCCAGTTTCTTCATCGTGCGCATCATCAGGCTCTCGTCCTGTTCTATCTTCCTGTTCTTGAACTTACGCTCCAGCATCTCCTTCACCAGCAGGGCCTCCTTCTGCTGTGTCTCCTTCAGTGCCAGACGGATTTTGGCCTTTGCCCTTGCCGTCTTGACGATGCTGAGCCATTCCTGTTTGGGATACTGTGTGGACGAGGTGAGAATCTCTACCTGGTCGCCCGAGTGGAGTTCCTGACGGAAGGTTACCACCTTATTATTTATGCGCGCGCCCGTGCAGGCAGACCCCACCTTTGAGTGGATGTGATAAGCCATATCCAGCACCGTGGCGCCCTTGGGAAATTTCAGTAGGTCGCCTTTTGGAGTGAAGACGTAAATCTCGTCGTCATAGAGGTCCATCTTAAACTGATCCATCGCCTCCATACCGCTAGCGTTCTCCAGCATCTGACGGATGCCGTTGAGCCATTCGTCCATGCCGCCTTCCGACGACTTCACGCCCTTGTAGCGCCAGTGGGCTGCCACGCCTCGTTCGGCAATGTCATCCATGCGTTCCGTGCGTATCTGCACCTCCACCCATTTTTTCTCGGGCCCCAGCACGGTGATGTGCAGACTCTCGTAGCCGTTTGACTTAGGCACGCTGAGCCAGTCGCGCATACGCTTTGGGTTCGAGGTGTACATATCCGTGATGATGGCAAACGTCTGCCAGCACTGTTGCTTCTCCTTCTCTATCGGACAGTCTATGATGATGCGGATGGCAAAGAGGTCGTACACGCCCTCGAAAGCACACTTCTGCTTCTTCATCTTCTGCCATATGGAGTGGATACTCTTGGTGCGTCCCTTCATGTGAAACTTCAGTCCGGCGTTCTTCAGCTTTTCCTCAATAGGAGCGATAAACTGCTCTATGTATTTGTCGCGTGCCTGTTTGGTGGCATTCAGTTTTTCCTTGATGTGATAGTAGGCATCGGGCTCCAGGTATTTCAGCGACAGGTCCTCCAGTTCGCTTTTCAACTTGTACAGACCCAACTTATGGGCTAGTGGGGCGTAGAGGTAGGCAGCCTCTTCGCTGACGCGTCTTTTGGCCTCCTCTTTTTCTGTGTCCCTGATCTGACGCATCAAGTTCACGCGGTCTGCTATCATGATGAGAATCACGCGCATATCCTCTGCGAACGACAGTAGCAGGTTGCGGAAGTTCTCGCTCTCGATGACGGGATTCTTCTGATACAGTTCTTGTATGCGTTGCAGTCCATGCAGGATCCGTCCCACGGCAATGCCATAGGTGGTACCCACCTCGTCAATTGTCAGGAATCCTGCCTCTACACTGGGGTTCAACAGAATAGCCAGTACGGCATCCCTGCGTAGTCCTATCTCGTCGATTAAAAGAAGTGCTGTTTGCAGGCTGCTGACGATGGGGTTCAGTCCGAAGGTGTCGCGTTTTACTTGGTTCTGCTCGATGGCATGCAACAAGTGACTGCGAATACGTCCTTCGTCGTCTTCCTCCAGTGAAGGAGCAATCTTTTCCTTCAGTTCTGTATATAGTGCGAGCGCCTGGTCTCTCTCCTCTATACTAAATTCAAAATGTTCAGTCATATCCTTCAACATCTTTTTGTTAATAGGATAGCCCCAAACATATTCCTTAATGTTTCAGGGCCAATGTGTAGTTATAATATTCCTCGTTGCCCGTGACGTCTTTGATGACCTTGAGGAATGGGGGGAATTTCACGGGCTCGCCCTCGGCTATGCCCTTTGTCTCCAGTATTACAAGTCCTTCGAGGCACCCCTGGTAGATATCAACCTCGAAATACTGTCCTTTCCATATAAAACTGTTGCGTTGCTTGTGTATGGTGCAACGCTGTGGGTCGGCCAGCGAGAGCATCATCTCATAGAGCGACAGGTTGATCTGGCGTTCCGTCACCAGTTCTTCGTTTTCTGAGGTCTTTTTCTTCGTGGTGTGTACATATACCTGTTTCTGTCCCCATCCGCGCTTGCGCAGGCGAATCTCTGCGCCTGCCTCACCTTGCAGATAGGTCTGTGTTATCTCGCTCTGGATGCAGTCCTCGGGCAGTTCGCCTGTCAGTTCCACGATATATTTGCGTTCCTCCACGATAGGCTGGGGCAATCCCAGTACGTTGGAAATCTCCATGATTACCCGGTTCATCTTGCAGTCAAAGTCATCGTGGTTGTTGATGACGCGCAGATGTGGGTGACCTGTCCACGCCTTTATCACCTTCTTGTCCAGTCCGCGTGCAATGCGCAGCCCCTCCTCGTTCATCTGCTCGTAGCGCTGCGCGTTATTAGCGGTGGTATAGTATTGCTCGGCACCGTCGGCAGCCGATACCAGATGCAGCACAGCATCATATCTGTCACGCAGTTCGGGTGTTGATGTACCCACTGCACGTGTGATGCTTTGCCATGTGTCGGGCGTCATGTAGGCTGAGATATCCATTGCGCCTCTGTCGCAAACAATCAGACAGGGCTTGTTGCATTCCTGCGCCATCCTCAGGAATTTGTCCTCCAGGGCCATTTGAATCTCAAGCGTAGCTTTCTCTCCCTCATAGAAGAATCCCTGGTTCTTTGTAAGGTAGTTCATACCTGCCTGCGTAAAGAGGGTGGGGACCTCCGGAATGGTGAATACTTTATAGCCGAGACTCGAAAAATGTTCTATGACGCGCACCAGTGCCGTTGTCTTTCCTGCGCATGGTCCGCCAGTGAGGACTATTTTTTTAATATCGTTCATTCTAATGCTTGTATTTTGAGTACAAAGATAATCAATTTTATCAGAAATATTGCCTCTGAGAAGAAAATTTTGATGAAAATCGAAAAAAAACAAGAAAAAGTTTGGTGGTTTCAAAAAAACTCCGTACCTTTGCACCCGCAATTCAGCAAGAGCGCTGATTCAAAACAAAAATGATGCACCCGTAGCTCAGTTGGTAGAGCACCTGACTCTTAATCAGGGTGTCCAGAGTTCGAGCCTCTGCGGGTGTACTAAAAAGAGAGGTTTACCACCTCTCTTTTTTTATTTTAACTGTTTGATAATCACTAATCAAGTTTCCGTCCCCTATAGTAAGCGTTGAATGCATCTTGTGCATAGCCGTCGCCTGTATATTTGAATGTAGAGGCAGAGGCACCGTCAATCTTCTTTCCGTAATAGAATACATTGAAGGCATCCTTGGCATAACCGTCACCAATCTCCTTGAAAGAAGAGGCCATGGCGTCTATCTTTTTGTCTCCGTAGTACACGTTGAACTTCGTCTTGTAATATCCCTTGGGGCTTCTGTCATGTTCATGCCAGTCTCCTTCTTCGTGGAAATGTGAGTTGTCGCGCCCTTTCAAACGGAATGTGGCTGGGTCTACAAACTCAAGTATACGACCATGGCGATACACGTTGTTGCGATCCTTGGCATAACCATGACCTAAATCTACGAACGAACGGGCATCCGCATGCGGTATTGGCTCCCTGTCGAAAAAGACCTTGTTGCGGTCTATTTTGTACGCTTGTGCAAAACCCGATAGGCTCCATCCTATAAAACCTATCACCATCAGTGACTTTTGGAGTGTAGTAATCTTTTTCATAACATTGGTTTTTTAATTGATTAATAACTGGTGCAAAGATACGCATTTTGCCTCAAACAATAAAAAAGAAAATCCCTATCATGTGGTGGGGATTCTCCTATTTTAATCCTAAACTATCCTAATAATCAATGAAAAGGTAGGAAAAATATCGTATTTTTAAGTACCTTTGCAATCCGATTTAATATGATTATTCGAAATGGATTACTTACCGAAAGACCCTGCCATACTGGTTTCGAGTGTGAATATGCTGCTGCGTGACGAGGAGTTCGACACGCTTGAGTCTCTATGCTATAACTTTGGTACAGAACCCGTACATGTCAAGGACTACCTTTACGGACATGGATTTGTGTATAGCGAGGATCAACGACAGTTCCGTCCGATAGGTTATGACACCGCAACCCGATGATTACAAAAGACAGTATAGAGACCGCCTATAGCTTTCTGCATCAGAAGCAGCGCATCTATGTGCATTCCACGCTCGACTGGCAGAAGGATGACATCGAGATGGCCATTGCCGCCTATGCCGACGAAATGAGTCCTGATCTGTATGATGCCATCTGTGGTGGCCGTACCGACTTCCTGCGCGACCATCAGCATTTCCTGGAGGATATCACCAAGGCTGTTGAGATGCTGGAAGGGATGCTGTGACGTGTGGTTATAGAGAACAGATTTTGGAAAATTTCGAAAAATAATCATGATGCTCGATTCCTATTACCAGCAGTTGTGTCATCATGAATACATGCCTCTTTTGGCCTCCTTGCCGTTCTCCATTACAAGTTAAAACTCTATACTGGCACGGCTGGTTTCATACGTGTCAGGAGCGATTGGTCCATGCTCGTTGCCGTGCTTCTGGGTAATATCATCGCGTGTGGCGTGTGTGCCTGCGCCATGACCTATGCCCAGCCCGATATCATTGCCCCCGATATGGCTATTGTTGGGTCACGACTGGCCAAGGGCCCTTTGGCCTGCTTCCTGTTGGCCATTGGCTGCGGATTTATCATGACCACCGCTGTCCAGTTTGGCCGCGAGGGTAAATTCCTACCTTTATTATTTGGTGTGCCCGTCTTCATCCTGTGTGGTTTTACTCATTCTGTGGCAGATGCCTTTTATTTCTTGGCCGTCCCTCAGATGATCAGCATCCAGTTGTTGGCTATCTACCTGATGGAAGTCCTGGGCAATTTCATTGGGTGCAACCTGTACCGGTTGTTGATTTCAAAGTAAAGTATTTTACCCTGGAAGTCGTTGAATCCAAAACAACGTTTTTCAGGGTAAAACACAAAAGAATGGAGTATGTGGTTACTTCGAGAGTGCTTCGAAAAGTCTGTCAAGAGCGCGATTTGCGTCTTTTTCCTCGTCGAGGAGTTGCACAAATTTTGAGCCGATGATGGCACCTGCAGCGTTTGATTGGGCTGATTCCAGGGTCTGCTTGTTACTGATTCCGAAGCCAATCATGCGCGGATTTCGCAGGTTCATGGCATTAATCTTGTGGAAATAAGCCTGTTTTTGTTCATCAAACGACTGTTGCGCACCCGTTGTGGCAGCTGATGATACCATGTAAATGAAGCCTTCAGTGTGCTCATCAATGAAGCGGATACGCTCCTCGGAGGTCTCGGGCGTGATGAGCATGATGACGCGTACATCATAGCGATCGGCCACAGGTTTGATGTCGTCGAGGTAGTCTTTGAAGGGTAGGTCGGGGATGATGACACCACTGACGCCTGACTCAACGCACGACTGACAGAAAGCTTCGATACCATACTGCATGATTGGGTTTAGATAACCCATAAGTATCAGTGGTATAGATACTTCGTCTTTTATGCTCTTGAGCTGATTGAAGAGCGTTTGCAGACTCATTCCGTTCTTCAAAGCCTTTGTGGCAGCATCCTGAATCACGGGTCCGTCGGCCATCGGGTCGCTGAAAGGAATGCCCACTTCTATCATGTCGATGCCTCGTTTCTGCATCGTTTTAATTACTTCGGCGGTACTGTCGAGGGTGGGGGTGCCGGCGCAAAAATAGAGTGAGAGGAGCTTTCTGTCGCCTCTTTCGTTGAAAAGTCGTGTTATTTTATTCATAATTGTGTCAGAAATTGCTTTAATAGTTCTACATTTTTCATTCCAGGCTCTGTTTCAAAGCGAGAATTGAGATCTATTCCCATCATCTTCGGGTGCTTGAAATCGCGTATGCGAGCAGCATCGTCGGGACCTATACCGCCACTAAGCAGGAAAGGTTTCTCACCGTCGTAGCCGTCGAGTACAGACCAGTCAAACTGCTTTCCGCTACCGCCTACGCACGTACATTTTGTATCAAAAACGAAGGCATCGACGCAGTCCTCGTACTGCTTATAAATTGCGATCGAATTGCGATCCATAATGCTGATGGCCTTCCAAATCTGGATGCCTCGACGCAAGTCGGGGTCAATCGTACTGCGCAGGTTACGGATGAGTGTGGGCTCTTCGTGGCCGTGCAACTGAATCACGTCCAACTTGAAATTCACCACCCGCGTGATGATATTCTGTGCCATCTCGTCTACGAAAACGCCCACTCTCTGGTAGCAACTCGGCGTTTCGCTGTTAGCAACAAGCCGTGTTGTGTCGGGGATGATGCCTGCGTGGGAGGGAATCATGGTCACGTTTCTGGGCGATTTTTCCCAGAAAATCATGCCGATATAATCGACGCCTAACTTGCTGACCTGACGAATATTCTCGCCGTCGCGCATGCCGCATACTTTTACTTTCATATCTTTGCAATAAATTCTTTCAGAGCCTGTCCTGGCTGGGGTTCACGCATAAACGTCTCACCGATGAGGAAACCGCGGAAACCTGCCTCGCGCAGTTCCCTGACCGTCTGTGGGTTAGAGATGCCGCTCTCGCTTACTTTTACAGCCTCTCTTGGTAGCTTCTCGGCCAGGCGGTAAGAAGTCTCCACGTCGGTAATAAACGAGCCTAAATGGCGATTGTTGATGCCACAGAGGTCTGGATTCAATTCTGCATATTCCAGTTCGCGCTCGTCGTGCATTTCAAGCAGTACCTCCAGTCCTAGCTCGTGAGCTTTTGTCAGCAGAGTGCGCAGTTTTTCTTTCGTCAGACAAGCTGCGATGAGCAGTACGGCTGAGGCACCGCATAGCAGGGCTTCGTAGAGTTGCATCTCGTCGATAACGAAATTCTTGTAGAGTACAGGGATGGTGACGCCTGCCTGTCGTGCCTCCATAATAAAACGGTCGTGGCCACCGAAATATTGCTTGTCGGTGAGGATAGAGAGGGCTGCGGCACCGTTCTGCTGGTACGACAGGGGTATCTCGCAGGCTTTACCCTCCTCCTTGATCCAGCCTTTCGAGGGCGAGCGGCGCTTGAACTCAGCGATGATGCCCGTGGGCGAGGCCAGGAGGGCTTCCCGTATAGAGACCTTCTTCTGACGCATGCGCTCCAGCTCTTGCTGCTTGGTGATGATGATTTCTTCGAGGATGTCCATTGTCGTGATGGGATTAATGGGGTTAAGAATTCAGCTCCACGAATTTCTTGAAGGTACGCAGTGCTGCCCCGCTGTCGATACTCTCGCGGGCAATGGCGATACACTCCTCAATGCTCTTCTCGCCCTTTTCAAGCACCTGGATACCGAAGGCGGCATTGGCCAGCACGATATTCTTCTGGGCAGGCAGCGCACGATTCTCGAGTACAGAGTCGAATATCTGGGCGGCCTCTTCCTCGGTAGCTCCACCAACAAGTTCCTCGGGCTTAGCTATCTCGAAGCCGAGGTCGCTGGGCTTAAAGATACGCTCGTACTGCTTGGTGGTTACTTTAAAGTCGCCTGTAAGTGAAATCTCGTCATAGCCGTCGATAGAATTCACGATACCATAGTCGATGCCAATCTTCTGATAAACCTGGTTATACAGACGCATCTGGTCGAGGTTAGCTACGCCAAGCAGTTGACACTGAGGCTGTGAGGGATTGACCAGAGGACCAAGCAGATTGAAGATTGTTGGGAACTGCAGCGCCTTGCGGATGGGGCCAACAAACTTCATGGCCTTGGCAAAGAGCTGGGCGTGGAGATAGACAATGCCAGCCTCGTTGAGTGAGCGGTTCAACTTGTCGATATCATCGGTGAACTTAATGCCGTGATGGGCAATGACGTTCGAGGCACCCGAAACAGAAGTGGCAGCGTAATTACCGTGCTTAGCCACCTTGTAACCTGCACCTGCGATGACGAAACAGCTCGTCGTAGAAATATTAAAGGTGTTCTTACGGTCGCCACCGGTTCCTACCACGTCGATATAGCGATCGGCGTCGAGAATGGCGGGAACGCCCGTCTCAAGGATACCATCGCGGAAACCAAGCAGTTCGTCAACGGTAACACCGCGCATCTGCAGGGATGTGAGCAGTGCTGTAATCTGCTCGGTGGGATACTCACTCTGAGTGATACCAATCAGAATATTCTTCATTTCTTCACGAGACAATTCCTCGTGGTTCAGCATCCTGTTCAGGATGTCTTTCATTGTCTGTGCCATATCTGTTTTGTTGTTTAATCCTTAATTTTTAATCTTTAATACTTCATGTTACAAGAACATCCAGTTCTGCAGCATCTTCTTTCCATCGGGGGTGAGCACGCTCTCGGGGTGGAACTGGATACCACGTATGTTGAGAGTTTTATGTTTCAAGGCCATAATCTGTCCTTCGTTGCTCTCGGCAGTGATTTCAAGACAATCGGGGAAGTTCTCCTTTGAGACCACCCACGAGTGATATCGGCCTACGGTAAATTCCTTCGAGATACCCGAGAAGAGTGCATCGTCGTTAGTGAGATGGCAGGGCGTAGCTACACCGTGAAAGACGTCGCTCAGGTTCTCGAGCTGGCCACCAAAGGCCTCGCCGATAGCCTGATGACCGAGACATACGCCCAGAATGGGCTTCTTGCCGGCATAGGTGCGAATCACATCAAGCAGCAGACCTGCCTCAGAGGGGATGCCAGGACCTGGGGAAAGAATAATCTTACTAAACTCCTCCAGTTGCGACAGTTCAAACTGGTCGTTACGGTAAACGGTGACTTCGGCACCCAGTTCCTTAACCAAATGACTCAAGTTGTATGTAAACGAGTCGTAATTATCTATGATAACTATTTTCATGATGGTTCTAATGGGGATTAATGAATCAAGTAATTTACATCTTCTCGGCCATGAGGATAGCACGTCTTAGTGCACCCAGTTTGTTGTTAACCTCCTGCAGTTCGTACTCCTCGTCGCTCTTGGCCACAATACCTCCGCCTGCCTGAAACCAGAGCTCACCGTTACGACTGACAAAGGTGCGGATGGTGATAGCCTGATTCAGCGATCCGTTAAGACCTATATAGCCGATACAACCGCCGTAAGCACCACGGTTATGGGGCTCGTACTCAGAAATCAACTGCATGGCGCGAACCTTTGGGGCACCTGATAGTGTGCCGGCAGGGAAGGTGTCGATGAAAGCCTTGATAGGGTCGGCATCCTTGTCAAGTTCGCCTGAGACGCGTGACACGAGATGAATGACATGTGAGTAATATTGCAGGTCTTTGTAAAAATCAACCTTTACGCCGTGACAATTACGTGACAGATCGTTGCGTGCCAGGTCAACCAGCATCACATGTTCTGCATTCTCCTTGGGATCATTGCGCAGGTATTCGGCTCCCTTGCGATTGGCCTCTGCATCGCCTGTACGCTTGGTAGTGCCTGCGATGGGGTCGATGTAGGCCTTCTTTCCCTCTATGCGACAATGCGTCTCGGGCGAAGAACCGAAGATACGGAAACCGCCGAAGTCGAAGTAGAAGAGGTAAGGTGAAGGGTTGATTGAGCGGAGGGCACGATAGAGCTTGAAGTCATCGCCCTCATACTTCTGGATGAAGCGGCGTGAGAGCACAATCTGGAAGACGTCGCCACGCAGACAGTGTTGGATGCCCTTTCGGATATTGGCCTTATGTTCCTCGTCGGTAAGGGGTGAGGTCGTTTCGCCTACAGGATGGAAGTCGTAAGCCTTTACGTTGGCTTTATTCATGGCTTTCATCACATCATCTAGTGCCTTTTCGCCATCAAGTGAGATAATTGTGAGGGTGTTGTTGAAATGGTCGAACACAATCACTACCTTATAAAGGATGTATAATAGGTCGGGGGCATCGTTCTTGGCCTGTGTCTCGTCCTTAACGTCGATATTCTCGAAATAACGTACGGCATTGAATGAGGTATAGCCGAAGAGTCCACAGGTGTCTGCATGCTCGCCAGTGACCTTGATATGGTCAATCAATGCATGGATGGCATCGGCAGAACCATAGTTGTTGTTGATTTCATGCTGCTCATTGCTTCCATCAGGAAAGATGATGTTGGCAAGGCCGTGACCGATGGCCACACTCGCCATAGGGTTGATACCGATAAACGAGCGCGAGTTATTTGAGTCGTGATAATCCGAACTCTCCATCAGGGCACTCTGTGGATAGAGGTCGCGAAGGCGCATATATACGCCAACAGGTGTATAAAGGTCGGCCAGAATGGTACGGCTGGTTGTGGTATATTTAAAAGTTTCCATATTCGCCTGCTAAGTCTTTGTTGTTCAGATAGGTTTCTACATCTTTATCGCCACGTCCGCTGACGGTCAGCACTACCACATCATCGGGCTTGAAGGTCATCTTCTGAAGGGCTGCAATAGCGTGGGCACTCTCCAGGGCGGGGATGATACCCTCCAGACGGGTCAGTTCGTAGGCGGCGCGTATGGCCTCGTCGTCGTTGATGCTATAGACTGTTGCACGATGCTGAGTGGCCAGGTTGGCATGCATCGGACCGATACCGGGATAGTCCAGTCCGGCAGAGATGCTCTCAGCCTCGATAATCTGTCCGTCGGGGGTCTGCATCACCAACGTCTTGGCACCATGAAGGATACCCAGTCGGCCAGCGTGAATCGTAGCTGCGGTATGACCGGTCTCTACGCCCTTGCCACCAGCCTCTGCCAGCACAATCTTCACGCGCTCATCATCTATATAGTGGTAGATAGTACCTGCGGCATTTGAACCACCGCCCACACAAGCCATCAGGTAGTCGGGATAGTCGCGGCCAATCTTCTCTTGGAGCTGCTTCTTGATTTCCTCGGAGATGATGCTCTGCAGACGGGCCACCATATCGGGATAGGGGTGGGGACCCACGGTAGAACCGATGATATAGAAGGTATCACTGGGATGACAGCACCAGTCGCGGATGGCTTCATTGGTGGCATCTTTCAGGGTCCAGTTGCCTGTTTTCACCGGACGGACCTCGGCACCCAGCATCTTCATGCGCTCTACGTTGACGTGCTGACGTTCTACGTCCAGCGCTCCCTGATATACCACGCAGGGCATATCCATCAGGGCGCATACCGTTGCTGTAGCCACGCCGTGCTGACCGGCACCTGTCTCGGCGATGATACGTTTCTTACCCATCTTCTTGGCCAACAGAATCTGTCCGATGGTGTTGTTGATCTTGTGGGCACCGGTGTGGTTCAGGTCTTCACGCTTCAGGTAGAGCTGACAGCCGTATTTCTCGCTCATGCGCTTAGCCAGGTAGAGGGGAGAGGGACGACCTACGTAGTCGCGTAGCAGCGTCATATACTCACGCTTAAACTCCTCTGACTCGATAATGGGCAGATACTCCTCCTGCAAGCGTTTCACCGTAGCATAGAGAATCTCGGGAACGTAGGCTCCACCAAACTCTCCGTAAAATCCTTGTTTGTCAACTAAGTAACTCATATATTTTTATTTTTTTTGTGTTGTTATTCGACTAAAAGAAAAAGAGACCCGTCGTGATTTGACGAGCCTCTTCCTATGGTTGATGTACATATACATGGCAAGCTTCTCACGACTATTTAAATCTTGAGTTACGCCACCACCATGCATTGAACAATTGTTTCATATTTTCTTGTTTCTTGTTTCTGATTCGGTTGCAAAAGTACGTGTTTTTCTGATAATCTGCAAATTTTTCGCTAACTTTTTTCGTAATATGATAGTTTTTTCTTATATTTGCAGTGATATTTGTTAGATATTGATGATTATGAGAACCTATTTCTATAAAATTCTATTAACCTGTTTTGTTCTTTTCGTCTGTTCTGGCATATCGGCTCAGTCTGATTTTGCCGTTGACTCCGTGACTTCGGAAAGTGACTCGTTGATACAGGTGTTGCGTAATCAGGTACAGGAACTGCAGTTGCAGCGTATCATGATGCAGGAACAGTTGTCCGAGACGGGACGTAGCGACTCCTTGAGAGCAGCCGAACGGAAGGCGCGTGTGGACTCTCTGCGTACGATAACGCCAGGTTCGCCCTTGGTGATTGACGGCGACACGCTGTTGGTGCTCTATGCGCGCAAGGGTGGGGTGTATCCTGAGAAACGCGTAGAACAGGCTTATGAAGCTATCCTCTCGCAGGGGCGTCGCCTGACGATGTTTGCCGACTCAGTCTATGTCTATGAGAGCGATTTCTTCAGCGATATCATGGCAGGCAATGAGGTGATACTCAGTGTGACGGATATTGATGCGCTGTGGCAGAATACTACCCGTCAGGAACTGGCCGCGCAATATGCAGAGGTTATCAAGGCCAAGATTCTGGAGATTCATGAGGAGTATGGGTTGCGCCAGAAATTGCGTGGCTTGTTGTGGGTGGCTGTCATCATCGTGGTTCAATGGTTGCTCATCAAGGTGACGTTGTGGTTCTACCGCAGATGGCGCTATCGTCTGATGCGACGTGTGATGCGATGGGATATCCCTTTGAGGATCAGGGATTATGAGGTGCTGAACGTCCGTAGGCGTGGCATCATCTTCATGTTCTTCTTCCGTATGCTGCGCTTCTTCGTCATCCTGATGCAGTTGCTTGTCAGTGTGCCCCTGCTCTTCTCTGTATTCCCGGAGACTAAGACGTTCACCTTTACAATATTAGGATATATTTGGGACCCGCTGGTCGATATCGTGGGGTCTGTGATGGGCTATATGCCCAACCTTTTTAAGATTATTGTCATCATCGTATGTTTCCGCTACCTGGTGAAGGCAATCCGCTATCTGTCCAATGAGGTATCATCTGGTAACCTGAAGATTACGGGCTTCTATGCCGACTGGGCTCAGCCAACTTACCTTATCCTGCGTATCTTGCTTTATTCCTTCATGTTTATCATGATATGGCCCTTGTTGCCCAGTTCTGACTCTGAGATATTCCAAGGCGTCTCTGTCTTCATCGGTGTCATCGTGTCACTGGGTTCTACGTCTATAGTGGGTAATGTAATGGCAGGACTGGTGATGACCTATATGCGCCCGTTCCGCGAGGGAGACTTCATCCGCTTTGGTGATGTTGAGGGCTTTGTCATCGAGAAAACGGCACTGGTGACGCGTGTCAGGACGCGTAAGAACGAGGTGATAACGATTCCTAATTCGAACCTGATGAGTGCCCAGACTTCTAACTATACGTTTGCGGCGGCAAATTTTGGTATCATCGTGCATACCAAGGTGACGATAGGTTATGACATGAAGCACGAACTGATAGAGAATTTGCTGCTGGCGTCGGCAAAGGCTACCAGACACTTGCAGCAAAAGCCCCTGCCCTTTGTGCGTGTCACGGCATTGGATGATTTCTACGTGGAATACGAAATCAATGCCTATACACATCATTCTGAACACTTGTCGGATATCTATTCGGAGTTGCACCAGAATATTCTGGATCATTTCCATGAGGCTGGTGTTGAGATTATGTCACCCCATATCTTTGCCCACAGAGATAATCTGGAGTTGCAAATTCCCAAGAGTGACAAATAAATTTTAATTTATTTTGAAGTTTGACAGAATTCAATTATCTTTGCAGACGAATACTCGATTACTAACTAAAAATTATGATAAGATGAAAAGAAAACTTTCTTCTCTATTGCTGTTTGCTGCTATGCTGTTTGCTGCTCAAGGAAATATCATGGCTGCCAATACAAAGACAACAATAACACAGGTCACAACGACAGTCACTCTTAGCGATGATGTGGATTACATCATCACGGGCGATGCACCTTTTGCCGGTGATGGCTTGATTAATATCACGAATACAGAGCATGCTGTGTTGATTCTTCAGAATATCAAGCCGTCGAAGGCGTCTTCTTGGTTGAAGTATATCCAGATCAACGGTGTGAAGGCTGCCAACAACTCCAACTGTCAGATAAAGTTCTATAATTATGGTTGTATCATCCTGCCATATGCCGGCGGTGATAAATTCAAGCCGCTCACCGTCTATTCTAAGAAGAATTTCGAGGGCGAGTCGTGCAATGACTTCGGATTAGAGCATTCCGATGGTTATATGAACACGCTGACGGATGCAAAGTTGAACAACCGTATCCGTTCGTTTAAACTGAAGCGTGGCTATATGGTGACTTTTTCCCTGAAAGCTGGCGGACGCGGTTATAGCCGTTGTTTTATTGCTGCTGACAAGGATTTGGAGATGGCTTCACTGCCTGCACTCATGGACAACAGTATTTCTTCGTATCGTGTGTTTAAATGGTATGACGCTGGCAAGAAACAGTTGGCCAATGATTTGAATACCACCACCATGGCTGCCCTGGATGTACAGAGTAGTTATACTTGGAGCGAGGGACATAATATGGCACCCGATTATGAGTGTGTACCCAACCATATCTATGAGGACTATCCCTCTTCTCGTGCTATTGGCAAAGCTACATGGTCGCCTCATTCAAAGAATAATAATGAACCTAGGAATACGTCTGATGACCATCCGCAGGATCTGAATACAATCCTCAACAACTGGGAGAACATGATGCGTACGGGTATGCGCCTCTGCTCACCGGCTTCTTGGGATGGTAGCGACTATTGGAATGCTACGGGATTCCTGGCAGAGTTCTTGGATTCTATTGATGCTCGCGGCTGGCGTTGCGATATTATTGACCTGCACTGCTACTGGGCTGAGGGTAGCTTCGGAATATGCACTATTGGTCGGACAAGTATAAGCGTCCTATCTGGATTTCTGAATGGTGCTGGGGTGCCTCCTGGAATCATAATGGTGCTTTCGCTGATGGTGTCACCCAGTCACAGGTGAAGGGAGCATTGGAACGTATCTGTACGAATCTGAATAATTGGGATTATGTGGAGCGCTATTATTACTGGAATGGTGAGGCTCCGATATCCCGTCTCTATGATGGCGGACTGACACCTGCTGGTGAGTACTATGCTGCAATGAAGGCGCCGATGGCTTATAATGGTAAATATGATTTTGTGCCTAAGACACCTAAACAGTATGCCCCTTCCAATTTTTCTGTGGAATATGATAATAAGAAGGGACTGGCCGTCCTGAAATGGGATGATAAGAATGGCGAAATGAATAGCAGTATGTCTATTATGCGAAAGGCTGGTAGCGGTAAGGCATGGGAGGTATTGTGTAATGTCGCTATTCAAGAGGATGCAGCAAGTTATACGTTTACCGACTCTGCTGCTATGATTGGCTATCAGTATCAGATTGTCGTCAAGGATGCCAACAACCAGGATCGAAAGTCTACTACCTTGATGGCAACAAGTGATGAGCTGCAGACTGGTGATGCCATAGAGATTGATGGACAGACAAGATATCTGGGTGGTAACATCATGGTGAATGGCAGTTTTGATATGGGCTTCTATGGTTGGCTCGACGGAAAAGGCAACACGCTCTCGGCACCCTATTTCCAGGTGATTCCTGAGGGTGGAAATGATGACGGTGCTTATCTGCAGGCTTACGGCAATGGCAACCTGACAAGTGAGATGGCTCTGCATACGGTGTTTACGATCCTGCCCAACACGAATTATTATTTCTCGGTAGCCTCTTGCAACATGCCTTCGGGCTATGATTGTAAGTTGGGCTTGAGCGAGGAGGGTATGGCAGCTCCTGCGGCATCACCTTTGTTTATTAATAATACAACGGATAAGTGGCTGACGCAGTTTGCCAGTTTCAATAGTAAGTCCAATACACAGGCACGTGTACGTCTGTTTAATCTGGCTTCTAAGGCGCAAGTTGATCAGATGATGCTTTGCCAGTTGTTCTCTACACGCGACTCGGCTATTGCTGATGGTATTGCCAAAGTGCGTATCACGGCTGAGGCATTCAAGGACTACAATACAAAGTACAACTATCTAAACGAGGACTTGACACGTATTTCCACGGGTGTTACTACTACTGATGCAGAGGCTCTTCAGACGCTGGCAAAGGCAATGGAAGATGCCCTCCAGGCGTATCGTTATCTGAACGATGGTACGTTGGTTGCATATGCTGAGAAACTGGTTGCGCTGAAGTTACATGGTTATGAGAGTTTGGAATTGATTCTTAATGCTGCCAAGAAAGCTAAGACAATAGAATCTGTTGTCATGTGCTATGCTGACTTGGAGGAGGCTGTGTTCGACTATCTGCCTTACAAACAAGTGAAGAATAAGATTGAGAATCCCAATTTCTCGTTGAATACTGGATGGACGTTTAAGACTGGTTCTTATCAAGGTGGCGATCAGCGTCTGGCTACCCATGATGGCGTCACCTGCTGGAATGCGTGGTGGTCAGGTATCGATGCCGACAACGAGACACAGTCGATGGCTATCTCGCAGGATTTGACATTCCCAGGCACAACTCCTATGCATGGTCTGTATGCACTTGAGTGTAAGGCTTCTACAGAGCATTACTGTCTTTCAGACCAGCATGGTTATATTACAGATGGTACCGTAAAGGAGAATACACAAAACCTTACAGCCGACTATCTGGATCTGAATATGCCTGTTGCCAAACGCTGGGGTACGCTTTACACGGCTCCTATCTACCTCAACGATAATAGTACGTTTACCGTTGGTTTCGAGGGTACTAAGAAGGGCTCTGTTGCCAATGGCTGGCTGCAGTACGGAAAAACGTCAGGTCAGTCTAACGATAAGCGCGAGGGGTGGTGGTGTGCAACAGATTTCGCACTCCGTTTTACGCCGCTCTATAAGCAAACTGTAGTGCCCAATCAGTTTGGTTGTATCTGTCTGCCTTATGCTGTTCGCGCTTCCGAAACGCTTGAATGCTACAAAATTGTGGGTATCAATGCAGACTATACCCAACTGTGTCTTGAGGAGATCGACGAGACAGAGGCTGGCGTTCCTTTTATCTACCGTTCTTCAGATACTGAGGCGCTCTTCCTGGAGTATGGCGATGCAGTGGCCATGACACAGAACGGTCCTGGTAATCTGCGTGGCTATCTGATTGCAAGTGCTCGTATGCCTCTTAATTATTACTTTGTCAACGATGGCGCTTTCGAGAAGATTACTTCTGCAAATCGTACGAAAGTGAAAAACTACGATGGCTATATGCGTCCTTTCACGGATCTCAATAGTGAGGCTATCCCTGTGCTGACCGACTGGACGGGTGAGACAATGGCTATCAGTGGTGTTACTGAGGAGGAGAAAGTAAAGAACAACCAACTCACCGGAATTAATACCGTCGTAGACAACCGTATGTTTGCTGATGGCGTTTACACGCTTGATGGACGCAGCATGCAGCGTGAGTCATTGAGGCCAGGCCTTTATATCAAGGTCGTTGGCGGACGTATGTTTAAGACAATCATAAAGTGATGATGAATAATAAAAGAAATATCCTGTTTGTGGTGGCTGCACTGGGTGCTGCCACCGCTTTCGCGCAAGAGCCTGTGCGCTCTTCGTCCAGTCTCTATCTGCACGCCCAGAAAAAGGCTGATGTGTCTGTGCCTTATGCCATCTCGGCTGAGGGCAAGCGATTCCAGCCAACCTGGGGCTTGGATCAGGCTTGGCCTAATGAGTCAAACCTGCTGAAAGGTATCAACCACATGGGTAAGGAGAATATCGGTATCGGTCGTACGGCTTTCCGTTATTCTGTTGCACTGACTAACGACTCGGTGCTTGGTGCTGCTGATGTCACTGCGCTGCGCAATCGAAATACGATCTTTAATAAGTTGAGCGCCACGCTTCCTCTTGTCTTTACGGCCGATCAGGAAGCCGTGGGACCTAATGATGCTAATCCTGACCGGGTGCCACCTGAGTACTTCGTGAAGAATAAGTCGGCCAACATCGAGCACTGGGCTGCTATGATTAATAGTCATGTGCACTGGATGCAGGCTAACACAAAGCACCCTGTGGTTGGTATCTCTCCTTTCAACGAGCCCGACTACTGGTCGATAGAGGAGGGAGCTACACCTGAGAAACAATGGCAGGTGGCTAAGCTCCTAAAAGAACAGTATCCTCGTTGTGCTGAGATTCCCATGGTGGGTGGTAACACGTTGAATAATGACAAGGCATTGGAGTGGTACACCCCAGGCAAACAGTATTATGAATGGGGCAACACACATCAGTTGGCTGGTTCGTTTGACAGCTTCGCTGGTTTCTTCCAGCAGCTGAAGAAAGACGGAAAGGTGGGCTATGCCGACGAGATGCATAATGTTGGTGAGGCTATGGTTGGTCTGGAATACGGCATGACTGTTGGCATCTGGTGGGGCTTCGACAGTCGTGCGCGTGGTGAGTTCTGCGATATAAGTCGCAATGGCGTGCGTCTGGCTTATGGTGAGCACCGCAACAACTGGACGGCGGCCAGCGTTTATCGTCATGATGACGGACGCGTGAAGGCTTTTGTTGGCTCCAGTGAACGTCAGGCTAAGACCACCACTTATCAGTTTGTCTCTACTGAGCGTGATGTCTATTATGATGGTTATGGTCCTGTACACGAGTTCGTGATGGAGATGCCTGGTGGTACGGGCTATCAGACAGGACAGACCAACGGTGAGCGTGTAATCAATGTGACGTGGGGCGAGGACGTGCCTCCTTCTGAGATTAACGGTACTTATAAACTGTTGAACAAGGTTTCGGGTGCTACTGGTAATGTCGTAAGCTATACTTCCAGTGGTGATGTGATTAAGCAGTCAAGGTACACGGGTTCCAAGAAACAGCAGTGGACGGTGAAACCTTGTAGTTCTCGCATTGGTGGTGATTTTAGCTTCTATGATATCGAGTCGGTGGATAATGCCAATATTCGCATGAATGTGAGGGATTATTCCAAGGGTCAGGCTGATATCCTGGCGTGGACGCAGGATGGTCCTACCAGCAACGAACAGTGGTATCTGGAGTATGACGGCAATGGCTATTACTTGATTCGTAACCGTGAGAGTGCACTCTATCTGGCATCGGCAGGCATTAGTACAATGGCAAAGATTATACAGACCCCAGAACTTACGGGCACTAATCGTGATCGTATGCTGTTCCGTTTCGTTCCCGTGGACGTAACTTACGATACTGCAGCTCCTGCCAAGCCTGCTGGCTTGCTGGCTGAGTCGCAGTCGGCCTCTGTTCGTCTCTCATGGACGGCTAATACAGAAACGGATGTGGAAGGCTATATGGTGGTGCGTGCGCCTAAGGGTACTGACGATTGGAACACCATCGCCCGTCAGCTCACGGAGACTTATTTCGTAGACAATACCTGTCGTCCTAATACCTCTTATATATATAAGGTAAAGGCGATAGACCGTTCGCAGAATATATCTGAGGCTTCTGATATCGTTGAGGCTGCTCCGCTGAGTCAGCCTACGATGATTGCCCGTTGGGATTTCGAGGATAATCTCAATGACGATACGCAGAATATGCTGGATATGGCTTCTCCTTCTACGCCAAAGTATGTGGCCGACCATAAGGTGGGCGATAAGTCCTTGTCGCTGACTGCCCAGTTCGTTCAGTTGCCTTATCGTGTTGCTGATAGTGATGAAATCTCTGTTGCTATGTGGGTTAAGTGGAACACATCTACGACTCAGTGGCAGCGTATCTTCGATTTCGGTAATGACGAGGACCATTATCTGTTCCTGACACCCAATAGCGGTACCTCTAAGATGCGCTTCGCCATTAAGAACGGAGGTGATGAACAGATTCTCGACTGTCCTTCGAAGTTGTCAAGCTATCTGTGGAAGCATGTTGTGGTGACGATGGGTAAGGATAAGACTGCAATCTATGTTGATGGTACAGAGGTTGCTTCTACTACAGGTATCACCATTAAGCCCAGCGATATCCGTCCGGTATTGAATTATCTGGGACGCAGTCAGTATACGGCAGACCCCAATATCTCGGCTAATTATGATGATGTGCGCATATTCAACTACGCCCTTAGTGCTGACGAGGTGAAGGCTGTGAAGGACGGTACCTATACCAACATCCAGTTAGTTGAGAATTCCGACGCCGTCAGTAAACCAATCTATACGATTGATGGTAAACGGATTGACCGACCCCAACAGGGCATTAATATCATTGACAGCAGGAAGATTTTGATGAAGTAATAAAACAGAAAGAGGATGCCGAAGCATCCTCTTTCTTTATTTCTCCAACGATAGTTTGTACCAGTCAAAGAGTTTTTTCACACCTTCGTCAATCTCTACCTTGTGTGTCCAACCTAATCGGTGCAACTTGGATACATCAATCAGTTTACGCATCGTGCCGTCGGGTTTCGTACTGTCAAATTCGATGGTGCCTTCAAAGCCCACGGCCTTGGCTACCAGTTCCGACAGCTCGCGAATGGTCAGTTCCTTGCCAGTACCTACGTTGATATGACAGTTGCGTATCTCGCCCAATGAGGGGATGGCTCCACCGCGGCCAGCCGAATGGTTACGGTCTACGGCGCCGTCGGTCTTGGCACCATAGTGCACGCTGGAGTATTTCTCAATGCCTATCACATCGCTGAAGTCTACGTTCAGCAATACGTGTACGCTGGCATCTGCCATATCTTCGCTCCACAGGAATTCGCGCAGTGGTGTACCGGTACCCCAGAGGGTCACCTTATTGTCTTCAATACCATACTTCGACAAGATGTTCAGTATATCGTCGTGTGATGATGACCCATCTACGCCCTCTACAGGACGTTTGTTGAGGTCAATGGCAATCTTGTCCCACTCGCCATCGTGAATCAACTTGGCCAGGTATACCTTGCGCATCATGGCTGGCATTACATGACTATTCTCCAGATGGAAATTATCATTGGGGCCATACAGGTTGGTGGGCATCACAGCGATATAGTTGGTGCCGTATTGCAGGTTGTAACTTTCGCACATCTTCAGGCCTGCTATTTTCGCAATGGCATATTCCTCGTTGGTATATTCCAGAGGCGACGTCAGCAGACAATCCTCCGTCATAGGCTGAGGTGCATTCTTGGGATAGATACAGGTAGAGCCCAGAAACAGCAGTCGCTGCACGCCGTGCTTATAGGCCTCGCCAATCACGTTGCATTGCATCATCATGTTCTGCATGATGAAGTCAGCACGATACAGGCTGTTGGCCATGATTCCACCCACAAAGGCAGCTGCCAGCACCACCGCATCAGGCTTCTCCTCATCAAAGAACTGGCGTACGGCCACCTGGTCTGTCAGATCCAGTTCCTTGTGACTTCTGCCCACCAGGTTTGTATAACCTCTCTGCAACAGGTTATTCCAAATAGCGGAGCCCACAAGTCCGTGATGCCCCGCTACATATATTTTCGCGTTTTTTTCTAACACAACTATTAACTCTTAACTCTTCGCTCGGCTTCGCCGCTTGGCTCCGCCAAGAACTCTTAACTACTTAACGATGCCTTTCTCCAGATATTCTTCCAGATTGGTACGAACCTTGGCGGCAGCACCGTCGGCAGCAACCTTAGCCATATCGCTGTCCACCATAATCTTTATCAGTTCCTCAAACGAGGTCTTGTTGGGGTTCCATCCCAACTTGGCCTTTGCCTTCGAGGGGTCGCCCCACAGGTTGACCACATCGGTAGGACGGTAGAAGTCGGGTGATACCTCAATGAGTACATCTCCGGGTTTGAGGTTGGAGGTTTGAGAATTGAGGTTTGGATCAAGGCTCTTAACGATACCCTTCTCGTCAGCACCCTCGCCAACAAATTCCAGTTCGATGCCAACGTGCTTGAAGGCATAGTAGCAGAACTCACGAACGGAGTGCTGCACACCGGTAGCAATGACAAAGTCTTCCGGCTTCTCCTGTTGCAGGATGAGCCACATGCACTCAACATAGTCCTTGGCATATCCCCAGTCGCGCAGACTGCCCAGGTTACCAAGATATAACTTGTCCTGCTTGCCCTGCTTGATACGGGCTGCAGCCAGCGTAATCTTACGTGTCACAAAGGTTTCACCGCGACGCTCACTCTCATGATTAAACAGAATACCTGAGCAGCAGTACATATCGTATGCCTCACGGTATTCCTTCACAATCCAGAAACCGTATTGCTTGGCAACGGCATAGGGAGAGTAGGGGTGGAAGGGCGTTTCCTCGTTCTGGGGCACCTCTTCTACTTTTCCATAGAGCTCAGAGGTAGATGCCTGATAGATACGGCACTGATCCTTCAGTCCCAACTGGCGTACAGCCTCCAGTATGCGGAGCACACCAACGGCATCAACGTCAGCAGTAAACTCTGGTGAGTCAAATGATACCTGTACATGACTCTGTGCTGCCAGATTGTATATCTCTGTGGGTTTTACCTTGCCGATAACGCCCAGAATACTCATCGAGTCGCCCAGGTCGGCATAATGCAGGTGGAAATTGGGCTTTCCCTCCAGATGGGCAATGCGTTCGCGGTAGTCAACTGACGAACGGCGTATGGTGCCGTGAACCTCATAGCCTTTCTCCAACAGGAATTCTGCCAGATAAGAGCCGTCCTGGCCAGTGATGCCAGTGATTAATGCGATATTCTTCATTTAGTTTTCTCCACTGAATTGCTTAATACGCTGTTCCTCTGACAGTTTACAGATAAGCAGCGTGTCATTGTTCTCTGCTACGATGTAGCCGTCCAGTCCCTGTACTACCACCTTCTTTTCCTGTGTGGTATGAATCATACAGTTGTGGGTATCAAAGACGCTGATATTCTCGCCAATGAGGGCATTGCCGTAGATGTCGCGCTTCGACTGTGTCTGCAGTGAGCCCCATGTGCCCAGGTCGCTCCATCCGAAGTCGGCAGGACAAACAAAGATTTCCTCAGCCTTCTCCATGATGGCATAGTCCACAGAGATATTCTCGCACTGGGGGAACTTCTCGTTGATCATCTCCTGCTCCTGTGGTGTGCCGTAGATGGGCAGCATCTGCTCGAAAATCTTGTTCATCTTGGGCTGATAGATACGGAAGGCATTGACAATGGTTGATACGTTCCATATAAAGATTCCCGCATTCCAGAAATAGTAGTTCTTCTTGATATACTGCTCTGCGGTCTTCAAATCGGGCTTCTCGCGGAAAGAGTCCACACGGAAGATGCCCTTGTTTCTCAGAGAAGAGGCTGACAGGTCGGCCTGAATATAACCATAGCCCGTCTCAGGACGTGTAGGCTTCATACCCAGTGTCACGATGGCATCGCTCTCGGCGGTGAAGTTCATACACTCTGTGATGACACGCTGAAACTCCTGTACGTTCATCACGATATGATCGCTGGGGGTTACTACAATATTGGCCTTGGGGTCTTTTGACTTAATACGCCAGGAAACGTAGGCAATACAGGGTGCAGTATTTCTGCGGCATGGCTCGCATAGAATATTTCCTGCTGGCATCTCTGGCAGTTGCTCACGAACGATGTCTACATATTTCTGATTCGTGACTACCCAGATATTCTCAGGTGAAACCAGTTTGTTAAAGCGTTCTACGGTGAGTTGCAATAATGTCTTTCCCACTCCCAATACATCAATAAACTGCTTTGGCTTTTCTGCAGTGCTCATAGGCCAGAAACGGCTTCCAACACCTCCGGCCATGATAACAAGGTGATTATTCTTTTGTGCCATAACAACTACATTTTTTTTCGACTACTATTTTATGAAGTTGCAAAATTACGGAAAAAGAGTGATACTTGCAAGTAAAAAAGGAAAAATTGTAACGCTCAATTTCCTTTTTCAATTATTTTTCGTACCTTTGCGTCCTGAAATTTATAACCTAAAAATTATGAAAGCAATAAAAATCGTATTCATGTCGCTGGTGGCAACTATCCTGGTGAGTTGTGGCACCACATCTACCGTACCCATTACGGGACGTAAGCAGACTTTGTTGGTTAGTGATGGTGAGGTGCTGAGTCTCTCTACCCAGCAGTATCAGCAGTATATGCAGAGTGCTAAGGCATCTACGAATGCTACCAACACAGCGCTGGTAAAGCGTGTTGGACAGAATCTGGCTAATGCTGTGACTTCCTATCTTAACAGCAATGGCCTGAGTGCTGAGACGCAGAACTATGCCTGGGAGTTTAATCTCGTGCAGGACAAGCAGGTGAATGCCTGGTGTATGCCTGGTGGTAAGATTGTGGTATACGAGGGCTTGCTGCCTGTTACTCAGGACGAGGCTTCGCTGGCTATCGTGCTGGGTCATGAGATTGCCCATGCTGTAGCAAAACACTCGGCTGAGCGTCTGAGTAATGAGTACAAGAACCAGTATGGTACTGCCATCCTTGGTGCTGTGGTTCAGGGTGCTGGTGTCAGTGAGAAGACGCAGGCGCTTATCTCTTTGGGACAGCAACTTGGTGGCGCGCTGTGGACCTCTGGTTTCTCTCGTAAGCAGGAGAGCGAGGCCGACCATATGGGACTCATCTTTGCAGCCATGGCCGGCTACGACCCACAGGTAGCTACCTCTTTCTGGCAGCGTATGGCTGCTCAGAGCAGTGGTAATAGTGGCGGATTGTTCAGCGATCACCCCTCTGACGAGCAGCGTATCAAGGATATTCAGGGATGGATGCCTGAGGCTCTGAAATATTATGTGCCCAAAAAGACTACAACTAGCAAAACTAGTAAGACTAGCAAAACTAGTAAAACTACCAAGTCCACCAAGAAGACTACTTCTAAGAAGAAATAAGCTTCATATATTCATCGTAGCTGATATATCTGCCGCCCATCGATTCCAGATGGGCGGTTTTTAGTTGGCAGTCAATGATGCTTCCGTTTAATTCCTGCATGGTCTTTGCCAGGTGAATCAGTGCCAGCTTTGAACCGCTGGGCACTAGCGAGAACATGCTCTCGCCAAAGAAGGCCGACCCGATATTCACACCGTAAAGGCCACCCACCAGTTGTTCCTCCTCCCATACTTCCACACTGGCTGCAAAGCCCTGACGATGCAGTTCGGTATAGGCCTTGATGATGTCTTCGCCCAACCAGGCACCTTCTTCCTCGTAGCGCAACTTACTGCAATTGTGGATCACACCTTCAAAATCCTCGTTCAGGGTGAAGGTATATTTCTTTTTATTTAATAAGGTGCGCATAGAGTGGGAGATATGTATCTCGTCGGGAAATATCACGAAACGCTCGTGCGGACAGTACCATACGGGTTCTTCGTTGTCACGAAACGAGAACCAGGGGAATATGCCGTGCTGATAGGCCAGCAACAGCCGGTCTATACTCAGGTCGCCGCCCACCGCCAGACAACCGTCTTCATCGGCCAGGCGTGGGTCTGGGAACCACAAATCGTCGTCAAGTTGATATATCATCTTTTGAATTAAGAATTATAAATTTAGCCTAAATAATTCATGGACTATTTTTTTTTGTCTGCGACGCTACATAAATGATTATGTAGCGCCGCAGGCAGACATAGCCCTTTATTTAATCTCCGTGAATATTCAAGTTGGAATTAAATTGTGATTTCTCCTCCGTCTTTGAGTGAGCCGAAGAGTATTTCGCGCATCAGTTGTGGCTTCAGACGCTGATTGATGACGCGGTCCATCTCGCGTGCGCCATATTCCTTGGTGAATCCCTCTTTCAGTAGGGCAGCGAAGGTCTCGTCCTTCAGCGTCAGCGTCACCTTCTTGGCGGTGAGCTTCTCCTGCAGTTCGCGCAGTTTCTTCTTGAGAATCAGCTCTGCCATATGGTGGTCCATATCGTTGAACACCACCGTACCGCTCAGTCGGTTGATGAACTCGGGCTTGAAGGTCTTCTTCACCTGTTTCAGCATGGCCTCACCACGACTCACACCTCCTGTGAAACCGATGTTGGCCTGTCCGGCAAACTGAGCACCTGCGTTTGAGGTCATAATCAGAATCACGTTGCGGAAGTCGGCCTTGCGTCCCTTGTTATCGGTCAGACGGGCGTAGTCCATCACCTGCAACAGGATGTTGTAGATATCCTGGTGCGCCTTCTCAATCTCGTCGAGCAGCAGCACACAGTGGGGCGTCTTACGGATGGCATCCGTAAGCAGTCCGCCGTCCTCATAGCCAATGTAGCCGGCAGGCGAACCAATGAGTTTGGCTACCGTGTGCTTCTCCGTATATTCACTCATGTCGAAGCGTAGCAACTCGATGCCCAGTTCCTTGGCCAGCACACGTGCCACCTCTGTCTTTCCTACGCCCGTAGGACCAACGAAGAGCAGTGATGCCGTGGGCTTATTGTCGTCCAGCAGTCCTGCCTTCGACATCTGCACAGCCTCTACTACCTGACGGATAGCCTCGTCCTGACCGTAGATTTGGGTTAAGAGATGGTCATTGAGCGTAGCAAGTCTCTCGTTGTCGTCCTCTTTCGTTGCCATCGCTTCCACCTTGCAGGTCTTGGCTAATACCTCGGCAATTTTTGTTTTAGTTACTATGGCGGTAGCAAATTCTTCACTCTTCACTCTTCCCTTTTCACTTTCAAATACTGCTCCCGCCTCGTCAATCAGGTCGATGGCCTTGTCTGGCAGGAAACGGTCATTGATATATTTCGCGCTGGCCTCTACGGCATAGCGCAGGGCCTCGTCTTCATAGACTACCTTGTGGAACTCCTCATACCTGGGGCGCAGTTGCATCAGGATGTTCACGGCTTCGTCGATGCTGGGCTCCAAGATGTCTATCTGCTGGAAACGGCGTACCAGTCCTTTGGAACGAGAGAAGTACTTATTGTATTCTTCGTAAGTTGTTGAACCAATGAATCTTAAATCACCTCGCTCCAGATATGGTTTTAGCATGTTTGAGGCATCCATACTGCTCTCGCCCACGGCACCGGCACCTACCATGTTGTGTATCTCATCGATGTAAACAATGTTGTTCTTGCCTTCGCCTGCCACACCGTCCATCACCTGTTTGATGCGCTTCTCGAAGTCGCCGCGATACTGTGTGCCAGCCAACATCGTGCCCAGGTCCAACATATATATACTGCTGCCTTTCAGCCTGTCGGGCACGTTGCCTGCGTTGATGCGGGCAGCCAGTCCGTAGATCAGCGCCGTCTTACCCACACCGGGTTCGCCTACATGCAGGGGATTGTTCTTGTCGCGACGGCAGAGCACCTGTATGGTACGCTCCAACTCGGCCTCTCGGCCAATGAGCGGGTTCTTCTGATCCACCACGTCGTTCATACACGTCACCAGTCGTCGCCATCCGGCAGCCTCCTCCGTACGCTCCTCACCCTCGTTCTCGTCTACCATGCTGGCCTCCTCGTAGGTCGACACGATGTCGCTGACGAATTCAGGCTCACAGGCGCCCAGATGCTTCTTCAGCAGATAGGCAGCCCACGACTCTTCCAGTTCCAGCATGGCCACCACAACGTGGGGTATGTCCAGTGCGTCGGCACTACTTGAGATAACCTGTAGCGACGCCTTTCCCATCAGTTGGGTATATTGCTCTGACGGCATCAGCTGGTATTCCTGGTCGTAGGGCACGAATCCCGTCTCTACCAACCTGTTTTCCACTTCGTCCATCAGCTCTGTAATATCACAATAGAAGTCTATCACCGAGCAGAATACGTCCTCAGAGAGCAGTTCGTAGAGTACCGCCTCTGGTGTCACGAATTCATATCGGCGTTCTTTGCAGAGCTCTATACACTCCTGCAAAAGGTCATTCAGTCTTTCTGTCAGTTTGATATCTGCCATAAAATCGATTAATCCGGTTCATAAGTAAGCCTCAGGGGAAATCCCTCATTGCGTGCCATCATCGTGGCTCTCTTCACTTTCGATACGGCGATGTCATAGGTATAGATACCCACCACGGCCTTGTCCGAGTGATGCACCTGAAGCATCAGTTTCTCTGCTTCCGCAGGCTGTTTGAAGAAAACCTGTGTCAGCACCTTCACCACGAAGTCCATTGGTGTGAAGTCATCGTTGTGAATAGTCACCTTATAGCGTTGCGGCTCGCGCAAGTCTGTGCGCTGCCTCTCCTTTATCTGCGATTGTTCCTGTGGCATGCCTTATTTCTTTATTGCCATTGGTTCATACGTTTCATTGTTCTCATGGTGCAAAGATACACTTTTTTATTGAAATAGTTCGTCATTTTATGAAAGAAAAAATGCATTTCTTGTCTGTCATCTCGATATTATTTCATATCTTTGCCAACCGAATAAGATATGAAAGATTTTGTAAGTCATACATTTTGAAGTCTTAAAGATCAATCTCCTCTTTTTTATTCTTGGGAAGCAATATCTTTCCCCTCGAATTAGCAGGCGAAATGCACGTAATCAGGTTGCCTTGTAAGATATTTTTTTTATTTCCCAAAATACCCCTTAAAATATGAGTTAACTCATATCATCGATTGAGTTAACTCGATTCTTGATTTGAGATAAATCAAACGATTAATTAAGTTAACGAGCCATTTTTAATGCCCGTTTTTTGTTTACTTTTTTTGTCTTGCTTGAATTGTCCACGGATATTTTTGTCTGCGACGCTACACGAATGCTCACGAATGAACACAAATTATCCATAAATATTTATGAGACATTTATGGTCATTCACGGTTATTTATGTAGCGCCGCAGGCAAAAAGGGAATACGACATTATAAATATAGTGTTCATGAATAATTATGGTTTGAAAATCAATATCTGTTACCGCAATCCATTTCGTCGTATCTCTGCAAGAGAAACGACGTGTTGCTTGCAGAGAAACGACCTTTCTCGATACTGTTTTTGGCAACAATTATTTTTGTGTGCAACACTCACCCCAAGAATAGAAATATTGTCTGAAAAGCCTTTAAATACAATATATTCAGCAGGGGTTAGTGTTGTGTCAACACTCCCCCTGACACTAACCCCAACAGTAACCCCTACACTCCCCCTTGAGACTCTTGGCTTT
>Ga0256406_1000135_pt1 | contig 138837 bp, 122 predicted proteins | sample RumenRJG_03DNA_FD_185986 | JGI IMG/M metagenome (GOLD analysis project Ga0256406, IMG submission 185986) | Bovine rumen microbial communities from Lethbridge, Alberta, Canada - RJG_03 | ecosystem: Host-associated > Mammals > Digestive system > Stomach > Rumen | place: Canada: Alberta... | reverse complement strand
ATGCAAACCGTATTCATTCGAGCATTGATTATTTAACCCCGAATGAAAAATACCAAGAATCGGTAGGATAAAAAGGTGTCTCAGTTCTATGTGTCTAAAGACCTTGACACCTTTCCGCGGCCTGCGACCCGCGGTTTATACTGTACCCATAGTGATAGACACCGCAGCTTTTAAGAGCCCTCTATTTTTGACAGAAGGGCTGGATATTTCATGGAAATGCGCAGGTGTCCTGCAGGATCGGATGGATCTTTGCAGGACGCCCCGTTTTTATTCATATCATTCGTAGACATTCGCTTTTGTCAGCTGCCGGGCGAGCGATACGCCGCTGCGGCCGAGAAGATCGACTTTGCTGACGACGACTTCCAGGATATAGTTGGCCCTTACTTTGTCCCCGTCCTGCTCGCCGAAGGAGCCGAGGGCATGGATCATATAGGGGACGCCGTCTTTTTCGCCGAGGTAGAGCATGACATGGCCCTTTTTAAAGAGCAGGGCTCCCGGCGGCAGGGAGCGGATATACTGCAGTTTCTGCGTGAGCGTCAGCCCGCGCAGGTCCTTTCCCGGGAAGGACCGGGCCTGCTCCCCGCTGTTGCGGGGCAGGTCGATCCCCATGGTGCGGTACACATCCTGGACAAAGGCGGAGCAGTCCACGCTGCTTTCGAGGCCGCCCCAGCCATAGGGCGCGCCCAGATGGCGGAAGGCCATGGCGATGATGTTATTTGCCGTATAGGGCAGGTACCCTTTGTGCAGGGAGGCATTGTAATACGGTTTTTCACGGATGATCCGGAGATCTCCCGATGCATCCCTCACGGGGAGGAGCAGGCTGCCGTTTTCGGTCGGGATCGCGGCGCCCATCTGGTAGACCTGCCGGGCATCGTCCGCCGGCAGCGTCAGAAGGCGGCCCGTCACGACGGCGGGGGAGGCGGGCTGCACGAATTTTTCCCAGGTCCCGCGGTCCGTCAGGGCGATCTGCCGGGACGGGATCCAGCCGCGGTACCCCGGTGCCCGGACGTAGCAGAAATTCCCGGTCCCGTCGTACACATAGACCCGGACCGGTGTGGCCGGATCGACGGCCGAGCACTGCCAGGCATCAAAATGGGTGTCCGCCGGCGTCTCAAAAGCCTGTACTTCTGTCGGGAAAACCCTGATGTTCGCCCTTTCCGTCACGATGGCGAAGGCGACGGGATTCTCCTCCCGGATCCGGGCAGTGCTGTTATTGCGCAGTTCCTCAGCAAAGGCGGGCGTGATCTTCTTTCCTTTTATATAAAGGTCCGGACTGACGGCAGCTTCCGTCACATAAGCCCGGAGCGCCGCTCCGCCGATGCTGTCTTTGACGTTCCGGATATCCCCGTGGACGGCTTCTGCCATATGGGCATCCATCGCGGCGATCCGGTCCGGCGCGGCAAGGATCCTGTCGCCATCTGTCCGCGTCCAGGCGGCGGCACTTGTATACGCTGCCGGTGTGTCCGGCATCTGTGCCGTGGCATGCGCCGGGCGGGGAAGGGAAGAAATGAGCATCACCGTAAGGCAGAGCGCGGTCAGACAGTTTTTCATCGCAATCAGCTCCTTGGGGCAGAAAAAGAGATAAAGGGATCAGGGGACGGTTTTTGCAAAAGAGGCCGGGTTTTCCAGAAGGCCGGCAGGCCGTCCCATCTTCTTTCAATTATAAATTTTGTGTCGGAATTGTAAAGATTTTTAAGGGGGACTCATCTTTCTCTTTCTCAAATGCTATAATAACAACATATGAGAAAGGAATGTTTATGGACTCGTTTGTGATCACGAAGGATGTGCGGACGGAACTGGTGGTCCAGAAATCCCGCTTTATCTGCTCGCTCAGGCGGGTGCGGACGGAAGCGGAGGCACAGGCCTTTATCCGGGAAATCAAAAAAGAATTCTGGGATGCCACGCACAACTGCTCGGCCTATATCGTGGGGACGTCACCCCGGGCGGAGCGTTCGAACGATGACGGAGAACCGTCGGGGACAGCAGGTTCTCCCATGCTCGAAGTGCTGCGCCAGAAGGGGATCTGCAATACTGCAGCCGTGGTGACACGGTATTTCGGCGGCATCAAGCTCGGTGCCGGAGGGCTGATCCGGACGTATGGGAAAGCCGTTTCCGAAGCCGTGCGCGCCGCCGGCCTTTCCCGTCCCGTCCGGATGGGACAGTACCGGTTTTCCTGGCCCGTCGAGGATGTGGGCCGGGTCCTCAACCAGCTGTACCGCCAGCCGCTGTTCAAAGTCGCCGATGTGGCCTACGGGAACCGGGCCGCCGTTTTGCTCGATATGCGGGAGGAGGACTGCCCCCGGGCGGAGGCATGGCTTACGGAAACGCTGAGCCGGCCGGTGGAGCTGGAGCAGGTCCGGCTCTATGAAGCGGAAGAAGCCGTCGTGCCCGGACAGGGGTGAGCTTCCTTGACGGGGGATGGGAAAATACAGTAAACTTAAGAGAAGCTCTTTTTCCGGAACGGGCCGTGCGCTGCCCGTGGGAAAGACCGGAAGAAAGGGTTATGACAGTGAGTCCGTCCTGCGGGACATCCTGCATTTTGCAGAGGGAAAGGCAGCGGAACGGACGGGGAGAGAAATCAGCATGTTAAAAAAATCCATTGCAGTATTGGCGAGCTGCCTCGTACTTGGCACGGCTGTGCCGGTCTGGGCGGCTGATGTACCGGTCAGGACGGTGACGCGGACGGAAAAATCCGTGACCGTCGAATGTCCGGAAGTGACGGGCGGCCGTGCCTCCGCCACGGAAAAGATCAACAGGGCCCTGAGCAGCCAGGTCGCTTCGTTCGTGAGTGAAGCTGCCACGCTGGGCGGCGGCAAGGTGCATTACGATGTGCACCGCGCCGATGAGGATACGATCAGCCTGACCGTCGTCATGACACCGGTCATGGGTGTGGAGGAAACACAGGGCATGACGTTCGACCGCCGCACCGGTGATCTGAGACCCCTGAGCTACTATTACAATACGGATGAACTGAAGAAACGCTCGGAAAACGGGCTGCAGTATCTGTACGATATCGACGCGTCGAAATCGTCAGAGCTGCCCGATACGTATTATATCGATGAGGATAAAAGCGTCATCGGCCTGTACCATGCGGGATCCGTCCTCGATAAGAGCGAAGGCGAGATCGAAGTGAACCTTTCGGCAGCGGATCTCGATGAGACTGCAGCAACGCCGGCAGAAAGCACGCCCGCTGCGGCGCCCGCAGCAGAACCGGTCAGGACGGCTGTGAAGGAAACGGCTCCGGCCAAAGAACCGGAGAAAGCAGCCTCCGAGCCTGTGAAAGCGGCTGCGGAGACGGAAACGAAGAAGGAAAGCGCTGCACCCGCACCGGCGGAGAAACCTGCCGCTGCTCCGGCGCCGGCGCCCGCTCCGGCTGAAAAGCCTGCTGCCGCAGCGACACCGGCACCTGCACCGGCTGAAAAGCCTGCTGCCGCAGCGACACCGGCACCTGCGCCTGCTCCGGCGGAGACGCCCGCTGCACCGGCCCAGGAGGAAACGATCCCGAATTATACGGGCAGCGCGCCCAAGGGCACGGTAATCGGTACGGAAGTCCGCATGCGCAGCGGCGCCGGCACGGATCAGGGGATCATCGGCTACTTCGAGAATGGAGAAGTGGTGGGTGTCCTCAGCAGTGATGTCGCTACGGGCTATAAATGGTATCAGGTGGTCCGCGGAGACGGCACGGAGGGCTGGATCGCCGCCGATTATCTTAATGTGGAAGAAGGCGCCCGGGTCAGGGCCGACGCCATCCTGGAAAACCGCAAGGGCCGTATCTCGGCTACGGAAGTCCGCATGAGGAGCGATCCGAGCCTGAATGGTGACATCATCGGCTACTTCGACAAAGATGAAGTCGTCACCATCCTGGACGCTGCCGAAGGGGAAGGGATGCAGTGGATCAAGGTCCGCCGCGAAGACGGCGAAGTGGGCTGGGTAGCTGCGGCCTACTGCAGCCAGGAGTAGTCAATTCCTCTTTTTTATGATACAATCAGTCACAAAGCCGGGAACATCCCGGCAGTCAGCAATGCAGGCAATCCAATGACAGGAGGCTCATTCACAATGAATAAAATCTGGAAAATGCTGACCGCTGCCATCTTCTGTGCAGCTCTCATGATCCCCGGCTTCAGCAGGGCGGATGCGGCTCTCAAGCTGGCCGTGGTGCCGCTCATCATCGGCGAGAATGTGGAAGACGATGCGGGCATCAAACCGATCGCCTACAGCTCCGTAGTGGGAGAACTCTTCCAGTATCCGGATTATGATATGGTCGAGGCGGAACCGGTCCGCAAGGCAGCACTGGCTCAGCAGGACCATCTCTTCAGCAAGGACGGACTCACGGCGGTAGCCAGGGCTACGGGCGCGGATGTGGTCATTGCCATGAGCGTGGATACCTTTGATGTAACAGAGGATCAGATGCGCCGTGAACCGGTGACCATGCTGAATTTCCGCGGCAAGTTCGCGACCATCAACATGCTGAACGGCAAGTATGTGGAGGATCATTACCGTTTCCGCGATGAGATGGAATCCGGTGCCATCCATCCCAAGTACGATTATCCGCATCAGCGCTTCCGTTATCTCTGCAAGCGGGAACTGAACAAGGCCGTAAAGAACAACAAAATCAAATAAAAACAGTACGGAAGGCGGTCTTAAGGAATTGCTGGATCCTTCAGCAGCTCCTTAAGGACCGCTTTTTTTGCAGAAAGGGTTTTTCATGGATTGGGACGATCTTAGACATACGGGACACGCCTGCTACAACTGCAGGCATCTGAAAGAACGCAAACGCTATCTGGTCTTTTTGCTGCGCTGTGCCATGCACCGGGACGCCATCGGCGGGCTGCAGGCATTTTTCGCGGCCGATCCGGTCCGGCGCGATGTCTATGCCGGGATGCCCTGCCTGCTGGAGCAGGCGACACGGGCTTTCTTTTACAAGGGTGCCGGCTGGGATGAACGGATCAGGCTCATCAGGGATCATCTGACGCTGCTGCAGCAATTTTTCAGTGACGCCTTCCTGCGCCGCATCTATCAGCAGCATGGATCCGTGCCGCTCTGGCAGGACGAGTTCGCAGAAAAGCCCCTCGTGCTGGAACTGCTGTTCCATCCGGGGCAGCGCAAGGAGGGATGCCTGTCCCTGGTCCTGCGCTGGGATGATCTGCCTTTCTATCAGATCATGTTCTGGCTTTCGCCGGCACCGGATACGGGAAAGCCGTGTTTCTTCGTCGGTGCCCTCCAGGGAACGACCCTCGGCAATGATGCCGTCAAGGCCATGACCAAGAAATTCTTTGGCTACCGCACGAAGAATCTTATCTTTTACGGGCTGCGGACCCTGGCGGATTTTGTGGGCTGCGAAAAGATCTATGCCGTTACGAACGAAGGGTACTATGCGATGAACCACGTCCGCATGGACCGCAAGCTGAAGACGAATTTCGGGGATTTCTGGGCCGAATGCGGCGGGTCGCCCGACACGGATCCGCGTTTTTATGTCATTCCCCTGGAGGAGAAGCGCCGGGACCTTTCAGAACTCAAACCTTCCAAGCGGGCCAATCACCGCCGCCGCTACGCACTGATGGACGCGATGCGGGAAACGATGGCCGGATCCCTGCGGCCGTGGCGGAAAGCGGATGTGTGAAAGAGCGGCCGCGGGCAGCGGAAACAGGCCGGGGAGTTTTTGCCTGTCACAAACTATCTGTTTATGGTAAAATAAGAAATAGACAAATCTGACGGAGGTGTGCGTCGTGAACAAAAAATTCATCAGTATCATCATGACAGCCCTGCTGTGCCTGACCTGTCTCACGCCGGCGTTTGCCGCGGAGTCCCTGTCAGCCAGCACCGTGGCGGACAAGCTGGGAGCATCCGAAGTTTTCTTATACGGCCAGGAACAGGCCGGATCGCTGATCAGCCGCGTCGACAAAATGGAAAAAGATATGTATGGACAGACGTCCAGCGGTTCCGTCATGAGCCGGGTGGACCGCGTCTACAACAGACTGGAAGGCACGCCCAGCGGCAGCCAGCTGTCCGTTGCCGCCCAGATGAATGCCATTGAATGGCAGTTCTCCGACCGGATGTCCACGGAAGGCGTGAAGGACCGGATCGGGAATCTGGAAAACCAGATCTTCGGTACCATGTATACGAATGATACGGTGCTGTCCCGCCTGAACCGCCTGAACAAATCCGCGTTCCCGTCCGGCAGCCTGACCCGTCAGGCTGTGACGCTGCCCAAAGATTCCCTGATCAAGATCAAGTTCATGGAAGATATCAGCAGCAAACAGAATCAGGCCGGCGATACGGTGGATATCACCGTCGACGACAATGTCTACGTCGGCGAAGCCCTTGTGCTGCCAAAGGGAGCCAAGGGGCAGGCTTCGATCAAGAAGATCGTGCAGCCCCGGATCTTTGGCCGGGATGCCCGGATCGATCTTGATTTCACGTATGTCACGGCTGCAAGCGGTGAAAAAGTGCCCATCATCATGGGCGATCTGGCCAAGCAGCAGGCAAAGACCGCAGCCGGTGCGGCGGGTGCCTCCATCGGCGGCATGATCCTATTTGGCCCTGTCGGCATCGTCGGCGGCGCCTTCGTCAAGGGTTCGTCCGTCGTCATCCCTGCCGGCAGCAACACCTACGTCCAGGTCGCGGAAGATACGCCCGTCCAGGGCATCCTCCTTGCCGGTGTGCCGCAGGTGGGCCAGCAGGCTGTCAGCGCTTCGGAAGAAGAACTGAAGAAGATCGATACGGTCGAAAAGCCCGACAGTGCGGCCGTAAGCAGCGGAAACCATAAAGACCGCGCGGACGACGAAACGGAAGCGACGCTTGCCGCTGACGAAAAAAAGAGCGAAGAAGCGGCCAAAAACAAGAAACACGGCAAAACGGCTGAAACGGCCCAGGACGACGAAGAGATGGACGTCGATATGGACCTTGCCGAAGAATAAGACATGTCAGCCCTGCAGGCCCGGTGCGAAGGCACCGGGCCTGTTTTCGTACAGGGCCGGTCTTTTTCCGGCGCTGCGGGCTGCGTCTTTCCCCGCACAGGGGATGGCGGCGGAAAGGGCCGGAGGTCCGGCCGGCACAGAGAGGTTTTTCGTGCCCAGCCATATTTGTGGTATAATGTTTCGTAGTGTATGCTTATCAGGACTCCCTGCCTTCATACTTTCCGGGCAGGCCAGTCCAGATCGCGGAGGAACGATTACATGAACAATAAGGCGCTGACCTTGGGAACGCTTCTGGCACTGCTCCTGCCGGCTTCGGCAGCCTGGGCCGGGACGGGATCCTATACGTACACAGGCGGCCCGCTCTCGACCAGCAAAGGGCCGGCCTATACCCCTCAGACCCTGGAAGATGTGGCGCACCGGGCTGCTCAGCAGGAACGGGCCCTCAGGCTCCAGGATGAGCCGGATTCACTGACGGAGGATGTCGTCCATGCCAAGGGCGAGACGGTCAAGGAGAGAAAGGCCCGGGAAAAACGGGGTGAGGAAGATCCCGCCTCCAAACAGTCTTCTCTGCCCATTACGATCTACGGGGATCACGTCGTCTACGATTCGGAAACGGGCGATTTCACGGCTGTGGGCACCGTACGGATGTATCAGGGCGACCAGAAGCTTTATACGACGGAAGCCCGGGGCAATGCGCTTACGGGGGATGTGTACCTTCTCGAAGGCGGCCGCATGATCGATTCGACGAGCACGAACGATTCCAAATGGGGCCATTATAATTTCAAGACCAAGACGGGCACCGTCAAGGATATCCACGGGACCAACGGGGCTGATATCTATTCTGCCAATATCGGGGAAATCTATCCGGACAGGGTGGAGCTTTCCGACGGCGGCAGGACGACGCGCTGTCCCGCTGTCAAGCATACGCCCTGCGCCGAAGTGCGGGCGGATAAGGTCGTCATCTATCCGAACGACAAGATCATTGCCTATAATGTAAAGGTCTACCTGAAAGGGAAGCATATCTATTCCCGGGACCGCTGGATCAACAACCTGAATGATGAAGGCAGTCAGCAGAGCCTCGCTCCGCATATCGGCTATGACCATGATCAGGGCTGGAAATTCCGCTTCAACTGGGTCCATCCGTTCAGCGACAGCAATACCCTGACGGGGGATATCAAATATTATTCCAAGGTGGGCTGGCGTCCCATGTTCACGGACAGGCAGGATGCCCGGAATTTCTATGTGACCCTGGAAGAAGGCTATGATGAAGATGATGATAACGAATGGATCCGCAAGCAGCGGAACCTGAAGTTCGTCTATAAGGACCACCGCATTGCCGATGGCCTGCCGCTTTCCTATTCCGGCTATGCCAGCCACGGCCTGTGGAAGGACAACTGGCACCGCAGCTGGCACACGGAGTATGCTGCGTTCTTGCGGCATGACCCCATCGATTTGACCCACGGTGACCGCCCGCTGCGCCTCAACCTGGGGGCCGGGCACAAGTGGATCAATGAAAGTGCCCGTGACTCCACGGAGAAGACATGGCTCTACTCGGGCGTCCTCGGCCGGGATATGGGAGCCGGATTCTATACGTGGACCGGTTATTTCTGGGAGAGACGCCGGGCCTCGCTCTTCAGCTACGGTGCGCCCGATATGGACCGGGAACTCCAGTTCGGCCTTCGCAAATCTTTTGGCTCGAGGGACCATATTTCGTTTTTGACCCGTTATGATGCGGGCGAACATAATGTGTATGAATACATCTGGCGCTGGGACCACGATTTCTGCTGCTTCCGTCTGGGCATCCAGTATCGTGACAAACGGTACCGCGGCGGTGATGATGAATGGAGTGTGACATATGACCTCTTCCGTTGGTAATGTACAGGAATTGATCGAAGCCCGTTTTCTCGAACACGAAAAACTGATCCATCGCGTCATGGGGAGCAAACGCCTCCTGCGCAGCCTGGAAGATGCAGCCGGCCTGATGAAAATGACGCTCGCTTCCGGCAACAAGATCATGTTCTGCGGCAACGGCGGCAGTGCTGCCGATGCCCAGCACTGGGCCGCGGAAATCGTCGGCCGCTTCCAGAGGGAACGGGAAGGCATGGCGGGCCTGGCTCTGACGACGGATACGTCCGTCCTGACGGCAGTGGGCAACGATTACGGCTACGATCGGGTCTTTGCCCGCCAGGTCGAGGGCCTGGGCCGCGAGGGGGATCTGCTCGTGGCGATCTCCACGTCCGGGAACAGCCCCAATGTGGTGAATGCCATCGCGGCAGCACGTAAAAAGCATATCCGTGTCCTGGGCTTCACGGCCCGGACGGGCGGCAAGATGGCCGAACTGTGCGATATCCTGCTCAACGTGCCGGAAGACAACACGGCGCGGGTCCAGGAAATCCATGAACTGATGGGCCATATCCTTTGTGAATTGGTGGAAACGGAATGAGAAACGATCAGGTAATCCAGTTTTTGACAGATACCCTGACCCGGCTGAAACTCGTCGTCATCGGTGACATCATGCTGGATCAGTATTTCTACGGCGAAGTGAAGCGGATCTCGCCGGAAGCACCGGTCCCGGTGAACCGCGTGCGGCGGATGACATCCGTCCTGGGCGGCGCGGGCAATGTGGCGGCGAACCTGGCCGGCCTGGGCGCCAAGGTCTATGCCTGCGGCGTCACGGGCGACGATGCCCACCGCAAGATCCTGGAGTCCAAACTCAGCGAAGCGGGCATCGATGCTTCGGGCCTCTTCCGTTCTCCCGGACGGAGCACCATCACGAAACTGCGTGTCATCGGGTCGCGGCAGCAGATGCTGCGCCTCGATTTCGAAGAGCCCGGGGACCTGACGGACGAAGAGGAGCGCACCCTGCTGAAATGGTTCCGCCGCCGTCTCGAAGAAGGCATCGACGGGATCGTCCTTTCCGACTATGCCAAGGGTGTCTGCTCGGATCATTTCTGCCAGGAAGTGATCCGCCTGGCCCATGGAGCCGTGGTGCCGGTCCTGGTCGACCCCAAGGGCGCCAACTGGGAGAAATACCGCGGCTGCGACTTCATTACGCCCAATGTCAAGGAAATGAACGAGGAGGCGGGCACCCAGGTGCCGAACGAGACGGAGCCGCTGGTGGAACTGGCTCACCGTGCCTGCCGGGACTTCGATATTGCCAATGTGGTCGTGACGCGCTCGGAAAAAGGCGTTACCCTCGTCAATGAACATGAAGTGATCACGGAAGCTGCAACGGCGCAGGAAGTCTTCGATGTTTCCGGTGCCGGCGATACGGTGGCTTCCGTCCTGCTGGCGTCCGCCGCGGGCCGCCTGTCACTGGCGGACGCACTGGAGCTGTCCAACAAGGCTGCGGGGATCGTCGTTTCCAAAGTGGGGACCTACGCGGTCCATCAGGACGAGCTCCTCAAAGAAGTGCTCTCGGAGACGGAACATTCCGGCCGGGAGTATGCACCTCTTTCCTGGGAGGAAGCACAGCGTCTCGTCAGGACCTGGCAGGCTGCGGGCGAGACCGTCGTCTTTACGAACGGCTGTTTCGACATCCTCCATTCGGGCCATGTCTCCTATCTGGAAGAAGCAGCCTGTCTGGGAGACCATCTGCTGGTGGGAGTCAATACGGATGCTTCTGTGAAGCGTCTCAAAGGGGAGTCGCGCCCGGTCAACAATGAAGTGGACCGCGCGAGGGTCCTTTCTGCACTGCGCTGTGTCGACGGGGTCGTCCTCTTTGGGGAAGACACGCCGACGGAACTGGTCCGGACGCTGCGACCCGACCTGATCGTCAAGGGCGGCGATTACAGACCTGAAGAAGTGGCCGGCCGGGAATATGCCGGCGGTGTGCAGATCCTGCCTTTCAAGGAAGGCTATTCCACAACGGGCATCATCCGGAAAATCATGAACCTTGTGAAGGAGGTCAAGCTATGATTATCGTAACTGGCGGTGCCGGGTTCATTGGCAGTAATATCGTCAAGGGCCTGAACGACCGGGGCCGGGATGATATCCTGGTGGTCGACAACCTGACCAATATGGTGAAATTCAAAAATATCCAGGGCCTCCGGGTCATGGATTATCTCGATAAAGGGGACTTCCTGGAACGCGTCCGGGCGGGCCGTTTCAATCATGAGAAGATCGACGTGATCTTCCATGAGGGAGCCTGCTCCGATACGATGGAGTACAATGGCAAATACATGATGGACAACAACTTCGAATATACGAAGACGCTGTTCCATTTTGCCGCGGACCGGAAGATCCAGTTCCTCTACGCGTCCTCCGCCTCGACCTACGGCAGCGGCAGGCATGGCTTCCGGGAGGAACCGGCCTGCGAGGAAGCGCTGAATGTGTATGCGTTCTCCAAACTTTTCTTCGATAATTATGTCCGCCGCTATCTTGGCAGCCTGGAGAGCCAGGTGGCCGGTTTCCGGTATTTCAATGTCTTCGGGCCGCAGGAGAACCACAAGGGCAAGATGGCATCCATGGTCCGGCAGATGTTCCTGCAGTGGCAGAAGGACAAGCAGGTCAGACTGTTCGAGGGGTACGACGGGTACGGACCGGGCGAACAGACCCGCGATTTCATCTATGTCAAGGACGTGGTGAAGGTGCTCTTTTACTTCATGGAGCATCCGGAACTGAAGGGAATCTATAACTGCGGCACGGGCCATGCCCACACTTTCAATGAAATGGCAAAAGCAGTGCTGGAGTTCTTTGGCAGCGGCGAACTTGTCTATGTGCCGTTCCCGGAAGTCCTGAAGGGAAAATATCAGAGCTATACCCAGGCGGATCCGACGAAACTCCTGGCTGCCGGCTATGACGGCGGCTTTACGGATTTTGCTACGGCCGTCAAGGAATACTGCCGGGTCCTGGCCGATTCCGATGGGTATTACCGGTAAGGCTGCGGGGACGGCGGGCAATGCTCAGGTCCCGGCCGGCCCCGGAAGGACAGTGCAGATATATGCGGGAAAAATACCGGACGGCGCAGCGTGTCCGGAGAGAGGAGGCCCCGCTTTGAACCGGCGTGCAGTATTTTTTGACCGGGACGGTGTCCTGGACGTGGATACGGGATATGTCAGCAAACCCGAAGAGGTGCGCTGGATCGACGGGGCACGGGAAGCCATAGCCCTGCTGAATAAGCAGGGCTTCCTTGTTTTTGTCGTAACGAACCAGAGCGGCATCGCCCGCGGTTATTTTACGGTGGCGGACATGGAGGCGCTCCATGCCTGGATGGAGGCGGAAATCGAAAAAAAAGGCGGCCATATCGACCGCTTCTATTACTGCCCCCATCATCCGACAAAGGGCGTCATCCCCGGACTGGTCCATCCCTGCCAGTGCCGGAAACCGCAGCCCGGCATGCTGCTTGCGGCGTTCCGTGATTACGGCGTATCGCGGCGGGGTTCCTTCCTGATCGGGGACAGGATGTCCGATGTGGATGCCGCCCTCAATGCGGGGATCCCGGGCTACCTTTTTACGGGGTCCAATCTGCTCGATTTTGTAAGACAAATTTTGGCAAGGCAGGCGAGAGGCTGTGGAATATAAGAACATCCTGATCATCAAGATGAGTTCCCTGGGAGACGTGATCCATGCGCTGCCCTTTGCAGGGGCGCTGCGGGAGCGGTTTCCTGAAAGCCGCATCACCTGGCTGGTCCATCCCCAGTTCGCTGCATTCATCCCGGACCCGCCCGTGGTGGATGAAGTCATCTATTTTGACAAGAAGGCTTTCCTCCAGATGGGGTGGAAAGCAAAATGGAAGGCGCTGCAGGCCATGAAAGAGCAGCTCCGGTCCCGCCACTTCGATCTCGTCATCGATCTCCAGGGTCTTTTCAAGAGTGCGGTCATGGCTTTTTTGACAGGCTGCCCCAACCGGATCGGGTACGGGGAGATGCGCGAGGGCAGTGCCCTTGTTTCCAAAGCCATCGCGGGACCCCATATCCATGACCATGTGATCGAACGGTATCTCGACGTGGCACGGTATCTGGGCGCCCGGGTGGAAAGCATCCAGTATCCCATGCCGGCTCTTCCGGAGCAGTGCCGCACCATCCGGGAGCGTCTGACGGCGGCGGGGATCCCGGACCGGAAAGAACTGCCCTATGTCGTACTGGCACCCGGTGCCCGCTGGGTCACCAAACAGTGGCCCGTGGCCCACTTTGCCGCACTGGCCCGCAGGTTTGCCGCGGACGGCTGGTATGTGGTGCTCGCCGGCGGGCCCGACGATGCGGAAAAAGGCGAACGGATCCGGGAAATGACGGGGTACGATCCCCATATCATCGATTTCATCGGCCGGACGGATCTGCGGGAACTGGGAGCGCTCATCAAACAGTGCCGCTTCTATGTCAGCGGGGATACGGGACCGCTCCATATTGCTGCGGCCTACGGCAAACCCCTTGTGGCGATTTACGGGCCGACGCGGCCCGACCGGACCGGGCCCTACGGGGATCCCGGCGCGGTCATCCTGACAAGTCCCAGCCCCTGTGCGGGCTGTCTGCGCAAACACTGTGACCACTGGACCTGCATGCAGCAGGTGACACCCGACCAGGTATACGAAATTTTCCTTGCAAAGGAGGGAAGGGTCCGTGATTGAACTGGCACATAAAAAAATCATTGTGACGTTCCTCATGCATCTGGGCGATCTGGTGCTGACCACACCTTTTCTCCATGCCCTGCGGAGTGCGGCGCCCGGAGCGGATATTACCTACCTGGTCGATGAAAAGCTGCGGGATATCGTAGCCTGCAACCCCTATATCGACCATGTCTGGACCATCGACAAAAAGGGAAAGGACGACAATCTGAGATCCCTGCTTGCCATGAGCCGGCGGATCTCGGAGGCTCATTTCGATGTCCTCATCAATCTGCACCCCAATGAACGGTGTTCATTCATTGCTGCCATGGCTTCGGTCCCGGTCAGGGCAGGGGCTTCCCATTTTCTGTTCCGTCCGTTCTTCCATCCCTATTTGAAGCTGAACCGTACGATCCATGCGGCAGATATGTATCTGGACGTACTGACCCGCCTGGGCGTCAAGAATCTTGTCCACGAGGGCCTGGAAGTCTTTCCGGGGCCGGAACACCGGGCCGCGGCACAGGCCTTCTGGGAGAGCGAGGGCCTTGGGCCGGACGAGCCTCTCGTGGGCTTCAACATCGGGAGCGCCGTCGTGACCAAACGCTGGGCACCGGAGCGGTTTGCCCGTGTCGCTGACGTCCTTGCCGGGGAAGGGTACAGGACGGTCTTTTTTGGCGGGCCCATGGATGAAGCCATGGTCCGGGAAGCCACATCCTTCATGCGGACGAAGCCCATCATCGCCACGGGCAGGTTCCGTCTGGGAGAACTGGCTGCCGCCATGGGGCGCTGCTGCCTTATCATCACAAATGACAGCGGGCCCATGCATGTCGCCATCAGCCAGAAAGTGCCCATCGTGGCCATGTACGGGCCGAGCCATCCGGATCTGTACGGTCCCTATACAAAAGATGCCGTGATCGTGCGCGCCATCCCGCCCTGTGACGGATGCCGCAAACGGATGCGCCACCAGTGCGATGACATGCGCTGCATGAAAGACCTCACGGTGGAACAGGTGCTGGAGGCGGCGCACCGGTTCCTCAAAAAATAAAGCGGAAACTGCCTGCAGGCCCATGGCTGCGGGCAGCCTGATCCGGTGTCCTTCCGTTCTTTTTTCCTCTGTCCGCAGGGGAAAACAAAAAAATCTTCAAAAAAAGGAAAAAAGTACTTGCAAAAGGAACGAAAATCAGCTATTATATTCGAGTAGTCACTCGACAGAGTTGACTGACGTGGTCCGCTAGCTCAGCTGGTAGAGCACCTGACTCTTAATCAGGGTGTCCAGAGTTCGATCCTCTGGCGGATCACCATTTTTTTTTGGCCGGGTGGTCAAGCGGTTAAGACACCGCCCTTTCACGGCGGTATCGGGGGTTCGATTCCCCCCCCGGTCACCATTTTTTTTGTTGGGCGCTTAGCTCAGCTGGGAGAGCGTCTGCCTTACAAGCAGAATGTCAGCAGTTCGATCCTGTTAGCGCCCACCATCATATGAAGACAGTGTGATTGCCGAAAGGGCAGTCATTTTTTTTGCCCGAATTTTCTCCCTGCCGGGGGCTGCCCCGTATCCTTTTCGCCCGGCAGCGCGGAGAAAAAAGGATTTTCCCGTTTCCCGGTGAATAATATGAAGAGCAGCCGGAGGCCGGAAAGGGCGGTTGTTCCCATCCGGTGCGGTCCGGACGAAGTTCTTTAGGGAAAGGAGAATTGCCATGGCTGTTACGCTTCTTTGCACAGGCCTGATCCTCCTTGCTGTGGAATTGCTGATCCCCGGTTTCGGCATCTTCGGCATGACCGGGCTGGCTTGCCTCCTGGCAGCGCTCTATCTGTATCTGGGTGCCACGTTCGAGGCGGCACTGATCGTGGGTGCCGTACTTTTCTTTACAGTGCTCCTGGGCATCTGGTTCTTCCGCAGGGGGCCTCACAGCCGCATCGGCAGATGGCTGACCCTGGGTCTCAGGAGTTCTTCCGACAAGGGGTATGTCAGTACGGACGTGCCGCGGAGCCTGCTGGGAAAATCCGGTGTGGCCCGGACACCGCTCCATCCGGCGGGCAAGGCCCTGATCGATGGAAAGACCGTGGATGTCATTTCCCAGGGCGAATTTTATGAACCGGGTACGCCTCTCGTCGTCGTCGCTGTCAGCGGAGGCCGTGTCGTCGTAGCAAAGGAGGTCAAAGAATGATTGCTTATCTCAGCAGCAGTGTGATCATCATCCTGCTTTTTATCGTCATCATCCTGTTCCTGCACTTTGTGCCGTTGGGACTGTGGGTTTCCGCCATGGCGGCCGGTGTACGGGTGGGGATCTTCAATCTTGTGGGGATGCGCCTGCGCCGGGTCGTGCCCTCCAAGATCGTCCTGCCGCTCGTCAAGGCCAACAAAGCGGGGCTGAACCTCAATGTGGACCAGCTGGAAGCGCATTATCTGGCCGGCGGTGATGTGGACCGCGTCGTCGATGCCCTGATCGCGGCAGAACGCGCAGCCATCCCCCTGACGTTTGAACGGGCCGCCGCAATCGATCTGGCCGGCCGTGATGTCCTGGAGGCCGTGCAGATGAGTGTCAATCCCAAGGTCATCGAGACACCGCTGATTTCGGCAGTGGCCAAGAACGGGATCGAACTGAAAGTCCGGGCCCGTGTGACGGTCCGTGCCAACATCGACCGTCTCGTCGGAGGGGCCGGCGAATCGACCATCATCGCCCGTGTCGGCGAAGGTATCGTGACGACGGTCGGTTCTTCGGAGGAGCATACGGATGTGCTCGAAAACCCGGATCATATTTCACGGACCGTGCTGAACAAGGGCCTGGATGCAGGTTCGGCCTTTGAAATCCTCTCCATCGACATCGCGGACGTCGACGTGGGCCGCAATATCGGTGCGCAGCTGATGACGGACCAGGCTGAGGCGGACAAGAATATCGCCCAGGCCAAGGCGGAGGAACGCCGCGCCATGGCTGTGGCCAAGGAGCAGGAGATGAAAGCCTACACGCAGGAAATGAAGGCCAAAGTCGTCGAAGCCCAGGCGCAGGTACCGGCTGCACTGGCTCAGGCGCTGCGGGACGGGCATCTGGGTGTGATGGACTATTACCGTCTGAAAAATATCAATGCTGATACGCACATGAGGGAAAATCTGGCCGGTACGGGAATGCCCGAGACGGATGAACCAGACGGCAAGTAAGGAGCCTCAGCATGGAATTTTCTCAGTTTTTCCAGATCCTCGTTTTTGTCCTGATCCTGGGGCAGCTTCTGGGCCGGAAACGGACCGGGAAGCGGCAGAACCCCGAACGGCCTCTGCCAAAGCCGCCGGGAAACCGGGGAATCGGGGCGGCAAAGGACATGGATCCGAAGATCCGCGATGCCCTGGCCCGGTTCGAAGCCCGGATGAAGCAGCCAGTCCCGCCTGAACCGGGCTGTGAAGGGCCGACCGTCGAAACAGAGCCGCTGCATACGACAGTCAGGGAGGAACTTCATCCTGTCAATCCTTCCGTACGGGAAGACCTGACGAAACTGCAGACGTCCCTGGACGGGGAACTGAAGCCCACTGTGCTGGAGACGCCGCAGCCACGGGCCCGGCAGCGCCGCAGGAAACTGACCCGCCGCGGTCTCCGGGAGGGCATTTTGTGGAGTATCATCCTGGAGCGCAAAGTACGGTAGGAAACCGGGACGGCACCCTGACGCCTGTTTTGTCCCATGTGTCCGGCACCGGAGTTCCGGAGGCGAAATGAGGGATGACGCGGTTTCCTGAGCGGTACACTCTGAATATGTCAGAAACGAAAGGACCTGCTGCTTCCGCAGTACAGCAATGCACCGAGAACGCTGTGCCGGGAGCACAGGTCCTTCTGCATCCGCCGGCGGTCCTGCCCAGCCTTGCGAAAAACCGGAACCCCGGCATATAATATCCGTAACATATCAATTGGAGGAGGATGGACTGTCATGTCCCTGGAAAAAGCCCGAGCCTGGCTGCAGGAAAAAGGGTATGCGGACCGCATCATCCGAACCGAGGGCTCCAGTGCCACGGTCGAACTGGCGGCACAGGCCCTTGGCTGCAGGCCTGCGGAAATCGCAAAGACCCTTTCGTTTCTGCAGAAAGAGCAGCCCGTACTGATCCTGGCAGAAGGCGATGCCCGGATCGACAACCATAAATATAAGGAGACGTTCCACGTCAAGGCCAGGATGATCCCGGCTGCGGAAGTGGAACAGTATATCGGCCACGCGCCCGGCGGCGTCTGTCCCTTTGGCATCCTTCCGGGTGTGAAGGTGTATCTTGACGAGAGCCTGCGCAAATTCCAGTATGTGTATCCCGCTGCCGGCGATGATCACAGCGGTGTCCGGCTGACCCCGGACGAACTGAAGGAACTGTCCGGAGCGGTGGCATGGGTGGATGTCTGCAAAGAAAAATAGGGAATCTGTATGGAACAGGCGATTTTATTCGATCTTGACGGCACTTTGACAAAATCAGAAAAAGGGATCCTGCGGAGCGTCTGCTACGCCCTGACGAAAATGGGCCGGCCCCTGCCGCCCCGGAGCGTACTGCTTGCCTTTATCGGACCGCCGCTTGTGGATTCCTTCATGCAGTTTTCGGGCATGACCCGGGAGGAGGGAAAGCAGGCAACGGCCTATTACCGCGAGCGCTTTTCGAAAATCGGGATCTTTGAAAATGAACTCTATCCCGGCGTAACGGAAATGCTGGACTGCCTGCAGGAGGCAGGGTATATCCTTGCCACGGCTTCGTCCAAACCGGAACCGTTTGTGCGGCAGATCGTGGAGCATTTTGGCCTGGGTCCTTTTTTCACGGAAATCGTGGGGGCCACTTTTGACGGCCGGATCAGTTCCAAATCATCCGTTGTCGCGGAGGTCCTCCGCCGGCTGGGGATGGAAACGGAGCGGGAGGCTGTGACGCTGGTGGGGGACACCCGTTTTGATGTGGAAGGCGCCCGGGAGGAGAATGTCGGCTGTGTGGCCGTTTCCTACGGCTACGGGACCCGGCAGGAGCTGGAAGCAGCCCGGGCTCCGCGGATCCTTGATTCGGTGGCGGCGGTGGAACGGTATTTCCTGGAACGGATCCGCTGAAATCGGGGCAGTGAAGCTGTGGTGCTGTGATGCGTTGATGCTGTGGTGATTTGGGCTGTGATGCTGTGGTGCTGTCAGCTCCTCTTTCCATTACAGGCATCCTTCCGGCCGGACTGGAGGCTCTGGCCTGTAAACATCAGAAAAGGGGCTGTGGTGCTGTGCGGCCGCAAGCGGTGGGAATCTCTCTCCATTACCGCATAATCCGTTCTTCCGGCCGGACTGGAGGTTTTTACCCTGTAAACATCATAAAAGAAGCTGAGAAAAACGAGCAATCATTTTTCTCAGCTTCTTTTTGCATGTGCGCCCGGCCGTGCCGTGAATCATCCCAGGTGGAAGACCGTCCGGCTGCCCTTTTCCGACGCGACGACTTCAAGCTGTGCCGGGATCCGTTCTTTCAGCTCTGCCACATGGGAGATGATCCCCACAAGGCGGCCGCCGGCCTGGAGGCTGACGAGCGTATCCATGGCACTGTCGAGTGTCTCGGGATCGAGGGAACCGAAACCTTCATCCACGAGGATCGTATCAAGGTGCAGCCCTCCGGCGTACGCCTCGAGTACATCCGACAGCCCCAGGGCGAGGGAGAGGGAGGTAAAGAAGCTCTCACCGCCCGAAAGCGTCGTCACGGACCGGGCCTGTCCTGTGAAGGCATCGAGGATTTCGAGATCGAGGCCCTGCTCCTTGCGCGCGTCATGGATGCCCTGACGGCGGTAGAGCGTATACCGGCCCCCGCTGATTTTTTTCAGCCGCAGGTTGGCTGTGACCAGTACATCGTCGAGAACGGCCTGCAGCACATAGGTGGAAAGGGACAGATTCTGGCTGTTGTTGCCACGGGCGGTTTCCGCAAGGAGCGCGGCCGGGGCATAGGCTTCTGACAGGGAGGCGATTTCTTTTTCCAGGGACGTAAGGGCGGTCAGCTGTTTTTTGTCCCGCGCGATCCGCTCCTGCAGGGCACCGGCCGTCGAGGCGATTTCGCTGTAAGCTCTGCGTGCGGCATTTTCAGCCTGCTGCAGCGGCGCGAGGTCGGGCTTTTGCCGGTCCCTGATCTCTGCCTCCAGGACTTTCAGCTCACCGGCGGCACTTGCTTTGTCCGCTTCGTACCGGGCGATTTGTTTCTGCCAGTCCTCCTTGTTCCTCAGCTCAGCGTGGCAGGCCAGGAATGCTTTCTGGTCCGGGAACGGGGAAGCCGTCAGGCTTTCTTTGAAAGCTGCGCCGGTCTCTTTCTGTTCCCGGCGGGCTTCGGCTTCTGCTTTCCTGGCTGTGGCGAGACTGCCTTCCAGGATCTTCAGGCGGTTTTGGGCCTGCTCCAGGGCGGCCTGCTGCTTCTGCAGCGTCCGGATGCGCGTCTCGAGTTCCTGCTGCCGGGCTTCGAGCTTTGCTTTTTCCTGTTTTGTCTGTGTAGCCGGGTGGGGGTGCTCGGTGGCACCGCAGACGGGACAGGGCTCGCCGTCCGTCAGACTGGCCGCAAGGCGTACGGTCTCATTGGATACGGCGGTCATGCGGGCGAGCTCTTCCCGGGCTCTCGCGGCTTCCTCCTGCAGGAGGCTGGTATTCTTTTCTGCGGCGGCCGCCGTGTGACTGGCCACTTCGCTCAGGGCGGCCTGCCATTTTGCGGCGGTCGCTTCGGTTTCCCCGGCCGCTGCCTGCTGCCGTCTCAGGGCCTGGAGCGCTCTGTCATACACGGGGGTAAGCTTTTGGGCGGCTTCGAGCAGGCTGATCTTCTGCTGCAGCCTGTCCATTTCGTCCTGCCTTGCAAGGAGTGCCTGCTGGCGCGCCCGGGCTTTTTCACAGGCGAGAAAGGCCTGCGCCAGTTTTTCCGCTTCCTGAGTGGCTGCCGCACAGGCACGGGCTTTTTCCTCTGCTGCGCGAAGCTCTTCCTGACGGAGGGAGAGTTCCTTCTTCTCTTCCCGGAGCGCCGCTGCCAGTTCTTCCGCCGTGTCTTTGCCGCACTGGCTGAGCAGGATATCCCGTTTGTTCCGGACTTCTTCATACGAGTGCTTCAGATTTTTGGCGCGGTCGTTCAGGGCTTCTTCCAGAAGGCGGTACTGTCCGGTCCGGAACAGGGTCTCCAGGATCTGCCGGCGGTCTTTGGAGTCCGCCATCAGGAAGCGGCGGAATTCCCCCTGGGGCAGGACCATGAGCTGGCAGAACTGATCGGCCTTGAATCCCAGGATGGATTCGATCTCCTTTGTCACCGTACCGAAGGCCGATGCTTTGATGGTCCGTGTGCCGTCAGGCGCTATTTCCACAAGGGACGCGCCGGGCGGCACGCTGCGGACGCCTTCACCGCGCTGTTTGTTCAGGATCTGCTCCGGTGTCCGCGTGACTTCATACGTATGGTCCCGGTTCGTAAAGCGGAGGCTCACTTTCGTGGGCAGGGAGGGCGGTGCATAGTCGCTCCGGAGAGAGCGGCTGCGGCGCAGGTTTCCGCTTGCGGTTCCGTAGAGGGCAAAGGTGATGGCATCGAGGATGGTCGTCTTTCCGCTGCCCGTCGGACCCGTGATGAGGAACAGACGCTGCTCCCCCAGCCGGGTGAAGTCGATTTCCTCCTCTTCTGCATAGGGCCCGAAGGCCTGCATCGTCAGCTTCAGCGGTTTCATCAGGCGTGCCTCCCTTCTGACTGGAGTCCGTCCATGACGGTACGGAGCAGGGCCCGTTCCCTGTCGTCCAGGCTGCGCCCCTGGATCTCACGGAAGAAAGCTTCAAAGAGCTCCTCTTCGCCGAGTCCTTTCCGCCTGGCCGCAGCTTCAGCTTCAGGCTGGTGTTCCAGGCCTTCATATCCCAGCAGGAGGATATGGGGGTAGCGCTTCTCCAGACGGTTCTTGGGATCGAGGACCGGTGTCCTGTCCGTCAGGATCACCTGGAGGTAATCGTCAGGACGGGCGCGGAGCGGTCCGTTCAGGAGCTCGTCAAAGGTCCCTTTCAGGACGGCGAGTTCGTGCGGAGCCCGGAGCGGGACCGCTTCGGTTTGGATCCGTCCTGCCGCGTCCATATCCACCAGGATCACACTTTTTTTCTGGGACACTTCACTGAAGGAATATTTCATCAGGGAGCCGCAGTAGCGGACTTTATCACTGCATTTCTGCAGGGCGTGGAGATGGCCCAGCGCCGTATACTGGAAAGCATCGAAACAATCCAGGCTGACCGAAGTGCTCCCGCCGGCGGCCAGAGGACGTTCGCTTTCCGGCGTGACCTGGGCACCGGTGACAAAAGCATGGGCCAGCGCTACCTTGCGGGCTCCTGCCGGTATCTTTTGCAAAAGACAGTCGATCTGCCAGCGCAGGGCGGCTTCGTGGGTGGCCTGCCGCGTGCCGCTGAGCTCGGTCGCGGTCAGGGGCTCGCAGTAGGTCAGCGGGGCAAAGTAGACCGGGCCTGATGCGTCCTGCAGCACGATGGGCTCTGTGTCAGCGGAGACAAGGCTTGTGATGAACAGCTTTTCCGTGGCAAAGAAAGCCTGCCCGAAATTCAGCCGGTCCGGATTGTCATGATTGCCGGCAATGAGGATGACCGGGATATGCAGGTCCAGGATCAGCCTGCGCAGCGTTTCGTCAAGGACGCGCACTGCCTCGGCCGGGGGGACGGAACGGTCGTACACATCACCTGCCAGCAGCAGGCAGTCGATATGGCTGTCCCGGGCCAGGGCAAGCAGGTCTTCCAGCACGGCCGCCTGATCGTCCAGCAGATGGAGCCCATGGAAGATCCTGCCCAGGTGCCAGTCTGAGGTATGGAGAAATCGCATAGATCCACTCTCTTTCCTGAAAAAGCCGATTGCAGGACAATCGGCTTTTCCATCATCATTGTTTTTTGCCTGTCGGGCGCAGACGGCACGGAGAATCACCCGTTCTGCGGGTGCGTGCTGTCCGTCATGAAAAATCATCCTCTCCAGTATAACACAGCTGTTCAAGCCGTATGATCCTGGAGAGGATGATTTTAAGAGGAGTGCCGGCGCCGCGGATCGCTGCCGGCAGCAGCCTGCAGCCCCGGAGATGGCCGCCTGTTTTACGGGCGGCGCAGCTTCCGGTCATTCCTTATGGGCCCGGGTGTCGCTTGCGAGCAGTTTCTGCCCGATCTGGGCAAAGAGCGGTGTCTTCAGCAGGAATCCCGCAAGGATGACGCCGCCGCCGCTGCTCAGCATAAAAGGTGCCACGAAGAAATAGAAGGGGACATCCTTGCCAAGGAGGAAGGAAGAGACGAAGGCGGAAATCCAGGCTCCGATGATGCCCGTGCCGAAGAGTTCTCCCAGCATCGCGGCCGGGATCTTATGGAATCTCTTGTACAGGATGCCCGCAAGGCAGGCTCCGATCATACTGCCCGGAAAGGCAAGCGGGGACCCCGTCCCCAGGAGGTTCCGCAGCAGAGAGATGACAAAGGCGATGATGGTTGCGTTGACAGGCCCCAGCAGTGCGCCGGTCAGGGCATCGATCATATTCTGCATGGGAAAACATTTGGAGACTCCGACAGGGATGTAGAACAGATTGGCAGTCAGTGTGCCAATGGCGACAAAGACTGCAGAAACAGTAAGCCGGTACGTGCTCATGATAAGGACTTCCTTTCTTTTGCTGAGAATGCATTTCCGGTTTCCACGGCACCATCATGCCATGGAGCTGCCCGGGAGGGCAAAGGATCCGCCGGGAACGGGGAGGGGGAGGGTATGGCAGTGAGGGTGCGCTTTTTTGCAGCGGCACAAGAAAAAAGAGTCCGCGAAAGAATGGCACCCGAGGTGGTGCCCCCCTTCGTGAACTCTGTCCACTCACTTATCCCTGCCGGGCCGATTCCCAGCAGCTTTTTTGATATCATGAAAAGTCTACTCCTCTCCGCGGCGAAAGTCAACCCTGCCGGGCGACACAAAATCGTCCAATTCCGGAAGAACAAAATATTGTATAATAACAGAAAATAACCGGCAGTCCCGTATTTTCCCGGCAGAGGGGAAGGTTGGGAATCTGCCGCTGAGGTGAAACGAATGAAACTGTTGCTTATGCTTTTGACCTGTCTGTACTGCTTTCTGCCGCTGCCCCGGGTGCAGGCGGCGATGATCAGCCAGAAACAGGAAATCTCCATGGGGCAGGAAGTGGCCCGCCAGCTGGAAAACCAGTACGGCCTGTACCAGGATGAAGAGGTACAGGCCCGCATCGACCGGATCGGCAGGAGCCTTGTGGCCAATGCGTCCCGCAAAGATCTGCCCTACACTTTCAAGGTGCTGAATACGCAGGATGTCAACGCTCTGGCCTGCCCGGGCGGGTTCATCTATGTGTACAAGGGCCTGGTGGATTTCATGACGAGCGATGACGAGCTTGCCGCAGTCCTGGGCCACGAAATCGGCCATATCGAAAAGAGGCATACGGTGCACCAGATCGAAAAACAGATGGCCCTGTCCCTGCTGACCATCCTGGCCGGCGTGGCTTCCGGTGATCCCGGCGCGGGCATGGTCCTTGCCTCCACGGCATCCCAGGCCCTGATGGCAAGCTACAGCCGCGGCGACGAATCGGAAGCCGATGCGGAAGGCTTCATCCTGGCCCGCAAAGCCGGGTACAATCCGTACGGATCTTTTGTGACGATGGCAAAGCTCGAAGATATGACGAAGGATATGGGAAATCCGGGCTACGGTCTTTTTTCTTCCCATCCGGATCCGGAGAGCCGGATGCGGAAAGCCCTTGCCGAAGCAGCGAGCCTGCATATGGCGGAAACAGTCAGCGTCGCAAAAGATGGAACGGCGTCCGTCCATGACGGGACCTGGTCGTATACATTCCGCGATACGGTGGGGTATGACAAGCCCGAGTACAGGGCGCGTCTCATGGCCGGTGCCCTGTATGTCACGGAGACGCGGGGACCTGTGGATGAAAGCCATTTCATCACCGTGGACGGCGACAACTGGTCCGATGTCTATTATGAGGATATCCGTATCCTCCGGATCTACCCGCAGGACACGCCGGACGGCGATGTATCCGCTGCGGCTGCCCGGATGGCGGAAAATCTCCAGACCTGGGCCGCGGTCCAGAAGAAACGGGCGGAGAAAAAATAAGGGAGCCCCTGCCGGAGATCCATTCCCGCAGGGAGCTTCAGAAAAATGACTGGATGCATCCTGTCATAAAGAGGGGAACTTATGGAACTGAGAGAAACGATGACGCTCTGGCAGCGTCTGCAGAACACAGCAAAACCCATCGTCCTGTACGGGACGGGAAACGGAGCCGATGCCATCCTGGACCGCTGCGAAGCGCTGGGGATCCCGGTGGCCGGTATTTTCGCCAGCGATGATTTTGTAAGGCACCAGCAGTTCCGCGGCTTTACAGTCCAGCGTTATGCGGAGCTTTGCGCAAAGCTGCCTGACTGCATCATCCTGATCGCCTTTGCCAGCGAGCGGCCGGAGATCCTGGAGCGTTTTTTCCGGCTCGCTGAGCGGCACGAGACCTATGCGCCCCATCTGCCCCTTTTTGGGGATCTTTCCCTCGTTTCGCCCTCCTGGCTCCTCGACCATGAAGAAGCGCTGCAGGAGGTATGGGAGCTGCTCGCCGATGAAGAGAGCCGCCGGGTCATGCGCAATGTCCTCGACTACAAGCTGAGCGGGCGCCTGGAGTACCTGGCACCGGTAACGGACCGCCGCGGGGATCTGGAGACCCTGTTTGATTTTTCCGAAGCGGAAACCTATATGGATCTTGGCGCCTACCGGGGAGAGACCATCGATGAATTCCTTGCCCTTACAGAAGGAAGGTATGAGCATATCTATGCGGTCGAGCCGGATCCGAAGAATTTTGTCAGACTGCGGCAGCACATGGAACGGAACCAGATCAGCAAATGCTCGCTGATCGCCGGCGGGATCTGGAAAGAGGAGGGACGCATCGCTTTTGCGTCAAAGGGCGGGCGCATGTCCTGTCATGACGAGCATGCCGCTGATACGGTGCCCGCGGTGACAATCGACGGCATCCTTGCCGGCCGTCCTGTCTCTTATCTTAAATTCGATGTGGAGGGCGCCGAAATGGAAGCCCTGGAAGGCGGTCGCGAGTCGATCGGGCGCTTCCGGCCCAAACTGCTCATCGCGGGGTATCACCACGATGATGATCTGTGGAGGATCCCTCTGTATCTGCACAGCCTTTGCCCGGATTACCGCATCTATCTGCGCCGCCATCCCTATGTGCCCTGCTGGGAGATCAATTTCTTCGTCCATCCCTGAAGGCCCGGAGGAGGCAGGGCGGATGCTGCCCGGCAGGACATGACAGTGTTTCTCCGTACAGGAGGAGCCATATCATTTTTTTCTTCTAATGCCGGCAATGCATTGCCCGGTGTAAAGGAATATGATAAAATTAAAAAATAGCTGCAAAAGCCGTTACAGTAATCAAAAAAATCGGGGAAAGAAGGATGGAAGGATGGAAAAATTCAAAAAAGCATTTGTAGTCATGATGGCTCTTGTACTCGGCGCTGCTGCGGGCTGCGGCGGAAACAAACAGGAAGCCGGCAGCGGAGCAAAGAAGGATAAGGCCAAGATCGGTGTGGTCCAGCTCGTCCAGCATTCAGCACTGGATGCAGCCAACAAGGGGTTCATCGATGCTCTGGAGGCCAATGGCTATAAGACCGGCAAGAATCTTGAAGTCGATCAGCAGAATGCCCAGGCGGACCAGTCCAATCTGCAGACCATCGCCCAGCGTTTTGTCAACAATAAAGTGGACCTGATTTACGCGATCGCCACGCCGTCCGCACAGACCGTGGCCAACGCGACGAAGACGATCCCCATCGTCGGCTCTGCCATCACTGATTATAAGGAAGCCAAACTGATCAAGGATCCCAATAAACCCGGTACGAACGTGACCGGTACGACGGATATGAATCCCATCGACCGTCAGGTCGAACTGCTGCAGACCATTTTCCCGAAAGCGAAGACGGTCGGTGTCATCTATAATTCCAGCGAAGTCAATTCTCAGATCCAGGTCAATCTGTTGAAGAAGATCGCTGAGAAAAAAGGCCTTGCCGTCAAAGAAGCGACGGTCAGCTCCGTCAATGATATCCAGCAGGCTGCTCAGGGACTGACAGCCCAGAAGGTCGACGTTGTCTACGTTCCGACGGATAACGTCCTGGCCTCGGCGATCCCTGTCCTGGTCAAGGTGACGAATGAAGCCAGGATCCCTGTCATTGCGGCAGAAGCGGGAGAGGTCCAGAAGGGTGCCCTGGCGACCATCGGGATCGACTACTACAAGCTCGGCTACCAGTCCGGCCTGATGGCTGTCAAGATCCTGAGAGGAGAAGCCAAGCCGCAGGATATGCCGATCGAAACCCAGAAGGACATGAAGACCTATGTCAACGAAGCCAGTGCAAAGGCGCTCGGTGTGACCATTCCGGAATCTGTGCTGAAGGGCGCTGAAATCACGAAATAATGGTAAAACAAGTCGGGCAGGGGAATCCGCAGGACGGGCTTTCCTGCCCGACAGGATTTTCCGCTGCTGCGAAAGGCTGAGGCTCTGCTGAAGGCCGCAGCAGCCCGTATCCGGTTTTGTGAATAAGTTGAAGAGGAGTCTTTTGTTATGACAGACCTGATCATTCCGACGATTTCCCAGGGGCTGCTTTGGTCCATGCTGGCACTGGGCGTCTATATCACCTTTCGTGTACTCGACTTTGCAGACATGACAGTGGAAGGATCCTTTCCGCTGGGTGCGGCTGTGGCCGTATCCTGTCTGGTCAAAGACTGCAATCCTGTCATCGCCATCCTGGCAGCGGCTCTGGCCGGAGGCCTGGCGGGCATCGTGACGGGACTGCTCAACACGAAGCTGCGGATCCCTTCCCTGCTGGCGGGCATCCTGACGATGATTGCGCTTTATTCTGTCAACCTGCGCATCATGGGCAAAGCCAATGTTTCCCTTCTGGGAAAGGAAACAGCCTTCACTGTAGTGGAAAGCTTTGGCCTTGATTATACGACGGGTGTCTTTGCCGTCGGCCTGGCGGCTACCCTTGTCGTCTGCCTTTTCATCTACTGGTTCTTCGGGACGGAAATCGGGGCCGCTATCCGGGCTACCGGTTTCAACCCGCAGATGATCCGCGCCCAGGGCGTCGATACGAACGTCATGCTCCTGTTCGGCCTTTTCATGAGCAACGCCCTGACCGCTGTCGCAGGTGCACTCATTGGCCAGAGCAATGGTTTCTTTGATGTGGGCATGGGCGTCGGCACGATCGTCATCGGTCTTGCTTCCGTCATCATCGGCGAGGTGCTCTTCGGTACCAGGAGTTTTAAGAACAGCCTTATCTCCGTCGTCCTTGGTTCCATTGTGTACCGCTTTGTCATCGCCATCGTCCTGCAGATGGGGATGCCTCCGAACGATCTGAAGCTGTTCACCTCCGTACTCGTGGCCCTTGCCCTGGCGCTGCCCATGGTCAAGAGCAAATTCCAGGGAAGGAAGGCGATTTGACGATGCTGGATCTTGAACATGTGAACAAGACATTCTTCCCCGGGACCATCAATGAGAAAAAAGCGCTCATCGATGTGAACCTGCATGTGGAGACCGGAGATTTCATTACGATTATCGGCGGCAACGGCGCCGGCAAATCGACGCTGCTCAATTCCATCGCCGGCGTGTTTCCCGTGGATACAGGCTCCATCACCATCGATGATGCGGACCTCACCCGGATGCCGGAACATAAACGGGCCCGCTATATCGGCCGGGTATTCCAGGATCCGATGCTCGGGACAGCGGCGGGCATGATGATCGAGGAAAATCTTGCCATCGCCAGCCGGAGAGGAAAGACACCGGGTTTGGCCTGGGCCCTTAAAGACAGTGACCGGGCCCGTTTCCGGGAACTCCTGAAGGAGCTGGATCTGGGACTTGAAACGCGTCTTACGGCGCGGGTGGGTCTTTTGTCCGGCGGACAGCGCCAGGCACTGACCCTGCTGATGGCTTCCATGAACCATCCGAAGCTGCTGCTCCTGGACGAGCATACGGCTGCGCTGGATCCGAAGACCGCGGAAAAAGTCCTCGGCCTGACACAGAAAGTCATTTCCCGTGACCATCTGACATCTCTGATGATCACGCATAATATGAGGGACGCCCTGCGGTTCGGCAACCGCCTGATCATGATGAATGCAGGACGCATCGTCGTCGACGTCAGCGGCGAGGAAAAGAAAAAACTGACGATCCCCGATCTGCTTTCTCTCTTTGAAAAAGCTGCCGGGGAAGAACTGGACAATGACCGCATGATGCTCAGCTGAGCGGGAAACGCACTGTGTAAAAAGAAATTTTTGAGGGGAGATCAGAAAATGAAGAAAGTACCGTTTGTCACCAAAGAGCAAGTGGAAGAAATCGCAAAGACCTATCCTACACCTTTTTATCTGTACGATGAAAAGGGCATCCGGCAGACTGCCCGTGATATCTACAAGGCGTTCAGCTGGAACAAAGGCTACAGGGAATACTTTGCTGTAAAAGCCACGCCGAACCCGTTCATCCTGAAGATCCTGAAAGAAGAAGGCTGCGGCACGGACTGCTCCTCCTACACGGAACTGCTGATGAGCAAGGCCTGCGGTTTCAAGGGTGAGGAAATCATGTTTTCCTCCAATGATACGCCGGCCAGTGAATATGTAACAGCCCACGAACTGGGGGCCATCATCAACCTGGATGACTTCACGATGATCGATGTCCTTGAAAAGACCGTTGGCATCCCTGAAACCATCTGCTGCCGGTTCAATCCGGGCGGTACTTTTGCTCTGGGCAACGACATCATGGACAATCCCGGTGATTCCAAGTACGGTATGACAAAGGAACAGATCATCGAAGCGTTCAAGATCCTCAAGGCCAAGGGTGCCAGACATTTCGGAATCCATGCCTTCCTTGCCAGCAACACCGTGACCAACGATTACTATCCGGAACTGGCCCGCCAGCTCTTTACCCTGGCTGTGGAACTCAAGCACCTTACCGGTGTGACCGTGGAATTCATCAACCTTTCCGGCGGTGTGGGCATCCCTTACCGTCCGGAACAGACGCCGAATGATATCTTTGCCATCGGCGAAGGTGTCCATAAGGTCTATGATGAGGTCTTCGGGCCGGAGAACATGACCCATGTCCGCCTGATGACCGAAATGGGCCGCTTTGTGACGGGGCCTTACGGTGCTCTGATTTCCAAAGTGATCAATTTCAAGCATATCTATAAGGAATACGTCGGCATGGACGCCTGCGCGGCCAACCTGATCCGTCCGGCAATGTACGGCGCCTACCATCATATCACGGTGCTGGGCAAGGAGAACGAACCCTGCGACCATAAGTACGATGTGACGGGCAGCCTCTGCGAAAACAATGATAAGTTCGCTGTGGACCGCATGCTTCCGAAAATCGAACTGGGCGATTATCTCTTCATGCATGATGCCGGTGCCCACTGCTATGCCATGGGATACAACTACAACGGCAAGCTGTGGTGCGCTGAACTCCTCCTGCGTGAAGACGGCAGTGTCAAGCTGATCCGCCGTGCCCAGACTCCGAAGGATTATTTTGCCACCCTGGACTTCACCGGTTTGTTTGATGGAGAAGAATATAAATGAAACAGGATGATGCGGAAAGGACACTGGAGGGGATGATCCATCTCCCCACGCTCAAGCTGCGGCTTGCCATCGAAGGGATCTTTGTAGGTCTTTTCGCCGGCTGCTGCATTGCGCTGCTGCGCCTCTGCCTTGGCTTCGTTGCCTCGAGGCGCTCCTTCATGGTCGCTTTTCTGCAGTCCATGCCGCTTGCAAGTGTCCTGATCTGGGCCGTGGCCCTGCTGGTCCTTGCCTGGTTCATCGCTTATCTCGTCCGGCTTGTTCCCATAGCCGGCGGCAGCGGCATCCCCCAGATCCGGGGTATCGTGCTGGGTATCTATCAAAGCCTCCACTGGTTCCGTGTCATCGTGGTCAAGCTCGTTGCGACGGCACTTGGCATCGGTGCCGGCCTTTCCATGGGCCGGGAAGGCCCTTCCGTCCAGATCGGAGGCATGGCAGGTCAGGGAATCGGACGGCTCTTCCACAATTCCAATATGGAGACGCGCGCCCTTATCAGCAGCGGTGCCGGTGCGGGCCTGGCGGCGGCTTTCAATGCACCCATGGCGGGCTGTCTTTTCACGATGGAGGTCATCCATAAGAATCTGTCCGCCCTCGTCATGGTGCCGACCCTGATGGCGAGCCTTACGGCTGCGGTCATCGCTCATGCGGTCTTCGGCATGGACACGGTCTTTGCCATTCCGTGGATGGCCATCCTGCAGCCCGTGTATCTGCCCCATCTGGTTGTGCTGGGTCTTTTGACGGGTGTGGCAGGGGTTCTGTTCAATCGGGGTTCCCTCGGGATCGGACGTTTTTACGGTCTGCCCGTATTCCGGAAACCCTGGATGCGAATCGCCTTTCCGCTTCTTTTAACGATTCCGCTGACGTATTTTTTGCCGGCCGTCCTGGGAGCGGGCGACAGCATCATCGAAGATATGGTGGAGCTCAAAGGATCCATTCCGCTGATCGTCTGTCTGCTGCTCGGCAAATACATCTTTACCTTTCTCAGTACCGGTTCCGGAGCTCCCGGAGGCTCCCTGCAGCCCATGCTGGTCCTCGGGGCCATCATGGGGGGACTCTACGGCAGCGTGGCCGTCGAGCTGGGCATGCTGCCGCCGGAATACAGGCTGCATATGGTCGTCTTTGCCATGGCGGGATTCTTTACGGGTTCGGTCCGGGCACCTGTGACGGCCATCCTGCTGCTGCTCGAACTGACGGGCCGTTTCTACCATATCGTGCCGCTCGGCATCGTGACGCTTTTTGCCTATGCGGCAGGGGAACTTCTGCAGGACCGGCCTATCTTTGATGCCATCCTGGATAAGGAACTCCATCAGCACATGCCGTCGGGCGTCCATTCGAGCCTGCCTGCAAAGGCCTATCTCTACGAATCCGCCGTGGAAAGCGGATCGCCTGCTGAAGGCCGCTGCATCAGAGAACTTTCCATTCCCGGCAAGGCCCTGATCGTCAGCATCCGCCGCGGTGACCAGGTCATCGTCCCGGATGGTGAGACAAAGCTGCTTTCCGGAGATTATGTGTACATCCTGCCCAACCGGGCGGGTGCAAGGGAACTGAGTGCACTCTTCAAAAGTGAGGAGTGATCCTGTCGGCAGCGGCACCGCAGCTGCGGCAGCGCCAATGGTGCGTTTGCCCGCTGCGGTGCCGTTTTTGTCGGTGCCGCAGGAGGGAAACGGGCGCCTGCAGGACCATCATCCATCAGCACCGTAAAGGAGGGATTGTCATGGAGGAAGGGAGCTTATTTGAAAACCATATGGAGGAGCCCCTGGCGGAACGGCTCCGGCCGCGTACACTTGACGAATTCGTGGGACAGGAGCATCTCCTGGGCAAGGGGAAACTGCTGCGGAACCTGATCGAATCGGACAGGATCTCCTCCATGATCTTCTGGGGACCGCCCGGTGTCGGCAAGACGACGCTGGCACGCATCATCGCCCGCCGGACCCGGGCGAACTTCATCACGTTTTCTGCCGTGACGAGCGGCATCAGGGAAATCCGTACGGTCATGCAGCGGGCTGACGACGGGCACCGCTTCGGTCAGCGGACGATCGTGTTCATCGATGAGATCCACCGTTTCAACCGGGCGCAGCAGGATGCGTTCCTGCCTTTTGTGGAAAAGGGCAGCATCATCCTGATCGGTGCCACGACGGAAAATCCGTCGTTTGAGGTCAATGGGGCGCTCCTGTCACGCTGCAGGGTCTTTGTGCTGAAGGGACTTGTGACGGAGGATATCGTGCGTATCCTGAAACATGCGCTGACGGATGAACGGGGATTCGGACGCGAGCACGTCAAAATCACGGAGGAGATGCTCCGCATCATTGCGGAATTCAGCAACGGGGATGCCCGCAGTGCCCTTACGACTCTGGAAATGGTCGTCCTGAACGGGAAACAGGGACCTGACGGCATCGAAGTGACCATGGATACCCTGGAACAGTGCACATCCAAAAAGTCCCTGCTCTATGATAAGAACGGCGAAGAGCATTACAATCTGATTTCCGCGCTCCATAAATCCATGCGCAACTCCGATCCGGATGCGGCTGTATACTGGCTTGCCCGGATGCTCGAAGCCGGTGAGGATCCCCTGTATGTGGCCCGGCGCGTCGTGCGCTTTGCCAGTGAGGACGTCGGGCTTGCCGATTCACGGGCGCTGGAGATCGCCGTTGCGGCCTATCAGGCCTGTCATTTCATCGGTATGCCCGAATGTTCCGTCAATCTGACGCATGCGGTCATCTATATGGCCATGGCACCCAAGTCCAATGCCATGGAACTTGCCTATAACGAAGCAAAAGCGGATGCTCTGACCCATTTGGCAGAACCGGTGCCTCTGCAGATCCGCAATGCGGAGACAAAGTTGATGAAGGACCTGGATTACGGCAAAGGGTACATCTACGCCCATGATACGAAGGAAAAGATCGCAGCCATGCAGTGCCTTCCCGATTCCCTGGCCGGAAAACACTATTATCATCCGACGGAGCAGGGGCTTGAGGCCCGGTATAAGGAAAGGCTTGAGCAAATCCTGCGCTGGAAGCAGGAACATGGTCTTTCCTGAGAGGCTGATTTCAAAAAAAGAACATAATTTTGCCGTAATTTTTTAGTATGATAGAAAAAAGTCAACTGCCGGGCCTTGTCTTTTTGCAAAGACCCTGCACGCGTCTGCTCCTTGCCGGGACAGGCGCTTCGGGGATACCTGCGTTCTTTTCGCAGTGCCTTTCCCGGTGCGGACGAAAAGGCTGCGCGGCAGCGACAGGAGGAATTTCCATGATCAAAGGAATCGGGGTCGATCTGGTCGACGTGAAACGGATGGCAAAGAGCCTTGCCCGGGAGGGCTTCAAAGAAAAGGTCTTCACGGAGGACGAAATTTCCTATTGTGAAGCGAAAAAAGCCCATGCCGCGGAATCCTATGCAGCCCGCTATGCTGCCAAGGAAGCCATCGGCAAGGCAATGGGCTGCGGTGTCACGCCGGGCTGCCTCAGAGAAATCGAGACCCTGCCGGATGAAGCCGGGGTGCCGCAGATGCACCTGCGGGGTTCCATGCTCCGCCGTGCCCTCAACTGGAATGCCGGAGCGATCTTTGTATCCCTGAGCCATATGGACAGCTGTGCCGTCGCTCAGGTCATAGTGGAGGCCAGATTCAGATGAAACTGTTCAGGAGCAAGGCAATGAAGGCAGTCGATGCGCTGCTCATCGGGACGCTGGGATTTCCGGAGGCTGTCCTCATCGAGAATGCCGGCCGGGCTGCCGCGGCAGAAACAGCAGGTTTCCTTGGCGGGGCAAAAGGCAGGCGGATCGTGGTCCTTGCCGGCAAGGGCAATAATGGCGGCGACGGACTGGCAGCGGCCCGTTTTCTGGAAAAGCAGGGAGCGCTCGTGACGGTCGTCATGGCGGCTCCGCCGCAGCAGCCTGACAGCGGCTGCGGGCTCCAGCTCAGGCTGTGCAGGGCCTTTCGGATGCAGATCCTTTTCTGGCCGCAGGACTCGGACCGTGTCCTTGCAAGCTGCACAGAGGCAGCCGTGATCCTGGATGCCCTGCTGGGGACGAGTTTCCGCGGCTCTCTCAGGGAACCGGTGCGCAGTCTCATCGAAGCGGTACAGAAGATCTCCGTTCCGGTCATCGCCGTCGATATTCCGTCCGGGGTGGAGGCGGACACGGGCCGCTGCGAACTGGCTCTTTCCGCGGCAGCGACCGTGACGATGATCGCACCCAAGACAGGCCTGTATTTTTACCCGGGTGCCGCCCATACCGGAAAGATCATCGTGGCCGATCTCAATACACCGGAGCAGGTGCTCACAGATGCACCGAGCCGGGAAACCCTGCTGACGGATGCGTACGTACGGAAAAATTTCCCCCTGCGGGCACGCAATGCCCACAAGGGAACGAACGGCAGGATCGCCATCCTTGCGGGCAGTCCCGGGTATGCGGGTGCAGCAGAACTGGCTTCCAGGGCTGCCGTCCGTGCCGGCGGGGGACTGGTGACGCTGTATACCCATCCCGGAGTCTGGCAGCTGCTTGCCGTCAAATCGACGGAAGTGATGGTCCGCACCGCATCGCTTGCTGACGCGGCAGGCGATGCCCTGCGGCTCCGGGAGGCTTCCGTCGTGGCTGCCGGTCCCGGCGCGGGCAAATCTGCTGAGGCCGTATCCTATCTGAGGAGCCTGCTGCCGCAGCTTACGATGCCCCTCGTCATCGATGCGGACGGACTGAATGCCCTTGCCGGACAGGATGCGCTGCTGCTTGGTCTTTCCAGGAAGGTCCTGACGCCGCATCCGGCTGAAATGGCCCGGCTGCTCGGCGTACCCCTTTCCGCAGTCCTGGCAGATCCCATGGAGGCGGCCCGGCAGGGAGCGGCCCGCTGGCAGGCCGTGGTCGTGCTGAAATGCACACCGGCCATCATTGCTTCGCCTGACGGCCGGATCTATGTCAATTCGACGGGAAATGAAGGCATGGCGACCGGAGGCACCGGGGATGTGCTGACCGGTACGATTGCCGCGCTGATTGGACAGGGCCTGCCCCTCCTGGAAGCTGCCTGCTGTGGGGTCTACCTGCACGGGCTGGCCGGGGATCTGGCGGCCAGGAACGGAAAAATCGGTCTGAAGGCGGGAGATCTTCCCGAATGTCTGCCTTCGGCCATTGCCCGGATCTTAGGCGACGGAGACAGGACGCAGTTTGCATGTGGTCTTGGAACGTGGTAAAATTTTCGGGTATACGGAGGAGGTACGTTTGTGTTAAAGAAGATATTCCTGCTATGCGCCGTACTGCTGTGCGCACTTGGAAGTGCGGCAGCCCAGGCAGCTCCCACTATTACGAAGATTGCCTATGGCGTCAGCCCGGACAGACAGCTCCGTGTCGTACTGGAAACCACGGGGTATGCCAGGATGCGTTCGGAGATCCTTGACAGGGAACTCCAGGTGACTGTTTCCGGCCGGCTCGGTGCTAAAGTGCCCCGGTCCTATGTACCAAAGAATGCTCCCTATGTGCGGCGCGTCCTCGTGGAGTCCAAGGGAAGCCAGACCCTGGTACGGGTGCAGATGAAGAAAGCACTGCAGTCCGATGACTATAAGACGTTCAACCTCAAGAAGGATGCGGTCAACAAACGGCCCACGCGCGCTGTCATCGACGTGATTGCAGGACCTGCCCGCAAGACTTTCAGCTCATCTTCCGCTTCCAAGAACGGAAGTTCCCTGGAACGCAAGCCCTGGAGGGCTTCGGCCGGAGGTGCCGGTTATTCTGTGGTCGGCGGCATTGCCGGCAAGCGGATCACCCTGGATGCCGGACACGGCGGGACCGATCCGGGGACGCACGGCCTTGTGACGGGGCTGCAGGAAAAGAATGTCACCCTGCCTGTCACGAAGAAAGTCAAGAAATTCCTGGAGGAAAAAGGCGCCATCGTCTATATGACCCGCACGACCGATGTGGACGTCTACGGGCCCGATGCGACGGACCGGCAGGAACTGCAGGCCCGTGTCGATGTGGCGGAAGAGAACAAATCGGACCTCTTCATCAGTCTCCATGTCAATGCCAGTGAGAACACGAGCGTCGGCGGTTTCTCGACGTATTACCATCCCAAGACGAAATATGACATCCAGGTGGCTCAGTGCATTCAGGACCGCCTCATGAAAACGGCTGACGTGGATGATCTGGGTGTCCGGTACGCCAATTTTTACGTCAACAAGCGGTGCACCATGCCGGGTGCCCTGGTCGAAATGCTTTTCCTGACGAACCGCCGGGAAGAGAGACTCCTGTCTGACAACTGGTTCCAGAATAAGATGGCCAAGGCAATCGCCGACGGCATCGAAGACTTCTACAATCTGCACAGAGGAGGCTGAACATGGTGCTGAACAGGAAACGCTTCGGAGCGGCATTCCTCAGCCTGCTGCTGGGGCTTGCTCTGGCGGCCGGGTGCGCGAATGCTCCTCAGGGCAGCAACACGGGAAATGTCAAAAAAGAGAGCCGGACGGAACAGAAAGCACCGGCCCAGATCCATAGGACCCTTTACCGGGCAACCGATAAGGGGAGCCAGAAGCTGAACGCTGTTACGGTGTCCCTCGACAGCGCTGCCAAAGACCAGCCTCTGGCTGTGATGAAGGAGCTTGTGGAAAAGGCTCCTTCCGGGGATACGACCTTCCCCGCAGGGACGAAAGTCAATAAAGTGACCCTGAAGGATGGTACGGCTACGGTCGATTTCAACAAAGCCTTCCTTTCCAGAAAGCATAATGATCTGGATAATACACTGATGATCTATGCTGTGGTCGACACGCTGACCGAATTCAAGGATATTACAAAAGTCGCGTTCTCAGTGGATGGGAAGAAGATCGATATGCTCGGCCAGATCGACCTGGAAGATCCAGTCGCGAGGAATGAGATGTTCCTGAAAAAGTAAAGCGGAAAGTACCGCCATAAAATGGAGCTGTGAAAAATGAGTAATCATTTTTCACAGCTCTTTTCAGATGCTTACGGGCCAGGGGCTCCAGCCCGGCCGCACAGAGGGATCCTGTGGTAATGGAAGAAGGGCCGCGCCGCTTCCGGCACCACAGCGTCAAAGCGTCAAAGCATGTATCTTGCGATCCGCAGGCCGCAAATCGCAGGTCGCAGCCGGCTGCTGGCGGCTGAAGGCAGATTGCAGCCCCAAAGCATCAAAGCATGTATCTCGCGATCCGCAGGCCGCAAATCGCAGGTCGCAGCCGGCTGCTGGCGGCTGAAGGCAGATTGCAGCACCACAGCATCTTTTATCATGATGCCGGACCTGCGGAGAAAAAAATGGATACATGCTTTCCGCCATAAGGCAGGGCTGGGATCCTGTAAAACAAAAAAATCCGGCAGACGGCGCATGCCGTCTGCCGGAAGTCGTTCATCAATCTTCGTTTTCTTTCAGTACTTTTACGGATTCATCGTATTTCTTCAGGACCTGCGGCTCCGGTTCCTTATCCAGGAGGCTCACGATGATGATGGCTGCCAGGGAGAAGGCAAAACCGGGGATGATCTCATAGAGCCCGGTGAAACTGAAGAAATTCTTCCAGATGAGGACCGTGGTCCCGCCGACGATGATCCCTGCAAAAGCACCGTTCGTCGTCATGCGGCGCCAGTAGAGGGACAGGAGGACGAGGGGCCCGAAGGCAGCTCCGAATCCTGCCCAGGCGTAGGATACGATCGTCAGGATCATGCTGTTCGGATCCAGGGCCAGCAGGAGGGAAAGAGCGGAGACGACGACGATCATGATCCGGCTCACACGGACCAGCTCTTTAGGCGAAGCATCCTTGCGGATCAGAGTCTTGTAAAAATCCGTCGTAAAGGACGAAGCCGCCACAAGCAGCTGGCTGTCGGAGGTGCTCATGATGGCGCCCAGGATGCCGGACGTGATGACTCCGGCCAGGAAGGGATGGAAGAAGCGTCCGCTCATCTGCATGAAGACGGTTTCAGCAGCACTGCCCTTCAGGACATCCCCCAGCACGACGCGGCCTGTCAGGCCCACGAGGACAGCCATGGCAAGGGAAATGATGACCCACGTCACGGCGATATGGGTTGCCTGTTTGATGCTTTTCGGGGAGCTGATGGCCATGAAGCGGACCAGGATGTGGGGCTGGCCGAAATATCCCAGGCCCCAGCCCAGGAGCGAGATGATGGCGACAAAGGAGAGGACGCTGCCGTCGGCTCCCTGGATCATGCTGAAGTAATTCGTGCTGATGGAACTCAGCCTTTCGATGGTCGGCCCGACGCCTCCGATATAATACAGTGCCGTGACCGGAACGATCAGGATGGAGAAGAACATCAGGAAGCCCTGGAAAAGGTCAGTCCAGCAGACCGCTGCAAATCCGCCCATCAGGGTGTAGAAAACGACGATGCCCGCCGTGATGAAAAGCGACACATGATAATCCAGGCCAAAGGCAGTATTGAAGAGCTTGCCGCCTGCCACGAAACTCGAGGACGTATAGATCAGGAAAAAGACGAAAATGAAAAAAGCGGAAGCGATCCGCAGCTTCTTCTGTTTGTCCTGGAAACGGTTGTCGAAGTATTCCGGCAGGGTGATGGCATTGTCCATCACTTTTGTGAAGATCCTCAGACGGCGCGCCGTGACGACCCAGTTGACCCAGGTGCCGATGATGAGGCCTATGGCGATCCAGAAGGCGGAGATCCCTGCCATATAGGCATAGCCGGGCAGCCCCATGAGCATCCAGCCGCTCATGTCGGAGGCCTCGGCACTCATGGAGGTGACCCAGGGTCCCAGTTCCCTGCCTCCCAGCGCATATCCTTCCATATTTTCGTCCCGACGATAGGTCAGGACACCGATTCCGATCAGCGTCGCAAAGTAAAGGACTACCGCGACGGCTACATATCCATTTGCTAACACAGCTGCACTTCCTTCCCCAATTGTTGCCATAAATTATACAGCAGATGAGGATATGTCACAAGAGAAAGATTCCTGCAGGCCGGGGGCGCCGTACGTCCGGAGCGGTTTTCCAGCCGGCCCGGGAAAGGAAGTTTCCGTTTTTCTCTTGTGTCCGGGCCGTATTTATATTATAATATCGTATATTTGTTTGTGTGGAACTGGTGCGCTGAGCAATTCCTGTCAGGGCTGCAGAAGCTCTGGCTGCGAGAGGAAAGGACCCCCCTGAAATGGGACAGTTTCTGAAGGAAAAGGTTCCCAAAGTTGCATATGGATTGAACATGAGGGCTTGCTCTTGGAATGCAGCGGCTGCGGCCGGATCCAGGGAGTAATCCCTCTACTCTTTTGTGTCAGCGGGAGGCGCGATGGTTCCGGTCAGGATCAAGATTCACAGCATGACAAAAGACAGCGGGGACGGGCCCATGACGTTTGTCGCCTATGGTTCCCTCGCTGAAAAGAACGGTACGACCTTCGTGCGCTATGAGGAGAGTGCCGTGACGGGCATGGAGGGGACGAAAACGACCCTGAAATGGACGGCGGATACCCTGACAGTCATCCGCCACGGGAAGTATGAGCATCGCCAGTATTATGAAAGGGGACGCAATACTTCCTTCAATTATGTAACACCGTATCTTTCCATTCCCATGGTGGTGTTTACGCGGCTCCTGACCGCGGAGAAGGGAAAGGGAAGATGGCTGCTGGCGCTGGAATATGATGTCAGCATGGATCAGCAGCCGAATGGAAGGATAAGCCTGAAGATTGAAATCGAGGAGGAAGAAGTCAGTGGACATTAAAAAAGTATTGGCTGACGCGGTGACAGCCGCTGTCAGAAAAGCGATGGCAGCGGGGACGCTGCGTGAAGGAGAACTGGTCCCCGTCGTCCTGACGGTACCGCCGCAGAAGGCTTTCGGCGATTTTGCGACCAATTTCGCTCTGCAGGCAGCCCGGTCGCTGCACTGCGCGCCGCGCGTCATAGCCGGTGCGGTGCAGCAGAATCTGGACTGCCCTGCCGTAGCGAAAGTGGATATCGCAGGTCCCGGATTCCTGAACTTCTACCTTCATCCGGACTGGCTTTACCAGGCACTGGCTGATATCGTAAAGAAGGGAGCGGCGTACGGCACGCTTCCGAAGAAGGAAAACGGCGAAAAGATCCAGATCGAATTCGTCAGTGCCAATCCGACGGGCCCTCTCCATGTGGGGCACGGGCGCGGGGCGGCCGTGGGCAGTGCCCTGGCGAACCTGATGAAGGCAGCCGGCTATGATGTGACACGGGAATATTACATCAATGACGCCGGCAACCAGATGCACAACCTGGCTGCCTCCGTCAATGCCCGCTATCTGGAACTTTTCGGGATCAGCTGCGAATTCCCCGAAAACGGCTATCATGGGGAAGATATCATCGATACGGCAAAACGCATCAAGGCGAAATACGGGGATAAGTTCATTTCCATGCCTGAAGCGGAACGGCTCGAGCAGTTCCAGGAAATTGCCAAGGATGAGAAACTGGCAGCTCTACGGGAAGATCTGGCTGCCTTTAACTGTGAATTCGATGTCTGGTTCAGTGAGCAGACGCTGCATGATTCCGGTAAGATCCGGGCTGCTGTGGAGACCCTGAAAGAAAAAGGGTATATCTATGAGAAAGACGGAGCTCTCTGGTTCAGATCCACGGAGTTCGGCGATGACAAGGACCGTGTCGTCATCCGGGACAATGGCGTATCGACTTATTTTGCCGCGGATATCGCCTACCATCAGAACAAATTCCAGCGCGGGTTCGACCGGGTGATCAACCTCTGGGGGGCCGACCATCACGGCTACATTCCCCGCATGAAAGCCGCCATGCAGGCGATGGGGTACAAACCGGAGCAGCTGGAGATCCTGATCCTGCAGATGGTTTCCCTGTACCGCAACGGCGAGCTCGTCAAGATGAGCAAGCGGACCGGCAAGGCGGTGACGCTGAACGAACTGATCGAAGAGGTCGGCACCGATGCAGCCCGTTTCTTCTTCATCATGCGGAGCATCGACAGCCAGCTTGATTTCGATCTGACGCTCGCCACGGAGCATTCCAATGAGAACCCTGTGTATTATGTGCAGTATGCCCATGCACGCATCTGCAGCATCATGCGGCAGATGGAGGAAGAACATATCGTGCCGGATCCGGACTGCGACCTGACGGTCCTCAAAGAACCGGCTGAAATCGAACTGATCAAGAAACTGAACTCGTACGAAGAACTGGTGGAAACGGCAGCGGCGGAAAGAGCGCCGCACCGGATCGCCCACTATGTATATGAGCTGGCAGGACTTTTCCATTCGTTCTACAATGAGTGCCGGGTCCTCGGTGTGGATCCCGCCCTGCAGCAGGCACGGCTGGCACTCATCATCGCAGTGGGCAACACCCTGCGCCATGGCCTGATGATCCTCGGTGTAAGTGCACCGGAGCATATGTAAGTCTGATTTGAGTACAAGGGAGGAAAAAAATGACCAAGTATATTTTTGTGACGGGCGGCGTGGTTTCGTCTCTGGGCAAAGGGATTACGGCTGCTTCTCTGGGCCGTCTGCTGAAGAGCAGAGGATATAAGGTCACCATTCAGAAGTTCGATCCGTACATCAACATCGACCCCGGCACGATGAGCCCTTACCAGCACGGCGAAGTCTTCGTCACGGATGATGGGGCGGAAACTGACCTCGACCTGGGTCATTATGAACGTTTCATCGATATCAATCTGAGCCGTCATTCCAATGTGACTGCCGGCCGGATCTATCAGTCCGTCATCGAAAAGGAACGCCGCGGTGATTATCTGGGCCGTACCGTACAGGTCATTCCTCATATCACGAATGAGATCAAGGAACGGGTCTACCGCGTGGGCCGCGAGGAGAATGCCGATTTTGTCATCACCGAAATCGGCGGCACCGTGGGCGATATCGAAAGCGAACCGTTCATGGAAGCCATCCGTCAGGTCAAAAAGGATGTGGGCCGCAATGATGTGCTTTACATCCATGTCACCCTTGTACCCTATATTTCGGCTGCGGGCGAACTGAAGACGAAGCCCACCCAGCATTCCGTCAAACAGCTGCGCAGCATCGGCATCACGCCGGATATCCTGGTCTGCCGCAGTGAGCGCGAGATCAGCAAGGAAATGCGCGAGAAGATCTCCATGTTCTGCGATGTGGATACGGACGCTGTCTTCCAGTCCATCACGGCAGAGAGCATCTATCAGGTGCCCCTGCTGCTGCAGGCTCAGGGAATGGACCGTGTCGTCCTGCGGAAGCTCGATATGGAGGACAGACCGGCGGATATGGAAGCCTGGAAGGAAATGGTCGACAAGATCCTGGCCCATCACGACAAAAAGTCCAAGATCGCGATCGTCGGCAAGTACGTGGAACTGCAGGATGCCTATATCAGCATCGTGGAAGCCCTGAAACATGCCAGTGTCTACAATAATGCCGATGTGGATATCGAATATATCAACGCTTCCGATCTGGAAGAACCGGAAGTCAACCTGGATGCTGTCTTCGAAGGCGTGGACGGGATCCTGATCCCGGGCGGCTTCGGCGACCGCGGGATCGAAGGGATGATTCGGGCTGCCCAGTACGCCAGGGAGAACCGGATTCCTTTCTTCGGCATCTGCCTGGGCATGCAGTGCGCCGTCATCGAATATGCGCGTGACGTCTGCGGCATGAAGAAAGCAAACAGCACGGAATTCGATGAAGACACGCCGTATCCGGTCATCTACCTGATGCCGGAGCAGGTCAGCATCGAGATCAAGGGCGGCACGATGAGACTGGGCAAGTATCCCTGCAAGCTGAAAGAGGGGACCCATGCCATCGCAGCCTATGGAACGGATCTGATCAGCGAACGGCACCGCCATCGTTATGAAGTCAATAACGAACTGAAGGAAGAACTTTTCTCTCACGGTCTTGTCCAGGCAGGCACACTGCCCAATGGTAAACTGACGGAAATCGTGGAGCTGCCGGAGAGTGAACATCCCTGGTTTGTGGGTGTCCAGTTCCATCCGGAACTGAAATCCCGTCCGACCCGTCCGCATCCTCTCTTTAAAGCTTTCATCGCGGCGGCGCTGGCAAACCAAAAACATTGAAGGAAACTGACGGAACGGGTATAATATAGGAAGAAAAAGAACGGATCACAGACTGCCGGATCCGACAATCAGCGGGAACGCATGGTTCCGGATCCGGTCATGTTGCAGAGCTGACTAACTGGAGGCGCAAAGATGAACAGAGAATTGTCGATGGAATTCGTAAGAGTCACGGAAGCTGCGGCGATTGCCAGCGGGCGCGGTGTAGGCCGGGGAGATAAGAACGGGATCGACCAGCTCGCCGTGGATGCAATGAGAAGGATGTTCGATACGGTCAATATCAGCGGTACCGTTGTCATCGGCGAAGGCGAAATGGACGAAGCACCGATGCTGTATATCGGTGAACATGTCGGTGCCGGCGGGCCTGAAGTCGATATCGCTGTGGACCCTGTGGAAGGGACGAACCTGGTTGCCAAAGGGCAGAACGGTGCCATTGCCGTAATCGCCATTGCACCGAAAGGATGCCTGCTCCATGCGCCTGACATGTACATGGACAAGATCGCGGTGGGTCCCCGCGCCAAAGGCTGCATCGACATCGATGCACCGGTTTCTGTCAATCTGGAACGTGTGGCCAAGGCCATGAACCGTAAGGTTTCCGACCTTACCGTTGTCGCTCTGGACCGTCCGCGCCACCGCAAGATCATCGAGGAAGTCAGAGCCAGCGGTGCCCGGATCCGTCTGATCAGTGACGGTGACGTCGATCCGATCATCAATGCCGGTATCGAAGGCACGGGCGTCCATATGTACATCGGCCGCGGCGGTGCTCCGGAAGGCGTCATTGCTGCCACGGGGCTGAAATGCCTGGGCGGCGACATGCAGGCCCGGCTCTGCCCGGAAAACGATGAGCAGGTGGAACGCTGCCGGAAGATGGGCATTACGGACCTGAAGAAAGTCCTGACCCTGGATGATCTCGTCAAGGGTGATGACTGTATGTTCACGGCCAGTGCCATCACCAACTGCGACCTGCTGAGAGGTGTCAACTACTTCGGCAACGGCGCCCGCACGCAGACCGTTTCCATGCGGTATTCCACGGGTACGGTCCGGTTTGTGGATGCTGTCCATACGTTTGACCGCACCAATATCAACATAAAACTGTAAGGATGATGGAAGGGCAGGGCTGCACGGATGCTTCGGGCATCTTGCTGCAGCCTCCCTTTTTAGAGCGAGGTTATGGCTGAAGAACTCATATCATTATTATTGAAAGAAAAGAACATCGTAAAAGGGATTGGGATGTGGAAAGGGACTTCCGGCCCTATCACAGTCACCGGCTTGGCAGGATCTGTTAAAGCCGGATTTTTGTGTGCCCTGGAAAAGGGGACGAAGGCACGGGGACCGCTTGTCATCCTTACGGCAACCCGGGAAAATGTCCGCAGCCTGCGCCGCGAGCTCACCTATTTCTATCCGGACCTCGCCATGCGGGAACTGTATCCGGCGAGCCTGGTCCATGGCCAGGTCGATACGCGCAACGAGGAAGTCGCGGCGGAACGGTCCGCCTCCCTGGAAATGATCGCCCGGGGGGAACCGGGCATCGTCTTTGTCACGGCCGAGGCTGCCATCCAGAAACTGCCCAGTCCGGATCATTTTTTCCGGCAGAACATCACTGTCAGGAACGGAGCGGAACTTGACCGGGATGCTCTCATCGAAAAGCTGGTGAAGGAAGGCTATGAAAGGACGGATCAGGTCGAGACCATCGGCCAGCTCTCCGTCCGCGGCGATATCCTGGATGTCTTTCCCATCAATCAGAAGGACCCGATCCGGATGGAGTGGTTCGACAACACGGTGGATGCCATCCGCCGCTTCAATCTGGCGGATCAGCGCAGCATCGGCGGGCTCACGAAAGTCGATATCATGCCCATTACCCAGCCGGACAGTGAGGCGTCAGCGGACATCTTTGCCTACGGACAGCCCGATCAGCTCCTGGTTCTGGATGAACCGGCAGCCTTTTTTGACGAGGCACGCAAAAGTTATCATGACAACCATGAGTTCGCGGACAGACTTTTCAGTGAGACCGAGCTCAGGGAACGCGGTCTCGGAAATCATCTGGTCCTTGTAAGCGATCTGGGCCATTCCCTGGCACCCGGAGCGCCTTCCCTGCATGTCCAGGTGCGTCTGATGGCGCCCTACAACAAGAACACGGAAATCCTGGCAAAAGACCTGAACGGCTGGATCGCGGACGGAATCCATCCTCTCATCATGATGGGGACGAGGGACAAGGCGGCCGGTGTGGCTCAGGAACTCAAAAACAGGGGTATCGATATGACCTTTGTCCGCAGCGGGCCCCTCATTCCGGAACATGGCGGTGCTGTCTTTGAGGGCAGCCTTTCGCGGGGATTCAATTTCTGGGATGAGAACTGGATCCTCCTGACCGAAGCGGATATTTTCGGGATGCAGAAGCAGCGCCGCCAGAAAAAGCAGCGCGGCAAGGGTCCGGCCATCAACTATTTCTCCGATATCAAAGCCGGCGACTATGTCGTCCATGATACCCAGGGCATCGGGCGCTATCTTGGCGTCGAAACGATCGTCATCGACGGCGTCCATCGGGATTACCTGCAGCTGCAGTACGCGAACGGCGATAAACTGCACGTGCCCATCGAGCAGGTCGGCCTCCTGCACAAGTACGTCGGCAGCGAAGGGACGCCGCCGCGCCTTTCCCGTATGGGAAGGTCGGACTGGCAGCGGACGACCAAACGGGCCAAAAAGGCCATCACCATCCTGGCTTCGGAACTGCTGCGGCTCTATGCCCAGCGGAAGATCACGAAGGGCCATGCGTTTGCTCCCGATACCCCCTGGCAGAAGGAGTTCGAGGCAGAATTTCCTTTTGAGGAGACCCCGGATCAGCTGCAGGCCATCCGCGAAATCAAGGCGGATATGGAAAAACCCGTCCCCATGGACCGCCTTTTGTGCGGCGATGTGGGATACGGCAAGACCGAAGTGGCGATCCGGGCGGCTTTCAAGGCTGTCATGGATGGCTGCCAGGTGGCGGTCATGGCACCTACGACGGTCCTGGCCCAGCAGCACCTGATGACCTTCCGGCAGCGGATGGACCATTTCGGAGTCCGGATCGATATGCTGAGCCGTTTCCGCACGCCGAAGGAACAGAAGGAAGTCCTGAAGAAGCTCGCGGACGGGCAGCTCGATATCCTGATCGGGACCCACCGGATCCTTCAGCCGGACGTCCATTTCAAGGATCTTGGGCTCCTCATCATCGATGAGGAGCAGCGCTTCGGTGTGGCGCAGAAGGAAAAGATGAAGCAGTGGAGCGCCGGCATCGATGTGCTGACCCTGTCGGCGACGCCGATTCCCCGGACGCTCCATATGGCCCTTGTCAAAGGCAGGGACATGAGCGTCATCGAGTCGCCTCCTGAGGACAGGCTCCCCGTCGAGACCTATGTGGCCGAATACGACGACGGCATGGTGAAGGAAGCACTGGAACGGGAAATCCGCCGCGGCGGCCGTGTCTATTATGTCCATAACCGTATCGAAGGCCTTTCGTCCATTGCCGCCCGCCTGCGTGCTCTCGTGCCCGGCATCACCATCGGCATCGGACACGGACGGATGACCGAAGAGGAACTCGAAGATGTCATGGTCGGTTTCTACAACGGGGATTTCGATGTCCTGCTCTGCACGACCATCATTGAAAACGGCCTCGATGTGCCGCTGGCCAATACCATCATCATCGACGGGGCCGAGAATTTCGGTCTTTCACAGCTGTATCAGATGCGGGGCCGTGTGGGCCGGTCGTCCCGTCTGGCCTACGCCTATTTTCTCTACAAGAAGGACCGCGTCCTGACGGAAATTGCCCAGAAACGACTGCAGGCCATCCGGGACTTTACGGAACTGGGCGCCGGGTTCAAGATCGCCATGCGCGATCTGGAGATCCGCGGTGCCGGCAATCTGCTGGGCGCGGAACAGCACGGCCAGATTGCCGGTGTGGGGTTTGCCCTGTACTGCCGTCTGCTGGAGGAGACGATCCGTACGCTCCAAAATGGGGGCAAAACGGAAGAACAGATACCGGATCCGGTCATCGATATCAAGCTCGATGCCTATATCCCGGATGATTATATCGATAATCCCCGGTACAAACTTGAAATCTACCGCCGTCTGGCAGGGATGAAATATGAGGAACGGCAGGACTTCATGGATGAGATCATCGACCGTTTCGGGACTCCGCCCACGCAGCTCGTGACACTCTGGCGTGTTGCCGCTGTGCGCGATCTGTGCCGCAAGCTCCGGATCGTCGGGATCTCCGTCCGGCCGGGAGCCATCCGGATCACCTTTGATCCGCACAGCACGGCAAATCCCGATGTGCTGCAGCAGATGATCCGCGAGTTCGTTCCCCGGGCGACCTTTAAGATGGGGAAGCAGCCCCTGTTTACTCTTGTGACGACGGGACTCCAGATTGAACCGCTGGCCTGGCTCGAAAAGAATATCCCCCGTCTCCTCTGATCCTGACGGCCCTTGTGGATCCGGCGCTGACAGGCTCCTTCCGCCTGCGGCATTATCCGGCAGGGCTGCTGCCGGCACCCCCTGGAGGTACCTATGGCTGACAAATTTGTAAAAGGAACCCTGATCCTCACAGGCGCAGGACTCCTGGTGAAGATATTTGCGTCCGTCAACCGGATCTTCCTGTCGCGCCTTCTGGGCGGGGAAGGGATCGGACTGTATCAGCTCGCCTATCCGCTCTATAATCTGGCCGTGGGGATTTCGGCGGCCGGGATCCCGGCCGCCATGTCCATCATCATTTCGCGCCGGGCTGCACAGAAGGAATGGGGTGCAGCCAGAAGGTCCCTGGTGCTGTCCCTGGTTTTCCTGACGGCGGTCGGGACCGTCTTTGCGGCTCTGGCTTTCCTGCTCGTACCCAGGCTCATCGCCTGCGGCATCATCAAGGACAGCCGGGCGTATCTGCCCATGCTTGCCATGATCCCGGCTATCATCCTCGAAGTGCCGCTCTACGGCTTCCGGGGGTATTTCCAGGGATTCCAGGAGATGACACCACCGGCAGCGGCACAGATCCTGGAACAGTTTGTCCGCGTTGCCGTCATGATCGCCCTGGCTTTTGTGCTCGTCCCCCGGGGTCTTGCCTGGGGAGCGGCGGGAGCGATCTTCGGTGCCACACCCGGTGCTGCGGCAGGTCTGATCCTGCTTTTCTGGTTCCTGCGCCGGCAGCAGAAAAAGTGGCAGCAGGAAGGGATCGTTCCGGACTCTGACGGGGCAGGCCCCCGCTTTGGAGCAGTGGCAGGAGAACTGACACTCCTTGCCGTGCCCGTGGCCCTTTCGAACCTGATGGTGCCCCTGGTGAATCTGATCGAGATCATCCTTGTGCCGGACAGGCTCCTTGTGGCCGGTTTTACCATTGCCCAGTCGACAACTGCGCTGGGATATCTTTCCGGGATGGCCCTGCCCCTTGTCAATATGGGAACGATCCCGACGAATTCCCTGAGTCTTTCCACGGTTCCTGCCATTGCGGAAGCAAAGGCCATGGGACAGCTGGATGCGGCCGGAAAGAAAGCCCGGCAGGCGTTCCGTTTCTTCCTGCTTTTCAATCTGCCCGCCGCTGTCGGTGTCTGTATCCTGGGGACGCCGCTCGCAAAGCTCCTGTATAATACGGCCAAGGCAGGTCCGGTCATTTCGGCCATGGCCCCGGCTATCTTCCTGCTGGGCCTCCATCAGGTCTCGGCAGCCATCCTGCAGGGATACGGCTATACCCGGGTCCCCATGATCAACATGCTGCTGAGCCTTGTGGTCAAGATCGCCGTCCTGTGGGTCCTGGTGGCCGATCCGGCGTACCATGTCCTGGGTGCGGCCTGGGCAACGGATCTGAATCTCCTTGCCGCAAGCCTCCTCAATCTGGCAGTGCTCTGGCGGAAAACAGGGATTGCCCTGCCCTGGAAGAGCCTCTTCCGGACAGGGACGGGCAGTGCCCTCATGGGGATCGCGGTCTGGCTCCTCAGCGGTTTCCTCGCCGGCCGCTGCAGCAGTACGGCCGGAACGCTGACGGCCGTACTGGCCGGTGTCATTGTTTATATGGTGCTGATCTTTGTTTCCGGTGAGCTCAGCTGGCAGGAAATCCGGAAACTGGTGCAAAGGAGGAGACATGGCTGAGAAGAAGGCAGGCGTCATGGACCTGAAACCGCTCATGGAAGTCATCCGGACGCTGCGGGCCCCCGGCGGCTGTCCCTGGGACAGGGTGCAGACCCACCGGAGCATGCGGCGGGAACTGGTGGAGGAAGTCTACGAACTCCTCGAAGCGATCGATGACGAGGATGTGGCCGGCATGCGTGAGGAACTGGGAGACGTACTCATGCAGGTCGTATTCCATGCGCGCCTGGCGGAGGAGGAGGGTCTTTTTGCCATGCAGGACGTCATCACTGACGTGGTCCGCAAGCTGATCCACAGGCACCCCCATGTCTATGGGACCGTGGAGGTCTCCGATGCGGATGAACTCCTGAAAAACTGGGAAATGCTGAAGGCAGAGGAGAAAAAGGAACGGACCAGTGCCCTTGACGGCATAGCGAGGGGTCTGCCCGCCCTGATGCGCGCCTTCAAGCTGAGCGCCCGGGCTGCAGGAAAGGGCTTCCGCTGGCCCGATGCCGAAGCAGCCCGGGGCAAGGTCAGGGAAGAGGCCGGAGAATTCGAAGCTGCAGTGAAGTCTGAAAATATGGACGCAATGGAAGAGGAACTGGGTGACTTGATTTTTTCCCTCACTGTATATGCCAGGATGCTCGGTCTCGAACCGGAAACTGCACTGAACAGGGCAAACAATAAATTCCAGAAACGCTTTCAAAAAATGGAAAAAATACTGAAAGAAGAAAATCGGGAAATGGAAAAACTTTCTTCCCGGGAACTTTTGGATTTATGGAAACGCGCCAGGGCCTGAAATCGCGGTGAATGAAAAAAAAGACGTGCATTTTTAAAAGGATTGTGTTACCATAACCATAGCCAAGCGCCGAAGGGCGCAATTAGTTTTAGGAGGACTTACTTATGAACAAAAGTGAACTGATCTCTGAAGTTGCGTCTAAGACTGCTCTGCCTAAAAAGGACGCTGAAAAGGCTGTTAACGCATTTATCGATACTGTGAAGGCTGCAATCGCTAAAAAGGATAAAGTCCAACTGATCGGCTTCGGTACTTTTGAAGCCCGCGTCCGCGAAGCTCGCACCGGCAAGAATCCCCGTACTCACGAACCCATCAAGATTCCCAAGGCAACTGTTCCTGCTTTTAAGGCTGGCAAGGCTTTCAAGGATGCCGTCAACAAATAATCCTGATTGTGAAACAACCTGGTGCCTTTGAGTAGGTATCAGGTTGTTTTTACTGCCATGGACAGAGAAGGAGTGCGGAAATATGGCGATAAGGAAAAGACCGGGGAAGACGGGACGGGGAACCGGTTTCTTTGGCAATATCGTATTCTGTGTCCTCATGGCCCTGTTCATGTGGCGTGCCGGCTACCAGGTCTACACGCTGGTCCGGGTGCATCAGGAAACTGTCAGGACCCAGCAGAAGATCCAGCAGCTCAAAGCAGAAAATGCGCGGCTGGAGCAGGAAAAGGCCAATCTCAATGATCCTCAGTACATCGAGAAAGTGGCTCGGGATGAGCATCATATGGTCGGGAAGAAGGAAATCCCCCTGTTTTTGGTCGATGACAGCCAGAAAGACGGGAATGGCCAAAAGGCTGCGAAAAAATAGTCAGTGAGTTGTGGAACATGGTGTTTCACAACTCTTTTTGTTTTTGTGGAGGAAGGGGACCGCGGACGGATCTGGATTTCCTGCTTCGGGGGATGCCGCCGGAGAACAGGCTGGAATTCTTTCCTGACGGAGCGCTTCTCTATGTCCCGAAAAGTTCGTAATTCCGCGGGATTAAGGACTTGACGGGCAATCCGGGACAAATGTATAATGGTTAACGTAACACGAATTTTAAAGGAGGATGTCTTTGACCTATGGCTTTGGAAAAAGGCGCAATCGTAGAAGGTATTGTCACGGGAATTACAAATTTCGGGGCGTTTGTCCAACTCCCTGAAGAGAAGGTGGGCTTGATACATATTTCCGAAGTGTCCAACGTCTTCGTCAAAGATGTTCATGACTTCCTTAAGGTAAAAGATAAGGTGAAAGTCAAGGTCGTTTCCATCGATGACAGAGGGAAGATCGGCCTTTCCATCAAGGCTTTGATGCCTCCGGCCCCGCATCATCCCCACGGGGACAAGCCCTTTGAGGGCCCGCGCCGCGGCGGTGACAGGGCGGGCGACCGCAAGCCCGGTGAAAAGCGTTTCGGTGAACGGAAATTCGGAGACCGGTCCGGTGGTTTTTCTTCCCGCAATTCCGGACCAATGAGTTTTGAAGACAAACTTTCCCGCTTTCTGAAGGAAAGCGACGACCGGCTGCTTGATCTAAAACGGAATACTGAGTCAAAACGGGGCGGCCGGGGTGCCCGCAGAGGAGATTGACAGCACATACCAAGGTACTTCTGCGGAAGTACCTTTCTTGTTTGAGGTGACGCAATGAGTATATTGGAAGAAGGCATGCTCAGATGCGTGCGCAGCTCAGCCCTGTGGAAACCGGGGGCGGCTGCTGTTGCAGCCTGCTCGGGCGGTGCTGATTCCCTGGCTCTGACGGACATCATGAGGAAGGCCGGAGAAGCGGACGGAGTGGATGTCATCGTGGCCCATGTGCAGCATCACCTGCGCGGTGCCGAGGCGGAATCCGATGCTCAGTTCGTGGCGGATTACTGTGCGGGACACGGCCTGGTTTTCTGGCGGGCCGATGTGGATCCGGCAGCGCTGGCTGCCAGAGAGACACTTTCTCTGGAGGACGCGGCGCGGCGTCTGCGCTATGAGGCACTGGAAGCGTGCCGGCAGCAGTATGCGGCGTCCGGCATATTCCTGGGCCATCACCGGGATGATCAGGCGGAAACAGTGCTGCTCAATCTGATCCGGGGCGCCGGGATCCGGGGCCTCAGAGGCATGCTCAGCGTAAATGGCTTTCTGGCCCGGCCTTTCCTGGAGCTCTCCCGGCGGGATACGGAATGTTACTGCGGAGAAGAGGGGCTGGAATACCGTACGGACAGTACAAATGATGATGAGAGCCTGAAGCGCAACTGGATCCGGCGGACACTGCTTCCCCTGCTGGAGACGCAGAATCCGCAGATCCGCCGGCAGCTGGCGCAGCTGGCCGATGTGGCTGCGGCGGATGAGGCATATCTGGAGCGCCAGGCCCTGCGGTATATGAATGCTTATGGCCGTGAGGTCTTTGGCACCTGGGATATTGCCGCCGGTGCAGATTTTGCTGCTCTGCCCCTGGCACTGCAGCGTGCCGTCATCCGGGTCCTGGTGCGCAGGACGGGCGGCGGGGAGCTTTCCTACGACCACGTCAGGAAAGTACTGGAAATGATTGCAAAGGGCGTGGGGAACAAGGCCCTGGACGTGCCGGGGCATGTCCGGCTGATCTATGTGAATGGACGCCTGATGGCGGGAAAAAATGAACGGTCCCGCGAAGCAGAACGGGCCGCAAAGCTTGCAAAGAAGGAGCAACAGAGACATGCATCCCAATATTGAAAGAGTGTTGATCGATGAAGTTACGTTAAAGAAGAGGATCGCTGAGATGGCCGAGGAAATCAGCAGGGACTACGCAGGACAGGAACTCCTTGTCATCGGCCTGCTGAAGGGCGCTGCCTATTTCATGGTGGAGCTGACCCAGCATCTGACCATACCGACCCAGATCGATTTCCTGAAGGTTTCTTCCTACGGCTCCGGTACTTCCACGACGGGCAAGGTCGATATCCAGTTCGATACGTCCCGGAACCTGTCCGGCAAGAATGTGCTGCTTGTCGATGATGTCGTGGATTCCGGCCTGACTCTGAAGGCCGTGCGGGAACTTTTTGCCGGCCGCAACTGCAGGAGCATCCGGATTGCGGCGATGCTCGATAAGAAGGAGCGGCGTCTCGTCAAAATGCTGCCCGACTACTATGGCTTTGAAATCCCCGATGAATTCGTCGTGGGATTCGGGCTTGACTATGCTGAAGATTATCGGACGCTGCCGTACATCGGTGTCCTGAAGCGTTCCGTTTATCAAAAATAAAAAACACACCCATCTCACGGGATGGGAGGCAGGAGGATACAGTGACAAAATTTTTTCGCAACCTACTTTTCTACCTGCTCATTTTGATCCTTGGGCTGTGGATTTTTGAATACTACAACTCTCCCAGCACTCCAAAGAATGAGATGAGCTACACCAATTTCATGAAGGAAGTCCAGCAGGATGATGTTTCTTCCGTGACGATTGTCGACAACACGACCATCAAGGGCAAGCTCAAGAACGGGGCTGAATTCACGACCATTGCGCCGCGCGATGACAAGATGGTGGAAACGCTGCGGGCCAAGGATGTTGAAATCAAGGCGGAACTGCCGCCGCAGCCGTCCCTTCTGAGCAATATCCTGACCTCGATCCTGCCCATGATCATTGTCATCGTGCTCTGGTTCTTCATGATGAACAATGCCCAGGGCGGCGGCAGCAAGGTCATGTCCTTCGGCAAGAGCAAGGCCAAACTGTACGGCGACGGCAAGAGCAAGGTGACCTTCCGTGATGTCGCCGGCGCTGACGAAGCCAAGCAGGAACTGGAGGAAGTCGTGGAATTTCTGCGGGCACCGCAGAAGTACAATCAGCTGGGCGCCAAGATCCCTAAGGGTGTGCTCCTGTACGGCCCTCCCGGCACGGGCAAGACGCTCCTTGCCAAAGCTGTGGCCGGCGAGGCCGGTGTGCCTTTCTTCAGCATCAGCGGTTCCGACTTCGTCGAAATGTTCGTCGGTGTCGGTGCTTCCCGTGTGCGGGACCTTTTCGATCAGGCCAAGAAGAATGCACCCTGCATCGTCTTCATCGATGAAATCGATGCGGTGGGACGGCAGAGAGGCGCCGGCCTGGGCGGCGGCCATGACGAGCGGGAACAGACGCTGAACCAGCTCCTCGTCGAAATGGACGGATTTGGTGCCAACGAAGGCATCATTATGATTGCCGCCACGAACCGTCCGGATATCCTTGATCCGGCACTGTTGCGGCCGGGCCGTTTCGACCGGCAGATTGTCGTCGATAAGCCGGATGTACGGGGCCGCAGGGCCATCCTGAAGGTCCATACGAAGGGCAAACCCATCGATTCCACGGTGGATCTGGATATCCTGGCACGCCGTACGCCCGGCTTTACCGGCGCGGATCTGGCCAACCTGGTCAATGAGGGCGCCCTTCTGGCAGCCCGCCACAACCAGATGACCATTACCATGAGTGACCTGGAAGAAGCTGCGGAACGTGTCATGATGGGGCCTGAAAGGAAGAGCCGCATCATGAGCGAAGAAGAAAAACGCCTGACCGCGTACCATGAAGGCGGTCATACGCTCGTCGGGATGCTCCTGGACCATACGGATCCTGTCCATAAGGTCACCATCATCCCGCGCGGACGGGCTGGCGGCTATACGCTGAGCCTTCCCAAGGAAGACCGGTACTATGCGACGCGCAGTGAGCTCCTGGATGAGCTTAAAGTGCTGCTGGGCGGCCGGGTGGCCGAGGCACTGGTGCTCCATGAGATTTCCAGCGGAGCCAGCAGCGATCTGCAGCGGGCAACGGAGCTTGCCCGGGATATGACATGCGAATATGGCATGAGTGATGTCCTGGGAGCCGTGACCTTTGGCCATCGGAACAAACAGGTCTTCCTGGGCCGTGACATGGGTCAGCAGAATCAGGTCAGCGAGGAAGTCGCTGCTGCTGTGGACCGTGAGATCCGCCGCTTCATCGATGAAGCCTACGAAGGCACGGTGAAAGTCATTTCCGATAATCTGGACAAACTCCATCTCATTGCCAGGGCCCTGATGGAAAGAGAAACGCTGGAAGGCCATGAGATCGAAGAATTGATGAAGTACGGGCGTATCCTGGAAAAGGGGGAGAAAGCTCCGGAACCGGAGGCTCAGCCGCCGGAACCCGGGACTCCGGCGCCCATTCCGCCTTTGACGCAGCCGGCCGCAGAAGCTGGGACGGCTGCTGAACCGGCACTGCATGATGTGCCGCAGGGGGGCCATTGAACTTAGCAGGAGGGCCCGGACGGCTTTGTCCATCCGGGCCCTGCTGACAGCAGCAGGCGAAAATCATCCAGGGCACTTCGGTGCCCTGCTTTTTTGCCGGACCGGTTCCGGAATGGATGGATCCGGTAATGCTCAATATTTGCAGGGAGGATGAAGCAAGGTGCGGACAAAAATTTTGCAGCTTTTGCGGGAACGGCCTTCGCAGCCTGTTTCCGGTCAGGAACTGGCCGATAAGCTTGGCATCACCAGGACGGCAGTCTGGAAACATATCCAGAATCTGAAAAAAATGGGATACGTGATCGAGGCGCATACCAAAAAGGGATATATCTTTGTTTCCGCTCCGGATAAGCTGCTGCCGGAAGAGATCGGACAGCATCTCCATACCCGTTTCGTGGGCCGCCATATCTGCTATCAGGATACAGTGACTTCGACGAATGAAGTGCTGAAGAAGCTTGCCTATACCGGTGCAGAGGATGGTACGCTCTGTGTGGCTGAGGAACAGACGGGCGGAAAGGGCAGGCTTTCACGGGGCTGGTTCAGCCCCTATGGCAAGGGCCTCTGGTTTTCCGTGCTGCTGAAGCCGTCGTTCCTGCCCCAGGAAGCTCCCAAGATGACGCTGCTGGCGGCCGTGGCCGTCGTCCGGGCTATCCGGGAGTGCTGCGGAGTCGAAGCGATGATCAAGTGGCCCAATGATGTCCTCCTGGATGGACGCAAGATGGTGGGGATCCTGACGGAGATGAGCGCTGAATTCGGCCATATCAATTATCTCGTGGTCGGCATCGGCATCAATGTCTGTGTGCCCCGGGAAATGGTACCTGAAAATCTGCGGGATTCGGCTGTATCCATCGCCGATGTGGCCGGCCATCCCATCGACCGGGCTGCGCTGCTCGGAAGGGTCCTGGACTGCATGGAGGAGTATTACGGAACAGCCCTGAGAGAAGGGTTTGCCCCCATTTTCGACAAATGGCGGGAGTATTCCACGACCCTGGGACGTATGGTCAAGGTCATCTCGCCGGATAAGACCTACATCGGCACGGCTGTCGATATCGATCCTGAAGGAGCGCTGCTGGTACGCAGGGAAGACGGCAGCATCGAAAGGGTCCTGGCCGGCGACGTATCGATCCGGCCCGCCCATGGGACCGGGAAGTATCAGTGATATAAGAGAAAAAGTGCCGTCATCTGTGCTGGCGGCGCTTTTTTCTTATATCCGTGCTGATGTAACAGATTCGACCATTATATACAATAAACTGTTATGGAGTGTTGTATTTCCTTTCGCATCCAGATTGATGCTTGCATGATTCAAAAGTTCTGGTATAATGGTTTCGTTTATGAGGCCCGTCCCCGGATAGGGCCGCCGGAAATCAGTAAAAAAGTATTTCGCTTATGGAGGAAACTCTCATGTTAATGGTAATGGATGTCGGCAATACGAACATTGTAGTAGGGGTCCACGACGGGAAAGTATGGCGCTGCCACTGGAGACTGTCGAGCAGCCGTTCCCGCACATCCGATGAATTCGGGATCCTGCTCGGGAGCATGTTCGACTATGCGGAAGTGGAGATGAAGGATATCTCGGATATCATCATTTCCACGGTTGTGCCGCCTCTGCTCGTACCGCTCTGCAATATGTGCAAACGCTATTTCGGCATCACGCCCTTTGTCGTGACGAGCGAGATCAACACGGGCCTGAAGCTGGATTATGACCATCCCAATGAGATCGGTGCGGACCGTATCGTCAATGCCGTTGCAGCTCACCATATGTACCCGGATAAGGGGAACCTGATCATCATCGATTTCGGTACGGCAACCACATTCTGTGCCCTGCGTCCGGACGGCGAATATCTGGGCGGTGCCATTGCTCCGGGAATCGGCATCTCGACAGAAGCCCTGTTCCAGAAGGCGGCCAAACTGCCGCGGATCGAACTCATCAAACCGGAACATGCCATTTGCCACGACACGATCCATGCCATGCGTTCCGGTGTCATTTTTGGGTTTGTCGGCCAGATGGACGGCCTCATCACCCGGATGAAGAAAGAACTGGGCGGTCAGTCTTTTGTAGTGGTGACGGGCGGTTTTGGAAGACTCATGGCTTCCGAATCCAGCCACGTCGATGTGGTGGAACCGTTCCTTACGCTGGAAGGGCTCCGCATCCTCCATCAGATGAACAGCTGACATCCTGCGGATGTGTGGATTCCTGTTCCGGGGCTGCTCCGGGCAGGAATCTTTTTTTGGCAGGATAAGGGCGCGGCAGGACGCACCGGATCCGGTACGGGCACAGGCCGCCGGAAAAGGGCGGACCCCGGGCCTTGCGTGTTTTTCAAGCAGGGAGGAAATATGTTCAATGGACTCATAGCAGCCCGCATCCCCGTGGTCCTTGCGCCCATGGCCGGGGTGACGGATCTGCCTTTCCGTGTCATCTGCCGGGAAAAAGGGGCTGATTACACGGTTTCTGAAATGGTGAGCGCCAAGGCGCTCCTTTTCCGCAATCAGAAGACGTATGCCATGCTGGCCATCGACCCGCAGGAGCATCCGACAGCCATCCAGCTCTTCGGGTCAGTGCCCCGGGAAATGGCGGCGGCTGCCAGGATCGTGGAAGAGGCCGGAGCCGATATCATCGATGTCAATATGGGATGCCCGGTCCATAAGGTCGTGGCCAACGGGGAGGGATCTGCCCTGATGAAAGATCCGGAACGGGCCTATGCCATCCTTGCAGCCATGGTGGATGCCGTCAGTGTCCCCGTGACCGTGAAGATGCGTGCCGGCTGGGATGAAAACCACCGGAACGCGGTGGAACTGGCCCGTCTTGCTGAGAAAGCGGGCGTCCGCGCTGTCGCTGTCCATGGCCGCACACGGAGCCAGTTCTATGCGGGAAAGGCGGACTGGTCCGTCATCAGGGCGGTCAAGGAAGCCGTTTCCATACCAGTACTGGGTAATGGGGATATCTTTTCCGGAGCCGATGCCGTGCGGATGGTCCGGGAAACAGGCTGTGACGGCGTGATGATCGCCCGGGGAGCCGAAGGCAATCCCTGGATCTTCACGGAGGCAAAGCAGGCACTTGCCGGGAAACCGGTGACGAAAGTATCCGACAGGGAACGGTTTGCCATGGTCCGGCGCCATCTGGAGGCTCTCATCGCCTGCAAGGGCGAGCGGATTGCCGTGCGGGAAATGCGGCACCATGGTGCATGCTATTTTGCGGGACTCTGCCGCAGCGCCTTTTACCGCAATGCCATCAACCAGGCCCGGACGCGGGAAGAACTGCTGGCTGTCCTCGATGACTATGAAGCTTTCCTTGCGGGCGGACCGGAGCACTGAAGAGGCACCGTCCCGGCGGCGGGGATGGCCGGAGGCAGCGGCGAAGCTGCTCCACAGGATGTTTTACGGCGGACAGGCTGTGCTGTTCCGTTCCCATCATAAAGATATTTTCTCAGCGGACCCCGGACGGAAAGCGTTCCGGGGTCTTGCTTTTCCCAGAAAGTTATATCATACTAACTTAATATAAAATTCTTTTGAAAACGTATTGACAAAAGCGGGCGGAAATATTATGATAAGACCATAAAACAATACCTTGGTAGGGTATATAATACAGGAGGAAGCAGATATGAAACAATATGTAGTGACAGGCATGACCTGTGCATCCTGTCAGGCTCATGTGGAAAAAGCAGTGGCCGCCGTTCCCGGCGTGACCTCTGTCTCGGTTTCCCTGCTGACCAACAGCATGGGGGTGGAAGGGACTGCAAGCGACAGTGCCGTCATCAAGGCTGTCGAGGAAGCGGGCTACGGTGCCTCGGTCAAGGGGGCCTCCCAGGCAAAGCAGGGGCTGGCAGAGAAACTGGCTGCCGACGAGGAAGCCCTGAAGGATCATGATACGCCGCGTCTCCGCCGCCGTCTGATCTCTTCCCTGGGATTCCTGTTCGTCCTCATGTATCTGACGATGGGACACAATATGCTGGGCTGGCCCGTACCGGCGCTGCTGGATGGGAACCATCTGGGACTCATGCTGACCCAGATGCTGCTCGCCATCATTGTGATGTACATCAACAAGGATTTCTATACGAGCGGTTTCCGGACACTGCTGCATGGGGCGCCGAATATGGATACCCTGGTGGCACTCGGTTCCTCGGTCTCCTTTTTCTGGAGCCTTGCGGTGTTCTATGAGATCACCTATCTGACAACGCAGGGAACGCCGTTTGCGACGCTGCACCATATGTACATGCATGATCTGTACTTTGAGACGGCTGCCATGATCCCGTCCCTGATCACGCTGGGTAAGATGCTGGAAGCCATGAGCAAGGGCCGCACGACGGACGCACTGAAGGGCCTTATGAAACTGGCGCCCAAGACTGCCGTCCTGATCCGTGACGGCAGGGAAGTCACTGTTTCCATCGACGATGTGCAGAAGGGCGATATCTTCGCCGTCCGTCCCGGTGAGAACATCCCCGTGGACGGTGTCGTCGTCAAGGGCAATTCCGCTGTGAACGAAAGCGCTCTGACCGGTGAAAGCCTGCCCGTGGATAAAAAACCGGGGGACAAGGTTTCCACTGCCACCATCAACCAGTCCGGGTATCTGGAATGTGAAGCGACCCGTGTGGGCGAAGATACGACCCTTTCTCAGATCATTAAACTCGTCAGTGACGCGGCTGCGACGAAGGCTCCGATCGCCCGAATCGCCGATCGGGTATCCGCTGTATTCGTCCCGGCCATCATCAGCATTGCCGTCATCACCACTATCGGCTGGCTGATCGCCGGAGCGCCTCTGGGTCAGGCCATTGCCCGGGGCATCGCCGTACTGGTCATCGCCTGCCCGTGTGCGCTGGGACTTGCCACACCGGTAGCCATCATGGTGGGCAGCGGCGTGGGTGCCAAGAACGGAATCCTGTTCAAGACTTCTTCTTCTCTGGAAAACGCCGGGAAAGTGGCCGTGGTGGCCCTGGACAAGACCGGGACCATTACGAAAGGACAGCCCAAAGTGACGGACGTGGTGCCGGCGGAAGGCTATACGAAGGAAAGCCTGCTCCAGCTGGCCTATGATCTGGAACAGAAATCGGAACATCCGCTGGCCCGGGCGGTTGTGGAAGAAGCAAAGGCACAGGGCATGCAGCCGGAAGCTGTCGATGCTTTCCAGGCACTGCCCGGCAATGGGCTCCAGGTGGTCCGGAAGGGTTCCAAACTCCTGGGCGGCAGCCTGAATTTCCTGAAATCTCAGGTGACCATGGACAGCAACCTGGAAGCCAGGGGAGCGGAGCTGGCCGGTCAGGGCAAAACCCCGCTGGTCTTTGCAAAAGACGGGAAACTGGCCGGAATGATTGCCGTAGCCGACGTCATCAAGGAAGATTCCGCCAAAGCGATCAAAGAACTCCAGAACATGGGCATTGAAGTGGTCATGGTCACGGGCGACAACCAGCGGACGGCAGAAGCCATCGGCAGACAGGCCGGTGTGGACCGGGTCGTGGCCGGAGTGCTGCCGGAAGGGAAGGAAACGGTGATCCGGGAACTCCAGAAAGCCGGCGGCCTGGTCGCCATGGTCGGCGACGGCATCAACGATGCACCGGCCCTGACGCGTGCGGACATCGGGATCGCCATCGGGGCAGGCGCCGATGTGGCCATCGATTCGGCGGATATCGTGCTGATGAACAGCCGCCTGACGGATGTCTCGGCCGCGGTCCGGCTGAGCCGGGGCACTGTGACCAACATTCACGAAAACCTGTTCTGGGCCTTCTTCTACAATGTCATCTGCATCCCTCTGGCAGCCGGGCTGTTCAGCTATAAGATGAACCCCATGGTGGGGGCGGCGGCCATGAGCGTATCCAGCTTCACCGTTTGCATGAACGCCCTGCGCCTGAACCTCTTCAAACTCCATGATGCCAGCCATGATAAAAAGCGGAAGAATCCGGCTGCGGCTCTGGTGGAAAAAGCGGATCTGGCACCTGTGCCGGCCGCCTGCCCTGTTCCGGCAGCCGGCGGAACGCAGATCACCTATCAGGTGAAAGGCATGATGTGTGCCCACTGCGAGGGCCGTGTCAAAAAAGCGCTGGAGGCACTGCCCGGCGTGACGGAAGCCCGGGCGGACCATACAGCAGGGACGGCCGTGGTGACGGTGACAGGACCGCTGGATTTTGCAAAGGTCCGGGACGCTGTGAAGGTTGCGGGCTATGAAGTGACCGGCGAGGCCGGGGCACCGTCTCCGGCAGCTTCCGGCACCGAGGTCACCTAGCGGGTGAAAGGCATGATGTGTGCCCACTGCGAGGGCCGTGTCAAAAAAGCGCTGGAGGCACTGCCCGGTGTGACAGAAGCCCGGGCGGACCATACGAAAGGGGAAGCTGCCGTATGGTCGGCTGCACCTCTTGCTGAAAGCGCGGTCCGGGAGGCTGTGACGAAGGCGGGCTATGAGTATGCGGGCACCGCCGATGCTCCGCAGACTGAGGAAACGACCCTTACGGTAAAAGGCATGATGTGCGCCCACTGCGAAGGGCGTGTCAAGAAGGCACTGGAAGCCCTGCCGGGGATCCAGAAAGCCGAGGCGGATCACACTAAGGATTCCGTCAAAGTGACCTATACGGGCAAGCTGCCCCTGGCAGATGTCCGGGATGCCGTCAGCAAAGCCGGATACGAACTGCAGTGAGATCCGGAAATAAATAAAACGGAGCTGTGAAAAATGATTGCTCGTTTTTCACAGCTCCGTTTTTTATGGACGTCTTGCGGTGCGGCAGCTTTATGCGGGCGCCGGCCCCTGCTGCCGCAGGGTTCCGCGTCCTTTGACCGGGGCGGACCGGTCTCTCAGACATTCCTTTTGACCAGTTCCTCCACAGGCTCTTCCGTCGGGACGAAGTCTGTTTTAAAGTCGGTATTCAGGAAGGCTAGGGTATAGCTGACCGCCATGGCGGCCCCCATGATCATCCCCTTTTCATCGATATCGAATTCAGGCGTATGATGGTTGGCCCCGCAGCCAAGCTCGGGATTTCCGATGCCTGTAAAGGCGAGGACTCCCGGGTAGAGCCGCTCGAACAGGGCGAAGCTTTCCGAAGCCATCCAGGGTTCGGGATCATAGAGGCAGCCGGGGCCGAAATCTTTCAGGAGTGCCGCACGGCCCAGTTCGGCACAGGCAGGATCATTCCGTGCCTCGTAAAGCGCCTTTGGCATTTGCAGGATCTTATAGGAGCAGCCATGGAGTGCGGTGATGCGGTCCAGAGCGTCCAAAAAGAACGCTTCGAAGGGACGGCCGGCTTTTTCGTAGCTGAAGAACCGGGCTGTACCGCCAAAAGTCAGCTTGTCCGGGATGATGTTGTATTTGTCGTCACCGGCATGGAGATAGCCGAGGGAAAAAGTAAGGCATTCAAACGGTCCGACCCGGCGCCCCCGGAAGGAATTCAGCTCTTCGTACAGAGCGGTAAAGCAGTCGATCGGACTGTTGGCCAAGTCCGGACGGGCACCGTGCCCGGCGGTACCGTCGATCTCGATGGTAAAGGAAATGCCGCCCGCCATGACGCTGCCCGGCATGATGGAAACTTTGCCGGCGGGCATATCCCAGCGCACGTGCGTGGCGTAGCAGCCGTCGATGCTGAGCCCGGACCGGCGGACGATCCAGGGCAGCAGGTTGACGATATCACCGTTGTTTTCTTCGCCCCGTTCAAAGCAGAGGACGGCTTTGCCCGCAAAGGCATCTTTGTGGCTGTTCAGCAGACGGGCTGCTGTCAGCAGCATGGCCATATGGGCATCATGGCCGCAGGCATGGGAAATCCCGGGAACTCTGGACAGGCAGCATTTGGGGCCTTTGAGGTTCTGCGGGCTTTCCGCGATGGGCAGCGCATCCGTGTCGGCACGCAGCAGGAGGGTCCTGCCGGGTCTGCCGCTGTCGATGACGCCGATGAGACCGCCGTCAGGGACATTCGTCACGGCAATGCCAAGATCTTTCAGATACGATTCCAGAAAGGCAATTGTGTTGTATTCCACATTGCTGAGTTCCGGATTTTCATGAAAATGACGGCGCAGCCGCACCGTCTCGGGAAACATTTCCCTGCAAAGTGCCAGAATATCCATAAATCGATCCTTTCTCATTTGAAAATGTGCAGAAGGAATTGCTGTCTGAGGCAGCAGTCCCAGAGGGATGGCAGCCACTGTCCGGCCGGAGACAGGAACGCCGTACCGGCACCATTATAGCATATCGGGCCGCGGTCTGCTGCCGCAGGCGGCCGCTCTTTCAGAGCTCCCTGCAGGGCGGGGCCGTCCCGGCAGAAGTGACATTTCTGGGACGTTCTGCCGGAGGACGTGACAAGGCCCCCTTTTTTTGAGTATAATATCCACATGGACTCTTTCCTGAACCGTCTTGAGTCTTGAATAGGAGGAAAAGTCGTGGGTGGACATATTTTGGATTTGATTCGGACCATCACGTTCCTGGATGTCGTGGACATCCTGGTGGTTGCGTTTTTCCTGAATAAAATTTACCAGATCCTGAAGAATACGCGGGCCGCATCCCTTGTCAAAGGGCTGCTCATGCTGCTTGTCATCATGCTCGTCAGCAAATGGCTCAACCTGTATGTCATCAACTGGCTGCTTGAAAAATTCATGACCATTGTCATGTTCGCACTGCCCATTGTCTTCCAGCCCGAACTGCGGCGGGCACTGGAGCAGATCGGCCGGGGCAAGCTGTTCCGCAGGAGTACGGTCCTCAATGAGACTCAGATCGAGAACATGCTAGAAGCGGTCGCCACGACGGCGGATGACCTGAGCCGGAACAAAATCGGCGCGCTCATCGTTTTTGAACGTGAAACGGGCCTCGACGATTACATCGAGACCGGTGTCCAGATCGATGGGATCATCAGCACAGCCCTTTTTGAAAATATCTTCATTCCCAATACGCCGCTCCATGACGGAGCCGTGATCATCCGCGGAGACAGGATTGCCGCGGCAAGCTGCCTTTTGCCGCTCACGGAGGCACGCAACCTGAACCAGGAGCTCGGGACGCGGCACCGCGCGGCCATTGGCCTTTCCGAGCAGACCGATGCCCTGATCCTCGTCGTCAGCGAGGAAACAGGGGCTGTCTCCATGGCCCGGGGCGGAGCCCTGCAGCGCTATCTGACCCACAATGATGTGAAAGACCTGCTGCGGCCTGTCATGAAACAGCCCATGCTGAACTGGAAGGACAGCCTCAAGGTCCGCTTCAATGCCCTGCGGCACCGTAAGGATCAGGAAGGAGGTGGGGACAGTGTTAAGAAACACTCCTCCGAAGAATAATAATTCCTGGTTTGCCCGGATCATGGCGATTGTGGTGGCATGCATCCTCTGGGTCTATGTCATGAACGAACAGAATCCCATTACGACGCGTTCCTTCACCGTACCCCTGACCGCGCTCAACCTGCAGGAAAACATGATGGTCAAGGATCTGCCCGATTCGGTCAATGTAAAGGTCAGCGGCACCCGGTCCCAGATCGCATCTCTGCGGAATTCGGATGTGACGGCCTATATCGATTTCACGGATGCTCCCAAGGGACGCAGTACCTATAACGTGATGGCTTCGACGCGTTCCGGTGAGATTACGGAAATTTCTCCGAGCCTGCTCCAGCTGGAGACCGATGTCATGGCTACGAAAAACGCCAAGATCGAGGCCCGCATCGTCGGCGTGCCGCACAGCGGCGTGACTGTAAGCAAGATGGAAATGACTCCGAACACCGTTACCATCCGCGGTGCCGGAGAACGGATCGATGCGGTGGAAAAGGTCATCGTCATGGTCGATATCAGCAACCATGACAAGGACTTTGAGACGGAGGCGACAGCGGTGGCTGTCGACCGCAGCGGCCGCGAAATGTATGACATCAAGGTGACACCGGCCAAGGTCAGGACGGCAGTGACCATTGTCAGACAGCTCGGCACCAATGAATTCCCGATCAAAGCCAATTTGTCAGGCAAGCTGCCCGGCGGCTTCACGCTGACCGATACGAAGATCACACCGTCCTCCGTCAAACTGACAGCCGATCCCAAGGTGCTGGGCCAGATCACGGAGATCGAGACGGCACCCATCATCCTGGATAATATCTCTGACTCGGTGGAACTCAAGATGCCGCTCCAGATCCCGGATCAGGTCATGGCGGAAACACACAGTGTCCTCGTTGAGATCAAGGTAAAGAAAGTGGAACCCAATAATGATCGTAAGACTCAATAATGTACGTGTGGGGCTTGACAGTACCCATACATTGAAACAAATCGCGGCTCGGAAACTCCATGTTTCCGAGTCTCGCATTGCCCGGGTGCAGGTGCTGCGCAAGGCCGTCGATGCCCGCCGCAAAAACAACATCTGCTTCGTCTGCCATCTCCTGCTGGATCTGCAGCTGGGAGACCGCGAAGTGCAGCATCTGCTGAAGCAGAAACTCGTCGAACGCTGGAAAGATACTCCGCTGCCGGACCCTGTTTTCGGGAGAGAAATCCTTGCCGGACGACCGCTGGTGGTCGGCCTGGGGCCCGGAGGCCTCATGGCCGCACTGGAACTGGCCCGCTTTGGCTACCGCCCCATCGTGGTGGAACGGGGACGGGATCTGCAGCACCGCATAAAGGATGTGGAACAGTTCTGGCGCACGGGAAAACTGGATCCTGTGAGCAACGTCCAGTTCGGAGCCGGCGGTGCCGGAACTTTTTCCGACGGCAAGCTGACGACGCGCGTCAACGATCCGGTCATCTCCCATATCCTCAAAACCTTTGTGGCTGCCGGTGCGCCGAAAGAAATCCTGACAGAGCAGAAACCCCATGTGGGAACGGACAAGCTGCGTCTGATGGTGGCAGGCCTCATCGGCATGATCAAACGGTATGGCGGGGAAGTGCGCTATGAGACCCAGGTCACGGACTTTGCCGTCGACCTGGAACGCGGGCTCAGCGGTGTGACACTGAACGGCAGGGAGAAAGTGGCTGTCAATGCCCTGATCCTGGCCTGCGGCCACAGCGCGCGCGATACGTACTGCACACTCCTGACGCGGGGCATCCGCCTGGAAGCCAAGAACTTTGCCGTAGGCGTGCGGATCGAGCATGAACAGACCCTCATCAACCGGGCCCAGTACGGCCCTTTTGCGGATCATCCCAAACTGGGCGCCGCGGATTACGCTCTCGTTTACCATGATCCCCAGTCCGGGCGGGCCGTCTATTCTTTCTGCATGTGCCCGGGCGGGCAGGTCGTGGCATCCGCTTCGGAGCAGGGAGGGCTCGTCGTGAATGGCATGAGCCCTTTCAAACGGGATACGGGCCTTGCCAACAGTGCCATAGTCGTCAATGTGGGACCGGAGGATTTCCCGTCCGGGCCTCTGGGAGGCATGGAATTCCAGCGCCGCTATGAAGCCCTGGCCTACAATATCAGCAGAGATTACCGGGCGCCGGCCCAGTCATCGCGGAGCTTCATGGACCATGCGGCACCGGATCTTGCCGTGTCCTTTACACCTTCCTATCGGCCGGGACTTGTGGCCGCATCTCTGCGTACCGTCCTGCCTGATTTCGTAAGTCTGGCCCTGGAACACGGCCTGTCCGATTTCGAAAGACGCCTTCCCGGGTTCAGCCGGGAAGGACTCATGATCGGTGTGGAGACGAGGACTTCCGCACCGGTCCGGATCGTCCGTGATGAGAGCGGGCAGTCCCTTACGTGCCGCGGCCTTTATCCCTGCGGGGAAGGAGCGGGGTATGCCGGCGGCATCACCAGTGCTGCCCTGGATGGGTTCCATCAGAGCCGCCGTCTTATGGCAAGATTTGCCCCGCCTGTGGTATAATGATATAGTTCGTTTGTACGCAACGCCCTATGATTCAATAAAGGAGATGTCTATATGGAAAACAAGACCATTATCACCGGACATAAGAGCCCCGATACGGACTCCATCTGCTGTGCCCTGACCTATGCCTATATCAAGACACAGCTCGGCGAGGATGTCATCGCAGGCAGAGCCGGTGAAATCAGCAAAGAGACACAGTTTGTGCTGGATACCTTCAAGATGGAGCCGCCCACATTCTTTGCCAAAGTGGATGCCGGACAGAAGCTGATCCTCGTGGACCATAATGAAAAGAGCCAGGCTGTGGACGGCCTTGATGATGCCGATCTCAAGGAAATCATCGACCATCACCGTCTGGGCGGTCTTTCCACGGCAGCACCGCTCTATATGCGCGTGGAACCGGTCGGCTGCTGCTCGACCATCATCTACAAGCTGGCTAAGGAGAACGGCGTGTCCCTGCCTCCTGCTTATGCAGGCCTGCTCTTTTCTGCCATCAGCTCCGATACGCTTTACTTCAAGTCTCCGACCACGACGGACGCAGACCGCAAAGCAGCCGGTGAACTGGCTGAGATTGCCGGCATCAAAGATCCCAAAGGATATGCCCTCGATATGCTGCAGCATGGTTCTGCCATCAACAGCAGCACGCCGAAGGAAATCGTCCACGGAGATATGAAGGAATTCGATTTCCCGCAGGGAAAAGTGACGGTGGCCCAGGTCAATGTCATGGACGGCGAAAAAGCCAAAGCCAAGTGGGCTGATCTTAAAAAGGCTCTGCAGGACATGGTAGACGGCGGAGAATCCGATACGTCCCTCCTCATGGTCACTGATATCATGACCGAAGTGACCGATCTCCTCTGGGCCGGCAAGAACCAGGATGTCCTGGCCAAAGCCTTTGGAACACCTGAAGCGGATGGCCATTTCCATCTGCCCGGCGTCCTGTCCAGAAAGAAACAAATCGTACCGCCTCTGACGAACGCGTTCAAAGGCTGAGAAATACAAAGATCCCGTCCGGACTGCTGTTCCGGATGGGATTTCTTCGTCACAAGGCAGGTTTACGGAGCTGCTGCTCCAGGCATGGACCTGCCGGAAGAATCATGGCTTAGTCAATGGAAAGAACCGTTTCCGGGGAGTGCACAGCTGCTGCCGGGTGAGCTAAAGGGGGTTTCTTTTTGCAAAATGATTAGCTATGACTAACTAATATGATTGGGAGTGATCAGATGGAACCTGATTATAAAAACTGGGTGCCGGAACGGCTGCTGGGACTTTTTTTCCTGCTTGATGCACTGACGGGACTGTTCCTCCATCTGCTGTTTCAGACGCCATGGCAGGCCATGGACTGGCTGCAGAAAATCTGCGGCATCGTGGCCGTCCTGTTCCTGGCCTTTATGTTTGTCTGTTCCGCCTGGGGTATCCTGGCTCATCGGGCTTTTTCCGAGCATGGCAGACGCAGACTGGCCAGACAGATTACCGAGGGAGTCGCAGATTATGTGACCCTGCCGCCCGGCGGCCATGGACTGGATGTAGGCTGCGGCTCCGGTGCGCTGACGATTGCCTGTGCCAAAAGGAATCCCGGAGGATTTTTTATCGGTATCGATACCTGGGCCATGACCTGGTATCAGTACAGCCGGGCACTCTGCAGGTCCAACGCAAAGGCTGAACATGTGCATAATGTCATGTTCCTGCCGGGGAATGCCGTGAGACTCAATTTCCCTGATGAAACTTTTGATGCCGTGACGAGCAACTATTGTTACCATAATATTATGGGAACCGATCGGCAGGCACTGCTCAGAGAATCTCTGAGAGTCCTTAAAAAAGGCGGCAGATTTGTCGTCCATGACCTGATGGGGCCCTGCCAGGGTTACGGTGACATGGCAGCCTTTATCCGGGAACTTGAAGCGGAAGGCTGCAGGGATGTGCGGCTCATCGATACGACCCGGGGAAAATTCATGACACGTTTTGAGAGCAGGATCTATCTGCTGATGGGTTCGAAACTTCTCATCGCAGTAAAAGGGGAATGAGGTACCTGCCTGCCTTGAGGGATTCCTGCTCTTTGCTGTAAGGCTCTGCTGCTGTCCTTTTGAGAAATGACTATTGATTTTTTTGGCAAACAGGCATATAGTAAAAGAAAAGTTAGTTAAAACTAACTAAAGGAGGAATACGTATGTGCCTGTCAGAAATGATTCCCGGCCAATCCGGGATCGTAACGATAATATCCCCTCATTCTAAAATCCGGCGCCGTTTGCAGGATCTTGGCATTGTTCCGGGGACGCATGTCGTCTGTGTCAATAACAGCCCTCTGGGAGATCCGAAAGCCTATGCGGTCCGTCGTACAGTCATCGCTCTGCGGAAGGAGGACGCGGCCGAAATCATTGTCCGTGAGACTGGGAATGCATAATGTCATTGCACTTGCAGGCAATCCGAATGTAGGAAAAAGCACGGTATTCAATGCACTTACGGGGCTGAACCAGCATACGGGGAACTGGCCGGGGAAAACGGTGGAAAGTGCCCGCGGTACCTGTACGGTACACGGGACTTCTTTCGAACTCGTGGATCTTCCGGGATGTTATTCCCTTTTGTCCCATTCGGAAGAAGAGGAAGTTTCCCGTGATTTCATCTGCTTCCAGCATCCCGATGCAGTCATCGTCGTCTGTGACGCGACCTGTCTGGAGCGCAACCTGGACCTGTGCCTGCAGGTCCTTGAAACGACGCCCCGGGTCATCCTCTGCGTCAATCTCATGGATGAGGCCCGGAGAAAACGGATCAGCGTCGATCTCTCCCTGCTTTCCTCACTGCTCAGGATCCCTGTCGTGGGGACGGCAGCGGGCAGCCGCGAAGGCATGGACGGGCTCCTTGCCGCGGTCTTCCGGGAAATCAGCTCAAGTACGCTTCACGATGAGCCTTACCGGGTCGTTTACCCGGAACCTTTGGAAAAAGCCCTGCAGGAGCTCCAGCCACTGGCATCCCTCGTCTGCCGGGGCAGGGCCAGTGCCCGCTGGGTGTCACTGCGGCTCCTGGCTGCGGATGAGAGTTTCCTTGCTTCCAGCAGGCAGTACTGGCATGTCGACTGGAATGCCGGGACCGGGCTGCAGGAGAAACTTCGGGAACTCTGGCGGGAACTTGCGGATCAGGGCTATGACAGGGAAAGGATCCAGGACGCCATTGCGGAAGCTTTTGTCCGTCAGGCTGAAACGATCAGCAATCAGGCCGTGACCTTCAGGGACCGCGATTACGATATCTGGGACCGCCGCCTGGACCGCCTTTTTACGAGTTCTCTGACGGGTTTTCCCATCATGTGCCTGCTTTTGATGCTGATTTTCTGGATTACCATTACGGGCGCCAACATCCCGTCGGACTGGCTTGCCAGAGGGTTTTCCCGGCTCCAGGACCTTCTGCTCCAGGAAGCTTTTTCTCTCGGCATCCCGCCGGCTGTCTACTCGCCCCTGATCTTTGGGGTCTACCGGGTCCTTACCTGGGTGATTTCAGTCATGCTCCCGCCCATGGCGATTTTCTTTCCGCTTTTTACGCTCCTTGAGGATTTCGGGTATCTGCCCCGCGTCGCTTTCAATCTGGACAGATGTTTCCAGAAATGCAATGCCTGCGGCAAACAGGCTCTGACCATGTGCATGGGTTTTGGCTGCAATGCGGCCGGCGTGACAGGATGCCGCATCATCGATTCTCCCCGGGAACGGCTGATCGCCATCCTTACCAATAATTTTGTGCCCTGCAACGGGCGCTTCCCGACCATCATCGCCGTCAGCGCCATGTTCCTGACGGCAGGCCGGTCCGGAGCGGCATCCCTGCTGCCGGCCCTGTCCCTGACAATTGTCATCGTGCTGGGCGTCCTGATGACTCTCCTGGTTTCGAAACTGCTTTCTGTGACTTTGCTGAAGGGCGTGCCTTCTTCTTTTACCCTGGAACTGCCGCCTTACCGGATTCCTCAGTTCGGCCGGGTGATCATCCGTTCCATCTTTGACCGGACGATCTTTGTCCTTGCCAGATCCATCGTGGTCGCGGCACCGGCAGGACTCGTGATCTGGATCCTCGCCAACATGGATATCGGCGGCACTGCAGCGCTTGCCCATCTGACGGGAGCGCTCGATCCCTTTGCCCGCTTTTTCGGGTTGGACGGTGTGATCCTTGCCGCTTTCATCCTGGGTATGCCGGCCAACGAAATCGTGCTGCCCGTGATGCTCATGACCTACCTTGCACAGGGGAGCCTGCTTGCCATTGAAGATCTGGATGTAGTGAGATCCATCCTGTCCGCCCATGGCTGGACCTGGGTGACCGCAGTCAATGTCATCCTGTTTTCGCTGATGCACTGGCCCTGCGGGACTACCTGCCTGACCATCCGCAAAGAAACGCGGAGCTTCCGCTGGATGCTGGCAGCCATCCTGATACCGGCAATCATGGGACTTGCTGCCTGCTTCTTGTTCACTCACACGGTGCGCCTCGTCCGGATCTTCCTGTGACTGGCTGATCCGGCCGCGTACTGCCGGGCCTTCCGGAGAAAAGGCTTTTTTGCTGCGTTCTGTAATATTGGAGCGAAAAGCGGCATCCGGCGCCGGCAGGATGCCGGGCTAATGCATCATGACGCTGCCGGCAGCAGTCCCTGAACGGCTGCAGCGAAAGGCGGACTCAGCCTTTTTATTGACAGTTCCGGGGGCATGTGATACTATTTTTTTGGATTTGAAAGGGTGGAAACATGAGTCTTTTCAAATGAATCTGAACCGGACCACTTTGTAAAAAGTCAAGGCCATACGGACAGCCAGGTCCACTGCCGAGTGGCGGCATGCGTGCCGCATTATTTGGTGAGCGTTATGCTCAGTTTTCAAGAGTTGGTTACTTCATAACCGAATTGTGCAGATGCACGCTTGCAAACCAGTAGGAAAGTTTCTGAGTGGTCTTTGGACACCCTGTCCTGTTTCCTGTACCAGTCAGGATTATGTCATGGTGCCTGACGGACAGTCGCCGGTAGTTACGCAAGCTGTGTCAATATGCAGCCTGCGTTTTTTTTATTTCTGATTTTGGGGGTGGGAGATTTGAGAGAAGATAAGACGCGGCTCTCCCAGAAACGCGCTCCGATCTATGAAGCGCTCCAGCGTTTCCGGGAGATGAGGGTCGTGCCTTTTGACGTACCGGGGCACAAGCGGGGACGGGGCAATCCGGAGCTGACATCGTTTCTGGGGCAGGCATGCGTAGGCGTCGATGTCAACAGCATGAAGCCCCTGGACAATCTGTGCCATCCCGTATCGGTCATCCGGGATGCGGAGGATCTTGCTGCAGAAGCCTTCGGGGCAGCGCATGCCTTCCTTATGGTGGGCGGTACGACAAGCTCAGTCCAGAGCATGGTCCTGACGGTCTGCAAACGGGGTGATAAGATCATCCTCCCCCGGAATGTCCACAAGAGCGTCATCAACGCGCTCGTTCTTTGTGGCGCGATCCCGGTCTATGTCAATCCGGACGTGAATCCGCGGATCGGCATCTCCCTCGGGATGAAGCGCGAAGCCGTGGCCCGGGCTATCCGGGAGCATCCGGATGCGGTTGCCATCCTCGTGAACAATCCGACGTATTACGGCATCTGCAGTGATCTGCGGGCCATCGTCCGCATGGCACATGAAGCGGGGATGAAATGCCTCGTCGACGAAGCCCACGGGACACATTTCTATTTTGGCAGCGGCCTGCCTGTTTCTGCTATGGCCGCTGGCGCGGATATGGCTTCCGTGTCGATGCACAAGAGCGGCGGCAGCCTGACCCAGTCGAGCTTTCTCCTTACGGGGCCCAGTATCCATGCGGGCTATGTACGGCAGATCATCAACCTGACCCAGACCACGTCGGGCAGCTACCTGCTGATGTCGAGCCTGGACATCAGCCGCCGCTATCTGGCCCTGAACGGCCGCAGCATCTTTCACAAGGTCGTCGATATGGCGGACTATGCACGGCAGGAAATCAATAAGATCGGCGGCTACTATGCTTTTGGGCGGGAACTGATGAACGGCGATTCCGTCTTTGACTTCGACAGCACCAAACTGAGTGTCCATACCCTTGACATCGGCCTTGCCGGAATCGAGGTCTATGACATCCTGCGCGATGAGTATGATATCCAGATCGAGTTCGGCGACATCGGCAACATCCTGGCCTACCTGTCCATGGGTGACCGCATCCAGGAACTGGAACGTCTGGTCAGTGCCCTGGCGGAGATCCGCCGTCATTATCAGAAGGATCCGACGGGCATGCTGACCCAGGAATATGTGGAACCCGACGTCGTCATGAGTCCCCAGGACGCTTTTTATGCCGACAAGGTGAGCCTGCCGCTGAAGGACAGCCTGGATCATATCTGCAGTGAGTTTGTCATGTGCTATCCCCCGGGCATTCCCATGCTGGCACCGGGTGAGCGCATCACTGCTGAAGTCCTGGAACATATCGAATATGCCAAGGCCAAGGGCTGCAGCATGACCGGTTCCGAGGATCCTGACCTGAACAGGATCAATGTCATCAAGTGACGGACGGCCGCGGCACTGCCCGGCTCCCATCGTTTTCTGATTTTGCAGGGCCCGTGCGGACGGCGCCCTATCCTGAAGGAGAGTGAAAATGGAATTTTGGTTCAGTGAGTTTCATACGCCGGATGTGAAACACAGTATCCGGGTCAACCGGCACCTGTACTCGCGCAGGAGCCAGTTCCAGCAGATCGATATTTTCGAGACGCCGGAATTCGGGCGTGTCCTGACCCTTGACGGGAATGTCATGCTGACGGAGCGGGATGAATTCATTTATGATGAAATGATCACCCACGTTCCCATGGCCGTCCACAAGAACTGCCGGGATATCCTTGTCATCGGTGCCGGTGACGGCGGTGTCGTGCGGGAACTGACCCGCTACGACCGCGTGCGGAGCATCGATCTGGTGGAAATGGATCCGGCCGTGGTGGAAGCCTGCCGGGACTATTTGCCCGGGAATGCCTGCCGGCTCGATGACAACCGGGTCCATATCTATTTTGAGAACGCCCTCAAATTCATCCGTGACTGTGAAGAGGAGTATGATCTCATCATCGTCGATTCCACGGATCCTTTCGGACCCTCCGAGGGATTTTTCACCAAGGAATTCTACGGGACCTGTTTTAATGCCCTGCGGCCTGACGGCATCATGGTGAACCAGCAGGGAAGCCCCTTCTATAAGCAGGATGCCATTGCCATGCAGCGGAGCCATCAGCGCATCGCCAGCACCTTTCCCATCAGCAAGGTCTACCAGGCCCATATCCCGACGTATGCCGCCGGGTACTGGCTCTTTGGCTTTGCCAGCAAGAAGTATCATCCTGTCAACGACCTGGATGCGGAGGGATGGGAAAAACTTCATCTCCATACGCGGTACTACACGACGCGGCTCCATGTGGGGTCCTTCTGGCTCCCGGCCTTCCTGGAGGAAATGCTGAAAGAGGTGGAGAAATGACCCTGGCACCCAATGTGGAAACTTTTCTGGCCTGTGATACGCCTTATGACAAAGCCCGCATCGTCCTGTTCGGCGCCCCCTTTGATTCCACGACGAGTTTCCGTCCCGGGGCCCGTTTCGGCTCGGCGGCCATCCGTCATGAGAGTTTCGGACTGGAAACGTACAGCCCCTATCAGGACCGGGACCTGGAGGATGCGTCCGTCTTTGACAGCGGCGATCTGGAACTGTGCTTCGGCAGTTCCGAGGCAGCTCTTTCTGCCATCGAGGAACGGGCCGCAGCCATCCTTTCCGACGGCAAGCTGCCCCTCCTCCTGGGCGGGGAACACCTTGTCACCCTGGGAGCGCTCCGGGCGGCCCTGAAACAGTATCCGGACCTCCATATCATCCATTTCGATGCCCACACCGATCTTCGGGACGATTATCTGGGGGCACGGCTGAGCCATGCCTGTGTCATCCGCCGCTGCCATGACCTGCTTGGCGACGGCCGGATCCATCAGTTCTGCATCCGCAGCGGCCTGCGGGAGGAATTCCGTTTTGCCAGGGCCCATACAGATCTCCATCCTTTCTCTTTTGAAGGCCTTGAGAAAGTGGTGCAGGATCTGGTCCGTGAGGACATCCCCGTCTATTTCACCATCGATCTGGACTGCCTCGATTCGGCTGCCTTTCCGGGGACCGGCACCCCCGAGGCAGGCGGTGTCTTTTTCCCGTCCCTGCTGCACGCCATGCTGACCGTCTGCACAGCCCGCGTCATTGCCGCGGACGTGAACGAGCTGGCACCGATGCTCGATGCCAGCGGGGCCTCCACGGCCCTTGCCTGCAAGGTCGTGAGAGAGCTTTTGCTGGGCCTTTCCCGCTGACGGGGGAGCGCCTTGGAGGAAGATCCTTCTGCAGTATCTTTTTTCTGTGAAATATGTCCATCCAGTCTGCAATCATGAAAGGAGAACATCATGAGCAAAGTATTAGTCATCGGCTGCGGCGGCGTTGCTTCCGTCGCCATCCAGAAGTGCTGCCAGGCCAGCGAAGTGTTTACGGAACTGTGCCTGGCCAGCCGGACCAGGTCGAAATGTGATGAACTGGCGGCCAAACTGAAGGGAAAGACAGCTACGAAGATCACGACGGCCCAGGTCGATGCGGACGATGTCAACCAGGTCATCGCTCTGATCCGGGCTGAAAAGCCGGATCTTGTCATGAATGTAGCTCTCCCGTACCAGGATCTGACGCTGATGGATGCCTGCCTGGCCTGCGGCGTCGATTATATGGATGCCGCCAACTACGAACCGGAGGATACGGATGATCCGAAGTGGCGCGCCATCTATGAAAAACGCTGCCGTGAGGCCGGATTCTCCGCTTATTTCGATTACAGCTGGCAGTGGGCTTACAGAAAGAGATTCGAGGATGCAGGCATCATGGCACTCCTCGGCTGCGGCTTCGATCCCGGCGTGACCCAGGCTTACTGCGCCTATGCCAAAAAGCATGAGTTCGATACGATCGACACGATCGATATCCTCGACTGCAACGGCGGCGACCATGGTTACGCGTTTGCAACGAATTTCAATCCGGAAGTCAACCTCCGCGAAGTTTCCGCACCGGGGAGTTACTGGGAAAACGGGCACTGGGTGGAAGTGCCGGCCATGAGCATCAAGCGCGAATACGATTTTGATCAGGTCGGCAAAAAAGACATGTATCTGCTGCACCATGAGGAAATCGAAAGCCTGGCCCAGACGATCCCTGAAGCGAGGAGGATCCGTTTCTTCATGACCTTCGGCCAGAGCTATCTGGACCATATGCGCTGCCTGGAGGATGTGGGGATGTTGTCGACGACGCCTGTCGAATTCGAGGGGCACCAGATCGTTCCCATCAAATTCCTCAAGACGCTCCTGCCGGATCCGGCCAGCCTGGGCCCGCGGACAAAGGGAAAGACCAATATCGGCTGCATCTTTACAGGGAAAAAAGCGGGCAGGGATAAGAAATGGGCCATTTATAATGTCTGCGACCATCAGGCCTGCTACCGTGAGGTGGGGAGCCAGGCCATCAGCTATACGACGGGCGTGCCGGTGATGTGCGGTGCGCTGATGGTGCTGACGGACAAATGGCGCAGGCCCGGCGTCTTTACTGTGGATGAGCTCGATCCGGATCCGTTCCTCGATGCTCTCGACAAGTACGGCCTGCCGCGCAGCATCGAATCCGATCCGGTCCTTGTGCCGTGAGCTGCCATGGATACGAAGACAGCAGTTTTTTCAGGCCTCGGCGGGGAGACGCCGGAAGCTCTTTTCGGGAAGCTTCCCACGCCGTGTTATATCCTGGATGAAAAAATGCTCCGCCGGAACGGAAAAATCCTGGCAGAGGTCGCCGCACAGACGGGCTGCCGGATCCTCCTTGCCCAGAAGGCTTTTTCCAATTATGATCTGTATCCCGTCCTGGCCCCATTCCTGGCGGGAACCGAAGCAAGCGGCCTCTATGAAGCCAGGCTGGGAGCAGAAGAGATGCCCGGCGGGGAAGTCCACGTGTTTTCAGCTGCCTATCGGGAGGATCAGTTCCCGGAACTTTTGCAGTATGCCGATCATATCGTATTCAATTCTCCTTCCCAGCTGCGCCGCTTCGGGCCGCGGGCCAAAGCGGCTGGCAAAAGCGTGGGCCTGCGCATCAACCCGGAGTGCTCGACCCAGGAAGGACATGCCATCTATGATCCCTGTGCGCCCGGAAGCCGTCTCGGGACGACCCGGGCCCAGTGGGATAAGGATATGGACGAGGAGCTCGTCGAGCTGCTTGACGGCATCCATTTCCATACGCTCTGCGAGCAGGATGCCGATGCTCTTGACGTGACGCTGCAGGCCGTGGAAAGCAAGTTCGGCGATATCCTGCCCCGCATGAAATGGCTCAACATGGGCGGCGGCCACCATATTACGAGACCCGGCTACCAGCTTGGCGTCCTTGGAAAGTGCATCCGCAGGGCCATGGAAAAATGGCATGTCTCGGTTTACCTCGAACCCGGTGAAGCCTGTGCCCTGAATGCGGGGTACCTGGCCACACGGGTTCTCGATGTCCTGCAGAACGGGGATACGGATCTGGCCATCGTCGACACGAGTGCCGCCTGCCATATGCCCGATGTCATCGAGATGCCCTACAGGCCGCCTCTTTACGGATCCGGAGCTGCCGGAGAAAAGGCTGTTACGTACCGTTTGGGCGGACCCACCTGCCTGTCCGGCGACATCATCGGTGATTACAGCTTCGATCAGCCGCTTGTGCCGGGGGACCTCCTGCTTTTTGGGGATATGGCCATCTATTCGACCTGCAAGAACAATACGTTCAACGGCATGCCGCTGCCTGCCATTTACAGGCGCAGCGAAGGAGGGAGCCTGGAAATGCTCCGCACCTTCGGTTATGGAGATTTCAAGGACCGGCTCGGAAAAAAGCAGTAAAAAAAACGGAACATGGAGACGCATCCGGGCTGCCCGGGTGCGTCTCTTACTTTACGGGCGCTTTGCCGGGGCGGAAGGCAGACATCATGTTCCCGGTCGGGGCAGAGAGGAGCGGAAGGATAAAAGATATGCTTCCTGACAGGATACGCCATTTCTATCCCTCCGCAAATGCAGTACAATAGCGGTAAGAGGAGGTGAGGTCCTATGGCTCTCTTTGCGCTGGGCGATCTGCATCTTGCTTTTCAGCGGCCGGATAAATCCATGGATGCCATGGGACCGGTCTGGGTCCGCCATGAAGAAAAAATCCTGAAAAACTGCCGGGAACTGGTCCGGCCGGAAGATACGCTGGTCCTTGTGGGGGATCATTCCTGGGGAAGGCGGCTGCCCCAGTGCGCAAAGGACATGGAGTTCATCATGTCACTCCCGGGCCGGAAAATCCTGATCCGGGGCAATCATGACATGTTCTGGGAACCTCAGAAAACAGAAGCCCTGAATCAACAGTTTGCAGGGAGGCTCTTCTTCCTCCAGAACAATTTTGCAGCCTATGGAGAGTATGCCATTGTGGGCACAAAAGGATTCACTTTTGAAGGCCCTTTCTGGATCGACAGACTGACGGGCAGGATCCTGGACTGGGATAAAGAAGAGGAGGCCCATGCAGCCAAACTGGTGCGGCGGGAAGCAGCCCGTCTGGAAGCATCTTTTGTAGCGGCCCGGAAAGCGGGATACCGGAAGTTCCTGGTCTTTCTGCACTATCCGCCCACCAGTATCCTGGAAAGCGACAGCATCTTTACGCAAATGGCAGAACAGTATGGGGCGCGGGATGTCGTTTACGCACACTGCCATGGACAGGCACAGTTCCATGACAGCCACCGCGGCCTTTACCATGGAGTCTGCTATCATCTGGTTTCGGGCGATTGCCTTGATTTCCGGCCTGAAAGGATCCTGGACTGAAAAAGAGGAGAGAAAGAAATATATGAAGGGAAGAACTCCGAAAATCCCACTGACAGAAGCGGAAATCCGGCAGTGCCTCGAGAAATGGGCAGAACCGGCCTATCAGGAATTCATGTCATCCCTCCTGCCGGGAACAGAGAATATCCTGGGCGTCCGGCTTCCGAAGCTGCGCAGCCTGGCCCGCCGGATTGCCCGGGAGGACTGGCGGGTTTATCTGGAGAGTGCAGAGGATGATTCTTATGAGGAAATCATGCTCCAGGGAATTGTCATCGGCTGTGTGGACTGCCCTCAGGCGGAGCGGCTGTCCCTCATCCGTTCCTTTGTCCCCAAAATGGACAACTGGGGCGTCTGCGACAGTTTCTGCGCGGGCCTTGTCTTTGCGGCCCCGCCGCGGGAGGAAATCTGGCAGTTCATCCAGCCCTATGCCGCGTCGGAAGCAGAATTTTCCCAGCGCTTCGCGGCTGTCATGTGCCTTGATTATTTCCTGGAGGATGCCTGGGTGGACCGGGTCCTGTCACTCCTGCTGCGGATAAAGGGGCAGGGATATTATGCCCGGATGGCTGTGGCCTGGGCCCTGGCAGAGTGTTTTGCTTCTTATCCGGAAAAAGTGTGGCCCCTGTTGGAGTCAGGCCGTATCGATCCGGATACGCTGCGCAGGACGCTGCAGAAAATCGTCGAATCCAGGAAAGTCGGTGACGCTGTTAAAAAACGCATTAGAGCGCTGCGGAAGCAGGCTTTCTTACACTGATACGGCATTCTGCCGGAAGGAGGACAAAATGGACAGGGAGAAAAAGGAAAGTACATTCCGCAGCATGAGAAGAGCCGGGCAGCAGCTTCCGGAAGAAAGATGCCGGGAGATCCTTGCGGCAGGCAGGCGGGGAACTCTGGCCGTCCTGGGGGACGGAGGCTATCCTTATGCAGTTCCGCTGAACTATATGTATGACCGGCAGAGGGACTGCATCTATTTTCACGGAGCCAGGGAAGGCCATAAGATCGATGCCGTCCGCCGCTGCAGCAAAGTGTCTTTCAATGTCCTGAGCGAAGGCTGGAAAGAAGAGGGCACGTGGTGGCTCCAGTTCGACAGCGTGACTGTTTTTGGCCGTATCCGCGCGGCAGAGGAGCCGGAACTGAAATTTGCCATGCTCCGCGGGATCGGAGAAAAATATTATCCGGCCGGAACGGATGTGGCCAAGATCGCCCGCGAGGCAATCGACAGGGTCTTTATCCTGGAACTCCGGATCGAGCACATCACGGGAAAACATGTGAACGAAAAATAAATATCAGGATGAGCATCGGGTAAGATGACCGGCCCTCCTCACAGGGGTGGCCGGCCATGCAGCATCCAGCCGGTGCCGGCATTGAATAGAATACGGACGTACAGAGAGAGTGAAGCGATGGGCTGCCATTTCTTCACTCTGTTTTTTTATGCCCGCCCGTAAATCCCTTCTTCCTTTTGTCCTGTTATCTGGAAAGACGATACGGCAGTGCCGGATTTTCCTGGGTCCTGCATTCGATGAGAGAAAAATTTTACAAAGATATCCAGCCTGTAAAGCAGATGCCGGCAGTGTCTGTCAATAAATCGATACAGAATTCTGGACATATATTAAAATAATTCATAATATATAACAATAAAATTTGTTACTAAAATAATAAATATATCATAATGAAATAAAATATTGCTTAATGTCTGAAAATATGATACTATTTCTGTAACGATGATATAAAAAATATTATCAAAACCACAAGGAGGAGTCGAAACATGAAAAAATTAGGACTGCTGCCACGCTTGATTCTGGGTATCATTGCCGGTATTGCCATCGGCAAGCTTGGCATCCCCGTACTGATCCAGCTGCTTGCCACATTTAACGGCATCTTCGGGAATTTCCTGGGGTTTGTGATCCCTCTCATCATTATTGGCTTCATCATTCCCGGTATTGCGGATCTGGGGAAATCCGCAGGCAAACTGCTCGGCATCACGACGCTGATCGCTTACTGCTCCACCGTGGTGGCAGGCTGTCTGGCATTCTTTACAAACCATGCACTGCTGCACAACTTCATCGTTCCCGGCGCCATGGAAAAAATGGCCAACCCGGAGGAAGGCCTGCTGAAAGGTTTCTTCACGATCGACATGCCCCCTGTCATGGGCGTCATGAGTGCGCTCCTGATTGCCTTTATCCTGGGGATCGGCATTGCGGTCTGCGAAGATACTCATATGAAACAGATTTTTCAGGAATTTCAGAAAATCGTTGAGAAAGTCATCGGAAGCATCATCATCCCGCTGCTGCCCATCCATATCTGCGGCATCTTTGCCAATATGACCCATGCCGGCCAGGTCGGTTCCATCCTGAGCGTCTTTGCCAAGGTGTTCGTGATCATCATCTGCCTGCATATCGTCATCCTGCTTTTCCAGTATGGAATCGCGGGGACCGTTGCCGGCGGCAACCCGCTCAAGCTCCTGAAGAGGATGCTGCCCGCCTATATGACTGCCGTCGGGACTCAGTCTTCGGCTGCCACGATCCCTGTGACGCTCGCTTCCACCAAAAAGAACGGCGTCGCTTCCGGAATTGCAGACTTTGTGATCCCTCTCTGCGCCACGATCCATCTGTCCGGCAGTACGATCACGCTCACGAGCTGCACGATGGCTGTCCTGCTCCTGAATGGAAAACCCATTGAATTCAGCAATATGTTCGGTTTCATCCTGATGCTCGGCGTAACCATGGTCGCTGCTCCCGGCGTTCCCGGCGGTGCTGTCATGGCAGCCCTGGGAATCCTGCAGAGCATGCTGGGCTTTACACCGGATCAGCAGGCGCTGATGATTGCCCTCTATCTGGCACAGGACAGTTTTGGCACAGCCTGCAACGTGACGGGCGACGGCGCGATTGCCATCCTTGTCAACAAAATTGCGGGCAACAGGCTGCAGCCGCCTGCAGAATGTGAAATGACAGAAGCCGTCGAATAAAAAACAGATAAAAACAGTTTGCATGATACAGCTTGATACAGGAGGTCTCTCATGACAGTTACATTGAAAAGTATTGAAGAAGCACGCGAAACACTGCAGGGTATTGCCAAGAAGACGCCGATGATAGAATCACCGGTGCTGGGAAACCGCGTAGGCGGAGAGATTTATTTCAAGTATGAGAATCTGCAAAAGACCGGTTCCTTCAAGATCCGCGGTGCCGTCAACAGGATTTCCCATCTGACTGACGAGGAAGCCAAACGCGGCGTCATCGCAGCCAGTGCCGGAAACCATGCACAGGGTGTGGCCCTGGGTGCCACGAGCAAGGGCATCAAAGCCACGATCGTCATGCCGGCAACGACGCCCATGGCAAAGATTTCTGCCACCAAAGGATACGGCGGCAATGTCATCCTGCATGGAGCAGCCTTTGACGATGCCTATGCCAGGGCCCTGGAAGTCCAGAAAGAGACGAATGCTGTCTTTGTCCATCCTTTCGATGATGAATACGTCATCGCCGGGCAGGGAACCATTGCCCTGGAGATCCTGGAAGATCTGCCGGATGTCGATATGGTCGTAGTCCCTGTCGGGGGCGGCGGCATGATCAGCGGGATCGCAGCCGGTCTGAAACTGACGAATCCCAAAATCAGGGTCATCGGTGTGGAAAGTGCTCTGGTCCCTTCGATGAAAGTGTCCCTGGAAGCCGGAAAAATCTGCACTGTGCCGCCGGAAATGACCGCTGCAGAAGGCATCAATGTCCGTACGCCGGGAAAGACGACTTTTGCCATGTGCCAGAAATATGTGGATGAAATCGTCACCGTTACAGAAGATGAAATCGCTGAAGCCATGCTCTATCTGATCGAAAAAGGCAAGAACCTGGCTGAAGGCGCCGGTGCTACGCCCCTTGCTGCCGTCCTGGCCGGCAAGATCGACTGCAGGGATAAGAAGACCGTACTGATGGTTTCCGGCGGCAATGCGGATATCACCTTCATCAGCCGGATCATCAACAAGGCTCTGCTGCTCGAGGGCCGGAGAGCTGAGTTCAAGATTGTCATGAAGGACAGATGCGGCGAAACAGCGAAACTCTTAAAGCTTATCTCTGATAATGACGCCAACATCCTGTTCATTACCCAGAGCATGTACGATTCGTCCCTGGAGCTGGAGAGCCAGATCATGACTCTCGTGCTGGAATGCAGCGGCAGGGAACACCGGGCCCTCATCGAACAGAAAATTCGTGAGGCCGGCTACAAGGTGCTCTGATAGCAATAGAGAATATCGTTTCACCCGGGGACCGGGATCAACACCATCCCGGTTCTCACCCCCTCTTTGTTTCACCTGGAAGCAGGGGGGGGACACTCGAAATGTTCCAATACAAAAAGATTGTGATTCCTTTCTCTTTCATCCATTCCGATGGGAAAGGAACGCGGGGAGGCAAAACGATGGCAAAACTGATGAAAACGATGGATGGAAACACAGCTGCGGCCTATGTTTCCTATGCATTTACCGATGTGGCGGCAATTTATCCGATTACGCCGTCTTCACCCATGGCTGAACATATCGATGAATGGGCGACCCAGGGTGTCAAAAACATGTTCGGCCAGACTGTCAAAGTCGTCGAAATGCAGGCCGAAGGCGGTGCGGCCGGGGCTGTACACGGTTCTCTGCAGGCCGGTGCGCTCACCACGACGTATACGGCTTCCCAGGGCCTGCTGCTGATGATCCCGAATATGTACAAGATTGCCGGCGAACTGCTGCCGGGTGTCTTCCACGTGGCATCCCGCGCCCTGGGCACCAATACCCTCTGTATCTTCGGTGACCAGCGCGACGTCATGGCCTGCCGGCAGACCGGCTTTGCCATGCTGGCTGAAGGCAGCGTCCAGCAGACGATGGACCTGTCCGCTGTGGCACACCTTGCCGCCATCAAGGGCAGCGTGCCTTTCCTGAACTTCTTTGACGGATTCCGCACCTCTCATGAAGTACAGAAGATCGAAGCCTATGACTACAAGGATCTCTTTGCCATGGCCGATCAGGAAGCAATCAAAAAATTCCGCGACAGAGCTACGAACCCTGACCATCCGACCGTTAAAGGTACGCTGGAAAACGGCGATGTGTATTTCCAGCAGCAGGAGATCGTAAACAAATACTATGAAGCCATTCCTGACATCGTGGAAGGATACATGGAGAAGGTCACCGAACTGACCGGCCGTGAATACCATCCGTTCGTCTACTATGGCGCTCCTGACGCTGTCCGCATGATCGTAACGATGGGTTCCCTCACCGAAGCTGCGGAAGAAACCGTGGATTACCTGAATGCCCACGGCGAAAAGGTGGGCCTCCTGAGAGTCCATCTGTACCGTCCGTTCTCCCTGAAGTATTTCTTTAAATATATCCCTGAGACGGTCAGGAAAGTGGCCGTCCTCGACCGCACGAAGGAACCGGGTGCCCTGGGCGAACCGCTGTTCCTGGATGTCAGGGATGCCTTTGCTTCTGTCCGTCCGGATGTCCTCGTCATCGGCGGCCGTGCCGGTCTGGGCGGCAAGGACACGACTCCGACCCATATCCTGGCTGTCTATGACAACCTGAAGCAGGAGGCTCCGAAGGATCAGTTCACTGTAGGGATCGTGGACGATGTAACGAACACGTCCCTGCCGATCCTGCGCGATATCGACACGACCCAGCCCGGCACTACGGCCTGCAAGTTCTGGGGACTCGGCTCCGACGGGACCGTGGGTGCCAACAAGAGTGCCATCAAGATCATTGGTGACCATACGGATATGTATGCCCAGGCTTACTTCGCCTACGACTCCAAGAAGAGCGGCGGCATCACCATATCCCACCTGCGTTTCGGCAGGAACCCGATCCGTTCCACCTACCTGATCGATAAAGCTGCCTTCGTAGCCTGCCACAACCAGTCCTATGTGACGAAATATGACCTGCTGGCAGGGCTGAAGAAGGGCGGTACCTTCCTGCTGAACTGCATCTGGACTCCGGAAGAGCTCGACAGAGAACTGCCGGCTTCCATGAAGCGTTATATTGCCAGGAACGATATCAACTTCTACACCATCAACGCCGTAGAAATCGCCCAGAAGATCGGACTGGGTGCCCGCATCAACATGATCATGCAGGCTGCTTTCTTCAAACTGGCCGGCATCATTCCCATCGACGACGCCGTGAAGTATCTGAAAGAAGCCGTTGTCTCAAGTTACGGCCGCAAGGGTGAAAAAGTTGTCAGGATGAACAACGATGCCATCGACCAGGGCGTACAGAGAATCGTAAAGATCGATGTGCCTGCTTCCTGGGCTGATGCAGAAGACGCTCCGAAAGCTGCAGAAAATGTGCCTGCCTTCATTACCGACATCCTTGAACCCATCAACCGTCAGGAAGGGGACAAGCTTCCTGTCAGCGCGTTCAAAGATCTGGCTGATGGTGCCTATCCGCTTGGCACGGCAGCATACGAAAAACGCGGCGTGGCGGTCAGTGTCCCTGAATGGGATCCTGCAAAGTGTATCCAGTGCAACCAGTGCTCCTTTGTCTGTCCGCACGCAGCCATCCGTCCGGCACTCCTGACGGATGAGGAAGTCGGGAACGCTCCGGAAGGATTTGAAACCAGACCGGCTGTGGGTGCCAAAGGCCTGAACTTCCGTATGGTGGTCAGCGTTATGGACTGCCTGGGCTGCGGCAACTGTGTCGATGTCTGCCCGGCCAGGGAAAAGGCACTTGTCATGAAGCCTCTGGCTTCCCAGCTCCATCTGGCACCGGCCTGGGACTATGCTGTCAGGGACGTGGCTCCCAAGACCAATCCGCTGAACAAGTTTACGGTCAAGGGCTCTCAGTTCGAACAGCCGCTGCTGGAATTTTCCGGTGCCTGTGCGGGCTGCGGTGAAACACCGTATTCCAAACTGGTCACCCAGCTCTTTGGTGACCGCATGATGGTGGCGAATGCGACCGGCTGCTCCTCTGTCACGAGCGGCAGCGTACCTTCCATTCCGTATACAAAGAATCACAAGGGGCATGGTCCTGCCTGGGCAAATTCTCTGTTCGAGGATAATGCTGAATATGGTCTGGGCATGTTCCTCGCGGCAGAGCAGCTCTCTGAGAAGATGGCCATGACCATCCGGAAGGCAATCGCTGATCCTGCTGTTCCGGCTGCGGACAAGGCTGTATTCCAGGAATGGCTGGACTACAGGGATGAATCGGCCGGAACCCGTGAACGGGCTGAAAAGGTGACTGCTGCAGCTGCGGCCGGGAAAGAACGGTTCCCGCTGTATCAGGAAATCTATGACAGACGGGACTGCCTCGTCAAACGCAGCCAGTGGATCTTCGGCGGCGACGGCTGGGCATACGATATCGGCTACGGCGGACTGGATCACGTCCTTGCGAGCGGCCATGATGTCAATGTCCTCGTCTTTGATACGGAGGTATACTCCAATACCGGCGGCCAGGCCTCCAAAGCGACTCCGACCGCAGCGGTGGCGCAGTTCGCCGCAGGCGGCAAACAGACACGCAAGAAGGATCTGGGACGGATGTTCATGACCTATGGTTATGTCTATGTGGCACAGGTATCCATGGGTGCTGATAAGAATCAGTGCCTGAAGGCTATCAAAGAAGCAGAAGCCTACCATGGACCGTCCATCATCATCGCCTATGCTCCGTGCATCAATCACGGCATCAAAGCAGGCATGGGCTGCTCCCAGAGAGAAGCCAGAAAGGCTGTGGAAGACGGTTACTGGCATCTCTTCCGGTACAATCCGGACCTGGCTGCTCAGGGAAAGAATCCATTTATCCTGGATTCCAGGGATCCCAGCGGCAGCCTGAGGGATTTCCTGATGGGAGAAGTACGGTATTCTTCCCTGAAGATCAAATTCCCGGATAAGGCCGATGCCTTCTTCGATAAGGCAGAAGAGGACATGAAAGCCCGCCTGGATGCTTACAAACGACTGGCTGATCAATAATGCATACCTCACAGTGATAGTTTACCCATATCGCAAGGCCCGCTGCCCGTCCCCTCTGGCAGCGGGCCTTCCCCTGTCCGGGAGAAATGGGAGGGGCCGAGGACTTGCTGTGCGGCAGCCGGGAATGGATTTCGCCGCAGACTTGTCCCCGGTCCTGTCAGGGATCCGGAGAAAAACGGCAGATCTGAAGCCGGCGCGCCCGCAAAGAATCATCTTTTTATATGATATGCTGGCGGCATCTGGAAAGAAACGTTTCTCTCAGGAAAACGATTTTGATCGTATGGCGCTTCAATGATAAGCCGCATCCTGCAGCGAGGCAGTGCGCAGGGACGCCAACGATCTGTTTTGCCAGGAAGCAGCGTCATATCCAGGGCATCTTTCCTGCGAAGTCCTTTGCAGGGGATGGGTGCTGTCTCCGCAGGGCAGTGAGCTGCGGAAAAGCAGCTGTAAAAAGACTCCGTGAGGTTTCCGCTGCCATACCTGCGGCATATGGGAGCCCGCATTCCGTCCAGTCCAGGGTGTGTCGGAACGCTGCCAGAACGGCAAAAAGACCCGGACCCCTCGCTGTACTGGTCTGGTACAGCGAGGGGTCCGGGTCTTTTTACTCCAATGCCGGAGCCGGAAAAACGCAGGGATATGAAATCCTCAGAGAGCGCAGAAGGCTTCCACTTCCAGCAGGGCGCCTTTGGGCAGCGCAGCAATCTGGACGGCAACGCGGGCCGGATAGTCTGCCGTAAAATAAGTGGCATAGATTTTGTTCATGACGGCAAAATCATTGATGTCCTGGAGATAGACCGTCGTTTTCACGATGGATCCCATATCTCCGCCTGCGGCAGTGATGATGGCTTTCAGATTGTCGAAAACCTGGCGGGTCTGTCCCTCGATATCCTTTGCTTCGATATTGCCCGTTGCAGGGTTGATGGGAATCTGGCCGGATACAAAAAGGAAACCATTGCTCTTGACGGCCTGGGAATAGGGCCCGATGGCGGCCGGTGCATTTTCGGTATGGATGATTGTTTTGCTCATTGTCAGAACCTCCTGAAAATTTGATTTGTGCCTTTATTATACAATGAAAAATAATATATTGCAATAAATAATATCATAACGAAATAAAAACAATCGAATCATAGCAAAAAATAACAAAAACAAGGGATGGAAACGTAAATGCGGACTGCCCGTAAGGGATCAGCCTGAGCCATCTGATTCCGACAGGGGTTCCTGGAAGAAAGACAGCTGATCCTGTCCATTGGCAGAATTTTACATAAAAACAGACAGCAAAAATATCCAATATATATAATGTAATGGAATATCAAAATTTTTATTGACTTTTATCACTGTGTTAGATAAAATTAACTCATAATAAAAAATTATAGGAGGATCCCGACCATGAAGTATAATCCGCTCCTTGAACCTTATAAGGCGCTGGTCCCTTTTCTGGCAGAACTCTGTGGGGATAACTGTGAAATCCTGCTGCATGATATTTCCATGCCCAAACATTCGGTCATTGCCATTGCAAACGGCAATCAGACAGGCCGGGAAGTGGGCAGTCCTTTTACGGATCTGGCGATCAAGATCCTCAAGGAAAAGCAATATAAGACGAAGGATTATCTGAGCAACTACAATGGACGCAGCAAGGGAAAGAATTTTGTTTCATCGACTTTCTTCATCAAGCATGAGGGAGAGCTCATCGGTCTTTTGTGCGTGAACCGGAACATGGATACCATGAATGACCTGGAAAATGCCCTGGCCGCGGTCAAGAAGCATTACAACCTTATGGATGTGGGGGACGAAGTCCATGAAACCATGGATACGCCTCTGGGAGATATCCTGCCAAGGATGGTAAGCGATGAGATCAGGGCCGTGGGCGTATCGCCCCAGCGCATGACGACAAAGGAAAAGGCCCGGGTCATCCACCGTCTGATGGAACTGGGTGTCCATAATATGAAGGGTGCTGTCGTGGAGATCGCCAAGCAGCTCGATATCTCTGAACCCACGGTGTACCGCTATATCAAAAAAAATAAAGCAGCGGATTGAGTGAAAGGCAGGATCATGCGGCAAGTAAGGATTACAGTGATGCGCAAAGCGGAATATCCGGATTTATCAGCACAGTATGAGAATCCCATGGAGGATGCCTGCAGCATGGAAGAGGGGGAAGTCTTTATCGCGGAGGACTGGAACTGCAAACCGGAAGGCTTATGTGACAGTGCCTGGACGACCCTTGCTCCCTTTGTCATGGCACTGGCCTGCGGAGGTACGGATATTTACCCGGGATGGATGAAGGATCCGCATACGGCAATGCTGTCCTGCAACGATGGATTCCGGCCTGTCAGCTTCTATCTGGAGGCGCTGGAAGAAGCTGTGCCGCACCGCTGAGACGGAAGTTCCACGCTCATATATGGAATTGCGCCGTAACTATTGCATAAGTGGCACAATTTTGATAAAACTATAAGCAGGAATCATATTTTTGGGAGGTTTGAACAAGATGAGTTACGAAGCGGAATACGCGAAAAAGTTAACGACCCCGGAAGAAGCTGTGAAGATCGTCAAGAGCGGCGACTGGATCGACTACGGATGGTGCGCCAACCATCCTCTGGTGCTGGATAAGGCGCTGGCTGACCGTATGATCAAGGAACCGGATCTGACGGACCTGAAATTCAGGGGCGGCGTCTGCCTCTGGATGCCCGAGGTTGCCAAGATCCCCAATGCCAAAGAGAGAATGTGCTGGAATTCCTGGCACAGCTCCGGTTATGAAAGAAAACTGACTGACAAGCGGATCGGCTACTATATTCCTCTGCGTTTTTCCGAACTGCCCAGAAATTACCGTGATAATATCAAACATGTCGACGTCGCTTTCATCCAGGTCGCTCCGATGGATCAGCACGGGTACTTCAACTTTGGCCTGAGTGCAACGGATATTGCCGCCGTCATCGAATGCTCCGACAAGGTCGTCGTGGAAGTCAACAAGAACATGCCCGTCGTGCTCGGCGGTCATGAAGTCAGTGTCCATATCGATGATGTGGATATGATCGTCGATAATGGCGGCCAGCCCATCGGCCAGCTGCCGAGCGGCCAGCCCAGCGAAATCGATGAAGCCGTAGCCAGACTGATCGTACCGGAAATCCCGGACGGTGCATGCCTCCAGCTCGGCATTGGCGGAATGCCGAATGCTGTGGGTGCCATGATTGCCAAGAGTGATCTGAAGGATCTGAGCGTCCATACGGAAATGTATGTCGATTCCTTCGTGGATATTGCCCGGGCCGGCAAACTGACCTGTGCGAAAAAGGCCATCGACAAGGGCCGTCAGGTATTTACCTTCGGCGCCGGCACCCAGAAGCTCTATGATTATGTCAACAACAACCCTGCCGTCATGGCCGCACCGGTGGATTACGTCAACGATGCCCGCGTGATCGCGCAGATCGATAATTTCATGTCCATCAACAACTGCATCGAAGTGGACCTGACCGGCCAGGTTTCTTCAGAATCTGCAGGCCACAGGCACATCAGCGGTGCCGGCGGACAGCTCGACTTCATGCTCGGTGCCTACCTCTCCAAGGGCGGCAAGAGCTTTATCTGCTGCTCATCCGCCTTTACCGGACACGACGGCGAGACCAAGAGCCGCATTGTCCCGACTCTGACCCCTGGCGACGCTGTGACCGCTACCCGCACGAACCTGAACTATTTCGTCACCGAATACGGTATTGTCAACCTGAAAGGCATGACGACCTGGCAGAGAGCGGAAAAACTGATTTCCGTAGCGCATCCGAAAGTCCGCGAACAGCTCATCAAAGATGCGGAAGAACTGGGCATCTGGAGAAATTCCAACAAGAGATGATCCGGTACGGAGCCTCCTCCTGACGCGCTGCGCAGCCGTTCCTGAGCAGGGCTCCGTGCATCCGGCATGGATGCTATGCCATCCCGATTGTGCCGGATGAGTGATACAAAAACAAAAAACAGAGACTGTGAAATGAAAAACTTCCACAGTCTCTGTTTTTTTGTACCCGGAAAGGGCCTTTCATACGATCCGCGTCAGATCCATGGCATTCACATTGTAGTAATAGTCCTTGATCAGGCCGATGAAATACAGGATATATTTGGGGATGTAGTGATTGTCATTATAGGAAAGGTACAAATTATGATGGACGGGACTGTTCCTGTACAGCAGCGGAAAGATGTTCACGTCTTCGGCCAGCTGTTCCCGTTCGTTGATGAGCGGCATGGTCGTACTGAAGGTGGCTGCCAGGGCTTTTGTGGCAAGCTGGGAGCTCAGGCGCATCAGTGCTGACTGGAGATAGACCCGGGGAACCCCTCCGGCATCTTTGAAGCAGTTGCTGATGCTGGTCCCCAGCTGATTGGGAGGCGTGATGATATAGAAGGGAAGTTCCAGAAAGTCCGCCAGGTGTGCACCCCGGCGTGATTTTTTCTTGATTGTCTGCAGGTTTTCTCCGTAATAATTCCTTAACAGGCGGTCTGCCACCAGCAGGTAGACCTGATTGGACAGGAGGGGGATGGAATTGAAACCGGGCGCGTCCTCTTTTTCCACGGTCAGCACGACATCCAGCTTCTCTTCCTGCAGATCTTCCCGGAGATGGTTGGTGGTATCGTCCGTGAGCTGGATGGAGACGTGGGGATACCGTTTGCTGAACATGGGAAGGATGGCCGGCAGCGTCACATAGTAACGGATGAAGCTGGCTCCAAACCGGATGACACCGCTTGATTCATCCAGGATGTCCGCCAGGGAACCTTTGAAATCCTGTTCACTGGCCAGGACTCTTTCGGCAAATTCCAGCAGTGCCATACCGGCAGCGGTCAGGGCCAGATGGGGTTTGCGGTAGAACAGGGGGGTGCCGCACTGTTTTTCCAGACGGGCAATGTGATTGCTCAGGGTCTGCTGGGACAGGTAGAGCTTTTTGGCCGTCTGGGTCATGTTCATATCCTTTGTCAGTTCTTTGAAATAATGCAGGCTTTCGATATCCATATATTCTCTCCACAAAGTTAATTTGTTGATATTTAAAATATATACTGTTTTACTTTGTTAAGTCAAGAGGGTATCATACAGATGTCGAAGGAAATAAAAGAAAAGAATGAAAAGCGGAAAATCATTGAATATATGGAAAACGGAGGAAATGAAAATGGGCTGGAAAATCTTACTGCCGCAGGAAATCATGGAAGAAGGCCGGGAACTGCTGGAAAAGCACGGTCATACGATCATTAAAGGACGGGGCTTCGAGACTGCAGACGTGCTGGCTGACTTCAAGGAATATCAGCCGGATGCGATGATCGTCCGCATTACACCGATCACGCGTGAAGTCATCGAATCCAATCCGAACCTGAAGGTCATTGTCCGCCACGGTGCCGGATTCGATGCACTGGATGTCAAGGCCTGCCATGACAACGGAGTCCAGGCACTGTATGCACCGGTGGCCAACAGCACGTCCGTGGCAGAAACGGCCCTGATGCTGATGCTGGAATGCAGCCGGAACGTTACGGTGCTGCACAAGACCTGGGTCCAGGATTATTACAAGGCCAAGCTGAAGGTCCGCAAGAATACCCTGAGCGGAAAGACCGTGGGGATCGTGGGCTGCGGCAATATCGGAAGCCGGCTGGCCAAGCGGGCCCTTGCCATGGAAATGAATGTCCTGTGCTATGATCCGTACAAACCGGCCAAAGATTTCCCCGACGGCGTGGAAGTAGTGCGGGATCTGGACCGGATCCTGACCGAAAGCGACTACGTATCCCTGCATGCTCCCAACACTCCTGTAACAAGGAACATGATCAACAAGGAAACGCTCGCCAGGATGAAACCCACCGCCTTCTTGATCAATACCGCCCGGGGAGCCCTGGTTGTCGAAGAAGATCTGTATGAAGCCTGCAAGAACGGAGTCATCGCCGGAGCCGGCCTGGATGCCATCCGGAAAGAACCGGTGGATCCGGCAAACCCGCTGCTGACCCTGGACAATGTGATCATCTATCCTCATATCGGCGGGAATACCACGGAAGCGGCTCACAGGGCTTCTTACTTCTCCGCCATGGGGATCGAAGAAATCTACGAAGGCAAACAGCCTACCTGGCCCATCCACGACATCGACTACAAATCCGCAAAGACGTATACGGATGTGAAGAAGCCGGACAAGAAACCTGCCGGGATGTTTGATTACTGAGCAGCGAAGACGGCGAGGATATAAATTCTACTGAAAACGGGAGGTCACTCAAATGTCCATCGGCAATCGTATTTTCCTGAAGAAACCGGAAGCTCCGGAAGAACTGTTAAAAGCTTTCAGCACCATCCCCTGTGCCAATATTTCAGACACCATGGGACGTCTGGTGGGGATGCATCCCCGCATCAGGCTGCAGAGCGCACCCAAGAACCCGATCAATGTGGGCCGTGCCCTGACCATCAAGACCCGCAGCGGGGACAATCTGATGCTCCACAAGGCCCTGAACATGGCAAAGCCCGGAGATGTGCTGATCGTTTCCAATGATGGCGGCGAAAGCTACCGCTCCCTGATCGGAGAAATCATGTTCACCTATCTGGCTTCCACCGGCGCCGCCGGCATCATCATCGACGGACCTATCCGGGACATCGATGCAGTCCGGAAAATGGAAATGCCCATTTACGCCACCGGTACAAATCCGGCCGGCCCCTACAAGGAAGGCCCCGGCGAAATCAATGTGCCCATTTCCTGCGGCGGGATCAGCGTGAATCCGGGAGATATCATCGTCATGGATGAGGATGGAGTCATCGTCATCCCCCTGCAGGAGGCAGAAACCGTACTGGTGAATGCCCGCGCTTTCCAGCAGAAGGATGAGGCCAAACTGCTGGCTGCTCAGGAAGGCAGAGCCAAACGGGACTGGGTGGATGCCCTGATTGCAAAGAAAGAAGTGGAGATCATCGACAAAGCCTACAATGAATGATTGCAGGACGCAGTGATCATGCTCTTTTGGAGCGGGCCGGGAACAGCATGTCTGTTCCCGAGCCGCTTCCTGAAAAAAATCAGAATATTTCTTCGCTGAATAGATCGTTTTTGCCATAATACAAGCAATTTGAGGTGCAATATGACAATCCGTGCATTAATGAATATGATGACCGCCGTAAGTATCTTCATCCTGGTGGGCTTCTTCGTCCGGGAATTCGTTAAGCCTCTGCAGAAACTCTTCCTGCCGGCTTCCCTGGTGGGCGGCCTGGTGATGCTGGGGCTGGGGCAGCAGGGAATCGGCCTGATCACGGTTCCCAAAGTGCTGGGCAGCGTTCCCGGTGTCCTGATCGATATCGTGATGGTTTCCCTGGTATTCGGGGTCAGCTTCAACCGGAAGATGCTCCATTCCTATCTGGATTATGTGTGCCTTCCCATGCCGGCCTATGGCATGCAGATGTGTGTCGGCACCCTGCTGGGAGCTCTTTTGAGCGGTATCTGGCCGGGCCTGCCTGCGGGCTGGGGCGTCCTGGGGGTGTTTTCTTTCCACGGCGGCCATGGCACGGCTGCAGCTGCGGCGGCTTCTTTTGAAAAACTGGGGTATGAAGGCCATATGGCCATCGCCATGGTGCTTTCCACTGTGGGCCTCATCATAGCCATGACCGTGGGAATGATCCTCGTGAACTACGGCGTCCGGAAAGGCTGGGGAACGTACGTCAAGGAACCTACCAAGCAGCCGGATTATTTCTATGGCGGGGCTCTGCCCGCAGATCAGCGGAAATCCGTCGGGACCACGGTGACCACTTCCATCAGCATCAACCATCTGGCCCTGCAGTTCGCCTGGCTGATGGGCGCTCTGTTCATCGGGCAGCAGATCTTTGCCGGCCTGAATACCTTCCCGGCTTTCAAGGCCCTGCATCTGCCGAGCGTGCTCCATGGTGTAATCGGGGGTGCCGTGATGTGGTACCTGATCGAACTGCTCCATCTGGAAAAATTCGTGGATCTGAAGACCATCAAACTGCTGTCCGGTTTCTTCCTGGAACTGGTGGTGTTTACGGCCATGGCCACGCTGAACCTGAAATTCGTTTCCACCTATGCCGTGCCTCTGGCCATCTACTGTGTGGTCCTGACCGCGCTTACGGTGCCCCTGGTGCTGTTCTGTGCCCGGAAATTCGCCAAAGAAGAATGGTTTGAAAAGGCCTGCATGTGCTTCGGTGCTGCCACCGGCAACACTTCCACCGGCCTTGCTCTGGTCCGTTCCATCGATCCCAACTCGGAATCCCATGCGGGGGACAGCCACGGCATCTATTCGACGCTGATGTCCTGGAAAGATGTCTTCGTCGGACTGACCGCTGGAGTGGGCGCTGCCATCTTCGTGATCTTTATGGCAATCGGATTCATTTTCTTCAATACGCACAGGAAACTGGCATAGATAAAGGAAACCGTCCGTTTATAAAAATGGAGAAACTGTCCGCTCCCCTCTGCAGGTCAGTTTCTCCATTTTTAATTTCATGACAGCAAAATGCATTTGTACCATCTTAAGGAGTAAACAGTTTTAAATTAGTTGTTTTTTGTATGCAAGGAGGAGAAAAGAAAAATGACACCAATGACCCTGGCACTGGGCATCCTGGCCATTACCATCATCCTGTTCATATGGGAACCCTTTCCAATTGCGGTGACTGCTGTTCTGGCTTCGCTTTCCTATGGATTCCTGGGAATCGTGAAGATGAATACAGTTTTTGCATCCTATGACAATAATACCAATATCCTGCTGGCCGGTATGATGATCGTAGGTTCGTCCCTGTTCCATACGGGCATTACTGATGCCATCGGAAAAAAGATGGTGGCGGTGACCGGAAAAAGTGAGCGGAATATCATTCTGGCAACCTTGATCGTTTCCTGTATCCTGAGTTCTGTATGCAGCAATATCGGGGTCATGGTGGCCTTGGCACCGCTTGTGACTGCCATGTGCGTGACGGCTGGCATAGGGCCTTCCCGGGCACTTCTGGGACTTTTGTTCGGAGCACAGTTCGGGGGCTTTATCACCCTCGTAGGGGTAGGTTCCAATGCAGCAGCGGCAGCTACTATGGGAGAACTGGGACTGACGCCTTTTGGGTTCTTCAGCATCACTCCTTTTGGCATCGGAGTGTGCATCGTCGGGACGCTGTATTTTACTTTCATTGGAGCTAAAATGATTCCCGATACCGGATATATCCCGGAATTTGCCAAGACGGAAAAGAAAGAACTGAACAAATCCAAGGCAACTATTGCTTCTGTAACCATGCTGGTTGTATTGGCTGTCATTGCGTCCGGAAGCAAAGTGATTCCCATGCATGTGGCAGCAGTCCTGGGGGCCTGCGTTATTATAGCTACCCGCTGCATGACACTGCAGGAAGCTCTGAAGGCCGTTGACTGGAACTGCCTGATCCTGGTGGGTGCCCTGAGTGTGATCTCTGCCGGCGTAAAGAACAGTGGAGCCGGTCAGGCGGTGGCTGATCTGATTATCCACACCCTGGGCGACAATCCCAGCCCCTTCATGATTTCCACGGTGATTTTCTGGGCAGCTGCGGCTTTGACCCAGATCATGTCCAATATTCCTACTATCCTGGTGTTCATGCCCATCGGGGTGTCCATTGCTCAGCAAATCGGAGTCAGTCCCTATCCGGTAGCCATGATTATTACGCTTGCCGGTGCGGCCTCCTATGCAACACCTTTTGCTGCGCCTCAGAATATGATGACCGTGGGGTGGACTCAGTATAAATTCCTGGATTTCCTGAAAATCGGTCTGCCCATGGTTGTCCTGACCTATCTGGTGATTGTCGGGCTGATTCCTGTTTTCCTGCCCTATTGAGAAAGGATCAAGCGGATGTTTCCTTTAAAAGGTTTTTATGATCTCCATGTCCATCCTTCTCCGGATGTGAAAAAAAGAAAATTTACGGATCCGGAACTGGCAGCCCGTCTTGCTGCGGCAGAAATGGGCGGAGTTGTGCTCAAAAATCATTTTTCTGAAACAGCCAGCCGTGCTGCATTGCTGCAGGAACAGTTCCCTCAGTTGAAGATTGCAGGTGGTATCGTGCTGAACCGGCCTAACGGAGGCATCAATCCTTACGCTGTACAAAACTGCATCGAGCTGGGTGGAAAGTTCCTGTGGATGCCCACTTTGGACGCCAGGAAATATCAGCTGTGCAAGCATCCGGAAATGAAGCCGGAAGAAGCAGAAAAATTTTTATATCTTCTGGATGAAGCGGGCAATCTCCTTCCTGCTGTCAGGGAGGTGCTGCAGCTGGCTGCCGAAGCGGATCTGACCGTGGCCACTGGCCATATCAGTGCAGAAGAAGGGAAAAAAGTTGTAGCAGCGGCCAGAAAATCCGGTGTAAAGAAAATCATCGTTACCCATGCCGATAACCCGGCAGATTTCTATTCTGATGCGGAACAATTGGAATGTGTAAAAATGGGCGCAGTCATCGAGCACTGCTGTTTTAACGTTTATAACGGACAGACATCCGTCGCAGAACTGGCACGGCAGATCCGTCTGGTGGGCTGCGGACATGTCCTGCTGTCTTCCGATTTCGGTCAGCCCGGCTCCCCTTACCCGGATGAAGGCCTGAGCCAGATGGCAGAAGCTTTGCTGGCAGAGGGATTCACAGTTTCTGATATAGAAGAAATGATGAAAAAAAATCCCGAAAAACTGCTGGGAACAGGGTGCTGAAAATAGCGCCGGCAATACCGGGAATCAGTGCAGGTCATCCAGAAAACTGGCAATCAAAACAGAAGACTTTTTGTGAGCAGTGAACTGACCCTCAATTGTCAGAATCAAAATCTGATGATTGGGGGCCAGTTTTATAATGGCAAAAAGAGCTGCAGGTCCAGGCAACAGATACTGAAAGAATGCTTTGCAAAGAGCCGTCGGATATCAATTCCCGGCTGCATGTATCGAGTGTTTCCAGACAAGAAAATCATTGCTATGGACAGCAGCTTGTGAACAGATCGGAAATGACAGCTTCAAAAACGGGATAAAGAAATTTTCTGTTTTCAGGGAAAAAGTTTCAATAAAAGCGGCTTATCAAACCAGTGAGGTTTTTTATCTGTTCCCGGACTTTCCTGGTTTGTCCGGACGATTTTTGCAGGAAAAGACAGGCCCTGGACGGCACGGAGAAAAATTATCCCGGCTATGTCTTATTTGAAGGATGCTTTTCGGCAGGAATGATGGTAAACGAATAATTTTTATTGACGTGTATTCCTTTTGGATGGTATACTGTTTTCCATTAGAGGGAAAAGTATGCCCATTAGTTAATTAAAACTAACTTGAAAAGAAAAATATGTGTAAAAAACAAGAGATAATGCGAAAATAAATTAGAGGAGGCTAATTGTGAAGAGAAAATCTGCACTTTTGTTTTTCCTGATGCTGCTTGCAGCCATCTGTTTCGGAGGCTGCGGCAAGACGGGGCGGACACCTTCGGAACCGGCCGAGAGGGCAGGGTTTGTGCTGCCGTATCCACAGTTCATGAGGGACCAGGGAATGCCGGAGCAGGTGGTGCTGCCTAAAAAGCCGGAGCGTGTGATTTCTCTTACGAATACGCCTGTGCTGGCACTGTATGAGCTCGGCGTGAAGCAGGTAGGCATTCCGGATACGAAAATCCTGGACTGGCCTGAGGAGCTTCGCAGCGGGGCGAAACTTTTTCAGACGGGGATGCGGACCAGTATCGATATGGAAGCGGTGGCAGCCCTTAAACCGGATCTTGTGGTCTTGGGGCTCCATGCAAAGGATACATACGGCAAACAGCTGGAACGGGAAAAGATCCCTGTGTATTATGCAGCGGCGGGCCCCACGGTTTCCTATGAGCAGGTGAAGGCAATGACCCTGTGCCTTGTCGATGCATTCGGAAAGGGCAGCAAAGCCGGAGAAGATATAAGGCAGCGCTTTGCCGCCACGGAACAGGCCATGGAAAAGGCACGTGCGGCCTATGGCGGCCGGAAGGTCATGATCATCCAGGGCGCACCGCCCCGGCTCTATGTGCAGAGCGAAGCCGGGACCGTCGGTTCCATGTTCCGGCTGCTGGGTTTCCAGAATGTGATCGACCGTTCCCAGGGGACCATGTTTCCTTTGAATCAGGAGGAGGCTCTGGATTATCAGCCAGACCTGATCGTTTTCGTAACGGCCATGGGCGGGGCCGAAGACATGCAGAAGATGATGGCGGAGGAAATGGCTGTACGCAGCAGCTACTGGAACCATTTTGCCGCTGTACGGGAGGGCAGGATTCCTGTACCTGCCGCGGTGGTACGCCATTTCGGGCGGCATTGAGGAAATCAGCCAGATCAACGGACTGATCAGTGAGCTGGACAAACTGAAGGGGGCAGCACAATGAGCCGCCGGACGAAGTATTACTGCCTGCTGCTGGTGGTGCTGCTTGCAGCTGCGGGCATCGTTGCGGCGGGAATCGGCAGCAAATGGATCCCGCCGGGAGAAATTATCCGGGGACTTGCGGATTCCGACAGCATGGTAAGGATCATCGTCATCAATCTCCGTCTCCCCAGGATCCTCATGGCTCTCCTGATCGGTGCCGCTCTTTCGCTTTCGGGAGCACTGCTCCAGGCCGTCATGGGGAACCCGCTGGCAGATCCGGGCATCATCGGGGTTTCGGCCGGCGCTGCCGCAGCAGCGACTTCCGTCATGCTGCTGGCACCGACGCTTCTTGCTTCGGTCCCTCTTTTTGCTTTTGGCGGTGCACTGTTTGCCTGTGTCCTCATTTATATCATGGCCTGGCGCCGGGGCATAGACCCGGTCCGGATCGTCCTTTCCGGGGTGGCCGTCAACACGGTCCTCGGGGCTTATACTTCTTTCCTGCAGCTTCTCAACGCGGACAATCTTTCGAATGTCCTGGGCTTTTTAAACGGCAGTCTGTCGGGCCGCAGCTGGGATCAGGTGGAAACTGTGGCTGTTTATGCGGCTGTGGGGATAAGCGCCGCGTTCCTGTGTACCAAGAGCGCCAATATCCTGCAGCTCGGGGATGATGTGGCAAGGAGCCTGGGCGTCAATGTCAATGCCCTGCGGATCATCCTTTCGGCTGTGGGTGCATTCCTGGCGGCCGCAACGGTGGCCGTGGCCGGGATGATCGGTTTCGTGGGTCTTGTGGTCCCGCACATTACCCGCATGCTTGTGGGCCCGAATTACCGCGACCTTATGCCTGTAGCCGCTCTTATGGGCGGACTCATCCTGCTGTGCGCGGATACGCTCGGCCGGGTCCTTGTTACGGGCATGGAGATCCCTGTCGGGGTCATCATGGCCATTACGGGCGGGCCTTTCTTCTTGTACATGCTCCGCAGGAGACAGTCATTATGATGGAAATCAGTGGAATCAAGATCGATGTGGGATATACCGGACGGACCGTATTGAAGGATTTTGACATTACGGTGCGCCAGGGAGAGATTACGACGTTTGTGGGACCGAACGGGTCGGGAAAGTCGACACTCCTCAAGACGCTGACGCGTCTGATTGCCTGCCGCCGGGGCGTTGTCCGCTGCGGCGGAGTTCCTCTGGACAAGGTGCCGGGCAGGGAGTTTGCCCGTCATGTGGGAGTCCTGCCGCAGCAGCATATCGCACCGCCGGGCTTCCTGGTCAGGGATCTTGTCGGTTTCGGCCGCGTCCCGTACCAGAGCTGGCATTCGGGGCTGTCCAGGGAAGATGAGGAAGCTGTAGAAAAAGCCATGAAGGCAACGGGCGTCTGGCAGCTGCGGGATAAGACACTGACGGACTGTTCCGGCGGCGAAGCACAGCGGGTATGGATCGCAACGGTCCTTGCCCAGGAACCGGATATCCTCTTTTTGGATGAACCGACGACATTCCTCGATATCTCGTACCAGCTCGAGATCCTTCGCCTTGTGAAGAAACTGAACCGGGAACTGGGCATGGGAGTCGTCATGGTCCTCCATGACCTGGCTCAGGCCATGGCCGTAAGTGACCGTATCGTCGTCATCAAAGATGGCCGGAAATACGGGGAAGGACCACCGGAATCCGTGATCACGCCGCAGATGATGCGGGACGTGTACCACGTGGGGTGCCGGATGGTCCATGTGGAAGGAAGGGAGAGACCGGTACTGGTTTATGATGAAATCAGCTGAAGCAGGGGACCGCACGATGCTGCTGCGCTCTTTCCTGTCATATTTTCAACACTACAGAGGTCCCGTGGCCCTGCTGCTCTTTGTTTCGATGGCAGGAGGACTGGCTGAGCTGGTCTTTCCCATGGGGGTACGGCATGTGCTCCAGCTGGATCCGGCTGCGGCGCCCTGGCGGCAGATCCTTCAGTGGGTGCTGCTCCTGGGCTGCTGTTACCTCCTGAATTTCGCTCTTCTCTTCCTGGGATCCTATTACAGCGGAAAGCTCAGCGCGGGCATGGAAAATGACATGCGTGAAGCCCTTTTCCGTCATCTGGAGCATCTGCCTTTCTCTTTTTATGACCGGACCCGGACGGGTCAGCTCCTGGCGACGCTCATGGGGGACCTTGCGGAAGCGGGGAACCTGGCTGCCCGCATCCCGGGCGACTTGATCGTCGGTGCCTTCAGTGCGGCCGGGACCATCTGTCTCCTGCTGTATCTGAACCGCACCCTGGGTTCTGCCGTTGTGGTCCTCATGGCCGTCAAGGTCCTGCACACGGTTGCCATCAACACGCGGCTGCGCCGGCGCTATGATGCGAACCGGCACGAATTCGGCCATCTGTCCGCTCTGGGCGAGGAAGCTGTGAACGGAGTGCGCATGGTCAAGGCCTATACGGCTGAGGAGCGGTGCGCTGAAACGTTCCGGACTGCGGCACGGCGCTATCTGAAGGCACGGGTTTCAGCCTTTCGGCTGGATGCCTACTTTGGAGCGAGCATCAACTTATTCACCAACAGCATCAATCTCTGCATCCTGCTTCTCGGTGCGTGGGAGATCCGGGCGGGCGCCATGACCTATGCCGATCTGACAGCTTTCTTCCTGTATGTGGGCATCTTCATCAAACCGGCCATGAAGCTCGTCATCTTTGTGGAGACCTACCAGCGGAGCATGGCGGGATTCCGCCGCTTCTATGCCCTCATGCAGGAGCCTGTGGAAAGCGGGGAGGAACTGCCCGATATGCCCGTGCCATGCGGCCGGATCGAATTCCGGGATGTTTCGTTTGGCTATGACGGCAAACGGCCCGTCCTGAGCGATATCAGCCTGGTCATCGAACCGGGACAGAAAGTCGGCTTCGTCGGTCCGACGGGAACAGGGAAATCGACGCTGGCCCATCTGCTCCTCCGTTTCTATGATCCGACGGAGGGCACGATCCTCGTGGATGGTGTGGATATCAGCCGGTATAACCGGGCAAGCGTTCGCAGACAGATTGCGCTGGTACAGCAGGATGTGTTCCTCTTTTCTGATTCGGTCCGCCGGAACATCGCCTTCGGAGATTTTGACGGATCGGGCGAAGCCATCCGCCGGGCTGCCGAATCAGCCGATGCCTGGACTTTCATCCGGCACCTGCCCCAACAGATCGATACCCCCGTCGGGGAACGGGGCGTCAAGCTTTCCGGCGGCCAGCGGCAGCGGATTTCCCTGGCCCGGGCGTTCCTCAAGGATGCCCCCATCCTGGTCCTGGATGAAGCGACCTCAGCGCTGGACAATCTGACGGAGGACCAGGTCCAGAAAGAAATGGACCGTCTCGGTAAAGGAAGGACGGCACTTGTCATAGCCCACCGGCTTGGCACGGTCCTCAATGCGGACCGCATCGTGGTCCTTGAAGGCGGGAAGATCCGTGAAACGGGCAGCCCTCAGGCGCTCCTTGCACAATCCGGGATTTTCCGGCGTCTGTGGGAAAAAGAAAACAGGAAGCGTGCAAAGAAAGAAGGAGTGGAATCATGCAGCCTTTGACCATAGGCATTTCGTATTTCGTAAAGGGCGGCTGGGTCATGTACCCGCTGCTTGTATGCTCCCTTGCTGCCATAGCGATCGGCATCGACCGGTATCTCTTTTTCAAGAAGGCCGACAGCGGCAAGGTTTTTACCAAAAAATACTGTTCCCTCATTGAAAACAACGACTGGGACAGCGCCAAGAAACTGGCTGATTCGACCCGGGGAGAAATGGCCAAGCTGGCGACCATCGTGATGGACCGCCACGAGAATTATGAATACCTCGAGAATTTCATCAGCTATCGGGCAGAGCGGGCTCTCGACAAATTCGAGAAAAACCTGCCTTCCCTGAACACCATCGTTACCCTGTCTCCTGTCCTCGGGCTGCTGGGGACCGTGACAGGGATGATGAGTTCCTTCAACCGTCTCACGGAACGCGGAGAGAATCCGCTTGCTGTGACGGCCGGCCTGGCGGAAGCCCTTATCACGACTGTTTTCGGTCTGGTGATTTCCATCATTGCGGTCTGCATCCTTGGGTACTTCGAACGGCGTATGAAGCTCATTACGCTCAGTATGGAGGAAATGGGCAACACCCTTCTGGAAGCAGTCCGGAAGAAGAATGAACATGCCTGCTGCTGCAGACAGGAGAGGAAAAGGGCATGATCAGCTTACGGAAACGGAAGACGTCGCACATCGGGATCATGATCAGCCCCATGATCGATATGAGCTTCCTTCTCCTCGTGTTCTTCGTCATCAGCACGATGAACATGGACGAGGTGAAGACCGTGCCGGTCCAGCTGCCCAAATCCACTCAGGTCCGGATCGATAAAAAGAGTGTCCACCATATCACGGTTAAAAAGGACGGAACCCTTTACCTGGAAGACAAGGCCATTACGGCGGACGCTTTCCGGGCCTGGGGACAGAAACAGGCGGCCCGTGACGCAAATGTGTCCATCGTCATCTATGGCGACGGCAGTGCTTCCTACCAGCGCATCCTTTCCGTCCTTGACCTGTGTAAAGAAGCCGGCATTACCCGTGTCGGCATGGCCGCGGAAAAGGCGGAACCGAAATGATCCTGACCGATGAACATAAGAGTCTGCTCCTGTCTGTCGGCATCCATCTGATTTGTTTCCTGATTTTCAGCGGGACTGCCTGGCATGCATATGAGCAGATGAAAAAAGGTGATCAGCATATTTACGTGGTCGGCATCCAGGGCGGAGGGGCAGGGAAACCTGCCGGCGCGCCTGCGGCTGCACCAAAATCCGGGCCGGGCGTACCTCCGCCGTCCGCGGCTCCAGTAAAACCGGACGATCTCACAGACCCGGCGCTTCCTGAGCGTCCCCTGCCGGAAACTGCTTCCCCCATCAGCACCCCCTTTGACAACCGACAATCAGATACCGTTCCCACTGCAGAAAAAGCAGCCGGGACGGGCACTTCTGCTGGTGACGGCGCAGGTACGGAAGGTGACGGTCAAGGACAAGGAGGCACCGGGTCGGGAGACGGTACGGGTATGGGTTCGGGTGAGGGCTCCGGAGAAGGAGCGGGTCCGGGATTTGATACGGATGCCATCCAGCCCGACGTGACGCCGACATTTTTAGGCGGGTCCGGAGCAGTTTATCCGGAACCACTGCGCAATCGGGGCATCACGGGCCGTGTCGTGGTCCGGATGACCGTGGGGAAGGACGGCAGCGTAGAAGCTGCAGATGTCATCTCCAGTTCCGGGTATGGCCTGATGGATCAGGCTGCACTCGACGCAGCCTATACGTATTCGTTCAGTCCAGCTTATAAGGAAGGATATGCAGTCCGCTGCTATGCGACAAAAGCATTTTCCTTCCAGCTGAGATAAAAAAACGGGGAGGGATGCAGCCTGGCTGCGTCTCCGTTTCCCGTGAAAGGAGGCATTTGTGAAAAACAGATGGATCGTTGCCAGTCTTGTGCCGCTGCTCCTTGCCTGCGCTGTACCCTGTATGGCTGCCGGCAGCGGTGTTTACATCAGGAGCCGGGATGAGCCGGTCAGACAGTCCGCCGTTGTAAAGGAGGCTGCTGCACGGGATGTAGTATTTTTTGGGGAATTCCATGATTCTGCAGCCATCCATGAAGCGGAACTTTCCTTTTTAAAGGAGCTGTACCGGGAAACAGGGAACCGGCTGATTTTATCCCTTGAAATGGTGGAGTCTGACTGCCAGTTAGTTTTAACTAATTATTTGCAGGGGAAAATCCCTGAAAAGGAATTCCTCTCCCTGTCCCGGCCCTGGCCGAATTATGTGGATGCCTATCGTCCGCTCATCGAATTTGCGAAGGAAAAGGGGATACCCGTCATAGCGGCCAATATCCCGCGGCGCATCGCCTCAGCTGAGGCAAGGACGGGCAGTCTGGACAGTGTTGCTCCGGAAGACCGGCAGTATCTGCCGCAGGATCTGGAACCTCTGACAGGCGCGTATCGAAGTAAATTTGCTGCTGCCATGAGGGAACAGAACGGAAAGATGAAGATCCCGGAGGCAAAGATCGACGCTTTTTACCGGGCCCAGTGCCTCAAGGACGCGGCGATGGCGGAACGGATCGAAGAAGGCAGAAAACGCATCCCTGATGCGGTTGTACTGCATATTACGGGAGCTTTCCACTCAGATGAAGGCCTTGGAACTGCTGCCTATTTGAGCAGGCATCATCCGGATCTTTCTATTTATATTATTTCTCCTTTTAAAGGATCCGCTGCGGCGTATCAGCAGCAGAATCACAAAACGGGAAATGTCATCCTGTGCGTGAAAAAATAAGGTAGATGTCGAGATAGATGATGGGAAAGGGGAATTTATGATGGATCAGGACAGATTTTATGAGAAAAAGATGCGTGCTGCTGTCTGCATGGCAGCAATTCTGGGGAGCGCTGTCTTTGGAAGGGCTGAAGGTGCTGAAGGACTGCAGAATTATGACCTGGGTGAAACAGTTGTGACAGCGACCAAAACGAAGCTGGCTGAGAAAAAAGTTCCCATGACCACAGCAGTCATTACCCAGGAGGAAATGCAGAAAATCGGTGCGTACAATGTCAGGGACGCACTGAAGACGGTAACCGGACTCAACGTGATGGAAGCGGGCATGACGGGCAACCAGGTATCCATCCGCGGCATGGGCACTCAGTCCACGCTGATCCTTGTGGATGGACGCCGCATGGCCGGTGAAGATTCCGGCAGCACCATGAATGTCTATGAACTGGGCCGGATCAACGCAGCCGGTGTGGAACGCATCGAGATCATCCGGGGTGCCGGGTCGGGCCTCTATGGCAGTGATGCCATGGGAGGTGTGATCAATATCATTACGAAAAAACCGCAAAAAGCCGGCGGTTATGCAGGGACCCGGATCGGATCCCGCGAAAACTCGGTCTATGGCGGCGTTTCTACGGGCCGGCAGGGGAAGCTGAGCCTTAATATGAATTACAACCTGACGGAAATCCGCAAGAATGATGAGAATGGCGATACGAACATGTTCGGGCCGAAACGGTATTTTGACATCAACGGCGACTACCGTTTCAACGACCATTCCGGTCTGGACTTCGGAGCTTCGTTCCTGAAAGAGCAGACCCGTGAGTTTTCTGCAGGGAATCCGACGGCCACTTCAGCTTCGGCACGGTATGATATGACGGAATGGTATGACAATAACCGGCTCGATTACCATCTGAAATATTATGGCTTCGATAAGAAAAATGATTACGAGATCCAGACTTACTATAACCGGCTGGGCAAGGAATCACGTAAAAAGATTCCCGGACAGTGGCAGGATTTTGACCATTCCAAGTATGAGACATACGTGCTCGAAGGCAAGAATTCCTACAGGGCCGACAGCCGGAACACTTTCACCTACGGGGCAGAATACCGTCATCAGAAGGCAGCCGGCACGCGTCTGGCGGGCGGAGCCGGAAAGATCCGGGAGGAGAACTACCTGGGGATGACAAAGGATTTTTCGACAGCGGATATCAGCTCCTATGCTTTCTATCTGCAGGATGAATGGCAGCTGAGCGACAAGCTGTTCTTTGTCCCTTCCCTGCGGTATGACCATTATGATACTTTCGGCGGTGAGCTTTCCCCGCGTCTGGGTCTTACCTATGAACTCAGCAGGGGAGCCCGCATCAAAGCCAATTATGGGCTGGGCTACCGGGCGCCGACCATTTTTGAGCTCTATTCGCACATGGACCGTAATATGGGACGCATGCAGGTCCAGGTCTGGGGAAATGAGAACCTTGATGCGGAAAAATCCCATTCTTTTGATATCGGGATCGAGGGCGAAAGAGGCAAGGCGACGGGCAAACTGACCTATTTCCACAACAAGATCAGCAACCTTATCGATTCTGAGTTCCTGGGCCGTTTTGGCCGGGCCGTGCGTTACCAGTACATCAATATCAATAAAGCCACCATGGATGGGATCGAGGCAGAAGCCTCCTACCGTTTTGACAGACACTGGAGTACCCGCGCTTCATATACGTACCTGGATGCGCGTGACGCCAACACCGATTCTAGACTGACAGGACATGCCCGGGCCAACGGGGTGGTTGAACTTTCCTACACGGATGGCAGCAAAAAGCCCTGGACGGCCACTCTCTACAATATGTGGTATAAGGATTATCTGAATACGGCTGATGAGAATTACACATACAGCACGACGAACTTTGTCGTTACGAAAGATCTGAATAAAAACACCCACCTCTATGCCGGCGTGGATAATATTTTCAATAAGAACTTCGGTGAGGATGATGATTACTCCATCTACGGACGGACCTGGAGAGCCGGTGTTGAATTCACGTTCTGATTCCCCGGCAGGGGCAGCGACATGACCTTCCTGACTGGTCCTGCAGGCCCTGAGCGGGAAAGTAAACATACTGAACAATAGAGTGCAGGAGAGACCTGCACTCGTGAAAGGATGTTGTTATGGAAAACAAAGGAAACAGAAGCAGGGCCCTGGGAGTGCTCTGCCTTGTGGCAGCCATGGGAAGCGGTATTTTTTCCTGTGCGGAAGCCGCGGAAGAACTGACGGATTATGATCTGGGAGAAACTGTCGTTACGGCGACAAAGACGAAGCTTTCCGAAAAGAAAGTCCCCATGTCCACGACCGTCATCACGGCAGAAGAGATGAAGCAGAAAGGTGCTTATAACGTACGGGATGCCATCAAGAACGCAGTGAGCATCGACGTATCCCGCAACGGCACTTCCATGGTCGGGAACAATGTGAGCATCCGCGGTATGGGAACCACGGAAACCCTGATCCTGGTGGACGGCCGGCGGATCGCCGGCGAAGATTCCGCCAGCACTATGAATGCCTATGAACTGGACCGCCTCAATGTGAACAATATCGAACGCGTGGAAATCCTCCGCGGATCCGGTTCCGCCATCTGGGGCAGTGATGCCACGGGCGGTGTCATCAACATCATCACAAAGAAAGACCAGCCTGCGGGCGGGTATGCCGGCGTCCGTACGGGCAGCCTGGAATCTTCTGTATATGGCGGATTCTCCACGGGGAATGTGGGTAAACTGAATCTGGACGTTGATTTCAATCTGACAAAGGTCCGCAGGGAAACGAACGAGGGCAGCACCAACCAGTACGGGCCGCGCCGGAATATTTCCTTCCACGGCGACTACAAGTTCAATGATCACAGCGGACTGGATTTTGGCGCCAGCTTCATGAAGGAGCAGCTGACGAGCCTTGCTGCCAGCACGACAGCGGGCAGTACGACAAGCTATTATGACAACAACCGTTCCGATTATCATCTGAAGTACTACGGCTTCGACAATAAAAACGACTGGGAGGTCCAGTCCTACTACAGCCGTCTCGGCAAAGTGGGAAGGACCCGCTCCGAAACGAGCTGGACCGATTTCAACCATGCCCGTTACTCCACCTGGGTGAATGAAGCCAGGAACACGTACCGGATGGATAAGCACAATACGCTGACCTACGGGATGGAATTCAAGAATCAAAAGGCCGGCGGCACCCGTTTCGCCAATGCGGGCGGCGGGACCCGTGTCGAAGAGTATCTGGGCATGGAGAGTCCTTACGGATCGGCCAGCCAGAATTCCTATTCATTCTATCTGCAGGATGAAATCGAGCTGGGCGACAGACTGTTCTTCGTGCCTTCCGTCCGTTTCGATCACCACGGCAGCTTCGGCAGCGAATGGTCCCCGCGCGTCGGTATGACCTACAACCTGAGCAAGGCCAGCCGGATCAAGGTGAACTACGGCAAGGCGTTCCGGGCCCCGACCATTTTTGAACTGTACTCCCAGATGATCCATTCTCCCATTGCGCGGATGCGCGTCATCGTGGAAGGGAATCCGGACCTGGAGCCTGAAAAGTCCACGAACTTCGATATCAGCCTGGAAGGCGAAAAAGGCAAGGCGACGGGTAAGCTGACCTATTTCCACAACAAGATCAGCAACCTCATCGATTCCCAGGCCGAGTTCAGAGGTTTCATGAACGGGGCCATGACTTTCATCTACCGTTACCGCAATGTGGATAAGGCGACCTTCGACGGTCTCGAGGCAGAGACGAAATATCGCTTTGACAAGCACTGGAGTGCCCGTGCCAATTATACCTACCTCGATGCGCGGGATGACAATACCGGCAGCCGCCTGACCGGCAGAGCCCTCAATACCGGTACGGTGGAACTGTCCTGGACCGATGCCAAAAAGGATCCCTGGACGGCCACGCTGTACAACCAGTGGTACCAGAATTACCTGACCAGCGCCAACAATAAGAGCTACAGCTACAGCCTGACTAATTTCGTCGTGACGAAGGACATTGGCAAAATGTCCCTGTACGCCGGTGTGGACAACCTCTTCAACAAGAAATTCGACAGCACCGACAGTATCTGGACCGACGGCCGTGTCTGGAGAGCCGGCATGGAATGGAAATTCTGACGGAGTGCTGTGAAGCTGACGGACTGCCGCCAGCATGACAAATGGAAACAGACTTTTGCAAAGGAGTGCCTGCAATGAAATATCTTGTTCTTTATTCTTCCCGTACGGGAAATACCAGAAAGGTGGCCGAAGCGATTGCTTCGGCTCTGCCCGCGGGGTCGCCGTGCCTTGACATCGGTATCCTGGCCGGCGTTCCGCAGGATTTGCCGCGGTATGACTGTGTGTTCATGGGGTTCTGGGTGGATAAGGGGACTGCGGATGCTGCTTCCCAGGCTGTCCTCAGGGAAATCCGGAATCCTTATGCAGCTCTCTTCGGGACACTGGGAGCCGATCCGAAATCGGAACATGCCGCCAAAAGCATGGCAAACGCCGCGGCACTGCTGCCGGACGGGAAAGTCCCTGTCAGTACATTCCTCTGTCAGGGCAAAGTGGATCCCAAACTGATCGAGGAAATGTACAAACGCTTTCCGCCCGAAAGCCTGCACGGCCGGAACGCGGCAAGCGAAGCCCGTCATAAAGCGGCATCCACCCATCCCGATGCAGAAGACCTGGCAGCAGCGGCCGCTTTTGCCAGAAAGACGATGGCACTCGCAGAAGGAAAGGAATAGTTTATGGGGCTGGAGCAATTTTATCTTTCTCTTCCTGAAGCAAAGCGGCACCTTCTTTTCGGCGTGAAAAGTGAAGATCCGCTGCGGGGTGCTTTTACGAAAAAGCGTACCGTCCATGCCGGTCTCAAGGGTTCCATGGTGCCGCCGCCCCTGGCCCAGAAGGAATGGAAGCAGTGCATGGCAGTTCCCGTGGAGACGGATCCACCCATCCGGATGGCCTACTTCCATATCCCTTTCTGCAAGACCAAGTGCCTCTACTGCGGCTTTTTCCAGAATGGGACGGATCAGGAAGTGGAAGACCGCTATGTGGACCATCTCATACTCGAGCTTTCCCGGGCAGCCGGCGCACCGCGGATCCAGAGCGCACCGATCCATGCTGTCTTCATCGGCGGCGGGACGCCGACCTCGCTTTCGCCTGAAAATGCCCGCCGGCTGCTGCATGCCATCCGGACGTATCTGCCCCTTGCCAACGATTATGAGCTGACTCTGGAAGGGCGGATCCATGACCTGGTGCCGGAGAAGATGGATGTCTGGATGGAGGAGGGCGTAAACCGCATGTCCCTGGGCGTCCAGTCCTTCAATACGAAGGTCCGCCGGCAGGTCGGCCGGATCGATACGGAAGAAGCCGTCCTGGAAAGGCTGGCGGCCCTTAAGGCCTGTAACCAGTGCTCCGTCGTCATCGATCTCATGTTCGGCCTGCCGGACCAGACGATGGAAGTGTGGGAACATGATGTGAAGCAGTTCGTGGCGTCCGGTATCGACGGCGCTGATCTGTACCAGCTCGATGTCTTTGAAAAGAGCGATCTTCAGAAAGCGATTGCGGGCGGCAGGCTGTCTGCGGCAGCGACGACAGCCGAGCAGACTGCCATGTTCAGCTTTGGCCGGGACTATCTGGAGCGGTGCGGGTACAAGCGGCTGAGCCACTGCCACTGGGCAAGGAACAACCGCGAGCGGAGCCTCTACAACACACTGGCCCGTGCGGGAGCTGATCTGTTCCCCTTCGGCTGCGGTGCCGGCGGTCACGCGGGCGGCCTTTCGACCATGCTGCACCGGTCGCTTCCTGTGTATGAAAAAATGGTCGAGGCAGGACAGAAACCCTTTATGTTTCTGTCCCGCCAGTCCCCTCTGGCCTCTTTTGAAGCCGTCGTCCAGGGCGATATGAACCAGTGCCGCTTCGATCTGACGGCGCTGAAGGGCATGGACGCCCGTCTTGCAGGTCTGCAGTGGCTTGCGGATCTCTGGGAGGACTGCGGGCTCTGGCACTGGAACGGCATCCATTACCGGCTCACGGAGGCAGGTGAATTCTGGGTCGTCAACATGACCCAGACCATCCTTGAGTGCATTTCGTATCTTTTGTCAGGGGAGACTTCCGCCAAAGAAGAACGGGTAGCCGCTCAGGGTTGAAGCTGTGATGGCTGATGCTGTGGAGCTTTGATGCTGTGGGGGCTCTCCTTCTCCTGACGGGGAAGCGGGCCTTTCAGCCGGGGCGGCCACAGAGGCCTCAGCACGAAGCAAAAGAAAACGTCCCCCCGATTCTTCCTAAAAGAATCGGGGGGACGTTCGTTTTTTTAGGGAACAGATCTGCCAAGGAAGGCGGTCATTTGCTGTTTCCAGCAGGGAACGCCACTCCGTACAGGGCGCGGCTCTTCGGCTCCGTATTTGCTTCAGGCTCTTGCGATGCCGGAAAGCTTGTTCTGGCGGCTGCTCTTTTCCTGCACGACAGCGGCAAAGAAGGCGCGGACGACATCGGGATCGAAGAGGATCCCCGCATTGTCCTTGATGGTCTGCACAGGGCGGGCACCCAGGCGCTGCCAGTTGCGGATGCAGGGCTTGCACTTGCGGTCATAATAGTTGCAGACGGCAATGATGCGGGAACCGATCGGGATGTTCACGCCCTTCAGGCGTTTGGGATAGCCCGTGCCGTTCCAGTTCTCATGATGATGCAGGATGATCTTTGCCACGCGGTCAAGATCAGATATATTTTCCATCATGCTGGCGCCCATCTGGCAATGACGGCGGTATGCCGCTCTTTCCCGTACGTTGAAGTAGGGATATTTGATGAGGACTGCATTGGGCACGCTCAGCTGACCGATATCATGGAGCAGGGCCGCAGTCTTGATCTGCGCGATCTCATCGACGGAAAGTCCCATCTTGACGGCAGTGCAGACGGCATAATTCGCGACCTGCTGGCAGTGCAGGAACAAATCCTTATTCTTTTTTTCAAGCAGCTTCAGGAAAAAGCTGACGATGTCTTTTGTATCCGGATCCATTGGAAAATCCAGGAACTGGGGAATAGTAAGCATGGAATTTCGACCTTCACTTTACGCAACTCGATGATGGATGCAGCGTGCCGTATCCCCGGTCATTGCGGGAGGGCAGCAGCCTCCCTGACCGTTTCGGACCGCTACGGCTTCTAGTATACTATAAATTTTCCCGCTTGAAAACACTTCCGCCTCAGTGCCGGAAGGCAGGATGCATAAGAGCGGGACTGTTTACAGGACTGAAAGCAAGCCGTTTTCCGGGCTGCGGAACGTCCGCACCCAAAAAGAATGCGAATTTTCATTATAATAAATGAATAAAATTACATTTTTAATTTTCCTGCCGCCTGTACCTCTTGTTACAGAAAATCTTGTATACAAGAAGCAGGTAATGGAATTCAAATTTTTGGTTGACAATGGGAAAAAGTCTGTTATGATAAATAAATATACAACTCAGGTCTGTGGTTGCAAGTCGATGCCAGTTGCGGGCAAAGCGATCCACGTAAGCAATGGAATCCATTGTGAGCACGGCGCAGCTTAGAAGTAAGTCCTGCCGCCGGTAAAAGGCGAGAGAAGCAGTAGTGGGGAGCCGGAGATGCTTAGGAGCGAACCTTCCAGCAGGCGGGTGTGGGGGCGAAAACCAGGTCAGCTGGGTTGTATCGTGATTTATATATCTATATATTATTGAGGGGTGTGACAGACATGGGAAAATGGAAAAAGACTGCAGGACTGATCGGAGCAATGCTGGTAGCTGCAAGTATGGTCATGGCCGGCTGCGGCAGCAAGGATACGGGCAAGAAAGAAACTGCCGCCAAGAGTCCGGCTGCGGCCAAAGAGGAACTGATCGTCGGAACGGAACCATCTTTTGCGCCTTTTGAATTTCCGGACGGCAAGGATGGCAAGATTATCGGCTTCGATATCGATCTGATCAACGCCATCGGCAAAAAGATGGGCTACAAGAAAATCACCATCAAGAGCATGGGATTCGATGCGCTGATCCCGGCCATCAATTCCGGCAATATCGATGCGGCCATCGCCGGAATGAGCATTACGGATGCCCGCAAGAAACAGGTCAACTTCTCCGATCCCTATTATGATTCGGGCCTGATGGCCATTGTCCGGAAAGATAACGACACGATCCATTCCCTGGCCGATCTGAAGGGCAAGAAAATCGGTGTCCAGCTGGGAACGACGGGCGCCATGGAAGCTGAAAAGATCGAAGGCGCCAAGGTGACGAACTTCGATACGAGCGATCTGGCCTGCATCGAGCTGCAGAACGGCAATGTCGATGCCGTGATCAGCGACCTGCCCGTGCTGCAGTATTTCCTGAAGCAGAAAGGTTCCTCCTACGCAAAGGCCGTGGGTGAACCCAAGAAGGGCGACCACTACGGCATCGCCGTCGCCAAGGACAAGAAGGATGTCCTGGATGGCATCAACAAGGCCATGAAGGAACTGAAGGACAGCGGCGAATACCAAAAAATCTATGACAAATGGTTCAGCGAGAGCAAATAAGCGGCACCTGACGTGACGGCCTCTTCCGGAACTGATTTAGTAAGGCATGACTGGCCGGGCAGCTGCGTGTGGACTGTCCGGCTATTTTGTGTTGTATAAAGATACACATTGTTATATAATGTTCGAGTCTAAAAGCTTAATTCCAGATGGGAGGAAAATTTGATGAAGAAGATGTCTCTGGCAATGTGTCTTTTTGCAGCAATCGCGCTGGCAGTTTCCGGCTGTGGCGGTTCCACGCAGCAGGCCGCGAAGGACAGCAAATCGGAAGCAAAAGTCCTGAAAGTGGGTACGGAACCGACCTTTGCCCCATTTGAATTCCAGAAAAAGGATTCCAAGGAGTTTGACGGATTCGACATGGATCTGATCCGTGCTGTCGGCAAGAAGATGGGCATGAAGGTGGAAATCCAGAACATGGGTTTTGACGCACTGATCCCGGCCCTGAAATCCGGCAATATCGATGTGGCCATTGCGGGCATGAGCATCACGCCGGACCGCAAGAAGGCCGTGGATATGTCCGATCCGTACTATACTTCCGGTCTGACCGTCGTAGTCCGGAAAGATGATACGTCGATCAAGTCCGTCGATGACCTGAAGGGAAAGAACATCGCTGTCCAGATCGGGACTACCGGCGCTGACAGAGCCGCCAAGGTGCCCGATGCCAAAGTCAAGAGCTATGACACGAACTCGGCTGTGTTCCTGGAACTGAACAACAAGAACGCTGATGCCGTCATCATCGATGCGCCCGTGGCCGCCTACTATCTGAATACGGAAGGCAAGGACAAGGCCAAGATGGTCGGTGACAAGATGGAAGCCGAGGATTATGGTGCCGCTTTCAAGAAAGGGAGCAAGCTGACGGCTGAATTCAACAAAGCGCTGGCTGAACTGAAGAAGGACGGCGAATACGACAAAATCTATGCGAAGTGGTTTGGCAACCAGAAATAAGGAAACTGCTTTGCCTGAGAAGTAAGGGATAGAGAATATGGATTTTGATATTATCAAATCGTCCCTGCCTCTGCTGCTGGCAGGGGCGGGCGTAACCATTGAGATTACCGTTTTGAGCGTGGGCTTCGGCATGGCCATCGGCATCATCATTTCGCTGATCCGCATGAGCCGCGTCAGGATCGTCAGGTTCATCGGGGATGTCTACGTCCACTTTTTGAGAGGCACACCTCTCCTGGTGCAGATCTTCCTGGTGTATTTTGCCCTGCCCGCCCTGATCAATCACAAAGTGGATGCGTTCTTCGCTGCGATCTTTGCCTGCTCCATCAACAGCGGTGCCTACGTGGCGGAAATTTTCCGCGGCGGCATCGAATCCATCGACAAGGGGCAGATGGAAGCGGCCCGCAGCCTTGGCATGACCTGGTGGCAGGCCATGCGGTACATCATCCTGCCGCAGGCTTTCAAGCGGATCATCCCGCCCCTGGGCAATGAATTCATCGCCATGCTGAAGGATTCGTCTCTGGTTTCCGTCATCGGTTTCGAAGAACTGACCCGCCGCGGGCAGCTGATCATTGCCCGGACGTATGCTTCCTTTGAGATTTGGCTGTCCGTAGCACTGATCTATCTTGTCATGACGTTTGCGGTATCCCGCCTCGTCGCCATGATGGAAAGGCGGTACAAAAAGAATGAACAATGAAATGATCCAGATCACGGGCCTGAGAAAGAGCTACGGAAACAATGAAGTCCTGAAAGGTATCGACGTGACCATCGCTGAGGAGGAAGTAGTCGTCGTCATCGGGCCTTCCGGCGGCGGCAAGAGCACATTCCTGCGCTGCATCAACTATCTGGAGGTCCCCACGGCGGGAACCATCGTCTTCGACGGCATCCCTCTCAACGGGCAGAGCAACATCAACGAAGTCCGCAAAGAGGTCGGCATGGTGTTCCAGCGCTTCAATCTGTTCCCGCATATGACGGTGCTGGACAACCTGATCCTGGCACCGATGAAAGTGCGGGGGATGAAAAAAGAAGAGGCCGTAAGCCGGGCAGAGGATTATCTGAAGAAGGTCGGCCTCCTGAATAAAGCGGATGCCTATCCCGATTCCCTGAGCGGCGGCCAGCAGCAGCGTGTGGCGATCGCCCGCGCCCTGTGCATGAGCCCCAAGGCGATGCTTTTTGACGAGCCGACGTCCGCACTGGATCCGGAAATGATCAAGGAAGTCTTCGATGTCATGAAGGACCTGGCGCACGGCGGCATGACCATGGTCGTGGTCACCCATGAGATGGGGTTTGCCCGCGAAGTGGGTGACCGGGTACTCTTCCTGGATCAGGGCAAGATCCTGGAACAGGCGACTCCGGAGGAATTTTTCAAGCATCCGAAACATGAACGGGCAAAGGAATTCCTGTCCAAGATCATGTAAGGGCTGTATGATCCGGATGCAGGAGCTGCATCCGTCCTGTCAGAAGCGGGTCCTTAAGGGTACGGCACGTAATGAAGTGCTGCATCCGGCCGGGATCCGCTTCTTTCACGCTGCTTCGGGCGTTTCTGCTTCATCCGGACAGATGGAACGGGAGCGTGCTGCAGCATGGCGGACGGCCCCCGGAACAGGATTCCGGCCCGTTTGCTGATTTTTTTCCAAAATAAGAAGGAAAACGGCAACTTTTGCAGAACAAGATATATAACACAACAAACAGGAAATGGTCCTGTTGGTGAGGAGGTAGTGAATTATGGCAGTAAGAGTACGCGGAAAAAACATCGTAGTAACCCCTGCTTTAAAGGACTATGTGGAAAAGAGAGTGACGGCCATCACCAAACAGTTCAAGACCGTCGGAGAAATCACGGCAGTGATGCGCGTCGAACGCAATGAACATATCGTGGAAATCACGGTGCCGGCCAAGGGAATCGTCCTCAGGGCCCAGGAGTCCACGGACAATATGTATGCTTCCATCGACAACTGTGTGGAGAAGATCGCCAGACAGATCCATAAATACAAGACCCGCCTGATGAAGCGGAAGTATTCCAACTTCCAGGAAAATGCAGTGGAGCCGCCGGAAGTGGCCAACGAAGAAGTGGCCGATGCCGGAGACTTCAAGGTCGTCAGGAACAAGACCTATGTGATGAGACCGATGAATGTCCAGGAAGCCATCATGCAGATGAACATGCTGAACCATGACTTCTTCATTTTCTTCAACGATGAAACCGAGAAGATGGCAGTGGTGTACCGCCGCCGGGAAGGGGACTACGGACTCATCAATCCGGAGCTTGCGTAAGTTCATGAAATCTTTACAAAGAGTCAGGGCTTTTGGCCCTGGCTCTCTTTGACTTTCATATACCTATTTGTTACAATAAAAAAATAGGTTTCAAGGGGATTTTATGCGCTTTTATGCTTTTATAAGGAGTGATCTTTTTGCTGGAGCAGCTGATGAAATTGGTCTTCGGCGACCCGAATGCGAAGGAGCTGAAGGTCTGTCGTGCTTATGTAGATAAAATCAATGCGCTGGAGCCGGATATGCAGGCGCTGAGCGACGCCCGCCTGCGGGCAAAGACGGATGAATTCAGGCTCCGCCTGACCAAGGGGGAAACACTGGATGATCTGCTTCCGGAAGCGTTCGCCCTTGTGCGGGAAGCGGCCAGACGTGTCCTGGGGCTGCGCCATTTCGATGTGCAGCTGATCGGCGGCTGCATTCTGCACCGCGGCAACATCGCCGAAATGGCAACGGGCGAAGGCAAGACGCTGGTGGCAACCCTTCCGGCGTATCTGAATGCCCTGGAAGGGAAAGGGGTCCATGTCGTAACGGTCAACGATTATCTGGCCAAACGCGACAGCGAGGAAATGGGCCGTGTCTATAAATTCCTCGGCATGAGCGTCGGCCTGATCACCCATGAAATGGATTTTCCGGCCCGCAAGGCTGCCTACGCCGCGGATATCACCTACGGCACGAACAACGAATTCGGGTTCGACTATCTGCGTGACAACATGGTCGTTTCCCTGGATCAGATGGTGCAGCGCCCGCTCCACTATGCAATCGTCGATGAAGTGGACTCCATCCTGATCGATGAAGCCCGTACGCCGCTCATCATTTCCGGGCCCGGTGAAAAATCGACCAACCTCTACCAGGTACTGGCTGATGTAGTTTCCCATTTCAAAGAGGGCGAGGACTATACGGTCGATGAAAAACAGAAGACCGTGGCTCCGACGGAAAAAGGGATCGCCAAGGCAGAAAAGCTGCTCGGCGTTTCCAATATGTATGACGGTGAAGCCGGCATCGATTACTCCCATCAGCTGATGGCTGCCCTGAAAGCCAAAGCCCTGATGATCCGCGACCGCGATTATGTCGTCAAAGACGGCGAAGTCATCATCGTCGATGAATTCACGGGCCGCCTCATGTTCGGCCGCCGTTATTCCGAAGGCCTGCATCAGGCCATCGAAGCGAAGGAACATGTCAAGGTCGAGCGCGAGAGCCAGACGCTCGCAACGATCACCTTCCAGAATTACTTCCGTATGTATGACAAACTGTCCGGCATGACCGGTACGGCCAAGACGGAAGAGCAGGAATTCCAGAAGATCTACAATCTGTCAGTCTACACGGTGCCCACGAACAAGCCCAATATCCGGAAGGATCTGCCGGACGTCATTTACAAGACGAAAAGGGCCAAGTACCGCGCCGTCGTAAGGGAGATTGAAAAGCTCCATGCCCAGGGGCGTCCTGTCCTCGTCGGCACGACTTCCATCTCCCAGTCCGAAGAACTGTCGGATATGCTGAAGAAAAAGGGCATTTCCCATAATGTCCTGAATGCCAAGCACCATGAGCAGGAAGCTGCCATCGTGGCGGACGCCGGCCAGATGGGTGCCGTGACCATCGCCACCAACATGGCAGGCCGCGGTACGGATATCGTCCTGGGCGAAGGCGTGGCCGAACTGGGAGGCCTCCATATCATCGGCACGGAGCGGCACGAATCCCGCCGTATCGACAATCAGCTGCGCGGCCGCTGCGCCCGTCAGGGCGACCCCGGTTCCACCCAGTTCTATCTTTCCCTGGAAGACGATCTGATGCGTCTTTTCGGTTCCGACAATATTTCGGGCATGATGGACAGACTGGGCATGGATGAGGATGACCCGATCGAACACAAGCTCGTGACCCGTTCCATTGAATCGGCCCAGAAGAAAGTCGAAGCCCGCAACTTCGATATCCGGAAACAGGTGCTGGAATACGACGATGTCATGAACCAGCAGCGTGAGGTCATCTATGACCAGAGGAGGAAGATCCTGGAGAAGGCGGACCTCAAGAGCACAGTGCTCGATATGGCCAGCCACATCGTGGACCGTTCCATCGATATGTATGCGCCGAAGGAAGCGTACAGCGAGGACTGGGATATCCAGTCACTGATCAAATACGCGGAAGAATTCTACGCGCCTCAGGGAATGCTGAAGGAAGAGACCCTGGCAGAGATGAGCCGCGAAGAACTGGAGGAATATCTCCACAAAGTGGCCGTGGACAATTACAACGCGCGCGAAGCCAAAAACGGGCCTGAAATCATGCGGGAGCTGGAAAACCTCGTCATGCTGAAGGTCGTCGACAGCCACTGGATGGAACACCTCGATGCGATGGACGCTCTGCGTGAAGGCATCGGCCTGCGTGCATACGGGCAGCGGGACCCTCTGGTGGAATACAAGTTCGAGGCCTATGATATGTTCGAGGCCATGAAAGAAGCGATCGTGGACGATGTGGTGCGCTATATGTACCGCGTCAACGTGGTGACGCAGCCGGCGGTGGAAGATCATCTTTCCCATGCTTCGGTCAACAATCCGAACGTCGACGGGACGGATGAACAGGCCAAAGAACCGGTCCGTGCCGAACACGCGGTGGGACGCAATGATCCCTGCCCGTGCGGAAGCGGAAAAAAGTATAAGAACTGCTGTGGTAAAAACAGCTGAGATGACCCGTGAAGCTGGAACCTTTCCAGCTTCTTTTGGGTATGGAGAGAGGAAGCTGCTGCCGGTCCCGGCGTTTTTCGGGAACCAGGCGCAGAGGACCGGGGAATGGAACAGCATTCTCCGGACAGGTCCTGCCCGCTTCAGCATGCGGGACGGAAGGCCTGGGACAAAAAGTGAAAGTGAAGGAGTTTGAAGACGGTGTTACTTGAAGAATTACGCCCGAAGATCAATGAACTGAAAGCTCATCTGGGGGAGCTCAAAGATGGCCTGGCGATTGCCAAAAAAGAAGAAAGGATCCAGGACCTGGACTACCAGATGGCAGCCCCCGGTTTCTGGGATGATCCTGACAAAGCCCAGAAAGTTGCCCAGGAGGCAAATGGCCTGAAGGCAGAAGTGGATACGTTCCACAATCTTACCCAGAAGCTGGATGATATGGAAGTCCTCTGGGAGATGGCCATGGAAGAGAGCGACGAAAGTGTGCACGAAGAACTGGAAAAAGAACTCGATGAGTGCAGACACAAGCTCGCTGATCTGGAACTGGGCATGCTGCTCAGCGGCGAATACGATGCCAACAACGCCATCCTGAACCTGCACGCCGGTGCGGGCGGGACGGAAGCCCAGGACTGGACGAGCATGCTGATGCGAATGTTCACCCGGTATGCAGAACGCAAAGGGTTCCAGGTGGAGATGCTGGATGTCCTCCCGGGCGAAGAAGCGGGTATCAAGAGTGCCACTCTTTCCATCACAGGGCACAATGCCTACGGGTATCTCAAGAGTGAAAAAGGCGTGCACCGCCTGGTCCGGATCTCTCCTTTTGACGCGAACGCCAGACGTCATACGTCTTTTTCGGCGGTGGATGTCATGCCCGAAATCGATAATACAGTCCATGTGGATATCAACATGGATGACGTCCGTGTCGACTATTACCGTGCCAGCGGTGCCGGCGGCCAGCATGTCAACAAGACTTCTTCGGCTGTCCGCATGACCCATATGCCGACGGGCATCGTCGTGCAGTGCCAGAATGAACGGTCCCAGCTGCAGAACAAGGAACGCTGCCTGCAGCTGCTGCGGGCCAAGCTCTTCGAATATGAAAAAGCGATCCAGGACAAGAAAATCAGCGATATTGCCGGTGATTACCAGGCAATCGAATGGGGCAGCCAGATCCGTTCCTATGTATTCCAGCCGTACACGATGGTCAAGGATCACCGGACCGGCGCGGAAACGGGTAACGTACAGGCTGTCATGGACGGAGATCTGGATCTTTTCGTGGAAAGTTATCTGCGCAGCTTGAAGCATTGATGGATGGTGTGGGGAGCAGAAAATGAAAAATCCCAAAAAAATATTTCTGGCGCTGATGTGCATCGGGCTTGTCTTTTCACTGTACCTGAATTTTCAGCGCAGCCAGGTGGAACGGGCCAACCGCCAGGTTGAAACGGTCATGGACTACCAGGCCCTGAAACGGCTGGCCGTCAATGAAGGGGCCTCTGTGGATGAAGTCCTGGACGCATTCAAGCAGCGCGGTGTCACGACCCTTGCGGTTTATGATAAGTCTCTGATGACGCTTGCCGATGAAGGCCGTGTGGTCTATTATACGGGCGGCGAGCTTCTCCGGGCGGCGCAGCTCGGCAGTCTTGCCCCGCAGTGGCAGGCCGTCGTGGATGCACCGGACTTTACGACCCAGGCCGTCTATATCGCGGATGGGAAGAGCCCGCGTACGCTCGATGCCATCCGTGAGGTCCTGAGCGCCCGTTATGATTCCGACCGCTTCAGACAGGTCGCAGCTTCCCCGAGGATCTACCGCATGACCGGGCCGACGACGCTCAACAAGAATCCTTTCTATCAGGATCAGATGGGCTTCCAGGAAGCTGCCTTCGTCATCGATCCGGAAGAAGTCGAAACGGTTAAAAAACATGGTTTCCTCCTTGCTGTCCGGCCGGGCAATCCCGTAGCAACGACAAAGGATAAGGCAACGGCAGAAAAACAGATCCAGACTTATTTCCGCCAGCTCGACCGCTCCGGTGCGGAGGTCTCCCTCCTCATCGGCAACGGCAAGTCCATGTTCGGCGAAGCCCGGTACAAGGATCTGGTGGCAAAGGAAATGGCAAAGCGCCATATCACCCTGGGCATGGTGGAAAATGACATCCAGCTCCAGTTCATCAGGATGGACGGCCTCACAGCCATGGCGCCCCTCGTCGATTACCAGGTGGCGCGTGCGTATCTCATCACAGAGGACGAGCAGCGCAAGATGAAGATCTTCGATGCTTTCCGCCGCTGGTCCCTCTCTGACCGGGAACGGAACATCCGCATCAACTATATCCGCTCCTTCATGAGCGGCCGTGACGGCATGACGCCTCTTGAAACCAACCTGGACTACGTGTCCCAGGTCACGGAAGATGTGACGAGCCATGGATTCAGCAGCGGCCGTGCGGATATCTATGCTGTCTATCAGCCTTCGCGGCTCCTCTATATCCCGCTGGCATTTTCTCTGATGGCAGCCTGGGGGCTGTATCTCTGTCTTTTGGGGATCCTCCCGGAGAAGAGGTATCTGCCGTTTACGGTGCTTTGCGGTGCGCTGCTTTCGGCAGGTTATTTCACAGGGAGCCATGCGCTGCTTTTCCGGCAGATGACAGCACTGGGTGCCGCCGTCATCTTCCCAGTCCTTTCGATGGCGCGGATGATGCGTATCTGGGACGGGATGGATGACCGCCAGTCCCTGGGGAGCGTCATCGGAAAGACCGTGGTCAGCCTCTTTGGGGCCCTCGTGTTCTCCCTTGTCGGAGCTTCCCTCCTGGGCGGCGTCCTGAGCGATACCCGCTTTTTGCTGGAACTCGATATCTACCGGGGTGTCAAGCTGACCTTCATGCTGCCCGTCCTGCTTGTGTGCCTGCTCTTCATCAAGCAGCACGGCCTGTGGAACAAGGGCGAGAGCCTGTGGGTCCCGGTCCGCCGCATCCAGCAGTTCCTGAGCAATCCTTTTACCCTGAAGACCCTGGCGATACTGTTCTGCTTTGCTGTCGTGGCCTGGGTGTTCATCGGCCGCAGCGGCCATACGGCGGGCGTGCCCGTCCCGGCCATAGAAGAAAAGCTGCGTTACTTCCTTGAGGAGACCCTGTACGCGAGACCGCGTGAAAAGGAGTTCCTGATCGGCCACCCGGCCTTCTTCCTGGCGGCCTGGGCAGCCTGGCATAAACTGCCCGCCCGCATTACGGGCCTCTTTGTCACGGCTGCCGCCATCGGACAGGGCAGTGCCGTCCAGACCTTTGCGCATATGCGCACGCCGATCGTCATGTCCTATGCCCGTGCCCTGGGCGGTTATGTCCTCGGCGCCGTGGCAGGGATCGCGGCAGTCCTGATCTTTGAGTTTGCCTTCCGTCACCTGATGAATCTGCTCCGGAGGAGGGACGCTGTTGAATAAGGTGCTGATTTCCGGATATTACGGATTTTCCAATGCCGGGGATGAGGCAATGCTGACGGCAATCCTCACGTCTCTGCGCAGACAGGATCCGGATGTGGAACTTACGGTCATATCGGGCCATCCCGATATGACCGAACGGATCCATCAGGTGCGCTCCATCCACCGCTTCAATCTCTGGAAGATCTTCCGGGCCATGGCGGGAACGGACCTGCTGCTTTCGGGCGGCGGGAGCCTGCTCCAGAATGTGACGAGCCATATCAGTCTGTTCTATTATCTCAGCATCATAGCACTCGCTGCCCTGATGCATAAAAAAATCATGCTCTTTGCCCAGGGAATCGGACCCATCCGGGGAACGTTCTCCCGTTTCCTGACAAGATCCGTATGCCGGCAGGCAGATCTGATCACTGTCCGGGACGACGGTTCGCTGGAGGACCTTTGTGCCATGGGGTTTGCCAAATCGGACATCCTTGTCACGTCCGATGCTGTCTTTTCCCTGCCGCCGGGCCGGAAGGAAGCCGGGCGCATCGAGCTCGAGTCCCTTGGCATGGACCGGAACCGCCCCGTCGTCGGTTTTGCCCTGCGGCACTGGAAGGGGGAGGAGCGCTTTGTGGCGGAATTTGCCCGGGCGGCGGACCTCCTGAAAAAGGAATCCCATTGCCAGATCCTTTTCATCCCGCTGCAGTTCCCCGGTGACGAGGAAGTTTCCTGCAGTGTGCGGGATCGGATGACTGATGCGTCCGATGTCTATTTCCTGGATCATAAACTTTCGACACAGGCGTATCAGGACCTTATCAGCAGTCTGGACATGCTGATCGGCATGCGGCTCCATGCGCTTGTCTTTGCCGCGCTGAATGACGTGCCGTTCATGGCTGTGTCCTATGATCCCAAAGTGGACCGGTTCGTGGCGGGCATGAAGGGCCGTGTCGTCAATCGGATCGACCGTGTCACGGCCGAAGAAATCGCCGCACTGGCGCGCACGCTGCGGTGCAGTGACGGAAAGCAGGAAAGGGCCCGGATCGAGGCCCTGCGGAGCGAAGCGCAGGCGAATATCGCCAGGGCTGTTGCACTGCTGAAGCATTGAAGTGGAGGTAGATCCCTTTGCTGATCATGAATCATGCTTGTAAATCCTATCCGGGCGGGGCTACAGCCCTGCAGGATGTCTGCGTCCATATCAAACCCGGTGAATTCGTTTTCCTGGTGGGACCCAGCGGGGCCGGGAAATCCACCTTCATCAAGGCCATTTCCCGGGAAATCGAACTGACATCGGGTCAGATCCTCGTTGACGGAGTCGATGTCATGAAACTACGCTCCGACGAGATCCCGTACCTGCGCCGCCAGCTGGGCATCGTCTTCCAGGACTACCGGCTGCTGAATGACCGCACCGTCTTCGAGAACGTGGCTTTTGCCATGCAGGTCATCGAAACGCCGTCACGCAAGATCAGGGTGCGCGTCAGAGAAGTGCTGGACCTTGTGGGCCTGGGCGACAAAGCCGGCAATTATCCCGGCGAGATGAGCGGCGGGGAACAGCAGCGCGTCGCCATCGCCAGAGCCATCGTCAACGATCCGCTCCTCGTCATTGCGGACGAGCCGACGGGGAATCTGGATCCCGAGACGAGTATGGAGATCATGAATATCTTTTCGGAAATCAACCGGCGCGGCACGACCATCATCATGGCTACCCATGACAAGACCATGGTCGATTATATGCGCAAACGTGTCATTGCCATAGAGAACGGACGGATCGTCCGGGACGAGAGCAGGGGAGTCTACGGGTATGAGATTTAGCACAAAATGGTATTATTTGAAGGAGACCTTCAAATCCATCAAGCGGAACTCCCTGATGAGTTTCGCCTCCGTTACCACCGTGGGTCTGTCCATCCTTGTCCTCGGTCTTTTTCTGGTCATGGTCCTGAATGTCAACAACCTTGCCCGCTATCTGGAAAACCAGGTGCAGATCACGGTCTATATGGAAGATTCGGCGACGCCGGTCCAGCGCAAGCAGGTCGAGCAGCAGCTGAAGCTGACCCAGGGCGTCATGGAAGTCAAGGCAGTCACGAAGGATCAGGCTCTGAAAAAATTCAAGGAGCGCCTGCGGGAGCAGCAGAAACTCCTGGATGCCCTGGGAGAGGAGAATCCTTTCCCGTATTCCTTTGAAATCAAGGTCGACAAGCCGGAACGGATCCAGCAGATCGTGCCGGCCATCGAAAAGATGCCCGGTGTCGAGACGGCCAAGTTCGGCCAGGAAGTGGTGCAGCACCTCTTCCAGCTGACGCGGGTCCTCCGCCTCGGCGGGATCCTGCTGATCGTGATGCTTGCCATTGCGACGCTCTTCATCATCTCGAATACGATCCGGATCACTGTTTTTGCGCGGCGCCGGGAAGTGAGCATCATGAAGTTCGTCGGGGCGACGAACTGGTTCATCCGCTGGCCCTTTCTGCTGGAAGGGATGCTGATGGGCTTTATCGGTGCCCTGATCGCGTCAATGTGCCTCTACAAGATCTATGAGGCTGCCCAGGGCAGGATCTACGCCACGCTGGCGTTCTTCCCTCTGCTGCCGCTGTGGCCCTTTATGGGCTACCTCTGCGCAGGCCTTGTCTGCGTCGGGACTGTGATCGGTGCGGCAGGCAGTGCCATTTCCCTGCGGAAATTCCTTGATGTATGAATGCTGCCGCTGCGGGGGAGGATCCGGTTCCCCGGGCGGATATGAACTGGTGAGTAAGGCAGGCGGGTGCGAATGAAAAAACAAGCAGCGGTTTTGTCCGCGTTTCTGCTCATGATCAATCTGGCCTCGCCGGTTACCTGGGCGGAGACGATCGAAGACAAGAAGGCCGAGCTGGAAGATGTGCAGCGTCAGATCGATGACAAAGATGCGGAGCGGACGACGAATCAGCACCGCATCGACAATGCCGTGGAACAGCTCCTGGAAGCCCAGCGGGAGCTGGCTCAGGCCCAGCAGGAGCTGGCCGTCGTCGAAGCACAGCAGCGTGTCCTCGAGGGCAGGCTCCGCGATAATGAGCGGGCCATTTCAGTCAAGCAGAAAGAATTCGACAATACACGCGGGATCTACAAGAAACGGCTGCGGGACATCTATGAGAACGGTCAGGTCAATTATCTGGACGTCCTCCTGGGGTCCGCGGATTTCCGGGATTTTGCGTCCCGGATGTACCTGCTGCAGCGGGTCATCCGTCAGGATACGCGGCTCATCGAGCTCCTGAACCGGCAGAAAGCGGAACTGCAGCGCCGGCAGGCTGAGCTGGCGGAGAATAAGAGGCAGCTTGATGCCACTCACGCGGAAGTCGTGGCCAAGCAGGAACTGGTCGCGCAGAAACAGCAGGAGCAGCAGGTCCTCTACGAAAAGGCCCTGGCTGACAAGGCACGGCTTGATGCAGAATATGAGGAACTGCAGGAGAACAGCCGGCAGATCGCGGCCATGATCAAGCAGATGGAAGAGGCCGGGCGCATGAATGCACAGCGCCATGGCTCGGGACAGTTCAGCTGGCCCGTCTATGGGGAGATCACGTCGCCTTTTGGGTGGCGGGTCCATCCCATCTGGCATTCCCAGATCTTCCATGCCGGGATCGATATTGCAGCGGATTACGGGGAACCTGTGGTGGCTGCCGATTCGGGCACGGTCATCTATGCCGGCTGGATGGGCGGTTACGGCAATGCGGTCATGATCGATCACGGCGGCGGCCTGGTGACGCTGTACGGCCATAATTCGTCCCTTACGGTGGGCGTGGGGGAGAATGTGGCCCGGGGGCAGACCATTGCGCTCGCCGGCAGTACGGGCAACTCGACAGGGCCCCACTGCCATTTTGAGGTCCGCGTCCACGGCGACGTGGTCGAACCTCTGAATTATCTGCCGTAAAAGAGGGAACGATATGGGTAAAAAAAGATTTGGCATAGGAGCGCTGATCCTGACTTTTCTGCTTTCCCTGGTCCTGTTCCTCGGCGTCAGCACCTGGCTTTTGAACCGCTGGGTCGGATCCCCCGTCGGGTTCCTGCAGCTCGGACGGACGCTCCATCTGATCCAGTCCTATTATGTCGAGGATACGGACCGGAATGATCTCTATGCCGGTGCCCTGCGGGGCATGGTCAGGGAACTGAAGGATCCCTATTCGGATTATCTGGACAAAAAGGATTTTGAAGCACTTTCCAATATGACGGAAGGCCATTTCGGCGGTGTCGGCATTGTGATGGGGATGAAGGACCAGCAGTTCATCGTTGTGTCGCCCATCGAGGATACGCCGGCCTACCGGGCCGGTCTTAAGGCGGGCGACATCATCACCCGCGTCGATGACACGGATCTTTCGGGCATGTCCCTCACCGACGTGGTCAAACTGCTCCGCGGCAGTGACGGGACGCAGGTCCGTGTGAAGTACCGCCGCGGTGAGAATGAAGAAAAAGAAGTGACCATCACCCGTTCGGAGATCAAGATCCGCAGTGTCTATGGAAAAATGGACGACGGCCATATCGGCTACATCCGCATCACCAGTTTCAATGCCGATACGGCGAAGGATTTCAAGGCGGAACTGCAGAAGCTGGAAGGAGAAGGCATGCAGGCACTTGTCCTCGATCTGCGGGACAACCCCGGCGGACTCCTGGAAAGCTGCGTCAATGTGGCCCGCTGCCTCGTTCCCAAAGGTCCCATCGTGTCGCTGAAGGACCGCAATGGCCATACAGAAATTGAAACATCCGATCTGGAAGCCGTGAAATATCCGCTGGCGGTCCTTGTCAATCACGGTACGGCCAGTGCTTCCGAAATCGTTTCCGGAGCGATCCAGGACACGCAGGCCGGACGCCTTTTCGGGACCAGGACCTTCGGCAAGGGTGTCGTCCAGAACGTCTTCATGCTGTCACCGGATACGGCGGTCAAGCTGACCATTGCCAAGTATTATACGCCAAACGGCCGGAGCATCCACAAAAAGGGAATCGATCCCGATGTGGTTGTGGAACCTGCGGATGAACAGGGAAAGAATCAGCTCGATGCAGCGGAAGCGTACCTGCGCGAAACGCTGCAGCAGTCAAAATAGCAGGGAGGTACGAAACCATGAGTGCATTGCAAAACGCTTACCACAGCCTGCTGGCTTATGCGGCTACGGATGCGGGAAAGATCGGCCTTTGGAATTACGGAGTGATGCTTGTCTGCGTCCTTGTCATCTGTGTCGTGATCCTGCTGCTGCTCTGCTATTTCCGGACCCGGCAGGCCCGGCGGGAACGGGGGATCAGGTACCGCATTTCCAGACTGATCTCCTATCTGTGCGACACCTATGATACCGTCGAGGAAGTGGACTGGAAGCATCAGGTTTCGTACCGCTATTCCTGTGAAGGGGCCACTGTGCATGTGGAAAAAAAGACGTTTGCCTCCGTGCCGGAACTGATGGGCGAATTCCATCCGGGCGATCTGCCCCGGTACAGCCCCGACAATCTGCGGGTGGCCTTTGAAAAGGCCATGAAGACATGCAGCTGTTTTGAATTCCAGGCACGGGTCAAAAAAAGCGAAGATACGTATCAGTGGACCTCTTTCCTGATTCAGGGCGTGCGGAAGGATAAGAACCATAACCGGGACTTCCTGCTGCTGGCTCACCCGGTCGATGACCTGAAGAGCCAGGAAATGGAGCGGCGCGCCCAGCTGCGCGTGGCCATGAGCCAGGCCAGGGATGATGCCGAGGCAAAGGGGCAGTTCATGGCCCGCATCAGCAGGGATACAAAGGAAGCACTCAACTCCATCATGGGCTACCTGACCCTGGCGGGTGAGGAAGAAAATGTGGATCAGCGCATGAATTATGTCCGGGAGAGCCAGGATGAGGTCCGCTATCTCCTGGATGTACTGGGCGATGTCATCGATCTGTCCGCCATGAAACACGGGACCCTGACGCTGCAGAAGGAACCTTTTGCGCTGGATGCTGTGCTGGGCAATTTGCAGAATCTGTTCAGCCAGGAGGCACAGAACCGGAAGATCAAGTTTGCCTTCAGCTGCAGCGAAGTCCAGGGTCTTACCCTCATCGGCGACCGCCTCCGTTTCAGCCAGGTCATGATGAACCTGCTGTCCAATGCCATGCTGTTTACGGCGGAAGGGTCCTGCCTGGACTGCACCATCCGCAGGAAAGATCAGAAAGGGCATAAAGTGATCCTTGAGGTCGCTGTCGAGTGTGCGGGCAAAGCCGTGCCTCCGGAGCTCCTGGATAAAGTGTTCCTGCCCTTCGAGCTGGCTTCCCAGTTCAGCAAATCCGCGGTCCACGGAGGTCTGGGACTGGTCGTGACGTACAATCTTGTCCATATCCTGGGCGGCATCATCCGGGCGGACAACAACGCCGGCAAGGGCATCCGTTTCCTTATGGAACTGCCCTTTGTGTATCAGGAAAACAAGGATGACGGGGCGGATCAGCCCGGCAGTCTGACGGGAAAACGGCTCCTTGTAGCCGAGGATAATGATCTGAGCGCTCAGGTCATCACAAAACTGCTTGCTTCTGTGGGTATTTCCATGGAACGCGCCAGGGACGGCAAGGAAGCGTGCGAAATGTTCGGGAACCATCCGGCGGGGTATTACAGTGCCATCCTCATGGATCTGGATATGCCGAATCTGGACGGCTGCGAAGCTGCCCGGCTGATCCGGCTTTCGGAACATCCTGACGCCAGGAAAGTCCCCATCCTCGCCATGACGGAAAATCTTCTTTCCGAAGACGTGGCCAAAGCGCTGGAATGCGGCATGAACGGACAGATCTCCAAACCTGTCGATAAGGCACTTCTCGTGCAGACTTTAAAGGGATTTGTGGGCTGAAGGAAAGACCGGGGCTGTGGAACCAGATGTTTTCACAGCCCTCTGTTTTTGTAAAGGCCCGTATCCTGCCGCAGGATCCGTGCCGGCAGGGCCCGCAGTCCCAGAAAGGAAATCAGTTTATGACACTTCATATTGGCTGCCATCTGTCTGCTTCCAAAGGGTATCTGGCCATGGGAAAGACGGCCAGATCCATTGGAGCAGATACGTTTGCTTTTTTTACCCGCAATCCCCGGGGAAGCCGGGCCAAAGCTGTCGATATGGCGGACGTGGAGGCTTTCCGGGACTTCTGGAAGGATCCTGCCGTGCCGCTCGTCGCACATGCTCCCTATACGCTCAATGCCTGTTCGGACCGGGAAGAGGTGCAGGATTTTGCCCGGGAAACCATCGCGTCCGACCTGCAGCGCATGGAACTGATTCCGGGGAACTATTACAATATGCATCCGGGAAATCATCTGGGGCAGGGTGCTGAAAAAGGCTGTGAACGCATCGCCGACTGTCTGAATGCAGTCCTCCGGCCTGAACAGTCCACGCTCCTGCTGCTTGAGACCATGGCGGGCAAAGGCACGGAAGTGGGGCGGACGTTTGAGGAAATGGCGGATCTGCTCTCCCGGATCAGGCTCCAGGACAAGGTGGGGGTCTGTCTTGACACCTGCCACATCTGGGACGGCGGGTATGATATCGTCCACAATCTGGACGGTGTCCTTGCCGCTTTTGACCGGGTGATCGGTCTGGACCGTCTGAAAGCCGTCCATCTGAATGACAGTAAGAATGATCTGGGAGCCCACAAGGACCGTCATGAGAAAATCGGCGCCGGGAAGATCGGTTTTCCGGCCCTTAGCCGCGTGACCTGCCATCCGGCACTCCGCGGCCTGCCCTTTATCCTCGAAACACCGAACGAGCTTGCCGGATATGCTTCCGAGATCGGGCGGCTGCGGGAAGCCTGGAAGGAGGGATGAGAGATGACGGACTTAAGAGAAGCCCTGGCGGCAGCGCCGCTCGCTTTTGTTTCGCTGCTGGCTCTTTTCTTTTTGCTCCTCGGCCTGCTGCGGATCCGGAAGATCCATCTTTCTCCCTATGAAATGGCCTGTACCGGCATGATGCTGGCTCTTTCCGTCCTTGTCACGGCCTTTCCTTTCTACAGTCTTCCGAACGGCGGCAGCGTGACCCTGGGCGGTATGCTCCCGCTGTTCCTCGTCAGTTTCGCCTACGGGCCGGAAGTAGGGTTCCTGACAGGTTTTGCCTACAGTCTCATCAATCTTGTCATGAGCCCTTTCATCCTCCATCCTGCCCAGGTCCTCCTGGATTATCCGCTGCCCTTCATGGCGCTTGGGCTGGCCGGTTATTTTCCGGACCACAAGCTCTGCGGCATTGTCTTTGGCGTGCTGGTGCGGCTCTTCTGTCATTTTCTTTCGGGCGTCATTTTTTTTGCCAGCTATGCTCCGGCGGGGTCATCCGTCTTTGTCTATTCGCTGGTGACGAATCTGACGTATCTGCTGCCGAATCTCATCATCTGCCTTGTACTCTGCAGGCTGCTCCCCATGGAGCGTTTCGTGTCCGTCATGCAGGGGAAAAAGCGGTGAGACGGCAGCTGTCTTATGGGAAGGAAGAACACGTATGGAAAAATTGAAGGGAAATCTCCTCCTGCTGCTTACAGCTCTTATCTGGGGAAGCGCCTTTGTGGCCCAGAGCGTGGGCATGGATTATATCGGCCCGTTTACGTTCAACGCCGCCCGCAATCTGATCGCCGTCTTTGTCCTCATCCCGGTGGTCCTCGTCTTCGGCGGCCGGCAGGCAGAGGGGGCGGGAAGGGGACTGTGGAGCCGCCTGCGTCCCGATCCGGTCACCTGGAGGGGCGGTCTGTGCTGCGGCCTCGTCCTGGGGATCGCGAGCAACCTGCAGCAGGTCGGGATCTCTATGACCACGGCCGGCAAGGCCGGATTCATCACCGCGCTCTATATTATCCTGGTGCCGGTCCTGGGCCGCTTCCTGGGACGCACCATCTCCCGCATCATCCTGATCTGTGTGCCCATGGCCGTCGTGGGCTTTTATCTGCTTTGTGTCAACGGAGATTTTTCCATATCCTTCGGTGACTTCCTTGTCTTTTGCTGCGCCGTCTTTTTTGCTGCCCATATCCTTGTCATCGACCATTTCCTGATGTGCCGGGCCGATGGGGTCAGGCTGGCCTGGATCCAGTTCGGCATGACTTTCCTTGTGTCCGCCGTGCTTGCCCTCTGTTTTGAAAAAGTGACACTGGCTCCTCTCTGGGCAGCCCGCTGGCCCCTGCTCTATACGGCAGTCCTTTCGAGCGGCGTGGCATATACGTGTCAGATCATCGGTCAGAAATATACGGATCCTGCGACGGCAACTCTGATCATGAGCCTCGAATCCGTTTTTGCTGCACTGTCGGGCTGGCTCTTTCTGGGAGAGCTGATGTCGCTGCGCGAAGTGGCGGGATGCATCCTCGTCTTTATCGCTGTCCTGCTGGCGCAGCTCCCTTTCGGCAGCCGCTGATCCCTGTGGGAGTCCGCCTTTTGCCGTGCCGTTTCCGCTGTACGGCCGGGGGAGGACCTGTTCTCCGTCCCCTGTCCGGAGCAGGAAGCGATCTTTAAAAAATAATCTTGTTAACTGCTTTTCAGTATGATATAATATCATACGTTCAATCATACGCCTGTAGCCCAGTGGATAGGGCAACGGCCTCCGGAGCCGTGTGCGGCGGTTCGATTCCGCCCAGGCGTACCATAATGGAATCGATCCCCATGAATCGCACCTGCGTTTTATGGGGCTTTATGTTGCCCTTTTTTGCAGGAAAATGCCTTTCCGGCCGGGAGCCCGGTCCAGTGACCGTGCGGCTCTCCCTGTCCCAGGGATATGTTTTTTTGCCGGAACGGTGTTTTTGCTGAAAAAGTGCTATAATAGGGAAGCCGCAGGAAAGGAGTTCCGCCCATGGTCTCAGTAACAGCACGGGTGCGTTTTTATGAAACAGATCTGATGGGAGTGGTCCATCACGCCAATTATTTCCGGTGGTTCGAGATGGGGCGCATCGCGTATCTGCGGGAGGCCGGCATCGATCTCAACCGGCTGATGGAGGACGGCTTCATGGTGCCCATCGTGGATGCCTCCTGCCGCTATCACAGGCCCGCCCGTTTCGATGATGAGATCGTGATCGAAACGAAACTTTCCGCATGCAGCAAAGTCAGGATCGTATTTACCTATGCGGTCCGCCGCAAGTCGGATGGGGTGATCCTTGCCGAAGGGTCCACGACGAACGCTTTTACGACACCGGATGGGAAAGTAGAGCGTCTTAATGATCAGTATTATCCAAAACTCCAGGCCAAACTGGAAGAAGAGAGGAAGACAACAGTATGCTGAATGTAATTTTCCTGATTCTGGGACTTTGCGTCCTGGGTGCCATCGTCATGATCGTCTATGCATTCCTGACGCCGACGGATGACACGCGCGTCTGTGTGGATGAAAAGACGCCGCTCGAGCTGGAATCCATGGATGCGGACAAAGCGGTGTTCACGTTCACGGTGCCCATGCGCAATACGAGCAATCAGATTGCGGCCGTGACGGATGCCTTCGTCAGACCCTATCTGCCCCAGGAGCAGTTTCCTGATGCCGTCTGCACGGCCGATCTGGAAAGAAGCAATGCCCGGCGGAACGATCATTATTTCGAAGCCTGCGTGATGAACCCCAACACGGAAGTGACGCTCATCATCACCCTGACGTTCCAGGCCCGCAACGGCCGGCGGATCCAGGATGTCCTCCGGCAGATGGTCGATATGGATATCTGTGTCTATATCACCGGTGTCGGCCGCAAGGCCCATTATGTAAGAAGAGCTTTCATCACGCTCTATGGGGCCGATATCAGTAAGCTGGTGGGAGGTACGTACAATGGCTGAAAAATATGAAATCCTTCCGGTACCGACAAGGATCCTGACAGTCCATGACAATATCGTCGATGCAATCAACGAATTCGGCGGCAAGATGATCGGTCCGCGTGATGTCGTCTGTGTGGCTGAAAGTGTGGTCGCCATCACCCAGAACAGGGCGATCCGTCCGGAACCGATGAAGATCGGCTTCGTGGCAAAAGTCCTGTCCCAGCTCTTCCCGGGGTACGGCAGCATCTCCAACTGGAGTGCGATGCAGTCCCTGATCAACGAGGAAGGGACCCTGCGCATCATCTTTGCAGTCGTGGTCGGTTTCTTTGCCAAAGTCATCGGCAAAGCGGGCTGGTTCTACCGCCTGGGCGGCGAACAGGCACGTCTGATCGATGATATCACGGGCACGATGCCTCCTTATGACAAGCACATCGTCCTTGGCCCGAAGAACCCCGCCAGGGTGGCTCAGGCCATCAAGGACGGCACGGGCTGCTTCGGTGCTGCCGTGGCCGATGTCAACGACCTGAAGCGTTCCTGTGTCCTGGGCACCACGAAGGGCGTGGATCCTCGTCTCGTCGAAAAGATCCTGATCGACAATCCTTTTGGCAATGCCAGCCAGAAGACACCGATCTGCATCATCAAAGATTATATCCGCTGATACGGAATCCAGACCGGCCGGACGGCCCGCGAACAGATGCGGGCAGTCCGGCCGGCTCTTTGTATCCTGTCGGGCCTGTGCTGCCGGGACTTTGTGCGGCAATCTTATGCAGGCTGCCGGATTTCCGCCTGTTTTTCTTTCCGCTGCCGGGGGAAGGGAGTCTCCCGCTTTGGCCGGGAGCCATCCCTTTTATTAGTCTTTTCTTATAATTCGAATATACTGTTGCATAATTATGTACAGTAAAATTTACAGATTTTTCACGGTTTAAAGAAACGAGAGAGCGATTAAATCAAGGAAATCGTACGTTTTGTCCCAAAAATATAGACGGGGACTGAAATGTGTAAAATTGTGAGAATATTTCTAAAACTTTATAACTATAAGCATGTTCTCACTTGCATACCCTAAAAATCAGTGTTAAAATAAAACGGTATGGATTGTACATTATAGTTTTAGGAGGTCGCTTTGTAATGAACATCATCGTATGTGTGAAACAGGTTCCGGATACAGCCGAAATGAGAATCGACCCGGTAACCAACAACCTCGTCAGAGACGGTGTCACCAACATTATGAACCCGTATGACCAGTATGCACTGGAAACGGCGCTGGAACTGAAGGACAACATGGGAGCCCATGTAACGGTTCTCACCATGGGACCTCCTCAGGCCGAAGTCATTTCCAGAGACTGCCTGGCCGTTGGTGCTGATGAAGCAAAACTGATCACTGACAGAGCTTTCGGCGGTGCCGATACCCTCGCTACGAGTGCTGCTCTGGCTTATTCCATCAAGGATCTGGGAATCCCTGACCTGATCCTCTGCGGCCGTCAGGCTATCGATGGTGATACTGCCCAGGTAGGACCGGAAATCGCTGAACATCTGGATCTTCCTCAGGTGACTGGAGCACTGAAAGTCCAGATCAAAGATGATGAAGTCATCGTTGACAGAGATAACGAAAACACGTCCCAAACCCTGGCTATGAAGATGCCCTGCGTTGTTACGGTAATGCGCAGCCCTGACCTCCGCTTTGCCAGCATCAGAGGCAAGATGAAAGCCAGAAAGGCCGAAATTCCTCATCTGAGTGCGGATGATCTCCATATTGACCACGACGTAATCGGTAAGGCCGGATCCCCGACCCAGGTAATGCGCAGCTTTACTCCGAAAGTCGTCCAGGTTCATGGTGAAATCTTCACCGATGAAGATCCTCAAGTTGCAGTTGACAAGCTCGTTGCCAAACTGATTGAGGATAAGATTATTACGAAGTGAGGTAGGGATACAAATGGCTAATACGAAGGGTCTCAAGACCGGCAAAGAAAAAGATCTGTGGGTATATGTAGAACATTACAAAGGCAAACCTGTCCATGTTGTATATGAACTGCTCGGCGAATGCAGAAAGCTCGCTGACAAGGCTCATGAACGTCTGTGCGCCGTCCTGATCACGGATGACAGAAGAGATGTTCCGGCCGACCTGTTCCATCACGGTGCAGATGTGGTCTATGTCTGCGAAGATCCCAAGTTCGCTGACTATTCCACCGATCTGTATACGAACGCTTTCGTGGAAATGGTCCATGAATTCCAGCCTTCCGCTGTTTTCGTCGGCGCTACCAACGATGGCCGTGACTTTGGCCCGCGTGTCGCTGCCAGAGTCAACACCGGTCTCTGCGCTGACTGCACCATCCTGGATATCGAAGAAAACGGCCTGATGCACTGGACCCGTCCTGCTGCAGGCGGTAACATCATGGCTACCATCCTCTGCAAGGAACATCGTCCTCAGATGGGTACCTGCCGTCCGAAGACTTTCAAGGCTCTGCCTCCTGATATGTCCCGTACGGGCGAAATCATCGAATACAAGGTCAAGAACCAGGTTGAAGACCGCGTAAAGGTCCTGAGAAGAGATCCTGTCGTGGTCGAAGGCGAAATGGCCATCGATGATGCTCCGTATGTCTGCTCCGGCGGCCGTGGCATGAAAGCCAAGGAAAACTTCAAGCTCCTGCAGGATCTGGCTCACGTAATCGGCGGTGCTGTCGGCGGCAGCCGTGCAGCAGTCGATGAAGGCTTCATCGGCCATCCGCGGCAAGTTGGTCAGTCCGGTAAGACCGTTACCCCGAAGATTTACTTCGCCTGCGGTATTTCCGGTTCTGTACAGCACAAGGCCGGCATGAGCAAGTCCGATACCATTGTCTGCATCAACAAGGATCCGGATGCTCCTATGTTCGCGATTTCCCGTTACGGCATCGTCGGCGACGCTCTGAAGATCCTGCCGCTGCTGACTGCCAAGATCAAGGAATTCAAGGAATCCTGATTCCGGCAATAACTGAACACTGACAACTGAAGTCCGGGCGCTTTCTGCCCGGACTTTTACTCTTATACCTGATTGGCCGGGAAACAAAGGAGCCGCCGGCAGGTAAGCAAAGAGTCCCTGGCCTGGGCTCCATGATTTCCATAGAGAGGGAGTTGATGGTAGTGAAAAAAACAAAGATCATCTGCACGTTAGGTCCCGCCACGGATCATAAAGAAATCCTGGTCGATCTGATCCGCAGCGGCATGGATGTGGCACGGTTCAATTTTTCCCATGGTACCCATGAGGAGTGTGCCGGACGCATCAGTCTCCTGAAAGAGGCTGTGAAGGAAACCGGTCGGACCATCGGCTTCATGGGAGATACGAAGGGCCCGGAAATGAGGCTCGGCATCTTCAAAAACGGGAAAATCGTCCTGAAGCCGGGTCAGAGTTTCGTCCTGACAACGGAAAATATCGAAGGGACGGAGGAACGTTCCTATGTCAATTATTCGGAACTGCCGAAAGATATCCATGAAGGGGATATGATCCTGCTGAATGACGGCAAGCAGTCCCTGAAAGTGGATCGGCTGACGGACACGGAAATCTTTACGACGGTTGTGAGCGGCGGGGAAGTCTCTTCCCGCAAACGCGTGGCTGTGCCGGGTGCCATCCTTAAACTGCCCTTCATGTCCGAGGCCGATGTGTCCGATATCACGTTCGCGGCAGAGCAGGGCATGGATTATCTTGCGGCGTCCTTTGTGCGGAATGCCGACGATGTCATGCAGATCAAACGTCTTTTGGAAAAACTCCATTCCTCCATGGGGATCATTGCCAAGATCGAAAACCAGGAAGGCGTGGACAATATCGATGATATCATCGAAGTGGCGGACGGCGTCATGATCGCGCGGGGCGACCTGGGTGTCGAGATCCCGATGGAGGATGTGCCGGTGGTCCAGAAGGAAATCATCGCCAAATGCAACGCGGCCGGCAAACCGGTGGTCACAGCCACGCAGATGCTGGAAAGCATGATCACGAATTACCGGGCGACCCGTGCAGAGGCAAACGATGTAGCCAATGCCATCTTTGACGGGACCGATGTCATCATGCTGAGCGGTGAAACGGCGTCGGGGGCTTACCCGCGGGAAGCCGTCCAAACCATGGCCCGTATTGCCGAGCGCACGGAGCAGGCCCTGGACTACATCAATGTATTCAAGCACAAGGGAATCACAGAGCGCATCCAGACGACGGATGCCATCAGCCATGCCACTGTGCAGATCGCGACGGAGCTGGACGCCAACGTCATCCTTTCCATTACGGAATCGGGCTACACTGCCCGGATGGTGGCAAAGTACCGTCCCCATGCACAGGTCGTGGCAGTTTCTTCCCTGCCGGAGACGCTGCGCCGCATGACCCTTTACTGGGGTGTGACGCCGCTTTACGGGCCCAATGAACCGAATACGGATAAACTGATCGATTCGGCCATGACTGCGGCACAGAATGCAGGACTGGTCAGGAAAGGGGATTCCGTCGTCGTGACAGCGGGCAAGGATGTCGGCAAAGTCGGGAGTACCAATCTGATACAGGTGATCAATGTGGGCCATCAAATCGTCAAGGGCTTGGGCATCGGAAAACGCGCGGTCAGCGGACCGGTCTGCAAGATCCGTACCAAAGAGGATTTAAAGAAGCTGAAACCGGGTATGATCATCGTGGTTTCAGCTCTGGAAAACGAAATGGGTGCCGTGGCTTCGCAGGCTTCCGGCATCATCGCTGAAGAAGGCGGATTCACGTCCTCGGCCGCCATCATCGGCATCAACTGCGGCATCCCTGTCGTGGTCGGCGCAAACGGTGCCATGGATAAACTGGAGGACGGAGACGTGGTCACGCTGGACGTCGAGGCCGGAGCGGTCTACGCAGGCAAGATCAACGTCAAGTAAGTACGTTCCCGCTGACGGGACGCTGTGGCGGATCCCGCTCATCCGGAGAAATGAACAGGCAGCAGCCCTTGTGCGAAGCACTGCACAGGGGCTGTTTTCTTGTGCCGGCGGGGGACGGATCCGTGCTTCGGCAGCAGATCCCGGACAGACTTTGCAGAAAGTGGAAACGGGGATGTAACAGGCAGTTTCCTGTTTTCCGCGTTTTTGTATATAATCTATGTCTTTTTTGCGGGAGTTGCCGGCGAGAACTTTCCCCTCTCCGGCAGCCGTGGTAGACTATAGGGGAGTATCCGGGGAAAATTGCACTGGATCATCATGGAGGGCGTGGGAAATCCCTGCGTCCGGAGGAGGTCTGTCAATGTTTTGCATGAAGTGTGGTACGAAACTGCCGGACGATGCTGTGAATGCTAATATAAAAGTGAGCCATTTAAGATCTAAATGCTCATGAAAAAGTGAGCCACTCTGAAACAAGTTCCCCTATACTAGAGTCAGTAATTTGATTCTAAGGGGATTGATGTTAGGAT